>LNFM01000470.1_pt1 | contig 414060 bp, 387 predicted proteins | sample 596031 | NCBI WGS metagenome assembly LNFM01 (sample SAMN04254537, study PRJNA301005) | activated carbon metagenome | isolation source: dual media filters at the Ann Arbor, Michigan drinking water treatment plant | place: USA: Ann Arbor | reverse complement strand
TTAGGCCCCGAGCCGGTCATCCCCGCGATGTGGAAATATCCGTTTGCTACCTTCATGTTAGACCACGTCTGCGGCGGCGCCTCCGCCACGTCGGGCGATCGGATAGTTTTCATGCTCAAAGGTCCTTCCTGTGAAGCGGATTCGAAGCGAGAGGATGCAATGTCGTCTGGACCTTTCCGTCCAATCAGTTCGTGGCGGTCGTCCTCGCGACGCGCAAGCGGATCGTACCATTCTCGTCGCAATGGTAAATGGGACCGAGTTTGGGTTCGCGTGGTGATTGAAGTCAGCATCTCGGCCTTGGGTCATTCGCGTCGGTTTGACCGTAGGCCACCACTTCCGGTCTGGCCCCATGGGCAGACGTTCCTACGGTAGGCGGGCATTGTCTCAAAGGTGCCAAATCCGGAAACAACGTGGCTGGACCGCCGATCCGATTAGTTTAGGGTGAATAGGCCAAGCGCGGTTCGAACCTCGCGCAAAGTGACATCTGTGATCACCCGCGCGCGCGCTGTGCCACGCTTGACGACTTGCAGAACATGGCCGGGATCACGAGCTAATGCACGGCGACGGTCCCGGATTGGCGCGAGAAGTGCCTGCAGCACATCCTCCAGACGTTTCTTCACAAGACTGTCGCCCAACCCGCCACGGATATAGCGTGCCTTCAAATCCTCAACCGCAACGTGATCTTCGTCGAACGCATCCAGGTACGTGAAAACCACGTTGCCTTCGACGCGGCCTGGGTCTGATGCCTTTATGTGGTTTGGATCGGTGAACATACGCCGGACTGACTCACGAATTTCATCTACCGTGGCCGATAGCGGAATAGCATTGCCCTGAGACTTGCTCATTTTGCCTTTGCCGTCGATGCCGGGAAGGCGCCCGATGCGAGGTATGAGCGCGCGGGCTTCGGGCAGCACGTCAACACCAGCCTGGCGATTGATGCGGCGAACGACCTCATTGGTTTGCTCGATCATTGGAGCCTGGTCATCCCCAACCGGGACAATCGTCGCCTTGAAACCGGTGATGTCGGCGGCCTGGGCAATGGGATAGCAGAGAAAGCCGGCTGGAATATCTCTGCCAAAACCTCGCGCCTGGATCTCGTCCTTGATGGTTGGGTTGCGCTCAAGCCGGGCCACCGTGACATAGTTCATGTACAGCAGGGTCAAATCGGCAAGTGCCGGGAGATGCGATTGAACACAGATAGTGGTCAGGCTCGGGTCGATCCCGACAGCCAGGTAGTCTGTCGCGATCTCAAGGACATGATCACGCACCCGGCCGGGATTATGCGCGTTGTCCGTGAGTGCCTGGGCATCCGCGAGCAACAGGTACTGCTGGTGTGTCGTCTGCAGGGTGACGCGGTTCTTCAACGAACCGACGTAGTGCCCGAGATGTAGCGGGCCGGTGGTTCTATCCCCGGTTAGGATTACACGGCGGGTGGCTGACGAATGTTGCATAGCGGTTCTCCAAATAAGAACCGCCGTTCAATCGGACTGTTGATGCAGGCAACCTCGCAAGCCGATGAACGACGGCGACGGTTGCGTAAATGACAAAACCGTGCCGCTCCTAAATGGAGCGCCACCACAAGTTCGCGAACGTGATCACGACGACAGTCATGCTGACGATATTGACGAAACTTCCGAGGAAAGCAACCCGGCTTGATGTCTCAAATAGGTCAATCGCTGCAGAAACGTGACGTCCGTGTCACGTCCGCTATTGTCGCGCCACAACAGCTGGGCAATGTGCGTCGAATTTGGCGCAGCAAAGGAGCCTGGGAGCTTCCAGGTCGGGCACCAGGCGCCAGATTTCATCCGCCAGGTAACCGCCGTCCCACCCGGCTGCGCTTCCAGCCCGAACGCCGCGGCGAACAGCGCTAGGGTGTAGTCGGACTTCGGATTCTTGAACAGCTGCGAGGCCGGGCCCTCCTCCACCACCTTGCCGTGGCGCATCACGATCAGTGTTGGCGGAATCGATTAAACCGGCCCGCGCCAAATCCTCCGGCGCTTGCGGATAGCCGGTGCTACTCGGATAGCTTTCCAAATGCGCGGCTCATCCCTTCACCTTCTTGCCCGCGATGGGTCAAGGCCTTGTCGATGACCCGTGATGTTTCTGCAGTGGGCCTGTGAGCGCTGCCGCAGACCGTCTCACCACCAGCTCAATCGGCAAATCGACATGCTGCCGTGTTACTTCACCTGTGATCTGCGCGATGATGGTCATGGCGGCCGTCTGACCGATTTGAGAGGTGGGAATGTGCACCGTGGTCAGCGGCGGGATCATGTGGGCCGACATGTCGATATTGTCGACGCCAACAACGGAAAGGCCCTCGGGCACGATCACGCCGCGCGACTGCGCCTCCTGGATGCAACCGATGGCAAACAGATCGATGCCGCCGATGATGGCGGTCGGGCGGGTCGCCAGATCGAGCAAGGCCGCGCAGCCACTGCGGCCACCGGCGAGCGTCAGGCCCTGCTGCGACACGAGCCCGTCGGGCAGCTCAAGTCCCGCCCGCCTCAGCGCCCGCCGTGCTCCTGCCAGGCGGCCACTCTGACGGTCGTTGAACGGCAGGTGCCCGACGACCATGCCGATATGCCGGTGACCAAGATCGATGAGGTGCTGCGCGGCCAGTTCGCCGGCGCGTTCATTGTCCACGGTAACCGCCGCGAATTCCGCGTTGCCGCACCAGGTCAAGACCACCGGAACGCCCGACGTCCTGAGCAGCGCTGCCGCCTCCTTCGCCCGGTCGGCCCCCACCAGCATCAGGCCATCGACGCCGCGCGCCAGCAGCGTGCGGATCGCCTCAGTCTCGGCCGCGGGGTTCATCTCGTGCGACGCCACCAGCAGCTGATAGCCCTCGCGCGTCAGTGTGGACTGCATCGCCTGAAGGACGAGGGCGAAGATCGTGCTGTCGAGCGTCGGCACGATGGCACCCACCGTCATCGTGCGGCCCGAGGCGAGCGCGCGCGCCATGCCGTCGGGCCGGTAGCCCAGCCTGCGGGCGCTCTGGTGCACCCGCTGCAGGGTCTCGACGGACAGGAGCTCCGGCCGTGCCATGGCGCGCGATACGGTGGCGGGCGAAACACCTGCGTCTTTCGCAACATCCACCAGTCTGGCCTTGCGGCGTTGCATCATGCCGTCAGGATGAAAAAAATTTCATCGCCTGTCCAGAGACTTCTGCCCGGCTGATGGGAATTACCTCACAAACATCATCAGTTGACAGCGGTCAGGCGTTTTGAGACGCTGGATGAAAGCGCTTTCATCCCAACAGGTGAGGGAAGAAACCTGATGCTCGGACGGCGTGGCTGGATTGGGCTGGGCACGATCGCGGCGCTACTGGTGCTGTGGTTCGTGCTGACCACGGCCACGGGCTGGGTCTCGGCCGCGCGCTTTCCCTCGCCAGCGGAGTTCTGGGCCTCACTGTGGCAGGTTTCGGTGCGCGGCTATGCCGGCGGCCAGCTTCTCACCCATGCGCTGCATAGTCTCAAGCTCGTCGCCATGGGCTTTGCCGTGGCCATCATCACCGGCGTGCCGCTGGGCCTTTGGATGGGATGGAGCCGCAAGGCGGAAGCCGCGATCAATCCGGTCTTTCTGATCATTCGCCCGATCCCGCCACTTGCATGGATCCCGTTGGCTATCCTGTGGCTCGGACTGGGGGACGCCGCCAAGATCATGGTGATCTGGTTCTCGGCCTTCGTGCCTTCGGTGATCAACTCCTTTGCTGGTGTTCGCAACATCGACCGGCCGCTGATCGAGGCGGCCCGCATGCTGGGCACACCACACGGCCGGCTGGTCACTGAAGTGATCGCGCCGGCAGCCTCACCCATGATCTTCACGGGGCTCAGGCTCTCGCTGCAAGCGGCATGGACCACACTGGTTGCAGCCGAGCTAGTAGGCGCGCTCGTTGGCATCGGCTTCATCCTCAACATGGCGCAGCAGGATCTCTACCCCGGCATGATCCTGGTCGGCATGGTCGTGGTTGGCCTTCTGGGCTGGGCAACGACGTGGTTGCTCGGCCTTGCCGAGAAGCGCGCGCTGGCCTGGAACGTGGCAGCGAGGGACTAGGCGGTGGGAGAGAAAGCACTCAGCCTTCGCGAGCGACTTGCCTGGGGCGCCCTGGGCCTCATGCTGTTCCTGGGCCTCTGGACGTTCCTGTCGACGTCCGGGATCGTACCCAGCCAGTTTCTGCCGACACCGCTCGAAGTCTTGAACCGCATCATCCGGCTGATGACCGACCCGTTCGCCGGCGCGACGCTGCCACAGCATCTGGCTTCGAGCTTCCAGCGCTATGCTCTGGGCGTGCTGCTGGCAGCGGCCATCGGCGTGCCGCTTGGCCTGCTGATGGGCTGGTTCCGGCTGCTGGATAATATCATCACGCCGATTTTCGACGGGCTTCGCTTCATCGCGCCCATCGCATGGGTGCCGTTTGCGGCACTCTGGTTCGGCACCGGCATCGGCGGGCCGGTGATGATCATCTTCGCAGGCGCCTTCCCGCCTTGCCTGATCAACGCCTATCGCGGCGCACGCTTTGTCGAGCCGCGCCTGATCGAGGCCGCGCGGATGCTTGGCACCGGCAACGCCCGCATGATCCTCGAGATCCTGCTCCCCGATGCAACCCCATCGATCGTCGCGGGCCTGCGCGTGTCCGCCGGCCTCGGCTGGCAGTCGCTGGTTGGCGCGGAACTGATCGTGGCTGCCGCCGGCGTCGGTTTCATGATGGTGCAGGCGCAAGCCAATGTGGCGACACCCACTGTGATCGCGGGAATGCTGGCGATCGGCGCCGTCGGGATGTTGATCGATGTGTTGCTGAGACAAGGCGAAGGCTGGCTGCGCCGCCGTCGCGGCCTGGAAGCGTAAGGGACGAGACCATGGGATCGATTCGCTTCGACAAGGTCGACAAGGTGTTTGGCCCCAACACCGGGGGCGTGAAGGTGCTCGACAACATCAATCTCGAAATCGGCGAGCGGGAGTTTGTCGCGATCGTGGGCCCTTCCGGCTGCGGCAAGACCACCTGCCTGCGGATGGCGGCGGGCTTCGAAGCCCCCAGCGCCGGCCTCGTCAGTGTCAGCGGCAGGCCGGTCACGGCGCCGGGGCCCGACCGTGCGGTGGTGTTCCAGCAGTTCGCGCTGTTTCCGTGGAAGACCGTTCGGCAGAACATCGAACTTGGGCTGCGCAACAAGAAGCTGCCAACCGGGGAGCGCGCCGATCTCGTGGCGGGGGCGCTGAAGCTGATGAACCTCGAAGGCCATGCGGAGGCCTTTCCCCACCAGCTCTCCGGCGGCATGCAGCAGCGCGTCGCCATTGCCCGCGCCTATGTGCTCGACCCCGAGGTCCTGTTGATGGACGAACCGTTCGGCGCGCTCGATGCCCAAACGCGCGTGGTCATGCAGGAAGAGCTGGTGCGGCTCGCGCGCGTCAACCCGCGCACGGTGCTGTTCATCACCCACGCTGTGGAAGAGGCGGTCTATCTGGCCGACCGGGTTGCCGTCATGACGCGGCGTCCTTGCCGCATCAAGGAAGTGCTCGACATCCGCAAGATCCGCCAGGCCGAGAACTGGGACAAGCACGCCCGCATTGAGGATGTGATGGACCTCGAATCGTTCGTCCATCTGCGCACCCAGATCTGGAAATCGTTGCGTGAGGAGAAAGTCGCCAATGTCGTCTGACATCGCCTCGCTGCCGCGCCTGACGCGCGATCTGACCGAGCCGGAACCGATTCCGGAAGCGGGAATTGCACGCGCCAACGAGCTGATGCGGTCGGGCCGCCTGTTCCGCTATGGCGAGATGGGTGCTGACCAGCTCGATGTCTCGATGCTGGAGCAGGAATTTGCCGGTTTCGTGGGCCGGCGCTACTGCGTGGCCGTCAATTCTGGCGGCGGAGCGCTGTTTCTCGCCCTCACCTTGCTGGATGTGCGACCTGGTGATCCGGTGCTGGTCAACGGTTTCACGCTGGCCCCGGTGCCCGGCGCGATCGTCCATGCCGGCGCGCGTCCGGTCATCGTCGAGATCGGGCCGGACTATGTGATCGACCTCGATGACCTCAAGGCCAAGGCCAAGGCAACGGGCACGCGGGTACTGATGCTGTCGCACATGCGCGGCCACGTCGCCGACATGGACGCTGTTGTCGCTATTTGCAGCGAACTCGGCCTCAGGCTCATTGAGGATTGTGCCCATTCGCTGTGCGCCAGCTGGCGCGGCAAGACGATTGGCACCTTTGGAGAAGCGGCGGGGTTCAGCGCACAGACTTACAAACACCTCAATGCAGGCGAAGGCGGCTTCCTGGTTCTCGACGATCCGGACATGGCTGCCCGAGCCATTCTCCATTCGGGCAGCTACATGCTGCATGACCAGCATCTGAGCAGTCCGGGCGCCGATGTGCTGGCCCGCCATGCCGGCACGACACCGAATTTCAGCATGCGCATGACGGCGCTGGCGGCGGCCTTGCTGCGCCCGCAACTGCATGAGCTGCCGCGCCGGGCAGCGCGCTGGAATGCCATTCACGACCGTATCGCGGCGGGCCTGGCGCGCTCGCAGGCGGTGCGCTTGCCGTTTCGGCGCGATGACGAGCGCTATTCCGCCACCTCGGTGCAGTTTTCGCTTGTTGGCTTCGACACGGCCGAGATCGCGGCCTTCCTCGCCCGCACCAGGGCGCGCGGCCTGCCGATCAAGTGGTTTGGCGCGGATGCCCAGACCGGCTTCACCAGCGCGCCGCGCCACTGGGCCTATGCCGGCGAGCAGGGAGAGCTTGCCGAAACCCATGCGGTGCTGGCCGGCCTGTGCGACATCCGCACGCCCGTCTCGATGACCGATGGCGAATGTGACCTCGCAGCCGAGATCGTGCGCGAGGCGATCCAATCCGTGATCTCCGCCAGAACGGGGACAGGTGAAACCGGAGCGGCCGATGCGCGCCAAAGCCTGGCAAGCTGACGCCCTTCAAACATGAACCAGGGAGAACGACATGAAACGCCATCTCGCAGGACTAGCCCTCGCCGCCGCTCTTGGCCTCGCCGCGCCAGCACCCTCCGGGGCGCAGACCGCCATCGGCGTCAGCTACCAGCCCTCGCTCTACTGGGCGCTGCCGTTTCACTATGCCAACGTCAAGGGATGGTGGAAGGATGTGGGCCTGACCCCCAACTTCACGACCTTCCCGGCAGGCGCGCCGCAGATCGCGGCCTCCGCCGCGAAGTCATGGGATGTCGGCGGCACCGGTTCCGTGCCGGCGGTGCTCGGCGCGGTGCGGTTCAACATCCTGACCATCGGCATCACCAATGATGAGTCCAAGACCAACGCCATGATGGTGCGCGGCGACAAGTTCGATGCCATCAAGGCCAACCCACAATCGCTGAAGGGCCAGCGCCTGCTGCTGACCACCAACTCGACCGTCGACTACGCGTCGCGCAAGTGCCTGGTGAAGATGGGCCTTGCCGCCAATGACATGCAGTTCGTCAATCTCGGCCAGGCGCAGATCATCACCGCGCTGACCTCCAACAATGGTGACATCGCCGGCGTCTGGGCACCCAACACCTACACGCTCGAAGAGCGGGCCAGCGCCAAGTACCTGTGTTCGGGCGCCGATGCGCAGGCCATCGTTCCGGGCGCACTCATCGTGCGTGGCGAGTTTGCCAAGGAGCGGCCGGATGACGTGGCCAAGTTCCTTGCCGTCTTCCTGCGTGGCTGGTCATGGGCCAAGGCCAACCCGGCGGAAGCCCGGACACTGGCGCTGGATTTCTACAAGCAGGGTGGCCTCGAGGTCTCCGCGCGCGCCATGGACCAGGAATTCGCACTGCGGCCGACCTTCGGCCTCGACGAGCAGTTGAAGTTGATGGCACGCGGCACCGGCACGTCCACGGTCGATGGCTGGTTCTCCGAGATCGGCAAGTTCATCACCGACGTTGGCACGATCCCGGCCAACCCCGAGGCAAAGAGCTATCTCACGGACGATTTCCTGAAGCGGGTTGCGGCTGACGCCAAGCTGCGCGCCTTCGCGACGGAATTCGACAAGAAGTAACCCGGCACGCGCGGGTGGCTGGCCGCAGGGCCGGCCACCTGCGTTCCTTCCCTTTGCGATCAAGACGGACATGCACCATGGCCATCACCTATCTCAAGCGCGCCACCAGGACCTCCGAAACCGAGACAGATGCCGCGCGCGGCGTCGTGACGGAAATGCTGGCCAACATCGAGGCCGGCGGCGAAAAGGCGGTCTGCGACTATGCCCTGAGCCTGGACGGATGGGGCGGCGAGATCGTCCTCGACAGGGCCGCGATCGCAGATCGCATCAGCGACATTCCGCAATCGGTGAAAGATGACATCACTTTCGCAACCGGACAGGTGCGCCGCTTTGCGGAAGCTCAGCGCGCCTCGGTCACGGACTTCTCGCTCGAAATGTCCCCCGGTCTTCATCTGGGCCAGAAGCTTGTTCCGCTGAACACCGCCGGTTGCTATGTGCCGACCGGGCGCTACGCCCATATCGCCTCTGCCTACATGTCGATTGCGACCGCGAAGGCGGCCGGCGTCAAGACGGTGGTTGCCTGCTCCGCGCCCTTCAAGGGCCAGGGCATCCACCCCCATGTGCTGTACGCGATGACCGTGGCAGGCGCGGACATCGTCATGTGTCTTGGCGGAGTGCAGGCCATCGCGGCCATGACCTTCGGCCTGTTCACCGGCAAGCCCGCCGACATCATCGTCGGCCCTGGCAACAAGTTCGTGGCGGAAGCCAAACGCATGCTGTTCGGCAAGGTCGGCATCGACGTCTTTGCCGGCCCGTCCGAGGTCGCGGTGATCGCCGATGACAGCGCTGATCCGTTGATCGTGGCCACCGATCTGGTCGGACAGGCCGAGCATGGCCACGAAAGCCCGGCCTGGCTGATCACCAATTCGCGCCGCATCGCCAACGACGTTTCCGCGCTGATGCCGCAGCTGATCGCCACCCTGCCGCCCACCGCGCGCGACGCGGCCGGCGCGGCCTGGCGCGACTATGGCGAGGTGGTGCTCTGCGACAGCCGCGAGGACATGGTCCGCATCTCCGATCAATACGCCTGCGAGCACCTCGAGGTGCACTGCGCCGATCTCGACTGGTGGCATCGGAACCTGACCAATTACGGCTCGCTCTTCCTTGGCGAAGAGACGAACGTCGCCTTTGGCGACAAGGTTTCGGGCCCCAACCATATCCTGCCCACCAAGTTCGCGGCGCGTTACTCCGCGGGGCTATCGGTGCACAAGTTCCTCAAACCCCTGACTTGGCAGCGCATGGATCGCGAGGCCTGCAAGGTGATTGCGCCGGTCTCGGCCCGTATCTCGCGGCTCGAAGGCATGGAGGCGCACGCCCGCACCTCCGATGTACGCATGGCGAAATATGCGCCCGGCACCAATGTCGATCTTGGTCAGCCAGTGGAGGCATGATGAGCTTTCGCCTTTCCCCCCTGTTCGACCTGACGGGAAAGACAGCGCTGGTCACCGGCGGCAACAGCGGCATCGGCCTTGCCATGGCGCGCGCGCTGGGGCTGGCGGGCGCACAATTGGTTCTGGCCGCGCGGCGGCGGGAAGAAACCGCTGATGCGGTCGAGAACCTGTCGCGCGAGGGCATTTCGGCGCAAGGCGTTCTGGTTGATCTGGCAACGACCGATTGTGCAACCGTCGTCGCAGACTTCCTCTCGAACTCATCTCTCTCCGCCGACATTCTCGTCAACGCTGCAGGCGTAAACCTGCGGCAGCCTTTTCAGCAGGTGACGGCCGAGGCTTTCGACCTCCACATGGCGCTTCACCTTCGCGCGCCGTTTCTGCTCACGCAGAAACTTGCGCCGGACATGGCCGGGCGCAAGTTCGGCCGCATTATCAACATTGCCTCCCTGCAGAGTTATCGGGCCTTTCCCGATTCGGCGCCCTACGGCGCTGCGAAGGGCGGAATTGTGCAGCTCACCCGCGCCATCGCCGAGCAATGGTCCGCTCACGGCATCACCTGCAACGCGATCGCGCCGGGCTTCTTCCCGACCCCGCTGAGCGCGCCGGTTTTCGGCGATCCTGCGCGCGCGGCAAAGAACGCCGCACAGACCGCCATTGGCCGCAACGGCGAACTCGATGACCTGACCGGCGCCACCGTGTTTCTGGCATCGGCTGGGTCAGCCTACATCACGGGGCAGACGCTGGCCGTCGATGGTGGCTTCACCGCCAAATGAGGAGAGCCCGCCATGAAGGCGCTGGTCTACACAGGGCCAAACACCTTGGTCTACCGCGATGAGCCCGAACCGGTCGCCGCGCCGGGAGAGGTGTTGGTCAGGGTCGAGGCCGTGGGCATCTGCGGCTCTGACATGCACGCCTATCACGGCCATGATGCACGTCGTCCACCCCCGCTGATCCTCGGCCATGAGGCGGCTGGCCATATCGTGACAGGCCACCGGGCGGGCGAGCGGGTAACCATCAATCCGCTCATGGCGGACCCCGCCTGTCCTTACGCCATCGAGGGCCGCTGGCACCTCTCGCCCACCCGCCAGATACTCTCGATGCCACCGCGTCCTGGCGCGTTCGCGGAATTGATCCGTGTTCCCGAGCGCAATGCCGTCGCCATTCCAGACTCATTGCCGATCGAGCATGCAGCCCTGGCAGAACCGATCGCGGTGTCGTGGCACGCCGTCAGGCTCGGCATGAGGTTGCTGCACCAGCCGTTGGCCGCATGCCGTGTCGTGGTGCTGGGCGGCGGCGCCATCGGGCTAACGGCAGCCATCGTTGCGCGGCTTTTTGGAGCGCAGGCTATCCGCGTCGGCGAAACCAATGCCATGCGCCGCGAAACGCTTCGAAGGACGGAGGGACTGGACGCCTTCTTGCCGGGCAGCAGTGGCCAACCACCAGACAACAGCATCGATCTGGCGATCGATGCTGTCGGCGCGGCGCAGACCCGCGCGGCCGCTTGCGCCATGGTTCGGCCAGGCGGCGTCATCATTCATGTCGGGCTGTTGCCGGGGCAAGACGGGCTGGACGTCCGCAAGATCACCCTTCAGGAGGTCACGGTCAGCGGCTCGTATTGCTACACGCCGCAGGATTTCGAGCAGACCGTGCAGGCTCTTGGTGACAGGCGGCTCGGAGATCTTCGCTGGTTCGAGCAGCGCGCGCTTCCCGAGGGCGCGCAGGCCTTTGCGGCCATCGATGCGGGTGCGACACCTTCCTCCAAGATCATTCTGCGGCCCCCGCAATCCTGATCGAGAAAGGTCGAGCTACGTCGCCGCCGCCCCGCCCGGCGCCGTTTCCAGCCGGAACGCGGCGGCGAACAGCGCGCGGGTGTAGTCGGACTTGGGATTCCCGAACAGCTCGGAGGCCGGGCCCTCCTCGACCACCTTGCCGTGGCGCATCACGATCAGATGGCTGGCGAGCGAGGCGACCACGCGCAGGTCGTGCGAGATGAACATGTAGGTGAGGTCGCGCTTGCGCTGCAATTCGCGCAGCAGGTCCACCATCTGCGCCTGGAACAGCATGTCGAGCGCGCTGGTCGGCTCGTCCAGCACCACGAAATTCGGCTCCAGCACCGCGGCGCGCGCGATCGAGATACGCTGGCGCTGGCCACCGGAGAATTCATGGGGATAGCGGAAGCGCGTGGCCGGATCCATGCCGACGTCGCGCAGCGCCTTGATCACGCGCGCCTCGCGCTCGCTTTCCGAGAGCGCGCCCTGGTGCACGCTGAGGCCTTCGGCGACGATGTCGCCGACCGACATGCGTGGGGACAGCGCGCCGAACGGGTCCTGGAACACGATCTGCATGTCGCGGCGGAACGGCCGCATCGCCTTGAAGCGCAGGCCCTGGATATTGCTGCCGAGAAACACGATCGGCCCGTCGGAAGAAATCAACCGCAGCAGCGCGAGGCCCAGCGTGGTCTTGCCGGAACCGGATTCGCCGACCACGCCCAGCGTCTCGCCCTTGCGCACCGAGATGCTGACGCCGTCAACCGCCTTGATGTGGCCGACGGTGGAGCGCAAGAGGCCGCGCTTGATCGGAAACCAGACCTTCAAATCCTCGGCCGAGATCACGACCGGGTTGCCGGGCCGCGGCGGCGCCGGGTCCGGCTTCGGCTCCGCCGCCAGCAAGGCCTTGGTGTAGGGATGCGCCGGCGCGGTAAAAACCTGCTCCACCGGTCCCTGTTCGACGATCTCGCCGCTTTTCATGACACAGACCACGTCGGCGATGCGGCGGACGATGCCGAGATCGTGGGTAATGAATAGCAGGCTCATGCCGAGCCGCGCCCGGATGTCGGCGAGCAGCGCCAGAATTTGCGCCTGCACGGTGACGTCGAGCGCCGTGGTCGGCTCGTCCGCGATCAAAAGATCCGGCTCGTTGGCCAGCGCCATCGCGATCATGACGCGCTGGCGCTGGCCGCCCGACAGTTGATGCGGATAGCTGGCGAGGCGGGTTTCCGGATCGGGGATGCCGACCTGTGTCAGCAGCTCGAGCGTCCGGGCTCGCGCCTCGGCGCCGCCGATGCCGCTGTGCAGTTGCAATATCTCGCCGATCTGCGACTCGATCGTGTGCAGCGGGTTGAGCGACGTCATCGGCTCCTGGAAGATGATCGAGATGTCGTTGCCGCGGATGCCGCGGATCTCGTGCTCCGGCAGGTCGATCAGTTCGCGGCCCTTGAAGCGGATGCTGCCCGACGGATGCGAGGCGGCCGGATACGGCAGCAGCTTCAGGATCGACAGCGCGCTGACGGATTTGCCGGAGCCGGATTCGCCGACCAGCGCCACGCACTCGCCGCGCTTGATCTCGAAGGAGATGTGGTCGACCGCGACCGTGGTGCCGCTCGGCTGATGAAACGCCACCGAGAGGTCGCGGACATCGAGCAAGGGCTGGTTGATGGCGTCCATGCGGGGCCTTACCGAAACGTCTTGCGCGGATCGAACGCGTCGCGCACGCCCTCGCCGATGAAGATCAGCAGCGACAGCATGATGGCGACCGCGAAAAATCCGGTGAAGCCGAGCCACGGCGCCTGCACATTGGCCTTGCCCTGCGACAGCAATTCGCCGAGCGACGGCGAGCCCGGCGGCAGGCCGAAGCCGAGGAAGTCGAGCGCGGTCAGCGTCATCACCGACGACGACACGATGAAGGGCAGGAACGTCATGGTCGCGACCATGGCGTTCGGCAGGAGGTGCCGGAACATGATCTTGGCGTTGGACACGCCGAGCGCACGCGCCGCCATGATGTATTCGAAATTGCGCCCGCGCAAAAACTCCGCGCGCACCAGGCCGACCAGCGACACCCAGGAAAACAGCAGCAGGATTCCGAGCAGCACGAAGAAACCGGGCACCAGCACCGACGACAGTATCAGGAGCAGGTACAGCGACGGGATCGCGCTCCACACCTCGATAAAGCGCTGAAAACCGAGATCCACCCAGCCCCCGAAATAGCCTTGCACGCCGCCGGCGGCAACGCCGATCACCGAGGAGATGATGGTCAGCGACAGCCCGAACAGCACCGAGATGCGGAAGCCGTAGATCAGCCGCGCCACCACGTCGCGGCCCTGATCGTCGGTGCCGAGCCAGTTGTATTCGAGATCCCGGCAGCTGTTCAGGCCCTTCTTCTGCACCACCTCCTTGCACTGCGCTTCCGTCAGCATCCAGGTCGGCTTGGAGGGCGCAGGCGTCGGCAGGTCGAGGTTGTGGGTGTCGTAGGAATAGCGGATCAGCGGCCACACCACGGTGCCGCCCTTGTCGGCGATCAGCTTCTGCAGAAAGGGATCGCGGTAGTCGGCGGCGGTTTCGAAATCGCCGCCGAACGTGGTTTCGGAGTAGCTGATGAACGCCGGGAAATACAGCCGGCCGTCGAACTTGATCAGGAACGGCCGGTCGTTGGCGATCAGTTCCGCGAACAGCGAGATGAAGAACAGGATCAGGAAGATCCAGAATGACCAGTAGCCCCGGCGATTGGACTTGAAATTCTGCCAGCGGCGGCGGTTGAGGGGGGACGGCGAGAAGCGATGGCGCGTGATCGGCACGGCCTCGCCGAGCGGCGAATGGGTACTGGCTTCGATCGGCTGCGGCGCGGTGAGGGTCATCAGACTTCCCGGGCCTCGAAATCGATTCTCGGATCGATCCACATGTAGGCGAGGTCGGAAACCAGGTTGATGACGAGGCCGACCAGCGAAAAGATGAACAGCGTGCCGAACACCACGGGATAATCGCGGTTCAGCACGCTCTCGAAGCCGAGCAGGCCGAGCCCGTCGAGCGAGAAGATGGTTTCGATCAGGAGCGAGCCCGAGAAGAAGGCATGGATGAACGCGCCGGGGAAACCGGCGATCACGATCAGCATGGCGTTGCGGAAGATGTGATTATAGAGCACCTGCCGCTCGCTGCAGCCCTTGGCGCGCGCGGTCATGACATACTGCTTGCGGATCTCGTCGAGAAACGAGTTCTTGGTGAGCAGCGTCATGGTGGCGAACGCGCCGAGCGCCATCGAGAACAGCGGCAGCGCGAGGTGCCAGAAGTAATCCAGTATTTTCCAGTACCAGGGAAACTGCGCCCAGCCGTCCGAGGTCAGCCCGCGCAGCGGGAAGATGTTGAAGAACGAGCCGCCGGCGAACAGGATGATGAGCAGGATGGCGAACAGGAACCCGGGAATCGCGAAACCGATGATGATCACCGCCGAGGTCCAGGTGTCGAACTTCGAGCCGTCCTGCACCGCCTTGCGGATGCCGAGCGGGATCGAGATCAGATAGGTCAGGAGCGTCATCCAGATCCCGAGCGACATCGAGACCGGCAGCTTCTCCTTGATCAGCTGCAGCACGCTGACGTCGCGGAAATAGCTCTTGCCGAAATCGAACCGCGCGAAATTCCACACCATCAGCAGAAAGCGCTCCGGCGCCGGCTTGTCGAAGCCGAACTGCTTTTCGAGGCTCTTGATGAAATCCGGATCGAGCCCCTGCGCGCCGCGGTACTTCGAGTTGGTGACGTCGGCGGCGGCGCCGACCTGGGTGCGGGCGCCGAAATCGCCGCCGGAAGAGCCCGAGATCCGGGAGCTCGCGCCGGTGTCGGCGCCGCTAAGCTGCGCAATCACCCGCTCGACCGGCCCGCCCGGCGCAAACTGCACCACCACGAACGAGACGAACAGGATTCCGAGCAGGGTGGGGATCATCAGCAGAATGCGGCGGGCGATATATGCGCTCATGGGCTATTTCGCCTGTTCGATCTTGGCTGCCTTGTTGGCATCGGACCACCAGGTCTCCGGCGCGCCGCGCGCATAGCGCGGCTTTACCTTGGGATAGCCGAACTGGTCCCAATAAGCGATCCAGTGGGATGCCTTGTTCCAGTGCGGAATCCAGTAGCGGCCCGAGCGCAGCACGCGATCGAGCGCCCGGCACGCGGTGTTGAGCTCCGCCTGGCTTTGCGCCGCAACCGCCTTTTCGACCAGCGCGTCGACCACGGGGTCGGCGATCCCGGCGAGGTTGTTGGAACCCTTGGTCCTCGCGAACTCGCTGGAAAAATAGTTTCGCAACGCGCTGCCGGGAATTTGCGGATAGATGAAGCGCGCGATCGCGACGTCGAAATCGAAGTCCTTGATCCGCGCCTCGGCCTGCGACGGATCGACCAGCCGGATATTGGCGTCGATGCCCAGCACGCGAAGGTTCTTGATGAAGGTGGTGTGGTGCGGCTCGAACGAACGCTCGGTGAGCAGGAACTCGACGGAGAGCTGCTCGCCTTTGGCGTTCACCCGCTTGCCGTCCTTGACGGTCCAGCCGGCGGCATTGAGCAGGTCACCGGCACCACGCAGCAGCTTGCGGTCCTGCCCCGACCCGTCGCTCACAGGCGGAACCCATGCCGGCCCGAACACTTCCGGCAACACGCGGTCGCGGAATGGCTCGAGCAACGCGACCTCCTCCGGCGACGGCTCTGCCTTCGCCATCATCTCGGAGTTCTGGAACACCGAATGCGTACGGTCGTAGGAGCCATACATCAGGTTCTTGTTGGTCCATTCGAAGTCGAAGGCGATCACCATCGCCTCGCGGAGGCGACGGTCGGCGAACTTGTCGCGCCTGGTGTTGAGCAGCCAGCCCTGCGCGCCCGAGGGGCGCGCGTCGGGAATGACCTCGCGCTTGACGCGCCCGTCGCGAAGCGCCGGAAAGTCGTAGCGCGTCGCCCAGACGCGCGAGGTGAACTCCTCGCGGAACAGATAATTGCGGCCGATGAAGGCTTCCAGGCCGACCTCGCGGTCGCGGTAATATTCATCCCGGAGCTGGTCGAAATTGTACTGTCCGCGCGCTACGGGAAGATTTTCGCCCCACCAGTTCCTGACCCGTTCGAACTCGACATAGCGTCCCTGCTCGAAGCGCGCCACGCGGTAGGGACCGGAGCCGAGCGGCGCTTCCAGCGAGGTCTCGTCGAACGGTCGTGTGGCGTAGTATTTTTCCGAGAAGATCGGCATCGATGCCGCCAGCGCCGGCGCATCGAGCCCGCGGGCCGCCGAGAACCGCAAGGTCACCGTCTGCCTGTCCTCGGCCACGGCTTCGGCGAGTTCGCGCAACACCGAGGAATACGCCGGATGCCCCTTGGTCTTCAGGGTGGTCAGCGAGAATGTGACGTCGGCCGCGGTGATCTCGGTCCCGTCGTGAAACTGGATCCCGGGGCGCAGGCGAAAACGGTAGCGCAACCCGTCGGACGAAACCGTCAATTCCTGCGCCGCCAGGGGGTAAACCGCGTCCGGCTCATCCAGCGCCCGCGCCATCAGCGACGCGAAGGTAAGGCCCATATTGTTCGCGACATCGCCCTTGACGATATAGGCATTGAGCGAATTGAAGGTCGATCCGCCCGCGCCGACGAGCTGCGAAAATAGCCCGCCCTTGGGCGCATCGACATTGACGTAGTCGAAATGGTGAAAGTCCGCGGGATATTTCAGGTCGCCGAACGCCGATAGGCCATGGATTCTGGCGCCCGCATCGCTGGCCAGCGCCGGGCGAAGCCATACCGCGCCGACGGCGCCGGCACCCAGCCGCAACACGTACCGGCGGTCGAATTGCGTCATGCGGGGAATGTCCCTCAAGATCGTCTGCCGATCCTGGCAGCCTTGTCGGCGTCGTACCACCAGATCGCGGGAAATGCCGACTGGCCGTATTTCGGCAGCTCGGCCGGCCGGCCGAAGCGATCCCAACGCGCGGTGCGCACCTTGTTGTAGGTCCACTGCGGCACGACGTAATGATTCCACAGCAGCACGCGATCGAGCGCTTTGGTCGCGGCGATCAGGTCGTCGCGGTCCTTGGCGAAGATCAGCCGTTCGATCAGCTTGTCGATCGCGGGATTCTTGATTCCGATGATGTTGCGCGATCCGGCCATGTCGGCGGCCTGCGTGCTCCAGTACTCGCGCTGCTCGTTACCCGGCGACAGCGATTGCCCCCACGACGACACGACGATATCGAAATCCCAGGTCCGCAGCCGGTTCTCGTATTGCGTCGGATCGATGGTCCGTACGCTGACGTCGATGCCGAGACGCTCCAGCGAGGGCTTGAAGAACAGCATCACCCGCTCGAATGAGGGATCGGCTCCGAGCAATTCGACCGTGAATGGCGCCCCGGTCTTGCTGTCGGTCAGCTTGCGGTCGCGCACCTCGTAACCTGCCTCCTTGAGCAGGCGCAGGGCCTCCCGCAGATTTCCGCGCACCGCTTCCGGACTGCCGCCGGTCGGGTTGGTATAGGCCGTCGTGAAAACCTCCGCCGGAACCTCGGCGCGGACCGTCTCGAGGATTTCCAGTTCCCTGCCCTGCGGCAGGCCGCTCGATGCCAGCTCCGTGCCGTCAAAATAGCTGCTGATGCGCTTGTACTGGCCGAAAAAGATCTGCTTGTTCATTTCCTCGAAATCGAACGCCAGGTTCAGCGCGCGGCGCACCCGCGGATCCCTGAACTTTTCGCGGCGAAGATTCACCGCGAACGCCTGCATGATGCCGGAACTGCGGTTCGGAAACTCCTCCAGCAACACCCGCTTGTCGGCGACGGCAGGGAAATCGTAGGCCGTGGCCCAGTTCTTGGCGCTGTTTTCGGTGCGCCAGTCCACCTGATCGCCCTTGAACGCCTCCAGCGCCACGATCGAGTCGCGGAAGTACTCGTAACGCAATTCGTCGAAATTGTTGCGCCCGACATTGGCGCTGAGGTCGCGCCCCCAGTAATCCTTCACGCGCTCCAGCGCGACCGACCGCCCGGCGACGAATTCCCTGATGCGATAGGGACCGGAACCCAGCGGTTTCTCCAGCGTGGTCGCCGAGATGTCGCGCTTGCGGCCCTCGCTGTCGGTCCCCTCCCACCAGTGCTTCGGCAAGATCGTGAGCTGACCCACGATCAGCGGAAGTTCGCGATTGCCGGGTCCATCGAAGGTAAACTTTATCTCGCGATCGCCGTTCTTTTCAGCTTTCACCACATGCCGGTAATAGGCCGAGTATTGCGGGTGATGTTTCTTGAACGAATCGAGCGAGAAAATCACGTCGTCCGCCGTTACCGGCTTGCCGTCATGCCATTTCGCCTGTGCCCGCAGACGATAGGTGACGGAAGAAAAATCCTCGGGATGGCTGACCGCCTCGGCCAGCGCGCCGTATTCGGTCGACACTTCGTCGAGCGATGACGTCATCAGCGGTTCGTAGACGAGCTGTGCGGCTGCCGCGATCGAGCCTTTGACGCCGGCAACGGCGAGATTGAAATTGTCGAATGTCCCGATCAGGATCTGGCGGGCGATACCGCCCTTGGGCGCATCCGGATTGACGTAATCGAAGCGCTTGAAATCGGCCGGATACTTGATGTCACCGAACAGCGACAGCGCGTGGCGCCAGACCGGCTCGCCGGTCGCCGATTGGGCCTGGGCCGGCGCGATGCTCGCCGCCGTCCCCAGGGAGGGTGCGATGGCCGCCAGGGCCGCGCTTTGCAGAAGATGTCGTCGGGTAATCGCCAAATCAAACATTCCTTGAGCTAGCAGGAACACCCCTTAAGGACGCAATATAAGGCAAGGTTTCGACGGGTTATGTTGCTTTTTCCTCATGATAGCACCCCGGAAGGGGAAGCTCTGCGGCGAAACGCCCCGATAACAAGGCCGCGACCATGGCGAAACGGCGAGGCAAAGGGGCCCCCATGAAAACGGCCAGGCGATGCCTGGCCGTGATGACATGCGAGACCATGAGGGACTGGGGGAATGTTACTTAGACGCCGTCGGCAGCGGAGCCGGACTGTCCGCCAGGCTGCGCAGATAGGCGATAACGTCGGCGCGCTCGCTGTCCTTCTGGATGCCGGCGAAGCTCATCGCGGTGCCGGGAATGAATCCCTTGGGATTGGCGATGAACTTGCTGAGGTCGTCATAGGTCCAGGTGCCGCCCTTGGCCTTCAAGGCGGCCGAGGAATTGAACCCGCGTCCCTCGCCTTTCGGCGCGTTGAGAATTCCGTAGAGATTGGGGCCGACGCGGTTGGGGCCGCCCTTTTCGAAGGTGTGGCAGGCCGCGCACTTCTTCGCTGCGCCGGCACCCTTCTCGACGGACGCCGTCTGCAGCAGCTTCTCGATCGGTTCGGACGGCGCCGCCGCCGCTTCCTTGGCGCCGCTGCTGGCGGCTTCCTTGACGGCGATCTCGTAACCCGGCTTTTCCGGCATCACGGGGGCAAAGATGGCTTCGGCGGTAAAGCTCGTCACCAGCAGAAGCAGACAGGTGGCGAGAACGGCGCCCATGATTTTATTGAGTTCGAAGGAGTCCATTTTTTGATCAGGCTCCAGGCCGGAAGGTCGATGTAAGGCCATCACAGACGGCCCGGATGAGCATCAGGATCAGGCTTTCGCACCGCACCCCGCGCGTCGATGAGATATCGGTTTGCCCGCGCTCTGGCAACCCGTATAAACGCCCCGACTTTCCGCCAATCCCCGCCAATTCCTGATCATCTGGAGCCGGGCTGACCCTGTGACCGTGCCCCGCACACTGGTGCTGATTCCCGCCCGCATGGCCGCCACGCGGCTCCCCGGCAAACCGTTGTTGGACATCGCCGGCCTGCCGATGATCGTCCACGTACTGCGCCGGGCGGAGGCGGCCCGTATCGGCCGGGTGGCGGTCGCCACCGACACGCCTGACATCGCGGTCGCGGTGATGGCCCATGGCGGCGAAGCGGTCATGACGCGCGCCGATCATCCTTCCGGATCCGACCGGATTTTCGAGGCGCTGGGCAAGCTCGACCCCGCCGGCGACGCCGAGATCATCGTCAATCTGCAGGGCGATTTTCCGACCATCCACCCCGACAACATCCGCAGCGTGCTGGCGCCGCTTGGCGACCCCGCGGTCGATATCGCGACGCTGGCCGCCCGGATCCATAGCGAGGAAGAGGCCACCAACCCGAATGTGGTGAAGGCGATCGGTTCACCCCTTGGCGCGGGTCGGCTGCGCGCCCTCTATTTCACCCGCGCCACCGCACCCTGGGGCGACGGGCCGCGCTACCATCATATCGGTCTTTATGCCTATCGCCGTGCGGCGCTGGCGCGCTTCGTGTCGCTGCCCCCGTCGCCGCTGGAACAGCAGGAGAAGCTCGAGCAGTTGCGGGCGCTCGAGGCCGGCATGCGGATCGACATCGGCATCGTCGATACCGTGCCGCGCGGCGTCGATACCCCGGCGGATCTGGAAACCGCCCGGCAGATACTGGCCAAAAGCTGACGCTGGCAAAAGCCCGAACGGCTGATACAAGGCCCCAAGAAAGACAGCATGAGAAAAACCGTGAAAATCGCATTCCAGGGCGAGCCGGGAGCCAATTCCCACATCGCCATCGCCGAGGCCTATCCGGACGCCGAGCCGGTGCCCTGCCCGACCTTCGAGGACGCGCTGGCCGCGATCACCTCGGGCGAAGCCGACCTCGGCATGATTCCGATCGAGAACTCGGTGGCTGGCCGCGTCGCCGACATCCATCATCTGCTGCCGCAATCCGGCCTGTTCATCGTCGGCGAACATTTCCTGCCGATCCATCACCAGTTGATGGCGCCGCGCGGCGCCAGGCTCGGCGACATCAGGACGGTGGAGAGCCATGTCCATGCGCTCGGGCAATGCCGCAACATCATCCGCAGGCTCAAGATCAAGCCGATCGTCTCGGGGGATACCGCAGGCTCCGCCCGCATCGTCGCCGAGCGCGGCGACAAGTCCTGCGCGGCCATTGCGTCAAAGCTTGCGGCCGACATCTATGGCCTCGATATCCTCGCCGAGGACGTCGAGGACGAGACCCACAACACCACGCGCTTCGTGGTGCTGGCCCGCGAAGCGACCTGGGCCAGCCAGGGTTCGGGGCCGCTGGTCACCACATTTGTGTTCCGGGTGCGCAACCTGCCGGCCGCGCTTTACAAGGCGATGGGCGGCTTCGCCACCAACGGCGTCAACATGACCAAGCTGGAAAGCTACATGGTCGACGGCAATTTTTTCGCCACGCAATTCTATGCCGACGTCGACGGCCATCCAGAGGACAAGCCGCTGGCGTTCGCGCTGGAGGAACTGAAATTCTTCTCGCGCGAGTTTCGCATCGTTGGCGTGTATCCGGGCCATCCCTTTCGGGCGACGTTCAGCGAGAAGGCTGAGTGACGTTTGGGTCCCGGACGCGGTGCAGCGCTCTGGCGCTGCCCCGCAGAGCCGGGACACATGCAGCGACTCGCAGACGATGGACCCCGGATCAACAGCGCACCACGCCGGCAAGCGCGGCGCGCTGCGCAGCATCCGGGGAACGCAGGTCGTTACGCCGCTGCCCGCTTCCCCAATCCAAACGCATCCGCCAGCAGCGAATACGACTTCTTCCGCGCGTCGTGATCGTACACCGCGGTGATGATCATCAGTTCGTCGGCCTTGCTGGCCGCGATCATCGGCTGCAGTTTCTGCATCACCGTCGCCGGACTGCCGACGAACAGCCGCGAGCGGTTGCGGGCGATCGAGGCGCGTTCGCTGTCGGTGTAGGGATAGGCCAGGGCTTCCTCGACGCTCGGCAGCGGCAAATACTGGCCGCGGTCGCGGCGCAGCCGGTTGAGGTCCATCGATGTCGCGAGCCTGTCGGCTTCCGCATCGGTTTCGGCTGACACGACTGCCACCGCCAGAATGCCGTGCGGCGTTGCGCGCCAGCCGGATGGCGTAAAGCGGTTATGGTAGTTGGTCATGGCATCGACCGCATCATGCGACGCGAAATGATGCGCAAAGGCGAAACCCATCCCGATTTGCGCCGCCAGTTCCGATGAGTAGTCGCTGGAGCCAAGCAGCCAGATCGGCGGCAGCGGGCTGTCGTCCGGCATCGCCACCACATTGTTGTAGGGATGGCCGGGCGGAAACCCGCGGGTCTCCCACAGGATCAATTCCTGCAGCCGCTCCAGAAAATCGTCGCCCTCGCGGCGGTCGAGCCGGCTGCGCAGCGCATGCGCGGTGGCGCCGTCGGTGCCGGGCGCGCGGCCGAGGCCGAGATCGATTCGGCCCGGAAACAAAGCCTCCAGCATCTTGAAGCGTTCGGCCACCACCAGCGGCGCGTGGTTGGGCAGCATCACCCCGCCGGAGCCGACCCGGATGTGCCTCGTCACCGCCGCGATCTGCCCGATCATCAGGTCGGGCGCGGGGCTCGCCACCGAGGCGAGGTTGTGATGTTCGGCCAGCCAGTAGCGGACATAGCCGAGGCGGTCGGCATGGCGCGCCAGATCGATGCTGTTGCGCAGCGCCGCGGCGGGCTTGGTGCCGGTGGTGACGACCGAGAGGTCGAGGAGGGAGAGAGGAATCATGGCTGTAACCCTAGTGCGCCGGATCGGGCCGACAAAGTCCTTGCCACGCAGATCAGGCGCGCGCGGGCGTACCGGGTCCGATGCGCAGCACCTACCCAGGGCCTGCTGCGAAAAATCTCGAAACAACCCCATGCAACGTAAGATGCCTGGACGGGCAGCACAGTGCCCCGCTGCGCCCGGGGCAAGAGAAGGCGGCCTGGGTATGTTGGTGGGCCAAATTTCCACTAATATCGACAAAATGTACTCTGCCCACTCGGTTCTTGGAACTCCCCGAGTGGAGGCACGCCGTTTTTCCGCAGTAATTAGCTGTTCTGGGACCCTATTGGGATTTTATCCGGACTCAGAGTTCCAGATGTATTGCCCACTATTGGACATCCTACGACACAAGATCTGTTTGAAGTACAAATATTGGGCATTTTCCCATCGCTGATGGGCTGTTGGAACGCTCGCATTTGGCCTATTTTACCGGTGCTCCGGCCAAACCTGCCGTTCCCGGAGCTTGAGTGGAGTTTGTGGTGTCATGACCGAGATTACGCCCCCCGCGCCTGACGGCCACCGCGCGCTCAAATCGCCCGCGATCTCGTTCGAGTTCTTCCCGCCGAAGACCGAGGAGATGGAGCGGAGCCTGTGGGAAACCATCAAGCGTCTGGCGCCGCTGTCGCCGAGCTTCGTTTCGGTCACCTACGGCGCTGGCGGATCCACGCGGGAGCGCACCCACTCCACCATCACGCGCATTCTGGCTGAAACCGACCTGCTGCCGGCCGCGCATCTGACCTGCGTCGGGGCGGCGCGCGGCGAGATCGACGAGATCGTCGGCCGCTACCACGAGGCCGGCGTTCGCCACATCGTCGCCCTTCGCGGCGATCCGCCCGGCGGCATCGGCACCGCCTACGCGACCCATCCCGACGGCTACCAGACCTCGACCGATCTCGTGGCCGGCATCAGGAAGCAGCACGGCGACATCGAGATTTCGGTTTCCGCCTATCCGGAGAAGCACCCGGAAAGCCGCGACTTCGACGCCGACCTCGACGTGCTCGAGGCCAAAGTCGATGCCGGCGCCACCCGCGCCATTACCCAGGTGTTCTTCGACAACGACCTCTATTTCCGATATCTCGACCGGGTGCGCGCGCGGGGCATCGGGATTCCGATCGTGCCCGGCATCATGCCGATGCACAATTTCAAACAGGCCCGCAATTTCGTCACCCGCGCCGGCACCAGCGTGCCGGACTGGCTGGCGGAAAAATTCGAGGGCCTCGACGACGATGCCGAAACGCGCAAGCTGGTGGCCGCCACCGTCGCCGCCGGCCAGGTGCAGAAGCTCGCAAAACACGGCGTCGACACCTTCCACTTCTACACCATGAACCGCGCGGACCTCGTGTTCGCGATCTGCCATTTGCTGGGTATTCGCCCGCAGGGCGCACAGAAAGCCGCTTGATCCGATGACCGTACCCGTTTCCGAAAAGCGAACCGCTTTGCTCGCGGCTGCCTGCGAGCGCATCCTGGTGCTCGACGGCGCCATGGGCACCATGATCCAGGGCCTCGAATACGACGAAGCCGCGTTTCGCGGCGAGCGCTTCAAGGACTTCCATCGCGACGTCAGGGGCAACAACGATCTCTTGATCCTGACGCAGCCTGACGCAATCGAGGCCATCCACGCCGAGTATCTGCGCGCCGGCGCCGACATCGTCGCCACCAACACGTTTTCCTCGACCTCGATCGCGCAGGCCGATTACGACCTTTCCGGCATCGCCTATGAGATGAATCTGGAAGGCGCGCGGCTGGCGCGCAACGCGGCGACGCGCGTCGCCGCCGAGGACGGCAAGCCGCGCTTCGTCGCCGGCGCGATCGGCCCGACCAACCGCACCGCCTCGATCTCGCCCGATGTGTCGAGCCCTGGCTATCGCGCCGTGACGTTCGACGATCTGTGTACCGCCTACGGCGAACAGATCAATGGCCTGCTCGACGGCGGCGCCGACCTGCTGCTGGTCGAAACCATCTTCGACACCCTCAACGCCAAGGCGGCGCTGTATGCGATATCGGAAATCGCCGAGGCCCGCGGGCTCGACGTGCCCGTGATGATCTCGGGCACCATCACCGACAAGTCCGGCCGGCTGCTGTCGGGCCAATTGCCGGAAGCGTTCTGGAATTCGGTGCGGCACGCCCGGCCCATCACCATCGGCTTCAACTGCGCGCTCGGCGCCGAGGACCTGCGCGCCCATATCGCCGACATCGGCCGCGTCGCCGACACGCTGGTGTGCGCCTACCCGAATGCCGGCCTGCCCAACGAATTCGGCCAGTACGACGAGAGCCCCGAATTCATGGCTGGGCTGATCGGCGAATTCGCCGCTTCCGGCCTCGTCAACATCGTCGGCGGCTGCTGCGGCACCACGCCGGACCATATCGCCGCGATCGCCGCCGCCGTGGCGCCGCACCAGCCGCGCGCGATTCCCGTGATCGAGCCGCGCCTGCGGCTGTCGGGTCTCGAGCCGTTCGAACTCACGCCCGCGATCCCGTTCGTCAACGTCGGCGAGCGCACCAATGTCACGGGATCGGCGAAATTCCGCAAGCTGATCACCGCAGGCGACTATACCGCCGCCTTGGCGGTGGCGCGCGACCAGGTCGAGAACGGCGCCCAGATCATCGACGTCAACATGGACGAAGGGCTTTTGGATTCCGAAGCCGCGATGGTGACGTTCCTCAACCTCGTCGCCGCCGAACCCGATATCGCCCGCGTCCCGGTCATGGTGGACTCCTCGAAATTCACCGTGATCGAAGCCGGCCTGAAATGCGTGCAGGGCAAGCCGGTGGTGAACTCGATCTCGATGAAGGAAGGCGAGGAGAAGTTCATCCACGAGGCGACCATCGCGCGGCGCCATGGCGCCGCGGTGGTGGTGATGGCGTTCGACGAGGCCGGCCAGGCCGACACGTTTGCGCGCAAGACCGAGATCTGCAAGCGCGCCTACGACATCCTGGTGAACCAGCTCGACTTCCCCCCGGAAGACATCATCTTCGATCCCAACATTTTTGCCATTGCGACCGGGCTGGAAGAGCACAACAATTACGGCGTCGACTTCATCGAGGCGACGCGCTGGATCCGGCAGAACCTGCCGCACGCCCATGTTTCCGGCGGCGTGTCGAACCTGTCGTTCTCGTTCCGCGGCAACGAGCCGGTGCGCGAGGCGATGCATTCGGTGTTCCTGTATCACGCGATTCATGCCGGCATGGACATGGGCATCGTCAATGCCGGGCAGATGATCGTCTATGACGACATCGATCCCGGGCTGCGTCAGACCTGCGAAGACGTCATATTGAATCGCGACCCCGGCGCGTCGGAGCGGCTGCTTGCATTGGCGGAAAAATTCCGCGGCAAGGAGAAGCAGACCAAGGAGCAGGATCTGGCCTGGCGCGAATGGCCGGTCGAGAAGCGGCTGAGCCACGCGCTGGTGCACGGCATCACCGAATACATCGAGGCCGACACCGAGGCCGCGCGCTTGACCGTCGAGCGTCCGTTGCATGTGATCGAAGGCCCGCTGATGGCCGGCATGAACATCGTCGGCGACCTCTTCGGCGACGGCAAGATGTTTTTGCCGCAGGTGGTGAAGTCGGCGCGCGTGATGAAGCAGGCTGTCGCCTATCTGATGCCGTTCATGGAGCAGGAGAAGGCGGACAATCTTGCCAACGGCATCGCCGGCGATATCAGCAGTTCGGCGGGCAAGATCGTGCTCGCCACCGTCAAGGGCGACGTCCACGACATCGGCAAGAACATCGTCGGCATCGTGCTGCAATGTAACAATTTCGAAGTCATCGACCTCGGCGTGATGGTGCCGGCGGCGAAAATCATCGAGACCGCCAGGGCCGAGGGCGCCGACATCATCGGTCTGTCGGGCCTGATCACGCCGTCGCTCGACGAGATGAGTTTTCTGGCGGGCGAACTGCAGCGGCAGGGCATGACCGTGCCGCTGCTGATCGGCGGCGCCACCACCAGCCGGGTCCACACCGCGGTCAAGATCGACCCGAACTACCGCGGCGGTCCGGTGGTGCATGTCAACGACGCCAGCCGCGCCGTCGGCGTCGCCTCCTCGCTGCTGTCGCCGGAGCGGCGCGAGGCCTATGCCGCCGAAGTGCGCGCCGACTACGCCAAGATATCCGCGGCGCATTTCCGGGCGCAGGCCGACAAGAAGCGGCTGAAGCTGGCGGATGCGCGCGCGAACGCCCCCGTCATCGATTTTGCCGGGACGCCGCCGAAGAAGCCGACGTTTCTCGGCATCCGGAGTTTCGCCGATTACAACCTCGCCGAACTCGCCGACTACATCGACTGGACGCCGTTCTTCCAGACCTGGGAACTGACCGGGCGTTACCCTGCCATCCTCGACGATCCCAAGGTGGGCGAAGTGGCGCGCTCGCTGTATGACGACGCCCGCAAGATGCTCGATCGCATCGTCAAGGAAAACTGGTTCAAGGCGCAGGCCACGATCGGCTTCTGGCCGGCCAATGCCGCCGGCGACGACATCGTGGTTTATGCCGACGACAGCCGGAAGCAGCCCATCGCGACGTTCCACACCCTGCGCCAGCAGCTGGAGAAGCGCGAGGGCCGTTTCAATTCGGCGCTGGCGGATTTCATCGCACCTGCTTCAAGCGGCGTGCCGGATTACATCGGTGCCTTCGTGGTCACCGCGGGGATCGGCGAGGACGTCATCGCCGACCGCTTCAGGAACGCCCATGACGACTACTCCTCGATCCTGTGCAAGGCGCTGGCAGACCGTCTCGCCGAAGCCTTTGCCGAGCGCATGCATGCCCGCGTGCGCCGCGAATTCTGGGGCTACGCGCCGGACGAAACGCTGTCGCCCGATCAGCTGATCCTGGAACAATACCAGGGCATCCGCCCTGCGCCGGGCTACCCGGCGCAGCCCGACCACACCGAGAAGGCGACGGTGTTTGCGTTGCTCGACGCCGAGAAGACTGCCGGTGTAAAATTGACCGAAAGCTATGCGATGTGGCCGGGCTCATCGGTATCGGGGCTCTACTTCAGCCATCCCGAAAGCTTTTACTTCGGCGTCGGCAAGATCGAGCGCGACCAGGTGGAAGACTATGCCGCGCGAAAGGGCTGGAGCGTGGCCGAGGCCGAGCGCTGGCTGGCGCCGGTGCTGAATTACATCCCGACGCAGGATCAGTCGGCACAGGATCGCCACCTCAGAGAGGCGATGCCGACGCTCGCGCCGGCCCCGGCCGCGCCCGCCAACGACGTCTCGTCGCATCCGCCCGGCTGCAACTGCGCGGTGCATCTGGCGTATCGCAAGAAGGCGGCACGGGCGTAGCGATCCCTCATGGTGAGGAGGCGCTCTTGCGCCGCCTCGAACCGTGAGGGCCCCACCGTTATCCTCCAAAAGCAGCGCTCTTCGCAGCGTAGCCCCGAACCCGCTCGGCTACCGGCGATCGGCCGCATGTCCGCGCTAGGGGTGCAAGTTTCGAAAACATGTGATCGAGGAGACTGCTGCCAAATTTGACCCCCAGCGGTCAATCGCGCTTCTGGGTCGCTTTACATGTAACTTCTTGAATGTCTAAATGCGGGCTCCGACCGGGAAGGTCGTGCGCCGTCAACTGGTCGGCGCGCGCCGGTGCCCGGAAAGATGCAAGCAATAGATCACTGCACCAGGGGAGGAACGCGAGTGACCGATATCGGCCGAAGACACCTTCTGACTGCGCTCGCCGCCAGCGGCGCCGCCGCGATGGGCGCAGTGTCGGCACAGGCCACGCCGAAAGACCTCAGTCTTGCGGACATGAAAAAAGAAGCCGATGTATCGTGCGTCTACCACTGCGATTTCGGTGACGATAACCGCTACAGCGCCTTGCTGCGAAACATCAATAACCATTTGTCCGTGTATAATTTCGATCCGTTCAACACAAAAATCATCATCGTCGCGCACTCAGTCGGCATCAAATACCACTTGAAAACCCTCGCCGGAACGCCATGGGAAAAACAGCCTCCGATTGATCCGGAGCTCGACAGCAGGATGGACGCGCTCGCCAAGTATGGCGTCGAGGTATATCTGTGCAAGATCACCTTCAGCAACCTGAAGCTCGATGTTGCGCTGACGAAGGACGTGCCCTACATCAAGCTTGTGCCGTCCGGCGTTGCTACGGTCGCAGCGCTGCAAAGCAAGGGCTTTGCTTATCTGAAAGTCGGTTGAGGAGCGATCATGGCTGGCCTTGCCGTTCCGCCGGCGCTGCTCGCCCGCGCCGACGAGGTGATCGAAGGGGCCGCGATTTCGCCTTCTGGCACCTTTGGGACTTCCGCGCATAGCTACTTTCTTCTCTTCTCCCCTCGTGGGAGAAGAAAAGAAACGCAGAACCTGCCATGAAATTCTTCTCCTTCTGGCGATCGCTCGCGAGTTTTCGCGTGCGCATCGCGCTCAACCTGAAGGGCCTGCCCGCCGAAATCGAGCTGGTCGATCTCGACGCCGACGCCCATCGCGCCGACGACTATCGCAAGGTCAATCCGCAGATGGCGTTGCCGGCGCTGGTTACGGCCGACGGCACCACGCTGGTGCAGTCGCTCGCCATCATCGAATATCTCGACGAAACCCATCCCGCTCCACCCTTGCTGCCGGCCGATGCGCGCGGCCGCGCCCGGGTCCGCGCGCTTTCGCTGATGGTCGCCTGCGAGGGCCATCCGCTGCTGGTGCCGCGGGTGCGGCGCTATCTCGATCGCGAGTTGAAGCTGCGTGAAACCCAGCAGGCGGCGTGGCGGCGGCACTGGACCGTGGAAACGCTGGCAGCCCTCGAAGCGCAGCTCGCCGGCCACCAGGACACTGGCCGCTTCTGCCATGGCGACACGCCGACGCTCGCCGACATCTGCATGGTCGGCCATGTCACCGTGGCAATCACCCAGCAGATTGATCTGGCGCCCTATCCCGTCGTGAAACGCATCTTCGACGCCGCGATGGCGCTACCGGCGTTTGCGATAGCCCATCCGCTGGCGCAGCCGGACACGCCGGAAGCGATGCGGGTGAAGGGGTAAGCGCGCGCGACACTTGCCCTGCCCTGGAGGGCAAGTGTCGTCGTTCAACCAATCGCGACACCGCCGCCGATGGTGCGGTTCAGCACCTGGGTGGTCTTTTCGATCCGGTCGGCCGCGGAGTTCAGCGCCTTGGCCACCGCGATCTGCGTCGACTTGGCGCGATCGGCCGCCGCCACGCGGACATCGCGCAGGGTGTTGAGCTCCTGTTCGAGGTTGCGGATGCGCTGCTCGGCGTCGAGCAATTCGTCGCACACCGTCAGCGCCGCCATCACGGTCAGGCGCGCATCGCCGATCTCGCCGAACTTGCCGCGCAGACCCTGGATCCGCGTTTCCAGACTCTCGGCGAGTTTCAAGAGCCGCGCCTCCTGGCCCTCCTCGCAGGCCATCCGGAATTGCCGGCCGTTGATGGTGACGTTGATGTGGCTCATCAGTTCTCTCCGGGATCGAGTACGGAGCGGATGGTGCCGATCGCCGCATCCAGCCTTTCGGCGATCTCGCGATTGGCGCGCTCCAGCCGGCGCGACTTCACCAGCGATCCGTCGAGTTCGTCCGCGAGCCGCGAGCGGTCAGCGCCGAGCGCCTGAATCCGGGAAGCCAGTTCGTTCTCGTCGCGGTCGGCTTCGCGCCGACGTTCGACCGCGCTTTCGAGCGAATCAAGCGCCGACATCAGCCGCCGCGTCGCGGCGTCGATATCGGCAAAGAGAGGCTCGGCGTTGCCGGGGCCGTTGGCAGGACGATCGCTCATGACTGACAGCGCGGACCTTCCGTGGGCCGGCCGGACCGCAAAATTCGCGCTCCGGCAAGCGTTTAGGCGACGAAATTTACGTGGCAAGCGAGCCCAGCGCAACGCCGCTTCCAAGCTATGCACCGCTAGATCGCGATGACCCGTCATCCCGATCCAGCTCTCTGTTTGAGCATGATCCCTTTCGAGAACCGGTATCCACTTTTCCGCATCATGCGTTAGACGACTTTTCGCACCGCAAGCGCGTTTCCTTGCCTTGGACTCCCAGAACCGAGATGCTATCCAGCCCGGGACTTCCCGTTGGCTTCCGGCCGGCAGCCGCGGCGTTCGCGCACCCCTGCGGATCGCCCCCAAACATCTCATTTCAGGCGGATTTTCATCATGACGCAGGTCGATCATTCCCGTATGGCCAACGCGATCCGCGGCCTCGCCATGGACGCCGTCGAGAAGGCCAAATCCGGCCATCCCGGCCTGCCGATGGGCGCCGCCGACATCGCCACCGTGCTGTTTACGCAATTCCTGAAGTTCGACGCCGCCGATCCAAAATGGCCGGACCGCGACCGTTTTGTGCTTTCGGCGGGACACGGCTCGATGCTGGTGTATGCGCTGCTCTATCTCACCGGCAACAAGGACATGACGCTCGATCAGGTCAGGAACTTCCGGCAACTCGGCTCCAAGACGCCAGGGCATCCGGAAAACTTCGAGACCAGCGGCGTCGAGACCACCACCGGTCCGCTCGGGCAGGGCATCGCGACGTCGGTCGGCATGGCGCTGGCGGAGAAGATGCTGGCCGCCGAGTTCGGCAAGAAGCTCGTCAGCCACCACACCTATGTGCTGGCTTCCGACGGCGACCTGATGGAAGGCGTATCGCAGGAAGCGATCGCCATGGCCGGGCACTGGAAGCTCAACAAACTGATCGTGCTGTACGATGACAACGGCATTTCGATCGACGGCCCGACTTCGATCGCCGACTCCGTCGATCAGGTCAAGCGATTCAAGTCCGCGGGCTGGGCCGCCGAACTGATCGACGGCCACGATCCGCAGGCCATTGCAGCGGCCATTGCGCGCGCGCAAAAATCCAGCAAGCCATCGTTGATCGCCTGCAAGACCACGATCGGCTACGGCGCCCCGACCAGGGCCGGCACCGCCAAGGTGCATGGCGAAGCGCTCGGCGCCGAAGAGCTGAAGGGCGCCAAGCAGAAGCTCGGCATTGCGCAGGACGCCTTTTCGGTGCCGGACGACGTGTTGAAAGGCTGGCGCGAGGCCGGCCGCCGCGGCGCGGCGGCGCGCCAGGAATGGGAGGCGCAATTCGCGGGGCTCGGCAACCGCAAGCGCGCCGAATTCGAACGTCGTCTGCGGCATCAACGGCCGGCTTCGCTGGCCAAAGCGCTGAAGGCGCACAAGAAGGCGTTGCTGGAGACGCCGCAGCATATCGCCACCCGCAAATCGTCGGAGCTGGCGATCGAGGCGATCGCGCCGGCGATGCCCGAGTTCCTGGCGGGTTCCGCCGATCTCACCGGCTCCAACAACAACAAGGCCAAATCCGCGGTCGCCTTTTCGGCCAAGACGCCAAAGGGCCGCTTCATTCATTACGGCATCCGCGAGCACGGCATGGCGGCGGCCATGAACGGGATCTTCCTGCATGGCGGATTCGCGCCGAACGGCGCAACCTTCATGGTGTTCACCGATTATGCCCGCCCGGCGATGCGCCTGGCCGCGCTGATGGGCGCCGGCGTGGTCTATGTGATGACGCACGATTCGATCGGCCTCGGCGAGGACGGGCCGACCCACCAGCCGGTTGAGCACCTGGCCGCATTGCGCGCCATTCCCAACATGCGCGTGTTCCGTCCCTGTGACGCGGTCGAGGTGGCCGAGTGCTGGGAACTGGCGCTGAACCGGACCGACGGCCCGACGGTATTGGCGCTGACCCGCCAGAACGTGCCGCAATTGCGCAGTTCGGCGCCCGCCGAGAATCCCTGCAGCCTTGGCGCCTATGAACTGGTCGCCGCCCAGGGCGACGCCAAAGTGTCGCTGTTCGCATCCGGCTCCGAGGTCGAGATCGCGGTCGACGCGCAGAAGCAGCTGGCCGAGCGCGGCATCGCGTCGCGGGTGGTGTCGGTGCCCTCGCTCGAATTGCTGCTGGCGCAACCGGCGGACCGCCAGAAAGCCGTGATCGGCCATGCGCCGGTCAAGATCGCGATCGAGGCCGCGGTCCGCTGGGGCTGGGACGCCGTGATCGGGCCGGAGGGCGTGTTCGTGGGAATGCACGGTTTCGGCGCCAGCGCCCCCGCCAAGGAGCTCTACAAGCATTTTGGCATTACCGCCGAGGCTGCGGTTAACGCGGCCCTGAAGCGCCTGGGCTGACGGTTGAGATTGACCCGAAAAGGGTCTACCTAGCGGTCATCTAATCCGCTCCCGCCCCGGCCGAACCGGGCGTCCGTCGCAACACCCTCGTGGATGGCTCGATGCCCTCCGCGGGGACGACAGAGGTCATTGAAGGAGACAACAGATGGCAATCCGGGTCGCAATCAACGGGTTTGGCCGCATCGGCCGCAATGTGCTGCGCGCCATCGCCGAGTCCGGCCGCAAGGATATCGAGGTGGTCGGCATCAATGATCTCGGCCCGGTCGAGACCAACGCCCATTTGCTGCGCTTCGATTCGGTCCATGGCCGGTTCCCCGGCACCGTCACGGTCGACGGCGACTCGATCAGCGTCGGCAACGGCAAGATCAAGGTCTCCGCCGAGCGCGATCCGTCCAAGCTTCCCTGGAAGGAACTCGGCGTCGACATTGCGCTGGAATGCACCGGCATCTTCAGCGCCAAGGCCAAGGCCTCCGCGCATCTCACCGCAGGCGCCCGGCGCGTACTGGTCTCGGCGCCGTCGGACGGCGCGGACGCCACCATCGTGTTCGGCGTCAACCACGACAAACTGACAAAAGATCATCTGGTGGTCTCCAACGGATCGTGCACCACCAATTGCCTCGCGCCGGTGGCCAAGGTGCTGAACGACACCGTCGGCATCGAAACCGGCTTCATGACCACGATCCACGCCTATACCGGCGACCAGCCGACGCTCGACACCATGCACAGCGATCTCTATCGCGGCCGTGCCGCGGCGATGTCGATGATCCCGACCTCCACCGGTGCGGCCAAGGCGATCGGCCTGGTGCTGCCGGAACTGGTGGGCAAGCTCGACGGCGTCGCGATCCGTGTGCCGACGCCGAACGTCTCGGTGGTCGACCTCAAGATCGTGGCGCAACGCAAGACCGACGTGAAGGAAATCAACGAGGCGATGAAGCGCGCCAGCGAGCAACAACTCAAGGGCATCCTCGGCTACACCACCGCGCCGAACGTCTCGATCGACTTCAACCACGACCCGCATTCCGCCACGTTCCACATGGACCAGACCAAGGTGCAGAACGGCACGCTGGTGCGGGTGATGGCTTGGTACGACAACGAATGGGGTTTCTCCAACCGCATGTCGGATACCGCCGTGGCGATGGGGAAGCTGCTGTAAGGGATTTACCGTCATGCCCGGCCTTGTGCCGGGCATCCACGTCTTCCTTTGCCGCATCAAGACGTGGATGGCCGGGACAAGCCCGGCCATGACGTTGGAAAACACACATGAAGCAATTCCGCACCCTCGATGACGTCGACGTGAAGGGAAAGCGCGTGCTGCTGCGCGTCGATCTCAACGTGCCGATGGAAGCCGGCCGTGTCAGCGACGCCACGAGACTCGAGCGCATTGCCCCGACCATCAGCGAAATCTCCGGCAAGGGCGGCAAGGTCATCCTGCTCGCGCATTTCGGACGGCCTAAGGGACGCGATCCCAAGCAGTCGCTGAAGCCGGTCGCATCAGCGCTTTCCCAGGTCATCCGGAAGCCGGTGGCTTTCGCCGACGACTGCATCGGCGAAGCCGCCGCGAAGGCCGTGGCCGCGATGCGGGATGGCGACATCCTTTGCCTGGAAAACACCCGCTTCCACACGGAAGAGGAGAAGAACGACCCGGCCTTCGTCGCCGAACTGGCAAGGTCAGGCGACATCTGGGTCAACGACGCCTTCTCCGCCGCGCACCGCGCGCATGCTTCCACCGAAGGCCTCGGCCACAAGCTGCCGGCCTATGCCGGGCGAACCATGCAGGCCGAACTCGATGCGCTGGGCAAGGCGCTCGACGCGCCGACCAGGCCCGTGATCGCGATCATCGGCGGCGCCAAGGTTTCCACCAAGATCGACCTTCTGGAAAACCTGGTCAAGAAGGTGGATGCGCTGGTGATCGGCGGCGGCATGGCCAACACCTTCCTGCACGCGCAGGGGGTCGGCGTCGGCAAGTCGCTGGCCGAGAAGGAACTCGCGGCGACCGCGCTGCGGATCATCGACAAGGCGGAAGCCGCCAATTGCGCCATCCTCTTGCCGGTCGACGCCATCGTCGCCTATCACTTCGCGGCCAATGCGCCCTCCCATGCCTACGGCATCGACGCCATCCCCGCCGACGGCATGATCCTCGACGTCGGCCCGCAGTCGGTCGCGCGGATTCATGCGGCGATCGACGACGCCGCGACGCTGGTCTGGAACGGCCCGCTCGGCGCGTTCGAGATGACCCCGTTCGACCGCGGCACCATGGTGGCGGCGAAGCACGCGGCGGAGCGGACCAGGGCCAAAAAGCTGGTCTCGGTGGCCGGCGGCGGCGACACCGTGGCGGCGCTGAACCAGGCCGGGGTTTCAGGCGATTTCACCTATGTTTCGACCGCGGGCGGCGCGTTTCTGGAGTGGATGGAAGGCAAGCCATTGCCCGGCGTCGAGGTTTTGAGGACCAAAGGGACTTAACTTGAAGCTTGGCCGCGCCCGACCTATGTTACATGTAACATCCAGCTTGAGGAGCATGTGTCATGGCCGACGGAGCGAAGCGGGTCCGGAAGCACCGGGACAAGATGAAGGCGGCCGGTCTCAAGCCGGTGACAATCTGGGTTCCGGATGTGAACGCGCCTGGATATGCGCAAGAAATCGCGGAAGCGATTGCAATCATCAATGCCAGCGCGGACGAAAAGGCCATTCTCGAGGAGCTCTCCAATATTGAGATCGAAGGCTGGAAATGAAACGCGGTGACCTGGTCACCGTTGTCCTTCCAGGCGCTTATGGAAAGCCTCGACCCGCAGTGATCATTCAGTCAGACCGATATGAAGCAATGGAATCCGTCACGTTTCTGCCGATGACCAGCGAGGTTCTTCCGAAGCAGGTGTTTCGCATTACGGTTGTCCCGACGGCGGAAAACGGACTTCAGGCGCCATCCCAGATTATGGCCGATAAATGCAGCACGCTGCCGCTGACGAAAGTGGGCAGTGTATTCGGACATCTCAATGCTGCGGATCTCAGCAGAGTCGACCGCGCCCTCGCTGCGTTCTTGGGGTTTACCTGAGAACCGGTTACCTTGATTCTTGAAACCGTGACAGGTCGCTGTCACCTCAGGAGAACTGAATAGATGGCACGCATCACGTTGCGTCAATTGCTCGACCACGCGGCGGAACACGATTACGGCGTGCCGGCGTTCAACATCAACAATATGGAGCAGGCGCTCGCCATCATGGACGCCGCCTCCAGCCTCGATGCGCCGGTCATCATCCAGGCCTCGCGCGGCGCGCGGTCCTACGCCAACGACATCATGCTGAAGCACATGATGGACGCGGTCACCGAGATCCATCCGCATATCCCGGTCTGCGTGCATCTCGATCATGGCAACGGGCCCGACACCTGCATGACCGCGATCCAGGCCGGCTTCACTTCGGTCATGATGGACGGCTCGCTGAAGGCCGACGGCAAGACGCCGGCCGACTGGGACTACAATGTCGGCGTCACCCGGACCGTCACCGACATGGCCCATCTCGGCGGCATCTCGGTGGAAGGCGAGCTCGGCGTGCTCGGCTCGCTGGAGACCGGCATGGGCGACAAGGAAGACGGCCACGGCGCCGAGGGCAAGCTCTCCCACGACCAGTTGCTCACCAATCCCGGCGAGGCCGTCAAATTCGTCAAAGAGACCAAAGTCGACGCGCTGGCGATCGCGATGGGCACCTCGCACGGCGCCTACAAGTTCACCCGCAAGCCGGACGGAAATATTCTGGCCATGAACGTGATCGAGGAAATTCACCGCAAGCTGCCGAACCTGCAGGACATCATCAACGCCAATGGCGGCAAGATGAAGCCGACCTGGGGCGTGCCGGTCGCCGAAATCCAGCGCGGCATCAAGAACGGCGTCCGCAAGATCAACATCGACACCGACAACCGGATGGCGATGACCGGACAGATCCGCAAGGTGCTGAAGGACAACCCGGAAGAATTCGACCCACGCAAATATCTCAAGCCGGCGATGGAAGCGATGGCGAAACTCTGCAGGCAGCGGCTGCAGGAATTCAACACCGCCGGTCAGGCCAGCAAGATCAAGAAGGTGCTGACCACCGCCGAGATGGCGAAGCGTTACGTCACGGGCGAACTCGATCCGAAACTGGCGTGACCGTTGCCGGCAGGGCCATGCTGCGCTCGGCGCGGGTTTGCCTCGCGGTCCTCAGCCGGCGTCTCAGCCAGTATCTCCGCCAGTGTCTTGGGTTTTGCCCGAAGACCCCCTATTTTGGTTCGCAACACTTAGCACTCGGGAGGCACCGATGAATCTCGCCGATCTCAACAAGGTTGCCCTGGCCATGGTGACGCCGGGCAAGGGAATCCTCGCCGCCGACGAGTCGTCCGGCACCATCAAGAAACGCTTCGACGCCATCCGGGTCGAGTCGACCGAACAGTCCCGCCGCGACTATCGCGAGATGCTGTTCCGCTCCACCGAGGCGATGAGCCAGTACATCTCCGGCGTCATCCTCTACGACGAAACCATCTGGCAGGACGCCGCGGATGGCACGCCGCTGATCAAGCTGATCGAGCAATCCGGCGCGATCCCCGGGATCAAGGTCGACGAGGGCACCCAGGCCCTGCCCGGCTGCCCCGGCGAACTGGTCACCGTGGGCCTGGACCGACTGGCCGAGCGGCTCAAGAAGTATTACGAACGCGGCGCGCGGTTCGCCAAATGGCGCGCGGTGATCGATATCGGCCAGGGCACCGGCATTCCGAGCATGACCGCGATCCACGTCAACGCCCATGCGCTGGCGCGCTACGCCGCGCTTTGCCAGGCCGCGCAGATCGTTCCGATCGTCGAGCCGGAAGTCCTGATGGACGGCGATCACGACATCGACCGCTGTTATGAGGTGACGGAGCGCGTGCTCAACGAGACGTTCCAGGAGTTGCGGCTCCAGCGCGTCGCACTGGAGGGGATGATCCTGAAACCCAATATGGCGATCGCGGGCAAGAAGAGCGCGAAGCAGGCTTCCGCCCAGGAGGTCGCGGAGAAAACCATCCGCTTGCTGAAGGCCTGCGTGCCGGCCGCGGTGCCCGGCATCGCCTTTCTTTCCGGCGGGCAATCCGACGCGGACGCGACCGCGCATCTGAGCGCGATGAACCGCATCGGCAACCTGCCGTGGAACCTGACCTTCTCCTACGGCCGTGCGCTGCAGGCCGCGCCGCAGAAGGCGTGGTCGGGCAAGGCGGAGAACGTCGCCGCGGGCCAGCGCGCCTTCACCCATCGCGCGCGGATGAATTCGCTCGCGAGCAAGGGCGAATGGAAGGCCGATCTCGAACAGAAGGCGGCATAGAATTGGCCACCAAACCCGTTCCGCCGCGCCCGGTGCCGCGTCTCTATCTCGCGACATCAGAGGTGGACGATCCCTCGGCGCTGATGGCGAGCCTGCCCGGCCTGCTGGCGGGCGCCGACGTCGCCGCGGTGCTGCTGCGCCTGAAACCGACCGACCAGCGCACCATGATCTCCCGGATCAAGGCGCTGGCCCCCGCGATCCAGGGTGGCGGCGCGGCGCTGCTGCTCGACGGCCATGTCGAACTGGTCGCCCGCGCCGGCGCCGATGGCGCGCATCTGACCGGCATCGAGGCCATGGCGGAGGCGCTGCCGTCGCTGAAACCGGACCGCATCGCCGGCGTCGGCGGCCTGTCGACGCGGCACGATTCGATGGCCGCGGGCGAGGCCGGCGCGGATTACGTGCTGTTCGGCGAACCCGATGCGCAGGGGTCTAGGCCGGCGGCCGAGGCGATCGCCGAACGGCTGGGCTGGTGGGCCGAGCTGTTCGAGCCGCCCTGCATCGGCTATGCGGCGTCGCTGCAAGAAGCCCGGGAATTCGCCGCGGCCGGCGCCGACTTCGTGCTGGTCGGCGATTTCATCTGGGCCGATCGGCGCGGCGCGGCGGCGGCGCTTGCGGACGCAGAACAGACCGTCATTCAGGCGCACGCCGCGATGTCCGGAAAAGTCAGAGCCGAACAGGGATAACGCCGGAAATGACGATCCTGCGTCCCCTATCGGTGCTGGCGAGCTTGCTGATGATGGCGGCCGGCGCCATGGCGCAAACCCCGCTGCTGCCCCCTCCCGGTGCGCCAAGGCCGCTGCTGCCGCCTCCCGGCGCGCCAGCGCCGCTCGCGCCGGTGAAGAAGGAGAAGTCCGGCGAGACCGCCCAGCCGAAAGCACCCGCGGCCGCCAAAAAACCGGCGCCGGCCGCGACGCCGAAACCCGCGGCAACGCCCGCGCCGGCGCCGACCGTCACGCCCGCCCCTGTCTTCGACGATCCCAACGTCGACCTGGTTTACGGCGCCTATCAACGCGGCCAATACAAGACCGCGTTCGATCTTGCGACCAACCGCGCGCAGTTCAACGGCGATCCCAAGGCGATGACCATGCTCGGCGAGCTCTACGCCAATGCGATGGGCGTCAAGCGCGATTATGCCAAGGCCGCGGAGTGGTACAAGCGCGCCGCCGACGGCGGCGACCGCGAGGGGATGTTCGCGCTCGCCATGTTGCGGCTCGCGGGGCGCGGCGGCCCCGTCAACCGCGAGGAGGCCGTGAAGCTGCTGGCGTCCGCAGCCAAGCTCGGCAATCCGAAGGCGGCCTACAATCTGGCCCTGCTCTATCTCGACGGGCAGACGCTGCCGCAGGACGTCAAGCGCGCCGCGGAGCTGCTTCACCTCGCCGCCGATGCCGGCAATCCGGAAGCGCAATACGCACTCGCCACCTTCTACAAGGAGGGCACCGGCGTGGCCAAGGACATCGACAAGGCGGTGCGGCTGCTGCAGGCGGCTTCGCTGGCCGGCAATGTCGACGCCGAGGTCGAATACGCCATCGCACTGTTCAACGGCACCGGCACCCCGAAGAACGAAGCGGCCGCGGTGGAGTTGCTGCGCAAGGCAGCCCGGCAAAACAGCCCGATCGCGCAAAATCGCCTCGCGCGCGTGCTGGTGAGCGGACAGGGCGCAGCAATGGACAAGATCGAGGGCCTGAAATGGCACATTGTTGCAAAAACCGCGGGCAAAGGCGACCCGATGCTGGATGAGGCGCTGGCCGCTCTCAGTCCCGAGGACCGCACCAAGGCCCAGGATGCCGCCCGCAAATGGCTCGGCGCCAAATGATCCGCCTTGACGCCACCACACCGTCAGGGCACCCAATCTGATCTCACCTCTCGGGAGAGGGGGCGCACCTTCAACGCAGAAACACCGCCGGGATCATGCTGCAATCAGCTCTCATCAACGTCATGGTCAAGGCGGCGCGCCGCGCCGGCCGCAGCCTCAAACGCGACCTCGGCGAGATCGAGAACCTCCAGGTATCGCTGAAGGGACCGGCCAATTTCGTTTCGCTGGCCGATAAGCGCGCCGAGGAGATGCTGCTCACCGATCTCACCAAGGCGCGGCCGGGCTACGGCTTCATCGGCGAGGAAGGCGGCGTCCGGGCCGGCGACGACAAGACCCATACCTGGATCGTCGACCCGCTCGACGGCACCACCAACTTCCTGCACGGCATCCCGCAATTTGCCATTTCGATCGGCCTGCAGCGCGAGGGCACGCTGATCGCCGGCGTGATCTACAATCCCGCCAATGACGAGCTCTACACCGCCGAGCGCGGCAAGGGCGCCTTCCTCAACGACCAGCGGCTGCGCGTCGCCGGCCGCCGCCAGCTCGGCGACTGCGTGATCGCCTGCGGGCTGCCGCATATCGGCCGCGGCGACCACAATCTGTCGCGGCTGGAAATGACCGAGATCCAGAACCGGGTGGCGGGCCTGCGCCGGTTCGGCGCCGCCTCCCTCGACATGGCCTTCGTCGCGGCCGGCCGCCTCGACGGCTACTGGGAGCGCAATCTGCAGCCCTGGGACGTGGCGGCCGGACAGATCATCGTGCGCGAGGCCGGCGGCATCGTCTCGGGTATCGAAGGCGACGACGACCCGCTGAAGAGCGGCAACGTGATCTGCGGCAATGAGTTCGTGCACGCGGAGCTGGTGAAGATTTTGAAGCCGTTGGGGAAGTAGGGGCCGACCCGACAATCGTCAAGCTGGTTCGCTGTCATCATCCGCGGAAGCGGATGATCCAGTACACCGCGGCGGCAATGTTCAACCGCAGCTTCTCGGCGCACTGGATGCCCGCCTCCACGGGCAATGACGACTGCGGAGATATCGGCTTACGGCTTCGACGCTTCCGGCGTCCCCTGCGGCTCCGCCACCACCGCTTTCGGCTCGCGGTCGCCCGCCAGCACGCGCTGCACGACGACGAAGAACACCGGCACCATCAGCAGCGCCAGAATAACCACCGCGATCATGCCGCCCATCACGCTGGTGCCGAGCGCCTGCTGGCTGGCGGCGCCGGCGCCGCTCGCGATCACCATCGGCAGCACGCCGCAGACAAAGGCGAGGCCGGTCATCAGGATCGGGCGGAAGCGCAGGGTGCAGGCCTGCACCGTCGCCTCGATCAGCGGCTTGCCCTGGGCGCGCAGATCCTTGGCGAACTCGATGATCAGGATGGCGTCTTTCGCGGCCAGCCCGATGATGGTGATCAGGGCGACCGTGAAGTAGACGTCGTTCGGCAGGCCGCGCCAGGTCGCCGCCAGCACCGCGCCGCAGATGCCGAGCGGCACCGTCAGCAGCACCGCCAGCGGAATGGTCCAGCTTTCATAGAGCGCGGCGAGACAGAGGAACACCACCAGCAAGGACAGGCCGAGCAGGATCGGCGCCTGCGACCCCGACAGCTTTTCCTGCAGCGACTGGCCGGTCCATTCGTAGCCGAAGCCGCGCGGCAGCCTGTTCGCGAGCCGCTCCATCTCGGCGATGGCGTCGCCGGAGGTGAAGCCGGGCCTCGCTTCGCCGCTGATGCGTACCGCGGGATAGTAGTTGAATCCGGCGATCTGGGTCGGGCCCTTGGACCATTCCACCGTGGTAAAGGCGGAGAACGGCACCAGCTGGCCGCGGCTGTTCTTCACGTTGTAATTGAGGATGTGGTCGGCGTTCATCCGGCTGCTGCTGTCGGCCTGTACGATCACCCGCTGCATCCGGCCGCGATTCGGAAAGTCGTTGATGTAGTTCGAGCCCAGATTGGTCGAAATCGTGTTGTTGATATCCTCGAAGGTGACGCCGAACGCGCCGGCCTTCTCGCGGTCGATCTCAAGGTTGACCTGCGGCCCCGCCGGCAGGCCTTCGACAAAGACCTTCTGCAGCACCCGGCTCGCGTTGCCCTCGGCTATCAGCCGGTCGGCGGCGGCGACCAGCGCCGGATAGCCCTTCTGGCCGCGGTCCTGCAGCCGGAAGCTGAACCCTGAGGAATTGCCGAGGTTGTCGATCGGCGGCGGCTGCAGCGCGGAAATCCTGGCGTCGCGGACCGACGACAGATCCCGGTTGATGTCGGCGACGATCGCGGCCGCGGAATCCTTCGCCGGTCGCTCCGACCAGTCCTTCAGCGTGATAAAGGCCTGTGCGGTATTGATGCCCTGCCCCAGAAAGCTGAAGCCGGTAAGGAACGTCACCGTCTCGACGCCCGAGCGCTGCGCCAGATACTTTTCCACCCGTTCGACCGCCGCCTCGGTGCGCGCATAGGAGGAGTCGGCCGGCGTCTGCACATCGGTGGTAATGAAGCCCTGATCGTCGACGGGGAGGAAGCCGCCGGGCAGACGCAGAAAGCCCCAGCTCAGCCCGATCAGCAGCGCGGCGTAGATCAGCATCAACCGTCCGGTGCGGCCGAGCGAATAGCCGACGATGCGTGCATAACGATCCTTGACGGATTCCAGCCCGCGGTTGAACCAGCCGAACACGCCCCGGCGCGCGTGGCCATGGCCGGCCTCGACCGGCTTCAGCAGCGTCGCGCACAGCGCCGGGGTCAGCGACATCGCCAGCAGCGCCGAAAACGCGATTGCGGCAACCATGGTAACCGAAAACTGCCGGTAAATGATGCCGACCGAACCGGGGAAGAACGCCATCGGCAGGAACACCGCGATCAGCACCAGCGTGATTCCGATGATGGCGCTCGATATCTGCGACATCGCCTTGCGGGTGGCTTCCTTCGGCGGCAGCCCCTCCTCCGCCATGATGCGCTCGACATTCTCGACCACGACGATGGCGTCGTCCACGAGAATACCGACCGCCAGCACCATGCTGAACATGGTCAACATGTTGATCGAATAGCCTGCGGCCAGCAGGATCGCGCAGGTTCCGAGCAGCGCCACCGGCACCACGATGGTAGGGATGATGGTGTAGCGGATGTTCTGCAGGAACAGGTACATCACGATGAAGACCAGTATCACCGCCTCGCCCAGCGTCATCAGCACCTTTTCGATCGAGGCCTTCACCACCGGGGTGATGTTGTAGGGAATTTCGTAGGCGATATTGGCGGGGAAGAAGCGCGACAGCTCCTTCATCTTGGCTTCGACTGCGCCGGCGGTGGCCAGCGCGTTGCCGCTCGGCGACAGCAGCACCGAAAGGCCTGCGGTCGGCTGGCCGTTCAGCCTGGTGTTGAACTGATAGCTCAAGCCGCCGATCTCGAGCCGGGCGACGTCGCGCAGCCGGACGGTCGAACCATCCGGATTGGCGCGCAGAATGATGGCCCCGAATTCGTCGGGCGAGCTGAGCTGGCCCTTGACCAGGACCAGTGCGGAAATCTTCTGATCCGCCGTGCTGGGCTCGGCGCCGATACTGCCCGATGCCACCTGGGCGTTCTGCGCTGCTATCGCCTTGTTGACGTCGTCTACCGTGAGGCCGTAGCCGACGAGCCTGGCGGGATCGATCCAGATCCGCAAGGAGCGCTCGGTGGAGTACAGCGTGGCTCGGCCGACGCCGGGAATGCGCCTGATTTCACCGAGCACGCTGCGGATCATGAAATCGCCGAGGCCCACTTCGTCGAGGGTGCCGTCGGTCGAACGCAGCGTGATGATCTGCAGCACCGCGCTCGACGCTTCCTCGATCAGGATGCCCTGCTGGATCACCGCGCGCGGCAGCCGCGCCTCGACGCGCTTGATGCGGTTCTGCACTTCCACCGATGCCGTTCCGGTATCGGTGCCCGGCACGAAGTTGGCGATGATCTCGACTTGACCGAGCGAATCGCTGGTCGATTCGAAATTCAGGATGCCGTTGGCGCCGTTGAGCTCCTCCTCGATCAGCCGCGTCACGCTGTTGTAGAGGTTTTCCGGCGAGGCGCCGGGATAACTGGTCGAGATCGAGATCGAGGGCGGCGCGATGATCGGATACTGCGCCACCGCGAGCAGCGGTATCGAAATCGCGCCGATCAGACAGATGAAAAGCGCGACGACCCAGGCGAAGATCGGCCTGTCGATGAAGAAGCTGGGCATCGACCGTTACCGGTTCGTTTGCTCGGTCCGCCTCGCCATCGCCGTGTCGGCCGAGGCGTCCGCCTCGGTAAACAACTGCGGCCTGACCTTGTCGCCGGCGACGAACTTCTGGAAGCCTTCGACCACCACCTTGTCGCCCGCCTTCAGCCCTTCGGTCACGAACCACTGGCCGTCCTGCATCGAGCCGGTGCGCACGGCCTGAACCGCGGCGCGGTTGTCTTCCTTGATCACGAATACTTCGCTGCCGCCACCGCCGTTGCGCTGGATCGCCTGCTGCGGCAAGGCGATCGCGTCGGTGTCGATGCCCTGCTCGATCAGCACGCGGACATACATGCCCGGCAACAGCTCACGCTTCGGATTCGGAAACTCGCCGCGCAACGTCACCTGCCCGGTGTTGGCGTCGACCCTGGCGTCCGAGAACAGCAGTTTGCCCGGGGTCGCATAGACCGAGCCGTCGTCCAGCACGAGCCGTACCCTGGCCGCGCCGGGCGCGATGCGATCGAGGTCGCCGCTCTCGAGCGAGCGCCGCAGTTGATTGAGTTCGGTGACCGACTGGGTGAAGTCGGCGTAGATCGGATCGAGTTGCTGGATGGTCGCGAGGTTGGTCTCGTTCTGCACGACCAGCGCGCCTTCGCTGACCAGCGCCGCGCCGACCACCCCGTCGATCGGGGCGCGGATCGTGGCGTAACTCAGATTGAGCTTGGCGCGCGCGACCTCCGCCTTGCGTCCCTCGACTTCGGCCGCGGCCTGCCGCATTCCGCCGATGGCTTTTTCGTTTTCGGCCTCGGAGGTGGCGCGCTGGCTCGTCAGCGTCGCAATTCGCCGCGCCTGCAGCGACGCCTGATCGAATGCGGCAACGGCCTTGGCGAGCGCCGCCTCGCTGGACTGCACCTCGACCTCGAACGGCCGCGGATCGATCCGGTAGAGCGGATCGCCGGCCTTGACTTCGCTGCCGTGGCTGAACACACGCTCGATGACGATGCCGGAGACGCGGGGACGAACATCGGACACCCGGGTCGGCGCGACGCGCCCCGGCAGCTCACGCACCAGCGCGCGCGGCTGTGGTCTGATGGTGACGATACTGACCTCGGGCTCGTTCGGTTGTGCTGCCGCGACCGCGGAAGTAGGTTCATCGCATCCGGCGAGAAGCGGCGCCATCGCAGCCAACATCAAAGCGATGCCCGCCGATCGCGCGCGAAATGAAGTCATGAAGGGTAGCCCCAAGTTTGAGTTCTGCGCGGATTGCGCTTCCGCTGGCGCGGCATCCTACGACTCCGCGTTTTAGGGCAGGTTAAATCACTCTTGCTGCGATGCAATACGTTTCGCGGCGGCTCAATGTCACAGTCGGATACAGGGTTGAACAAACGAGGCTTTTTGATCCTCACTCGATCGTGAATCGGACCGATTCCCGCTTCGAGACATGCCCCGGAGTCCGCGACGGCCACGACGTGGTCAGTAGCTCAGCGAGGCAGCCATCTGCCAGATTGCTCCGCGGAGAGCGTCGGGGACCGGCTTGACGATCAACCCGCCGCCTTCATTCGGTAGTGACTGACACCCCACTCGCTGCCTTCGGCGTAACCGAACAGCCCCGCGGTGGCGAGGAAGAACCAGCGCCAGCGCCGCATCCACAGCGGGGTATCGTTGCCGTAAACGCCGCGCAGGATGGCTTCGATCTCATCGCGGTGAGAATCGAAATTATCGAGCCAGTCGAGCGCGGTGCGCTGATAATGCGTGCCGCTCCAGCGCCATTCCTTCTCGACCTCGAACAGGTCGGCGTATTGCCGGATCAGGTGATGACTCGGCATCACGCCGCCGGTGAAGAAATGCTGCGCGATCCAGTCTTCGCCGTCGGCGCGATCGAACAGATAGGCGCCCGAGCGATGGGTGAAGACGTGCATGAAGAAGCGCCCGTCCGGATTCAGCCATGACCGCATCCGCGTCATCAATTCGCGCCAGTTCATCATGTGCTCGAACATTTCGACCGACACGATGCGGTCGAACCGGCGGCCTGCGTCGAACACGTTCATGTCGGCGGTGACCGCGCGAAGATTCCCCAGTCGTCGCGAGGCCGCCTCGTGCTCGATGAATTCCCGCTGCGAATGCGAATTCGACACCGCGGTGACCTCGGCATCGGGAAACCGCCGCGCCATCGACAGCGCCAGCGAACCCCAGCCGCAGCCGAGCTCGAGGATCGCCTGTCCGTCGGCGAGATCGGCGTGCTCGATGGTCTGGCGCAGCGCTTCTTCCTCGGCTTCCTGCAGCGTGGATGCCGGCTCCTTGTAGAAGCACGAGGAGTATTTCCGGTTCGGGCCGAGCACCTGCGCGAAGAAGGCCGCCGGCACTTCATAGTGCTGGGCATTGGCTGCGCCGGCGTGCTCGGCAATGGCGCGCACCGCCATCTCGGCGGCGAACGCCGCATCGCTCTCCGCGCTGCCGCCGGCGAGCCGGGTCGCGGTGCGCGAGCACAGCCGCTGGATCGCGGCGCGAATGATCAGGTCGGGCAGCGGCACCCGTTCGGCGGTGCCGATCATCCTGGCAACGAAGCTCATTTGACCGCTCCCTTTTGCGGCGGCAGCGGAAAGAACATGCTGGTGCGCGACTGATAGTCGCGATAGCGCTCGCCGCGCGAGCGCAGCATCTGCTGCTCGAGCGGCGGAATACCGGTGACGTGCACCAGGATCCAATACATGAAGATCGGCGCCAGCAGGCTCGTCCAGCCCCAGGGATAGGAGAGAGGATCAGCGATCGAGAGCGCGATGACGGGATAGGCCAGCCAGCCGAACCATTGAAAGAAATAGTTGGGATGCCGCGACCAGCGCCACAGCCCGCTATCGCAGACCCTTCCCTTGTTGGCGGGGTCGGCGCGGAAGCTCTTGAGTTGCGCGTCGGCCAGCGCCTCGCCTGAGATGCCGATCAGCAGGATCAGTACCCCGAGATAGTCCTGCAGGCGCAACGCCGCATCGGGAAACCGCGCGGCGACGAAGATCGCGAACACCAGCGGGATCGAGCCGAGCCCCTGGTTCTGCAGGAACACGAACATCCGGCGCGGCGAATCGACGCCCCATTCCCGGGCAAAGGCGGCATAGCGGGGGTCATCCGCTATTCCGGCCGTTCGCACGGCAATATGCGCGCCCAGCCGCAGCGACCAGAGCGCCACCAGCGCCGCGACCAGCCATTGCCGCGGGGTCGGCGGGCTGCCTGCGACCGGCCACAGCGCGGCCCCGACACCGACCAGGCCGACGGAGAATGTCCAGATCGTATCAACCCATCCGGAATTGCCGGTGCGCTGCTGCACCAGCCAGGCGCCCGCCATCAGGACCGACAGCGACAGCGCGATGGCGGCAAGCGCCCCGAGATAAAAAATCGTCATGCGAAATCCCTGATATCCGCGCTAGACATCGAGCTTTCATGAACTACGCTCCAACCAAGCCCCGGTTTCACCCGGTGTTCCCTCGTCCACCCCGAATCACCGCGTATCTGAGCTTTTTTCCCGGTCCCGCTGTGCCATATTCGGGCTCGAAACCGGTTCCTCACAACGGATTGACCCCGAAAAATGCCTCAAGGCTCCTCTTCCCGCTCCCCAATGGAGATCGAACTGAACAAGCTGTCCTCGCCCCGGATTTTTCTGGTGCGGATGCTGGTGTTCCTGGTGCTGTGCGGGCTGCTGCTGGTGGTGCTCTACAAGCAGATCATGGTGGCGTTCTTCGCCAATCCGGGCCTCAACGCGCTGATCGGCGCCGTGCTGTTGATCGGCATCATCCTGTCGTTCCGCCAGGTGATCCGGCTCTACCCGGAAGTCGCCTGGGTCAACAGTTTCCGCATCGCCGATCCCGGCCTCGCGGTCGAGCGGTACCCCACCTTGCTGGCGCCGATGGCGGCGATCCTCGGCGGCGAGCGTTCCGGACGGATGCAGATCTCGCAGCAGACCATGCGCCATCTGCTCGATTCGATCGCGACGCGGCTCGACGAAGCCCGCGACATCTCCCGCTATATGACCGGCCTGTTGGTGTTCCTCGGGCTGCTCGGTACCTTCTGGGGCCTGATCGAAACCGTCGGTTCGGTCGGCAAGGTGATCGACGGCCTGAAAGTCGGCGGCGACGCCGGCTCGCTGTTCGACACCCTCAAGGAGGGTCTGGCCGCGCCGCTGAGCGGCATGGGCGTTTCGTTTTCGTCATCGCTGTTCGGCCTCGCCGGATCGCTGATCCTGGGATTCCTCGACCTGCAATCGAGCCAGGCCCAGAACCGCTTCTATACCGACCTCGAAGACTGGCTGGCCTCCACGGTGCGCGAATATACCCGCGACGGCGCCGGCGGACCGGGCGGCGAACTCCAGGCCGCTGTCGAACGCCTGCGCTTGACCCTCGAAGAGGGAGGCGCGAGCCGCGGCACCACGGCAGCGATGTCCAACCTTGCCGAAGCCATTCAAGGCCTGGTCACGCATATGCGGACCGAGCAGCAGATGATCCGCGAATGGGCCGACGGCCAGGGCGAGCAGAACCGCGAGATCAAGAAATTGCTCGAGCGGATCGCGCGCCAGCCCGAGAAGAATTAGCGCAGTCATTTCAGTAGCAGAGAACGCCCATGGCCCTCGCCCGTGCCCGCCGCAACGACTCCGGATTCAACTACTGGCCGGGTTTCGTCGACGCGCTGTCGACGCTGGTGCTCTCGATCGTGTTCCTGCTGTCGGTGTTTTTGGTGGTGCAGTTCTTCCTGTCGCAGGAGGTGACCGGCAAGGACAAGGCGCTGGAGCAGCTCAACGCCAGGCTCGCGCAGCTCAACGACCTGCTGTCGCTGGAAAAACTCGGCAAGCTCAATCTCGACGACCAGCTGTCGCAGTTGCGCGCGGGGCTGGCGTCGGCGGAAGCCGAACGCGACCGCGTCAAGGGCCTCTATGACGGCCTGGCCGGCGCCGGCAGCGACGCCGCCGGCCGCGCCGGCGAACTCAACAAGGCGCTGGATTCCGAGAGGCAAGTAACCGCGCGGGCGCTGGCACAGATCGAGGTCCTGAACCAGCAGATCAGCGCGCTGCGCCGTCAGTTGGCGGCGCTCGAGGAAGCGCTCGAAGTCTCGGAGAAGCGCGACAGGGAATCGCAAGGCAGGATCGCCGATCTCGGGCAGCGGCTGAACGTGGCGCTGGCGCAGCGGGTGCAGGAACTGTCGCGCTACCGTTCGGATTTCTTCGGCCGCCTGCGCGCCATCCTCGGCAACCGGCCGGATATCAGGATCGTCGGCGACCGTTTTGTGTTTCAATCCGAGGTTTTCTTCGACACCGGCCAGGCCCTGCTGCTGGCCGAGGGCCGCGCCGAACTCGAGAAGCTCGCGACCGCGCTGACCGAACTGGACAAGCAGATTCCCGCCGAGATCGCCTGGGTGCTGCGGGTCGACGGCCATACCGACGTGCGGCCGATCCTGAACAGCCCGGTGTTCAAGTCGAATTGGGAGTTGTCGGCGGCGCGCGCGATCTCGGTGGTGCAGTATCTGATGTCGCTGGGCGTGCCGGCGCAGCGGCTGGTCGCCGCGGGTTTTGCGGAATTCCAGCCGCTCGACAGCTCCGCCACCGAAGAGGCGTACAGGCGCAACCGCCGCATCGAGCTGAAGCTGACGGAACGGTAGTGGCAGAGACGTTTCAGCTGCGCCCCTATCGCGCCGCGGACGAGGACGCCGCGATCGCGCTGTGGCTCGAAACCTGGAAGCTCGCCTATCCCTCGATCGATTTCGACGCCCGCGTGGCGTGGTGGCGCGAACGCTGGCGCGGCGAACTGGTGCCGAAGGCTGATATTATTGTCGCCGAACAGACTGGCGCCATGGTCGGGTTCGTCACCATCGATTCGTCGGGGTATCTCGACCAACTTGTGGTTGCCCCCGATCGCTGGGGTTCGCCACTCGCCACCTTGCTGGTCGACGAAGCCAAGCGACGATCACCCGATGGCATCACCTTGAAGGTCAATGCGGACAATGCCCGCGCCATCCGCTTCTATGAGCGCAACGGATTTGTGCATGCCGGAGAGGATGTGAATCCGGGCTCGAAGCGATTGGTGCTGAAGATGGCGTGGAAGTCGTGAGTATCCGTCATTGCGAGGAGCCTTTGCGACGAAGCAATCCATCTTGCAGCCGGTTCGCTGCGAAATGGATTGCTTCGCTTCGCTCGCAATGACGTTGAGGGGCCGGCGCTCGACCGCTATCACACCCCTTCGAACTGCAGCCGCGCCAGCCTTGCATAGAGCCCGCCCGCGGCGACCAGCGAGACGTGGGTGCCCTGTTCGACGATGCGGCCCTGGTCCATCACCATGATGCGGTCGCACGACAGCACGGTGGCCAGCCGGTGCGCGATCACCAGCGTGGTGCGGTGGCGCATCAATTCCTCCAGCGCGGTCTGCACCAGCGTCTCGCTTTCGGCATCGAGCGATGACGTCGCTTCGTCGAGCAGCAACAGCGGCGCGTCGCGAAGGATGGCGCGGGCGATCGCGATGCGCTGGCGCTGGCCGCCCGACAGCGTCACGCCGCGCTCGCCGAGCGGGGCCTCGAAGCCGCCAGGCAGCCGGCGGATGAACTCGCCGGCGTGGGCCAGGTCGGCGGCATGTTCGACTTCCGCGTCGGTGGCGTCGGGCCGGCCGAAACGGATGTTTTCGCGCGCGCTGGCGGCGAACACCACGGATTCCTGCGGCACCAGCGCGATGCGCTCCCGCAATCGCTGCGGATCGGCCGCCTTGATCGGCACGCCGTCGAACGAGATGGTGCCGGAGGCCGGATCGTAGAACCGCAGCAGCAGATGAAACAGCGTGCTCTTGCCCGCGCCCGACGGGCCGACGATCGCGACCTTCTCGCCGGCGCGCACCGTGAGCGAGACGCCATCGACCGCCAGCGTATCGGGCCTCGTCGGATAGGCGAAGCTGACATTCTCGAACCCGACATCGCCGCGCGCCGGCACCGGCAATGCGCGCGGCGATTCCGGCGCCGCGATTGCCGACTTGACGCGAAGGATTTCGAACAGGCGTTCCGAGGCGCCGGATGCCGCCGACAGCTCGCCCCAGACCTCGCTGAGCTGGCCGAGGCCGGCGGCGGCGAACGCCGCGTACAGCACGAACTGGCCGAGCCGGCCGGGGCTGATCGAGCCGGTCAGCACGTCGTTCGATCCGACCCAGAGGATCGCCACCACGCTGGAGAACACGATGAAGATGATGACGGCGGTGAGAACCGCCCGCGCCCGCGTCGAACTGCGCGCCGCGCCATAGGCCTGCTCGACCTCGCCTCCGAACCGCGCATTGGCCAGCCCCTCGCTGGTGTAGGCCTGCACGGTTCTGATCGCGCCGACCAGTTCGGAAGCGTACGCCGTCGCATCCGCCAGCGTGTCCTGGGCGTTGCGCGACAGCCGCCGCACCCAGCGCCCGAACGCGACAAGCGGAATCACGATTACCGGGATCGCCAGCAGCACGAAGCCGGAAAGCCTGGGGCTGGTGATCACCATCATCGCGGTGGCGCCGACGAACAGCATCAGGTTGCGCAATGCAATCGACACCGACGCGCCGACCGCCGCCTTGATCTGGGTGGTGTCGGCGGTCAGCCGCGAGATCAGTTCGCCGCTGCGAGCGGAATCGAAGAAGGACGGCGACAGCGAAATCAGATGGGCGAACACGTCGCGCCTGAGATCGGCGACGATGCGCTCGCCGATGGTCATGACCAGATAGTAGCGCGCGGCACTGGCGCCGGCCAGCACGGCGACCACCGCGATCATCACGCTGAAATAGGAGTTGATCATGGCGATGCCTTCGGGCGTGAAGCCGAAGTCGATCATCCGCCGTACCGCGATCGGCACCAGCAGCGTCGTGACCGCCGCGACCGTCAGCGCGATGAAGGCGAGCATGGCGCGGCCACGGTAGCGCGCCACATAGGGCGCCAGCGCCAGCAGCGGGCGAAGCCGCGCGCTGCTCCTGGCCGGCAGCTCCGTCAGCTCGGCCTCGATCGAGGGCAGTTCGGCCGCCGCCGGATCGCGCCGCGGCGGTGTCTCGTCGCGACGCTCTTCAAGCCGTTCCACTGCGCTCATGAGATCCGGACCAATCGGTTTGCCAGCCCCCAGATAGGCCCACCCGCCGACGCTGGCAAATCCGGCAAGATACTGATGCCGAATCCTGCGTGCCCATGCCGAACCCTGGCTGTCGAACCTTGGTCGAACCTTGGCTTGTTTCAAGGGCTTCGCTGCGCTATAGAGCGGCCCAAATCCGTCCCCTCACCACTCGAAAGACAGGCGCCGGCGCGCCGAAGGATCTGCCATGAAAGCCGAAATTCACCCGGAATATCATATGATTACGGTCGTGATGACCGATGGCACCGAGTACCAGACGAGGTCCACCTGGGGCAAGGCAGGCGACAAGCTGAACCTCGATATCGACTCCAAGTCGCATCCGGCCTGGATCGGCGGCGCCCAGCAGATGCTCGATCGCGGCGGCCGCGTGTCCCGCTTCCAGAAGAAGTTTTCGGGCTTCCTCAAGAAGGAGTGAGGCCGTCCAGGCTTCCTGGTGACGTGGAAATCAAGACGCCCCGGCTCGCGCCGGGGCGTTTTTCGTTGGGCTCCACCTCATCCCTCGGGAGAGTGAAGCAGCGTCATGGAGCAAATCGGCGCGTCAGCGGCTCTGGCGTTCGAACGCCGCCTTCAGGCGATTGAGCTGCGGCACCAGCGGATTGCCGATCGAGGTGCGTTCGGCCGCCGGCGCGTGGATGGTGGTATCGAGGCGGCGGACCTTGGTCTGCAGCACCATGGAACGGGCGATCAGCTCCTGCAATTGCTGCGGCAGCTTTTCGATGATCTCGTCCGGGCCGGGGTCGGCGGCGCTGAGCTTGACCTTGGTCTTCTCGCGGTTGGCCTGGGTCAGCGTCATCTCGCCTTCCTTGACCGCGCGGTGCAGCAGCAGCCAGGACGCCAGTTGCATCAGGCGGGTGGTCAGCCGCATGCTTTCGGTTGCGTAAGTAAGGCTGACCGAACGGTCGAGCGCCTTGGCCTCGGTGCGGCCGATGCCGTCGAGATAGGCGGCGGTCTCTTCGACCAGATCCATGCCCTCGCGGAACAAGGTGCCGAACGCCGCGGAGTTGGTCAGCCTCTCGCTGAGTTGAACGAGAGCGGTTTCGCCTTGCGAACGGTCGGACATGGTGGAGGCCTCACGCAACTGTTTACGCTGCCGGCTTGAACAGCCCGCCGGCTTATGATGAACAAATCATTACGCGCCGGCGGGCGAGAGTCCAGCCGCAAGCGCTTTTATGGTTTCCAGTGAGGTACCGCGGACGCCAAAAAAAGAGCCGCCGTTTCCGGCGGCTTTGAAGTTGATAACAGGGAGGCGTCAAACAGAGTGGACAGGAGCCACTCGGTGTCCAAAACAAGGACAGTCAGGTCATAGATGAGAAAGCTTAATCAATCGTAAACGAACGGTTTTCTTCAAGCTTTGTTTGCCATGTCGGCCATTGGCCGAGTGAGGGCAATGTGAGACCCGATGGACAGTGCGCTCCCGCTCCCGCCTGCGGGAGAGGGAAGATCGCTACACGCTCTAGGTCTTGAAAAAACTGTTGGCCGCATCCTTCGAGGCGCGCTTTTTGGTCATCGCCGCCTGCAGCCGCTCGATCTCCTGTTGCATCAGTGCGATACGCTCGGCCAACTCCTCGACCGACAGCAGCGACAGGTCCTGCCCGATCTCGTGGGTGACTTTCTTTCTCGGCTTGTCGTCGTCCTCGGTGGCCATGTGTTCCAACCCCATGCTGAACAGTCAGGGAGGGCGGTTGCCAGCCGGAGCGCGGCTGGCTAATCAGGTGCCTCTTCGAATTTCCCGCCCTTGGCCCAAGGAAAAACCATGGAAAAGCTGCCCGCGCAAATGACCGTCGTCGGCATCAGCAAGCCCGGCGGTCCCGAGGTTCTGGTGCCCGAGACCCGCGCGCTTCCGGTGCCCGGTGCGGGAGAAATCCTGGTCAAGGTTCTGGCCGCGGGCGTCAACCGCCCCGATGTCGCGCAGCGTTCCGGCGCCTATCCGCCGCCGCCCGGCGCCAGCGACCTGCCCGGCCTGGAAATATCAGGCGAAGTGGTTGCGCTCGGCGCCGGCTCCGTCAGGCACAAGCTCGGCGACAAGGTGATGTCGCTGGTGGCCGGCGGCGGCTACGCGCAATATTGCATCGCGCAGGATGCCCAGGCGATGGCGGTGCCGCCGGCCCTCTCGATGCAGGAAGCGGGCGCCATCCCGGAAACCCTGATGACGGTCTGGCACAATGTATTCGAGCGCGGTGCACTGAAACCCGGCGAGACGCTGCTGGTCCATGGCGGCTCCTCCGGCATCGGCACCATGGCGATCCAGCTCGCGAAGGCGCTCGGTTCCAGGGTGATCGTCACGGTCGGGTCCAGGGACAAGGCCGATGCCTGCACCAAACTCGGCGCGGACCTTGCGATCAACTACAAGACCGAGGACTTCGTCGAAGCCGTCAAGACCGCGACCGGCGGCGCCGGCGCCAATGTCATTCTCGACATGGTCGGCGGCGATTACATCGACCGCAACTACGATGCCGCCGCGGTCGACGGCCGCATTGTCCAGATCGCGTTCCTGAGCGGGACACCCAAGGCGACCGTCAACTTCTCCAAACTGATGGTGAAGCGGCTGCATCACACCGGCTCGACGCTGCGCCCCCGCTCCAATGCGGACAAGGCGGCGATGGTTGCCGCAATCGAGGCCAAGGTGATGCCGCTGTTGCGGGACGGACGGGTCAAACCGGTGATGGACAGCACATTCCCGCTGGAAAACGCCGCCGACGCCCACCGGCGCATGGAAACCAGCGAACATATTGGCAAAATTGTGTTGGCGGTTTAACGGTGTTGCGCGAATGCACGGCCGGAAACCCTTTGATCTCCCTCACTTTCATGTCATTTATCGCGCAACGCCGGGCGGTTCGCTTCGTCCGGAGATGTGGTTGATTGCGGAGAACTGACATTGCGTCTGATCAGGTGCCTTGCGCCCCTCGCGCTGGGCCTCATGATTGTTGCCGCCGCGCCGCCGGCGCGCGCCATCGACGCGGTCAGCGTCCGCAGCGACGCGCCTGCGATCGACCTCACCGCGATCCTCAATCATCAGCGCAGCGATGCCGAGCGCATCCAGGTTTCCACCGCACCGGGCACCGACGGCATCGTCCGCCGCATCGAGGTCCGCGCCCGCGAAGGCGGCCAGAACTGGGTGGTGTTCGCGCTCGCCAACAACACCGACGACCAGCTCGACCGCCTGATCGTGGCGCCGCATTATCGCATCGTGTCGTCGGGACTGCTGTGGCCCGACCTCGGATTGTCGCGCATCGCCACCATCACCCCGTCGACCGGCGACCGCCCCGAGCGCCAGGAGAGCGCGACCGCGGATATCTTCCGCATCACGCTCGATCCCGGAGCCGTCGTCACCTTCGTCGCAGAGTTGCGAACGGACAAGCTGCCGCAGCTCTATCTGTGGGAACCGGACGCCTACAAGGACAAGGTCAATTCGTTCACGCTGTACCAGGGCATCGTGATCGGCATTTCCGGTCTGCTGGCGCTGGTGCTGACCATCCTGTTCGTGGTCAAGGGCAGCATCATGTTCCCCGCCGCCGCCGCCCTGGCGTGGGCCGTGCTGGTCTATATCGGCGTCGATTTCGGCTTCTGGGGCAAGGTGCTCGACGTGTCGAACAATGCCGAGCGGGTCTGGCGCGCGGCGGGCGAAGCGATCCTGGCGGCGACGCTGCTGGTATTCCTGTTCGCCTATCTCAACCTCAGCCGCTGGCATGTGCGCTATTCCCACATCACCGTGGGATGGCTGACCTTTCTCGGCTCGCTGGTGGCGCTGGCGCTGTTCGATCCCGCGGTCGCATCCGGTATCGCGCGGATGTCGCTGGTGCTGATCGCCTTCGCAGGTTTTGCCCTCATCGTCTATCTCTCCACCCACGGCTTTGATCGCGCGGTGCTGCTGATCCCGACCTGGTTCCTGCTGGTGGTGTGGGTGATCGCGGCCGGCATGACGGTCGCGGGCTCCGTCACCAACGACATCGTCGGTCCCGCGTTGCTCGGCGGCCTGGTGCTGATCGTGATGCTGATCGGGTTTACCGTCATGCAGCACGCCTTCGCCGGCGGCGGCGCCACCACCGGCGTGGTCTCCGACGTCGAGCGCCGCGCGCTGGCGCTGACCGGCTCGGGCGACCTGATCTGGGACTGGGACGTTTCGGCCGACAAGGTTTTCACCAGCCCCGAGACCGAGCACCTGCTCGGCCTGAAACGCGGCACGCTGGAAGGCCCGGCCGCGAAATGGCTCGAGGTATTGCATCCGCTCGATCAGGACCGTTTTCGCGCGGCACTGGACAGCGTGCTGGACCAGCGCCGCGGCCGGCTGGTGCAGGATTTCCGGCTGCGCACGCCGGACGGCCATTTCATGTGGTTCGCGCTCAAGGCGCGGCCTGTGGTCGGCTCCGACGGCGAAGTGTCCCGCGTGGTCGGCACGCTCACGGATGTCACCGAAGCCAAGAACGCCGAAGAACGCATGCTGCACGATTCCGTGCACGACAATCTCACCGGTCTGCCGAACCGCAAATTGTTCATCGACCGGCTCGGCGCGGTCGCCAACTTCGCCAAGACCATGCCGAACATGCGGCCGACGCTGATGGTGATCGATCTCGATCGCTTCAAGCAGGTCAATGATTCCGTCGGCATCGCGGTCGGCGATTCCATCCTGCTGACGCTGGCGCGGCGGCTGACCCGTATCCTGAAGCCGCAGGACACGCTGGCGCGCCTCGCCGGCGACCAGTTCGGCCTGATTGTGATGTCGGAGCAGGACCCGGCGCGCATCACCGCCTTCGCCGAGACCATCCGCAAGACCATCCGCGCCCCGATCGCCTTCAACGACCGCGAGATCTTCCTCACCGCCTCGATCGGTCTCGCGCTCTCCGATCCGCAGACCCAACTGTCCGACGAGATCATCAAGGACGCCGAACTGGCGATGTACCATTCCAAGCGGATCGGCGGCGACCGCATCGACGTCTACAAACCGGCGATGCGCGCGCGCAAGACCGACAGGCTGACGCTGGAAAGCGAACTGCGCCGCGCCATCGAGCGCGAGGAAATCACCATCCTGTACCAGCCGATCGTGCGGCTGGAGGATCGCTCGATCGCCGGCTTCGAGGCGCTGGCACGCTGGGACCATCCGAAGCTCGGTCGGATGTCGCCGGTGGAATTCATCTCGATCGCCGAGGAAATCGGCCTGATCGTCGATCTCGGCATGTTCGTGCTGGACCAGACCGCCAAGCAGCTCGCGATCTGGCAGCGCGCGATGCGCTCGCGCGAGCCGATTTTTGCGAGTGTCAATGTTTCGTCTCGTCAGTTGCTGCGGCACGATCTGATCCACGACATCCGCACCGTGCTGTCGCGCTCCTCGGTCGCCCGCGGCACGCTGAAGCTGGAGCTGACGGAATCGCTGGTCATGGAAAACCCGGAGCACGCCGCCCAGATGCTGACCCGCATCCGCGAACTCGGCACCGGGCTGTCGCTGGACGATTTCGGCACCGGCCATTCCTCGCTGGCCTATCTGCAGCGTTTTCCGTTCGACACCATCAAGATCGACCAGTCCTTCGTGCGCACCACCAGCCGCGGCACAAGGCCGGTGATCTTGAAGTCGATCATCGCGCTGGCGCACGATCTCGGCATGGACGTGGTGGCGGAAGGCGCCGAGACCGATTCCGATGCGGTCGAGCTCTATCAATTGGGTTGCGAATACGCGCAAGGCTTTGCCTTCGGCGAGCCGATGGACGCGGATGCCGCGATGCGGCTATTGACGGAAGAGCGGCTCGAGGCGGCGAGTTAGCTGGCTCGGGCGTGAACCGATCAATTCAAAGTGGTTGGCGGACGTCCGCTTCGGTCGGCCAGAGTCATTTTTTTCGCAGAATCTTGTCCATCGTTTTTCCCTGCGCCAGCTCATCGATTAGCTTATCCAGGTAGCGGATTTCTCGCATCGTCGGCTCTTTGACATCCTCCACCCGGACACCGCAAACCACGCCTTTGATCAAGGCTCGCGAAGGATTGATCTGTGGCGCGTTTGCAAAGAATGTCTCAAAGTCGGTCCGTTTTTCGAGTTGAGTTTCCAACTCCTTCTGACCATAGCCCGTCAACCAGGAGATGACCTGATCGACCTCTGCTCTGGTACGTCCTTTCTTCTCCGCTTTCGCAACGTAATGCGGGTAAACGCTTGCGAAGCTCGTGGTATAGATCCGGTGTTTTGCCATGAGTGCTCCAGAGGTCCCCAATAAAGCAGGTGCGGCCTGAGACCATCAGGGTACCGGGCCGCTCCATGCATCACTTCACCTTCTTGAACCGCACGCTCTTGCCGTCCGCGAGCCTGGTCGCGATGTAGCCGCCGGCGAGGCAGGCTTCGCGCTGCGGCATCTTTTCCTGCGGGCTGCGCAGCGTTTCCCACCACGACGCGCGGTGCGCCGCGCGCGGCAGCGTGGCGTCGATGATCTCCTCGATCTGTTCGAAGCTCAGCACGAATTCGGGCAGCGTCTGCTGTTGCAGGTAATCCCGCAGCGGGTCGTAATCGTTCACTTGCGCTCCAGATAGTGCTGCATCTCCGCGCGCAGGCCGTCGCGCAAATCGGCGCGCGCCATGCCGAAGGCGATGTTGGCGCGGAGAAAGCCCGCCTTGGAGCCGCAATCGTGCCGCTCGCCCTCGAATTCCACGCCGTAGAAACGCTGCGTCCTGGCGAGCCCGATCATCGCGTCGGTAAGCTGGATTTCGCCGCCGGCGCCGCGCTCCTGGGTTTCAAGTATCCTGAAAATCTCCGACTGCAGGATGTAGCGCCCGGTGATCGAGAGATTGGACGGCGCGGTGCCCTTGGGCGGCTTCTCCACCATGCCGTCGACCTCGAACATGGTGCTGCCGTGGCGCTTGCCGACGCCGCAGATGCCGTATTGGTGGGTGAGATGGGCCGGCACTTCTTCCACTGCGATCAGGTTGGATTTCTCGCCGAGCTTGTTGGCGGCCTCGATCATCTGCGCCAGACAGCCCGGCGCGTTCAGCACCAGTTCGTCCGGCAGCACCACGGCGAACGGCTCGTCGCCGACGATGTCTCGGGCGCACCACACTGCATGGCCGAGGCCGAGCGGCGCCTGCTGGCGGGTGAAACTCATGGCGCCCGCTTCGGACTGGTCGCGCGCCAGGATTTCGATCTCGGCCTGCTTGCCGCGCGCGGCCAGCGTGGCGTCGAGTTCGTACATCCGGTCGAAATGGTCTTCAATGACCCCCTTGTTGCGGCCGGTGACGAAGATGAAATGTTCGATGCCAGCCTCTTTGGCTTCGTCGACCACATACTGGATCAGCGGCTTGTCGACGATGGTCAGCATTTCCTTGGGCATCGCCTTGGTGGCGGGCAGGACGCGGGTGCCGAGGCCGGCGACCGGGAAGACGGCTTTGCGGATTTTCATGGGATGTGGGGGAGCCTTCAACGAGTGGGTGTCTATCGGACCGGACGTTGGTAACCGGTTTTGCAGCCGGGAACAAAGGCGGATGTGTGATGGCGGTTCCCTGGCGACCAATGAGGGGGAGAAACAAAATCCTGCCTTTGTTAAGCTGTTGGAAACCGTGACGGGGCCTTCTGGGAACGGGATATTTGGGAACGACGAGACATGCGTTGGACGGGATCATCGAGAATTAGCCGGGCCGGCGCGGCCGTGCTCGCCATGACGCTGTTGTGCGCAGGCGAAACCAGGGCACAATCCTCCGGCGGCGGGCTTCCCAACCTGTTCGGCAACATGTTCACCGGCCAGACTTCGGCCACGCCGGCGCAGGCGCTACCGGCGCCGACCGCGAGCAGCACACCGTTGCCCTGGACCGGCGAGGACGGCGGCTCAGGCCATCCCCTGATGACCGCATCCGCCATCCGCGAGGCGGCGGCCAATTTCGACCAATGCGTTGCTTCGATGTGGCCCGACGCCGCGCGTCGCAACATCTCGCAGGCCAGCTTCCAGCGCTTCACCGCGGGGCTCGCGCCCGACCTGCGCATCATGGACCTGATGGATTCGCAGCCGGAATTCACCAAGGCGATCTGGGACTATCTCGACATTCTGGTCAACGACAACCGTCTCGCCAAAGGCCGCGAGGTGCTGGCCAAATACAAGCCGCAGTTCGAAGCTGCGGAGAAAGCTTACGGCGTCGACCGCTACATCGTCGCCTCGATCTGGGGCATCGAATCGAATTATTCGACGATGATGGGTGACCGCAGCGTGCTGAATTCCACCGCGACGCTGGCCTGCATCGGCCGCCGCCAGAAATATTTCAAGGACGAGTTCCTCTCGGCGCTGGAAATCCTGCACCGCGGCGATCTGCGTCCCGAACAACTGCGCGGCTCGTGGGCGGGCGCGTTCGGCCCGACCCAGTTCATGCCGACCGCTTTCAAGCGCTTCGCGGTGGACGCCGACGGCGATGGCCGCCGCGACGTGGTCGACAATGCCGCCGACCTGATCGCCTCGACCGCCAACAACCTGAAAAAGGATGGCTGGCAGACCGGCCAGACCTGGGGCTTCGAGGTGGTGCTGCCGGCCGGCATCAATTTCATGCTGGCCGATCGGGCCAAGGCGATGACGATTGCGCAATGGGAACATCTCGGACTCACGCGCGCCGGCGGCAAGCCGTTCCCGAACCCGGCCGACAGGGCCTATCTGCTGGCGCCCGCCGGCGCCGAGGGGCCTGGTTTCCTGATGCTGCAGAACTTCCGGGTGATCATGAAGTACAACCCGGCGGAGGCCTATGCCCTGGCGATCGGCCATTTCGCCGACCGGCTGCGCGGCGGCGCGCCGTTCGTGCAGCCCTGGCCGCGGCAGGAACGCACTCTGTCACGCGCCGAGCGGCTGGAACTGCAGCAGCGGCTGGCCCAGCGCGGATTCTATCGCGGCACCCCCGACGGCCAGTTCGGCAGTCACACGCGCGAGGCCCTGCGCGGCTTCCAGGCCTCGATCGGAGCGCCGGCGGACGGATTTGCCTCCTCCGACGTGCTGGAGCGGCTCAGAAGCCGGTAAAAACCTGTTCCCGACCCCGAAAGTAACCCTGACCGTGACATTTCCGGACCGGTCTTGACGGCAGCGGCCGATGCCCGGTTTATGGCGGGAAATCTGCCCGCTTGCGGCCTGATTCCGCTATTATGGTGACGGCCTTGAACTTCAATTGCGATCGACCCGAATGCTGAAGCCGAAGTCGTTTTTCCTGGTGTTCACCGAAAGCGGCCCGCTGATCGCGCTGGCGGTTGCGGTCGCGCTGCTGGTGGGGATCGTCGGACCGGCGTCCGCGCAGTTTTTCAACTTTGGCGGACCACCGCGGCCGCCACCGCCGATGCGCGGCGGTGGCGGCGGCTGGTTCGGCGGCGACCTGTTCGCGCCATTCCAGCAGCCGGCGCCGAAACGGGTCGAGAATTTTTCCCGGGCCCCGCCGCCGGACAAGCGCGACCCCAACATCGTCCCGGAGCGCAATTTGCTGGTGCTGGGCGACGCCATGGCGGATTGGCTCGCCTACGGGCTCGAGGACGCCTATTCCGAGCAGCCGGACATGGGCATCATCCGCAAGCACAAGACCGTCTCCGGCCTCATCCGATATCAGCCCAGGGGCGAGCCGGCCGACTGGGTCGCCGCCGCCAAGGGCATCCTCGCCACCGAGAAGCCGGATGCCATCGTCGTCATGCTCGGGCTCCACGACCGCGCCGCGATACGCGAACCTGCGGCCGACAAGCCCGAGAAAAAGAGCGACAAGAAGGATGCCCGCGTCAAAACCGACGCCAAACCCGGCGACGCCAAACCCGCTGCGAAACCGGAAGACGTCGCCGACGCCAATGCGAAGCCCGAGAGCAAGCCGGCCGATGCCGACGCCTCCGACGATGCCGACGGCGATGCGCCATCGATCGCGGCGCCGGAGAAAAGCACGCGCACCGGAGGCGGGCTTCATGACTTTCGCGACGAGCGCTGGGTCGAACTCTACACCAAGAAAATCGAAGAGATGGTCGGGGTCCTGAAATCAAAGGGCGTGCCGGTGCTGTGGGTTGGCCTGCCGGCGGTGCGCGGCCCCAAAGCGATGTCCGACACGCTGTTCCTGAATTCGCTGTACCGCGACGCCGCCGGCAAGGCCGGGATCACCTATGTCGACGTCTGGGACGGATTTGTCGACGAAGCCGGCCGTTTCCTGCAACAGGGTCCGGATTTCGAAGGCCAGATCCGCCGGCTGCGCTCGCATGACGGCGTGTATTTCACCAAGGCCGGTGCGCGCAAGCTTGCGCATTATGTCGAACGCGAGATCACCCGGCTGATGGCTGCGCGTTCCGGACCGATCGCATTGCCCACCGAACCGGCGACGCCCGACGCCAACGCACTGCCCGGCCAGCCCGCGCCGCGTCCGCTGGCGGGACCGATCCTGCCGCTGGTGGCTTCTTCCGTCGGCACCGATCAGTTGCTGGGCGGCCCCGGCTCGCGGCCGGCGGCGGTCGACGCGCTCGCCGCGCGAACGCTGGTCAAGGGCGAGCCGTTGGCGCCGCCCCCCGGCCGTGCCGATGATTTCGTCTGGCCGCGGCGCGAGGTGGGCCGCGAACCTTCCAAGGGCGATATGCCGGTGGCATCCACGGCGCCGGACACGGCGGTTGCCGCTCCCGAGGCGCCGCCGAAGCCGGCGGTCAAGAAGCTGGTTCGCCCGCCGCAGCCAAGCGCGCCGACTGTTGGTAACTTTTTTGGCTTTGGCGGCCCGCCGCGCCAGCTGGCGCCGCCTCCACCCCCACCTCGCGGACCGTTCGCTCCTCCCGTTCCACGTCCGCCGGGCAACGTCGGTCGCTCCGCCTCGGTCCCGGGCTTTTTCGCGCGCTGATCGATGCGGGTCGCGGGTCATCGGACGATGCCTTGTTTCGCATCGCCCGAAGATTTTACATGCTTCGAGAGGGCGGCCGGCCGCTCATCCCGAGAACGGCGAAGCCGTTACGCGAGGATGAGCAACGGCGCTGCGCCTAGTAGCGCCAGCGTGCCGGCCGGCGCGGCGGGCGCGTCATCAGCATCGCCAGCGCGAAGCCGATCCCGCCTGCGATCAGCAGTGCACTGAGCGGATTTTCCTGCACCGTCTTAGCCACGGCCTGCGAGCCTTCGCGGAAGGTCTCCCCGCTGTTCTCATAGGCGTCCTTGGCGAGGCCAGCGGCGGCGTCCGTCGCTTCGCGCGCGGCATCCTTGGCTTGACCGTACAGGTTCTGAACCGTGCCGGCAGCCTCGCGGACGCGGCCCGAAGCCTCGGTCTGGGCATCTCCCGTAACCTTGCCGGCGGCGCCCTCTACCTTACCGGCGAAATCCTTGGCCGAACCGGCAATTCGATCCTTGTCCATCATGTTACTCCTGAGTTGATTGTCGCGGAGCTAACCGACGAAACGCGTTCCGGTTCCTACAGGATGAGCCCGCCATCGACGACGAGCGTCTGTCCGACGACGTAGGACGACAGCGGCGAGGCCAGAAACAGCGCGGCGCCGGCCATGTCGGCCGGCGTACCCAGCCGCTTCAGCGGTATCCGCTCGATCGCCCCCTCGAGCCGCTTCGGATTGGCCGTCGTCACTTTGGTCATCTTGGTGTCGACCAGGCCGGGCGCGATGCCGTTGACACGAATGCCGTCCTCCGCCCACGCTTGCCCGAGCGTCCGGGTCAGCCCGACGGCGCCGGTCTTTGAGGCATTATAGGCCGGATTGCCTTTGGTGGCGTGAAAGGCGGCGGTCGAGCTGACGATGATCAGGGAGCCTTTGGCCGCGCTCAGCATGTGGTGGAATTTGCCGGCGCAGGCCATCAGGCTGATCAGATTGACCTCGAGCACCTTGCGAAATCCGTCCATCTGGAATTCGCCGCGCCGGTAGATCACCGCCCCCTGCGCCAGCACCAGCACGTCGAGCCGGTCGAACGACGGCCTGAAATTCTCGATCGCCGCGGGATCGCCGACGTCGAGCCGCGCATATTCCAGGCCATCGAGATGCGATCCCTCTTCGGGCGAATAATCCTCGGGCGAAGCGCGGGTGCCGCAGACATGCACCCGCGCGCCCCTGCTTCGGAACGCCTGGGCAATGCCATTGCCGATGCCGCTGGAGCCGCCGACCACGAGAACCTGCTTGCCGCTGAAATCCAGTTCGTTCATCCCGCGGCTCCCGCTCGTTCTTGCGTGGTTTGACCTCTCTGGGGATCGGTGCCAGCCTTGTCAATCCCACGCGACGGCCCCTCATCAGCGAGTATTCGATGCCCGAATTCAAACAACTCAGCCGCTCGGTCAAGGGATTGACCGTTCTCGTCACCGGTGCGGCCAGCGGCATGGGCCGCGCCACCGCGCAGGTGTTCGCGGCCGAAGGCGCCAGGGTCGCCGTGACAGACTATGCCGCTGAGGGTGCGCAGGCCGTTGCCGGCGAGATCATGGAAAGCGGCGGTATTGCAAGCGCGTGGACGCTGGATGTCGCCAGCCGCGACGACATCAACGCCGTCGTCGGCGCCGTCGCCGCGCATTTCGGCTGCCTCGATATCGTCGTCAACAATGCCGGGATCTCGGTGCGGGTGGCGATCGACGACGACGGCTACGACGAAGCCTGGGAGAAGGGGTTAGCGGTGATGCTGACGGCGCATCAGCGCATCATCCGCGCCGCGCTGCCGCATCTGCGCCGATCGAAATGCCCTCGGATCGTCAATATCGCCTCCACCGAGGCGCTCGGCGCCACCGCCCTGCACAGTCCGTATTCAGCGGCGAAGGCCGGCGTGGTCGGCCTGACACGCTCGCTCGCGGTGGAACTCGGCCGCGACGGCATTACCGTGAACTGCATCTGTCCGGGCCCGATCAGGACCGCCATCACGGCGCGGATTTCGGAGGAGCACAAGACGATCTACGCCAAGCGCCGCACCGCGCTAGGCCGCTACGGCGACCCCGAGGAAGTCGCCCATATGACGCTGAGCCTGTGCCTGCCGGCGGCGTCCTTTCTCACCGGCGCCGTTATCCCGGTGGACGGCGGCCTGATGGCCCGCAACGCCTGACGGCGGGCATGCGCCTGATGCCGTTGACATCATCCGGTCGGGGAGTAGTTTTTCGCCCAAACAGGGCGGAATAACCGTTCGCCTCGATCAGGAGAGAAACGCCATGGCCATCTCGATCCGGCAGCTTCACCCGCATTTTTTCGGCGAGGTTTCGGGCGTCGATCTGCGCAAACCGCTGACGCCGCAGGAGGCCCGGGATATCGAAGCCGGCATGGACAAATACGCCGTGCTGCTGTTTCGAAACCAGGACATCACCGACGAGCAGCAGATGGCGTTCGCGCTGAATTTCGGCGAGCGCGAGAATCCGCGCGGCGGCAGCGTGGTCAAGCCGGAGGACTCCCGACTCCAGACCGGGCTCAACGACGTCTCCAACCTCGGCAGGGACGGCAAGCCACTGCCGCGCGACAGCCGCACCAACCTGTTCAACCTCGGCAACTGCCTGTGGCATTCCGACAGTTCGTTCCGCCCGATCCCGGCGAAGTTCTCGCTGCTGTCGGCGCGGGTGGTGAACCCGAAGGGCGGCAACACCGAATTCGCCGATATGCGCGCGGCCTATGACGCGCTCGACGGCGGGACCAAAGCCGAGATCGAGGACATGATCTGTGAACATTCGCTGATGTATTCGCGGGGATCGCTTGGCTTCCTCGATTACACCGATGAAGAGAAGGAATTGTTCAAGCCGGTGCTGCAGCGGCTGGTGCGCACCCATCCGGTGCACGGGCGCAAGTCGCTGTATCTGTCGTCGCATGCCGGCGCGATTCTAGGCATGACCGTGCCGGAAGCGCGCCTGCTGCTGCGCGATCTCAACGAGCACGCCACGCAGCCGGAATTCGTCCATGTCCACAAATGGACGCTGCATGACCTCGTGATGTGGGACAACCGCCAGACCATGCACCGCGTCCGCCGCTACGACCAGTCGCAGCCGCGCGACATGCGCCGCGCCACGGTGGCCGGTACGGAGCCTACGGTGGCGCAGCAGGCGGCGGAGTAGCGGCGCGAGGCAGCGCCATAAGAGGTTGTCATCGCCCGCGAAGGCGGGCGCCTCCGCGGGGCATCACAACCGAACTCACGCATGCCCCGCTTCATTCGACAGCATGCCCGGGTCGATCCCGATCTTGCGCAGCGCGCGCAAATATTTTTCCTCGACGTCGCCGCCGAACACCAGGTCCGGGTCGGCGGAGCAGTGCAGCCAGCCATTGTCCTGGATTTCGGTTTCCAGCTGTCCCGGGGCCCAGCCGGCATAGCCGAGCGCGAGAATCGCATGCTTCGGTCCGGCGCCCCGGGCAATCGCCTTGAGAATGTCGACGGTCGCGGTCAGGCAGATGCCCTCGTCGATCTGCAGCGTCGCGTCCTTGATGAAGAAGTCACTCGAATGCAGCACGAAGCCGCGACCGGTTTCGACCGGCCCGCCTTTCAGTACCTTCATGCTCTCGGCATTCTCAGGCAGCTTGATCTGGTCGGCCTTCTTGATGATGTCGAGTTGCACCAGCAATTCGGGAAAGTCGATGCTGCCGGCCGGGCGGTTGACGATGATGCCCATGGCGCCTTCGGAAGAATGCGCGCACAGATAGATAACCGAGCGCTCGAAACGCGGATCTCCCATCACCGGCATCGCGATCAGGAGCTGACCGTCAAGATAGCCGCGGCCGGGCGAATTGTCGCCAACGCCGACGGCCCGGCGACCCTCAGTCCTTGGTCTTTTGCCTTCAGGGTCCATCCGCAAGGACTCTCGTGTTAGTGTCCATCCTGATATCGGGCGGGGCTTCTGTCAATCAAGCTTCGCACGGTTTTTCGTTAGAGATCACAAGCAATTCAATGGTTTGCGACCTTGCCTGGCTGTAAAGACGTCTCATGATCGTGATAGTTCCACTACGGGCCGCGCTCGGATTGGCCGCCGCCGTGCTTGCGTCATCCCCAGCAGCCCAGGTCCGCGCCGAGGAATCATCGGCATGGCAGCGGGACGGACATTCCGCGGTCCGGCTGCTGGCGGGCTCGCGCAGCGGCGCGGTGCTGCTCGGCGGCATCGCGTTTCAGCTTCAGCCGGGCTGGAAAACCTATTGGCGGACGCCGGGCGATTCCGGGGTGCCGCCGCGCTTCGATTTCTCGAAATCGGACAATGTCGAAGCCGTAACGGTGCTGTGGCCGGCGCCCATGAAATTCGATGACGGCGCCGGCGGTCAATCATTTGGCTACAAGAACCAGGTCGTGCTGCCGTTGCGCATCGTCGCCAAAAACGCCGAGAAGCCGGTGACCCTGCGCGCCGAGATCAGCTATGCGGTTTGCGAAAAACTCTGCATACCCGTCGAAGCCAAGGCTGAACTCGCATTCACCAGTGTGGCCAGCACCGAGGACAGCGCGCTGTTCGCCGCTCTCGACACCGTGCCCAAGCCCGCCAATGTCGGCGATCCCAACCCGCTGACCATCCGCGAGGTCAGGCGCGACGGCAACTCCGCCGTGGTGGTCGATGTGGCAGCACCCGACGCGCGGGAGGTCACCCTGTTCGCCGAGGGGCCGACGCCTGACTGGGCTTTGCCGGTTCCGAAACTGATCGAGGGCGGGCCGCCGGGGGTCAAGCGCTTCGGCTTCGAACTCGACGGCCTGCCGCCAGGCGCGAACCCCGCCGGCGCCGCGCTCAAATTGACCCTGGTCGGCGCCGACCGCGCGTACGAGTTCAACGTCAATTTGAAGTAGGGCCACGGCCACCGTTCCCGACGCCATGGGCCCGTCGGAACAGGGGAATGAAACACCTCGAGTTATTCGGCTGCTGCCTGTGCCAGCCCAGCTGGATGGCTCTGGGAAGGCTTTGGTGTCGCCGCGGTCTGCGCCACGTCCGCCGCCTGATCGACGGGGAGAGCCAGGGTCTCGACGCGATGGCCCCGACGCTTGTTCAACAGCAGCCGCGTCACGTCGGGCCGCGCATAATGTCCGGCCGGGTCGGCGGCCGCCTTTGCGATCGAAATCATGCCGAGATCGACATCCGCATAGATCAGCCCTTCCTGATCCGGCGCTAACCTGTCTCCGATCGGTGCGCCATCCGGTCCGAAGATGGTCGCGAACCCTCCCCCGACGTGAAGCAGATCATGCTTGTCAGGCGTGTCGCACAACAGGTCGATCATCTCTCTTGAAACCGTTGCGCACGGCGCGATGACAAAGCACGATCCCTCGACTGCGTAGATCTTGCTGGCCGCGTTGTTGACCTCGGGCCCCAACGCATGGGCGAACGGATCATAGAGAGAAAAGCTCGGCCATGCCGCGACGTGAACCTGCTCGTTCTGGGCATACATGGCATATTTCGACAGCGGCTGCAGATGCTCCCAGCAGCACAGCGCGCCGACTCGGCCGATGTCGAGTTCGTGAACGGCAAGGTCGCTGCCATCGCCCTCGCCGAACACGGAACGTTCCACATGCGTCGGCTTGAGCTTGCGACGTTGCGCCACGGTTTCGCCATCCGGTCCAATGATCCATTGGGCGATGTAGAGGCTGCCGCCATCCCGTTCCGAGAGCCCCATTACGACAACGATATTGTTGCGCCTCGCGGCCTGGCGCAATTTATCCGCGGCGGCACTGCCATAGGCCAGCGAGTTGTCGAAATAGGCGGAAACAAAGCCTCGCATGATCCCCCATGCCGGGGCGCCAAGCCAGATCCACCATGGATATCCCGGGACCCATGTTTCCGGAAAGGCAACGAGTCGGGCACCCTTGGCCCCGGCCTCGTCAATCAGCCGGATTGCCTTTTCGACCGACGCATCCAGGTCGAGAAAGGCAGGCGCGGCCTGAACTGCGGCTACCTTGAACTTCTGATGGGCTAACGCCATGATCTGCTCCCATGTTGATGCGAAGTGGTCGGTTCAGGATTCCTCGATCGACTTGATGTAGTCCATGATGTCGATGGCCGGCATCTGCATCGCCTTCTGGCGGTCCCGTGCCGGCAAGCTCTCGCGCACGAAATCGATCTGTTTCCAGTTCGGAAACGGGGTCGGCTTTCCGGCAACCGGAACGAACGGCGAGTCGGCGACGCGCTTGAGCCTGGGAATGTAGCGCGGGCAGTTCAGAAAGATCTCCGTGACCGCAATCCGGATGACGAACTGGGCCTCCGGATATTCCGCGAGCAGGGGATCGCCTTCGGCGATCGAGGCCTCGCCGCTGACCCGCAAGCGGTTTGGCTTTTCGAAATCCAGGAAGAGCATGCCCGCCTTTGGATTGGCCAACAGGTTGCCCATCGAGAGATACATGCCGTTGCCGTCATAACAGGGAAAAGCCAGCGTTCGCTCATCGACGATCCTGACGAATCCGGTCGGTCCGGCCTTGAAGGAGCAACTGGGCTTTCCCGACTTGTCGGCAGTTGCAAGGAAGAAGAAGTCCTTGCTGACGATGAAGGCCTGATCCATCGGATTGAGCGTGTCGTGAACGTTGCTGCTTTCGATGACATCCGCCAGCCGCCTGGTATCGAAGGCGTCCTGGAGTTCGCGTTGCTTGTCGTGATAGAGGCTCATCGCCGGCTCCATGACTCCTGATTTGGCAATGTCGAGACGGATCGCTTCGGCTGCTTGCCGGTTTCCGCGATAAGCCGCTGGTGCCGGCACCGCGAAGTCTAGCGCGACGGCCGGGATGCGCTTGTCTGTATCCGCAGGAAATGTTGTTTCCCGGCGCACTGCCTGGCGCCGCAATTGCAAAGCCGATCCGATGTGATAGCCTTCAGCGAGGTTGCAGGCTGCGAGGTGGACGATGCAGGTCGTTCTGGCAACCTCGACGGTTGCCGAAACAAAGCGACTTCAATTCTGGCGCGACGCGGTTTGCGACACCTTCGTCGAGCTGGATTGCCGCGCGATTTCCGAAGCGCCGTTCTTCGGCGAGATCACCACCGCGCAGTGCGACGAAATGCATTTCTCGCGTGTCTGTTCCGACGGGCAGATCGTCGACCGCACCAAGAGCCGGATACGCAACGCTCGCGAGGAAGTCGTTCTGGTCAGCGTGCAGACCCGGGGCCGCGGCGTTGTCGCGCAGGATGGACGACAGGCGGTTCTCCAAGCAGGCGACTTCGCGTGCTACGATAGCACGCGGCCCTACACGCTGAGCTTCGATGGGCAGTTCGAGCAGATCGTCCTGCACCTGCCGCGCAAGGCGATGGTCCGGCGGATTGGACCGACGGAGGCGGTCACGGCAACGCGGATCGCTGCGACCAGCCCGCTCGGCTCGTTGGTGGCCCCGTTCATCCGCAACACGGCGTCGATCGTCTCGGAGGTCGGTGCGACCACGGCTGTGCGGCTATCGGATGTTTGCCTCGGGCTGGTCACCACTGCCCTCGGCGATTTGACGTCGTGCCGGCCGCTCAAGGACACGCCCGCGCGGGCTGCGCTGACGTATCGGGCAAAAGCCTTGATCGAGCGAAGTTTAGGGGACGCGCATCTCAACAGCGACAAGGTCGCGGCGATGATGGGCATATCGTCACGTTATCTCCAGGATCTCTTTCATTCAGAGAACAAGACGGTCAGCGAGTGGATCTGGTTGAGGCGACTGGAGAAAGCCCGGCGCGATCTGCTTGATCCGATGCTCGCGGGGGAATCCATCACGCAGATCGCATTGGCCTGCGGATTCGGCGACCTGGCTCATTTCAGCCGCCGTTTCAGGGCGGCCTATTCGATGTCGCCCCGGGAGTACCGATATCTGCAACCGCCTGGAATCGCGCCGGCTTGACCTTCCGGCAGCGCGTGAGCTGACCCGAGGACCACATCCACCGGCTGGTCCTGGCTGCATGGTCAAGATTCACGACGGTAGCTGATGTTTTTGACCTCGGCCACGGTTCCTCAGGGAGCTGTCCAACCGATTCTTAACGAATAGTTGATAGGTCGGATCACCGCCGCGCCTCGCGCGGCTTCGGGGTTTTTCGCTGTGGCCGTGATGGACACTGAATCCGCAACAGCATTGCCCGCAGGCATGATCGCGCGGCTGCGATTGAGGCTGGCCGGCCTGCTCGGCGGCTCCAGCGAAGCTTCCGTCACAAAACGGCTCGCCGGCACGGTCTTCATCATCCGCGTCATCAGCGCCGCCATGGCGTATCTGTCGCAGATTCTGCTGGCGCGCTGGATGGGCAGTTCGGATTATGGCGTCTATGTCTATGTCTGGACCTGGGTGCTGCTGCTCGGCAGCATGATGGATTTCGGCTTCTCGGCGTCGGCGCAAAAGATCATTCCGGAATATCGCGCCAGCGGCGATGCCGCGCTGCTGCGCGGCTTCCTGTCCGGCAGCCGCTGGATGACCTTGCTCGTTTCCACCCTCATCTCCGCGCTGCTGGCCGGCGTCGTCAAGATGACGTCGCCGTGGATCGATCCGAATACGGTTGTGCCGTTGTACATCGGCTGCATCACGCTGCCGGCCTTCGTGGTCGCCAACACCCAGGACGGCATCGCGCGGTCGCACGACTGGATGCGGCTGGGCCTGATGCCGCAATTCATCGTCCGGCAGTCGCTGATCATCGGCTTCACCGCCGGCGCTTTCGCGCTCGGCTTCAATCTCGGCGCCACCGCCGCGATGCTCGCCAGCGCTGCCGCGGTATGGATCGCCATGATCGCGCAGATGGTCGTGCTGAACCGCCGGCTCGGAAGCCATGTCGAGGCCGGCCCCAACGCCTACGATTTCCGCAGCTGGCTCGCGGTCTCGATGCCGATCCTGCTGGTCGAAAGTTTTTATCTGTTGCTGTCCTATACCGACGTGCTGGTGCTGCAGCAGTTTCGTTCTTCCGAGGAAGTCGGCGTCTATTTCGCCGTCGTGAAGACGCTGGCGCTGGTGTCCTTCATTCACTACGCGATGTCGGCGACGACGGCGCACCGCTTTGCCGAATACCACGCGCTCGGCGACAAGGCGCGGCTGGCGGCCTATGTCGCGCATGCGATCAAATGGACGTTCTGGCCCTCGCTCGCCGCGACCATCCTGCTATTGGCATTGGGCAAGCCGTTATTGTCGCTGTTCGGACCGCAATTCGTTGTCGGTTACGACATCATGTTGATCGCCGCCATCGGTCTCCTGGCGCGCTCCGCGATCGGCCCGGTCGAGCGGCTGCTCAACATGCTCGGCCATCAGATGATTTGCGCGCTGGCCTACGGCCTGGCGTTCGCGGCGAACCTGGTGCTCTGCATCATGCTGGTGCCGCGGTTCGGCGGCCACGGCGCGGCAGCTGCGACCTCGATCGCGCTGGTGTTCGAGACCGTACTCTTGTTCTGGATCGTGCGGCGCCGGCTCGGGCTTCACGTGCTGGCGTTCGGCAAGCGATCCGTTCAACTGTGACCACCGGCGGGGATGACAGTTCCCCCTACCCCGCGGTCCAGCCGCCGTCGATCGACAGGTTGGAGCCGGTGATCTGCGCCGCATCGTCGCTGCACAGAAACAGCGCCAGAGCGGCGACCTGCTCGGAGGTGACGAACTCCTTGGTCGGCTGCGCCTCCAGCAGAACGTCGCGGATGACCTGCTCCTTGGTCAGGCTGCGGGACTTCATGGTGTCGGGAATCTGTTTCTCGACCAGCGGCGTCCAGACGTAACCGGGACTGATGCAGTTGCAGGTAATCTTGTGGGTCGCGAGCTCCAGCGCCACGGTCTTGGTGAGGCCGGCGATGCCGTGCTTGGCCGACACGTAGGCCGACTTGAACGGCGAGGCGACCAGCGAATGCGCCGAGGCGGTATTGATGATGCGGCCCCAGCCGCGCTTCTTCATGCCCGGCACCGCGGCGCGAATGCCGTGAAACGCAGAGGACAGGTTGATCGCGATGATCGCGTCCCATTTCTCGATCGGAAACTCCTCGACCGGCGACACGAACTGGATGCCGGCATTGTTGACCAGCACGTCGACCGAACCGAAGGTGCTTTCGCCGAGCGCGATCATGCCGGCGATTTCCGCGGGCCTGGTCATGTCGGCGGGTGAATGCACCGCCTTGACCTTGAAGTCGGCCTCGATGGACGACCTTTCCTTCTCGATGTCGGCCGGCGCGCCCATGCCGTTGAGAACGATGTTGGCGCCGGCGCCGGCGAAGGCGCGCGCATACGCCAGTCCGATGCCGCTGGTCGAGCCGGTCACCACGGCGGTCTTGCCCGTCAACGTACCCATTCCATCTACTCCTTTTTGCCGCCGGGGGTCGCGATACCGACCCCCGCGAGATCGTAAGTCACCATGGTCTCGCCGGATTGCGGCCGCTGCAGCGAATCCTTGTGGCGCATCGACAGATGAACGTCGCGCTCGCCCGAACCCCAATGCTCGACCATGCCGACGCGCGAAAAATCGTAGTCCTTGGAGGAGGATTCGTGGGTCTTGCTGCGGTAGATCAGGTGCACCACCGTGACGGTACTTTCCTTCGATGCTTCACAGAGTATTTCGACCGACGGATCGTTCCTGAGATAATCCGGCAGCTTGCCGATCAGTTCGCGCAACGCCTTGCGGGTGTTGTGAACCTGCTTGTTCTTGTCGGTGTTCATACGGGTGCGGCTGGAGAAGCGGATGTCCTTCTCGCGCTCGGCGGCCTCCAGCAGCGAGACCGGCAGCTCACCGCGCGCGCTGAACAGGTCGACCTGGAAGATCAGGAGGTCGCGGTCGAGCTCCTCATCCAGCACGTAGTCGAGTGGCGTGTTGCAGGCGATGCCGCCGTCCCAGAAATGCTCGCCTTCGATCTCGATCGACGGGAAGCCCGGCGGCAGGGCGCCGGATGCCATGATATGCTCCGGCCCGATCTTCTTGCCGATCTTTTTCATCTCGTAATTGTCGAAATAACGAAAATTGCCGGACGTCACGCTCACCGCGCCGACGCTGAGGCGTGTCTTCAGATCGTTGATACGGTCGAAATCGACCAGCTTTTCCAGCGTCTTCCTCAGCGGCGCGGTATCGTAATAGCTCTGCGACTGGGGGCTGCCCGCCGGCCACAGCGGCGCCGGCGGCACGCGCGGCGTGAAGAAGCCGGGCACACCGAAGGTGGCGATCAGCGCGGCGCTGGTCTCGTTGAAAAGCGATCGCGCGCGGTCCCCCGACGGGACCGGATGCCAGGGCACCGGCGATGAGACCATCTCCCAGAATTCCTTGAGACGGCCCACCCGCTTCTCGCGCGGATTTCCGGCGATGATCGCGGCGTTGATGGCGCCGATCGAGATGCCGGCAATCCATTCCGGCTCGAAATCATGGTCGCACAGCGCCTGATAGGCGCCGGCCTGGTAGGAGCCGAGCGCGCCACCGCCCTGCAGGACCAGCACACGCTGCGCTTCCGCAGGCGTCCTGGCCCGCGCGGGATGGGGATTATCCGTCATGATCCTCGATCAAACTTCAAAACGCGATGGTACCGTGGCGTCAGTTGGCGACGGCGTCAATCAGCCGGGCCGCGGGTATGGATCACGCCGTGGTTACCGCTTTTCCGATGATGCAAGAATGAGCGTCCAGAACACCTTGTATTTGGTGTTGGGAGCATAGATCGCCGCAATGCCCAAATTTGTGACACCGTTCTTCAGCATATTCGCCTTGTGCGGCGGCGAATCGCGCCAGCCTGAAAAGGCCTCGGCCAGGGTGTGATATCCCGCGGACACGTTTTCGACCGCCAGCGTCGCGGGATATCCCGACGCGTTCAGGCGCTTCGCCAGCGGCCCCTTCACATCGTGGTCGAGCTTGTTGCGGCTGGCCATGGCCTGCGACTGCTGCTCGGCGAGCTTCATCAGTTCGGGATCGACCGCGACGCCGCCGAGGCCGTTGTTCTGACGGTACAGCGAGATCATCGAGGCCGCGGCCTCGGAATCGAGCCTTGCGCCGCCACTGGCCATGCTGAGATACATGGTGGGCTGCTCGGACACGGGTGCGTCCGCTGCGCAGCCACCCAGCGCCAGCAGCCCTATCGTCGCGACCGCTGCGCGCGTGATTCTAAGGTTCCCCATGGAAGGGTTGTTGCATATCAACCGTGGCTGAATGGTGAACGTTCTGATCGCTAGCCGGCAAAAATCCGGTAACGCCGGGGGTGCAAGCCCACGATATCGCCGGGCTGCAGCGCCCGGTCGCGGGGCGCGTCGATCTCGATCACGGTGGTCCCCTCGCCCGCCGACAGCGCGACTTCGGCGCGCTGGATCGGACCGAAGGTCCGGACATGCCGCACCGCGCCCTCAAAGGCGCCGCTGCCGGCCGGCCCGACCGCCATGTCATGGCGACGGACAAACAGCCTCGAGGCGCCGGAGCTGACGCCGTCCGCCGCGATATTCAACGGCTTGCCGCCGAGCTGCACGCAGCCATCGCGCACCTCGACCGGCAGCACGATCGATTCGCCGATGAAACTGTGCACGAACGCGGTCGCTGGATTGTCGTAGACGTCGCCCGGCGTGCCGATCTGCTCGATGCGACCCTTGTCCATCACCACCACCCGGTTGGCGACTTCCAGCGCCTCCTCCTGATCGTGGGTGACGAAGATCGAGGTCACGTTGATCTCGTGATGCAGCGAGCGCAGCCATTGCCGCAGCTCCTTGCGCACCTTGGCGTCGAGCGCGCCGAATGGCTCGTCGAGCAGCAGGATGCGCGGCTCGATCGCAAGCGCGCGGGCCAGCGCAATGCGCTGGCGCTGGCCGCCGGACAGCTGGCTCGGGTAACGGTCGGAAAGCCAGTCGAGTTGCACCAGATCCAGCAATTCCTTGACCCGTGCGCGGATAGCGGCTTCGTTCTTGCGAACCGCGCGCGGCTGAACCCGCAGGCCGAAGGCGACATTCTCGAACACCGTCATGTGGCGGAACAGCGCGTAGTGCTGAAACACAAAGCCGACGTGACGCTCGCTGGCGCCGCGCGCCAGCGCGTTCTCGCCGTCGAACGAAACCTCGCCGGCGTCGGGCCAGTCCAGCCCCGCAATGATGCGCAGCAGCGTGGTCTTGCCCGACCCGGACGGCCCGAGCAGCGCCAGCAACTCGCCATTGGCGACCTTCAGGTCGACACCGTCGAGCGCGGCAAACGCGCCGAATTTCTTCACGATGTTCTTGACTTCAATCGTCACGCGGGGTTTGCCCTTCGTCCAGACGCTGTTCGAGTATGGTTTAGCCACGATCAATGCCAGCATTGCCGGCAGCGACGCAATGGCGAACGACGCCACGATGTGATACTCATTGTAAAGGATTTCCACCAGCGGCGGCATGGTGTCGGCCCCGCGCGAGAATGCCCCGACGCCAGCAAAACCGCGCCGGACGCCCATCCCCCGCGTTGCATGGTTTACTCCGCGAGGAATGCCATCAAGTCAGAAGGCCACATTTCATTGTTGTGCGGTCGCGACGGTATGGATGCCGCATTCCGTCTTGGCTCTGCCGCGCCAGCGGCCGGCACGCACATCCTCGTCGGCCGAGGTCCGGCTGGTGCACGGCATGCACCCGACCGAGCGATAACCCGATGCCGCGAGCGGATGCGGCGGCAGGTTTGCAAGCCGGTAGATCGCCTCGATCTCTTCGCGCGAGACGTTGGCGAACGGATTGAATTTCAGCCTGATGCCGTCCGTCTCGACCACGGCAATGTCGGCGCGCAGGCCGCCGTGGAAACGCTTGCGTCCGTTGATCCATGCCGAGAACGGCGCCAGTGCCCGCGCCAGCGGCTCCACCTTGCGGATCCGGCAGCAGGCGTCGGGATCGGAGAACCACAATTCGCGGTCGGGATCCTCGCGCGACAGCGTTCCGTCCAAAGGATTGATCGAACGGACGTCGCGCAGCCCTAATGCCGCGATCAGCGTGTCGCGATAGGCCAGCGTCTCCTCGAACAGCCAGCCGGTATCGAGAAACACCACGGGTATTGCAGGATCGACGTCGGCCATCACCTTGAGCAGCGCCGCCGATTCGGTGCCGAACGACGAGACCACGGCGAGGCGCTCGCGGACGACGGTCTGCAGGGCCGCCGCAATCACTTCCGCGGGCGAAGCGGTTTGCAAGGCGGAAGCGAGCTCTTCGGCACGCGGCACATCGCGTACCGCCCGCTCCGGTACAGCTGGCTGTGCGAGCGCGGTCATTGGCCGGCGTTTTCGGAATGGCGCAGCTGCATGCGCCGGTGCAGTGCCGTGATGCGGCCATCGCCGGTCGGCTGGTAGAACACCGAGTACCGCTTCACCGTCGCGGCAAACGCCTCCGCGTCGCTTTCCTTCCTGACCTCGAAGGCGTCGAAGCCGGCGCGCAGCATGAAAACGAACTGGTCGCGCAGCACCTGTCCGGTGGCGCGCAACTCGCCACGATAGCCGTGCCGTTCCCGCAACATGCGGGCCTGGCTGTAGGCGCGGCCGTCGCGGAAGTTCGGGAATACCAGCGCAACCACGGCAAGCCGGTCAAGCCAGGGAACGAGATCGTCGACGTCGCGGTCGTTCGGCCAGCTTACGCCGGTCCTGCCGGCACGGCGCGACAACGCCTCGGCCTCGCCGAGGAACCGCGCAGCGGAAATCAGGATCGCGCCGTCATCAGGCATCTCGGCGTCATCGGCCACATGGACAAACGCGTCGGCGGCGATTTTTCCGCCCCTAACGAGTGGCATAGACCCGCTCCCTGAAAGGTTCGACGCCGAGCCGCTTCACGGCGTCGATGAACAGCTCGTCGGGACGCGCACGCAGCGCGAGATAGGCTTCAACGATATCCTCGACCACATTGGCGACTTCGCCATAGGGCACGGCGGGCCCGATCAGCGTTCCAACCTCGGCCTTCTCGTCGGCGCGGCCGCCGACCGTGATCTGGTAGAACTCCTCGCCGTTCTTCTCGACGCCGAGAATTCCGATGTGGCCGACGTGATGATGCCCGCAAGCATTGATGCAGCCGGAAATATTGACGTGCAGCCGCCCGATCAGATTGGCGGTATCGTGATTGGCGAAGCGCCGCGTCAATTCCTGCGCGATCGGGATCGAGCGGGCGTTGGCCAGCGAACAGTAATCCAGCCCGGGGCAGGCGATGATGTCGGAGACCAGGTTGACGTTCGGCGTCGCGACGCCGATCTTGTCGAGCGCTTTCCACAGCGCCGGCAGATCGCGCCTGGCGACATGGGGCAGCGCGAGATTCTGCTCGTGGCCGACCCGGATCTCGCCGAACGAATATCTGTCGGCGAGATCGGCAATGGCGTCCATCTGGTCGGCGGTGGCGTCGCCGGGGGGGCCGCCGACCGGCTTGAGCGACAGCACCACGATCGCGTAACCGGGCACCTTGTGGGGAAAAGTCGAGTTCTTGCGCCAGGCCTCGAAATGCGGGTCATGCGCCGCCTTCTTCAGTTCGTCCGGCATGTGCGGTAGCTGTTCGTAAGCCGGATAGGTGAAGCGCGACCGGATGTCCTCGATCACGGCATCGTCGATCGCCAATGCGCTGTCGCGCATCTGCAACCATTCTTCCTCGACTTCCCTGGCGAATTTCTCGATGCCGAGCTCGTGCACCAGGATCTTGATGCGCGCCTTGTAGATGTTGTCGCGGCGGCCGTACTGATTGTAGACGCGCAGGATCGCCTCGACGTAGCTCAGGAGATCGTGGCCGTGCACGAACTGTTTTATCGTTTTGCCGATGAAGGGGGTGCGGCCGAGGCCGCCGCCGACCAGCACCTCGAAACCGGTTTCGCCGGCCGCGTTCTTGTAAAGCCGCAGGCCGATATCGTGCACCTTGATCGCCGCGCGGTCGTGCTCGGACGCGGTGATCGCGAACTTGAACTTGCGCGGCAGGAACGAGAATTCCGGATGCAGCGTGGTGTACTGCCGCAGCAGTTCGGACCAGATCCGGGGGTCCTCGATTTCGCCCGGCGCCACGCCGGCCCACTGATCCGACGTGACGTTGCGCGTGTTGTTGCCCGAGGTCTGCATGGCGTGAATGCCGACATCGGCGAGATCGGCCAGCGCATCCGGCAGTTCGGCCAGCTTGATCCAGTTGAACTGGATGTTTTGCCGGGTGGTGAAATGGCCGTAACCGCGATCATATTTGCGCGCCACATGCGCCAGCCGGCGCAGTTGCTCCGACGACAGCGTACCGTAGGGGATCGCAACCCGGAACATGTAGGCGTGCAATTGCAGGTAGACGCCGTTCTGCAGCCGCAGCATCTTGAATTCGTCCTCGGTGAGTTCGCCGGACAGCCGGCGCTTCACCTGATCGCGAAATTCCGAAACGCGCTCGTTGATCAGCGTGCGATCGAGTTCGTCATATGCATACATGGCTGGTGGCCTTACGCCGGGACCGGAAGATCGATGGTGACCCCCGCCGAGCGGATGTGTTCGCGCAGATTGCCGGGCTTGACGGTGCCGGTGTCCCTGACGTCGACCGGTGCGATATAGGCGCCGATCGCACCGACATCGTCGGCGACCGATTCGGCCAGCAGCGCCCTTGCATCATCGGCGGTGCGAACGACCGCTGCGTCCGACAATTCGGCCGACCAGCCCTGTGCGGCCGTGCGCCAGATCACGATGCCGTCCCAGGTGCGGTTGGCGGTGACGACGGACGGACCGGTGATCTTGATCTTCTGTTGCAGCGGAGAGGTCATGCGGCGGTTTCCAGCAGTTTGGAGAGCACTCGATTGAGATTGGCTTCGCGCCAGGGCGCCGAATGCGCGACCACGTCGCCGATAATGAGAATGGCCGGACCGCCGTCGATTCTATCGATCAAATCAGGCAGGTCTTGCAACATTCCGACGGCGGCTTGCGCATCCGGCCGGGTTACCCGCGCGAACACGCCGACCGGGGTTTGCGGCGAGCGTCCGGCGGCCAGCAGGCCTGATCGAATCGATGGCGCCGCGGTCATTCCCATGTAGACGACGACCGTCATCTTCCGGTCGGTCAGGGCGGACCATTCGACGGCCTCGGCATCCCTGGCCTTATGCGCGGTAAGGAAGGTGATGCGCAGCGCTTCATGCCGGAAGGTCAGCGGCACTTCGAACTGTGCAGCGGCGCCGACGCCTGCTGTAATCCCCGGCACCACCGAACAGGCGACGCCGGCCGCGCGCAAGGCTTCGATTTCCTCGCCGCCGCGGCCGAACACGAAGCAATCGCCGCCCTTGAGGCGCACCGCGCGCTGGCCTGATTTCGCGGACTCGATCAACATCTTGTTGATGGCATCCTGGCCGATGCCGGGCTTGCCGACGCGGCGGCCGACCGGCACGCGCGACGCATCGCGGCGCGCCCGATCGAGAATCTCGGGCGAGACCAGTTCATCGTAGAATACGATGTCGGCGTCCTGCAGCGCGCGCAGCGCCTTGATGGTCAGAAGGTCGGGATCTCCTGGACCGGCGCCGACCAGCGTCACCCTGCCCTCGGCCTTTCCCGATGTCAGCGCGCCGGCGAATGCGGACGCATCGGGAATATCTTGCAGCGCAGCTTCAGCTTCCTCCTGGCGCCCGGCGAGAACCAGCGCACCGATCGGACCATCGACGACGCGCTCCCAGAAGCGGCGGCGCAACGCAAATTCGGGAATGCGATGATTCATCGACTTGCGCCAGCGACCGATGAACGTGGCGAGATCGCCGATGCGCGCCGGCAGCACCGCCTCGATGCGCTCGCGCACGCGACGCGCCACTACTGGCGAGGCGCCGCCGGTGCCGACGGCAACGACGACGTCGCCTCGATCGACGATCGCAGGAAAAATGAACGTCGAATGAGCGAGATCGTCCATCACGTTGACGGGAAGACCGACCGCCCTGGCCCGCGCCGACATGGCAACCCCGATGTCGCCGGCGCCCGCGCACAGGATCGCAATCACGCCGTTCAGCTCCGCGCTCAGCGGATCGCCCTGTGCGAACTCGATCCGCGCTGCGTCGGCCGGGGCAAGCCCGCTCACATCATGATGACCGTCCGCCGCGAAGTAGCGGATGCGCGCACCCGCCGCCGCCAGCAGACGCAGTTTCGCCCGCGCCAGATCGCCGGCGCCGAGGAGCAGCACCGGTCCGGCTTGCAGGTCGAGAAAGACTGGCAGGAATCGCATGCGACACTCACTGCCCCGACTTGCGGGGTTGACTAGAATTATTTTCTATATATGTCTCATTCAACACCCGCAAAGAGAAAATTTTTACTTCTCTACTGCGGTGCAACTATAGAATTTTCGCCTCCGAAGGCCAAGGGGCAGAGATGCATCTTCTCGACAACGATTCGCAAATCGCCCGGTTGCGTCACCCCGATCCGCCATGGGGGTCGTCGGCACCGCCGATGCCGTCGCAATTTTCGTCCGATCGGCGCCTCCCTCCCCCCAGCATGGACCACCTCGACGCGCTCGAGGCGCAGAGCATCTACATTTTCCGGGAAGCCTTCGCGCGGCTGAAGAAGATCGCGCTGCTATGGTCGCTCGGCAAGGACTCCAACGTGATGATCTGGCTGGCACGCAAGGCCTTCTTCGGCCGCGTGCCGTTCCCCGCCCTGCACGTCGATACCGGCAAGAAGTTTGCCGAGATGTACGCGTTCCGCGATCGCTACGGCAAGGAATGGCAGCTCGACCTGAAGATCGAGCCCTGTCCGCCGCTGGAGACGATCGACCCGACCCTGCCGCCCGCGGCGCGATCCGCCGCGCGGAAAACCGAGGGGTTGAAGCTCGCACTGGCCAAATATGGGTTTGACGGGTTGATCGCCGGCATTCGCCGCGACGAAGAGGCGACGCGCGCCAAGGAGCGGGTGTTCTCGCCGCGCGGCACCGAGGGCGGATGGGACGTGCGCGATCAGCCGCCGGAATTCTGGGACCAGTTCAACGCCTCGCCGCCGCCGGGCGCCCATCTGCGCATTCACCCGATCCTGCATTGGACCGAAGCCGATATCTGGGCCTACACCAAGCGCGAGAACATTCCGATCATCCCGCTGTACCTGGCGAAAGACGGCAAGCGCTATCGCTCGCTGGGCGATGCCGACATCACCCATCCGGTGGCATCGACGGCATCCAGTATCGAGGAAATCCTGATCGAGCTGGACGGCACCAGGGTGCCCGAGCGCTCCGGCCGCGCGCTGGACCACGAGACCGAGGACGCCTTCGAGCGGCTGCGCGTCGCCGGCTATCTCTAGCGGACATCGAGTTGAGTGATCAGATGAACATGATCGTCCCCCCCAGCACATCAACGGCGCCGAACGGCACCACGCGCCCTCAAGTGCGCATCGTCATCGTCGGCCATGTCGATCACGGCAAGTCGACCCTGGTGGGCCGCCTGCTGCACGAAACCGGCAGCCTGCCCGAGGGCAAGCTGGAAATGCTCAAGGCGGCCAGCGCCCGACGCGGCATGCCGTTCGAATGGTCGTTTCTGCTCGATGCGCTGCAGACCGAGCGCGACCAGGGCATCACCATCGACACCACGCAAATCCGTTTCCGCACCAGGTCGCGGGACGTGGTTCTGATCGACGCGCCTGGTCACGCCGAATTCCTGCGCAACATGATCACCGGCGCGTCGCAGGCCGACGGTGCCGTCCTGATCATCGACGCGCTCGAAGGCGTACGCGACCAGACCAGACGCCACGGCTATCTGCTGCACCTTCTCGGCGTCAGACAGGTCGCGGTCGTCATCAACAAGATGGACCGGGTCGATTTCAGCGCCGAGCGCTTCAGGGAAATCAGCGACGAGATATCCGCGCATCTGGTCGGCCTCGGCGTGACGCCGTCGGCGGTGATTCCGATTTCCGCGCGCGACGGCGACGGCGTTGCCGGACGCACGCCGCGAATCCAATGGTATGACGGCCCCACCGTGGTCGAGGCGCTGGATGCGCTTGAGCCGGCGCGGCCGCTGGAAACGCTGGCGCTGCGGCTGCCAGTGCAGGCGATCTACAAATTCGACGACCGTCGCATTGTCGCAGGCCGCATCGAATCCGGCAGCCTCGCCGCCGGCGACGAGATCATCATCATGCCCGCCGGCAAGATCGCTAAAGTTCGCAGTGTCGAGGGTTGGCCGGCCCCTCCGCCCCCTGGACGCCAGGGCGCCGGACGATCGGTCGGCATCACGCTCGACCGCGAACTGTTCGTCGAACGCGGCGATGTCATCGCCCATGTCGGAAGCGCGCCGCGCGACACCCGCCGGCTTCGCGCGCGGATTTTCTGGTTGCACGACCAGCCGCTGGTGGAAGGCGCCTCGATTCTGGTCCGGCTCGGCACACGCGAGAGCCGCGCCACGGTGGTTGCGATCGAGAAGGCGGTCGACCCCGGCGAACTCGCGAGCATCGAGACCAGGGCGATCGCGCGCAATCATGTCGGCGAGATCGACATTGCGCTGGCGCAGCCGATCGCCGCCGATGCCACCACCGACAATCCGCGCACCGGGCGCCTGGTGATAGAGGTTAACGGCCGCATTGCTGGCGGCGGCCTGGTGCTGTCGGTCGACGCCGGTCAGCGCGCCATTCCCGTCGACATCGTGCCGGTGCAATCCGCATTGCGGCCGGACGAGCGCTCGGCGCGCTACCGTCATAGCGGCGCGGTGGTCTGGCTGACGGGACTGCCGGGCTCGGGCAAGTCGACGCTGGCGCGCGCGCTGGAGCGCCGGCTGTTCAGTGCCGGCGGCTCGCCGGTGCTGCTGGATGGCGATACCCTGCGCGCCGGGCTCAACGGCGACCTCGGGTTCTCCGCAGCCGACCGCGCCGAGAACATTCGCCGGCTCGCCGAAGTCGCGGTTCACCTGGCGCGCAACGGCCACATCGCCATCGTCGCCGCGGTCTCACCCGCGCGTGAAGACCGCGCCGCGGCACGTCGCATCGCCGACACCGCGTTCCGCGAGATCTACGTCGCCACCCCGGTGGACGTGTGCGAGAGCCGCGACCCTAAGGGCCACTACGCCAAGGCGCGCGCCGGCGCATTGCACGGCTTCACGGGCACAGGCAGCGACTACCAGCCGCCGACCGGCTGCGAACTGACGATCGACACATCGAAGCGCTCGGTCCCCAACGCCACCGACGAGATCGAGCGCATGCTGGCAAGATCGGGCGTTCTGTTCGACGAAATGGTCGATCTCGCCGCCAATATATGAGCGTTCCGGGCTAGCCTTTGGTATGGCCGCCGATGCCCCAAGGGCCTTCTCACAGCCCTCCCTTTAGGGCTAAAAGAGCCCCGAACAAGGCCCCCTGCGGGGCCGTTTTGTCGTTGGTCCCCCTGAGAAAAATCCCATCATGAATCGTATCGATGCCCATGGACTGAAGATCGCCCCCGTTCTGTTCGATTTCATCGCCAAGGAGGCGACCCCCGGGACCGGGATGTCGCCCGACTCGTTCTGGGCAGGCCTCGCCGCCATTATCCAGAAGCTCGCGCCGAAAAACCGCGAACTGCTCGCGGTGCGTGACGCCCTGCAGGCGAAAATCGACGGCTGGCACCGCGCCAACAAGGGCAAACCTTTCGACATGAATGCCTATACGGCTTTTCTCAAGGAGATCGGCTATCTGCTGCCGGAGCCGGAGACCAGGAAGGTCGAAACGGCGAATGTCGATGAGGAGATCGGAAAGATCTGCGGACCGCAACTGGTGGTGCCGCTGACCAACGCACGCTATGCGCTGAACGCCGCCAACGCGCGCTGGGGCAGCCTGTACGACGCCTTCTATGGAACCGACGCCGTTCCGCACGATCCGGGTGAAAGCGGCAAGGGCTACGACAAGGCGCGCGGCGACAAGGTGATCGCGAAGGCAAAGGGTTTTCTCGATTCCGCCGCGCCGCTGGCGACCGGAAGCCACACCGATGTGACTTCCTACAGCGTGATATCAGGGCAGCTCGCCGTCAAACTGAAGAGCGGCAACGCCACCGCGCTGAAAAACAGCACACAGCTCGCCGGCTACCAGGGCGATCCCGCGGCGCCGACCACGATCCTGCTGGTCAACAACGGCATGCACATCGAAATCAGGATCGATCGTGGCCACATGATCGGCAGGGACGATCCGGCAGGGGTTGCCGACATCATCCTGGAATCGGCGGTCTCTACCATCCTCGACATGGAGGACAGCGTCGCGGCGGTGGATGCGGAGGACAAGGTGCTGGTCTACCGCAATACGCTGGGCCTGATGGACGGCACGCTGTCGGCCGACTTCGAGAAGGGCGGCAAGACGCTGAAGCGCGCGCTCAATCCGGACCGCCTCTACAAGACCGCGGACGGCAAGGACCTCAAGCTGCACGGCCGCAGCCTGCTGCTGATGCGCAATGTCGGCCATCACATGTTCACCGACGCGGTGCTGGACGCTTCGGGCGCCGAAGTTCCGGAAGGCATTCTCGACGCCGCCGTCGCCGGTCTGCTCGCGATCCACGATCTCAGGGGCTCTTCGAAGACCAGGAACAGCCGCACCGGCTCGGTCTACATCGTCAAGCCGAAGATGCACGGCCCCGACGAGGTCGCGCTGACCTGCGAGCTGTTCGGCCAGGTCGAGAAGATGCTGGGCTTGCCGGAAAACACCATGAAGGTCGGCATCATGGACGAGGAACGCCGGACCACGGTCAACCTCAAGGCCTGCATCCAGAGCGCGTCGAAGCGCATCTGCTTCATCAATACCGGCTTTCTCGATCGCACCGGCGACGAGATCCATACCTCCATGGAAGCCGGTCCGATGATCCGCAAGAACGACATGAAGGCGCAGCCCTGGATCAAGGCCTATGAGGACTGGAACGTCGACAACGGCCTGCTCGACGGCCTGCCCGGCCATGCCCAGATCGGCAAGGGCATGTGGGCCGCGCCGGACAAGATGGCGGACATGCTGACACAGAAGCTCGGTCATCCGCAGGCCGGCGCCACCACCGCCTGGGTGCCTTCGCCGACCGCCGCTACCCTGCACGCGCTGCATTATCATCAAGTCAACGTGCAGGAGCGCCAGCAAGAGTTGAGCAAGGGCGGCCCCCGCGCCAAACTGTCCGACATTCTCACCATCCCGGTGTCGCAATCGAATTGGGCGCCTGATGACGTCAAGCAGGAGATCGACAACAACTGCCAGGGCATCCTCGGCTATGTGGTGCGCTGGATCGACCAGGGCGTGGGTTGCTCCAAGGTGCCCGACATTCACGACGTCGGCCTGATGGAAGACCGCGCCACCTTGCGCATCTCGAGCCAGCACCTGGCGAACTGGCTGCATCAGGGCGTCATCACCCGGGAGCAGGTGATGGAATCGCTGAAGCGGATGGCGGTCGTGGTAGACGGACAGAACAAGGGCGATCCCGCCTACCGGCCGATGGCGCCCGGTTTCAACGGCGTCGCTTTCAAGGCGGCGTGCGACCTGATCTTCAAGGGCCGCGACCAGCCGAACGGCTATACCGAGTTCATCCTCACCGCACGTCGCCGGGAAGCCAAAGCGGCGGGCTGATCGCTCGATGCGAACAAGCTGCGGCAGCCGACGACAGGATGCCGCAGCTTCCCGGGGAACGTCAGGCGTCCCTGCCCGTTAATGGCTCATCTCAACGCAAGAGGAGATGACGATGGATTGGAACCGGGTCGAGGGTAACTGGAAGCAGTTCAAGGGCGCCGCCAAGGAAAAATGGGGCAAGCTCACCGACGACGATCTCGACGTGATCGAAGGTCGCCGCGAGCAGCTCGAAGGCAAGCTGCAGCAGCGCTACGGCTTGGCCAAGGATCAGGTCCGCAAGGATGTGGATGACTGGTTTGGGACGCTTAAGTAATTCCCGCGACAGAAAAGCCCCGGCGTTGACCGGGGCTTTTCAGTTGGTGCGTTGCGATGGGCCTAGAACACCGCGATGTATTTGAGCAGCGAGATCACGCCAAGGACAATCACGACGACGCGGGCGATTTGCTTGGCGCGGCCGTCGAGCGGCAGTAGATTGATCAAATAGAGAATGAGGATAACGACGAGAAATGTGACGAGTATGCTGATAAGCATGCGGGGCCCCCTAAGGCGTCATGACAGCGCGATTGCTGCTTCTTCAACGCCGGAGGACTGGCCGGGTTCCCGCGAGGGAACTCGATTTTTCGCGCCCGCTCTATTCCCGCGCCAGCACCGGCACGCGCTGATAGCGAGCCTGCACGCTCTCGGAGGCCGGTGAGAAATTCAGCGACGCGCCGCGTTTATCGGCGCCCCGGTTGGCGACCACCAGGCCGCCTTCGCCGGCGACGATGTCGCCCCTTCGCAACGTCAGATCGTTCTCGAGTTTGACCGGCGCCAGGCCGATCTGATCCTTGCCGTTGCAGGTGCAGCCTGCCACCATCTCGTTCCGATAGCGAAACGCATTGGGCAGGTCCGAGTACGGCTTTCCGCTCTGCGTGGCCGCATTGTCGATGCTGCTGCCGTAGACGACCTTGGTGTCGCTGGCCGGGCAGAAACTGTTGCACGACGCTACGCGGCTTTGATTGTCCTGCCCGCTCACCGGGAAATAGCGCCCGTCGCATGTCCGCACGCAATAGGCCTGGCTACCGCCGTAACTCCGCGGACGCGCGTGGCTTTGCGGTGCGAGAGATCCGCCCTCGCGGGCGAAAGAGCTCCCCTCGCGGGTATAGGGCAGGTTCATTTGCGGCGCCGGCTCGCGGCCGAAGCCGCCGAACAGCGCCGAGAAGAAATCCTGCGCCTGCGCGGCCGGCGCCACCGCCGAGGCCCACAGCACGACCGCCGCCGCCGCCAACATCGACCGCTTTGCTGAAATCCAGTTCATCTTGGTCTCCCGGCCCCGTCAGTTCAGTACAGCGACGACGTCGAAACGTTCATCGCCTGCCGGCCCGGCGTGGCCGTCGTCGCGACCGGACGCGGTTGCGCGGCTGCCGGGCGAACGTTGATCTTCGTGCGGGTCGCCAAGCTCCTGGTCGCCAGGTGCGGCGCGTTCTTCGGCAGCACGACCACCTTGGTGCCGACCGTAACGCGGCCGAAGAGGTCGGCGACGTCCTCATTGGTCAGGCGGATGCAGCCCGAGGACACGAACTTGCCGATGGTCGAGGGATCATTGGTGCCGTGAATGCGGTAGATGCTGGAGCCGAGATACATGGCGCGCGCGCCGAGCGGGTTGCCGGGTCCTCCCGCCACGAAGCGCGGCAGATAGGGCTGGCGGGCGATCATCTCGGAGGGCGGGGTCCAATCCGGCCACTCGGCCTTCCGGGTGACCGTCTGTATGCCGGACCAGGTGAAGCCCTCGCGGCCGACGCCGACGCCGTAGCGAATCGCGCGGCCCTGGTCGAGCACGTAATAGAGATAGGTGTTGCCGGTATCGATCACGATGGTGCCCGGCGCTTCGCGGCTGTCAAACGCGACGATAGCGCGCTTCAACCGCTGCGGCATGACCGCGGCGCTGTCATCGCCGTCATCCTCGGGCTCGGCAGGCGCCACCATCAGATTGTCTGACGGAAACGGCATCGGTGCGTTGGAAGCGTAGCCGAGAAGCTGTGCGCTTGCACCCGAAACCAGCGCCGGCGACAGCATCAGCGCCGTGCCAAGGACCAGCGCGCCGGTCGCGCGCCAGGAAAAATTGTCTGCAAGCCTGCCTGCGAATGTCTGTGCCATGACCTGCCCCAATGCGATGCGCATCGTGTGATGCTGTGCCCAATCAACCCGGCCGGGGCCGCATGGTTCCGTTCGAGTCGGGGCGCCAGAAGCCCTGTCAACCTGCCGGGGCTTCACGTTTCTGCGATGGAACTTTTGGATACGGCGCGGGTTATGGGGGCCTGTCGCCGGTTCGTCAGCGCGACCGCCACACCGGAACACATGCGACGTAGCGCGGGGGAGTGCCAATTGCGTGTCCTTCCCAATGAACGTGCCGCCCCCCCAGAACCGGCAGGCAAGCCGCTGCCCGAGGGCAAGAGCGAACTGCCGCCGGTGATCCGCCGCACCGAGGTGGTGGCGTTTTCGCTGGTCGCTCTCCTCGTCATCTGCATCGTCGCCGTGCTGTATGCCGCCAAGGCATTCTTTCTACCGGTCACGATGGCGTTCGTTGTCGGCACCATGCTGGCGCCGGCCGCACGAGTGCTCGAGCAGCACCATGTTCCGCGCGCGGTTTCCGCGGTCCTGATCGTGGCCGCCGCCTGCGCCGTGGTCGCCTTCATGGTCGGACTGATCGCCTCTCCCGTCATGGAATGGAGCGCCCGGCTTCCTGAACTCGGCTCGCTCATGAAGGAAAAACTTCATGTGTTCGATCGCCCGTTGTCGCTGTGGCAGCAAATGCAGTCGATGCTCGGCGGATCGGAAACCCTGCCGGCGGCATCGTTCCAGCTTCCCAAGATCGAGTGGGTGCAGCCGACCGTCGAATTCCTGTCGCCGACCCTCGCCGAATTCCTGCTGTTCCTGGCGACCCTGATCCTGTTCATCGCCAGCTGGCCCGATTTGCGCCGCGCCCTGGTCATGACGTTCGGCGACCGTGAAGCGCGGCTGCGAACCCTGCGCATCATCAACGCGGTCGAAGAGCATCTCGGCAGCTATCTGCTCGTGGTCACCGTGATCAACCTCGGAGTCGGCGTCGCGACGGGCATCATCTGCGCGCTGACGGGGATGCCGAACCCGGCCGCACTCGGCGCGCTGGCCGCAACCCTGAACTTCATCCCGATTATCGGCCCGGTGTTCATGTTCGTGATTCTGACCGTGGTCGGCGTGGTCGCGTTCCCGACGCTGGCAGCGGGACTGCTCGCGCCGGCCCTGTTCGCCGGGATGACCTTTCTCGAGGGTCATTTCCTGACGCCGGTCATCGTTGGCCGCCGTCTGCAACTGAACGCGCTCGCCGTATTCATCGCGCTCGCGTTCTGGACCTGGCTGTGGGGACCGATGGGCGCCTTCCTGGCCTCTCCCATTCTGATCGTGGTGCTCATCATCAAGGTCCATCTGATGCCCGACAATTCGCCGCAGCTGCCGGGGCATGAATAATCCTCGTTTCGTCGCCGGTTTCACCTCGGGAACTTCCGGCAAAGCCAAACGTTTGTGGCTTACGCGATCTCCGTCGCCGGAAGCCTTCGATGTCGGATTCCGACGCGCCGAAGTGAGCATGGGGGAGCCGGCGGATGAAACGACCCGGGAACGGGTCGAAGAACGCCTTCGGGAACGCCTCGAAAAAGGGATGTAACAGCCGTGAAAAACGATATCTCCGCCTTGACCGATCAGATCACCGACGCAATCAACGCTTTCGCCGGCAGAGCCGGCAAGCAGGCGCGCAGCGGCTACCGGGACGCCCGCGCCAATGTCGACTCCGCGGTCGACGACATGTCGGAGCGCGGCGGCGCCATGATGGATGCCGCCTATGACGCCGCGTCTTCGCTCGAGGAATCGCTGGAAGACGTCATTACCCAGCGACCGCTGATGACGGTGGGTATCGCGCTTGGCATCGGTTTCCTGATCGGCGCGGCGTGGCGCCGGTAACGGCGTGACGACGGCACCGAAAGCCGGTCTCCGGCGCCGGCGCGCCGGCGTTGTTTTCGTCGAGTTCTGTTCGAATCGGGGCGTTTAATGTTTGGGCGAATGATCGACGATTTCAAGGAGAGCACCGGCGCCGCCTTGCGGTTGACGTCGCTTGCCGCGGCGGCGGGGTTCGCGCTGTTCGTCACGGCTTCGTTTCTGTGCGCGGCGCTGTTCGTGTTCGTGCTGCAGAAATATGGAGCGATCGCAGCCTGCCTGGCTGGCGCCGGGGTGTTCTTCGTGGTTACGCTGATAGCCGCGGCCTATTACGTGATGCGCAAGAACCAGCTGCGGGCCCGCGCCGAAGAAGCCGCCCGGGAAGCCGCACGGTCGGCGAAATCGACCGCCCGGAACATGCTGGCCGATCCGATGCTGCTGACTGTCGGGCTGCAGGTGGTTCGCGCCCTCGGCGTCAAGAAGCTGATCCCGATTCTCGCAATCGGCGGGCTGGCGCTGGGCTTCATGATGAGCCGCGGGGCGAGCGCCGCCGACGATGAGGCGGATGCGCCTGCGGAGTGATGCCTCGTTGCGATCGCGTGCGAGGCAATCCCCGTAATTGCCCGGAGATACATTTGCCCGGCAAAGGCGGACAAGACCGGCGGACATAGGACGCAGCGAATGGCGGTCATCTCGTTTCTACTGGCGATACTGCTCGGCGGAGCGGCGTTCGTGTTCAAGGAAGCTGCTTCCCAGATTTCCATGGGGACGTTCTGGGCGGGCGAGGTCTGCTCGGCATCGCGGATGTTCTGCCATCATCCGGAATATCTCGCCTATGCCGGCTTCACGCTGATGACCGTCGCGATCGGGACCAAGCTGAGCAACCTGGCGCATTGATGCGGCAGTGCCGCTCACGCCTTCTTCAAGAACTCGGTGCGCAGCACCAGGCCCTTGACCTTGTCGGTGCGGCCTTCGATCTCGTCGGCGTTGTCGGTGAGGTGAATGCCCCTGATCATGGTGCCGCGCTTCAGCACCGTGGATGAGCCCCTCAGCTTCAGGTCCTTGATCAGCGTGACACTGTCCCCCTCGGCCAGCGGCGCGCCGTTGGAATCCCTGACCTTGATGTCCATTTCTTTTCCTGCTGCGCATGCCGCTGCTTCATGGTGAGAGCGCATCTTGCGCCTCTCGAACCATCCAAGGACGGGTCGATCGGCGACCTACCCGAGTTCGATCTGTTCGGTGATCTCGTGGGTCAGGTTGACGCCGCCGACCGTGAGCACCATTTTGGCCGCCAGCTTCTCGTTGCCCTTGAGGCGGCCGGCCGCGACCGCGTCGCGCACCGCCTTCTCGATCTCGCGCTGCGAGGTGATGCCGACCTTCTTGAGAAAGCCGCGCAGGCTGCTGTTGAAAACGTCTTCGTTCATGATGATCTCCCGATGTCAGGGCCGCGTCGGATTGTTGAGCATGTATTCGCCGAGATTGCGCTGCCGCTTGTCGGCGCGCGAACTGGCGTTGGCGCGCTGGACGTCGCGGTCCTTGCGGCAGGCGACATATTCCGGCGAGCCGACGGCATGGCTGGCGCGGCAGAACGCGTCATCATCGCCGCCGGAGTCGACCATGGTCGGCTGTCCCCGCTCGAGGCAGCCCGCCAGCAGCGGGGCGAGCAGGAGGAGTGAGAGGTAGAACCGGCCCGGGTTACGTCGCATGTTTGATCCATGATCCATTTCGTCGTTGCCGGGCTTGACCCGGCAATCCATCGAAATCAAGGCATTTGCCTTGATCGGAGACGGAATAAGGACCCCTTCTCCGTCAGCGCGAGCGAAGCGACGCAATCACGCTTCGCCCCTGCTGCTCCCTTGCACAAACGCTTCGCGTTTGTCGCAGGCCATGACGGAACCGGGGGACGCCACTCGCGACTCACACCCTTCCCTTCAGCGCGCCCTCGATCTCCTCCAGCACCTTGGGATCCTCGATGGTGGCGGGCATCGCCCATTGGTCGCCGTCGGCGATCTTCTTGATGGTGCCGCGCAGGATCTTGCCGGAGCGCGTCTTCGGCAGCCGTCCCACCGTGATCGCGAGCTTGAACGCCGCCACCGGGCCGAGCTTGTCACGCACCAGCGCCACGATTTCCTTTTCGATCTCGGCATGGCTGCGCGTCACGCCGGCCTTCAGCACCAGGAAGCCGCAGGGCACCTCGCCCTTGATGGCGTCCTTGACGCCGAGCACGGCGCATTCGGCGACGTCGGGATGCGAGGCCAGGATTTCCTCCATGCCGCCGGTGGAGAGCCGGTGGCCGGCGACGTTGATGATGTCGTCGGTGCGCCCCATCACGAAAACATAGCCGTCCTCGTCCTTGTAGCCGGCGTCGGAGGTTTTGTAGTAGCCGGGGAATTCGGCGAAATAGGCTTCCCTGCACCGCTCGTCCTGCTCCCACAAGGTCGGCAGGCAGCCCGGCGGCAACGGCAGCTTGATGACGATCGAACCCATGGTGCCCGCCGGCAGCGGCTTCGACGCCTCGTCGACCACCTCGACCTGATAGCCCGGCATCGGCACCGTCGGCGAGCCGTGCTTGACCGGCAGCATCCCCAGACCCACCGGATTGCCGGCAATGCACCAGCCGGTTTCGGTCTGCCACCAGTGATCGATGACCGGCACTTTCAGCTGCGCTTCCGCCCATTCCACCGTCGGCGGGTCGGCGCGCTCGCCGGCCAGAAACAGCGTGCGGAATTTCGACAGGTCGTATTGCCGGATGAATTGGCCGTCCGGGTCCTCCTTCTTGATGGCGCGGAACGCGGTCGGCGCGGTGAACAGCGCCACCGCACCATGCTCCGCGATCACCCGCCAGAACGCGCCGGCATCCGGCGTGCCGATCGGCTTGCCCTCATACATGATCGAGGTCGCGCCGTGCAGCAGGGGCGCGTAGATGATGTAGCTGTGGCCGACCACCCAGCCGATGTCGGAGCCGCACCACCAGACTTCGCCGGGCGCGACGCCGTAGAGATTGAACATCGACCATTTCAGCGCGACCAGATGCCCGCCATTGTCGCGCACCACGCCCTTGGGTTTGCCGGTGGTGCCGGAAGTATAGAGAATATAGAGCGGATCGGTCGCCAAAACCGGCACGCAACCGGCCGACTTCCCTGCCGCGATCGCCTTGGCCCGCAGGTCGGCCCAGTCGTGATCGCGGCCGGGGGTGAGATCGCAGCCCTGCTGCGGCCGCTGCAGCACAATGCAGGCCGCGGGCTTCACGCTGGACAATCTGATCGCTTCGTCGAGCAGCGGCTTGTACTGGACGATACGTCCGGGCTCGAGCCCGCAGCTCGCCGAAAAGATCAGTTCTGGCTTGGCATCCTCGATCCGCGTCGCGAGTTCCTTGGCGGCGAAGCCGCCGAACACAACTGAATGCACCGCGCCGATCCGGGCGCAGGCCAGCATCGCCACCATGGCTTCCGGCACCATCGGCATATAGAGGATGACGCGGTCGCCCTTGGTGACGCCGAAATCCTGCATGATGGCGGCGAGCGTCTTCACCTCGTGCAACATCTCCCGGTAAGTGAATTTGGTGACGGCGCTTGTTCCCGAAGAATTTGCCAGCGGCGAATCGTGGATCAGCGCCACCTGGTCGGCGCGGCCGTTCGCGACGTGGCGGTCGAGCGCGTTGTAGCAGGTGTTGACCACGGCGCCGGCGAACCAGCGGCCGTAGAGCCCCATGGCGGGATCGAACACCTTTTGCGCCGGCTCGATCCAGTCGATCTCGCGCGACGCCTCGCCCCAAAAGCCCTCGGGATCGCTGAGCGAGCGGGCATGGACCTCGTGATACCGGCTGGTATTCCGGATGTTCATGGCGTCGCTCCCGCTACTTTCGATCCGCACCGCCCGTCATGGCCGGGACAGTTTATCAACTAACGCGCGTCGCCCTTACGCACGGCCATGACAAGGATCAATTTCAACCGATTATTCTTGCGCCTATTGTCACGTCCGGCGGCATCAATTCAAGGAGAAATCGCTGCGACATTCGGCCGACGCGACGTTGACGCCTAATGCCGCTCGACCGCCAGCAGGTGGTCGAGCCGCATCCGCATTTCCTTGCCGAGATCGTATGCCGGCTGGCCGAACGCGGCGTTGCGGCGATTGATAAAATCGTCCTGCTCGCGCTGCAGGGCACGGCCGGCGCTGGGATTGCCGCTCGAAGCCGCTCGAACCACCTGGGCATTCACGGCGTTGATCTCGCGATCGAGATTGGCCAGTTCCGGACTGGCGCAGATCGCCTTCTCGACCGCCAGCCGGGTGGCCGCGCAGTCGACGCTCGGCTTATTGTAAACTACCATCAGCGCGCCGAGACGCTCCAGTTCCTGCGCCAGCGATTTGTAGTTGCCCCTGGCGGTGGGATGATCCGGGTTCAGCCTGAGGGCGGCGGCGAAATCGGCCAGCGCGCGGCGCCGGTCGCCCTTCCGGCGCCAGAGTTCGCCCCGGCTGCCGAAGACATCCGCGAGCGCAGGATCAAGCCGCAGCGCCGCGTCGTAATCGGCGATCGCGCTATCGAGCATGCCCTTGCGGTCGTGAGCGCGGGCGCGAGCGACCAGCGCCTTGACGCGATCGGACTTCGTCATTCTGGCATTGTCGACCAGCGCGCCGCAAACGGCGATGATCGTGTCGGGGTCATCGGCGCTCGCTGCCGCGACGCATGGCGCGTTATCTACGTGCGGATCGGTCGATGGCGCGGCCCCGGTGGCGAATCCCGGGCTGGCTCCGCATGGCACCAGGGCGCTTGCCGCCATGATACCCATCAAGACGACCATCCGTGTGGTTCGAAGCGTCGCCAGGCCGATCATGACGCGGCGCGAGCCTCCGCCAGGCGTCTGGTCTTTGCAACGCGGCCACCCTTGGCCGCCTCGACCAACGTGTCGAACAGCCAGGCGAGGCCGGCGTCCATCATCGCCACCCTGGGCACGGCGGCTTGAATCGAAAATGTCCGCAAGCGCAGCGGAACCTCCCTGCTCACCACCGCGAAGCGCGCCGCGTGCATGGACACGAAACGCCGCGGCACCGTCGCAATCAAATCGGTTTCCGCGACCGCCGCAAGTGCCGAGGCAAAATCGGGCACGGTGAGCGCGACACGACGGGCGAGACCCTGCTCCGCCAGCGCGGCATCGACGAATCCGAAGGGATCGGCGGTGGTCGACACCACCAGATGCTGCGCCTGGCAGAAGCGCTGCAGCGTCGGCCGCGCGGCGAACGGATGGCGCGCCTGCGCGACCACGACGAAATCCTCGTCGTAGATGGTGCGGGCCACGAAACGCGGCGGCGCGCGGTCGATCGGCGCCAGCGCGATATCGATCGACCCTGCTTCCAGTTCGGCGAATACCGGCGCCCAGGCCCGCTCGACGGAATGGCCGCCCTGCGACGGCATCAACTGCCGCAGCCCGATGTCGATGCCGGGTGCGCGGTCGCGCAGCACCGCCAGCAATGGCTTCAGGATCACCGAGCCATCCGGCGCGCCGATGATAAAGCGCCGCGTCGACGTCGCAGGGTCGAACGGCGCGGCGCTGGCGAGGACGTTGCGCGCCCGCGCCAGCAGATCGGCGACCGGGTCGGCCAATGCCACCGCCCGCGCTGTCGGCACCACGCCCTTCGGCGTGCGCAGGAACAGAGGATCGTTGAGCAACCGCCGCAACCGCCCGAGGCCATGGCTGACCGCCGACGGAGTCAGGTTGAGCCGGATTGCCGCGCGGCCGACGTGGCGCTCGCTGAGGATCACCTCGAACAGCGTCAGCAGGTTGAGATCGGCGCGAGCCAGGTTAATTTCATTCAGCATCGTGCTTAAATGATATCATTGGATTCATCGACGTCCAGCGGCAAATCTTGGGCTCTCGAACCGACCTCCACCGCGGCGGATTCGTCAAATCCCATGATTGAAGGAGATGAGATGTCATCGCTGGATCGATTGCCCCGTCCCCCGGCCATGCCGGCAAGCCGCGAAGCCTTCGTCGAGCAGGAATTTCATGCCGGCAGAGACCTGCGATCCGACGACACCACGGCCCCGCCCACAACCGCAGCCGAGGTAGTCACGTTCTGGCGACAGGCCGGACCTTCAATGTGGTTCGCCAAGGATGCGGACTTCGATCGCCGTTTTCGCGAGGCATTCCTCGATGCGCATCAGGCTGCGGCGCGCGGCGGTCTGGACCACTGGATGACGACGTCCGAAGGCGCCCTGGCGCTGCTGTTGCTGCTGGATCAATTTCCGCGCAACGCGTTTCGCGGCACGCCGCGGATGTATGCGACCGACGCGGCGGCGCGCCGGATCGCGGCCGCAGCGGTCGATGCCGGCCACGATCGCGCCATGCCGCCCGACCTCCGGAAGTTCTTCTATCTGCCGTTCGCCCATTCGGAGGACCTCGCCGATCAGGACCGCAGCGTGGCGCTCGGCCGTCATCTCGGGCTGCTGGACGCCCGGAATTCCCGCCGTCATCGCGACATCATCAAGCGCTTCGGGCGCTTTCCGCATCGCAATGCCATTCTTGGCCGGGATATGACGCCGGAGGAGCAGGAATTCCTCGATCAGGGCGGCTATGCCGGATAGCCGGATTCGTTGAACCGAAACCGGATTGAAGAGACTCACTAAACTCATTGGTTCGATTTTCGGAGATTCACTTTCCTCATGACAACTCTTATCGACGACAAACACACTCACGTCATCGCGACATCGCACGCAAAGTATTTCTATTTCTACATGGCGCTGTCATGCATGGCGGTCGCCTTCACCGGCTTCGCGCCGACCTATTGGCTGCCGATGGCATCGGGTAAATTGCCGCCGATGCCGGTGGTGCATTTTCACGGCCTGCTGTTCTTCGCCTGGACCCTGTATTTCGCGTTCCAGAGCTGGCTCGCCGCATCCGGACAGATCATGCGGCACCGGACCACAGGCTTGATCGGCGTGTCGCTGGCGACTGCGATGACGATCTTCGGCTTTCTGGTGGCGGTCAACGCGATGAAGCGCTCCGCAGCGGCGGGTCTGACCGACGAGGGCATCGCGTTCGCGATCGTGCCGCTCAGCGGCATCCTGTTCTTCGCCGTGGTGTTTGCGCTGGCGATCGCCTATGTGCGCAGGCCCGAGATCCATAAGCGGCTGATGCTGTTGGCCGGCATCTCGCTGCTCGACGCCGCGGTGGCGCGCTGGTTCCTGACCCTGCTGGCGCCGCCCGGACCACTCGGCCCGCCGCCGGTGCCGGTCACCATCCCGCCGGCCTTGGTGGCCTATCTCCTGCTGGTGGCCGCCATGGTCTTCGATTGGCGCACCCGCGGGCGTCCGCATCCGGTGTACGTCTACGGCGGCATCGCACTGGTTGCGGTAAAGCTGCTGAACTGGCCGATCAGCACGACATCGGCGTGGCATTCCTTCGCAGGAGGAATCCTGGCGATGGCGCAATAGCGCGGGCACAGAATTGACCACGAACCGTCGCCCCTGCGGGTGCAGGGGACGACCGCGGGGTAACCCGCCTTCGTGTCTCAATTCACCTTCAGCGTGATCCCGCCATCGACCACCAGTTCGATGCCGGTGACGTATCTGGATTCGTCGGAGGCGAGGAACAGCGCCGCGTTGGCGACGTCCCAGGCGTCGCCCATGTGCCCCATCGGCACCTGCGCGTCACGGGCGCGCCACATCGCCTCGACGTCGCCCTTGGCGTAACTCGCGGCCAGGCCGGCGGAGTGCTCGACCATCGGCGTCTTCATTAGCCCGGGAAGAATGGCGTTGACCCGGACATGTTGTGGCGCGAATTCAACGGCCGTGGTGCGCGTCATCTGGTTCATCGCCGCCTTGGTGGTGGCATAGGTGACGTAGGAAATGCCGAGGTGGCGGATCGAGGCGATCGACGAAATGTTGATGATCGAGCCGCCGCCCTGTTTTTCCATCACCGGGATGACATGCTTCATGGCGAGATAGGCGCTCTTGAGATTGACGTTGAAGACGTGATCCCAGCTCGCCTCCGGCACATTGACCACGTTCCCCATCTCGGCGATGCCGACGTTGTTGTCGAGCACGTCGATGCGGCCATACGCTTTCATGCAGGCCGCCACCATCGCCTCGACATCGGCGGTGCGGGAAACGTCGGCGGTGAAGGCCGTCGCCTTGCCGCCTTCCGACGCGATGATGTCGACGGTTTCCTGCGCGGCCGTGCCGTTGCGGTCGACGCAAAACACCTGCGCGCCCTCGCGTGCAAAGGTCACCGCGGTCGCCTTGCCGTTGCCCCAGCCCGGCCCGATCGAACCGGCCCCGACCACCATCGCCGTCTTGCCCTTCAGCCGTTGCATCACGTCCACTCCCTCTCACCTTCTTCTTATGGCACACGCGCTCATCCCCGGGTCAACCCGGCCCGGGGCCAAAACGCGGATCGCGATCACTATTTCCCCTGGCTCCGGCAATCCCGGAATTTCCCACGGAAGCCCTTGCCACGGTTGCCGAAAACCGGGATCAATGCGGCCCATCAAAGGCGCGGCCAACCAGGCTCGGCCATGTGGAAGCGTTTCGGGGGAAGCATGGCCGCAGACAATCCAGCGCCGGGCAAGTCATCGCCCAGTAGCGACGGCATCGTCGTTTCAGACGAGGCGCTGCACAAGGCGGAGGCCTTCATCGAGGCGGAAGAGGGCGCGGCCAACCGGCTGATGGGCTGGTGGGGGCGGATCTCGACCACCATTGCCGTGGTCATGAGCCTGTTCCACCTCTACGCGGCCTATGCGATCGTGCCGACCCAGGAACTGCGCTACACCCACGTCGCCTTCACTTTGGTGCTGAGTTTCCTGCTGTTTCCGCTGGCGACGCGGTTTCGCAACCGGGTGCGCTGGTGGGACGTGGTGCCCGGCCTGTTCGCGGTGGCCACCATCTTCTATGCGCTGTGGGGTGGTGAGGATTTTACCGACCGCGCCACCTCGCCCGACCGCTGGGACGTCATCGTCGGCGTCGTGTTCATCATCCTGCTGCTGGAGGCGACCCGCCGCACCACCGGACCGATCATGCCCGTCGTGGCGGTGCTGTTCATCGCCTATGCGATGTTCGGCCCTTATTTGCCGGCGCCGTGGACGCATCGCGGCTACGATCTGCCCCGGCTGGTCGGCCACCTCTTCATCACGCTGGAAGGCATCTTCGGGGTGGCGGTCGACGTCTCCGCGACGTTGATCATCCTGTTCACGATCTACGGCGCTTTCCTGCAGCAATCCGGCGCCGGAAAGTTCTTCATCGATTTTTCGCTGGCGCTGATGGGCGGCAAGCCGAACAGCGCCGGGCGCACCGTGGTGCTGTCGTCGTTCCTGCTCGGCGGCCCCTCCGGATCAGGCGTCGCCACCACGGTGATGATCGGCACCGTCGCCTATCCGATGCTGGCCAAGGCGGGTTTCGAGAAGAACGCCGCCGGCGGATTGCTGGCGGCCGGCGGCCTCGGCGCGATCTTGTCGCCACCCGTGCTGGGAGCCGCGGCCTTCCTGATCGCCGAGTTCCTCAAGATCAGCTATCTCGACGTCATCTGGATGGCGCTGATTCCGACCTGTCTCTATTACTTGTCGCTGTTGATCATGGTCGAACTCGACGCCAAGAAGTACGGTGCCAAGGACGTCGACTTCACACCGGAAATGCCACTCGGCGTGATGACGCGGCGTTACGGCTTTCACTTCATCTCGCTGCTCGCCGTGGTGGTGTTCATGGTGATCGGCTACTCGCCGGCGCTGTCCGTATTCTACGCCACCGCCGTGACCTTCGCGCTGAGCTTCCTGCGCAGGGAGACCGCGCTGGTGCCGAACAAGCTGGTGAAGGCGCTGGCGGACGGTTCGATCGGTGCGCTGAACGCAGCGACCACCTGCGCCTGCGCCGGCATCGTCGTCGGCGTCGTCACCCTGACCGGCCTCGGCCTCAAATTCTCGTCGATCGTGATCGCCTATGCCGGCGGCAGCCTGTTGCTGACCGCGATCTATACCGCGCTGATCGTGTGGATCATCGGTCTCGCGGTGCCGGTGACGGCGTCCTACATCATCTGCGCGGTGATCGCTGCCCCCGCGCTGATCAAGCTGGGCGTGCCCGATTACGCCGCCCATATGTTCATCTTCTATTACGCCGTGCTGTCGGAAGTATCGCCACCGACCGCGCTCTCCCCGTTCGCGGCCGCCGCCATTACCGGCGGCGATCCGTACCGGACCACCTTGCAGTCGTGGAAATACACGCTGCCGGCCTTCCTGGTTCCATTCGTGTTCGTGCTCGACCCGCAGGGCGTCGGCTTGCTGCTGAACATCCCCAAGGGCGGATCGTGGGTCGATGTGCTCGAGATCACAATCAAGACAACGCTGGGGCTGGTGGCGCTGGCCGCGGTTGCGCAGAACTGGGCGCTGCGACAAAATACGCCGATCGAGGGCGGCCTGCTTCTGCTATCGGGACTGCTGCTGGTGTTCCCCAGTCTGATCGAGGCCATCGTCGAATGGGCCATCGGACGCGACATCGGCTATACTTACGTGCCGGGTCTGATCATCGGCCTCGGCGTGCTGCTGTGGCAGGCCAGAACGCCGGCGCCCAAACGACCGGCCCTCACGATTTAATCAGGGAGTGAACTTAATGATGACGAGAACGAAAAAAACCGCGGCGATACTGGCGATCACCCTCTCGGCGGGGCTCGCGCTCGCGGGAACGGTTCACGCCCAGCAGAAGACCATGTCGATCGGCACCGGCGGCACCGGCGGCGTCTATTATCCGCTCGGCGGCGCGGTGGCCAATGTGCTGTCGAAGAACCTCCCGAACGTGCAGGCCACCGCGGAAGTCACCGGCGGATCGGTCGACAACCTCAAACTGATCGCCTCGGGTCAGAGCGAAATGGCGTTCACCATGGCCGATGCCGCGCTCGATGCGCTGCAGGGCAAGGACAAGTTCACCAGCGGCAAGGTGCCGCTGCAGGCGCTGCTGGTGGTCTATCCGAACCGCATGCATGTCGTGACCGTCGAAGGCACCGGCATCGAGACCATGGCGGACCTCAAGGGCAAGCGCGTCTCCACGGGATCGCCGGGCAGCGCCACCGAAGTGATGGCGTTTCGCGTCATCGAGGCCGCCGGCCTCGACAAGGACAAGGACATGAAGCGCGAGCGGCTTGGCGTCGCCGAATCCGTCAATGCGGTCAAGGATCGCAAGATCGACGCATTCTTCTGGGTCGGCGGCATTCCCACCGCCGCCGTGACCGACCTTGCGGCGACGCCCGGCATGAAGATGAAGCTGATCGACCACGCCGACACGGCCGAGAAGATGAATGCCAAATACGGCAAGCTCTATACCGCCAGCAAGATCAAGGCCGGCTCATATCCCGGACAGGACAAGGACAACGCCATTACCGAAGTCTGGAACCTGATCGTGACCGGCAACAAGATGAGCAATGACGACGCCTATGCGATCGTCAAGACGCTGGTGGAAAAGAAGGACGACATCGTCGCCGTGCACAAGGAGGCCCTGAGCTTCTCGCTCGACAACCAGGTGCAGGAGCGTTCACCGATCCCGTTCCATCCCGGCGCGCTGAAGTACTTCAAGGAGAAGGGCATCGGCGGCTGACTCTTGCCGGCGGCTTTCGCAATCCGGATCGCCCGGCGGCGCAGGTTTTGCGCCGCCGGGCTTTTTTCGGCTTCGCTCGGCCACCGAAGAGCATCACCCCGGTCGATCACTCGAACTTCATGTCGAGGCATTTCGAGATGTCGGAGCCGAGGCCGGAGGAGATGATGATGCAGCCGCGGACTTTCTGCGCAGTGTTGTCGCTCGCCCATACCGCGTAGCCGCCGGGGCCGAAGAATGAATTGGTGTTCGGCCCCTCGGTCTCGGTGGCGTCGAACGAATAGTTGGAGTCGGTTTCGAAGATGCGGGGCCTCTTGGCGCAGCCGCCGTCGCTCTGCACGTTGATCACTTCCTTGTTGTCCCGCGTCAGCGCCAGGCTGACCTGGCAGCGGAAATATTCCGACGTCCTGACGTTGAAGATATAGGCGTAGGATTTGCAGGTCGCGGTATTGAGCTTGCCCGGGGCGAGACCGCGGCTGCAGGAAATTCTCTGGTTGTTGCTGAGCTTGAAATCATCGGCAAGCGCCACGGGAGCCAGCGTCACAAGTGACAGCGCGACGCCGAGAAAAATCTTCATCACGTGGTTCATCCGAATCATCCCACCTGTTTTGCGAAACATCCATTCTAGACTAAACAGGAACATAGTCGCCGCGCCGGATGCGGGAAATGACAAAGTCGCATGAAGCGGGATGCGCCGAACAAGCGCGTTGACGCGAGAACGACGTTCGTGATTTGTTCAAGCTAGACCGGCTTTCGGACCGGTCACTGGGAGAATGCAGGATGACGAGAACTTCGACCAAGACCGCCATGGGGGCAGCCGCGCTTTTGGTGGCCGCGGCGCTTGCCGCGCCGTCCGCGCTTGCACAGGCGGCGGCGCCGACGCCGTGGGAGTTGAAAACGGACATGGGCTACGGCTATGGCAAGGACGGCAAGACCTTTTCCTACAAGATGGGCACCAACAATGCCGGCTTGTTGCTGAAGGGCGCCAAGAAAGTACCGAAGGGCACGCTGTTCTTTATCGGCCAGAACGGCCAGCTCTATATGCGGACCGGCCCCTATCTGGAGGGCGACGGCAAGTTCATGTTCGGGCCGGGTTGAGTTGCGCGGCGCCATTCTTTCTTACCGTCCCCTGGAGGGTAAGAATCAGAACGCGCCCGCGAGTTCTTTCGCACCCGGCAGGTTGCTGTTGGCGTCCATCCGGTTGTCGGTGATCGCCAGCAGTTTCGCCACCGTGTTGTGGCGGATCGCCACCGGATTGCGTTCGTAACCGCCGCGCTGGAAGAAATTCGAGGTCGGCACCCGCTCGCGCATCGCCGGCGGCATCGTCACCATGTCGAGCCCGGTAGAGTCGCCGGTCAGGTTCATCATCTCGAGTTCGGCGGCGCTCAGCGGTTTCGTGTAGCCCTTGGCACGTGCGAAGAGCACCGACGTCAGCAGCTTGCGGGTCTGCAGCAGCGGGCCGACGTCGATGTCCAGCACCATGGCATGGACGCCCCAGCCCTGCGGCGTAGTGGCGAGCTTCTCGTGCTCGGACCATTGCACCGGCACCGAGCGCGTGAACGCCACCATCCGCTTCAGTACCGCCAGTTTGTGATCCATCGCCTGGCGCGCCGGTCCGGACAGCGCGGCGGCTTTTTCCGCCAGCGCCCTGACGATGTCATGCCCCTGTTCGGCGAGCAGTGAGACGCTGTTGGTCGTGAGCAGCTGGTTGTAGCCGATCGCCGTCGAGATCGCACGCGAGCCCGGGCGCGAGGCGCTCAATCCGGACTGCATGTCGTGACTGCCGTTGCCGCCGGTCTCGAACGCATAGACCCGCACGATCTGCTCGCGCGTCAGCCCTGACGCCAGCGCTGTGCGGCCATAGGCGCGCTTGAATTCGACCTCGCTGGCGGGCCGCTGCGGCGTGAACTGGAAATGCGCCGCGGCCGCTTTCAGGAAATCGGCGACCACCGGCAGCGGCTTGCGCTCGCGCGGCACGTCCTCGGCCTCCGGATCCACCGGCCGCTTCGGCCCGGTGTAGAGTGGCGGCTGGGTCAGGACGTAATCATCGAGCGTGATGGCCTGGCGCTCGCGCCGCTTGGCGTTGCGGCCGCGCCGCTTTTCGGCAATCGCGGCCCAATAGGGTTCGGCCTCCTGTTCAAACGCCGCCCGCGCCGCCTGATATTCTTTCAGCTTGCGACGGTATTCCGCGATCGCCTGCGGCGCCGCCGCCTGCGCCATCGCCTCGGCCGTGCGCGGCGCCACGGCAGCGTCGATTGCCGCCGCCTGCGGCGCCATCAGCAGCAGCGCAAGCGCGGGGAACCCGAGGCAACAAGGAAGGCCAAAACGAATCGCAGAGATGCGCATTTGACCTGTTTAGCAAGCCCGCCGTCGAAGTCAGCCTCGAAACGGCGCGTCCGCTTGTCTCAGTGCTCGACCGCGCTGGCCTGGACGGGGCCGGCCCATTTCCTTTCGTCCCGGTCGATGAAGGCGGCGTAGTCGGTCACTTCCAGGCGAATACGGGCTGTTCCAGCTCGGCGACGCGGGTGTCGCGGCCGGCAAGCACTTCGCGGAACTGATAGATCAGGGCGGCGGTGGGCGCGTGGATGAACTGCCCGGCGTGGCGAAAACGGATCACGCGCCTGGTGCTCTCGGGAATCGTGGTGAAGGAGAAGGCGTCGGCATCCTCGACGGTGTCGAGCGCGATGCGATGCACCGAGGCGACCTCCTCGGGGTTCGGCGACAGCGCGGCGCCGGCGCCCGCCCACAGCACCACCGGCGTAATCAGGTAGCCGGACCGGGTCGGATAATCGTCGAGCAGACCGAGCACGTCGGCCTCGCCGAGCTCGAGACCGAGCTCCTCGTGCAGTTCGCGCCGCGCGGCCTGCGCCGGCGTCTCGCCCTCGTCGCAGCGCCCGCCGGGCAGCGCCCATTGATTGCTGTGGGCGCGCAGCCCCGAGGCGCGCAGGGTCAGCAGCAGCGCCGTTCCGCCGGATGCTTCGGCTTCGGTGAGCGCGACGGCGACGGCGGCCCGCTTCAGCGCGGGCGCCGGTTCGCGTTCCGGCAGCCGCGCGAACGCCGCGCAGCGCGCCGCGATATTCCGCCTTGTGGCATGGTCGAACGGCCTGGTCATGCCGCTTGACTACAACACGTCGGCGTTTGATGAAATGCCTTCAAACATGACCGCCCGCAGGGACCGGACACCATCAGATGACGGACAAGGCGGCCGCAAAACTAAAATCGGACGGCTGGAGCGTGGTCGAAACCTCGGGCTTTGTGCACTTGATCGGACCGCTGTGGCAGCGGCTGGTCGACGGCCGGCATGAATACGCGCTGGCCACGCAGGACAAGCACCATAACCGGCGAGGCCTGGTGCAGGGCGGGGTGATCATGACCTTTGCCGACCGCAGCTGCGGCATGACCGCCCGCTACATCTCGGGCAAGCCGACGCTGGCGACGGTGCAGCTCGACACCCATTTCGTCGAGGCCGGCAAGATCGGCGAAACCCTGGTCTCCAAACCGCATGTGGTGCGCGCGACCCGCAGCCTGATCTTCATCACCACCGAAGTGACCGTCGACAAGCGCTGTATCGCCATGGCCAGCGGTGTGTTCAAGATATTGAAGAATGAATAAGGTGCGAAGCAGTTTTCTTCACCGCGCCCCGCTTGCGGGGATAGGAGCATCCAACGCTGTAAGGATCACCCCATGCAATACCGTCCCCTCGGCCGCAGCGGCCTGAAGATCTCGCCGATCTGTCTCGGCGCCATGATGTTCGGCGGGCCGACCGACGAGGCCACGTCGACGCGGATCGTCGCGAAAGCGCGCGAGGTCGGGGTCAATTTCATCGATACCGCCGACGCCTACTCGAACGGCAATTCCGAGCAGGTGGTCGGCCGCGCTATCGCCAACAACAGACACCACTGGGTGCTCGCGACAAAACTCGCCAATTCCATGGGCGACGACCCCAATCGCGGCGGGCTGTCGCGGCGCTGGGTGCTGCAGGCGGCGGAAGAAAGCCTGAAGCGGCTCGGCACCGACACCATCGACATCTATTACCTGCACAAGGAAGACCATTCGACGCCGCTGGCCGAAACCGTCCGCGCGATGGGTGAACTGATCGGCCAAGGCAAGGTGCGCTATTTCGGCGTTTCGAACTATCGCGCCTGGCGGGTGGCCGAAATCTGCAACATCTGCGATGACCTCGGCATCGACCGTCCGGTGGTCAGCCAGCCCTGTTACAACGCCATGAACCGGATGCCCGAAGTCGAGCATTTCCCGGCCTGCCATTATTACGGCCTCGGCATCGTGCCCTACAGCCCGCTGGCGCGCGGCGTGCTGACCGGCAAATACGCCCCCGACGCCGCGCCCGACGGGGAGACCCGCGCCGGACGCAACGACAAGCGCATGATGCAGACCGAATGGCGGCCCGAATCGCTGCAGCTGGCGCAGCAGATCAGGGAACATGCCGAGGCCCGCGGCATCAGCGCCGGGCAGTTCGCGGTGTCGTGGGTGCTGAACAGCTCATTTGTCTCCGGCCTGATCGCCGGCCCGCGCACCGAGGAACAATGGGACGATTATCTGCGCGCGCTGGACTATCGCTTTACGGCCGAGGATGAAGCGCTGATCGACCGGCTGGTCGCAAGCGGCCATCCCTCGACGCCGGGGTTCAACGATCCGGCCTATCCGATCGAGGGACGGCGGGCGCGGACGGCGAAGTGAGAAGAAAGTCATGGCTATTCGGGCTCAAAGGGCGCATCGTCTTTTCGGTTCGCCTCTGGCCGGATGCATGGCTGTGTTCCCTCGGCTGCGAACAGACGACTTGCAATAGCGACCGGCAGAAGCGCGCGAAAGCGATCCGACTCGCTTTGGATCTCGCGAGCGCGCGCCAGCCGCAAGCAATGCCCCCTCCCCGCGTCCGGCGACCTCCGCCGGCGCCTCACGGTCAAGGAAGCCACATGCAGATTCTTTCCGCACGTCACGTCAAACCCGAGGAGTCGCTGCGTCTCGGCGTCGTGTCGGGCTGGTACTCGACCAAGGTGAGCGGGACGTTCGTCACCGGCCCCCACACCACCCAGGAAGATTGCCTTTCGAAAATCCTCGAACTCAATCCGCCGCCGGCCAAGAAGAAGTTCCCCGCCATCAGCTGACGAAGCGTTCAATCCAGGAGCTTTCGACATGCTGACCGCAGGCCAGTTTCAGGACTACGATTTCAACCGGATGGTCGTGCGCTTCACGATGAAGAATGACGAAGCCAGCGTGGCGTGCGCCATCTCGACCGACGCGATGGACGCGCTGGAAGGCTCGTCCCGGACGCCGCCCGACCAGCGCGAGCAGCAATTCCTGCGGCTGCTCGACCGCATCGAGACGCGAGCGGCGCAAAAATTCAGCGCGGTCGAACTGGAAGGCAATCCGCCCGGCGTGATCCTGCGCGCGATCGATTTCCGGACCCCTCTCTGACGTAACCGCCTTTGTTTTCGGGTCGCCACGCCGTGCTTCCCGGGACACGCGAAGCCCTGATCGCCCTGCAATGAAACGGTCCGGGCTCTTCGCCGGTCGACGAGCTTGCATGCTGCAACGCAACAAAAAAGCGCCTCGCGACTCCCGTCGAGGGGGCCTCGGTTCGCACCTTTGAGCCTTTCACGGGGATGGACGCGCAACCGAGAACCTCATTCGGCACTCCCGGCAAACTCGCGGCTATTGGGCGCAGAACGGCGCTGGAATAATTTCGACTGAGCTGATTCAGCCGCTGCACGACTCCGCGGCGCCAATCTCCTACGCCTAAAGTCTAAGGATGCTGCGCGCCTTGGACCGCTGGCGGGAACGGAGGCCTGTTTGCAAACCATCTCGCGCCCGTGAAGGCAACCAGCCTGCCTTGGGTTCACGCACCAGACCCAGCACGCCGCGTACTTCCCGCTTGCAAAAATCACGCGCAAGCCTTTGACTTGTCATCAGGACAAAGCAAGCCCGCGCCAACAGCGGACGATACTTCAACCGGGAGGATATGACATCATGAGCAAGCGTAACGATACAACGACGACTCGCCGCCGTTTCCTGACGGCAGCGGCGGTCGGCGGCGCGGCGATTGCGATGCCGCAAGTCAGCCGGGCGCAGACGGCGACCCTGAAGATGCAGGGCTCCTGGGGCAAGGCCGACGTCTTCAACGAGATGGCCGAAGACTATGTGAAGCGCGTCAACGAGATGGCCGGGGGCCGGCTGCGCATCGACTATCTGGTCGGCGGCGCGGTGGTGCATCCGTTCCAGGTGTTCGACGGCGTGCATGGCGGCCAGATCGACGCGGCACACACGGTGACGGTGTACTGGTACGGCAAGCACAAGGCAGCTTCGCTGTTCGGCACAGGTCCCGTGTTCGGCTTCAACGCCAATGAGGGTCTCGGCTGGATCCACAATGGCGGCGGCCGCGAGCTGTTCGAGGAACTCCAGAACCAGATCATGAAGGTCAACATCAAGAGCTTCTTCGCGATGCCGATGCCGACCCAGCCGCTCGGCTGGTTCAAGAAGCCCATCACCAGCCCGGCCGATCTCAAGGGCCTGAAGTATCGCACGGTCGGCCTTGCGGCCGATCTGTTCCAGGCGATGGGCGCATCCGTCGCGCAGCTTCCCGGCGGCGAGATCGTGCCGGCGATGGAGCGCGGCGTGATCGACGGGTTCGAGTTCAACAATCCGACCTCGGACCGGCGCTTCGGAGCACAGGACGTCGCCAAGAACTACATGATGGGCAGCCATCATCAGGCGACCGAATACTTCGAGATCATGTTCAACAAGGGCAAATTCGACGCGCTGCCCGCCGAGCACAAGGCCATTCTGCAGTATGCGGCGGAGGCCGTGTCGTCGGCCAACGAATGGAAGGCCATGGACTATTACTCCAAGGACCTGCAGGAACTGATCAACAAGGACAAGGTCAATGTCGTGCGGACTCCGAAGGGAGTATTCGATGCGCAGATCAAGGCGTGGGACGGCCTGATCGCCCAGCTCGGTTCGGATCCCTTCATGAAGAAGGTGATGGATTCGCAGAAGGCATGGGTGCGCCGCGTGGTCTATTACAACATGAACAATGCGACGGACTACCGCGGCGCCTTCGATCATCACTTCCCGGGTGTGCTGAAGATCTGACGGCTTCCCGGCGCTTCGCTGACGCAATATGAACAAGGGCCGGCGCAGTCGAAGCGCCGGCCAGCCATGAATGGGGTGGGGGGCATCCTGATGTACGACTCGCCGCGAGTTCAGCTCGCATGACGAAATTTCTCTTCTTCATCGATGAACTCAGCACCTGGGTCGGCAAGTCGTTCGCCTGGCTGATTCTCGTCCTCACGCTCGGGGTCAGCTACGAGGTGTTCGTGCGCTACGTGCTGCGCGCGCCGACCACCTGGGCCTTCGACATCAGCTACATCAGCTATGGCGCCATGTTCCTGATGGCCGGCGCCTATACGCTCTCGCGCAACGGCCACGTGCGCGCCGACGTGATCTACCGCCTCTGGTCGCCCCGCACCCAGGCGAAGATGGACCTCGTCCTCTATATCCTGTTCTTCCTGCCGGCGATCGCGGCGCTGATGTACTCGGGCTTCAACTACGCCCAGATGTCGGTGCGTTTCCGCGAAGTCAGCATCTTCAGCCCGGCCGGCGTGCCGGTATTTCCGCTCAAGGCGCTGATCCCGATCACCGGATTCCTTCTGTTCCTGCAGGGGATCGCCGAAGTCATCCGCTGTGTGCTGTGCATCCGCACCGGCCAATGGCCGCAACGCCTGCACGACGTGGAGGAAACCGAAAGCCTCATCGTCCGCGAACACCAGCACCAGCAGGCGGCTGCTGAGCAGAACGAGAAGGGAGCGGGCGCATGACCGACCCCCAACTCGGCATGATGATGCTGGTCCTGTTCATCTTCATCATCATGCTTGGCTTCCCGATCGCCTTCACGCTGATGGCGATGGGCGTCTCGTTCGGCTACTACGCCTACTATACCGCCGGCCAGGACTTCTTCCAGAACCGCGTCTTCACGCTGCTGGTGCAGAAGACGTTCGAGGTCACGACCAGCGACGTGCTGGTGGCGGTGCCGCTATTCCTGTTCATGGGCTATCTGATCGAGCGCGCCAACATTCTCGACCGCCTGTTTTACGCGCTGCAGCTGTCGATGAAGAACGTGCCCGGCGCGCTCGCGGTGGCCACGCTTTTGACTTGCGCGATGTTCGCGACCGCCACCGGCATCGTCGGCGCCGTCGTCACGCTGATGGGCCTGCTGGCTCTGCCGGCGATGCTGCGGGCCGGTTACGACACCAAGCTGTCGGCGGGCGTGGTCTGCGCCGGCGGTTGCCTGGGCATCCTGATTCCGCCGAGCATCCTTTTAATCGTCTATGCGGCCACCGCCGGCGTTTCCGCGGTCAAGCTCTATGCGGCGGCGTTCTTTCCGGGATTCCTGCTGGCCGGGCTCTACGTCGTCTACGTGATCGTGCGCGCGATGATCAATCCCGCGCTGGCGCCGAAACTGCCGCCCGAGCAGACCAACGTGCCGATCAAGACGGTGATCTGGGCGCTGGCTACCTCGTTCCTGCCGCTGGCGCTGCTGATCGTTTCCGTGCTCGGCGCGATCCTGCTCGGTCTGGCGACCCCGTCCGAGGCGGCCGCGGTCGGCGCCGTGATGGCCATCGTCCTGGCGGCCGCCTATGGCTCGCTCAACTACGAGATGATGCGCGAATCGGTGTACCTGACGGTGCGCGCCACCGCGATGGTCTGCTACCTGTTCATCGGGTCGTGGACCTTTTCCGCGGTGTTTGCCGTGCTCGGCGGGCAGACGGTGGTCGAGCAGTTCTTCGCCTCGATGAACCTGTCGCCGCTCATGTTCCTGTTGTTGACCCAAGTGATCATCTTCCTGCTCGGCTGGCCGTTGGAATGGACCGAGATCATCATCATCTTCGTGCCGATCTTCCTGCCGCTGCTTCCCACCTACGGCATCGATCCGATCTTCTTCGGCATCCTGGTGGCGCTGAACACGCAGACCGCGTTCAACACGCCGCCGGTGGCGATGGCGGCGTTCTATCTGAAGGGCGTGGCGCCGCCGCAGGTGAAGCTCACCGACATCTTCTCCGGCGCGCTTCCCTTCGTCGGCCTGGTCTTCCTCACCATGGTGCTCGTCTATATCTTCCCGGGGATCGTGTTGTGGCTGCCCGACTATCTCTATGGAAACCGCTGAAAGGGCGCCGATGAGCCTCAACGCGCTCGGCCTCGCGGAGGCCGCGGCCGGAATCCGCGACGGCCGGCTCAGTTCGGCGGAGCTGGTCGGCGACTGTCTCAAGCGCATCGACGCGGTCGATCGCGATGTCGAGGCGTGGGCGTTCCTCGATCGCGACCACGCGATGTGGCAGGCCGAGGCTGCCGACGATCGCCGCAAGCAGGGCAAGCCCACGGGGCCGCTGCATGGCGTGCCCGTGGGCATCAAGGACATCTTCGACACCGCGGATATGCCGACCGAGTTCGGCTCGAAGCTGTGGGCCGGGCGCACGCCGCGCCGCGATGCAACGGCGGTGGCGCGGCTGCGGGCGGCAGGCGCCGTGATCCTCGGCAAGACGGTGACGACCGAGTATGCCTATTTCAATCCGGGCAAGACCCGGAATCCGCACAACCCGGATCATACACCGGGCGGATCGTCCTCCGGCTCCGCCGCGGCCGTTGCGGCGCTGATGGTGCCCGGCGCGATCGGTTCGCAGACCAACGGCTCGGTGATCCGCCCCGCCGCGTTCTGCGGCGTGATCGGTTTCAAGCCGACCCACGGCCTCATTCCGCGCAGTGGCGCGCTGCTGCTGTCGCGGGCGCTCGACCATGTCGGCGTTTTTGCGCGCTCGGTCGACGATGCGGCGCTGCTCGCGCAGATACTGGCGGGCTTCGACGAGGAGGATCCGGATACGCGCCCCCTTGCCTGTCCGCCCTTCGTCGAAGTGGCGGCCAGTGAACCGCCATTGCCGCCGCGCTTCGCCTTCGTCCGCACGCCCGCCTGGCAGCATGCCGAGCAGGCAACCGCCGAGGCGTTTGCCGAACTGGTGGAATCGCTGGGCGAGCGCGTGTCCGAGGTCGAAATCGGCCAGAGTTTCGACCTCGCCATCGACATGCACCGCACCGTGATGGACGTGGAGATGGCGCATAACCTGCAACGCGATTTCGAGCGGGGCGGCGATGCCCTGAGCGACGTGCTGCGCGCATTGATCGAGCGTGGGCGCCAGGTTCCGGCCGTCGCGTACATGCGTGCGCTGGCCGGCAGCGCATCGCTCAACGCGGCGCTCGACGGCGTGTTCGACGAATACGATGCGATCCTGACCCCGGCGGCGCCGGGCCCGGCGCCGCGCGGCCTCGACAGCACCGGAAACCCGGCGTTCTGCTCGCTGTGGACCTATCTCGGCACGCCGGCAGTGACGCTGCCGCTGCTGCAATCGGAAACCGGCCTGCCGATCGGCGTGCAACTGGTCGGGCGCCGCGGCAACGATGCCCGGTTGTTGCGGACGGCCAACTGGCTGGCCAAAACTCTCGGAAAACGCCGCCGCGGCGCCGCCGCGCCTGCGAAGACCGGTGCGCGTCGCGCCAAAACGGGGAGCAGCAGATGACGAATTTCATCACCGGGCTGATCGGAATTGCCGGCGTCTGCGTGTTTCTCGGCATCCTGCTCTGGTGGATCAAGGCGGTGCCGCTGATCATCATCGGCGTGCTGGTGATGGCGCTGTTGATCTGGGATTTCCTCAAATCGCTGCGCGCCGACGACAACCGGACGGGATGAGACGCGACCCGTCGAAATCCAAGGGCAGGGATCTCTCGTCCCGCTCAGGCTGATACCTTGAGCGGCCGCTGCGCCGCGCATGCGGATCGAACGCATCGCGCGCCCAGAAGAACCCGTTCGAGCCGAGACCGCGCCGCGAGTCGGCAAATTGTTCAGGACCGGCGTTCCGGATGCGAGCGGGAAGCGACGGACATCGTGATCCCGGCGCCGGCGAAAAGGCCGGTGTTCTGTTCTGGGAAGCGAGTGGACCAGCGCCCGCGTTCGGAAATTGCGACAGTTTGAATTATCTGCGAGGCAATTGGTGTCAGCTATTTTCATGGGTGGCCGGTAACACATGATCCCGACCCTTTCGTCTTCTCGCCTTGGGCGAGAATATCCGATGAGACCCATGGCCATGACAATCTTCTCTTCTCTGATCAGCGAAATTCAGGACACCACGGTATCCGGGCTCACGAAAAGGCAGTTGAGGGCACTCTCGCGCATCACCGACTTGTTTGTGGCTGGGTCCGGTCGCCATTCGAAAAAACAGATTGAGCTTTTTGGCGAGGTATTCAAAACCCTTGTTGCCGCGATCGAGCTTGAAACCCGGGTCGAACTCGCACGCCGTCTCGCAACTGACTCGGACGCGCCAGCGACGCTGGTTCGAGCATTTGCCTTCGACGATGCCATCGCCGTGGCGGGCCCGGTTCTCAGCCAGTCCACGGCACTTGGCGAATCCGACCTGGTAGCCAATGCCAGTGTCCAGGGCCAAGGCCATCTTCGGGCCATCGCACATCGTCGAACAATCAGCGAAGCGATCACGGAAATACTGATCGAGCGCGGTGGACTCGACGTCGTTCGTACGGTTGCGGGCAACGCCGGTGCCCGCTTTTCGGATGGCAGCTTTCGCGAGCTGATCGCACGGGCCGTCGATGATGCCCAGCTCACGCTGCAAGTTGGAATGCGACACGACATTCCTCGGCATCACTTCCTGAAACTTCTTGAAACGGCCTCTGCTTCCGTCCGCGCCAGGATCCTGGCAGCAAACCCGGAATTTGCCGATGCCGTGCCGGATGCGGTGACAGATGTGATCGACGACATAAATCTGGGGCTCCGCAACACGTCGCCTGATCACACTGAGGCAAAGTCAAGGGTAAGGCGGCTCCAGAACTGGCGTGAACTCGGCGAAGGCCATGTTCATGCGGCCGCGCGCTCGCAAAACTTCGAACAAGCGGCAGTGGCGCTGTCAGTTCTCGCCTGCTGTCCTATCGAGATGGCTGAACGGGCGATCCTCAATGAGAACCCCGGCGTGGTGCAGGTTCTCGCAAAGGCGGCCGGCTGCTCCTGGGCCACGGTCAAGGCGCTCTTGCTGATGACGGCGGCGGACCGCGGCATGTCCGAAAAGGATCTTGCCCGAACGCGCGAAGACTTCGAGCGGCTCGAGACGCGGACCGCCAAACGCGTGCTTGAATTCCATCACGAGCGGCGCAGCCGGCGCACCATCGCGAGCGCGCCCACTGTCCCGAGGGCGTCCGCGAACGCGGCAGCTGTCATGGGATAGGCGCGCCGACCAGGCGGCGCGGCGGCGATCCCTTCGCCAAGATCCCGTGCTTCCCTCGTTGAAGATTGGCTCTCCTCGTGAGATGCACATAATTGCCAACGACAGGAACCCGACGATAACGAAGGTCGTTAGCTCAAGGGATCCCCAAAAGGCGCGCCGGATCGTCCCACCGGCGGCGCAACATATGCTGCTCCCCGGTGGCGGCAACCCCCCGTGGTTGGCGGGCGATCGCTATTGTTGGTCACCGCCTCCGAAGAGCCAGACGTCAACCGGACCGTGGAATATCTACCATGAGCCACAGCGCAAGAACGGCCGAGGATAGCCAAACCGAGCGCAAGAACGCGCTTGAGCAGTTGGACGATTGGCTTCAGACGCCGATGATTTTATTGAGCTTTGTCTGGCTATTGCTGTTGATTCTCGAGTTGGTATGGGGGAGCGTTCGGCTTTTCGAAGTATTTGGCACAGTCATTTGGATCGTTTTCATCGCCGAATTTCTCGTCAGACTGGCGCTGGCACCTGAAAAGCTTGCTTTCTTGCGCGGCAACTGGATCACCATCATCGCGCTGGTCGTGCCGGCAGTGCGGCTGTTGCGGGCGTTTCGGATATTCCGCGTCGCCCGCGCAGCCAGAGGTCTGCGGCTGGTGCGGGTGGTGAGCGCCACCAACCGGGGCATGAACGCGCTTCGAACCAGCCTGGGACGCCGCGGCCTCGGTTATGTGCTCGGCACGACGGTCATCGTCATCCTGCTAGGAGCAGCCGGCATGCTTGCTTTCGAGCCTGCGTCTGAGGTGGACGGCGGATTCAAAGGATATAGCGACGCGCTCTGGTGGACGGCCATGCTTCTCACCACGATTGGTTCGGCATTTTGGCCACAGACGGTCGAAGGGCGGCTTCTGTGCTTTATTCTATCGCTGTATGGAATGACCGTGTTCGGCTACATCACAGCGAGCCTCGCCAGCTTTTTTATCGGCCAGGAAGCCAAGGACAACGAAAGCGACGTGGTCGGGGCGCGTGACATCGCCGAACTCAAACGTGAGATCGCGCTCTGGCGGAGCGAATTGCGGGGGGCTGGATCTGGAAGCCAGTGAAAGCCGACCGGGCTGAGGTCAAATGTTGCCTGTACCTGCATGGATTATTTACGCCGTAGCCAATTTTTTACGCCGGCAATGGCACTCTGCACTTTCCCCGTCGCCCTGATGCCCGCCGCGTCTCGGCCCTGGATCGTTGAATTCCTGGCATGATCTCTCTGGTCCGGTTTGGCATCGCCAACCGCACCGCCGAGGTCAAACCCCGGTCGATTTTTTGCCCCCGAATCAGGATCACGCGCCGCCGCCGCCGCTCGGTCCGGTGCTTCTGTCCGAACTTTGGGTTTACCGGAGGGTTGCCGGGGTTGTTTGGTCATCTGTTTCTCCAGGCTTGGCGTTAAAGCTGGGCGTTGGACTTGGTCAGAAATTGGCACTTCGAACTGCTTCTTCGAACTGTTTATCTTCCAATGCGTTAACCGCAGTGCCGTCGAGATGTTCCGGGCGCGCGACACCGGGGACATGAGCTGTCGTGGGTGCCTGAGCGAGCCTGGAAAGATTGGACGATGCCTGCAACCGGCCCGATCGAAATAGTCTGGCAGGCTGGCCGAAAGGCTCGTGGTGACCGCGTAACCCTGGTTTCCGCCGGGGTTGCTTTCTTCGTGCTGCTTGCAACCTTTCCAGGCATCGGAGCGACGGTGTCGCTGTACAGCATTTTCGCCGACCCTGAGAACGGCGGCCCACTCGTAGCGGCTCTTCCATCGGTGTTGCCTCAACAGGCGGTGGAAATCATCGCCAGGCAGACCCGGCGCTTCGCTGAGCAGCAAGGAGAGTCGTCGCGTAGTTTGCTTTTCGTGCCGTTGCTGGGATTTGCCATTCTGCTGTGGAGTACGACGAAGGGAATCCGGGCACTCTTCAACGCGCTCAACGTAATCCACGACACGGAGGAAAAGCGCGGCTTCATCAAGTTGACCGCAATCTCACTGGTCTTTACCATTGGCTTTATCGTCTTCCTGCTTTTTGTCATCGGTGTTGTTTTTGTCTTGCCGGTCGCCCTTGACGGCGTCGGGCTTGGCGAAGCCTCTTCACTGATAGTGAGCTTGCTGCGTTGGCCACTTCTGCTCGTCGTAGTCGGCTTGGCGCTTGCTCTGATGTATCGCTTCGGTTCGAATCGTGAGAATGCGGAATGGCGCTGGATCGCCATGGGAAGCGTGGTCGCATCGGTGCTCTGGGTTGGCACCTCAATTCTGTTCGAGTGGTTCGTCGCGAGATTCGTGAGCTTCGCTGAGCTCTACGGCTCGCTCGGCGCCGTGATCGGATTCATGATCTGGATCTGGCTTTCAACCATCGTTGTACTGTTTGGCGCCGAACTCGACGCCGCAGCGCAGCGTCGTCAGCGGGAAATGCAAGTCCCATCCAGTTCACGCTCCTGGGATAGCCAAAGTGATTGAATCCGACCCGATCCGGAATCGAATGTTGGCCGTGATCCTGGCCTTGCTCGTGATTGCCGGCTTGCGAGCGAGTTATGCCGTCACGATGCCCCTGGCCGCCGCCATCGTCGTAATTGCGGCCATCTGGCCGATCAAACCGTGGCTCGACCGGGTGCTTCCTTCAAAAGTCAGTTATCTGATCACGATCCTGGTTCTGCTTTTCATCTCTGTCGGCTTCATTGGAGCGGTGTACTTTTCCACCGCGCAGGTCGTGCGCGCGTTCGGCCAGAATCAGGACCAGTTTGCCAGCATATACACGTCGCTGACCGATCGGGCAGCGCAGTGGGGTCTTGAAGGATTCGGCGGCCAGGAAGGTTATGCGCGTCTGATTGCGTTCGGCCAGACGCTGCTGTCGAACGGCTATACTGTTTTTGTCTATCTCGGCTTCATCAGCATACTCGTCATCCTCGGACTTCCGGAAGTCCCCGCGATGGGCAAAAAAATCCGCGCAGCCCTGACGGCAACCGACCGGCGGGAACTGATCGATACTGTCGATGAGATCGCCACGAAGGTTCGCCAGTATCTCGGTGTAACGGCGCTCACCAGCTTGATCACGGGAGTCGCTTCAGCTTTGTGGGCCTTTGCCATTGGACTCGAGCTTGCACTCGTTTGGGGGATTCTGAACTTCCTGCTGAACTTCGTTCCCGTCATCGGAAATTTCATCGGCATCATCCCGCCAACCCTCTACGCCATCATTCAATTCCAGAGCGTGACCATGACGCTGGTGGTCTTTTTTGGTTTTGCCGGGCTGCAGATACTTGTGAGCAACTTCATCTATCCGACATTGCAGGGTCGCAGCCTGGCGCTCTCCCCTATCGCCATCGTGGTAGCGCTCGCGTTCTGGGGTTGGGTTTGGGGCATTGCCGGGGCGTTAATTGCGGTGCCGCTTACGGCAGCGATCGTCGTCATCTGCGCGCACTTCCGCGGCACGGAGTGGATCGCAAGGCTGCTGTCGACTCCACAGGAGCCGAAGTAGCTATTCTGGCGAGCGTATCAAAGCCGCGGTGAGTGCGATTTCGCGCGCACCCAACGAGGCTGACAGCGCCTGGGCTTTTTGGGCCGTGGTCAGTTCGCCTGACTCCTCCTGCCCCCGCTCCGATCGGAGCCGTCGCCGAAGCGTGTCGCGTCAATGCGAACTGCGGCCGCGTTGGCATGCTCCTGCGTTACGTAGGGCAGACCGTAGTAGCTCGCCGTGGCACTCCATCGGTCAGCCGGTTCCCTTGGAAAGCCGAATGCATAGGTGCCGCCGCTGGAAACTCCATCGCGTGTCACCAGCACTGCCAGCATTCGGCCGTCCTTGGTGAAGACCACGTCGCTGACGTAACCGTAAGCCTGGCCTGCCTGCAGCCGCGCGTAGTCTCCGATAATCTCGGTTACTGGAAACTGATCCGATGAGACCGCCCCGTCCCTCCTGTCCGGATCCAGGCCAAATTGTTGCCGTTGACCCAGAGGGATGTCGGCGACGATATGGTCTGGGTCCGTGATGCCTACGACCCTGTTCCACGGAATCCTGAAAACGAACTCGGGAACGTCGGGCCGCCTGACACTCTCCACGATCAGTGCTTCGATCCTGCCGTCTCTCCCGATCAGAATATTCTTCACCGTTCCCAGTTCATCGTTGGCCCCGCTGAGAACACCGTCGCCCAGGACGTCGGACGCGCGCCAGCCCTGGTGGACGCCCTGCGCGGTGAGCGGCACTACCTGCGGCAGGGTTTGCGTCGAGGGCTGCTGAGCGAAGGCCATTTCCGGGGCCAACAAGTATCCGCAGACCGCGGCAACGAGCCCTGCCCGCCTGCGCATCCCTTTGGTGCACGACGATGGCACGTTTGGAAGACGGGCGGCGGCGTTCTGGCTCCCGCCATGGCTGCCGCAGAGGGCTTGCGCGGTACTGTTCCTTCGATCTGGCTTGCTGATCATTTGCTACTCCATGGAGTGCCCCTCTCCAGCAAAAATCGGTCACGCAGAATATCGTTCCGACGATTGCCAAGAATTAATTATCGCACCAACTGCCCCTTCACGAAGCCGGCGGATGTTGGAAGATCAAGGGATCGGCTCGCTGCTGGCCGAAAAAACACGCTGATGCGTGCTGCGGCTTTGCGAGATCCGCGACGGTGAGGGCCACACCTCTTCCTGTGAGCGGTGTCCGCGGTGGCTGCCACAGGTTGTTGTCATTTGGATGGATTTAGGGCCTCGGTGGGCGGGTGTTTCGCGCGATGACGCAATTGGCTACCCAAGCGGGGCGCGCCTCGCGTCCGGCCCGGAGCGAAATGCTGCAGTCTCGTGGCAGATAGCGTATACGAAAGCTGAATTCCCCGAAGCGATCAGTGCGCGTACGGTACCGTCCGTCCAGCGTAACGCGCTGGTTTGGACGCGACGTTTCTCCGTTAACCACCAACACACCAGCGGCATACGCTACCCGCGTCAGCGTGATCTCAGCCTGCGCTGGCGCAGAAACGGCGAGGGAAAAAGCAAACAAGCGGTTGTGCGCGAATATCTCATCATCCTTGAACCTTCGCCTAAGCATTGGTCGACAACGCCTCAGGCGCCGCACGGGTCGACCAAATCCGCCGCTGGCTGCCGCACAGACCTGACTGCTGCTTCTGCTAATTCGCCGAAGAAGCGACCGCCGCCGCAAAAAGTGCGGCGGGCGCCTCAGCGATCGGGTGACTTTACTTCTTCGTTGAAGGAGCGCTGCTTCCAGTCGTGGTGCCAGCGTTTGGCCCGGCCTTGTCGACATCAGCTAGGTTGAAGGCCTGAGCCTTCGTGAGATCTTCCTTGGTGGTGTTGACCACGAGACGAGCGGCGCCGTCTCCCATCTCGCTGATCACGATCGAAGCAGGTGCGATCGCCACATTGCGTTCGCCCATGCCGAGGAAACCGCCGACGCCGACAACGATCGCCTTGATGGTCTTGCCGTTGTCGATGATGAGATCGTTGACCTCGCCGATGTTCTCATTGTTGAGGTTGTAAACGCTCCGACCGATCAGCTTGGTCGCGCGGGTGTCGGCGGGGTTGGCCGTATAGAAAGTCATCACCAGCGATGACCCGTCAACCCGCTGAAGGACGCCGGACTGCGAAGCGGGCGTTCCCATCGCACCAGGTTGGGCCGATTGCGGGGAAGTCGTGCCGGTTTGGCCCGTTTCCGATTTCTGAGCCGGCGTCTGGCTCGGGGTATTGGAACTCTGGGCGAACGCGGCGCCGGTTAGAATTGCGAACGCGCAGGTGGTTGCTAGAAGTCGCTTCATTGCCGTTCTCCGTTGCAGCAGTGAGTGATCGCGGATAACCTTGGAGGAAATACTTTGTTCCTGCCTGCGCCGCTGCGGCAAAGATGCATGGTAATCGAACGGGGAGCCGCTACGCAGCCATCGGACCCGTCACGAAAGTCAGCGACTAGCGAGGGCGCGCAATGTTATCGGCTTGTTTCGCGATGACGGCGAAGCGCCGCCAAGCGACCGCGTTTGAACAGATGAACTCGCGCGACAGACGGCACGCGGGCTGTCGCCTCCATCTTGGATTATTCGTTTTCGCGCATTCCGCAATCAGTTGGAGAAGGAGCTGCCGGTCCTCGCGTTGCGCAACCATAACGTTTGATTGATCTCGTTTGCCAAACCGCCGACCAAGGACGCAAGCGGCGACCCGCTTCGAAGATCTATCCGCATCGTCAACGAACTCCGGTCCGCAGAAACCGCGCGCAACCCTCCGCACATGCCACGTTCGGGACGGACGGGACAAAAAGACGCCGAGGGTTCGCAAATCTGTTCGGAACTGGTGCCCGGGGGCGGGATCGAACCACCGACACTGCGATTTTCAGTCGCATGCTCTACCAACTGAGCTACCCGGGCACTGCCCGGCGCGGGGCCAGGGAGCGCCGGTTTATAGTCAGGCCGGGCAGCCCTGTCCACCGCCTTCGCCGTGGGCTCCGCCGGGCGCGGCCCGGCTTTCTGTCATCCGCCAAGTTGCTGGAAAATCAGGCGAAAGCCCGCTGTCGGGCAGGGCCATGGGCGCTTTTACAGATTGCGTGAAAATACGATAGTGCCGGTGATTTGCCCGACATGTCAAAGTATTTTCGCGCTCAGGGCATCCATGCCGGCGACACGATCCTCCTTTGCATGGGGTTGTTTTCGATATTTTGTTATTCGGCGTCCTCGTCGGCTTCCGGCCGGCCCGGAACGACGTAGGAGCCGGACAGCCAGCGGTTGAGGTCGACGTCGCGGCAGCGCTCGGAACAGAATGGTTTCGAGGCCTCGATCGTCGGCTTGCCGCAGATCGGGCACTTCTTCGCCGCCGCCTTGCCGGGGGCGGCGTCGTTGGGCGGATCAGCTGGCATTTAGCCAGCCGAAGCGGATCGGATAACCCTCGCCGCCGAGCTAGGAGCCGACCATCTTGACCACGAACGAGCCGGCGATGCCCTGCACGGCGTAGCCGCCGGCCTTGCCGCGCCATTCGCCGGAGCCGATATAGGCCTGGATATCGTCCTCGCTGAGGCGCTTGAAGCGTACCCTCGTCTCGATCAGGCGCTGGCGAAAGGCCTGCTTCGGCGTCACCAGGCAGATCGCGGTGTAGACGCGGTGGTTGCGCCCCGACAGCAGCCGCAGGCATTGCGAGGCTTCGTCGACCAGATTGGCCTTGGGCAGGATGCGGCGGCCGACCGCGACCACGGTGTCGGCGGCGAGAATGAAGGCGCCGCGCAGTTCGTCGTCGAGCTGCACCGATTTGAGCGCAGCGTCGGCCTTGGCGCGAGCGAGGCGATTGGCGCAGGCGCGCGGCAGTTCGCCCCGCTTCGGGGTTTCGTCGACGTCGGCCGGACGCAGCGCATCGGGCTCGATGCCGGCCTGGTTGAGCAGGCTGAGCCGCCGCGGCGAACCGGAGGCAAGAACGAATTTGGGACGGCCTAGCATGCGGATTTTCGTCGGCGGGAGGGCGGGGCGAAATTTGCGCGGAACCTATCGGAAGGCGCTGGGGGAGACAACCACGCTCGGTGCGCCATGCTCGGACACCATGCTCGGTGCGCGCCCTCTCCCGCTTGCGGGAGAGGGAAGGCCCGCAGCCCGCGTCATCATTCACCCGCTTGCCGCGCCGGCCCTGGAAAACCGCTTGCGGATGCGCGCGAGCAGGGTGTCGCAGACCTCGCGATAGGCCTGCAGCTTCTGCTCACGATTGCCCTCGGCGCCGGTCGGATCGTGGGTCGGCCAGTATTCGACATCGGCGGCCAGTGTCCGGGTCAGTTCCAGCGCCTTGTGATGCGCCTCGGGCGACAGCGTGATGATGAGGTCGAAATTGAGCCCCTCCCAGTCGTCGAGTTCCTCGAACGTGGTCGGCTTGTGGCCGGAGATGTCCTGGCCCAGTTCCGCCATCACCGCGACCGCGAACGGATCGAGTTCGCCTTTGCGGACGCCGGCGGATTTGACGTAGAGGGCCTGGGGAAACATCTGCTGCAGCAGGCTTTCGGCCATCGGCGAACGCACGCTGTTGAGGCCGCATGCGAACAGCACGGCCTGCGGAGCCCGCGCGCGCGGCGGCGCGTCCACTAAGCTTCTTTTATTTGGGGCATGATCTTGTCGAAGAACCGCTGCACACTTTTTCGGGTCATGCCCTAACCCTTCCAGTGCAGGACGGTGATCAGCGTAAACAGCCGGCGGGCGGTCTCGAAATCGAGCCGCACCTTGCCTTTCAGCCGTTCCTGCAGGGTGCGCGACCCCTCGTCGTGAATGCCGCGGCGGCCCATGTCGATGGCCTCGATCTTGTCCGGCGTGGCGGTGCGGATCGCCTGATAATAGCTGTCGCAGATCATGAAATAGTCCTTCACGATCCGCCGGAACGGCGTCAGCGACAACAGGTGCGCCACCACCGGCGTGCCGTCCTCGCGGCGGATGTCGAACATCAGCCGGGCGCCGGTGATGCCGAGATGCAGGGTGAACGGCCCGTTGGCGGCGCCCTCCGGCGCGAACAGGTTTTTCTCGACCAGGTCGTAGATCGCGATCGCGCGCTCATGCTCGATATCGGGGCCGGAACGGCCGATCGATTCCTCGTCGAGCGTTACCGCGACGATGCGATTGTTGGAATCCTCGTCTGGCGGGGGTCTGGTCATGACAGATTGAGGCGCAGTCCCACCGAGCGCGCATGGGCATCGAGGCCTTCGGCCCTGCCCAGCGTCATCGCCGCCGGTCCCAACGCGCGCAGCTGGTCCGGCCCGCATTTCAGGATCGACGTTCGCTTCATGAAGTCAAGTACGCCGAGGCCGGAGGAGAACCGCGCCGAGCGGGCGGTCGGCAGCACGTGGTTGGAGCCGCCGACATAGTCGCCGATCGCCTCGGGGGTATGGGGGCCGAGGAAGATCGCGCCGGCATTGCGGATCTGGGCCGACAGCGCTTCCGGATCCCGCGTCATGATCTCCAGATGCTCGGCGGCGATGGCATTGGCGAGCGGCACGGCATCGGCGAGGTTTTTCACCAGGATGATGGCGCCAAACCGGTCCCACGAGGCCCGCGCGATAGCGGCACGCGGCAGCGTGGCGAGCTGCGATTGCACCGCGCGTTCGACATCATCGGCCAACGGGGCGCTGTCCGTGATCAGGATCGACTGCGCGTTGACGTCGTGCTCGGCCTGCGCCAGCAGGTCGGCCGCGATCCAGCCGGCATTGCCCGACTCGTCGGCGATGACCAGCACCTCGGAGGGGCCGGCGATCATGTCGATGCCGACCGTGCCGAACACCAGCCGTTTGGCCGCCGCGACATAGGCGTTGCCGGGGCCGACGATTTTCGCCACCGGCGCGATGGTGGCGGTGCCGTAGGCCAGGGCCGCCACGGCCTGCGCGCCGCCGACGCGGTAGATTTCGCTGACGCCGCCGAGACGGGCGGCCGCCAGCACCAGCGGATTGAGCTTGCCATCGGGAGACGGCACCACCATCACCACGCGCGGCACGCCGGCGACCCTGGCCGGCACGGCGTTCATCAGCACCGAGGACGGATAGGCGGCGGTGCCGCCCGGCACATAGAGGCCAACGGCGTCGATCGCGCTCCAGCGCCAGCCGAGCTCGACGCCGAGCGCATCGGTGAAGCGCTCGTCCTTCGGCAATTGCCGCGCATGGAAACCCTCGATGCGGTCGCGGGCAAAGGCCAGAGCGTCGAGCGTCTGGCTGTCGCAGGCCTTCACCGCGGCGTCGATTTCGGCCGGGGTCACCCGGAGGCCGCCGGCGTCGAGATCGAGCCGGTCGAACTTGCGCGTCGCCTCGATCAGCGCGGGGTCGCCGCGCGCGGCCACGTCGTCGACGATAGCACGGGCAGCCGCCTCGATATCGGCCGAGACCTCGCGCTTGGCGCCAAGAAACCCCCTGAATTGCCTGGCGAAATCGGCGCTGCTGTGATTGAGACGAACGGGCATGACGGCTTTCCAAGGGTATACTGCTCAATGGCGCGGCGGCATATCGCCGTCAACCCTTAGCCGGTCCGGGTGGGCAAAGGCGCCCCCTACGGCAACGCCTCACGCGCCCCGCCCCGAGGACTCGGCCCCTTCGCCGAGATCGGCGGTACCGAGATCGTCAGTGCCGAGGTCGGTCAGCTCGCATTCGAGGCATTCGACGTCGATCCGCAGCGCCCCGCCCTGGGCAAACAGCAGCACCGCGCTGCCGCCGGGAGCTTCACCGGGATAGAACTCGATTCCCAGCAGATCGAGGGCAGCCGGCGGCGCCTCCAGATCGATATTGCGCGATTTGCAGGACAGCACCCGGTCGAAGCGCAGCGCCGCGATCAGACGGCGCGGCGAGGTCTCCCCCGCCAGCGTCTGCTCCCAGTCCAGCCGGCTCATGCCGACCACCAGCCGCTTTTCGCCCTGCCGCCAGACGATGTCCGAGGTCTGCACCCGGGCATCCTGCACATGCGCCGAAATCACCGCGAGGTCGTCGGCATCGAGCGCGATCAATTTGAGCTGGGCCGTCACCGATGACACCTTATCATTGTCATTGCGCATAGTCTGCTCGCATAATCCGCGGCATCATCCGCTGATGCGTTCGATCGTGGCGCCGCACGCCGACAATTTGTCCTCGAGCCGCTCGAAGCCACGGTCGAGATGATAGACCCGGTTGACCATGGTTTCGCCCTCGGCGGCAAGCCCGGCGATGACCAGCGACACCGAGGCTCGCAGATCGGTCGCCATCACGGGCGCGCCGCGCAGGGTGGCGATGCCGTCAATGGTGGCGGTTTCGCCGTCGAGACTTATCCGCGCACCGAACCGCGCCAGCTCCTGCACATGCATGAAGCGATTCTCGAAAATCGTCTCGGTGATATGCGAGGCGCCGGTGGCGCAGGCCATCAGCGCCATCAGCTGGGCCTGCAGGTCGGTGGGGAAGCCAGGAAACGGCGCGGTCGAGACCGTCACGGGCATGAGGCCGGCGCCGTTCCTTGCGACGCGGATGCCGTCGTTGTTGACCGTTATCACCGCGCCGGCCTGGGTCAGAACGTCGAGCGCCGATTGCAGCAGTTCAGGCCGCGCCCCGGCCAGCTGCACGTCGCCGCCGGTCATCGCCACCGCCATGGCATAGGTGCCGGTCTCGATTCGATCCGGCAGCACGGTGTGCCGCGCGCCGTGCAGTTTTGTCACGCCTTCGATGGCAATGCGGGACGTGCCGGCGCCGGCGACCCGCGCGCCCATCTTGTTGAGGCAGTCGGCGACATCCCTGATTTCCGGCTCGCAGGCGGCATTGGTGATGACCGTGGTGCCTTTTGCAAGTGTCGCGGCCATCAGCGCCACGTGGGTGCCGCTGACGGTGACCTTGGGAAAGTCGATCGCGCCGCCCTTGAGGCCGCCGGGCGCTTTCGCGATCACATAGCCGCCGTCGATGGTGAGTTCGGCGCCGAGTTTCTCCAGCGCCATGATCAACAGATCGACCGGCCGGGTGCCGATGGCGCAGCCGCCGGGCAGCGACACCCTGGCCTCATGCATCCGGGCCAGAAGCGGCGCGATCACCCAGAAACTGGCGCGCATTTTCGACACCAGTTCGTAGGGCGCGGTGGTGTCGATGATGTCGGCCGCCGAGATATGCAGGGTCTGGCCCTGATACGCATGATCGCCGGGGCGCTTGCCCGCCGACATGATATCGACGCCGTGATTGCCGAGAATGCGCTGCAAATTGACGACGTCGGCCAGCCGCGGCACGTTGTCGAGAACCAGCGTCTCCTCGGTCAGCAGCCCCGCGATCATCAATGGCAGTGCGGCATTCTTCGCGCCCGAAATCGGAATCGTGCCATTGAGCTTGCTGCCACCGACGATGCGAATGCGATCCATGCCAAATCCCGCCTTTTTGCCAGGCAGAAGGTATAAGGCGTACGGGACCCGGATGGCAAAAGCTTTGAAATTTGCGGCTATTCGATGGGTTGGCGCCGGATTCGTTGCCGGAATGGAAAGGGGAGATATTGATGAGGATCAACGACATGATGGCAGGCGTCGATTGATCGACCGCCGCACCCTTATCGCAGGCCTGACGGCGGCTTCGATCGCGCCGCGCCGCGCATCCGCGGCGACCGTGAACGATGCGGCGGGGCGTGCCGTGCCGATCCCCGCAAAGGTATCGCGGGTGTTTCCCGCCGGACCGCCGGCGGCGATCCTGCTCTATACGCTGGCGCCGGAGATGCTGATCGGCTGGCCGCGCGCCAACCGGCCCGAAGAGTGCGTCTATATGCTGCCGGAGATCTGCACGCGGCCGGAAGTCGGGCGCATCACCGGACGCGGCAATACCGCGAACCTGGAGACCGTGCTGGCGCTGAGACCCGATCTCATTCTCGACATTGGATCGACCAGCGCCACCTTCGTCTCATTGGCGGATCGGGTGCAGGAACAGACCGGCATTCCCTACGCGCTGCTGGACGGGCGCTTCGCTGCGATAGCCAGAACCTACCGTTCGCTCGGCGAATTGATCGGACGCTCTGCCGATGCCGAGAAGCATGCTCGCTACGCCGAGGATACGCTGAAAACCGTCCTCGGCCGCATCGAGCCGTTCGCAGCAGGCGCGCGGCCGCGGGTCTATTACGCGCGCGGGCCGCGCGGGCTCGCAACCGGCCTCGGCGGTTCGATCAATGTCGAGACCATCGAACTGCTCGGCCGCAATGTTGCCGGCGAAACCCAGGGCGGGCTCGCCAATGTGTCTATCGAACAAATCCTGCTGTGGAATCCCGATGTCATCGTGACCATCGATCAGGAGTTCGCCGCCGCCGTGCGCAGCGATCCCTCCTGGGCTTCGGTAAAGGCGGTGCGCGACAACCGGGTGCATCTGTCGCCCAAGATGCCGTTCGGCTGGGTGGATTTTCCGCCAGGCGTCAACCGCCTGATCGGGCTGTGGTGGCTCGCCAAGATTCTCTATCCGGAACGTTTCCCGGAAGATTTGCGCGCGCTGACACGGGATTTTTATACCCGCTTCTATCATCTCACGCCGTCGGCGGCGCGAATCGACCATGTACTTGCGGGCCGGGATTGATAGCCTTCTGCGCATGAATCACACCCGATCCGCCGTGCCCGGATTTGCCATCGCCGTCGCGGTGCTGATCGCAGGCCTGTTGCTGGCTCTCACCGTCGGCCGCTATCCGGTGAGCCTCGGCGACCTGTTCAGTGTTCTCTATGCCAAGGCGGCCGGCCACCGTCCCGACGTGGCCCCCGCGGTCGAGAGCGTCATATGGCAGGTTCGCGGGCCGCGCGTGATCGCAGCGATGCTGGTCGGCGCGGCGCTCGCGGTCGCCGGCACCGCGTTTCAGGGGCTGTTTCGCAATCCGCTGGTCTCTCCCGACATTCTCGGGGCATCGTCGGGGGCGGCGCTCGGCGCCGTGATCGGCATCTATCTTTCGTTCAGCGTGTTCGCGATCCAGGCGATCGCCTTCCTCGGCGGGCTGATCGCGGTCGGGGTCGTCTATGCGATCGGCGCCTCGGTGCGGTCGCGCGATCCGATCCTGGTACTGGTATTGACTGGCGTGGTGGTGGGATCGCTGTTCGGCGCCGGCGTCGGCCTCGTGAAATATCTCGCCGATCCCTACAACCAGTTGCCGGCCATGACGTTCTGGCTGCTGGGCAGCCTGTCGGCGACCGGGACCTCGGACCTGCTTCCGCTGTTCGGCCCGGTCGCGGCAGGTGCGGCCGTGCTGATCGCCTTGCGATGGCGCATGAACGTGATGTCGCTGCCGGAAGAGGAGGCGCGCGCGCTCGGCGTCGCCACCGGTCCGCTGCGCATCGCCATCGTTGCCGCGGCGACGCTGGTGACCTCCGCCAGCGTCGCCACCGCCGGGATCATCGGTTGGGTGGGGCTGGTGGTGCCGCATCTGGCAAGGTCATTGGTCGGCCCCGATTTCGCGCGGCTTCTGCCGGCCGCGGCGATCCTCGGCGGCGGCTATCTGCTGCTGATCGATACGCTGGCGCGCACCATGGCGCAGGTCGAAATCCCGCTCGGTATTCTCACCGCCGTGATCGGCACGCCCTTCTTCATCTGGCTGCTCGCCAGCGTGCAAAAGAACTGGTCATGATTCTCGAGGGCCGCCAGCTCAGCATCGGCTACCAGGACCGCGTGGTCGGCAGCGGCCTCGACGTCCAACTCGCGAACGGCGAGGTGCTGGCGCTGCTCGGACCCAACGGCGGCGGCAAGACCACTCTGCTCAAGACGCTGCTCGGGCTGCTCGCCCCGAGAGCGGGCGAGGTGCGGCTCGGCGGCGCGGCGCTGTCGTCCCGCACCGTTCGGGAACGGGCGCGGCTGATCGCCTATGTGCCGCAGACCCATGTCGCGACCTTTGCATTTTCGGTGGAAGCGGTGGTGCTGATGGGCCGCACCGCGCATGGCGACCTGTTCGCCCGGCCGACCTCCGATGACCGCAGGGTCGCAGCCCAGATGCTGGACCGGCTGGGGATCGCGGCGCTGGCGCAACGGCCCTACACCATGATCTCGGGCGGCGAGCGGCAGCTCGTGCTGCTGGCGCGCGCGCTGGCGCAGGAGCCGCAGTTCATCGTGCTGGACGAGCCGACCGCCAATCTCGACTTCGGCAACCAGGGCAAGGTGATGCGCGAGATCCGCGCGCTGGCCGCTTCCGGCCTCGGCGTGCTGTTCACCACCCACGATCCCAACCATGCGCTGCGCGCCGCCGACCGCGCCTATCTGCTGCGCGGCGGCGAGCGTATTGCCGAGGGACCGGTGCAGGAAATTCTGACGCGGGAACGGCTGGAAGCGCTGTATGGCGCGCCGGTGCATATGATCACCGATGCGAGCGGAACGGCGTTTGTTCCGGGGTGAGGAAGCACGTGTGTCACGACACGTCGTCCCGGCGTGCGCAGGGACGACGAGGATGTTTGCCTTTACCCCTTGATCCGATTGATATCCTCACTCTCCAGCACCGGTTTTGCATAACCGTCGCGCGCGACCTTGATCATGGCGCGGCCGAGCTGCTCGGACGTGGTCATGTAGCCCGGCGCGATGCGCGTGAGCCAGGACAACAGCGGCGCGGCCACGACATAGATCGCCTGAACCCAGCCGGTCTTCGATCGCACGCCATGCAGCGGCTGGATGCCGGCGGGGCGAAACATGTAGGCCGCCTTGAACGGCAGCTTGAGCAGGTCGTTCTCGGTCTTGCCCTTGACTCGCGCCCACATCCGGCTGCCCTGCTCGGTGGAGTCGGTGCCGCGGCCGGTGACATAGGTGAACACCATAGCGGGATTGAGTCTGGCGAGCGTGGTCGCCGCGGCCATCGTGATATCGTAGGTCAGATGCCGGTAGCGTTCGGCGTCCATGCCGAGCGAAGAGACGCCGAGACAGAAGAAACAGGCGTGATATCCGGTGAGCTGGGATTCGATCGCGGCGAAATCCGTGAAATCGCCGTGGACGATTTCGCGCAGTTTGGCGTGTTGCCCGCCGGTCGGGCTGCGCACAACCGCGAGCACGCGTTCGACGCCGGGATCGATCAGGCATTCGCGCAGCACGCCCTGCCCGACCATGCCGGTGGCGCCGAACAGGATGACTTTCATGCCCGGGTGAACTGCGTTCATCCCCTGATGAACGCCAGCAGGTCGGCGTTGATGGTAGCCGCTTCCGTGGTGAGCATGCCGTGCGGAAAGCCCTTGTAGGTCTTCAGCGTGCCGTTTTGCAACAGCTTGGCCGACAATGGCGCGGAGCCCGCGTAGGGAACGATCTGATCGTCGTCGCCATGCATCACCAGCACGGGCACGGTGATCTTCTCGAGGTCGTCGGTGAAATCGGTCTGTGAGAAGGCGACGATGCCGTCGTAATGCGCCTTGGCGCCGCCCATCATGCCCTGGCGCCACCAATTCTCGATGATGGCTTCCGAAGGTTTCGCTCCCGGCCGGTTGTAGCCATAGAACGGACCCGCCGGAAGATCGCGATAGAATACCGAGCGGTTGGCGGCAAGCGCCGCCTGCAAGCCGTCAAAGACATCCTTGGGCAGGCCGCCGGGATTGCCCGGCGTCTTCATCATCAGCGGCGGCACCGCGCTGATGATGGCCGCCTTCGCCACCCGGCTCTCGCCGTGCCGTCCCAGATAATGCACCACCTCGCCGCCGCCGGTGGAGTGGCCGACGTGAATGGCGCGCTTCAGATCGAGATGCGCCGTCAGCGCCGCGAGGTCGTCGGCATAGTGGTCCATGTCATGGCCGTCGCCGGTCTGGCTGGACCGGCCGTGGCCGCGGCGGTCATGGGCGATGACCCGGTAGCCGTGGTTGAGAAAAAACAGCATCTGCGCGTCCCAGTCATCGGCCGACAGCGGCCAGCCGTGGCTGAATACGATGGGCTGACCGGTACCCCAGTCCTTGTAGTAGATCTCGGCGCCGTCCTTGGTGTTGATGGTTGGCATGGGAACTCCTGTCGGAACTGTTCGGCAATGCAGTCATAGAATTCGACTCTCTCCTCATCATTGAGAGCACTTGCGACGAAGCAACCAGCTTCGCTGCGCTGGCAATGACGGCGCGGCGGCAATCAGCCGAATACCGGCATCGGCCGATATCGCCTGACCGCACCGATGATGACGACGACGAAGAACACCAGCACGATGCCCTGGGCGATGGCGAACGGCGGCTCGGCCGGCGGCACGCTCGGCGCCAGCGCGTGCAGCGCCGGCACCTTCAGGAAACTCTGAATCACAAGCACGAACACGTTCAGATAAAGCGAGATCAGCGCCGTCACCACATAGATCCAGCGCCACGCGCCGGAAAGTTTCTTGCCGTAAAGCGCGAAACAGGCGATCGCCAGCAGCCCCAGAGAGAGAATGCCAAACAGATGCGATGGCAGCAGCTTCTCGGACAGCAGCGGCGGAATCACAAAACCCGTGGCGCTGGTCAGGATAGTGAACGGCAGGAATATCGCGGTCAGGCCCGGCATCCGGTTGGAGCCGAGCATCCCGAACATTACGACAATGCCGGCCACGATGCCGATCAGGCTGATGACGACGTGCACGGTGACGAACGTCGATAAGCTCATACCAAAGATCATGCTGGGATCCCCCTCTCAAGGCGGGAGGATGCTACGATCCGGGATCGCAAATTGCCACATGAGCCCGGCGTGCCCGGCGGCAACTCAGCCATGCAGTGACGATCCAGAAAACCGTGCGCTGCCCAAAATTGTTGCAAGGCCGTCGCAAACTGCGGCAATCTCATTGCAGCCCTCCGGCGAGAGACATCCGGTCAGCCGCTCCCTTCAGTAATAGCGCGGGATCGGTCCGCGCTCTGGATGCCGTCGATATCGCTGCAGCCCCTTACCTCATACCTCGGCGGTCTCGGAGAAGTGCATCTCGACGCCGCCGCTCGCAAAGTTCGGCACATCCGCCGCGGTGGTCTTACCTTCCGGGCTGGCGAATGCCGCCCCGATAGCCGCCATATTGTCGAAGCTCAGCGTCGCAATCAGATGAAAACCGGAGGGGCCGCCGGGCGTCGCAACCGGACCTTTGCTGACCTTGTACTGGCGAAGGCCCGGCAGCTTCTTGGCGAGGGGGATGTGAGTCTCAACATAATACTTGTCGAAAGCCGCGGGGTCCTTCGGGGTTTTGTAGAGTACGACGAGATCGGCCATGACGTTCCTCCGCTGCGCCGGCGTGCCGGCATCTCCAGATGAGGCCACATTAGGCCGCCGGTTTCGCCGCGTCGTCAAGAAAACCGTGCAGTGCCGCCACCACTTGGGCGCCCTCGCCGATCGCGCCGCCGACCCGCTTGACCGATCCAGAACGCACATCGCCGACAGCGAACACACCGGGCACCGAAGTCTCCAGCGCCGATGCCGGCTGTCCCTTGTCCGTGCCGCACCGCGCGCCGGTGACGACAAACCCGCCGCGATCCATCATGACGCCGCAGCCGTCGAGCCAGTCGGTGGCGGGATCGGCGCCGACGAACAGGAACAGGTTGTGAATATCGACGACGATTTCGTCGCCGCCGAGGCGGCTGCGCCAGCGCACCCGTGCGAGCGATCCTTCCTCGTTGCCGTCGAGCCCGACCACTTCGGTATTGAACAGCAGTTCGATATTGGGCGTGGCCTCGATCCGCTCGATCAGATAGCGCGACATGCTGGCGCCGAGGCCGCCGCCGCGGATCACCATGTGCACCTTGCGGGCATGGCTCGACAGAAACACCGCGGCCTGCCCCGCGGAGTTGCCGCCGCCGACCAGCGCGATCTCCTGGTCCGCGCACAGCCGCGCCTCGATCGGCGAAGCCCAGTACCAGACGCCGCGGCCTTCGAAGCCGGCAAGGTTGGCGATGTCGGGCCGGCGGTAACGTGCGCCACTCGCCACCACGACCGATTTGGCGCGCAGCAATTGTCCGCACTCGGTCGCCAGCGCAAAGGCGCCGTCGCTCCGGGAGCAATCCAGCGATTTCGCCGCGACCGGAATCAGCATTTCGGCGCCGAATTTCTGCGCCTGGCTGAAAGCCCGGCCGGCCAGCGCCATGCCGGAAATACCGGTGGGGAATCCGAGATAGTTCTCGATTCGGGCGCTGGCGCCGGCCTGACCGCCGAACGCACGGGCGTCGAGCACCGCCACCGACAGACCTTCGGACGCCGCGTAAACTGCGGTGGCCAGTCCGGCCGGTCCGCCGCCGACCACCGCGACGTCGTATAGCTTCTCGGAAGAATGGCCGCCGAGCATGCCGACCGCATAGGCAAGTTGGGTCTCGGTGGGGTTGCGCAGCACCGTGCCGTCGGGACACACCACCAGCGGCAGATCGTCCCGCGAGGCCGAATAGCGTGCGACGAGGTCTGTGGCGTCCTTGTCGGTGGCGGGATCGAGCACATGGTAGGGCTGGCCGTTGCGCGCAAGGAAATTCTGCAGCCGCGCCATGTCGCCAAGCGTGTGGGCGCCGATCAGCACCGGGCCGCCGGCGCCGCCCTGGATCAGGCTGACCCGGCGCAGTATCAGCGCGCGCATGATGCGCTCGCCGAGTTCGGCTTCGGCGACCAGCAGCGCCCGCAATTGCTCCGGCGGGATCAAAAGCGTTTCGACATCGCCCTCGGCATGGCCGTCGACCAGCGCGACGCGACCGGAGAGCTGGCCGATTTCGGCGAGGAACTGACCCGGTCCCTGATCGACGACAGGCGTGATGCGGCCGAAGCCATCGCGCTGGGTGATGGCAACCTGGCCGGACAGGATGACGAACATGCCGGGACCGGGCTTGCCGGTCTCGAACAACGTCTCACCCGACTGGTAGGTCCTGACCTCGCCGAAACGGCGTATCCGCAAGATTTCGCGCGGCGTCAGCACCGGAAAGGTCTGCTCGTAACGGGGAAACGCAGCGGACGCCGACGGGGTGATCGCGTTATTTCCGGTCGAAGAATCTAATGCCATCTCGGTCTCACATCGCTTGCAAACCAGAACCAGCCGCGGTGCGGACGAGCAAATTCCGGGCCGTCGGGCTATTCGCCCGGTTCCTTTCCGCCGATGTCATGTAGGGAGGCGCCGGCAGCATCGCGAGGCGTGGCGGCCTCGCCGCCGCGTCCCCTCGCCTGCGACTTCCGTCGCTTGAGATTTTCACGCAGCGCCAGCTTCAACCGGTCCTGCCGCGGGTTTTTCGCCGCCTGGCCTTCGCCTTTACCCTGATCGTCCGTCATCCTGGGCCTGTTCGAATGAATGAGGCTTCACAAGCGCCTGCGCCGGATAATAGACCGGCCGCACGCCACGCGCGGGAATTTTCCCGGCCGGTACGGGTATCCAGCGCTCTTTTCGGCCGCTTGGAAGGCCTGCAGCCTCCACCCGCGCTTGCGCATGCGGGGGGCTTGTGGCAAGGATCGGCCCGCTCTGTAGAGGCCCTTTGGGCCGATTCTGCATCCGGGGCATGCTGCCGTAGCTCAGTGGTAGAGCACTCCATTGGTAATGGAGAGGTCGACAGTTCAATCCTGTCTGGCAGCACCAGTTCCCTGAGTGTTTCAGCTCAGCGCCTACGGTCCGCCGTTTGCGGTCATGACCCTTTTGGATGCGCGACCGCTCGGAATCGGCGGACGAATCGCCTCGAATCATAACGCACCGCAATCACGCCACGATGCCGATGATCAGATCCTTCGGATGCAGCGCCTGACGGATGATTCGCGACCATGACCGGCCATGAACTAAAGCGGCTTCGCCAGGATATTGGTGACGCCATCGGCAGGCCGCTGTCGGCCGCCGATATGGCCAGGCTTTGCGGTTTCGGGCCGGACGCAGACGCCAACATCATTCGCCGATGGGAAGTCACCGGTCCCAGCAAACCCGTCGCCGAACAGCTCCGCATCCTGGCGATGGCGAGCGATCGTCACCCGATCCTCGAAAACTTCAACATCTTCGACCGGCACGATGTCGCCGAGAGTGAGAGACCGGCACGCCGCGAAGCCTTTCGCGAACAGATGCGCGACGAGGTACGCCGCCGCCTCGGCTAGGGGGACGCTCACCTCCGAGCTGCCAACTCGGTGTCCGAACGACGCGGATGTCAATCACGGCGACGTGACCGCGAATCGAAACCATTCGACACGACCACCTTGCGAACTCGACGAGAGATGATTCGCACCACGGAATGCAGAATCTCCGATCGCGCCAGGCGCGACCAGTCCGGCCGAGCGGCGATTATGGCTTCATTTAGGATCATTAAGGCCCAATTAAGCACGTAAAATTCGATGTTTCTTGAATCGATCGGAACCTTCTCGGTGTGACCGATGGGTGACAGCATTTCGAGGAGAAGTTGTCTAAGTCGACGCCATGGACGACGCCGCTGCGCGGCTAATCTTGAAATTAGAAATGACTCCTGGAGACCAAAACCAATGAAGAAGTTCCTACTCGGTACTGTGGCCCTGATCGCTCTCGGCGCGACCGTGCCAGCACTCGCAGCCGATATGGCAGCTCGTCCCTACACCAAGGCGGCTCCCGCGGCGTACGCGCCGATTTACAACTGGACCGGCTTCTACATCGGTGGTCACGTCGGCGGCGCGTTCGGCGGCAGCAACGGTTTCGCCGGCACCACCAGTAACGACGACGACGGCCGCTTCCTCGGCGGCGTGCAGGTCGGCGCCGACTACCAGTTCGCCCCCAACTGGGTGCTCGGTATCGAAGGCCAGTATTCCTGGCTCGGCAGCAACAACAGCGCCGCTGCCTTCACTGGCGCGGGCGCCGGCTACGTCTACAACCACAACCAGCGTGGCCTCGGCTCGGTGACCGGCCGCCTCGGCTACACCTGGGGTCCGGCCATGCTCTACGTCAAGGGCGGCTATGCCTACTCCGACCACAATGAATCTTTGACGTTCGGCGGCGTGCCGCAGGCGTTCACGATCAACAGCGGCCATCAGGACGGCTACACCGTCGGCGCCGGCATGGAATACATGTTCGCGCAGAATTGGTCGGGCAAGGTCGAATATCAATACTACGATTTCGGCAAGACCAACTTCGTGACGCCCGTCGTCCTGTCGCAGTTCGGCAGCACCCGCAACGAGGAACATACCGTCAAGGCAGGCCTCAACTATCGCTTCAACCTGGGCGGCGCCCCGGTGGCTGCGCGGTACTGATCTCTGATTTCACGCGACAATGACGAAAGGCCGGCTTCACGCCGGCCTTTTTTCGTTCACCGACCGTCCCCCAGCATCCCCCACAAATCGAATCGCGAAATATTCCCGATGCTGTCGCTCTCTTCGTTCTCGGTTCGATCGCGCCAGCCGTTACGGTCGATCTCGGAGCTGGCCTGCATGGCGTTGCGCCGCCCCCTGCGGCGCCGAACCGCCATTGAAAACGGCTTATCCATCGCGGGTCGCGCCGGCGGTGCAAAAAGTCGCGCCGTCGTTCGAATCCTCGTGATTTTGTTAACCCGGTAACGCGATACTGCCCAAAGATTCATCCTGAAGATGTGGGCGGGGACGACATGGCGTTGCGATACACGAACACGATCACCGGGCTTGGCGGGATCCGCGGCTTGCTGCGTCCGCGATGGGGGGTGAGGGGCAGCCTGTTCGCTGCCTTCGCCGTGATCGCAGGCATGGCCATCGTGATCAGCGTCGGTGCGGGCATCGTGCTGGGACGTCTCGGCGGCGCGATGGTCGAGTTGAGCGGACGGGACATACCTCGCCTCGCGGCCAGCCTGCAACTCTCCGAGCAGAGCGCAAGCCTTGCCAGCCAGGGTCCGGCGCTGCTGGCTTCGCAGAGCGAGGAGATGCTGGAGGATCGCGCCAGCAAGATGAAGGAAACCCAGGCGGTCACGCTGGCCAAGCTCGGCGAGATCACGGCGCTCGGCGCCGACAAGGCGGTGGTCACCGCGCTCGCCGAGACCGTGAAGAACATCGACGAAACCATCCAGAGTCTGGGCAACGCGGCGCGCGAACGCCTCGAGGCCGGCGCGCAGCACGAAAGGCTTTACGGCGCCGTGCGCGCGGCCCAGACGGCCTTCGTGAAGGCCGCGGGTCCCGCGCTGGTCGGCGCGCAGACCCAGCTGAACGGCATCTTCGGCGCGCCCGACTTCTCCCAGGACGAAGCTACCAAGGCGGAGCAGGTCGTCGACCAGCTCGGCGACGTCGTCGCCGGCGGCAATCTCATGGCGTTCACCTTGATATCGGCGCTCTCGTCCGACAGCAGCGACACGCTGGAGGCCATCGAGAAGGAGTTCCGCACGGCGCAGAAGCGCGTCAAATCCAACCTCGACTTGCTGCCCAGCGGCTCCGCCACCACGGCGCTTCGCACCGCGGCCTCGGGCCTGGAGGGACTGGGCGAGGGCAAGGCCGGCGTCTTCAAGGTTCGCCAGAAGGAGCTCGATGCCGCCGATTACGGCCAGACCATTCTCGAAGAAAGCCGCAAGCTCAATGTCGGACTCGGCATCAGCGTGCAGCAGCTGGTCGAAGGCGTGCGGAATGAAACCGACGCCTCGACTTCACAGGCGCACAAGGAGATTTCGCTGGCCACCATCGTCATGCAGGCGCTGGGCGCGGCGACCTTGATCGGATCCGTGCTGTTCGTCTGGCTTTATGTCGGCCGCAACATCCTGCGCCGGATCGGCAACCTGCAGCGCTCGATGCAGCTGCTCTCCAGCGGCGACCTCGAAACCGAAATCTACCGCTCCAGCCAGCACGACGAGATCGCGGCGATGGCCGATTCGCTGCAAGTGTTTCGAGAGAGTATGATCGAGACCCGCCTGCTGAACGCCGAACAGGACAAGGACCGCATCGCCAAGGCCGAGCGCGCCTCTCGCATGGAGGCCCGGATCGTCGAATTCGAGGCCACTGTCCGCAACGCGCTCGACACCCTGCAGACCTCGGCCAATTCGATGCAGACCACGGCGCAGGCCATGTCGGTGACATCAGACCAATCCAGTGCGCTGGTGAGCGCGGTGGCGTCCGCCGCCGAGGAAACTTCGGTCAACGTGCAGACCGTGTCGGCGGGCACCGAGGAATTGTCCTCATCGATCTCCGAAATCGGCCGCCAGGTGGTCACTTCGGCGCAAATCGCCCGCAAGGCGGTCGACGATGCCGGCACGACCGACGCCACCATGCAGGGTCTAGCCGACAACGCCGGTCGCATCAGCGTCGTGGTCGACCTCATTCAGACCATCGCTTCGCAGACCAATCTGCTCGCGCTCAACGCCACCATCGAAGCCGCGCGCGCCGGCGAGGCCGGCCGGGGATTTGCCGTGGTCGCTTCCGAGGTCAAGAGCCTGGCCAACCAGACCGCGAAGGCGACCGACGAAATCCGTCAGCAGATTGCCAGCATGCAGGCGGTGACGACATCGGCGGTCGGCGCCATCAGGAACATCTCTTCGACGATCACCGAGATCAACGATGTGACCGCCGCGATCGCAGCGGCAGTCGAACAGCAGGGCGCTGCGACGCGCGAGATCGCCCGCAACATCCAGCACGCCGCCGGTGGCACATCCGAGGTTTCCAGCAACATCATCGGGGTCTCCACCGCCTCCGCCGAAGCCGGCGCCGCCGCCGGCGAAGTGCTGAGCGCGTCCGCGGCACTCCGCCACGAGGCCGACGTGCTGCGTTCGGAAATCAACGCCTTCCTGTCCAACATCCGGGCGGCGTAGTCAGCCGCGCCTCTTATCCCTCCCCCCGCGCAGCGGTGGGGAGGGTGGCACGTCGTGAGCGTAGCGAACGATGTGACGGGTGGGGGGGTGCTTCAGCGCATCCGACTGCCAGATCACTTGCTGAGACGCCCCCCACCCGACCGGCCTTCGGCCGGCCACCCTCCCCACCGCTGCGCGAGGGAGGGATAAGAACCTGGCGTTTTCCCGAAATCCCATTTCTTTTTCGGCTGGCGCCGCGCCGATTGTGCGGTTAAGCCGATAACAACAATCGCGCGAAACCCGAACGATGCATTCAAAAACAGACACGGTTCAGTCCTCCGCCGAGGCGCTGCGCTACCCCTGGGAACATCATCCCGGCCCGGATCAGGTCGTCGAGGTGAGGCCCGGGGTATTGTGGGTCCGGCTCAAGCTGCCGTTCCGTCTCAACCACGTGAACATCTATCTGCTCGCCGACGGCGACGGCTGGGCGATGGTGGATTCCGGTTTCGGCAACGAGGAAACCATCGCGGCCTGGACCGCCCTGTTCGATGGCCCGCTCAGCCACGTGAAGGTCAGGCGGCTGATCGTGACCCATTCGCATCCCGATCACGTCGGTCTGGCCGGATGGATCGTCGACCGATTCGACTGCCCGCTGCAGATGTCGCAGGTGGAATACCTGCAGTCGGTCTATCACCAGAACCGCGGCACCGAGGACCGCCGCAATGCGCAGCGGCTGTTCTTCCGGCGCCACGGCATGGACGAGAACCTGACCGACAAACTGCTCGGCCGCGGCCAGGACTATCTGAAGCGGGTCTCCACCCTGCCGCCGTCCTATCACCGGATCTCGAATGGCGACGAGGTTTCCATCGGCACGCGGCGCTTCAAGGTCATTACCGGTGGCGGCCACGCGCTCGACCAGGTGATGCTGTATTGCGCCGCTGACAAGCTGTTCCTGTCGGCCGATCAGGTGCTGAGCAAGATCTCGCCCAATGTCAGCGTCTGGGCGGTCGAGCCCGACCAGAACTCGCTCGGCGAGTACCTGGCCTCGCTGGCCAGCCTTACCACCACGCTGCCCTATGACGTGCTGGTGCTGCCCGGCCACGGCGTGCCGTTCTATGGATTGAAGACGCGCATCAAACAGCTGGCCGATCATCATGAGGAACGCTGCGGACTGATCGCCGATGCCTGCCGGGAAATCCCGAGGACGTCCAAGGAACTGGTGCCGGTGGTGTTCCACAAGCACGTTCTCGACGTACACCAGATGGGCTTTGCCGCCGGGGAACTGATCGCGCATGTCAATTACATGCTGGTCGAGGGGCGGCTGGCGGCCGAGCAAGCCGACGGCGTGCTGCGCTTCAGGACCACCTGAATTCCGAACGAGCCGAAGACGCTGAACGAGGCGACACTGCTCGCAGGCGCTTAGAGCAGCCGCTTACGAATGGCCTGCTCGACGGCGGTGAGCTCCTGATTGGCTCTGTTGAGTTTGGCCTCGGTCGCCTGCGCGCGGTATTCGGCGGCTATGGTGAGTTCTTCCGCAGCCACAATGCGCGACTGGGCCTGTTGCAAGGCTCTCGACACGTCCTGAAGCTTGCCATTCAGTTCATTGACGATTTCGCGGCGCGCGCGCTCTGCTGCGTCCCTTTGCTGTTCGGCAAGCCGCAGTTTTTCGGCCAGGCTTTCGCACACCGACCGCGCCCGCGCTTCGGTTTCGCGCGCGTGATTTTCCATGCCCTTGAAGATCTCGGCGGCCTGGTGCACGAGGTCGAGCGCGGTGGCGCCATCGTCCTTGCTGGCTAAGGGGGCAAAACCCACGATCTTTTCGGGGTCCCCGGCGGAAGACCCGTAGCGATCATCCCAGAGGTCGTGGCGGAGCTGCTGATTTGCGCGAAACGCCATGCGCGTGACTCTTTTTTTGGAGTTCCTGAACCGGAAACTACCGCGAACATGGTAAACTGCGAGTTAATCATACGCCCGGCTTGACCATGCGGCCTTTCGACGGTGATTTCCCGGTCTGCAAATGCGCCGGTCTCGAACACATTTCAGGGCGGCTCCGCCGCATCCGCCCGAAAAACGGAAACCGGATCGGCGCCGCGACGCCAGCGCATCCAGCGTATTGATCCTGATCAAGTTTTGGCCCGCGGGGCAAGCAACCCCGCCCCCCGGTATCGGGCGGCTGCGAGCCGATTCCGGCTCGACAGCAAAGCTGGAAACGCTCTAAAAAGGGCTAGCCGCTTCGGCTTCACGCACCGTTTCAGGTTTTGCGATGGATTACAGCCAATTCTTCAGCACCGCCCTCAGCCGCCTGCATGACGAGCGGCGCTACCGGGTTTTCGCCGATCTCGAGCGGATCGCGGGCCGGTTCCCGCACGCGGTGTGGCATTCCCCGAACGGGCCGCGCAACGTCGTGATCTGGTGCTCCAACGACTATCTCGGCATGGGACAGCACCCGAAGGTGGTCGGGGCCATGGTCGAGACCGCGACCCGGGTCGGAACCGGCGCCGGCGGCACCCGCAACATCGCGGGGACCCATCACCCCTTGGTGCAGCTCGAGGCCGAACTCGCCGACCTCCACGGCAAGCAGGCGGCGCTGCTGTTCACGTCGGGCTATGTCTCGAACCAGACCGGCATCTCGACGATCGCAAAGCTCATTCCCAACTGCCTGATCCTGTCGGATGCGCTCAACCACAATTCGATGATCGAGGGTGTCCGACAGGCCGGCTGCGAGCGTCAGATCTTCCGCCACAACGATATGGCCCATCTGGAAGAATTGCTGCGCGCCGCGGGACCGGACCGGCCGAAACTGATCGCCTGCGAGAGCCTGTATTCGATGGACGGCGATGTCGCTCCGCTGGCGACAATTTGCGATCTGGCCGAGCGCTATGGCGCGATGACCTATGTTGACGAAGTTCATGCGGTGGGCATGTACGGCCCGCGCGGTGGCGGCATCGCCGAGCGCGACGGTGTCATGCACCGCGTCGACATTCTGGAGGGCACGCTGGCCAAGGCATTCGGCTGTCTCGGCGGCTATATCGCAGCCAGTGCCGATATCGTCGACGCGGTACGTTCCTACGCGCCCGGCTTCATCTTCACCACCGCGCTGCCGCCGGCGATCTGCTCGGCGGCGTCAGCCGCGATCCGGCACCTCAAGGCCTCGAGCTGGGAGCGGGAGCGCCATCAGGATCGTGCCGCCCGTGTCAAGGCCATCCTCAATGCCGCCGGGCTGCCTGTCATGTCGAACGAGACCCATATCGTGCCGCTGTTCGTCGGCGATCCCGAAAAGTGCAAGCGGGCCTGCGATATCCTGCTCGAAGAGCACAACATCTACATCCAGCCGATCAACTACCCGACCGTCGCCAAGGGCACCGAGCGGCTGCGGGTCACGCCCTCGCCCTATCACGACGATGGATTGATCGACGGGCTCGCCGAGGCGCTGCTGCAGGTCTGGGAGCGTCTCGGCCTGCCGTTACACGCGAAATCGCTGGCGGCCGAATAGCGGGGGCCGTCTCCGCCGCCGAAATCCCCGTTTCGCGGCGTCACGACGATGCTTTGCCGGATCGATCCGGCTATACTCCTCCCGCTTCGCCCGGGAACGCCATGGCGTTTGCGGTGGCGCAGGCCGAACGTCAGGGGAGGTAGGGCGCGATGTTGCACGACTGGGGCGTGATCGCAGCCGCCTTCGGCTACATCGGGTTCCTGTTTGTGATCGCCAGCTACGGCGACCGCCTTTCGCCGACGCAGCGCGGCCGCGCCAGCGCGCTGATCTATCCGCTGTCGCTGGCGATCTACTGCACGTCCTGGACGTTCTTCGGCTCGGTGGGATTCGCCACCCGCACCGGCGTCGATTTTCTCGCGATCTATGTCGGCCCGATCCTGATGATCGCGTTCTGCACGCCGCTGCTGCGCCGCGTGATCAAGCTGGCGAAATCGCAGAACATCACCTCGATCGCCGATTTCATCGCCGCGCGCTACGGCAAGAGCCAGGCGGTCGCCGCGACGGTGGCTGCGATCGCCATCATCGGCTCGGTTCCCTACATCGCGCTGCAGCTCAAGGCGGTGGCGGCATCGCTCGGAACCATCCTCGGCGAAGACCAGGCCTTCTCCTCCATTCCGATCATCGGAGACGTGGCGCTGATCGTAACGCTGGCGATGGCCGCGTTCGCCGTGCTGTTCGGCACGAGGCAGACCGACGCGACCGAACACCAGCATGGCCTGATGCTGGCGATCGCCACCGAATCCATTGTCAAGCTGGTGGCCTTCCTCGCGGTCGGCGCCTTCGTCACGTTCTGGATGTTCTCACCGGTCGAACTGATCGAACGCGTGATGAAAACCCCGGAAGCGGTACGGGCCATCGAGTACACGCCCTCGATCGGCAACTTCCTCACGATGACGCTGCTGTCGTTCTTCGCGATCATGCTGCTGCCGCGTCAGTTTGCCGGGCGCGCTGGCTGTTTCCGCTCTATCTGGTCGCCATCAACTTGTTCGTGATTCCGATCGCGCTGGCCGGGCTCGTGACCTTCCCGTTCGGTACCGTCGAGGCCGACATGTTTGTGCTGGCGCTGCCGATGCAGGCCAATTCACCCGCACTCAGCGTCCTCGTCTTCGTCGGCGGCCTGTCGGCGGCGACCGCCATGGTGATCGTGGAATGCGTCGCGTTGTCGATCATGGTCTCGAACGACATCGTGGTGCCGCTGGTGCTGCAGCGAAGCCGGGAAAGCCGCGTGGGCCAGAAGGATTTCGGCAACTTCCTGCTCCGGGTCCGCCGCCTTGCGATTTTCGCCATCATGGTGATGGCGTATTTCTACTATCACGCGCTGGGCAATGCCCAGCTGGCGGCGATCGGCCTGCTGTCCTTCGCAGCGATCGCGCAGCTGGCGCCGTCGTTCTTCGGCGGCCTGTTCTGGCGCCGCGCTACCGCGCGGGGCGCCATGGGAGGCATGCTGGTCGGCGTCGCGGTCTGGATCTACACGCTGTTTCTGCCGAGTTTCCTCGACGGCAATGCCGCGGGCATGGTGCTGCTGCAACATGGCCCGTTCGGCATCGAGGCCCTGCGTCCGCGGGCCCTGTTCGGCGCCGACCTGCCGCCCCTGCTGCACGGCGTGATGTGGTCGCTTTCGCTCAACCTGCTGACCTATGTCGTGCTGTCGCTGGCGCGCCAGCCGTCCTCGATCGAACGGCTGCAGGCGGACCTGTTTGCGCCGAGCGCGCTGGCGCCGACGACCCCCGCGTTCCGGCGCTGGCGCACCACGGTGAACGTGCAGGACATTCAGAGCACGGTAGCGCAGTATCTGGGCCCCGATCGCGCCAGTCATTCGTTCGAAGCCTTCGCCATCGCCCGCAACACCCGCCTCGAACCGGCCGCGCCCGCCGATCTCGAGCTGCTGCAGCATGCGGAGCATCTGATCGCCTCGTCGATCGGGGCGGCCTCCTCACGGCTGGTGATGTCGCTGCTGTTGCGCAAGCGCACCGTCTCCGCCAAGGCGGCGCTCAAGCTGCTCGACGATTCCCATGCGGCCCTGCATTTCAACCGCGAGATATTGCAGACCGCGCTGAACCACGTGCGGCAGGGTATCGCCGTGTTTGACGCGGAACTGCAGCTGATCTGTTCGAACCAGCAGTTCGGCGAAATTCTCGGGTTACCCCCGCACCTCGTGCAAATCGGGATTCCGCTGCAGGAGATCCTGGAATACATGGGAGCGATCAGCCCTCCCGGCTTCGGCGATGCCGACGGCTGCGCGTTGCTGGAAATGCGTCTCGCCGCCTATACCACGGTCGGCGAACCGTACCTGGAACGTTTGCCGGATCGTCACATGGTGATCGAGGTGCGCGCCAATCGGATGCCCGGCGGCGGGCTCGTGATCACCTTTTCCGACGTCACGCCGTCTTTCGAGGCGGCCGAGGCGCTGGAACGCGCCAATGCGACGCTGGAAAAGCGCGTGCGGGACCGCACAGAGGAGCTCACCCGCCTGAATTCGGAACTGGCGCTGGCCAAGAGCACCGCCGAGGACGCCAACATCTCGAAAACGCGGTTCCTGGCGGCGGCGAGCCACGACATCCTGCAGCCGCTGAACGCGGCGCGGCTCTACATCACGAGCCTGGTGGAACGGCAGAACGGCGGCGAGGATTCCCGGCTGGTGGAGAACATCGACGACTCGCTGGAGGCGATCGAGGAAATCCTCGGAGCTCTACTGGATATCTCACGGCTCGATGCCGGCGCCATGACGCCGTCGATCTCGAGCTTCAAGATCGGCGACCTGATGCGTTCGCTCGAGATCGAATTTGCGCCGATTGCCCGGGCCAAGGCGCTGAAGCTGACCTTCGTGCCCAGTTCGCTGGCCGTGGAATCCGACCGCCTGATGCTGCGCCGGCTGTTGCAGAACCTGATCTCCAACGCGATCAAGTACACTCCACGCGGGCGGGTGCTGGTCGGCTGCCGGCGTCGCGGCCGGTCGCTGCAGATCGGAGTCTATGACACCGGCGTGGGCATTCCCGTCATCAAGCGCGGCGAGATCTTCAAGGAGTTTCATCGTCTGGAGCAGGGCGCGCGGATTGCGCGTGGCCTCGGGCTCGGACTGTCGATCGTCGAGCGCCTCGCGCGCGTGCTCAACCACGGAATCGCACTCGATTCCAATGTCAGCGGCGGCTCGTTCTTTTCGGTGACGGTGCCGGTCGCCAGCGCCGCTACGGTCACCGGGGCGGTCACCAGCGCGACGCCGCTTTCCAGGACGCCGATGAGCGGCTCGCTGATCGTCTGCATCGAGAACGATCCGGCGATCCTGGATGGCATGAAAACCCTCCTGACGGCCTGGGACGCCGAGGTCATAGCGGTGGCCGATCCCGAGGCCGCCATGGAGGCGATCGAAGCCGCCGGCGGACGGGTCACCGGTCTTCTGGTCGACTATCACCTCGACCGCGGCAACGGCGTCGCTGCGATCCGCGACATTCGCCGCCGGTTCGGCGAGAACATTCCAGCCATCCTGATCACCGCGGACCGTAGCCCGCATGTACGGGAGGCGGCGCGTGAGGAGAACATCGCGGTACTCAACAAGCCGGTCAAGCCGGCGAGCTTGCGGGCGCTGCTCGGTCAATGGCGCACCCAGCAGATGGTCGCGGCGGAATAACCGCGCCGCTCAGCGAGTTCAAAAGCGCTGCGAGCCGCACCCGCGCCGTCACGGCGACCCTATCGAACCACCCCGGCGACCGAATCGTCCGGGTCAGCCGTGAAATAATCGATGGTCAGCACCCCCAGCACAACCAACACGGTCGCGCCGACCGCCGGCAGCACGCCGAGACAGCCCACTGCCACTACTCCCAGCAGGAGGACGCAGAAAACATCGGCGGCAATCTTGCCGCCCCGCTCGATGCCGTCCATTCTTCTTTGAAAATAAGCCATGGCTCCCTCCCGCTGTTGCAGCGGCCTTATGTGCCGATGATGCGCCGTGTTAGCAGAACAATGGTCGACTCTGCCAGCGCGGCGATGGTTTCGAGTCGACCCACTTCGGGGGAACCGGCCCTGTTGCGGCGAAGGCATGGCTGGCCGCCACCGGCGGTCGGGAATTCTGGCAGCGATCACGGCATGGGTGCGGCCCTCGGCGCCAAGATTTTGCAGGATGCCGGATACCTGCACCTCGATGGTCGCCTCGGCACGCCGAGCTCGCGGGCGACCTGCTTGTTGAGCAAACCATCCCGACAGCATCACCATCACCTCCGGCAGCGCGGTCATTCATCGAAGGACCCGGCTTCCTGTGGGGATTGCGGTGGCGGCTCGAATGCTCCCTAATGCAGAGCGGACTTCGAGAGAGATACCCATGACACTATTTGGCTTCACCGCTGATCCTGCACGGCTGTTCGGATCGGTTGATCGCCGCTTTGCTTTTTTGCCTATGCTTCCATTCATATCGGGCTCGATGGCTATTTTATCCAGCAGCGCGCGCATCGGATGTAGCAGGGGCCTGCGTCTCTGCCTTGCGCCATTGATTCTGACGGTGGCCCTCGCCTCACCGAGTTTTGCGATGGAAGGCGCAGAGCTTGACGGGGCGGCGTTGCGGCTTGGTTGGGCCCTCCCCTTCGTCGGTATCCTGCTTTCAATTGCTCTGTTCCCTTTGCTCGCTCCTCACTTTTGGGAGCACCATTTCGGCAAGATAGCGAGCGTTTGGGCGTTACTCATTGCGGGTCCACTCGCGTTCTGGTTCGGCCCGGTCACCGCATGGCATGTGCTTGCTCACACGGCCTTCCTCGAGTATTTTCCGTTCATTCTGTTGCTGCTGGCGCTGTTCACCGTGGCAAGCGGCATCGTTGTGTCAGGCAACCTGCACGGCACACCCGCAACCAACGTCATCTTGCTGACAATCGGGACGGCACTGGCGAGCGTCATTGGCACCACCGGCGCCTCGATGGTTATGATTCGTCCGGTGATTCGGGCCAACGACAACCGGCTGCACAACGTCCATGTCGTGGTGTTCTTCATTTTCCTGGTTTCGAACATCGGCGGTTCCCTCACGCCATTGGGAGACCCGCCGCTGTTTCTCGGCTTCCTTCGCGGGGTGGACTTCTTCTGGACCACCACGCACCTGCTGCCGCAAACGTTGTTCGTGGCCGCGTTCGTGCTCGCGATCTTTTTCGCGATCGACACCGCCATCTACAAGCGCGAGGGAAGCATTCCGATGGATCCGACGCCTGACCATCCCATACGAGTGAGCGGCGGCATCAATTTCGTCCTGGTAGGCTTGATCATCGCCGCCATTCTGATGAGCGCCAAGCTGAAACTCGGAATTGTGTCTGTCTTCGGTACTGAACTGGCCGTCCAGAATCTGCTTCGCGATGCGGTGATGATTCTGGTGACGCTTACATCTCTCGCACTCACGCCGAAGGCCAGCCATGAAGCCAACGGGTTCTCATGGACGCCGATCGTCGAGGTCGCGGCGCTATTCGCGGCGATCTTCGTCACCATCATCCCGGTGCTTGCGATCCTGCGGGCGGGGTCTTCGGGCGCGTTCGCTCCCCTTATAGCGCTCGTGACCAATCAGGATGGTACGGCGAACAACGCCGCGTATTTCTGGCTGACCGGCGCTCTGTCCTCATTCCTCGACAACGCGCCGACCTACCTCGTATTTTTCGAGATGGCTGGCGGAAATGCAGAGCGCCTCATGAACCAGGGGGCACTGACGCTCGCGGCCATCTCGGCGGGGGCGGTCTTCATGGGTGCAAATACCTACATCGGCAACGCGCCGAATTTCATGGTCTACGCCATCGCACGGGAGCGGGGCGTGAAAATGCCCAGCTTCTTCGGCTACATGCTGTGGTCGGGCTTCATCCTTCTCCCCGTGTTCGCACTGACTACCGTGATCTTCTTCAGATAGAGTTCAGCTGCAGCCTGGCTCCGGAGCCGCCACGTACATCGCGCCCGTCAGACTGCTTTACTGATCCCAGGGTGGCGTGGGCTTGTCGGGCATGAGGCTGGTCTGATTACGCCGACGGCATGCCTTGCCGCCACTGGCCGCCGGAAATCTTGGCGGCGGCGATCACCGCCTGGGTGCGGCTATCGACGCCCAGCTTTTGCAGGATCGCCGATACATGCGCCTTGATGGTCGCCTCCGACACGCCGAGTTCGTAGGCGATCTGCTTGTTGAGCAGGCCTTCCGACAGCATCATCAGCACCCTCACCTGCTGCGGGGTCAGCGTCACCAGCCGGTCGCGCAGGCGCGTCATATCCGGGTCTGCGGTAGAGGTGAGATCGGTGTCCGGCGGTATCCAGACGTCGCCCTCCATGATCCTGACGATCGCGTCGCGCAGGGTATCGACCCCGAATCGCTTGGGAATGAAGCCGGAGGCGCCGAAATCCAGCGAACGGCGGATGGTGCCGCCGTCGTCGCTGGCCGAGACGATCACCACGGGGATCGACGGGTACTGCGCGCGCAGGTAGATCAGGCCGGAGAAACCGCTGATCCCTGGCATTGTCAGATCGAGCATCACCAGATCGACATCGGAATTGCGTTCCAGCAGTGCGGTCAATTCATCGAAGGATCCCGCTTCGTCGATCTTCGCCGACGCCACCACGCTCGCCACCGCTTGTCGCAGCGCATCGCGAAACAGCGGATGGTCATCGGCGATCACGAGATGGGTGCTGGCAGCGGCAGTCATTGATTTCTTGTGAGACGGTTGCGGCAAACCCTTGGCCGCCTTGTAGAAGGCCTGCCAAGCGGGTTTTTCCAATTGATTGTCGTCTGCCGGGCGATCGCATGCAAGCGCCCAGTGCTGCCACGCCGCAAAGCAGTTAACCGCTACGTTGTGCATCGCAACATTAGCCGCGCGCATTATCGGTTGAACAGGAGATCGCGGGTCAGAGCATCGATCGCCTGGACTGCTTGAAGCGCCGCACGCAGACGATCGCGGTCGCGGGCCGACAGTCGTTTCACCGACACGGCGTTGGTAGGTGGGGTCCCGTGGGCGATATCCTCGACCTGCTGCGCCGCGATGAGATCGAGAAACACGCTCTGGGCCTCGCCGAGCTCATCAAGATCGGCCTGGCTAACGTGAACGCGGTCCTTCACACCGGCCAGCCGCGCCGCCGTCGATCGCGCCATCACGTGGTAGCGGATCGCCATCGCCCGCGCCGCGGCGACGAGACCGAACAGCCCGGCGGCCTTGAGGTCGATGCGGCCGCCTTCGGTGCGGATGCCGCCGAACAGCTTCAGGCTGGTGGGAACGCTGATGCCCTCGACCAGAAGTTTGGCGAACGCCACCTGGCCCTCGGCTGCGGCGAAGGCGTGCTGCCTCACCGCGACGGCAAGGCCGCCGTCACCGTGGACCGCCCTCAGGTCGAAGAAGATATCGACCGACAGCAGGTCCGCGGGATTGGAGCGCGTAATCCAGTGCTCGACGCGGTTCCTCCAGGTTGCGACCGAGCCGCGCCATTGCGCATTGCTGGCCATCACGCCGCCCTTGCAATAGGGCACGCCGACCTCATGCAGGATATCGGCGACATGGGTCCCGAGCGCCGCGAACCAGCGGTCCTCCTCGCCGTCCGGCTCGCCGCGTTCGAAGATCACGGCATTGTCCTGGTCCATCGCCAGCAGGCTTTCGCCGCGCCCGGCCGATCCGAGCACGATCATGACATAGCCGCATGGCGGTTCGCCCTGGCCGCGCTCGCGCAAGATCCGCTCGGCGATCACGGCGGCCTGCCTGGTCAGCGCGCCGAGTTCGCGCGAGATCACTTCCGCAATGTCGCGGCCGGACAGTCCTTCCGCCAGCAGCGATTCGGCGACCCGCGGCAGCTTCGCCCAAGCCCTCGCCAGCGCGGGCGCGTCCGCCGCGTCGTCGATCTCGTCGCCGAGCGATATCGCCTCTCCGGCGCGCAGCCGCAGCAGATCCCGCGCCGACAGGGCCCCGACCACACTGCCGGTTTCATCGACAACGCCGAGATGGCGGGTCTTGAGACGATTCATGCGGCCGATGGCGCGATAGACGAAAGCGTCCGCAGGAACCGCCGCGAGCGGCTGGCTCATGATCTGCCCGACCGGTATGTCGAGCGCGGCGGCGCCGAACCGGGCGATGGCGCGCAGCAGGTCGCGCTCGGTGACGATACCCGCTTCCGCGGCCTTGACGCCGCGGGAAACGGCGGCGTGCGATGCCACATAGGCGGCCGATATCCTCTCGCCCGCCAGTTGCGCGAGGGCGTCATGGACCGACGCGCCGGCTTCCACGAAGATCGCAGGCACCCGCATGATGTCCCGATTGCGGTGCCGGTAGGCGTAGCTGTCGAAGCGCTTCAGGGTCCGCTCGGCATCGGCACGTTCCGGAGCCTCGATCGCCTCGATCCAGCCGCTCTGCGCCTGGCCGTCGAGCACGGAAGTAAGGGCAAGGCAGGCCCGTTCAGCTTCAGCGATGGTGCGGATGCTGTGCTCGCGCAGCTTCGGCAGCAGCGCTAGAAACACCCGCGCCGTTGTTATGGCGTCACCGAGGGCGGAATGCCGGTCGGCCACCTCGACACCGAGCCAGGCGGCGAGCTTTTCCAGCGTATAGCCGGCCAGTTCCGGTGCGGCGATCTGCGCGAGCAGCCGCGTATCGAGCGTACGCGGCCGGATCCACGGCAGGCCGGCGAGATCGCATTCGCGCTTCAGCACCGCAAGATCGAACCCGACCGTGTGTCCGATCACCACGGCCTGACCGAGAAACGAATTGAATCCCGGCCAGACATCCGCAAACTCCGGGGATTGAGCAACCATGGCATCGTCGATCCCATGAATGCGCGTCGCGTCGGCGGGGATCGATTCGCCAGCCGGCCGCAGCAGTTGACGAAACGAGCCGCCGGTGTCCAGTTTCCCGGCCGAGAGCCGCACGCCCGCAAGTTCGACCACCCGTGCCTTGCGCGGATCGAGCCCGGTGGTTTCGGTATCGATGACAACGGCGTCGAGCGACAACAGCGGAGCCCCGCCAGCCGTTTTGTCCATCGCCACTCCCTCACCCCGGCGACCCGATGACTAGGCCGCGGCATCCGCCATCAATGTCCGCTCCAGCGCGGCCCTGTCCATGCGCGAAATCAATTCATCGTGGATGTTGCACAGGCTGACCCGGAGATAGTTTCGGGTGGTCTGGAAATCCCGTCCGCGCAAATTTTCGTGAATCGGCATCAAGTCGAAGTAGGCTTCCGCCAGCGGGTCGGGGATGTCCATCACCCGCTTGGGCGCATGTCCTCCGACCAGATCGAGCCGATGCGCGAGGTCGCTGCGTGCCTCGAGCCAGGCGACGTCCCCGATCGAGGGAGGGACCGGATAGCGGTCGAAAACCGATAGGACCACCAGAATGATCTGGTCGAGAACCTGCCGGCGCCGCATCCCGGCCTGAGGCGCCAGCGCCTTATCGATCATTTCACCTACCATCGCCAGGCCGAGCGGGAAGGCCTGCCAGCGCGAATGCTCGACGGACTGCGCGAACTCCTTCTCGGCAAAGAGGACCTTGGCATAGTGGCCCGCCCGCGCGCGCGAATACTCGTAGATTCCCTTTTGCACGATGAACGCCGACTGCGCGTCGACGAAATCCGCCAGCGCCTGCCGGTCGCGAATCGGCGGGCGGGGACGAAACAACTTGTCGAACAGCTTCATCACAGCCTCATCCCTGCCGGGCGAACCCGGGTTACTCCACAAGCTTACCCGATCTGGTAGCCGGCAAGTCCAATGTTCTCAACACCGTATCGCTGTTCGCAGTTGCAACAATCCCCTACCCCCCCGAAAGTATTATTAAGTCTGACCATTCGCAGTGTTACCGTTCATCGTTCCCGGCTGGCGCAAGACCGGCTGGAACGCGGTAGGGGGGCGCCGCGCCAGTGGGATTTTTGCATTCCCCTCGATCATTCAATCCGTCGCAGTTGCGGACGGTGTCTTGAAGGAGGAATTGCAGCCCATGCCCGACTCTAAAGATCTCAAACAGAGAGAAGAAGCCCACTGGGCAAAGACCTCGCGGCTGATGTTTACCCATCTCGGGGTCTGGTTCTTCTTCGGCTTCATTATCCACATGTTCGTGGTGCCGCTCAACAAGATCACCATTCCGATCCTCAACTTCCCGCTCGGCTTCTACATGGCCGCCCAGGGGTCACTGATCGTATTCGTGGTCATGCTGTTCATGTTCGCGAAGCAGCAGGACAAGATCGACCGGGAATTCGGCTTTGCCGAGGAAGATTGAGGGGAACGGACATGGCTACACAGTCTTCAGGCGGCGGCTCCGACTTTCTCAATAACCTTGGTCGGGTCTACGGCATCTACACCGGCGGCTTTCTCGCCTTCGTCATCTTGCTCGCGGTGCTCGAGCAGGTCGGGGTCCCGAACAAGATCCTCGGCTACCTGTTCGTGTTTTTCACGCTGGCGGTCTACGCCATCATCGGCGTTCTCTCGCGGACGGCGCAGGTCTCCGAATATTACGTCGCGGGCCGCAGTGTGCCGGCGCTTTATAACGGCATGGCGACGGGCGCCGACTGGATGTCGGCGGCTTCCTTCGTCGGCATGGCCGGCACCCTGTTCCTGCTCGGCTACGACGGCCTCGCCTGGGTGCTCGGATGGACCGGCGGCTTTGTGCTGGTGTCGATCCTGATCGGGCCTTATCTGCGCAAGTTCGGCGCCTATACGGTGCCCGACTTCCTGGCCTTCCGCTACGGCGGCAATTTCGCCCGCGGACTCGGCGTGCTCGTGCTGGTGGCCTGCTCCTTTACCTATGTGACGGCGCAGATCTACGGCACCGGCTTGATCGCTTCGCGCTTTCTCGGGATGCCCTTCGAACTCGCGGTGTTCGCCGGACTGGTCGGCATCCTGGTCTGCTCGATGCTGGGCGGCATGCGGGCCGTCACATGGACTCAGGTCGCCCAGTATATCGTGCTGATCATCGCCTACCTGACGCCCATCATCATCCTGTCCACCAAGAAGTACGGATTTCCGATTCCGGAACTCACTTACGGACAGGCCATCTCGGATATTGTCGCCCGGGAGCAGCAGATGCTGGCGAACGGTCTTGCGACCGTCGCCAGCCTCAAACCGCACATCTCGCCGTTCATCAACTACAGCCCGCTGAACTTCTTCGCGATCATCCTTTGCATGATGGTCGGAACGGCTTCGCTGCCGCACATCCTGATGCGCTATTTCACCACCCCGTCGGTGCGTGAGGCACGCCAGTCGGTGGCGTGGTCGCTGCTGTTCATCTTCCTGCTCTACTTCTCCGCGCCGGCCTACGCGGCGTTCTCGAAGCTGGAAGTCTACACCAACATCATCGGGTCGGACGTCAGCGCACTCAAACCGTGGATCTTCAATTGGGGCGAACTCGGCCTGATCCAGATCTGCGGCAAGAACGCAGGCAGCATCGACGCGATCATCGCGGCCTGCAAGGCGATCGCCGGACATCCCGGTGTGGTCAGGCTGCAGGACTTCGTGATCAACACCGACGTGATCGTGCTCTCCACCCCGGAGATCGCGGGCCTTCCGTATGTGATCTCGGGGCTGGTCGCCGCCGGCGGTCTCGCCGCCGCGCTGTCGACCGCTGACGGGCTGCTGCTCGCCATCGCCAACGCGTTGTCGCACGACGTCTACTACAAGATGATCGATCCCAACGCCCCGACCGTGCGCCGGCTGTTTATTGCCCGCATCCTCCTGCTGATCGTCGCCGTGGTGGCGGCCGCGACGGCCGCGACCAAACCGGGGGATATCCTGGCCATGGTCGGCTGGGCGTTCTCGCTGGCGATGGCCGGTAACTTCCCGGCACTCGTGATGGGCGTCTGGTGGAAACGGGCGACGGCGACCGGCGCGGTCTGCGGCATCATTGCCGGCTTCGGACTGTGCCTGTTCTATCTCGTGACAACGCGCTACTTCCCGGGCGCCGGCGTGCAGTATTTCGGCATGACCTCGCTCCTGAACCCGGTGACGGGGGCACCTATCGTCGATATCGCCAAAGCCATGGCCTTGCCCAACGCCATGGAGGCGTTCCCGACACTCGCTCACCCCTTGGCCAACAAGGTCGGCTGGTTCGGCCTCACCAACATCGCGTGCGGAATGCTGGGAGCGCCACTCGGCTTCGCGGTCATCTACGTGGTCAGCCTGCTCGGCAAGGAGCCGTCGAAGGAAATGCAGGCTTATGTCGACGATATCCGCAAGCCGCGGGGCAGGACGGTGCTCGAAGAGAAGACCATCTGACGGCAACGGCGACACATCTCGGCGAACGGGGCCCTGCGGGGCCCCGTTTTGTTTTCGATCACCGCGCGTCCGCTCTTGCCGCAGCAGTCGGCCCTTGCCATTGTTGGGCACGATCGTGGTGTCGTCTCACGGTTGGTCGATTGCGTAGGCACCGCGGGAGCATCGGACGTTGGATACTGCAACTTCAATCGCCACCTATTGGTACTACCATCTGCCAAACTTCGTTCTGGCGGCGCTGATGTACACGATGCTGGGCCGGTTCCTGCTCGGCCTGATGGTCGACGCGGATTCGCCGAACTATATCTGGCGGTTCTTCTGCCGTTTCACCGATCCCGTGATCGGCGTCATCGCGGTCGTGACCCCGAAGGTGACCGCTCCCGCCGTGCTGTGGCTGTTTGGCTTCGTCTGGATGTTCTGGCTGCGCGTCGTGCTCCACTACACATTGCTGGTGTTGAACCTCGCCCCCAAACTCGGCGGAGCGGCGTCATGAACCGCAATTTCTATTTCATCGGAATCGCGTTCTTCGGAATGATCAACGGCATCTTCAACCAGATATGGCTGATCTTCGCGCTGCTCTATGTGCAGACGCTCGCCGGTCCTCTGCTGTTTGGAAACCTGTCGCTGACGCTGATGTTCGCGTCGTTGATGGTTTCGACCGCCACGGTCATTCTCGGCGGAATTCCGGCCGCGATCTACGAGCGGGTTACCGGCGCCTCCGAATCGAACACCGTCTCGCTCTGGATTTGGCTTGCCGCAACCGCGATTCTGGCGCTGCCCGCCGCCGGCAACTTTCTCAAGATCGGCCTCTAGGCGGCCTCTGACGGTGAGGCGCGCCGTGACGTCGCCGCCTCGTCCGCATGCCGGAAGTCTCCGACGGCATCCTCGGCCGAACGTGGCCGACCGGCGCCATGGCGTTCTGGACAACCACACGCTGGCCCCCTATTGATCCTGTCGCATCTGGGATTGCGAAACCGGCGAATGCGCGAGGCGTCTTGTCCGGAAATGCCGGGTTGCAACGGCTCTGGCCTTTAAGGCTTGCAAGCGACGGAGGGCGGCTCATGGAAGAGATGCGCCGTATTGCCTATCAAACGGTATTGCGCGCCTGCGCCTTTGCATCGCTTGCCATCTTCTGCGTCATGATCGGCCTGTCGTTCCTGCCGCGCTCTGCCTTTCAGGCGGGCGGCTTCCTGAGCATGTTGCTGACGCTGGTTCTGGTGCTGAAGGCCCATGAAGCCCGGACCAAGGATCACCGCCGGACCGAAATGTGGCTCTATCTTCCCAAGGAAAACCGTCCGCCCCAGGCCGTCGCGCAGCGGACGGTTTCGACGATGATGCGCGAGATCTATTTGCTGTTCGCACGTTGGACGGCGATTGTATCCATCGTGATGTGGGCGATCGCGCTGTTTTTCTCCGTCATTGGACTTTAGCTCGAGACCGCGCCGGCCGCGCGGATCGTCCGATGTCCAACCCGGTCGTTGCCTTCCGTCCGCAGGCCGCGGCGAGCGGCCGGGCTCGTTCAGGGCTTGATGTCAGATCCGGCCCGCAAACTGCAGCACGACCTCGCGCTCGTGCGGAGCGCTGCGATGCTCGACCAGATAGATCGCCTGCCAGGTCCCTAGTGCGAGTTTGCCCTCGAGCACGGGAATATGCAGCGACGTTGCGGTCAGCATGGTCTTGATATGCGCAGGCATGTCGTCGGGGCCTTCGGTGTCGTGGCTCCACCCGGCGCCCTCGGGCGCGAGCCGGCCAAGCGCCGTCATCAGGTCGTCCAGCACCGAGGGATCGGCATTTTCCTGGATTGTCAGCGACGCCGAGGTGTGACGGATGAACAGCGTCACCGCACCCTCCCGCGCGCCGGCGTCGCCGACGAATTTTGCGATTTCGGTGGTGAGATCGGTGAAGCCGGGTCCTCGCGTCTGGACCGTCAGCAGCGAGGACACGATGGTGGCGGCGGTGACCGTCGACGGCGCGGAACGGGAGATGGATTTGGGTGGGGGCATAAGGACTCAAACCGGCGCCGGCAACGGTAGGTGCCTCATGGTGAGAGGCGCGCGCCTCGCCATGAGACTTTACTTTCAAATCCTGCCGGAAACGTCCTTCTGCACCCGGTTGGCCATTTCGATCAGCCGCTTCCACGCCCGCTCCAGAAACGACATCACCCGGTCCATGTCGCGGTCGCTCGGCAGCGGGATCTCGATCTTGCGCTCGCCCTCGGCCACTTTCGGGTCGGGCTTGAGCGAATCGGTCTTGGGTAAGGTTTCCTTGGGCAAGATTTCCTTGGGCAAGATTTCCTTGGGCAACGCTTCGTCGATCTTGCCAGCGACGACAGCGTCGCGCGCCGAAAGCTCGGTTTTCAGTCTCGCATTGTCAGCCTGCAGCCGGCCGATTTCCGCATCCAGCGCCGCGCGCTCGTCCGGCACGGCATAGCAGGCCCAGCCCGCGCCGTTCTTGCTGCAGGTCGAAACCGCGCCGGTCCTGGTATCCAGCCTGAGCACGCCGTCGGCGACCGGGGACAGCGCATAACGGCCATTCTCGGCATCCGGCATCGCCTGCGCGACGGCGGCGCCGGTTCCGGCGAAGCAGAAAATCACCCCGGTGGCGGCGATTGCTGTGGAGAATTTCGAGGGCAATGTCGCCGTGTTCATGGGTTCGCTCCGCCTCAAGATCGATAGACCGTCCCTGTCCTCAAACCTGATCCTACACCTGCGACCTATAGGGCGCGCGGCCGGATTTCAACGCGTCGGCGAGCAATTCGATCCGGTCCTGCCCCCAGAACACCTCGCCGTCGAGCACATAGACCGGGGATCCGAACACGTCGGCCGCCAGCGCATCCTGACGGTTTTGCTCATAGGCCTTGCTGACCTCGTCGGACTGCGAACGCTCGACCAGCTGCCTGCCGGGAAGCCCCGAATCGTCCGCCAGCTTCACCACGGTCACCGGATCGGTCAGATTGAGCTGGTCTTCCCACACCGCCGCGAAGGCCCGCCGCAGATAGGGATCGGGATCGTGGCCGGCCTCGACCGCTGCGATCACCACGCCATCGGCCAGCCGCGCATTGAACGGCCAGTTCGCCGGTTGCAGATGGAAGTTCAGGCCGCGCTTGTCCCGCCAGCGCTGCAGTTCGACCATCCGGTAGCGCTGCCGTACCGGATGACGCTTCATCAGCGGCAGCCCGCCGGTCTCCGAGAACAGATCGACCAGCACCACCGGCTTGTGGTTCACCTTGAGATCATAGGTATTTGCGGCTTCCCGGAACAAGCTGTGCCCGATATAGGCCCACGGGGACTGGAACGAAAAATAGTAGTCGACCTGACGCGGCATGCGGTCTCCCGGTGGAAATGGCGGTAGCGGTCATCCCAACAGACCCGCCGGTGCTGTGCAAGATCGGCCGTGATCGGGGTTAGCTATTGCAGTGCGGCGAGGGCTCGGCCACCGATCCCGGTCCGATTGAATAATCCAAGTTGAATCAATGAACTAACTGGTTACGACGCAATCTTGACTTGGTTAGATGCGGTCAGTATGGTCCGCGCGGCTTTTGAGGGTGACGGCGCGTAATTTCCATCCACCGCAGGTTCGTTTGGGCTCCACAGCATGGCTGAAGGCACGAACGGCGAGGGAAAAGGAAGTCGCGGCCAATCGTCCGACGAAGCTGCGCTTTCCGCAAGGCTCGGAAGTCTGGATCACCGGTTGTCCGAAATTCGCGACAGCCGCAAAATCGGGACTGACTCGTCCGGAAATGAGCAGGACAAGGCCCAGGCCAAGGCATCCGCCATGGCCACGGGGCTGCGCCTCTCCTCCGAACTGGTTGCAGGTGTTCTTGTCGGAGCTGCTCTCGGTTGGGGTTTCGATCGCTTGTTGTCGACTTCGCCCTGGGGCCTCATCGTATTCTTGCTGCTCGGCTTTACCGCCGGCGTGATGAATGTGATGCGGACCGCGGGCGTGATGGCTAAGCAGTCTGAGCGGCTTTGACGCGGGAATTGCCAAGCGCGACCGACATTCGACACGATCCGCGAGCGATCGCGAAACCGACAGACTGAGAGACGAATGGCCGCCGATCCAATTCATCAGTTCGAGATCACCAAGCTTTTCACCATCGGTCACATTGGCGGGCAGGAAATCGCGTTCACCAATTCGTCCGCCTACATGTTTCTTTCGGTGGCCGTGATCTCGCTGCTGATGCTCGGCACCGGCCGGCGGCTGGTCCCCGGCCGCCTGCAGTCGGTGGCCGAATTGAGCTATGAATTCGTGGCGAGCACGATCAGAAGCACCGCCGGCTCGGAAGGCATGAAGTTCTTCCCGCTGGTGTTCTCGCTGTTCATGTTCATCTGCATTTCGAACGTGATCGGGATCATTCCCTACACGTTCACGGTTTCCAGCCATCTCATCGTCACCGCCGCGCTGGCGCTGCTGGTGTTCTTCATCGTGCTGATTTACGGCTTCTACAAGAACGGCCTGAAATTCTTCAAGTTGTTCGTGCCGTCGGGTGTGCCGATCTACATTCTGCCGCTGGTGGTGCTGATCGAAGTCATATCGTTCTTCCTGAAGCCGGTTTCGCATTCGGTGCGACTGTTCGCGAACATGCTGGCGGGCCACATTGCGCTGAAAGTGTTCGCAAGCTTCGTCGGCATGCTCGGCGCCATCGGCTTCATCGGCTGGATCGGCGCCATCCTGCCGCTGGGACTGACCGTGGCGCTGACCGCGCTCGAGATCCTGGTCGCGTTCCTGCAAGCCTACGTCTTTACCATCCTCACCTGCATCTACCTCAACGATGCAATTCATCCGGGTCACTGACCTGGCCTTTCTGGCAAACCTGCCGCCCTAGCAAACCTCAAGAAGGAGTTCGTTTCATGGATCCGATTGCCGCGAAGTACATTGGCGCTGGTATTGCCTGCATTGGCATGGGTGGCGCAGGCGCAGGCGTGGGCATCATCTTCGGCAACTATCTCGCCGCCGCGGTGCGCAATCCCTCAGCCGCTCAGGGCCAGTTCGGCAACCTGATCTTCGGCTTCGCGGTGACCGAAGCGCTCGGCATCTTCTCGCTGCTGATCGCCCTGTTGCTGCTGTTCGCGCTCTGATCCACCACCGATCTGGCCGGTGAGGTCCCGATTTGGGGCCTCGATCGTCCAACGAGGAGAAGCCCGTGGCTACGACGGCCCAAACCTCGGCAGATGGCGGCCAGAAGGCGCCGTTTCCGCCGTTCCAAAAGGACACCTTTGCTTCGCAACTGGTGTCGCTGCTGGTCGCGTTCGTTGCGCTTTATCTGATCGTTTCGCGCATCGCCCTGCCGCGGGTCGGCAAGACGATCGACGACCGTCAGGCTGCGATCGAGAGCGACCTGGCCGCGGCACAGAAGCTGAAGGATGACTCCGACGGCGCCCTGAAAGCCTATGAGAGCGAACTGGCCGCGGCCCGTGCGCGCGCACAGGCGATCGGCGCCGAGACCCGCGAAAAGCTCAACGCGGCGTCGGAAGCCGAGCGCAAGGCGCTGGAAGACAAGCTATCGGTCAAGCTCGCCGAGGCTGAAAAAACCATCGCGTCGACGCGCGAGACCGCGATGAGCAACGTCCGCGGCATCGCCGCGGAAGCAGCCTCCGCGATCGTGCAGCGGCTGACCGGCGTGGCGCCCGACGGCAAGGCCGTCGACTCGGCCGTTGACGCGTCGCTGAAAGGATAACGTGATGTTCGCCCAACCGGAATTCTGGGTTGCCGTTTCCTTCGTCATCCTGATGGCGGTGTTCGCCTATTTCGGCGTCCATCGCACGGTGCTGACCGCGCTCGATCATCGCAGCGAACGCATCCGGGCCGAACTCGACGACGCGCGCCGGCTCAAGGACGAGGCCGCCAAACTGCTTGCGGAATACAAGGCGCGCCACGCCAAGGCGGAGGCCGAGGCCCAGGAGATCATTGCTTCCGCCAAAGCCGAAGCCGAACGCATCGCCGCCGAAGCCAAGACTAAGATGGAAGATTTCGTCGCCCGGCGCACCAAGACCGCCGAGAGCAAGATCGCGCTCGCCGAGGCCCAGGCGCTCGCTGATGTTCGCGCCGCGGCCGCCGACGCCGCGGTAACGGCGGCTTCCACCATCCTGGCGCAGTCGGTGCGCGGCCCGGTTGCGGACGACCTGCTGGCCAAGGGCATCACCGAAGTCAAAGCCAAGCTGAACTGACAGGTTGTCGATCGCCAACGAAAGCCGACGCGAGACATCGCGCCGGCTTTTTGTCGGCTCCGCCGTCGTCACCCGCGAAAGCGAAAGCGCGTGATCCGGGTTTGCAGCGACGCCAACGACAGAACCGAGTGGTATGAGTTACTTCTTCTTCTTCGCCTTCGGCTCCGGCTTCAGCGCCTGCGGATCGAAGCCGATGTAGAAGATATAGGAATCGCCGACCGCACCCGGTGGTGCCGGATACACCATATCCTCCGCGACCAGCGTGAACGGCACGCTGCCATCCTCGGACATCGACACCGAGGTCCGATAGGCTTTGGTGGCGATGGTCTTTTCCTGCACGCCGGACTGCACCACCGCCACCCGGATCGGGATGTCGACACTCGACGGAGCGCCCGCGGGGCCGGCGATGACGCGGCCCTGAATGCCGATCCGCGCGGTGATCTCGCCGCTGTTGTAGGTACAATCGCGCGCGGTGCGGGTGATCGTCACCTGGAAACGCAGGTCGTTGCCGACCGGCTGCTTGCCGGGGGCTGCCACCTGATAGGTCGAGGCGCCGGCGCGAATGCTGACCGGCGGACAGGACAGGTCGCTCGGGGCTTGGTCCGCCGCGGACGGGGCTCCCGGGGCGGGAGCCTCCTCGGACGTGCCGCCGCCGAACAGGCTCTTGAAGCGATCGGTGATGGACTGCGGCCACGCCGGCGATGCCAGCATGCCGTAGCCGATAGCCAGCGAGATCGCGGCCAATAGCGCGATCCCGCGAGATCTGCACGGCCGCGCGGCCGTCTTGACTGCGGGCTTATCCTTCATGCGACGTCCCCGACACCTTCCGCTTGTTCCGACCATCACCCCCGCCAGGCCCGGTTCCGATCAATCAGAACCGACGCTTTGGTCTCCTGTATTGACGCGTTTTCTTCGCGAACCGCCATCCACTTCGCTTGAGAATGCTCTGGCTTTATAGCAGGGCAATGGCGGCGAGCCAAAGGCGTCCGAAACGCCCCTTGAGACCGCGGTCAGCCGCGAAAATCCTCGTGCAGCAGACCGAATAGCAGGTGATCCTGCCAGACGCCGTTGATGCAGAGATAGCGCCGCGCCAGGCCCTCGCGGGCGAAGCCACATTTCTCCAGCACACGGATCGACGGGGTATTGGACGGAATGCACGCGGCCTCGATGCGGTGAAGATTGAGTTCGCCGAACAGCGACGGCAGCAGTACCCGAAGCGCGGCCGTCATATAGCCGCGATGCGCATAGGGCTCCCCGACCCAGTACCCGATGGTGCCGGCCTGCACGATGCCGCGGCGGACATTCGCCAGCGTTACGCCACCAATCATGGCGCCGTCGGACTCGCGGAACACGATGAAGGGATAGGACCGGTCGGCGGCGATGTCTTCGGCATAGCGGCGCAACCGCCGCCGGAAGCCGGAGCGGGTCAAGTCGTCGGACGGCCAGATCGGCTCCCATGGCGTCAGGTAGGCCCGGCTCGATTCGCGCAGTTGCGACCATGTCGGGAAATCGGACATTTGCGGCGCGCGCAGCAACAGGCCGTGGCCGCGCGGCGCGAGCGCGGCCGGTCCGCTGGAGGGCAAACGAAACAGGGCCATGGCTGAAGCTCTCCCCCGCCCGAACCTAATGCAGCAGCGTCTTCGCCTTCGACCGGGTCAATCCTTCCGCGAAAGCCACGGCCGTGTCCAGACCCCTGCCGCTGCCGAGCGCCACCACCGCCGGGCGGCTGCGCGACAGCAGGCCGCGGGCGGCGTTGCGCGTCGATTCCACGCTGACCGCGTCGATCCTGGTGACCAGCTCTTCCACCGTCAGCGGCCGCCCATAGGCCAGCACGTGGCGCGCCAGCTGTTCGGCGCGCGACGAGCAGCTTTCAAGCGCCATCAACAGCCCGGCCTTCATCTGCGCCTTGGCGCGCGCCACCTCCGCTTCGGTCAGCGTCTCGACCGCGTCGTTGATGACGTCGACGATCACTTCCATCATCTCAGGCGCGTCGCCGGGGTCAGTCCCGGTGTACAGCCCAAAAAAACCGGTGTCGCTGTAGGGCGCGTGGAAAGTGTAGATCGAATAGCACAGCCCGCGTTTCTCCCGGACTTCCTGGAACAGCCGCGACGACATCCCGCCGCCGAGCGTGTTGGTGAAGACCTGCAGGGAGAACAGCGACAGGTCCGATTGAGGTACCCCCTCGAGCGCCAGCGTCAGATGCGCCTGCTCGAGGTCGCGATGTACCACGCGGGAGCCGCCTTTGCCGAACGTCGCCGCTTGCGGCTTCGGCGCCGGAGGGCCGTCGAAGCTTGCGAAGCGATGCGCCACCTCGGCCACGACCCGCTTGTGATCGACCGCCCCGGCGGCGGCCACCACCATGTCGGGAGCGCGATAATGCGTCGACAAATAGCCGCGCAGCGTATCGCGATTGAACCCCTTGAGCGTCTTGGCCGTCCCCAGCAGCGAGCGTCCTATCGGCTGATCGGGGAAACACAGTTCGTTGAGGTGCTCGAACACCACGTCATCGGGCGTATCCTGGGCGGCGCCGATCTCCTGCACGATGACGCTTTTTTCGCGCTCCAGCTCATCCGGCACGAACGACGGATTGGCGAGGATGTCGCTGAGCACGTCGAGCGCCAGCGGCACGTCGGCCTTCATCACCCGGGCATAATAGGCCGTGGTCTCGGTCGACGTGCCGGCATTGAGATCGCCGCCGACCGCCTCGATTTCCTCGACAATCTCCCGCGACGAGCGCCGCGTCGTGCCTTTGAAGGCCATGTGTTCGAGCAGATGCGATATGCCGTGCTCGTTGGGCCTTTCGTCGCGGCCGCCGACGCCGGCCCATACCCCGAGCGCCGCCGTCTCCAGATGCGGCATGGAATCGGTGACCACGGTGAGCCCGGAGGGAAGCTTGGTGACTTCGACGCTCATCCGGCAACTCCCTGCTTCGCGGCGCGGCTGACCGAGCGCACGAATCGTTCTACTTCGACCTGGTCGTTCTTCATGACCTTGATGTGCTCCGGCCTCGACATCAAACCCTCGAGCCAGGCGGGCAGCTCCGGGCGCACCCCGCACGCCGCCTCCACCGCATCGGGGAATTTCGCGGCATGCGCGGTCGACAGCACGATGTTGGGAATTTTCGAATCGGGGGTGTCGCGATCCGCCACCGCCAGCGCCACCGCGGTATGCGGATCGACCAGATCGCCGGCCTCGCGCCAGGCGGCGCGGATGGCGGCAGCGGTTTCGGTTTCGTCGGCGCGGCCGGCGTCGAATTCGGCGCGGATCGCCGCCAGCGTAGCGTCGGGAAGCACGAAGCGCCCGGATTGTTTCAGCGACGCCATCAGCCGGCGCACGCCCGCGGCATCGCGGCCACCAGCCTCGAACAGCAGCCGCTCGAAATTCGAGGAGACCTGGATATCCATCGACGGCGATGCCGAGGCGTAAACCTCGCGCACTTCATAGATGCCGGTCTTCAGCGTGCGCGGCAGGATATCGTTGATGTTGGCGGCGATCCGCAGCCAGCGCACAGGCAGGCCCATTCGCTTGGCGACGTAGCCGGCGAAGATGTCGCCGAAATTTCCCGTCGGCACGGTGAAGTCCACCATACGCGCCGGGGAGCCGAGCGCCACCGCCGAGGTGAAATAATACACCACCTGCGCCACAATCCGCGCCCAGTTGATGGAATTGACGCCTGACAGCGAAACCGAATCGCGAAAGCCGTGATGGTTGAACAGCCCCTTCACGATCGCCTGGCAATCGTCGAAGTGGCCTTCGATGGCGAGCGCATGGACGTTAGCGGCGCCCGACGTCGTCATCATCCGCCGCTGCACGTCGGAGATCCGGCCATGCGGAAACAGCACGACCAGATCAACACTCGCGGCGCCCGCAAACGCATCGACCGCGGCGCCACCGGTATCGCCCGAGGTTGCCACCACGATGGTGGTGCGCTGCGCGCGCTTCGCCAGCACGTGATCCATCAGCCGGGAGATCAACTGCATCGCCACGTCCTTGAACGCCAGCGTGGGGCCGTGAAACAGCTCCAGCAGGAATTGATTGGGCCCGATCTGGTCGAGCGGCACCACGGCGGGATGGCGGAACGTGGCGTAAGCCTCATTGGCCATGCGACCGAGATCGGCGTCGGAGATTTCGCCGCCGACAAACGGGCGGATCACCTCGACCGCGACTTCCCAATAGGGCCGGCCGAACAACCCGGCGATGGCTTCAGGGGATAATTGCGGCCAGGTTTCCGGCACGTAAAGGCCGCCGTCGCGGGCGAGCCCGGTCAGCATCACATCGCAGAAACCTAGCGTGGGGGCCTCCCCCCGCGTCGAAATGTACCGCGTCAAACCGCCCTCCAAAGGCCCAAGGTTACCGCCAAGCCTTTGATATAACTGAATTATCGAGTTCGAATACAGCGAACTTGGCGGCACCATAATGGGTTTTCCCGCCTAGGGGAAATGCACAAGGACGAAAGGTCGGATCCAGCGGCCTTCATCGCCCCGCAAGCGCGGGAACCACGACCCTGGCGCCCTGTCGATTCCATCACTGCGCCCCTGGAAGACCGATCACCCCGTGGAGCCCACGGGGCGGCGCTCAGGCGCCGACCCGGCGAAATGATAGTGTGTGACAAACATGACTGCGCAATCTCGCGGCGCGTTTCGCCCGAGGCTTGATGAAAAGATCCCGCCCTCCGAATCAAAGGGCGCAGGGAATGCCGGGCGCCCGATGCGCCCGATAGCCGCGTGTGCAAGGGTATAGGAGAGAACGCACACGCGTTAGTCAGGTCACACCGGAATCACCCGGCATTCCCCGCGCAGTGGTTTACGGCTTATACGTACCCTCCCCGGCGATCGGCTTTCTTGCCGCCGTCACTTGCGGGACTGACCGCGAGCTTGACACCAGCACCGAGGTGTCAGGACCATACGACTTCGCCGTCCGCTTCCAGCGCCCACGTCACGAGCGCCATCCGCGTCCACCGCATCCCCGCCCCGCGCTGGTGACGTTGCGCAACGCCCCTTGGGATGGGACGGGATGCGAGGAATATACGCCGATTTACGATTCGGAAAAACAGAATTATTTGCGACACCCTGGCTTGACTCGGGATTCTGAAAAACAGAATCGATTTGCCCGTCGGGTGGTCACACAAGGCAGGCAGGCCGGCCTGCTGGTGCCGGCGGCCGAGTCGCTGTTGTCACGCATGCTTGCGGAGGTTGGTGCCATCCTTCACGCCCCAGCGATTATTCTCGAGATCCGACGAGTGCGCTGAAGCTGCAACCGGCAGCCGCAATCACCTCCGACGGATCACATCCGCGCGATGGTGCCGTATCCGTCGGTGTAACCCGGCCAACAACGGTGGCCGCCTTACCTGGAGCGCTCGTCACCGCCGTCCTGCGATGAAGCTACCCGCCGCTGTGTGCGCCACCACGCCCCGAAGGCGACCGCCATCACGCCGGCCAGGCCGAACCAGGTGACGGCATATTGCAGGTGGTCGTCCTTCAGACGAACCGTGAGCGGACCGGGTTTCGGGATGCCGCTCGCCGGCGTCGGCGCTTCCAGGTCGACATAGAATGGCGCGACCGGCGCCCCACTCTCGCCCCAGCCGAGCGTCCGCGCCATCGCCAGATGATCGCGGGTGAACCACAGCCGTCTTGCCATGTTCTGCGGCGGCGTCAGCGAGCCCGCGCTTTCGGGAAAGCGAAGGTAGCCCGACAACGTCACCGGCTCCCTGGTGACGAGCCCTGCGACCGCGCGATCCTGCTGGGCGCGATCCTGCATCGTGTTCTGCACGAAGCCGGCATTGATCACGAGCGTCTCGCCGGTCGGAAGTGTTGCGGGCATGAACGCCCAGGTTCCGGGACCGGTCACGTCGTCGCGCACCGCCGAGCCGGAACTGTAGACCATCGCATCCGGACGGGATTGGTACGTTGCGGCAAAGCGGACGCGGCGGAATTCGTCGCGCTGCGGCGTCAGTGCACTCCATTGCGAAGCCTGCGGCAGCGCGCCGGGACCCTCCGCCAGGCGCTCGGTCAAAGCCGCGATCAGCGCATGCTTCTCGACCCGGCGCTGCAACTGCCACAGCCCGAGGCCGACGCAGAACGCCACCATGACAAGGGTGAAAATGCCGAAGCCGGCGATGCGCCGGGTCGCAATGACCCCACTCATTTCGGCTCGCGGTCGATAAGCCGGCCGGGTTCCGCCTTGTGGTGGAACTGCAGCGCGATCAAGAGCGACTTCATCGCGCGGAGCGGCAGCAGCGTCGTCGCGAGAATCAGCGGCAGCCACAGCGCGGCGTGCAGCCAGAACGGCGGCTGATACTTGATCTCCACGATCAGGGCGCAGCCGACCACGATGGCGCCGGCGATCATGATGATGAAGATAGCGGGCCCATCGCCCGTATCGATGAATGCATAGTTGAGCCCGCAGGCCTCGCAGTTCGGCCGCAGGTTGAGAAATCCGGCGTACAGCTTGCCCTTGCCGCAGCGCGGACATTTGCAGGCGAGGCCGCGCATCGCGCTCTGGGCCACCGTGGGTAACGTCTCGTCCAGCATGTCTTGATCTTTCGTCGTGGCGAAACGAAAGGGCGGCCCTGACGGCCGCCCTCTTGTAGCATATTTGCTTTGGCCGCGCGCGCAGCGCTGGCCATGGCTTCCGCGTCACCGCCCCCAGACATAGATGGCGATGAACAGGAACAGCCATACCACGTCGACAAAATGCCAGTACCAGGCGGCGAACTCGAAGCCGAGGTGCTGGGTCGGCGTGAAATGCCCGGCATAGGCGCGGAACAAACAGACCAGCAGGAAGATGGTGCCCACCAGCACATGGAAGCCGTGAAAGCCGGTCGCCATGAAGAAGGTCGCGCCGTAGATGTTGCCGGCGAAGGCGAACGCCGCGTGACCGTACTCATAGGCCTGCACGCAGGTGAAGGCCGCGCCGAGCAAAACTGTTAGGATCAGGCCGTATTTCAGGCCCTGGCGGTCGTTCTCCAGCAGCGCGTGATGCGCCCAGGTCACCGTGGTGCCCGACGTCAGCAGGATCAGCGTATTCAGCAGCGGCAGATGCCAGGGGTCGAAGGTCTCGATGCCCTTGGGTGGCCAGACGCCGCCGAACAGCGCCTCGCGGGTGGCATGGACGGGATCGGCGGGGAACAGCGCCGAGTTGAAGTAGGCCCAGAACCAGGCGACGAAGAACATCACTTCGGAAGCGATGAAAAGGATCATGCCGTAGCGGTGGCTGATCTGCACCACACGGGTGTGGTCACCCTTATACTGGGCCTCGCGGATCACATCGGTCCACCACGCGGCCATGGTGTAGAGCACGCCGATGGTGCCGATGCCGAAAATGATCGGGGCGGCGGAAAACATCTTATGCATCCAGGCGACCGCGCCGACGGCCATGATGAAGGCCGAGATGGAGCCGACGACCGGCCACGGGCTCGGATCGACGAGGTGATAGTCGTGATGCTTGACTTGGGCCGTAGCCATTGCAGTGTCTCCGTTAGCGGTGCCGTGCCATTCGGCAGGTATTCGTCTCAAAAATCAAATTCCAAAGAACCTCGAACATATCCGTCGAGCCCGGGATTCCGGCGATCAGAGGCTGCCCTTGCGTTTGTCCGGCTCGCTTGACGCCAGCGGTTTCGGCGCCGGTTCGCGTACCGGGTAGAAGGTATAGGACAGCGTGATGGTATTCAGTCCGTCGTTCTCGCTGTCCGCGGCCAGCGCCGGATCGACATAGAATACCACCGGCATCTCGCGCTTCTCGCCAGCCGCCATGGTCTGTTCAGTGAAGCAGAAGCAGTTGATCTTCTGGAAATACGCCCCGACCGTCAGCGGCGCCACATTATAGGCGGCTGCCCCGGTGGTCTCGCGCGCCGACTGGTTGGTCACGGTGTAGAATACGGTGAAGACCTCGCCGATCCGGACCTCGATTTCGGTCTGCTCCGGCTCAAACTTCCATGGCAGCCCCGGCCCGACATTGGCGTCGAAGCGCACCGCGATCTTGCGCGCCAGCGGCGCGCCTGCCGGACCTGAAGTCGCGACCTGAGTGGTGCCGTTGAACCCGGTGGTACGGCAGAACCAGTCGTAGAACGGCACCGCTGCATAGGACGCGCCGACCATCAGCACCACGACGAATCCGCAGGTCGCAGCCACCGCCGCATCGCGGCCAAGCCCACGCAGCGTGAAAAGCCCGCGCGGTCCCCGGCCTGCGGCCGGGTTCTGCCTTGCTGTCGGCGGTTGCGGCATCGTGGGCTGGCTCTCCATGTCGATTACCTCATTCCGTTACATCGGCCGCACCAGGACACCCGGCCCCTTGACCATGGTGACCGCGAAAAACAGCACGACCAGCACGCCGAGCGCCAGCGCGATGGCGATCGAACGCTCGCGGCGGCTCTTCTTCTGCGCCTCGGTGAGGACGATGCCGTCTGGCTTCTGCTTGTCATCCATCCGTTCATGCGCCCCCTACCAGATCGACGGTGCTACGGCATGGGCGATGACCTCGAGGAGCAAGGTCGCGAACAGCGCGAACAGATAGAATATCGAGAAGGCGAACAGCTTTCGCGTGGCGCGCAATGCCCGGCTTCCGGTGCGATGCCGGTAGACGCTGACCGCGAGCGCCAGCATGCCGGCGCCGAGCACCAGCGAAACCACGCCGTAGACGGCGTCAAAATAACCGAGCGGCCATGGCGCCACGGCGACCGCGACCAGCACGATCGTATAAAGCAGGATCTGCAGCCGGGTCGCATCGGGACCGGCGACCACCGGCAGCATAGGCACCCCGGCACGGGCGTAGTCGTCGCTGCGAAACAGCGCCAGCGCCCAGAAATGCGGCGGGGTCCAGAAGAAGATGATCAGGAACAGCAGCAGCGGCTCGACCGACAGCGAGCCGGTCGCCGCCGCCCAGGCCACGACCGGAGGCAGCGCACCGGCGGCGCCGCCGATCACGATATTCTGCGCGGTCCAGCGCTTCAGCGCCATGGTATAGATCACGACGTAGAAGAAGATCGTAAACGCCAGCAGCCCGCCGGCCAGCCAGTTGACGAGGATACCCAGCGTCATCACCGAGAAGAACGCCAGGATCATCCCGAAGGCGACCGCTTCCGGACGCGTGACGCGGCCGCGCGGGATCGGCCGGTTGGCGGTGCGCGACATCAGCGCGTCGATGTCGCTCTCGTACCACATGTTGAGCGCGCCCGAGGCGCCGGCGCCGACCGCGATGCAGAGGATCGAGGTGAAGGCCAGCACCGGATGGACGTGCCCGGGTGCGATCACGAGCCCGACCAGCGCCGTGAAGATCACCAGCGACATCACCCGCGGCTTCAACAGGGCGATGTAGTCGGCAACACTGGCCTCGGAGATGCGAGGCAGTTCGATGGCGTTGTGGTCGATAACCGACAAGACAGGTCTTTCTTCCGTTTGAGTGCGCGGCGCAAAGGATGCGCCGCGCCATTTCGGTTACTGCACGCGCGGCAGCACTTCGAACTGATGGAACGGCGGCGGCGACGGCAGCGTCCATTCCAGCGTGGTGGCGCCGACGCCCCACGGATTGTCGGCAGCCTGCTCCTTCTTCACGAAGGCCAGGATCACGCCGTAGATGAAGATCAGCACGCCGAAGCCCGACAGGTAGGAGCCGAGCGAGGAAACCAGGTTCCAGCCGGCGAAGGCGTCGGGATAGTCGACATAGCGGCGCGGCATGCCGGACAGGCCGAGGAAATGCTGCGGGAAAAACACCAGGTTGACGCCGATGAAGGTGACCCAGAAGTGCAGCTTGCCGATGGTCTCGCTGTACATATAGCCCGACATTTTCGGGAACCAGTAGTACCAGCCGGCGAAGATCGCGAACACCGCGCCGAGCGACAGCACGTAGTGGAAGTGCGCGACCACGTAATAGGTATCCTGCAGCACGCGGTCGACGCCGGCGTTGGCCAGCACGACGCCGGTGACGCCGCCGACCGTAAACAGGAAGATGAAGCCGATCGCCCACAGCATCGGGGTCTTGAACTCGATCGAGCCGCCCCACATCGTGGCGATCCACGAGAAGATCTTCACGCCGGTCGGCACCGCGATCACCATGGTGGCGGCGACGAAGTAGGCCTGCGTCGCCGACGACATGCCCACGGTGTACATGTGGTGCGCCCACACCACGAAGCCGATGCCGCCGATTGCGACCATCGCATAGGCCATGCCGAGATAGCCGAACACCGGCTTCTTCGAGAAGGTCGAGACGATCTGGCTGATCATGCCGAAGCCGGGCAGGATCAGGATGTAGACTTCGGGGTGGCCGAAGAACCAGAACAGATGCTGGAACAGCACGGGATCGCCGCCGCCGTCGGCGGAGAAGAAGGTGGTGCCGAAATTGCGGTCGGTAAGCAGCATGGTGATGGCGCCGGCGAGCACCGGCAGCGACAGCAGCAGCAGGAACACCGTGACCAGGATCGACCACACGAACAGCGGCATCTTGTGCAGGGTCATGCCCGGCGCGCGCATGTTGAAGATGGTGGTGATGAAGTTGATGGCGCCGAGGATCGACGAGGCGCCGGCCAGATGCAGCGACAGAATCGCGAAATCGACCGCCGGTCCGGGATGGCCCGAGGTCGACAGCGGCGCGTAGATGGTCCAGCCCGCACCGACGCCGTTGGCCCCCGGCTCCCCCTCGACAAAGGTGGAAATCAGCAGCAGCGCGAACACGCCATGTCCGGCGCGCCGATCATCAGCGGCACGAACCAGTTGCCGAAGCCGCCGATCATCGCCGGCATCACCATGAAGAAGATCATGATCAGACCGTGCGAGGTCACGAACACGTTGTAGGTGTGGCTCTCGTGAAAGAGTTGGACGCCGGGATACATCAGCTCGATGCGGATCGCGATCGACATCGCCGCGCCGATGACGCCGGCGACGATCGCGAACACCAGGTACATCGTGCCGATGTCCTTGTGGTTGGTCGAATAGACGAAGCGCCGCCAGCCGGTCGGATGGGCGTGCGCATGATCGTCATGCGCGTGGGCGTGATCGTGGTGAGCCGGTGTTGCTGTTGCCATTTTCAAATCCTGCCTTGCAGTCCTATCAGACCTCGCGGTCCCGTCGCCCGTGTCGTTTCCGCAACCAAGCCGTTAGGCTTACCGCGCCGCCGCGCCCGCCGAGGCGAACGAATTCGCCGGGTTGGTCGCAAACTTCTTCTTCGCGGTCTCAACCCAGGCCGCGAATTCCTGGTCGCTCACCACCCGCACTGCGATCGGCATGAAAGCGTGATCCTTGCCGCATAGTTCCGAGCATTGGCCGTAGAACATGCCGGTCTTGGTGGCCTTGAACCAGGTCTCGTTGAGACGGCCGGGGATCGAGTCGATCTTGATGCCGAAGGCCGGCACCGCGAAGGCATGGATCACGTCGGCGCCGGTGGTCTGGATCCGGACCACCTTGTTCACCGGTACGACCATTTCGTTGTCGACGCCGAGCAGCCGGGGCTTCTTGTCCTGAGCCAGCAGCGAATCGAATTCGAACTTCCCGTTGTCGGGGTAGGAATAGGTCCAGTACCACTGTTTGCCGGTTGCCTTGATGGTTAGATCAGCCTTGGGAATGTCGAGCTGCTGGAACAGGAGCCGGAACGACGGTACGGCGATGGCGACCAGAATCAGCACCGGAATCAGGGTCCAGGCGACTTCGATCAGGGTGTTGTGGGTGGTCTTGGAGGGGACCGGATGAGCCTTGGCGTTGAATTTCACCACCACCATGACCAGCAGCACCAGGACGAACAAGGTGATGATGGTGATGATCCAGACCAGCAGCGTATGGAACCAGGTGATGGTATCCATCACCTCGGTGGCCGATTCCTGCAGGGTCCATTCCCACGGCGCGGGCTGTCCCAATTCGGCGAAAGCCGCCCCGCCGGCGGCCAGCGCAACGCCCGCCACCGCCAAACCCAGCAACCGTCGGCCCATCAGGCCCTTCGACATCTTCATGCCGCTCGCGCTCCCTTGATAAATCCCCGAAGCATTCCGCCGGATGGCGGGAAATGCTGCACGATCCGCCCCCCGACAAACGGCCTTGAAAAGTACTTTCGAAGTACCGGGGCCAGATCGCTAGAACGCGTCGAAATCCAGCCTCTCAAACCATAATTCTCAGGCTCTCGCAATGCAGTAGTGAGCATGGCGCGGCGCGTCACCGGCGATTCGAAGCACCGCGGATTTTCCCGGCCAATCAGGCCAAACTTCCATTCTTGCACGGTTGGCGCTTGACAGCCGGATTGCCCGATGTAGGCACAGAATGGGTGCGCCACAGGCGCCTGATTCGCCTGACGGGGCGCCGATCCCGGCGTAAGGTCTGGAACATCGCCTTCAAGGCGCCGTCATTGCCGTATCAGTCCAACGCTCGGACCGACACAGCCTGAGGAACATCAAAGGGATCGAGCCTGATGGGGCGTTCGAAACACCGGTCGAAAAGCGCAAACTGCCGCGGCCATCGACTAGCCGCCGGTCTTGGCCGCCTCACGGCCGCCTGCCTGACCGCGGCCGGCCTCGCCGTCGCGCCATTGCCGGGGCTGACCGGAACGGCCAGCGCCCAGGGCGCGGTGCGCTCGGTACACGGCGACTGGCAGATCCGTTGCGACACTCCGCCCGGCGCCCAGGGCGAGCAATGTGCCCTGATCCAGAGCGTGGTGGCGGAAGACCGGTCCAATGCCGGCCTTACCGTGATCGTGCTGAAAACCGCTGACCAGAAGAGCAAGCTGATGCGGGTGGTAGCGCCGCTGGGCGTGCTGCTGCCCTCCGGGCTCGGCCTGAAACTCGACAATGTCGATGTCGGCCGCGCCGGTTTTGTCAGATGCCTGCCCAATGGCTGCGTGGCGGAGGTGGTGATGGACGACAAGCTGCTCGGGCAGCTGCGCTCCGCCAAGACCGCGACATTCATCATTTTCGAGACCCCGGAAGAGGGAATCGGGTTTCCGCTCAGTCTGAACGGGATCGGCGAGGGGTACGACAAGCTGCCGTGAGGACCGGCTACGCCAGAGCATGATGTTGAACCGATTGGCCATAAGCGCGGAGCCGCGGCGATCTGATGCCCGACGCGGCGCACGCCCCTGCCACAGGCCTTTACAAAAAAATCGCGAAAACAACCCCATGCAATGTGGATTGCGCGACTCGCAGTGCTCGCGCTGGATCGCCGCTCAGGCGCGACAAGATCGGGGGCTTGATGAAATCCGTCGATATGACTTTCCCAATCGGAACAATATCGACGGACATAGCGATCGTTCCCGCTCAGAGATCTGATCCCGCCCCTCGCGGAACGGCCGGGAAGCGACTATCTTGGATTTCAGCCTCCCCACAACGGATCGCCTCATGACCCCCACCACCTCCCTGCTCGACCGCGCCAATCTCGACCGCGATGCCGTCCGCCATCAGGTGGCGCGGGGGCTTTCGGGCGCCGACGACGGCGAGTTGTTCCTGGAATACGGCCAGTCCGAAGCGCTGATGTTCGACAATGGGCGGCTGAAGCAGGCCACCTACGACACCGCGCAGGGATTTGGCTTACGCGCGGTGAAGGATGACGCGGTCGGCTACGCGCATTCCTCCGACGTGTCGCTGCCGGCGCTGATCCGCGCCGCCGATGCGGTAGCAGCGGTGCGCGGCGGCTACAGCGGAAAGCTCGCGGCGGCGCCGGCGCACACCAATGTTCGGCTCTATGGCGACGAGAATCCGCTCGATGCGCCGGGCTTCGAGAGCAAGGTCAAACTGCTGGCCGAGATCGACGCCTATGTCCGCGACAAGGACCCGCGGGTGCGGCAGGTGACGGTCAGCCTGATGGCGAGCTGGCAGGTGGTGGAAATCCTGCGGCCCGACGGCGAAAGCTATCGCGACATCCGCCCGTTGGTGCGCATCAATGTGTCCGTCGTCGCCGGACAGGGCGACCGGCAGGAAAGCGGCAGCAAGGGCTATGGCGGCCGCGAACCTTACGCGCGCTTCATCGAGACCAAAGCCTGGCGCGACGCCGCCGACGGCGCGATCCGCGAGGCCATGATCAATCTGGAATCGGTGCCCGCTCCGGCGGGCGAAATGGATGTGGTGCTCGGCGCCGGCTGGCCCGGCGTGATGCTGCATGAGGCGGTCGGCCACGGCCTCGAAGGCGATTTCAACCGCAAGCAGACGTCCGCCTTCGCCGGCCTGATGGGCCAGCAGGTCGCCGCAAAAGGCGTCACCGTGGTCGACGACGGCACCATGGCCTCGCGGCGCGGCTCGCTGTCGATCGACGACGAGGGCACCCCGACCAACCGCACCGTGCTGATCGAAGACGGCATCCTGGTCGGCTACATGCAGGACCGCCAGAACGCCCGGCTGATGAACATGAAGCCGACCGGCAACGGCCGCCGCCAGGGCTACGCCCATGTGCCGATGCCGCGCATGACCAATACCTACATGCTGGCGGGTCGCCGCGACCCCGCCGAGATTCTCGCCTCGGTAAAGAACGGAATCTACGCCGCCAATTTCGGCGGCGGCCAGGTCGACATCACCTCGGGCAAGTATGTGTTCCAGTGCACCGAGGCCTACAAGATCGAGAACGGCAAGATCGGCGCGCCCTTGAAGGGCGCGATGCTGATCGGCAATGGGCCGACCGACCTGCATCGCATCACCATGGTCGGCAACGACCTCGCACTCGATACGGGGATCGGCACCTGCGGCAAGAACGGCCAGGGCGTACCGGTCGGCGTCGGCCAGCCGACGCTGCGGATGGAAAGGATTACGGTCGGAGGAACCGGCTAGCTGGCTTCCGCGCGGAAAGCGGCACGCTGGAAAAAACTGTGGCCGGAGATCACGGTGCTGCCGGCGGCTGTCGTCCAGGAAAAAGTTTGCGCCAGCCAGCTAGAATGACGTCGTCAGATCGGTGAGCCATTGCGGCGAAGCGTCGACCAGCACCGCCTCGATTTTCTTGTCAGCGCCGCTGACGATCGCCACGCCGATCAGGATGAACGCCGCTCCGAGCAGCCCCTTGCCGAGTTTCCCCGCCGACATCAGGCGCGAGCGCACACGCATCAGCGTCGCGCGCGACAGCAATCCCAGCAGGACCAGCGGCAAGGCCGCCCCGACGCCGAACACCGCCATCGTCAGCGTGACCTGAGGCAGATCCTGTCCCTGCGAAGCCAGCAGCGACGCCGCGCCGAGGGTCGGGCCCACGCAGGGCGCCCAGACCGCGCCGAGCAACAGGCCGATCGCGAACTGGCCTGGCAGTCCCGACGACGCAAAGCCGCCGAAGCGCTGTTCGGCCCAGTTGGACATCGGGCCGCCCGCCGCCGCGAGCCGGGCCTGCCATGAGGGCATGACTAGGATCGCGCCAAGCGCGATCATGATCCCGGCGGCCGCGACCCGGAACATGGCTGCATCGATGCCGAGTCCGAATCCGGCGACCGCGAGCAACAGGCCGAGACCCGTGAACGATACGGCGAGACCCGCGGCCAAGGCGAACGCCCCAAGCGGGTGCGCGGTAACCGCCGCGCCGAGCACGATCGGTACCAGCGGCAACACGCAGGGCGACAGGATCGACAGCAGTCCGGCAACAAAGGCGAGCGCGAGCCCGGTCACGGAGACCTAGAGACCCTTGTCGAGCAGCGCGGCGATCGAGGCCTGCCCGGTGTCGCCGACCGAGCGACCCTTCTCTGCCGAGCCCTTGAACACGATCAGCGTCGACTGCTGCTGCGCCCTGAACTCCTTGACGACCGCTTTCATGCTATCGAAATCGACCCGGAATATCTTCAGATCCTTGAACTTGGGATCGGCGGACAACTTGTCGAGGATCGGCGTCTGCGCCTTGCAGGTGGGGCACCAGTCGGCGTGAATTTCGACCAGAATCGGGTTACCCGCCGCCTGAGCCGCCTTGAACGCCGCCGGCGAAAACGGGATCGCCGTGCCGGCCCATGCGGCGGAAAACACGCCGGCGACCAGCAGCGCCGCCGCCAGAATGGTGCCCTTGAGGATTCTGCTGGGGAATATCATCATCGTCCGCTCCCTGATGGCACGCCGCCGAAATCGCCAAACATCGGCGGCCGTTACGGCGCGTACCCCCAGATACGCGGCGGAGCCTACGAACGTTACCTCACCACGCCTGAAATAAACCCGGCCTTGCGCCGCGGCGGCTTGATGTCTTTTTTCAGGAAGCAGCGCGCGGACTTAGCGGCATAGCCCGGGCGGGCATAGGTCCAGGCGCGGCAATTGTTGTCGGCGACACAGGCGGCCTTGCACTCGTCGTCGCCGGCGCTGCCGCCCTTCACATCGAAACTGCGGTAATCGCCGCCGAATCGGTCGATCGAGGTTTCGATCGTGTCGTTTTTCGGCTCGACGACGCCGGCGCCCCGGACGCCCGAGACGCAGCAATTATCCTGCACCCGCGCCGGCACCGTGCTCTTCAGCCAGCACACCGCGCCGCCAACAACATCGGTCGGGTAGTTGAAGCTCCAGGACCGGCAGCGCCTGTCGCGCTCGCATTTCAAGGCACAATCCGCCGGGTCGCCCGACGCGACCGGCGAACTCTGGTAATCGCCACCCGGACGATCGAAATTGGCCTGGGCCTGCGCAGGTCGAGTGGCCGCGATGATTACCAGCATGGCCGATGCCAGCAACCACGCCCGGAACAGGCGGCCTTTGCGCATACCCTGTCGCTTTCGACTGACTGGACTTATCCCGCGGTTCGCGGTCGGCCATTTGACCGCCGGCAACCTGTATAGCCGATGAACGTTCATCAACTTGCTGATCTAGAAGGCGTATTCGTCATAGACCGGCTCCACCGAGCCGTGCCAGGGGCCGTTGAATTTCGCAAGCATTTCCTCGGCCGGGGAATGTCCGGAGTCGATGATTCGCTCCAACGGCTCCAGATGCCGGCTCTCGTCGCGGCCGAGGTGATCGACGCGCTGGCGCCGCCTCAGTCCCGAATGCGCCAGTATCAGACATTCCTTCGCGATTTCGAACAGGTAACGGTCCCGAATCTTGGCCTTGAAGCCGAAGCGCGGAACGTCGTCGCGCAGCGCCTGCCGCTCCCCGGCATTCCAGTGCTTTACAATGTCCCAGGCTGCCTCGAGGCTGGTGTCGTCATAGAGCAGTCCAACCCAGAACGCCGGCAGTGCCGGCAGCCGTCCCCACGGCACGCCATCGGCGCCGCGCATTTCCAGATAGCGTTTCAGCCGCACTTCGGGGAAAATCGTGGACAGGTGGTTGGCCCAATCAGACAGGGTCGGCCGCTCGCCGGGAAACGAATTGTTCCGCCCCTCGAAGAAGGCCCGGAACGATGAACCCGAGACATCGATATAGGCGTCGCCGCGCTTGACGAAATACATGGGAACGTCGAGCGCGTAATCGACCCAGCGTTCGAACCCCATGCCGTCCTCGAACGCCCACGGAATCATCCCCGAACGCGCATTGTCGGTATCGCGCCAGATCTCGGAGCGGAACGACAGGAAGCCGTTGGGCTTGCCCTCGGTGAACGGCGAATTGGCGAACAGGGCCGTCGCGATCGGCTGCAGGGCGACCGACACCCGCAGTTTCTTGACCATGTCGGCTTCCGACGAGAAGTCGAGATTGGTCTGCACCGTGCAGGTCCGGTACATCATGTCGAGGCCGTACTGGCCGACCTTCGGCATGTACTCGGTCATGATCTTGTATCGGCCCTTGGGCATCATCGGAATCTGCGCACGCGACCATGATGGCGTCATGCCGAGCCCGAGAAAGCCGATGCCCAGCGGCGTCGCGATCTCGCGCACCTGCGCCAGATGCGCCATCAGCTCGGACTGGGTCTGATGCACGGTCTCGACCGGCGCGCCCGACAGCTCGAACTGCCCTCCGGGCTCCAGTGAAATGGCGCCGCCGCCGGTGACGTCATACAGGCCGATGATGTTGCCGCGCTCCATGATCGGCTCCCAGCCGAGCAGCAGCTGCATACCCTCCAGCAAGGCGCCGATGCCGCGGGTGCCTTCGTAAGGCACGGGATCATGGCCCAGCAGCGTGAACGGGGTCTTCTCGTGTTCGGTACCGATCCGGAACTCGGACGGAGGCTTCACGCCCGCCGCCAGCCACGCCACCAATTCGTCGCGCGACTGCAGCGGCGTCATATCGATCTGATCACGCGCCATACGAATTCCGGAAGTGGGGCGTTGCGACCGAACGCGCGAGGTGACGGGGGTATCGGCGAACCGAGCGGTCCGGGGATGCTTGAGAGGGAAATGATATCATCGCGCGGGCGCGCCGTCTCTCGCCGCGAGCGCCTGCGCCTCGCCGCAGGAGCAGCCCAGCCGGTCGAGCAGGCCGCAGAGCCTGACCGCATCCGCATCCGACAATTTCGAGCCGACGTGTTTTTCGATCGCGGCGGAATACGCGTTCCACATCTTCTTCTGCAGCTCGCGCCCTGACTCCGTGATCTCGACGAACTGGCCGCGCTTGTCGATCTTGCATTCGCGGCGCGCCGCCAGTCCCTCGTCCACCAGCCGGTCGATCAGCCGCGAGGTCGAGTATTGCGGTATCAGCATCTGCTTTTCCAGTTCGACCGGGCGCATTTCGCCCGACGGCGCCCGCGACAATTCGAGCAGCGCGTCATACCAGGCCAGCGGCGGAAACCCGGCTTTCTTCAGCTCCTGCTCGACGGCATCGAGCACCCGGCTCTGCACCCGCATCAGGCGGATCCAGGCGGCAGTCGCCTCGGTCGATGGTTTGCGCTTCATGGCCTGGCCCACATGTCGGCGGAGACTGTATCGCACTAAATGCAGCTGCATCAATCTTGACTATTTCATGCATATGCATTTAATCACCCGGTCCGGTATAGCCAATAATTCAAGGGAAGGAAAACTCCATGAAACTGTATTATTCCCCCGGAGCCTGCTCGCTCTCCCCCCACATCGCGCTCTTGGAAGCCGGCCTGCCCTACGATCTGGTGAAGGTCGATCTGAAGGCCAAAAAACTCGAAAACGGCGACGATTTCCTCAGCATCAACCCCAAAGGCCAGGTGCCGACGCTCACGCTGGACTCAGGCGAGGTGGTGACCGAAGGCCCCGTCATCGTCCAGATGATCGCCGACAAGGCCGCGGCGAAGAATCTGGCGCCGGCCCGCGACAGCGCCGAGCGCTACAAGCTGCTGGAGTGGCTCAACTTCATCACCACCGAGCTGCACAAGAATTTCGGCCCGATGTTCTCCCCGGTGCTGGCCGACGACGCCAAGGCGTTCTTCAAGGACCGGGTGATGGGCAAGTTCAAGTACATCGACGGCGCGCTGGCGGGTAAAGACTACCTGATGGGCAAGCAGTTCACCGTCGCCGACGGCTACCTGTTCACGATGCTGTCCTGGGCCGAGCGGATGAAGTTCGACCTCACCGCGCTGCCGAACCTTCTGGCCTACAAGGCCCGCGTCGGCGCGCGTCCGGCGGTGCAGGCCGCGCTGGTCAAGGAAGGCCTGATGAAGGCCGCGGCGTAGGCTCTCGAGGTCGCGATCATGCGAAGGGCCGGATCGATGATCCGGCCCTTTCTGTCTGGCGGGACGATCAGTATCGGGCAGGGCTGAAGGCCGAGGCGTCGGTGAAGGTCGGCTCGCCGCTCATCAACTCAGCCAGCATGCGGCCCGTGGCGGGGCCAAGCGTCAGGCCCTGATGACCGTGCCCGAAATGTATCCACAGTCCCTTGTGCTTCGGCGCCGCTCCCACCACCGGCAGCATGTCGGGCATGCAGGGACGGACGCCACTCCAGGGTTCGGCTTCGACCGGCGTGCCAAGGTCGACGAGTCCCCTCGCCGTCTGCTCGGCCCGTTCGAGCTGGATCGGGCGATCCGACTTCGACGGCCCGCTGAGTTCGGCACCCGTCGTAATGCGCAACCCCTTCGACATCGGCACCAGGACGTAGCCAAACGCGGGATCCTGCAACGGCAGATCGAGCGTGCCGCCGCCGCTGAAATGCAGATGGTAGCCGCGCTTGCGCACCATCGGAAAGCGATACCCGAAAGGACGCAGCAGATCGGGGGACCAGGGACCGAGCGCCACGACGGCGGCCTCGGCCTCGATGCGGCCATCGACCGTATCAACCGTCCAGCCGCCGCCAGGGCCGGGCGCGAGCGTCCCCGCATCGCCGTGGACGAAGCTGCCGCCCGCGCGAAGGAAGAGATCGGCGTAGGCCGACACCAGCCCTCCCGGATCCGAGACCGACCAGGGATCGAGCCAGTGTATCGCCCCCGCGCCGGTCTCGATGAGCCCGGGCTCGGCCGCCGCAAGCTGTGCCGGAGCGAGAATTTGCGACCGCACACCGTGTTCGGCCGCGAGCGTCTCGGCCAGCAGAGCCGCGCGATCCATCGCGGCTTGAGTACGGTGCAGCGTGCGATAACCCTTTCGTCGCACCAGCGCGCCCGCGCCGGCTTCGGCGATCAGCACGGCGTGTTCGGCGGCCGCCTGTGCGATGATCCGGGCGTAGGACTGCGAAATGCGCCGGTGCCTGTCGGGCGCGGAATGCCACCAGTATCGCAACAAGGGACCGATGTGCCGGGGCAGCGACGCGACGCTGTAACGGACATCGTTGGTGCGCCGCATCGCCATCGACGCCAGCGAAGCCAGATCGCGCGGCATCGGATAGGGCCTGACAGCTTCGCTCTGGATGATGCCGGTGTTGCCGTAGCTGGTCTCGCCGCCCGGCGGCTTGCGATCGACCAGCACCACCGACCAGCCGCGACGCTGCAGATGCAGCGCCGAAGCGACCCCGACGATCCCGGCGCCCAGAACGATAACGCTTCGCATCGGATGTCGATCCTGAGTGCCTATAACCAAGGCTTGCTCGCTGCGCTCCCTCCCCCGCATCCGCCTTCGCCCGAAGGCGGGCTTCGGCAGACAAGAGCGGGAGAGGGAAAAAGATCTTACGCCGCCTTCTCCGGCAGCTTCTTCGGCGGGAAGCGGCCGTAGAAGGTCTCGCCCTTGGCGGCCATCTCGACCAGCAGTTTCGGCGGCGTGAAGCGCGAGCCGTATTTGGCTTCGAGCTTGTGGCACAGTTCGACGAATTTTTTCGTGCCCATGAAATCGATATAGGACAGCGTGCCGCCTGTGAACGGTGCAAATCCGAAGCCGAGGATCGAGCCGACATCGGCCTCGCGCATGTCGGTGATGACGTGATCTTCCACGGTGCGCGCGGCTTCCACCGCCTGCACCACCAGGAAGCGCTGTTTCATTTCCTCGATGTCGAGGGTATCGGGATCGAGATGCTTCGATTGCAGGCCGGCCAGCTCGGTCCACAGGCTCTTCTGGCCCTTGCCCTTTTCGGGATAATCGTAGAATCCCTTGCCGTTCTTGCGGCCGAACCGGCCCTGCTTCTCGACCATTTCGACCAACAGCTTCTTCTGGCTCTGATCGATGGCGTTGGCGCCGAGGTCGGCCTCGGTCGCCTTCATGATCTTGAGCACGAGATCGAGCGCCACTTCGTCCGACAGCGACAGCGGGCCGACCGGCATGCCCGCCATCTTCGCGGTGTTCTCGATCATCGCCGGCGGCACGCCTTCCATCAGCATTTCGAGGCCTTCGGCGGTGAAGCGCAGCACACAGCGGTTGGCGAAGAAGCCCCTGCTGTCATTGACCACGATCGGGGTCTTGCCGATCACGCGGACGTAATCCAGCGCGGTCGCGAGCGCCGTGTCATTGGTGTTCTTGCCGACGATGATTTCCACCAGCATCATCTTCTCGACCGGCGAGAAGAAGTGAATGCCGATGAACTTGCCCTGGTCCTTGAACTCCTCCGCCAGCGAATTAATCGGCAGCGTCGAGGTGTTGGAGGCGAAGATCGCGTCGGGCTTCAGCAGCGGCTGGGCCTTGGCGTAGGTCTCCGCCTTGACCTTGCGGTCCTCGAACACCGCCTCGATGATGAGATCGCAATCCTTCAGCACATTGTAGTCCGCGGTCGCGCTGATGCGGCCGAGAATGGTCTCGCGGTCGGCTTCCTTGGCGCGGCCCTTCTTGATCAGATCGTCGATCACCGCCTTGGCGTGGCCCTTGCCCTTGTCGGCGCTTTCCTGGTCGCGGTCGATCAGCACCACGTCGATGCCGGCGCGGGCCGAGACGTAGCCGACGCTGGCGCCCATGAAGCCGGCGCCGATGACCGCGAGCTTTTTCACCTTGATCGGCGGTACGTTTGGCGGACGCCGCGCGCCCTTGTTCAGTTCCTGCATCGACAGGAACAGGCTGCGGATCATGGCCGCGGCTTCCTTGCTGCGCAGGATTTTGGTGAAGTAGCGCGACTCGACCCGAAGTGCTGCGTCGATCGGCAACTGCAGGCCTTCGTAGACGCAGCTCATGATGGCGCGCGCCGCCGGATAATTGTCGTAGGTCTCGCGGCGATAGATGGCATTGCCGGCCGGGAACATCATCATGCCGTCCTTGGAGAACACCGGGCCGCCGGGAAGCTTGAAACCCTTCTCGTCCCAGGGCGCGACGGCCTTGCCGCCGCCCTTGATCCAGTCCTTTGCCGCCTTGATGAGATCGGCCGCGGGCACGATCGCATGGATCAGATTGAGCGCCTTGGCCTTGTCGAGATTGATCGCCTCGCCCTTCAGCAGCAGCTGCATCGCATCCTGCGGCGACACGATGCGCGGCACCCGCTGGGTGCCGCCGGCGCCGGGGAACAGGCCGACCTTGATCTCGGGCAGGCCGAGCCGGGTTTTGGGATTTTCCGCGGCGACGCGGTAGTGGCAGGACAGCGTCAGCTCGAAACCGCCGCCGAGCGCCAGCCCGTTGATCGCGGCCGCCCACGGCTTGCCCGAGGTCTCGATGTTGCGAAACACCTGCGAGAACCGGCGACTCTGGTCGAACAGCGCCTGGTTGGCGGCGACCTCGCCCTTGGCCTTCAGCATCTCGGCATACTGGTGGCTCATGCCCTCCAGCATCGACAGATCGGCCCCGGCGCACAGCGCTTCCTTGCCCGAGGTGATGACGACGCCCTTCACGGCGGCGTCGGCGGAGGTCTGCTTGACGATTTCCTCGAGCTCGGTGACCGATGTTTCGTCGAGCACGTTCATCGAGCGGCCCGGGGTGTCCCAGGTCACCAGCACGATGCCGTCGGCGTCGGTCTCTAGCTTGAAATTCTTGAAGGCCATGTGGTTGCTCCCGATGCCGACAGCCGGCAGGCGCGGCGGTTGTTTCTGATCGTCGGGTGAGCAAAGGCGTTCTCCACGCCGTGCCCACCATCGTCGAAGCTTGTTCTGGCGGGCACGGCGAAGCCGCCTTTGCCCACCCTACGGATTACACCCGCTCGATGATCGTCGCGGTGCCCATGCCGCCGCCGATGCACAGCGTGATCAACGCGGTCGACTTGTTGGTGCGCTCGAGTTCATCGAGCACGGTGCCGAGGATCATCGCCCCCGTCGCGCCGAGCGGATGGCCGAGCGCGATGGCGCCGCCATTGACGTTGATCTTGGCGTTGTCGATGTCGAAGGCCTGCATGTAGCGCAGCACCACGGAGGCAAAGGCCTCGTTCAGCTCAAACAGGTCGATGTCGGATTTCTTCATGCCGGAGCGTTCGAACAGTTTTTCGGTGACGTCGACGGGACCCGTCAGCATCATCGCCGGCTCCGAGCCGATATTGGCGAAGGCGCGAATCTTGGCGCGCGGCTTCAGGTCGTGCTTCGCGCCCGCATCCTTGCTGCCGAGCAGGACGGCGCCGGCGCCGTCGACGATCCCCGAGGAATTGCCGGCGTGGTGCACGTAGTTGATGCGTTCGATTTCCGGGTGCGACTGGATCGCCACCGCGTCGAAGCCGCCCATCGCGCCGACCGCCGCGAACGAAGCCTGCAACTGGCCGAGCGACTGCATCGTCGTTGTCGGTCGCATGTGCTCGTCCTTGGCGAGGATGGTAAGACCATTGATGTCCTTCACCGGCACTACCGAATTCCTGAAACGGCCTTCTTCCCAGGCTTTCGCGGCGCGCTGCTGGCTCTGCACCGCATAGGCATCGACGTCGTCGCGCGAGAACCCGTATTTGGTGGCGATCAGGTCGGCCGACACGCCCTGCGGCATGAAGTAGGTCGGCACCGCGATCGACGGGTCCATCGGCCAGGCGCCGCCGGAGGCGCCGATGCCGACGCGGCTCATCGATTCGGCGCCGCCGCCGATGACGAGGTCATGCTGGCCGCTCATGATCTGGGCGGCGGCAAAGTTCACGGCATCGAGGCCCGAGGCGCAGAAGCGGCTGATCTGGACGCCGGGGACGGCTTCGCCGAGGCCCGCGTTCATGGCCGCGAAGCGCGCGATGTCGGAGCCGGCTTCGCCGACGGGATCGACCACGCCGAGAATGACGTCGTCGACGATGTCTTCCTTGAGATTGTTGCGCTCCTTGAGCGCCTGCAGCGGTACCGTGGCCAGCGCCACCGCGGTCACCTCATGCAGCGCGCCATCGGCCTTGCCGCGGCCGCGCGGCGTGCGAACGTGGTCGTAGATATATGCCTCAGGCATGAAGGCCTCCTGGTATGAGGATCACAAATCGGGCGATTGGAAACTGTCGCGGATCGGGTCGTGGCGCTGGGACGAATCCCGGGCGGCGCAAGACTTCCCGATCAGAAGGCTTCCGCCGCCAATTCCATGGTGGTCGCGCATCCGGTCTGGACGCGCGCGAGATGCAGTGCGGTTTCCGGCAGCATCCGTTCCATGAAGAAGCGGCCGGTGACGAGCTTGGTGGAGAGATAGGGCGTAGCCCCGCTGCCCGCAATCTTGTCCTGCGCGACTTTCGCCATCCGCGCCCACATATAGGCGAACGTAACGAGGCCGAACAGCTGCATGTAATCGGTGGCGGCGGCGCCGGCATTATCGGGCTTCATCATCGCGTTCTGCATCAGCCAGGTGGTGGCCTGCTGCAGATGGCCGAGTGCCGTGCTGAGGGGCGCGACGTAAGGTTGCATGGCCTCGTCGGCGCCGTGCTCCTTGGCGAAGGCCGCGACTTCGCCGAAGAATGCCATCACCGCGCGGCCGCCGTCGCGCGGAAGTTTGCGCCCGACGAGGTCGAGCGCCTGAATCCCGTTGGCGCCTTCATACAGCATGGCGATGCGGGCATCGCGCACGAACTGCTCCATGCCGTGCTCGGCGATATAGCCGTGGCCGCCGTACATCTGCTGCGCCAGCACCGCGTTGGAGAATCCGACGTCGGTCATGACCCCCTTCATGACCGGCGTCATAAGTCCCATGTGATCGTCGGCCTCCTGGCGATCCTTGGGATCGCTGGAGCGGTGGGCGACGTCGCTCTTCAGCGCGGTCCAGATCACCATCGCGCGTGCCGCCTCGTTGAAGGCCCGAATCGTCAGCAGGGTACGGCGCACGTCGGGATGCACGATGATCGGATCGGCCGGCTTGTCGGGCGCCTTCGGGCCCGACAGCGAGCGGCCCTGCAGCCGTTCGCGGGCATAGGCCGCGGCGTTCTGGTAGGCGACTTCGGACTGCGCCAGCCCCTGCACCGCGACGCCGAGCCGCGCCTCGTTCATCATCACGAACATGCCCTGCATGCCCTTGTTTTCCTCGCCGATCAGCCAACCGGTGGCGCTGTCGTAGTTCATCACGCAGGTCGAATTGCCGTGAATGCCCATCTTGTGTTCGATCGACCCGCAGGTGACGCCGTTGCGCGCGCCGAGCGAGCCGTCGGCGTTGACCAGTATCTTCGGCACCACGAACAGCGAAACGCCCTTGATGCCGGCCGGCGCGCCTTCGATTCGCGCCAGCACCAGATGGATGATGTTTTCGGTGATATCGTGCTCGCCGGAGGAGATGAAGATCTTGGTCCCTGATAGCTTGTAGCTGCCGTCCGCCTGCTTGACGGCCTTGGTGCGCAGCAGGCCGAGATCGGTGCCGCATTGCGGCTCGGTGAGGTTCATGGTGCCGGTCCACTCGCCGGCCACCATCTTCGGCACGAACATTTTCTTCTGTTCGGGTTTGCCGTGCACCATCAGCGCCGCGGTGGCGCCCATGGTGAGGCCGCCATACATCGAAAACGCCATGTTGGCCGACGATTGAAATTCCGTGACGGCCTGGGTCAGCGTCACCGGCAGGCCCTGCCCGCCATATTCCACCGGGGCCGAGAGGCCGAGCCAGCCGCCCTCGGCGACCTGCTTGAACGCGGCCTTGAAGCCTTTGGGCGTGGTCACGGAGCCGTCGTCATGGCGTTTGCAGCCTTCGAGATCGCCGACCCGGTTCAGCGGCTGCAGCACTTCTTCGCTGAGCTTGGCGGCCTCGCTCAAGATGGCCTCGCGCACATCGGCGGAGGCATCGCTGAAGCCGGGAAGGTTGTCGTAGCGGTCGATCTGAAACACGTCGTTCAGCAAGAAGGTGACGTCTTCCACAGGGGCCTTATAGATCGGCATTCGCATCCTCCAGGCTGGCTCGCCATGTAGGGAGCCTTGGCAGCGCAGCAATCGTTGGATTTCAGACAGAACCTTAGCCGGTTCCGAAGTCGATAGGGAGCTACTTCAGGGTCGCGGTTGCACTTGCCAGTTGCTCCCCCATCAGCCGATGCAGCAGGTTGATCGCCTTGAGCGGGCGCACCATCACCTTGAAACTGGTAATCCGGCCATCGTCTGCGAAGGTGATGATATCGACGCCGTTGATCCTGATCCCCTCGATCTCTCTTTCGAACTCCAGCACCGCGCCGTTGTCGCTGCGCCATTCACCGACATAGCTGAAGCCCGGGCCGCCCAGCACCTTTTCGGCACTCGACAGATATTTGAACGCGATGTCGCGGCCGCGCTGCCGCGTATGCACGACGGGGCTTTCGAACACCGCATCCGGGTGCAGCAGTTCCCACAGCGCCGCGCGGTCGTGGGACTTCATGTAGCCATACCACTTGTCGAGGCCGGTCATGGGCATCGGACGTCTCCATGCACGAAAGGCGCCGCGGGCAGCCATCATATGCACATTGACGCATATGCACTTTTATGCATATTGTCAAGATCAGAGGGAGCTGTTGCTTGGCGCTCGGTGACGCAATCCTTGCATGCCTGACGGAAGGTCCAATGACGGGCTATGAGCTCGCCAAGACGTTCGACGCGTCCATCGGCTTCTACTGGAAAGCCAACCACCAGCAGATCTATCGCGAGCTGACCCGGCTCCGCGACCGCGGCCACATCCAGGGCTGCGAGGTGGTGCAATCGGGCAAGCCCAACAAGCTGGTCTATACCCTGACCTCCGAGGGCCGCGCCGCACTGAGGCACTGGGGAGCACGGCCCAGCGTGCCGCCTTCGATCAAGGATGATCTGCTGGTCCGGCTCTACGCGCTCGAGGGCGTCGACATCGGCCCGTTGCGCGCCGACCTGATGGCGCGGCTGGAACACCACCGCGACCGCGCTTCCCGCTACGAGCGCATCCTCAACAAGCGGTTCCCTGAAGGCACCGCATCGCCGGCGGATACCGGCAAGCTGTTGGCGCTTCGCCTCGGCGTTCGTCACGAACGCGTCGTGGTGGAGTGGTGCGAAGAGGCACTTCAAGCCCTGCCGGCCCGGACGATCGGCGCGGCCATTTCCCCCGAACGGTAACTTTCCAGACCCGCCGGGCCATTCCTTAACTGGTTATTTACCGTAACACGAAAAAGTCGGGTTCTGAGGCAGACGACCTGCGCGCCATTCGATTGTCTCTTCGGTGGGACGCGCGGGGAGGCTGAAGGCGCAGGTGGCGCGCCGGAGTCGGAACCGGACGAGAGCATGAATTCGCGCGTATCGTGGAGTGTTGAAGGCATCGATCCATCCGTCCGCGAAAGGGCCGAGGCCGCCGCGCGGCGTGCCGGCATGCCGCTGAACGACTGGCTCAACTCCACTCTCGGCGATTCCGCGCCGCCCCATTTTCAAAGCCCTTACGATCAGCCTCAGGCGATGCCGGGCCAGGAGGCGCCCGATGTCGCGGACATCCATCAGCGGCTGGATTCGATCACCCGCCAGATCGAGCAGATGTCGCAGCCCAGGCCGCGCAGCGATGCGGCGCGCAGCGATGTGCCGCGCAGCGATGCCCAGCGCCCCGATGCGCCGCGAGGCGACGCCCCGCGCGGCGAACCGGGCGTCGCGCGGCAATTGAACGACGCGATCTCGCGCCTCGACGCGCGGCTGTCGCAGATTTCCAACCCGGCGCCGAAACAGGCCCAGCTGCAGGACAGGCAGCGCCAGGCCGAGATGGTCGAGCGCGCGGCCAGCCAGGTGTACCGCCCCTCGCCTCCGCTCAGCCCGGCGTCGCTCGAATCTGCCATCGCGGAAATCACTGCGCGCCAGAACGAACTCGATGATTCCGCGCCCCGGTCGATGCCGCCGCGCAGCGCGCCGCCAAGAACAGCTGCAAAGGCGCCCGCCATGCCGGTGGCGCCCCCGATGCAGGCGGCGGCTCCGGCCGGCCCGGATTTTTCGTCGCTGGAGCGCCATCTGCTCAAGATCACCAGCCAGATCGAGGCGCTGCAGCGGCCGGAAGGGATCGAGCAATCGATCACCGCGTTCCGCGCCGAGCTTTCGGAAATTCGCGCCGCCATCACCGAGGCGATGCCGCGCCGGGCGATCGAATCGATCGAGAACGAGATCCGCTCGCTGTCCCGCCGCATCGACGACACCCGCCAGAGCGGCACCGACGGCCAGGCGCTGGCCGGCATCGAACGCGCGCTCGCCGAAATTCGTGAGGTCCTGCGCTCGTTGACCCCTGCGGAACAACTGGCGGGCTACGACGAGGCGATCCGCAATCTCGGCGGCAAACTCGACCTGATCCTGCGCGCCAATGACGACCCGTCCACAGTGCAGCAACTCGAGGGCGCTATCTCGGCGCTTCGCGCCATCGTCTCCAATGTGGCGTCGAACGACGCCCTGGGGCGGCTGTCCGACGACGTGCACATGCTGTCTTCGAAGGTCGACCAGCTTGCCCGCAACGAGGGCAACGGCGATTCGTTTGCGATCCTGGAGCAGCGCATCGCCGCGCTGACCTCGACGCTGGAAAGCCGCGAGCGGCCGACGGCAGGCGGCAACGCCGAACATCTCGAGGGAGCACTGCGGTCGCTGTCCGAACGCCTCGACCGCATGCCGGTCGGCCATGACGAGGCATCGGCCTTCGCCCATCTCGAACAGCGCGTGTCGTATCTGCTGGAGCGGATCGAAACATCGACTGATCCCGGCGCCGTCAATCTCGGCCGGGTCGAGGACGGGTTGCAGGACATCCTGCGCCATCTCGAAAACCAGCACGCGGCCGTCGTCGCGCTGGCCGAAACCAACCGCAACCCCGGCGCGCCGCAGCCGTCCGACAGCGGCATCGTCGACATCGTCAAGCGCGAGATGTCCGACATTCGCTTCAGCCAGTCGGAAACCGACCGCCGCACCCAGGATTCGCTGGAAGCCGTCCACAACACGCTCGGCCATGTGGTCGATCGGCTCGCCATGATCGAAGGCGACCTGCGCACGGCGCGCGCTTTGCCCGCTGCGCCGCAACTGCAAATGCCGCCGGCGCCGCCACCCGACTCGCCGCCAGCGGCTGCGCCGCCCGTGGCGATGCCGCCGCAGCCGAAGCCTGAACTGCCAAATCCCGCCGCGGCCCACGAGCATTTCGCCTCCGCGCCGCGCGAATTCCAGGCCGTGCAGCCGCCGGTCCCGGCCGTTGCCGCGGTGGCGCCGCGCGCCATCAGTGAAATTCTCGAACCATATGCGGCGCAGCAACGCCCCGCGGTCGCGCCGGACCTGCCGCCCGATCACCCGCTGGAACCGGGAACACGCCCCACCGCCAGGGTGGCCACACCGGCGGAGCGTATCGCCGCTTCCGAAAGCGCGATCAGCGAAATCCCCGCAGGCCCCCGCGAACCGGTCAGCACGTCGAGTTTCATCGCGGCGGCGCGGCGCGCCGCGCAGGCCGCCGCCGCCGCCCCCGCCGGCGACAAGGCGGCGCGTGGCCCGTTCAAGACCGCGGCCTCCAGCAAGGCCAAGGACCCGAACGGGGAGCCATCGACGATCACCTCCAAGATCCGCTCGCTGCTGGTCGGTGCGAGCGTGGTCGTGATCGTGCTCGGCACCTTCAAGATGGCGATGACGCTGCTCGACAGCGGCACCGCGCCACCTGCGATGGAGAGTTCGAACGAGCAGGCGCCGGCTGCGACCCAGCCACCCGCGGAGGACAGCGCCAGGCCGGCCACGCCGACGCCCGCAACACCTTCGATGACTTCACCGACGCCGATCGGCCGGCAGTCCTTCAACAACGCCGTACCGGGCGCCACCGACGGTACCGCGACGGTCGCCATACCGCAGGCGGCAACGATTCCCGCCGCCCCGCCGATACCATCAGGCGACGTTACCGGCGCCATTCCGGTCCCGCCGGCCGCGCCGGTCTCCCGCCAGCTGACCCAGGTGCAGGTGCCGCCCAGCGAACGGCTCCCCGAGGCGATCGGCGGACCGGTGCTGCGCGCCGCCGCGCTGAAGGGCGACCCGGCCGCGGCCTACGAAATCGGAGTGCGTTTCGCCGAAGGCAAGGGCGTGCCGGCGAATTATGACGAAGCCGCGAAATGGTACGACCGCGCGGCGCAGGCCGGCGTGGTGCCGGCGGTCTTCCGGCTCGGGACCCTCTATGAAAAGGGTCTCAGCGTGACCAAGGACGTCGATATCGCGCGGCGCTATTACATCCAGGCCGCCGAGCGCGGCAGCGCCAAGGCGATGCACAATCTGGCCGTGCTCGATGCCGACGGTGCCGGCAAGGGCGCCAACTAGCGTCGCCGACAGCCAGTTCAACCTCGGCATCCTCTATGCCCGCGGCATCGGCGTCGAACAGAACCTCGCCGAATCCTTCAAATGGTTCAGCCTGGCCGCGGCACAGGGCGACGCGGATTCCGTCCGCAAGCGCGACGACATCGCCAAGCGGCTCGACGCCCAGTCGCTGGCGGCGGCCAAGCTCGCGATCCAGACCTTCGCGCCGGAGCCTCAGCCGGACGACGCCATCAACGTGGCGGCCCCGCCCGGCGGCTGGGACGCGGGCCCGGTGCAGGCCACGACCTCGAAGCCGGCCGCAAAGCCGGCCGCGACCAAGCGCGCCGCCGCCGCGCATTAATCTGAATCGTTCACCACGCCGTTAGATCGTCGGGCTACCCTGGGCAATTAATCCGCCTGCCGCGGATTCTTTAGTCCCTCCGTGCGCCGATTTCGGTTATGCAGGGGCGCGGCAACCGGTCGCGTTCGCCGCTTTCGCGGGCGCCTCGCGGATGGCGTGCCGGCCAATGCTCGACCACGAAACCATCCCGCGGGCGGCCCCGGCCGACCTCGCGGCCAAGTCAAAGTAACCGCGCGTGCAGCTCTACCTTCCGATCGCCGACATTCCGGTCAACGTTTTTCTCATCCTGGCGATGGGCGCGGCGGTCGGCTTCGTGTCCGGCATGTTCGGAATCGGCGGCGGATTTCTGATGACGCCGCTGTTGATCTTCGTCGGCATCGCGCCCGCGGTCGCGGTCGCCTCGGTCGCCAGCCACATTGCCGCCTCGTCGTTCTCGGGCGCACTGTCGTACTGGCGCCGCCGCGCCATCGATCCGGCGCTGGCGCTGGTGCTGCTGTGCGGCGGCACCGTCGGCACCGCGCTCGGGGTCTGGACCTTCACGCTGCTGCGGTCGCTCGGCCAGCTCGATCTGATGATTGCGCTGTCCTACGTCATCCTGCTGACCGCCGTCGGCGTCCTGATGTTCTGGGAAGGGCTGCGTGCCATCATGCGAACGCGACGCGGCGTGGCGCCGCTGGCGCGGCGTTCGGGCAGTCACGGCTGGATTCACGGCCTGCCGCTCAAGATGCGCTTCAAGCGCTCCAAGATCTACCTGTCGGTCATTCCCGTCGTCGTGGTCGGCCTGGTCATCGGGTTCATCGGCGCGGTGATGGGCATCGGCGGCGGCTTCATCCTGATCCCGATCATGATCTACCTGCTGCGGGTGCCGACCTCCACCGTGATCGGCACCTCGATGGTGCTGACGCTGGTGACGATGGTGATCGCCACCATGCTGCACGCGGTCACCAATCATCTGGTCGATGCGGTGCTGGCGCTGATCCTGATGGTCGGCGGCGTCACCGGTGCGCAATTCGGGGCGCGGGCCGGCCAGAAGATTCGCGGCGAGCAGCTGCGCCTGCTGCTCGGCCTCCTGATTCTCGCGGTCGGATTACGCTTCGCGGTCGAACTGGTGATCCGCCCCGACGAGCTCTTCACGATCCGGGAAACCGGAGGCGGGGCATGATCGCGCGCGCCCCACTGGCGGCTTTCGTTCTCGCGCTGACGCTGGACGCAGGGTTCACCGTGGCGCCGGCGCGCGCGGAGCGGCTGATCGTCTCGGTCTCCAACCACCGCGTGACCGTGACGCCGAACTATTCCGGCGAGGAACTGGTGCTGTTCGGCTCAGTCGAAAAGGACGCCTCCACGCCTGCGACCCGCACCAGTTACGATCTCGTCGTCACCGTTTCCGGCCCGCGCGCCGACATGGTGACGCGCCGCAAGGAGCGCGTATTCGGCATCTGGATCAACACCGACTCCCGGCAGTTTCTCGAAGTCCCGACCTATCTGGCGCTGTTCTCCAACCGGCCGTTCGACGCCATCGCCTCGCCCGAGGTCGGCCGGCGGCAGCAACTCGGCCTCAACAACGTGCTGCTCACCCAGCGCGTCGGAACTGATTACGCCGACGTGGTGCCGAACGATCCGTTCCGCAGCGCCTTCGTGCGGCTGCGCACCGAGCACGGCCTCTATCGCGAGGAGACCTCCGCGGTGACGTTCCTGACGCCGACGCTGTTTCGTACCGGCATTCCGCTGCCGGGCGAAGTGCCGATCGGAACCTATGACGTCGAGATCAAGCTGTTTTCCGACGGCGCACTGGTGACCAGGACCGAAACCGCGTTTGAAATCGTCAAGGTCGGCTTCGAACAGTTCGTGGCGAACGCCGCGCGCCATAACGGCTTTGTCTACGGGCTGGTGACGGCGGCGATGGCGCTGATGACCGGCTGGATGGCATCGATCGTGTTCCGCAAGGATTGATCGGCGTAGTGCCCAGCTCTCGCACGTCGGTCGGCGACTCTCGTTATCGCCCAGCAGTTCCCCCTATTGAACTGGCTGAACAGCGTAGAACGCACGGTCAAAATGAACGAGCGGCCGCCTGCTCGGCTGAAGCCTCACGTTTTTGACTTCGCAGAAGAACGCCGAATGCTGTCCGACTCTCCTCTCTTGAACGACTTCGCAATCGAGAACGGCGAGCGCATCGATGAGAGGGACGCGCCATCGCGGCCTTTGAAAGTCTTTCGAAGCGACGCGACCTCAATTACTGAATTCATAGTTTTCGACCAGGCTCGTGTTGCCGTTCTTGATGTTTTCGACGCACCCGAGCAGTTCCGCAACGTAGAGCGCCTCCTCGTCCATGGCGGCCATCATCGGCATCAGGAGATCGAGCCACTCGAGAAGGCGCCGCTCCGATAGCGCGGCAGCTCTAATCCGCGCGTACCGACTGCCTACTGTATCGAACCGAGTAACCCATCATCGGAACGATGTTCGGCTTTTTTGAACTAAGTCAAATTCATGATAGTAATTGCCTGGATGAATCCAGCTAATGAGTTCGGCCTCTGGCTGTTTCATTCGCTCCGGTGATCGCCACCGGTCACCAATCATCTGGTCGATGCGGTGCTGGCGCTGATCTTAATGGTCGGCGGGGTCACCGGTGCGCAATTCGCCGGCCAGAAGATCCGCGGCGAGCAGCTGCGGCCGCTGCTCGGCTTCCTGATTCTCGCGGTCGGGCTGCGCTTCGCGATCGAGCTGGCGATCCGCCCCGACGAGCTCTTCACGATCCGGGAAACCAGAGGCGGCGCATGATCGCGCGCCTCGGATTGTTTTTGCGCGAAACGATTTGCCCGTCGGCGGCTTGGGCGGCAGATGACAGCCCAATTCTGAACGCGTGCTCGCATTTTTTCGACGCCGGATCGCATATGACAACCGAGCGCTAAAGACCTACGGCCGCAAGAGCCGTTCCGGGCTTGTCTTGCGCGCTAGCGACACCGTCGAAGTCACCGCGCAGAGCCATCAAAGCGGTTCGTTCCTGTTCGATCTCATGGGCCGTTCGAAAGCCAAGCCGCCGAAGAATAGGAACCGGTGGGCACCATCCCTGGATGGCATGCTGAAAAAGGAATGCAGTTACAAGCGCCGGGAGGGCAAACCAGCGGCGATCGCCTGTAGCGCCGAGTACGGTACCTGAAAACGCCAGAGCCGATGCGTTCGCCTCGATGGCGCGCTCAATGTCCCATTCCTCCCTCAACTCGCGCATACGGCGCGGAATCTCATGGGGGTACTGGGCGTAATGCCGGACGCTTCTCCTGATTTCCTCCCGGATTCGTCTATTGATATCTTCGCTGGTGTGGCTGGGAACGCGATCAAATGTACTTGTCACAGTCGTCTCCTCTACCGGTGTGTCCTGACGAGTGGCCATCGCCAATTTTGCCACGCGTAGTTCAGTTATTTTTTGCAACATCTGTCGGGGGCAAGAGTTCCCTCGGCAATTCTGGCGAGGGACCGCCCACTACCCGCGAGATGTCAGCCACTGAATCCAGGGGCCACGGCGCCAGCCGGTGGCAACGCCGCGACGCCGCGGCTCGCCTGTCAACTTGCGGGTCGGCAACCGCAGGTGGCCGGCCGATGGCAGCCCATTCGACGTCCTTGATTTTCCACCGCATCGCCAAGCGAACAAGCGCGCCGGCGATTTATTGACTTCATATCTGAAACGACCCACCCTCGGGTTGACGAGTGGAGGCACACGCGATGCTGATGAAGGGAAAGGTATGCGTCGTTACCGGCGCCGCTTCCCTTCAAGGGATCGGTCGGGCCACCGCCCACATGCTCGCCGCCAATGGGGCGCATGTCGTGGTGATCGACCATAGCGAGAACGTCGACGACGCGGCCGGAGAAGTCGCCGCTGACCATCCGTCATCGTCCATCCTCGGCGTTAGATGCGACATCGTGGACAGCGCGGCCTGTGAGGAAGCGGCGACCAGAGTCTCGCGTGTCTTCAGCCAGGTGGACGCCCTGGTTCACTGCGCAGGCGTGATCCGCTCCGGCAGATATGACGAGATCAGCAGAAAGGATTTCGACGAGGTGATCGCCATCAACCTCGCGGGGACGTTCAATATCCTCCGGGCCTTCACGCCTGCGATGGTCGCGCAACGCACGGGATCGATCGTCAATGTCGCCTCCGTCGCCGCACAGCGCGGCGGCGGTCTGGTTGGCGGCTCGCATTATGCGGCGTCGAAGGGGGCCGTGCTCAGTCTGACCAAGTCGCTCGCCCGTGAACTCGGGCCGATGGGCGTGCGCGTGAACGCGGTCTGCCCGTCGCTGATCGAAACGGACGTCGTGACCAGCACCGTCTCACGGGACCGTATTCGCGACCTCACGGCCGCCATTCCCCTCGGCCGCCCCGGCCGCCCCGACGAAGTCGCCGCGGCCTGCATGTTTCTGGCTTCCGACCTGTCGTCCTACATCACCGGTGCTACGCTGGATGTGAACGGCGGCAGTCATATCCACTGAGATCAAATTCTCGACCGGACTTTTTTGCGAGACGTTCGACAACACGAAGGGTATACGGATGACGACGCGATTTCATCATATCAACCTCTGTGCCAAGGACCCCTCGGAGCTGGAGAGCTTCTACAAGGACGTGCTCGAACTGGCCGAAAGCAACGCCTACAGCGGCAGCCAGAAGCAGATCAAGAATCAAGGCTATGGCGGTCGCGTTGCCTTCCTGACCGACGGCACGAGCGAGATGCATCTTTCCACCCTCGACCTGAACGTGGCATTCCGCACCAAGCAGCCCATCAACCCGCTCGAGCGCGGCCATATCGCATTTCGGACGGATGACATCGAGGGCATCAAGCAACGGCTGACGGAGCGCGGCGTGCCCTATGCCGACTTCGGCGCATGGGCCATCGAGGGATGGAATCAAATCTTCTTCCATGATCCCGAAGGCAACATCGTGGAGGTTCACCAGGTCGGCAACACCCCGAGCGAGTCCGAGGCTGTCGAACCCAAGTCGTGACTGACGGGCTTCAGGCGCGGCCGAGCTGCACCCGGCGGTCGACGGCGATCCACGTCGCCCGCGCCACGGCCAGCAACGTTCCAGCTTCACCATAGGCCGCGGCCTCGGCAACGCGCTTGCGGCCGTCGCGCCCGGCCTCCCAGGCAGTGATGACGCAGCGTTCTCCCGGGCGCGGCCGTGTCTCTATCCGTGCCGACATCCGACCCAACAGGATCGGCGTCTGGTCGAAGCCGCCGCTCTCCCGGTCGTGAGAGGAAGCATAGCCCGTGGGACAATCGAGCACCGACCAGAGAAACTCGGACGCAATGAGGCCGTCCTCCGCTGACAGGGTCGGATCCGGTGTCCAGGTCGCAGCATACACAGCCGAAGCATTCCGGGGTTGACGCTCGAGCGGTCCGGCAAAAATACGCAGGCCATCTCCCTGCGCTCTTGCAGGACCGCACACGAAACACGTCGGCAGCAGGTGCTCGTGTGGCTTGACCGGCGTCAGCAGCTCGGCTGCAGATGCCTCGTCGAAGCCAGCCTTCTCCAGGCGCGCCAATTCAACACTTGCCGGTCGTCCGGTGGCGACGACTGTGGCGCCATCGCGAAGCTCCCATGACCCGTCGCCCGTCGCGACGACATCGAGCTGCCTGTCTAGCGGAGGCGGTGCGCGCAGCGTTACCTCCGCGCCGCCGGGGATGTGCCGGGCCAGCCGGCCGCAGACATATCCGCCGTTCCCGGAGTTCGGAGGACCGCAGTAGCGCCTGTCGATGATAATCGATGTCATTGACCGCTTCCTCTCTTGCCGCCGGCAGCGCACTCTAATTTATCCTAAGAACGATTCTTCCCTGAACCGTCCGATTAGCCACCGCGCGCATCGCTTCCTTGACCTGTTCCAGGGGAAGGACGCGATCGATGTGGGGGCAAATCTTACCGTCGGCCAGCCATTGCGCCAGGTTGTCATTCATGCGCGCCGCCTGCTCGGGAAAATTATCGATCCAGGCGCCGGTGAAGACCCCGACGATGCAATAGTTCCTCAACAGCGGGAGATTCATCGGCACCGAAGGAATCTGGCCGCTGGTAAACCCGATCGGCATCATCCGTCCGCCCCACTTCATCAGCCGCGCCATCTGCTCGAAAATCGGTCCACCGACATTGTCGAAGAGAATATCTACGCCCTTTCCAGAGGTGATCGACTTGATCCGCGCGCGCAGGTCTTCGCTGCGGTAGTTGATGACATCGCCGGCACCGTAGCCGCGCACCAGAGCCGCCTTGTCGTCCGAGCCAACACCGGCGACGACGCGCAGACCCAAATGGCGGGCGAGGTCGACGGCGGCGAGGCCAACCCCGCCCGCGGCCCCCGTGACGAACACCGTTTCACCGGGCTGCGCCCGGGCGCTTTCGACCAGGGCGTAATAGGCCGTGCCGTAGTTATGCCAGACCGTGGCCGCGGTCTCAAAAGCGACGCCGGCCGGCAACCGCACACTCTTCGATTCCCTGGCGACCATCCGCTCGGCATAGCCGCCGGTCCAGTTGCCGCACGCCACGCGATCGCCCGGCTGGAAGCGCGTGACCTTTGCGCCAACCGCGACGACGATTCCGGCCGCTTCCGTGCCGGGCACGAAGGGCGTCGGGGGCCGCATTTGGTAGAGGCCCGAGACCATGAGATGGTCCATGAAACTCACGGAGGCCGCATGGACCTCGATCAGGATCTCGTCGCCGGCGGGCACGGGCTCATCGATCTCACCGATGCGCATATCTTCCGGACCGGTGAACGCGTCGCACAGCACCGCTCTCATCGAGGCGCTCCGAACGACCGGGGCGGCTGGCGATCTTCCGCCCGTCGCCGATCGAACATGCGCGGCAGCAGCATGGGAACGCGCCGGCGATAGCGCTGGTAGGTCGTGCCGAACTCGGCGATCAGGTCGCGCTCCTCGAACTGCACCCCGACCAGGATGTAGGCCGTGGTCATGATCGCGAACAGCAGATGGCCTGATGTCATCACGGGCGTGGCCCAGAACGCGAGCAGAAAGCCCAGCATGATCGGGTGCCGCACGACCCTGTAGAGCAGCGGCGTCTTGAACGATTGACCGGGCAACTCGGCCCCACGCAGTGCAAACAAGGCCTGGCGCAGGCCGGTCAGATCGAAATGATCGATCATGAAGGTCGAGGCAAGCACGATCAACCAGCCGAGCCAATAGATGCCGATCAGCAGCCAGGCCGCAATTCCTTCGATCTGCCAGACTTGTGTCGGGATCGGCCGCCATTGCCAGAACAGCAGCAGCAGGATCAGGCTGGAGATCAGCACATAGGTGCTGCGCTGGCAGGCCACCGGAAAGATACTGGCCGACCATCGTTTGAAGGCCGGGCGCGCCATAAGGCTGTGCTGGATGGCGAATATGCCGAGCAACAGCAGATCGACGACGATGGCTTCGCGCCAATTCGCCGCGCCGCCGAGGTCGATCGATTTGGGCACGAGATAATTGCCGACGAAACCGAGCGCATAGAGAAACGAGGCGAAGAAGACGGCATAGCTGACGATGGCGTAGAGCAGGATCAGGAGACGCGCGAACATGAATGTTTCCCTATTGTGCCGGCGGCGGCGGTGCCGCATGCAGAAGCCCGCGGTAGCGAGCGGGCTCGATCAGACCTGACCGCTATCAGTGCACCGTCCCCTGCGCGTCCCCCGGAGGCGCGGCAGGACAAGGGGAGATTTCATGGCTGGGTTCGCGCTTCAGACGCTCGGGTTCCCCGCGATCCAGGGTGACGACCGCCCGATCAAGCTGAACCTGCGCAAGGGTCTTGCGCTGCTGATCTATCTCGCGGAGGCCCCGGGCGCTGTGGCGCGGGACGTCCTTGCCACGCTGCTGTGGCCCGAGAGCCCACGCGAGATTTCCCGCGCGCGATTGCGGCGCATGCTTCATCGCATCGAGCTCACGCTCGGCCAGCCTGTTTTCGAGACCGACCGCGAGAGCGTGCGGTGGTCTCCGGCGATCGAACTGAAGGTCGACTCGCATCTGTTCGAGAGCGCCTGCGACGCAGACGCTTTCGAGGAAGCCTGCTTATTCTATCGGGGTGACTTCCTCGCGGGCTTCGCGCTGCCTGATTGTTCCGAGTTCGACGATTGGTCGTTCTATCGCCGCGAGGCGCTCAGGGGGCGGCTGATGCATGGGCTGGAGCGGCTCGTGCAGGACAAGACTGCCGCCGGCGAACATTTTGCCGCGGCAGCCCATGCGGGACGCCTGGTCGAACTCGATCCGCTGAGCGAGGTGTATGGCCGGCATCTGATCCGCAGCCTGCTGCTTGCAGGCGATCGAGGTTCGGCGGAACGGCACCACGCGGCACTGACCCAGCGGCTGCGCGACGAACTCGGGGTTGCGCCGGAAGCCGCGACCGCAGCGCTGATGGACCCCGCCACGGCGCCGCTGGCCGATACCGTTCCGACCACGCTGTATGTCAAGGGCGCCGGCGTGCATCTGGCGTATCAGACCTACGGCAGCGGCGAGATCGATATCCTGATCATGCCCGGCTTCGTGTCGCACGTCGAACGGGTTTGGGAGCATCCCGCGTGCCGGGCATTCCTCGTTTCATTGATGACGCTTGCGCGACTGATCCTGCTCGATCGTCGTGGCATCGGGCTGTCGGACCGGGTCGGATCGGCCCCGAGCGTCGACGTCACGGCCGAGGATATCGGCACCGTGCTGCGGGCGGCAAACACGCGCCGCGTCGTGCTGTTCGGGGCGTCGGAATGCGGGCCGGCATGTATCAAGTTTGCGGTCGATGAACCGCGCCTCGTGGCCGGGCTCATTCTGTTCGGCTCGCTGGCCAAGGGCAGCTGGGCGCCGGACTTTCCGTACGCGTTGCAGGCAAGCCAATATGACGCCTGGCGCCAGCAGCTCGTCGCCGAATGGGGTGGCCCGGCCGGGATCGAAACCTTCGCGCCGAGCCTTGCGCGTGATCCGCAGGCGAGGGCTTGGTGGGGCGGCCTGCTACGCGCGGCCTCCAGTCCCGGCGGCATCTGGGCCGTGCTGAAGGCGTTGCGCGACACCGACGTGCGGCAGCTGCTGCCCCAGGTTTCCGTGCCCACGCTGGTGCTGCACCGTCGGGATGACCGCGCCGTGCGTATTGCCGCAGGCCGCGATATGGCGAGTCACATCACGGGCGCTCAATTCCTCGAGCTCGACGGCAATGATCATTGGTTCTTCGCGGGTGATCAGCGACCCGTGATCAAGGCCGTCAATCGATTCGTGAGCGCTCTGCCGCGTGGCAGGAGGCCAACGCGGTAAGGCCGCGTACTCCCGTTCAAATCCACTGAGTTAGCGGAGGTCCGCCGACCAATCGGAATTCCGGGATCAACTTGGTCCCGGACGCCGGTTGCGGCGGCCTCCGAACCGCACCTGCGCTCATGCTCAGGAAGGGGCCGAAAGGTCAATTGCACTGCCATGATTCGGCGGTTCCAGCAAAAGAGCAAAAGTCGTATGGTGCAATCCATTCTTTCCAGATGCGCCAGAGGGAGGAAATCCATGCGGAAGTCTCTATGGGTGTTCACCGTCGCGGCTCTTGTCCTATCACCGTCTCAGCCGCTGGTCGCGCAAACCGATGTGGATCAGCAGCTCGGTAACGTGCACTTCAAGACCTCCTGCAACGACGTGGCGCAGCGTCGCTTCGATCGCGCGATGCGCTATCAGCACTCCTATTGGTACATCAACGCCAAGGAGGTCTTTGAGGAAGTCATCACGGCCGACCCCACATGCGCTATGGCGTATTGGGGCATCGCGCTCACGCTGATGGATAACCCGCACGCCGCAATCCCGAAGCCGAACCTCGCGCCCGGCCTCGCCGCCATCACGAAAGCCAGGGAGATCGGGGCCAAGACCGAGCGCGAACGCGACTACATCGACGCGCTGATGGTGATGTACGCGGATTACGACAAGGTCCCCCACGCCCAGCGCATGCGCGCGCTGCGCGACGCTCAGGCGCAGGTCGCAGCGAAATATCCAGACGACGACGAGGCTCAGATCGCCTACGCCATCACGCTCAACACGTCGGCGGACCTGAACGACAAGACTTACGCGCAGCAGACCAAGGGCGCCGCCATCCTGGAGCCGATGTCCACACGGCTGCCGCAACATCCGGGCGTGACGCACTACCTGATCCACCTCTACGACTATCCTGCGACCGCGCAAAAAGGCCTCGACGCCGCCAACCGCTACGCCAGGATCGCGCCGGCCGCGCCGCACGCCCAGCACATGCCGTCGCATATCTACACCCGCGTCGGCTATTGGAAGGAATCGATCGCCTCCAACGCCGCATCCGTGAAGGCAGCAAAGGCCGAGAAGTCGGTGGGCAATTACCTGCACGCGCAGGACTACATGGTTTATGCCCACCTTCAGCTCGCCCAGGACCAGCAGGCGCGCGCCGTCATCGACGACATGACAAGGGAGACGGACTTCAAGGCGACGGTCGCGGCGGCCGACTACGCGCTGGCGGCTTCGCCGGCCCGTTATGCGATCGACCGCGGCGACTGGGGTGCCGCTTCGCAACTGGCTGTCAGGCCGAGCGGCTTGAACTTCGCCATGGCGGTCTCGCACTTCGCCCGCGCGCTCGGCGCAGCGCGCTCCGGCAAGCCGGAAGCCGCCAAGGCCGACATTCAAAAGCTCGCAGAATTGCGCGACAGGCTGCGCGAAGCCAAGGATAATTATTGGTCGGAGATCGTCGACATCCAGCGTCAGGTCGCCGTTGCCTGGGTGCTTCACGCAGAGGGCAAGTACGACGAGGCTCTCATCGCCATGAGTGCTGCAGCGGACGCCGAGGACAAGACCGAGAAGCATGTGATCACGCCGGGCCCGCTGGCGCCGGCGCGCGAGCTCTACGGCTTTATGCTGCTCGATCGCAGCATGGCCAAGGAGGCGCTGGCGGCCTTCGAGTCCACCAAGGCCAAGGAGCCGAACCGCTTCCAAGGCTACGCAGGCGCCGCCAAGGCAGCCGACCTGCTCGGTGACAAGGCGGCGGCGCGACACAATTATCAGCAGCTCGTGGTGCTGACGGCGAATTCCGACACAGAGCGGCCGGAGGTTGCGACGGCAAAGAAGTATCTCGCCGGCAATTAGCCCGGCCAGAAGCGAAAGCGGTGGCGCGATGAGAAGGGTAGCCGGTATCGCCATCGTGGCCGCTTCGCTGGGGAGCGTCCTGGCGGCGGCGTTGGCGTGGTTCGGTCCGCCACAGCGCGCGGTCGCAACGGCGACCGCGCCGGTATGGACCGAGGTGGCCTGGCCCTTCCCCGTCGATCCCTGGGGCAAGGGAAAGGCGTTCCGCTGCAAGGCGGCCGACTGCGGCGCCGAGGTGAACCTTTATCTGCGCGCCAAAATAGGTTTCTGCGACTGCACGACCGGTGTGGCCGATGACGAAGCTCTGGACCGCATGGGAGATCTTGTTCTCGTCGGCGACGTTTCGCCGCTCGGCAACGGTCGTCCGGTCAGCATTGCGTGGATGAAAGGCCGCAGCCGCGCTTACGCGCTCAACGCTCGCCAAGGCAAGACGGTGATATCGGTCGCTTTCAACGAACGCTGCGACATGATTGTAGCGACTGCCGTGCTCGGCCACGACCGGCCGGCGGATACCGAGCCCAGTGTGATCGAGTTTCTCAACGGCAATACAGTGATGCGCTGGGCCGAGATCACCCTTGGCCTCTAATGTGAGTGAGCCTGCGAACCCATCGCTGTTTCTGTCCGTCCATTGCGCTTGGGGAGGTCTATGCCCAACCTTAGTTGACCACCGACATTACGAGGGACGTTCGCCATGCCAGATACAACCGAAACGAAAGACCATGTCTATAAGATACTGGAGCTCGTTGGATCTTCCGAAAAAAGTATCGAAGATGCCATTCAGAATGCCATCACCCGCGCATCAAAGACCATTCGCTATATGAAATGGTTCGAAGTAGTGCAGACCAGAGGCCACATCGAAGATGGATCTGTTCGCCACTACCAGGTCACCTTGCGGGTTGGATTTACGCTGGAGGGGTAATTCTCGGCAAGGCAGCAGGACGAGCTAAAGTGCAAGATAGCCGACGCATGTAGCGGTAAAGAGTTCTCTGTCGGCTGATCAAGTTGCGGGGCTCATTCGATCAATAGCTCCCCGGTTAATGTCGTTCGCCAATCACCAAACCTGGGGTAAGGACGACAAAGATCGCCGCTTGCGCACTCTCAATAACACCGCGACGCCGCGATGGTGTGCAGCCTGTGATCGCCCAGCACATGCGCCATGAAGCCGGGCGTTCCGAATATCTTTGCAAACGCCGCGTCGCGGATACTGAGGCCCCCGGCATAGGCGCCGAACGCCGGCATCACCGCGCGCTCGCCGTCGCAGGCGAAACAGCGCCGCTCCATCGAACGGCCACGGGTGCTCACGCGCGCCTTTGGATGCAGGTGACCGGCGATCTCGCCGGAAGCGCCTGATGGTTCGTGACGGAACGCGATCGGACCGATCGATACTTCCTGCGTGACCACGCCGCCGAGATCGGACGGAATGGCCGGATCGTGATTGCCCGATATCCAGATCCAGTCGCGCCGAAGCTGAAACGCGGCGATGATGTCACGGTTCGGCGCCGACAGCCGGCCGTGGGCGGTGCGGTCGTGGAAACTGTCGCCAAGCGCGATCACGGTGCGCGGATTGTGCCGCGCGATCACGGCGCCGAGCCGGCCCAGTGTCGCTAGCGTGTCATAGGGCGGCAGCAGCACGCCGCGCCTTGCAAAGCTGGAGCCTTTTTCCAGATGCAGGTCGGAGACCACCAGCAGGCGCTGTTCCTCCCAGAACAGCGCGCCGGAGAGATCGGCGAACAGGGTCACGCCGGCGACCGCCAAAGTCGCGCCGGCGACGACCTGGGTCGCGCCGGCGGCATCGACGGTGGCGCGCGCGGCGGCCGGTTCGTCATCCAGGAATTGCGCGTGCGCCGTCACGTTCTTTCCATCGCCTCCTTGACCAGTTCGCCCGCGGCTTCCGCCAGCAGCTCATCGGAGGCTTCGCCATAGACGGATTCGCGGCCGATCTCCAGCATTACGGGGACCGCGAGCGGCGAAACCCGCGTCAGTTCCCGGTGGGTGATTCGCCTCTTGATTCGCGAGAGCATATCACTGAGCCGGCGGATATCGAGCAGCCCGGTGGCGGCGTCGGCGCGCGCGGCGCGCAGCAATACGTGGTCCGGCTGGTGTTTGCGCAAGACGTCGTAGATCAGGTCGGTCGAGAACAGCACCTGCCGCCGCGTCTTTTCCTCGCCGGTGAAGCGCCGCGCGATCAGGCCGGAGATAACGGCGCAGGTGCGGAAGGTGCGCTTCATCAGCGCGGATTCAGCCAGCCACGCCTCGAGGTCGTCGCCCAGCATGTCCGGATCGAACAGCGCGTCGAGATCGAGCCTGCCCTGCCGGATCATGAACGACATGTCGCCGAGTCCCCACACCGCCAGCGCATATTCATTGGCCACGAAGCCGAGCGGCCGCACCCGCGCGCGCTCCATTCGCCGCGTCAGCAGCATGCCGAGGGTCTGATGCGCCAGCCGCCCTTCGAACGGATAGCAGACCAGGTAATGCTTGTTGGCGCGGGGGAAGGTCTCCACCAGCAGGTCGCGCACGCCGGGCACGCGCGAGACCTCGCGCTGCAGGGACAGCCACTCGCGCACCTGCTCCGGCAGCGCCTTCCAGGCCTGGTCGTCGTCGAGCAGTTTGCGGACGCGTTCGGCAAGATAGGTCGAGAGCGGAAACTTGCCGCCCATATAGGACGGCACCTTGGCGTCCTTGTCATTGGCGCGCGAGACGTAGACCTGGTCTTCCGCCAGCGCCTCGTAGCGCACCACCTCGCCGCCGAACACGAAGGTGTCGCCGACCACGAGGCCTTCAATGAAGACCTCCTCGATCTGGCCCAGCATCCGGCCGCCGCGCGCCAGGGCGCCGGTTGATCCCTTGCCGGCCCCCTTGCCGCCGCGCACCAGCCGGACCTTCAGCATGGTATCCTCCACGATGGTGCCGACATTGAGCCGGTAGCTCTGCCGCACCCTGGGATTGGTGACGCGCCAGCGCCCGGTCTTGTCCTGCTTGATGCGCGCGAAACGCTCGTAGGTCTTCAGCGCATAGCCGCCCGAGGCGACGAAATCGACCACGTCATCGAAATCGGTCCGCGTCAGGCCGGCGTAGGGCGCCGCGGTCAGCACTTCGGCGTACAACTCGTCGGAGAGAAACGGCTCGCCGCAGGCGCGGCCGAGCACGTGCTGCGCCAGCACATCGAGCGCGCCGGTGCGCAGCGGCGGGGTGTCCTGCGCGTTCTCCGCCACCGCGTCGATGGCGACGCGGCACTCCAGCACCTCGAAGCGGTTGGCCGGAACCAGCACCGCGCGCGAAGCTTCGTCGATGCGGTGATTGGCGCGGCCGATCCGCTGCATCAGCCGCGAGGCGCCCTTCGGCGCGCCGATATTGATGACGAGATCGACATCGCCCCAGTCGACGCCGAGATCGAGTGAGGAGGTGCAGACCACGCCGCGCAGTTTGCCGGCCGCCATCGCGTCCTCGACCTTGCGGCGCTGGGCGACGTCGAGCGAGCCGTGATGCAGCGCAATCGCGAGATTGTCGTCGTTCATCCGCCACAGGTCCTGGAACAGCATCTCGGCCTGGCTGCGGGTGTTGACGAACACCAATGTAGTCCTGTTGGCTTTTATCAACTCGTAGACTTCATTGAGCGCGTGGCGCGCGGAATGGCCGGCCCACGGCAACCGCTCCTTGGTATCCAGCATCTCGACGATGGGCGCCGCCGCACCGCCGGCGATGACGATGTCGGCGGCTTCACTTCGCCGATCGCGCTGCGGCACCAGGAATCGCGCCAGCGATTCCGGCTCGGCGACGGTGGCCGACAGCCCGATCGCGCGCATCTGCGGCGCCAGTTGCCACAGCCGCGCCAGGGCGAGCGACAACAGATCGCCGCGCTTGGAGGTCACCAGCGCGTGCAGTTCGTCGAGCACGATGCGTTGCAGCGAGCCGAACAGAAACGGCGCGTCGTCGGACGACAGCAGCAGCGCCAGCTGCTCGGGCGTGGTGAGCAGGATGTCCGGCGGGTAGCGCCGCTGCCGCTGCCGGCGCGACACCGGCGTATCGCCGGTGCGGGTTTCGACCTTGATCGGCAGCGCCATCTCGGCAATCGGCGTCTCCAGGTTGCGGGCGATGTCGACCGCGAGCGCCTTCAAGGGCGAGATGTAGAGCGTGTGGAGGCCGCGGGAATTCTGCTCGCCGCGTCCGGCAGAGGTGACCCTGGCTTGCGACGATGACGCGGCTCGCCCGTTCTTCTCCCCTCCCGCCGCGCGCGCAGCGCGTGGCGGGGAGAGGCGAAAAGAGGGCAGCGGTGATGTGTCAGCACTCAGTTCCACCAGCGTCGGCAAAAATCCTGCCAGGGTCTTGCCGGCACCGGTCGGCGCGATCAGCAGCGCCGAGCGGTCGTCGCGGGCTTTCTGCAGCAGATCGAGCTGATGCGCGCGGGGCGACCAGCCGCGGCCGGCGAACCATCGCTGGAATTTTTCGGGCAACAGAGAGGGCGACGAAGGGCTTGGCGGAAGTGATCTCACCGCCGCAGGTTAGGCCCGACGGACCGCGCCGGTCGAGCCAAAAAGCCAAACAGTTTCAGATGTTTTGCGGGCAACCATGCGTCGATTTCGCTCCAGTGTAGCCCGCAAGGCACAGACACGTTCCGCCATGACGGATAGGTTCCCTCCCGGAACGCAACTGGAAATGCAATAATGAAGAGACTTCTCGCCACGACGGCGTTTCTGGCGGTGGCGGTGAACGCCCAGGCGGCGGACCTCGCCGTCAGGGCGCCCTACCTGAAGGCGCCGGTCGCCATGGTCTACGACTGGACCGGATTTTACGTCGGCGTGAATGCCGGGGTCGGACTCGGCCGCAACAACCAGACCCTGACGGTTCCGGGCTTCCCCTCTTTCGAGCAATCCTACCTGTCGCCGTTTGGCGCGCTCGGCGGCGTCCAGGCCGGTTATAATTGGCAGTCCAATACGGCATTGGGTCGGCTGGTTCTGGGTATCGAGGCCGACATCCAGGGCGCGGGAATTCGCGATGATCATACCTGCCTGCTGACCTGCCGGACCGGCGTGCTCGACACCTCCGGTCGGTTCGATCAGCGGCTCGACTGGTTCGGCACGGTTCGCGGCCGGGTCGGTTTCGCCAACGGCCCGGTGCTGCGCTACTTCACCGGCGGCTACGCCTATGGCGGGGTCAGGACCAGCGTGACCGAGTCGATCCTCGGGGTCCCCTCGGGAACCTTTACGACGGATCAGACTCGCGGCGGCTGGACCTACGGCAGCGGCGTCGAAGCCGCACTGGGCGGGAACTGGACGGCCAAGATCGAGTACCTCCAGGTCAACCTCGGCAACAGGGCCGACAGCTTTGTGCTGGGCGGTTTCCCGCAGACGCTCGACACCGAGATTCGGCAGAATATCTACCGCGTCGGCCTGAACTATCGCATCGGCGGCAACGGCACGTACGCACCGGTAACGACCGCGAACTGGACCGGCTTCTATCTCGGCGGCAATTTCGGCTCCGCCACTGCGCGCAATCAGACTTCGCTGGCCGTTGCGGGCACCAACGAACTGTTCAACCTTGCGCCGGAGGGCAGGATCGGCGGTGTGCAGGCCGGTTACAACTGGCAAGCGGCGAACTGGGTGTTCGGCCTCGAGGCCGACTTTCAGGGCTCCACCCAGAAAGACAACAGGACCTGCGTTGTGTCCTGCCAGGGTGTCAACGGCACTTATGCCATCTATGAAGCCAAGTTGCCCTGGTTCGGCACGGCCCGCGGCCGGCTTGGCTATTCGGTTGGATCGACCTTGCTGTACGCCACCGGCGGTTATGCCTATGGCAGCGTCAAGACCAACATCGACTCGGCGTTCCTGAGCGGACCGGTCACCAGCCGCTTCTCAGAGACCAAGGGTGGCTGGACGGTCGGCGGGGGCATCGAAACCCCGGCCAGCCTGCTCGCCCTGTTTGGGCCGAACTGGACGTCGAAGAGCGAGTACCTCTATGTCGACCTCGGCTCGACTTCGGGAATCATCGCCGATCCCGGCAACCCCGCGGTTTCGACGACCAAGGTCACGCAACACATCTTCCGCAGCGGGCTGAACTATCATTTCAACGCGCCGGTGGTTGCGAAGTACTGATCGCGACGAAATCGGCTGAAATCGAAAACCCCGGTCTCGCGGCCGGGGTTTTCTGTTGGAGCCGACACCGCCAAATGGCCACCGATCACTCCGTGACCGGCTTGTCGGAAATATCCCAGTCCTTGCCGTTGAACTCCGAGATGTAGAGCGTCTTCATCGGCGTGTAGTCGTCGGGAGTATAACTATAGGTCACGCCATCCAGCATGTACGGCGAGTGGAAGCCGTTGAGGCTGGTGGCCTGCTTCAGCACGTTGGCGCGGGTGAGATCATCACCGCAGCGGCGCAGGATTTCGGCCATCGTCACCACCTGGCCGTAGCCGGCGAAGGCGATGGTGTTGTCCGGATCGACATTGGGCAGGTATTTCTTGCGCAGGTCCTCGAACGCCATCACGTCGGGATCCTTCTCCCAGCGCGGAACGCCGACTTCCTTGGCATAGCGGATGGCGACGATGCCGGCCGCGTTCTCGAAGCCGGCGGCGCTCAGGATCGAACGGCCGGTCGAGCCGGCAGACAGCAAATGCAGCGGCTTCCAGCCGAGTTCGGCCACCTTGCGGATCGACTGCGACGACGCCTTGCCGGTGCTGATGTTGTAGAAGACATCTGCGCCCGACTTGGAAAGATTGATGAGCTGGGAATCGATGGTCGGTTCGGTCAGGTCGTAAGTCAGTTCCATGATCACCTTGGCGGTGCCGCCGGCCTGCTCCAGCACCTTCTTGAACGGCGCCAGGAAGTCACGGCCGAAATCGTCATTCTGGTAGAGAATGCCGACCTTGGCATTCGGTTTCGCGGCAACGACATGCTTGGCGAGAATACGCGCTTCGGTCGGATAGAGCGGCAGGCCGGCCATGGTCCATTTGTTGTTCTTCGGATCGTTCCATTTCGACGCGCCGGTATTGAGCAGGAGCTGCGGCACGCCCTTCGAGTTGAGATATTTGTGGACCGCGGTCTGCGGCGCGGTGCCGAGCGAGCCGAACAGCGCCAGCACTTCCTCCTGCTCGACCAGCCGCCGCGTAGCTTCGACCGCCTTGGGTGCGCTGTAGGCGTCGTCCATGGTCAGGAACTTGACCTTGCGCCCGTTGATGCCGCCCTTTTCGTTCAGCATCTGGAAATAAGCTTCGCCGACCCGGCCGAGCACACCATAGAGCGAACCCGGGCCGCTGTGCGGCACGGTCTGGCCAAGCTTGACTTCGGTGTCGGTCGCGCCCGGATCGTATTTCTTCTCCGCAGCGAAGACATAAGGCGCGGGCATGACGGAGGCCGCGATGGCGGCGAGAGCGGTCGTGCCGAACTCGCGGCGTGACTGTTTGATCTTCATGGTGCTGTTCCTCCCGGAACGGGTTGTTCTTGTATTAAGGCATTGATCTGGCATTCCTGCCTGTCAGGCAACAGCTTGCGGCGCAATGCCGCCCTGTTCCGGCGCATGCTTCATGGCTGGAATAGGGCGGCCGTCAGCGCTTCGCCGCGACCACGACGAGGCCTGGCACCTGCGCACCGCTTTCGGTGCGGGACGATGCCGGCTCCAGCCGGTCGAGCATCAGGCCGCTGGTTGCGATCAGCCCGCGCACGCTGGCCGCGCTGTGGGCGTAGCGCAAACCGCCGCCCAGCACCACGCCCTCGCCCGCATGGCTTTCGACCGTGAACGCGAACAGCCCGCCCGATGCCAGCACGCGCGCGACCTCGGCCAGCAGCGGCGCCATGTCGTGGACATAGACGATCACGTCGGCGGCGAGGATAAGATCGGCGCTGCCGTCCGGCCTGCGAGCGAGGCCTTCCGCGATGTCGGCGACGTCGAGTTCGGCGTAGAGCCCGGTGGCGCGGGCGCGTTCGATCATGCGCGGCGACAGATCGATGCCGACGATCTCGCCGGCGACGCCTGCGAAGGCGCGCGCGGCGAGCCCGGTACCGCAGCCGAGATCGATGACGCGGCCGAACGTCGGCGGCTTTCCGGCGGCGGCGCGCGCGCCGAGTACTGCGGCAAGAAGCAGGGCCGGGCCGCGATAGCCGAGATCATCCAGCAGCGCCGCGTCGAATTTCGGCGCATATTGATCGAACAGCGCCGTCACGTAAGTGGGCCGCATGCCCGCGACGTCAGCGGCGCCCATCCGCATCAGGCGCAGGCCGGCGCCGTTGCGATCGCCGGGATCGGTGCTCTCCGCCGTGCGAAACGCCGTGATGGCGCCCTGACGGTCGCCCAGAAGTTCGCGGACCTCGCCCAGCGTGAACCATGCCGTCGCAAAGCCCGGCGCCAGATCCGTCGCCTGGACAAACAGGTCCTCGGCGGCGACGAGATCGCCGCTCAGCAGCAGATCGCGGGCAAAGTCGAAGCGCCGGTCGGCGAGCATGTCGCCTGACGACATGAACAGGCGCGAAGGCATGGGTGGAACCGATCGGTCGGAGGGGAAAGCTGCGGCACGCGCCCGACGCGAACAAGGCCGGCACGGAACCCTGCAGCGCCTATGCGTCCGCAACATGTCCTGGCGCCACGGCTGGACCGATATCAGTCTTTCGCCGCGACGGGTAAGAATCCCGGCATCCCGCCCTATATATCCGGGATGCGTCCGCACGACATCCTGCTGCCCGTTCCCGCCGGCCTGGCCTGCAAACCCGGCGGCTTTCACATCGACCCGGTGCGCCCCGTGGATCGGGCCGTGATCACGCACGGCCATTCCGACCACGCCCGGCCGGGCCATGGCGCGGTGCTGGCCACCCGGGAAACGCTCGACATGATGCGGCTGCGCTACGGCGATAATTTCGCCCGCACGACGCAGGCGATCGCTTATGGCGAATCGATCAAGACAGGCGATGTCACGATAAAATTTCATCCCGCCGGCCATGTGCTGGGCTCGGCCCAGATCGCGGTGTCCTGCAAGGACACCTGCATCGTCGCCTCCGGCGATTACAAGGACGCACCCGATCCCACCTGTACCCCATTCGAGGTGGTGCCCTGCGACGTCTTCATCACCGAAGCCACCTTCGGGCTGCCGGTGTTCCGCCACGGCGATGCGGCGGACGAGGTGAAGAAGCTCCTGGCCTCGGTGGCGCTGTTTCCGGAGCGCGCCCATCTGGTCGGGGCCTATTCGCTCGGCAAGGCTCAGCGCGTGGTCGCGCTGATTCGGGCCGCCGGTTACGAGGCGCCGATCTACCTGCATGGCGCGATGGAATCGATCACGCGCTACTATGAAAGCCGCGGCGTGGCGCTGGGCGACCTGCGCCCAGCCAAGGGCATGAAGAAGGCCGATCTCGCCGGCACCATCACGCTGGCGCCGCCGTCGGCCACCTCGGACATCTGGACCCGGCGCTTTCCCGATCCGGTCACGGCGTTCGCCTCGGGCTGGATGCGGGTGCGCGCCCGCGCCCGGCAGCGCGGCATCGAATTGCCCTTGGTGATTTCCGATCACGCCGACTGGGATGGATTGACCGCGACCATCGACGCGACCGGCGCCGGAGAAATCTGGGTCACCCATGGGCAGGAAGACGCGCTGGTGCATTGGTGCAAGGCCAAAGGCCTCGCGGCGCGGCCGCTCGATCTGGTCGGATACGGCGACGAGGATGAAGGCGACGCGGCGTCGGCCGAGGGCGCCGAGCCATGAACCGTTTCGCCGAACTGCTCGATCGGCTGGCTTACGAGCCCGGCCGCAACAACAAGCTGCGGCTTCTCACCAGCTATTTTCGCGAGACCGACGACCCCGATCGTGGCTACGCGCTCGCCGCTTTGACCGGCGCGCTGTCGTTCAAACATGCAAAGTCGGGATTGATCCGCGACCTGATCGCCGACCGCACCGATCCGGTGCTGTTCGCATTGTCGTATGATTACGTCGGCGATCTCTCGGAGACCGTGGCGCTGATGTGGCCGAAGTCTGGGGGGGGGGGGGGGGGGGGGGGGTCTGTCGGCTGGGACCGCTGGCAGCGAGCTTGCGGAGGCACCCCCCACCCCCGACCCCTCCCCACCACTCGCTGCGCTCGCGGGAGGAGGGGAGAAGGCACGCGCTTCGCGCGTGGAGGGAGCGGAGAAGATCGGCCACAACAACCCGCCCCCGCCCACCCTTACCGAAGTCGTCACCACGCTTCGCACCCTCGGCAAGGCCGAACTACCGCAACAGCTTTCCCGCTGGCTCGACGAACTTGACGAAACCGGCCGCTGGGCGTTGCTGAAACTCGTCACGGGCGCGATGCGGATCGGGATCTCGGCACGGCTCGCCAAGACCGCTGCGGCCGCCCTCGGCGGTAAGGACCCGCACGATGTCGAGTTGATGTGGCCGGGCCTCGCGCCGCCCTACCTCGATCTGTTCGCGTGGCTGGAAGGCCGCGCCGAAGCGCCGGTCAATCTCGACCCCACGCCGTTCCGCCCGGTGATGCTGGCGCATGCGATCGAGGATGCGGATTTTGTGAACCTCGACGCCGCCGATTTCATCGCGGAATGGAAATGGGACGGCATCCGGGTGCAGGCGGTCAGCGGCCGCGACGCCGACGGTCATATGCGGGCGCGGCTGTATTCGCGCAGCGGCGAGGACATCACGACGGGCTTCCCCGACCTGCTGCCGTCACTGCACCTGCCCGGCGCCATCGACGGCGAGCTATTGGTGCTGCGCGAAGGCCGGGTACAGACCTTCAATGTGCTGCAGCAACGCCTCAATCGGAAGGTGGTCTCGCCAAAACTGACGAAGGAATACCCGATCCATCTGCGCGCCTACGACCTGCTCGGCGCGGGCGACGACGATCTGCGCACGCTGCCGTTCGCCGAGCGCCGCAAGCGGCTGGAGGTATTCATTGCAAGGCTCGGCGATCCCAGGATCGACCTGTCGCCGATGATTGCCTTCGACAGCTGGGACGAACTGACATCCGCGCGAAAGGATCCCGCCGGCGCCGGCGCCGGCGAGGACGCCGAGGCGGTCGAGGGCGTGATGCTGAAGCGCCGCGACGCGCTCTATCTGCCGGGCCGCCCCAAGGGTCAATGGTGGAAGTGGAAACGCGACCCGCATCTGATCGACGCGGTGCTGATGTACGCCCAGCGCGGCCACGGCAAGCGCTCGTCCTATTATTCGGACTACACGTTCGGGGTCTGGACCTCCGGCGACGGCGGCGAGCAACTGGTGCCGGTCGGCAAAGCCTATTTCGGCTTCACCGACGAGGAATTGTTGCAGATCGATCGTTTTGTCAGACGCAACACCACCGAGAAATTCGGACCCGTGAGGCACGTGCTCCACGAGCCGGATCAAGGGCTGGTGCTGGAAGTCGCCTTCGAGGGCCTCGCGCGTTCACCGCGGCACAAATCCGGCGTGGCGATGCGGTTTCCGCGCATCAACCGGCTGCGCTGGGACAAGCCTCCGCGCGAGGCCGACCGGCTGGAAACCCTGGAGCGGATGCTGAAAACCGAGTTGCCCGGTAAGCTGCCGGCGGCGGCAGGCCATTGACGCAGACACACAAGTTCCCCATGTCAGGACGACCGGACTATAGTGCGTGGGCGAATCCGCGCGGGAGACCATCGATGCCCAACGACACCCGAGAACTGCCGGCCGCCAATGACGGCCTCTATCGCTTTCTCGGCGGCTCGCCGCTGGCGGTGGCGTTCCGGCTTGTACTGCTCTCGATTCTGGTGGGCGTGGTGCTGTCCGCGATCGGCTTCGATCCGTGGAACATCCTCAGCAGCATCCGGCGGCTGTTCGACTGGATCTACAATCTCGGCTTCGACGCCATCAACTGGGTATGGCGCTATTTCCTGCTCGGCGCCGTGATCGTGGTGCCGATCTGGCTGCTGTCGCGGCTGTTCGGCACGCCGCGCGGCCGGTAGGAAACGCGCGCGAGCACTTTCGTTGACTTCCCCGTCCAGGGTTACAAGCGCTCAGGTCTTTGCCATCGCGGGTCCCGCGATGGTTGCGAACCTGACGACGCCGCTGATCGGCATCGTCTCGACCATCGCGATCGGACGGCTGGGCGACCCGACGTTGCTCGGCGGCGTGGCGATCGCGTCGGTGGTATTCGATTGCCTGTTCTGGCTGTTCGCCTTCCTGCGCATGAGCACCCTGGCCTTCACCGCGCAGGCGCTCGGCGCCGGCGAAACGCAGGAACTGCGCGCGCTGCTGGTGCGGGGTTTTGCCGTTGCGGCCGTGATCGGCGCATCGCTGATCGTCCTGCAGATACCGCTCGCCGCGCTGCTGTTCGGCGCGATGGGCGGCAGCGAGGGCGTCACCCGCGCCGCCAAAATCTACTTCAGCATCCGGATCTGGTCGGCGCCGCTGGTGCTGGCCAATTACGTCGTGCTCGGCTGGCTGATCGGACAGGCCCGCGCCAGGCTCGCGCTTGGCGCGCAGATCGCGATCAACCTGATCAATATGGCGGCGACGGTGCTGCTGGTGCTGGTGTATGATTTCGGCATCGCCGGGGCAGCGATCGCCGCCGTCCTCGCCGAAGCCATCGGGCTCGTGCTCGGCGTCCTGATCGCACGGCGGCTTTCGAGCGGACATCCTGAGGTACCGCGCGCGGCGCTGCTCGACCGCGCCAAGCTGATCCGCATGCTGGCGGTCAACCGCGATATCATGATCCGCACGGCTTCCCTGATCGCTGCGTTCCTGTTCTTCACCGCACAGGGCGCGCGCCATGGTGACGTGACGCTTGCGGCCAATGCCGTGCTCAACAATTTTCTCCTGATCAGTGCCTTCTTCCTTGACGGCCTCGCCAACGCCGCCGAACAGCTATGCGGCCGCGCCTATGGGGCGCGCGACCGATCCGGGTTTACCAGCGCGACCCGGCTGGTTATCGCCTGGGGATTCGGCTTTGCGCTTGCCGTGAGCGCGTCTTACGTCCTGTTCGGGCCCCTGCTGATTGATGTCATGACCGCGAGCGAAGAGATCCGGCGCAGCGCGCGCGACTACCTGTGGCTGGTGACGCTGGCGCCGGTGCTCGGCGTGTTCGCCTTCGCCTATGACGGCATCTTCATCGGCGCGACCTGGGCGCGCGAGATGCGCAACCTGATGGTGCTTTCGCTGGGGATCTTTCTCGCCGCATGGCTGGCGTTGCGATCGTTCGGCAATGCCGGATTGTGGGGCGCCCTGCTGGTGCACTATGCGGCGCGCGGCGGGTTGCAGGCGCTGCGCTATCCGGCGATGCTGCGCGCCTCGTTCCGGCCAGCGCCGCTGCGAGGCTGAGTTCGGAATTCAGGGGATCCGACCGATGCAATTGCGATTTGTCGGCTGCGGCGATGCGTTCGGTTCCGGCGGCCGGAACAATACCTGCTTTCACGTCACCGGCAGCCACGTCAATTTCCTGATCGATTGCGGCGCGACCTCGCTGCCGGCGCTGAAGCGGCTGGGTATCGCGCCCGACGATATCGAACTGATCCTGATTACGCATTTCCACGGCGATCATTTCGGCGGCCTGCCGTTCCTGCTGCTCGATGCGCAGTTCACCCGGCGGACCCGTCCGCTTCTCATCGCAGGGCCACAAGGAATCGAAACGCGGCTGACGCAGTTGATGGAAGCGCTGTTCGAGCATTCGTCGAAGACCAGGCAGAAGTTCGAACTTTCGGTCGTCGCGCTCAGGCCCGAGGAGAAACGCAGCTTCGGCGCGGTCGATGTCACACCCTACGCAGTCGTGCATGGCGAATCCGGCGGACCGTTTCTGGGCTACCGGGTCGAAGCCGAAGGCCGCGTGATCGCCTACAGCGCCGATACCGAATGGACGGAGACCCTGATCCCGCTCGGCCGCGACGCCGATCTGTTGGTCGCGGAGGCCTATTACTACGACAGGGTGGTGAAGAATCACCTCAGCCTGAAAACGCTGGAGGCGCATCTCACCGAGATCAAGCCGAAGCGACTGGTGCTGACTCACATGAGCGACGACATGCTCGGGCGGCTGGATACGTTGGACTACATGGCGGCGCGCGATGGCATGATTGTGGAGCTTTGAGCGAAAGTCTTCTCCCTCCCCGTTCTTCACGGGAGGACGGACGGGGTGAGGGGCTCTCTCCACAAACCCCGGATTCGCGGATACTCCCCCTCACCCGAAGCCTTCGCTTCGACCTCTCCCGCAAGCGGGGCGAGGTGATTACCGCCGGTGCGATCCCACTAAACCGGCCAGTCCTCGGCGGTGATGGTCGCGGCATCGGCGCCGACGATTTCCGACAGCGAGTCGCGGCCGGTGCGCAGCAGGGTCGAGGCGAGATCGTTCTTGATGGTTTCGACCAGCCCGAGTCCCTTGTAGATCAGGGATGAATAGAGCTGGATCAGGCTGGCGCCGGCGCGGATTCTCGTCAGCGCGGCGCCGCCCGAGTCGATCCCGCCGACGCCCACCAGCGGAAATGCGCCCTCGGCGCGCACATAGGTTTCCGCCACCATGCGCGTCGCCAGCCGAAACAGCGGCCGGCCCGACAAGCCGCCCTGCTCCTTGGCGCGGCTGGTCTCGCGCAAGTTCGCGGGCCGCGCCAGCGTGGTATTGGCCACGATCATGCCGTCGACCCGGCGCGAGCGGGCGATATGGACGACATCATCGAGTTCGGTGAGGCTGAGGTCGGGCGCGATCTTGAGCAGCACCGGCGAGTCGCCGGCGTGCTGCCGCACCCGTTCGCGCGCGTCGATGACTTTAGCGAGGAGATCGTCGAGCGCCGCTGCCTGCTGCAGATTGCGCAGGCCCGGCGTGTTCGGCGACGACACGTTGACGGTAAAATAGCTCGCCACCGGCGCGAAGGTCTCGATCAGTTTCACGTAATCGGCGACGCGATCGGTCGAGTTCTTGTTGGCGCCGACATTGACTCCGACAATGCCGCCATGATGGGCGCGCGCCGCGAGACGGCGCAGCACCGCATCGGCGCCGTCATTGTTGAATCCCATGCGATTGATCACGGCTTCGTCGCGCTCCAGCCGGAACAGCCGCGGGCGCGGGTTGCCGGCTTGCGGCTTCGGCGTCACGGTCCCGATCTCGACGAAGCCGAAACCGAGCCGTAGCAGGGCATCGGAGACCTCCGCGCTCTTGTCGAAACCCGCCGCCATGCCGACCGGATTGGGAAAATTCAGGCCAAACGCCCGCACCGCCAGCTTCGGATCGTCCGGCTTCAGCCGGATCGGCGGCAGCAGCCGCAAGCCCTGGATCGCCAGACGGTGGGCGTCTTCCGGATCGAACCAGCGCAGCAGCGGCAGCGAGAACGCGTCGAAGGCGCGGATCAAGGCTTGAGCTCCGGGATGTCGTGAAAGCCGTCGGACCGCGCGTGCATTTCCTGCACGCCGATGACCGCGCCGAGATCGAGATCGCCATAGAGGTGGGGAAACAGCTCGTTGTTGCGCGACTGCTCCCAGCGCAGCGCATCGCCGAGCGCATCGGCATCGACGGCAATCAGGAACAGGCCGGTCTGGCCGGCAAAGTGCTTCCGCGCCGTCTCGGCCACCTGCGTCGGCAGCGAGAAATGAATGAAGCCGTCGCGTGCATCATCGGCGCTGCCCCGGTACACGCCCTGTCGCTCGGCCTCGCGCCAGGCCGACGCGGGAGAAATCTTGTAGATTCTGCGCACGGAACCGCGAGTCCTGCCTGTTGCTTGAGTTTCTTGATGTTTTTCCGGAATTCCCGGACCGCGCGCCGACCGTATCGGCGCACCCTGTCCACTTCAAGGGGCCGCTTTCAGTCCCTATCGGTCGTTGTTCGATCCTTGCAGCTGCGCCGGGAAACCGGTTTACTAAGGTAATTATTCCTAACAACCAACTGAGCCATGGCCAAACTTCCGAAAGCGCCGCGAATGCTCACCCATGACCAGATCTGGACCGCGCTGGACCGGCTGGCCGAGCGCGCCGGCATAACGACCTCGGCGCTCGCCAAACGCGCCGGGCTCGATCCCACCACCTTCAACAAGTCCAAGCGTATCACCGCTGAAGGCCGGGAACGCTGGCCCTCCACCGAATCGGTTGCCAAGTCACTCGCCGCCACCAACACCTCCATCGACACTTTCGTGCAGCTGATCGGCGACAGCCCGCGCACCGTCCAGTCGGTGCCGCTGCTCGGCTTCGCGCAAGCGGGAACCGGCGTCGATTTCGACGATGGCGGATACCCTGTAGGCAAGGGCTGGGACGAAACGGGCCTGCCCGCCGTCAACGACGAGCACGCCTACGCGCTGGAGATATCAGGCGACTCCATGAAGCCGGTCTATCGCGACGGCGACGTCATCCTGGTGTCGCCGGGCACCCCGATCCGCCGCGGCGACCGCGTGGTGGTGAAAGCCACCGGCGGCGAAATGATGGTCAAGGAACTGAAACGCCGCACCGCGAGGACGCTCGAACTGGCATCGCTCAATCCCGGCCATGTCGACCGCACGCTGGCGGCCGAAGACGTCGAATGGATCGCGCGGATCGTGTGGGCGAGCCAGTAGGCAACGCACCGCATCAGCGTCGTCCCGGCGAACGCCGTGACCCATACCGCGTGATCTTTCGTATTGCGATGTAGCCGACGCCCTTCGCCGACAGTTAACGCCGGTGGCTATGGCTCCCGGCGTCCGCAGGGACGACGAAAGAGGGTAGCCAACTTACGTCGCGTAGTCCGGCTCCTTGCGGTCGAGGATTCGTTTCAGCGCATCGAAGTGCCGCTGCGCCGGCGAGGGCCCCTTGTACAGATGGTCGTCCCTGTAATCGCGTTTGGTTTTCTCTACCACGGCGTCAGGCAGCTGTTTCAGCGGTTGACCCGTCCACATCGCGTAAATCTGCACCTGCGCGGCGCGCTCGACGTAATAGAGCATGTCATAGGCGTCGGCGACGGTGCCGCCGACCGTGGAGATGCCGTGATTGGCCATGAACAGTACCGTCTTGTCGCCGATCACCCTGGCGAGGCGGGCACCTTCGGCGGGATCAAGCGCCGGACCGGTATATTCGTCGTCATAGGCAATGGCGCCGGAAAGGCCGACCTCGGTCTGGCCGATCTCCTTGATGCGCGGGTCCTCGAGGCGCGTCAGCGCGCTGGCATAGGGCATGTGGGTGTGAAACACCGCCTTGGCCTGGGGCAGCGCCTTGTGGATCGGCGCGTGGATGCAGTAGCAGGAACGTTCCACCTCGCCCTCGCCGCGCTTGACCTCGCCGTCGTCGATCCCGACTTCCATGAAGGTCGAGGCCGTCACCTCGGACCAGTGCGTCCCGAACGGGATCTGGTAGTAGCGGTCGCCGCGGCCCGGCACGGTGAGCGTCAAATGATTGAAGATGCCCTCGCTGAAACCGTGCATGTAGGCGAGCCGGTGCGCCGCCGCGAGATCGACCCGCGCCTGCCATTCCTCGGTGCTGTAGTTCTCGAGCGATTTCGGCGAAACCCTGAACTGCATGGCGTTCTCCCATGGTGTGCCCCTCGGCGGGGGCTTGGATCGTCTTACAGATGATATCATAGCGCGATCTGCTATGGCGTTGGTGGAAATTCCGCAGGGCCTGCCATCTTCGTTGCCGCGGCTCCCTCCAGCGTCGTCCGGCAAGTGTCGAGATCATGCTGCGACGGTCTGCGCGTTTCGGGCGTACCGTCGTCGTTCTCGGAATTGCAGAATACAGGCAACGCCACCGTAGAATATCGCCAGCCCCCACAGCATCAGAAGTTCACTCCGCACATCGGCGAGCGTCGCACCCAGTTGAGCCAATCGTGTAAATCCACCGATCGCAGAGGTGCTTGGCACCATTAACGAGACCACATGAATGGCGTCCGGGATCACCTCGGTCGGCCACGCAAAACCCGCCAGGAAGAAGAACGGCAGGCCGATTGTTGCCAGTACAAGCTGGACCCGTAGCGGGCTTCTGAAAATCGCAGCAACGACAAGGCCGAGCCCGCTGACGGAGAGCACAAATGGAACGGCCAAGATCAGGATCGGGACGACCCCGCCAAGCCGTGGCAATCCGTAGAAGTAAGGCAGCGCGATCAGATAGAGCGGCAAGATGAATGCCTCAAACAGCAAATAGGCGAGCATTTTCCCCCCAACCGTCGCAAGCGGTCCAGGCCGCGATCCGTCTGTCGCAGTGATGCCCGGGTCAGCTCCGGGCAAGGTGCCGAGCAGTCCGACGCCCATCAGCAATATCTGCTGCAGCAGAAGCACAAAGGCACCCGGCAGGACGTAGGTCGCGTAGCCGCCCTGAGGGTTGAACAATGGCACCGCCGTCAATCGCAGCGGATCGGAGGCGGTGCCGGCCAGCACCGGATCGACGCCCATGCCGATCAAGCGGGCGGTTTCGGCTTCCGCGGCCAGCGTTCGCGCCACCGCAACGACGCCGCCGGAAACACTCTGATAGACTAGGAAATAGCTGGCATCGGCATAAAGCGCGATCGGCGACGCACGGCCGTGCAGCAGGTCACGCTCGAAATTCTTCGGAATCACCAGAATGCCGAAAATCGTGCGCGAAAGGACCTCGCGCTCCGCGTTGACGATGTCGGGCAACACCATCGTCACTGCGACGTCGGCGGTCGCATCGACCCGGCGCGCCAGTTCGCGGCTGGTCACCGTGCCGTCGCCATCGACGATGGCGATCGGCACGTTGCGCAAGGCCTCGTTAAGGTAGGGCTGTGGATAAAACACCGCATAGAAAACGGATCCGACCACCAACACGGAAAACACCGGCCGCAGCGCGAAGATGCGGCGGAACTCACCAAGAAAAACCGCCAGCAGCTCGCTCATGACCCAGCCTCGCTCAGAACCGCTTTCGGCGCGCCGCCGGCGTCGCGCGCAGCGTTGGCCCGCATCCACTCCAGCCGTAATGCGACAAGCCCCGCGAGGCCGACGGCAAAGGCAAGCAGGATGAGGATCGGTCGCCATGACAGGTCGAGCGGGTTGCCCCGGACGGTTTGATCGATCCGGGCGGTCAAGTACCAGGTGCCGGGCAAGAGCGCGCCGAAGCCTAGCGAGAACGCGTTCATGCCGAGACGCGGGAAGCCAATTCCCATGAAGCCGAATGCCGGAGACGTGAGCAATGTGGCGATGCTCACGGCACTCGTCGTCGACCTGAGAAGCAGCGCAAGCAAGGTGCCAAGAAGCTGGCAGGACAGGATGAAAAGGAAACCGGCGATGACCAGCAGCCAGCTCCGGCCTTGCAGAGGCAACTCCAGAATGCCGAACAGCACGGCATCCGACACGCCGAGCACCAACATGAAGATAACCGTATAGGGCAGCAGCTTGCCCGCCATCGCCGGCCAGAGTCCGCCGCCAAGCCGGCGCAGAATGCGCAGTCGATAGCGCGTTTCGACGTCCATGCCGACCGCATAGGCCGATGCCGCCACGATGACGATCTGCAGAAGACTGGGAAGGAGGGCCGCGAGCAGGAAATGCACGTAGTTCAGCGTCGGGTTGAACAACGCGTGGATCTGCACTGGAATCGGCGAGATCGCAGCCCGCGCTTCCTCGATCGGCTGACCTTGCGCGGTGCGCAGCGACAGCCGAATCCCCGCGGCGGCGGTCGGCACCGCGGCATTTACCCCGCGCAGGGTGAGGTTTCCGGTCGTCAACGTCTGGGTGTTGTAGAAGAAAACGACTTCGGGCCGGCGGCCGGCAAAGACGTCCCGCTCAAGATTCAGGGGCAGCATCAGGAGCCCGTGGACCTTGCCCGAAAGAATCATGCCGCGCCCCTCCGCCAGCTCGCCGGCGCGAAACGCGACCGCGGTGTCCGGCGTCGCGTCAACCATCCGTATGATCGAGCGGGAGAGGTCCGAACTGTCGAGGTCGAGAACAGCGATCGGCAGCCGTGTCGCGAGGCCGGCACTGAATATGCCGGTGAGCAGCGCCATCAGGGCGAGCGGTACGACGCCAACAAAGGCGAACAGGAAGGGGCGACGGCGAAGCCAATCGATTTCCCGCCAGAACACCAGCCAGAAGCCCGGCCGCAGCTGTCTGCGGGCCAGCATTTCAGCTTCCCCGTTTCGACCAGGCGACGATTGCGCTCATGCCCGGGCGCAGCCCTTCCACCGGCTGCGTCGGCACCGCACGGACCTCGAAGGTTCGCAGATCGAAATCGCCGGTCGCGCGCGTGGCGCGCCAGGTCGCATATTGGCCCTGAACATTGATCACGGTCACCCGCACCGTCACGACCTGCGACTTGAGGGCGGGCACGGTGACGTCGAAGGTATCGCCGACCTTCAGTCCGCCGAGCAGATCCTCCCGAAGATTGAACGTGAACCAGACGTTGCGCATGTCGATCAAAGAGAACAGCGGCGAACCGGCACTGAAATTCTCGCCTAGCGAAGCGACACGGGTGGTGACCTGGGCGGCGATCGGGGCGCGCACCGTCAGCTCGCCGACATCAGCGTCGCGCTGGTTCAGCGCGGCTTCCGCCTGCTTGACCTGGGCCGCGGCAAGTGCCCGCTCTTCCGGACTGGCGCCGGTGGTCGCAAGCTGCAGCGCCGCTTGAGCCGACTCGCGTTTGCGAACAGCCAACTCCAGATTGCGGGTGGCCTCATCGACGACGGCTTGGGGTGTGTTCCCCGTGCGGGCAAGTTGAGCCTTCCGGTCAAAGGTTTCCTGGTTGAGCGTTACATCGGCTTCCGCAGCCGCGAGATCGGCCTTGCGGGCAGCGATTGTCTCCGGTCGCGTGCTATTGATGCGATCGAGATCGGCCTTCGCCACACTCAACGCCGCCTTCGCGGTGATGAGTGATGACGCGAGTTGCGGGCTTTCCAGTTCGGCGATGACTGCGCCCCGCTCAACGGTGTCTCCGACGTTGGCGCCCAGCTTCGCAATCCGGCCCGGCACCCGCGGGCTGATGTCGACGCGGTCGGAGGATACCTCGCCCTGCACGGTGAGCGGCGGCGGGCGCGTGGCGAGCCACAGCACGAGCCCGAGCGCCACGAACACTATGGATCCGACGATCCATCGAATATCATTCACGCGTGCCATTTGGCCTTCTCCTGACAACTTCCGTTGTTATCGGACCCGTGCAATATCAACGCCGCATGACCAGGAAATGTATCAATCTCCTTGTCCCGGACTACAAAGGGAAATCCGAACTGCGCCAGCACCCTTAGGCCGACCGCGCCAGCGCGCCGTCGATCATCGCCACCGCGTCGGACAATCCGTACACCGCGACGAACGAGCCGAAGCGCGGGCCCTTTTCCTGGCCGAGCAGCACCTGGTAGAGCATGTTGAACCAGTGGAGCGAGACGCCGGGCCGGCCGTCCTTGCCCTTCTTGACGGGATCGAGAAACGGCTCCCGGCGGCCGATCTCGTAGACCACGTTCTGGATGTCCTCCGCGCTCGACGTCGGCGGCATGTTCGACAGCGCATCGCGCAGGTCCTGCAAGGCGGCGCGTTCGCTGTCGGTCGGCTCGCGGAATTTCTTCGTCGGCGCGACAAAATCACGATAATAATTGATGGCGTAGCCGACCATCGCATCGAGCTTCGGATGCGACTGCGGCGTCACGCCGGGGCGATAGCGCCCGATGAAACCCCACAGGGTGTCGGCGTTCTCCGCGTTCGACGACGACACCAGCGTCAGCAGCAGCTGGAACGTGACCGGCATGTCGGATGCCGGCGGATGGCCGGCATGGATATGCCAGACCGGATTGGCGAGCTGCTGTTTTGCGTCTTGCCGCGGAAAGCCGTCGAGAAATTGCTGATAGTCGTCGACGTTGCGCGGAATGACGTCGAAATACAGCCGTTTCGCCGATTTCGGCTCGCGGTACATGAACAGCGACAGCGATTCCGGCGACGCATAGCGCAGCCATTCGTCGATCGTGAGCCCGTTGCCCTTCGACTTCGATATCTTCTGGCCCTTCTCGTCGAGGAACAGTTCGTAGTTGAAACCTTCCGGCGGCAGGCCGCCGAGCGCGCTGCAGATCTTGCCCGACAGTTTCACGGAGTCGATCAGGTCCTTGCCGGCCATTTCATAGTCGACGCCGAGCGCGAACCAGCGCATCGCCCAGTCCGGCTTCCACTGCAGCTTGCAGTGACCGCCAGTGACCGGGAGCGTGACGCGCTCGCTGGTTTCCGGGTCGTCATAGGAGACCGTGCCAGCCTTCACGTCATGGGCCACGATCGGCACCTGCAGCACCACGCCGGTGCGCGGGCAGATCGGCAGAAACGGCGAATAGGTCGCCGCGCGCTCCTCGCGCAGGCTCGGCAGCATGATCGCCATCACCGCATCGAACCGCTCCAGCACGCGCAGCAGCGCGGCGTCGAATTTTCCGGACGTGTAATAATCGGTCGAGCTGGCGAACTCGTAGTCGAACTTGAAAGTATCGAGAAACGCCCGCAGCCGTGCGTTGTTATGGGCGCCGAAACTTGGATGGGTGCCGAACGGATCAGGCACCGCGGTCAGCGGTTTGCCCAGGTGTTTCTCCAGCAATTCCCTGTTCGGCACGTTGTCGGGCACCTTGCGCAACCCATCCATGTCGTCGGAAAACGCCAGCAGCCTGGTCCCGATCTTGTCCTCGGTGAGCACGCGAAAGGCGTGGCGCACCATGGTGGTGCGCGCGACCTCGCCGAAGGTGCCGATATGCGGCAGGCCGGACGGCCCGTAGCCGGTCGAGAACAGCACCTCGTCCTTCGGCTGCTTCTTCAGCCGCGCGACAATCGCCCTCGCCTGCTCGAACGGCCAGGCGTTGGATTGTTCGGCGAGCGCGCGGAGGTCGCCCGGACCGGCGGCAAGATCGATCGTGGACATCAGGAAAGGCTTTCTCCGGGACCAGGAAACTGGCGGCTATTAACACAATCGTCATTGCGTGCGAAGCGAAGCAATCCATGCGGCAACAAAGGAAGCATGGATTGCTTCGTCGCAAGGGCCCCTCGCAACGACGAAAACTCCTAAAACGGGCTGACCGAAAAATAGCGCAGCCACAAATCGGTGTAGCGGCCCTTTTCCCAGAGGCGGAACAGCGCCCAGTTCAGCGATTGCCGCAACAGGTCGTTGCCCTTGCGCACGGCGATGCCGATGCCCTCGCCGAAATAGCGGCTCTCGACGAACGGCCCGCCCGAGAATGCGCAGCATTCGGCGGAGTCGGTGCCGTTGATCCAGAACGCCAGCGAGATCGCGTCGGCGAAAATGAAGTCGACCTCGCCGCGCCGCAGGGCCAGCCGCAGCGCGTCGTCGCTGGTGTAGGAATGCAGTTCGGCGTCGGTGAACATCGCCTTGAGATAGGCCTCGTGCGAGGAGCCGGCGATGGCGCCCACCTTCTTGCCTTCAAGATATTCCGGGCGGACTTCCGCCATCACCGCGTCGCGCCGCGACACGAACCGCGCCGGGGCCCGATAATAGGGATCGGTGAAGTCAACCCGCGCACGCAGCGCCGGCGTCACCGCCAGCGAGGCGATGATGGCATCGCCCCGATTGCTCGCGATCGCGTCCAGCAGCGTCTCGAACCGCCGCATCTGAATGGTGCAGGTCACCTTGATCTCTTCACACAATAATCTGGCCAGATCGACGTTGAAGCCGGCGGGATTGCCGTCGGGACCGGTGAAGTTGAAGGGCGGATAGTCGGTTTCGGTCAGAAACCGGATCACCGTGAGACGGGACAGGTCGGGCCGATCCGGACGGCGGCGAGGGTCCCAGAACCCGGGCACCGCCTGCGGGGCAGCCTCCACGGCGGACTTGGCGACCGTCTGCGCCTGTACCGGGCCACCGGACAGCGCCACGGCCAGTAGAAGCCCAGCCACAGCCTGGATAGCTGTTTCGAGCGGTTTTCCGGCGTTGGAGGGGATAATCTGCGGCAGCATGACGGCGGTTCTTCCAGACTGGACGGGCTTATAGACCATCCGGCTGACGACGCGAACGTCGTTTATCGCCGGCTCAGAGATACCGCCTGAGGTCGGTGGCAGCCTGCTCGGGCGTCCGCTTGAGATTGAACGGGGCGACGAATTTGCCGTCGCGATCCATCAGATACACCAGCGCGGTGTGATCCATCGTGTAGTCGCCTTCCTTCAGCGGAACCTTCTTGGCATAGACCCGGTAGCCGGAAATCACCTTCGCCACCGCCTCGGGACTGCCGGTCAGCCCTTTGAGATGCGGATCGAAACTCGACAGGTAATCCTTCATCGCCGCGGCGGTGTCGCGCTCCGGATCGACCGAGACGAACCAGGCGTTGACGCGATCGGCATCCTTGCCCATTGCCCGCAGCAGCTCGGACATCTCGAACAGCGCCGTCGGACAGACGTCGGGGCAATGGGTGAAGCCGAAGAAGATCAGCGTCGGCCGGCCCTTGAGGTCTTTTTCGGTCACGGTCTGACCGGTCTGGTCGGTCAATTGAAACGGCCCGCCGATGGCGGCGGGGGCAGTCACAGTTCGCAAGCCGCCAATCGCCCACAGCATCAGCACGAGGCCGACGACCAGGCTTGCTGCGAATGCGCCGATGATGATCAGCGGGCGGACGGCCTGCGCGCGGGTGGGCTCATCCGTCATGAGAATTCCCTTATGCCCGGCATCAAAAGCAGGCGGAGATGCCGGAAGCGATCATCTCGAAGAACACCGCAGTACCATAATGGAACCAAAGCGCCACCGCGCCGGTGAGGACGGTGGCACCGAGCGCCGCGGCGCCGATCACGATCGCCGACGAGAGCCTACGGCCCGGCGGCAAGACCGAGGGCATCTCCTGCTGCGTGGAAACCGGCTGGACCATGGACGACCGTCTGAAAGGACCGGCATCGACGCCCCGAGCATTGCCGCCGGATCGCCTGCCAGTCCAGTTCAGATAGGGCTAGTCGGGCTGCCGGGCAAGCGCGGCCGGATCGGGCGTGATCACGTCACGCTGACCGATGGCGGGATCCCGCCGCGGCGACGGCCGCGGCGTAGACGCCTGGGCATCGAGATAGCAGGGCTTGTACATCGCCTGCAATTGCTTGCCGCGCAGGAAAATCATCTGCGATTTCAACCCGCCGCGCTGGGCGATCCAGCGCCGCACCGGCGTCGGATACATCGAATACAGCATCTGGGTGGCTTCCGGGTTGGTGATCGCGCGGCCGTTGGCGCCGAAATCCCATGCGGCGTGGAAGCCCAGACTGGCGGACGAGGTAACGCAGATCTTGTCGTGGGGGACCGCCCCCAGCACGATGGTGCAGGCCGACGCGCAAAGACCGTCGATGATCACCTGCTCGCCCGAGCTTCGCAGGCCCTGGTACTTGTCGACGTAGGTCCCGATCCGACCGCCGCGGTCGTCGGCAATGCGAACCACGGCATGGCTCGCCCCCAGCCCTGAGACCAGAAGAAACACCGCGAGCAACCCCGTTACGACCTTCATGTCCCAGCCCCAGTCCAAACTTGTCGAGCCCGAATCTGACCGCCTTCTGCGATGAGCAAGACGCTTCGCCAGCGTGTTGCCGGATCGTGATTTTGTCCAGATGGCAGGAGCGACTCAAATCAAATTCAAGTTGAGTGTTGCAGACACGCTGCACCCGGCCGCGGAAAAGATCCCGAACTGGAGCAAGTTAACGAATCCGCAGCGAACGCTGGCCGGCTCAGCCGGCCGTTTGCCGTTGACCGCGATAAAGGCGGCGGGTTTCAATCACGCCGAGACGGGGGATCACGCCATGGCATTCGATGCGGATGTAATCGTGGTCGGCGCGGGCCTCGCGGGCCTTGTCGCCGCAACCGAAATTGCCGACGCCGGCAAGCGCGTCATCGTGGTCGACCAGGAGGGCGAACAAAGCCTCGGCGGCCAGGCCTTCTGGTCGTTCGGCGGCTTGTTCCTGGTCGACAGTCCCGAACAGCGCCGACTCGGCATCAAGGACGGTTTCGACCTCGCGCTGCAGGACTGGATGGGGTCAGCGGGATTTGATGGCGACGACGACCACTGGCCGCAGCGCTGGGCCGAAGCCTATGTGGCATTCGCCGCCGGCGAGAAGCGCGGCTGGCTGCGGGCGATGGGCCACCGCATCTTCCCGGTGATCGGCTGGGCGGAGCGCGGCGGCTATGACGCGATGAGCCACGGCAATTCGGTGCCCCGGTTCCATGTCACCTGGGGCACCGGCCCCGGCATTGTCGAACCGTTCGCGCGGCGCGCCCGCGAAGCGCAGGCGAGCGGCCACCTGACCTTCAAATTCCGCCACCGCGTCGATGCGCTCAACAGCACCAACGGCAGCATCGACGGCGTCAGCGGCGCGATCCTCGAGCCTGACGGCGTCGGGCGCGGCGAAAGCAGTTCGCGAAACGTCACCGGCGACTTCAGCCTGCACGCGCAGGCCGTGATCGTTGCCTCCGGCGGGATCGGCGGCAATCACGATCTGGTGCGGCAGAACTGGCCGAAGCGCCTCGGCGACCCACCCAGAAACATGATCTCCGGGGTGCCCGCACATGTCGACGGCCGGATGATCGGGATCACCGAGGCCGCGGGCGCCCGGCTGATCAACCGCGACCGGATGTGGCACTATGTCGAGGGCATCCGGAACTGGGCGCCGATCTGGCCGCGGCACGGCATCCGGATCCTGCCGGGCCCGTCCTCCATGTGGTTCGACGCGACGGGAAAACGCCTGCCCTCGCCGCTGTTCCCCGGCTCCGACACCCTCGGCCAGCTGCACTACATCATGGGGACCGGCTACGACTATTCGTGGTTCGTGCTGACCCAGAGCATCATCAAGAAGGAGTTTGCCCTCTCCGGCTCCGAGCAAAACCCTGATCTCACCGGCAAGAGCTGGTTGATGACCGCCCGGCGCGCCACCAACAAGGGCGCGCCCGCGCCGGTCGAAGCCTTCAAGAGCCATGGCGCCGACTTCATCGTGCGCGACAATCTCGGCGATCTCGTCGAGGCCATGAACAAGCTCACCGGCGACCATCTCCTGAAGCTCGAACACGTCAAGGCCCAGATCGAGGCGCGCGACCGCGAGATCGAAAATCCTTACGTCAAGGATACGCAGGTGATGAACATCCACAACGCGCGAAAATACATCGGCGACCGGCTGATCCGCACCGCCAAACCGCACCGGATTCTCGATCCCGCGCAGGGCCCGCTGATCGCCGTCAAACTCAACATCCTGACCCGCAAGACGCTGGGCGGTCTTGAAACCGACCTAGACTCGCGGGTGTTCGGCAGCGACGGTTCGATCATGCCCGGGCTCTACGCCGCCGGCGAGGCCGCCGGCTTCGGCGGCGGCGGCATGCACGGCTATCGCTCGCTGGAGGGGACGTTTCTGGGCGGCTGTCTGTTTTCCGGCAGGAATGCAGGAAGGGCGGCTGCGAAGGCGGCGGGATAGGAATCAGCCGTTAGAGGCGCCCCGGACGCGACGCAGCGCCCACCGCAGGGCCTCTACAAAAAATCGCGAAAACAACCCCATGCAAAGTAGAATGCCTCGACTGGCTGCAGGCGTGCTGCGCTGCGTCCGGGCACGGGAAGAAGAATGGTTCGTCGTCGCGCCCCAATCTGATCCCGTCCCGCCCTGGCACATTCCGTGGCGTTTACACGGCGAGAACGCAGTGGCGCATGCCGCGTCCGCGCGCTAAGTAATCCGCCCCATCGTCAGGAGAACCCTATGACCATCCAGCGTTTCGATACCGGCCCGCGCATGAGCCAGGTCGTGGTCCACGGCGACACCGTCTACCTCGCCGGCGTGGTCGGCAGCAACGCGGCCGGCGAGAGCGTCACCAGGCAGACGCAGGACGTTCTTGCGACCATCGACAGCCATCTCAAGAAGGCCGGAAGCGACAAGTCGAAGCTGCTGACGGCGACGATCTATATCACCGACATGAACACCTTCGCCGAGATGAACGCGGTGTGGGACGGCTGGGTCTCGGCGGGCAATACCCCGGCGCGCGCCACCGTCGAGGCCAGGCTGGCGTCGCCGAAGTACAATGTCGAGATCATGGTCACCGCGGCGCGGTAATGTCGCGGCTGCTTCGCGGCTCGGGGTCGAGCGTCCGGGCGCTCGGCGCCTGCCACGGCCGGCGATCAGATCGGCCTGCTCATGGTCTGTCCACAAATGAAAGCCGCGCCAGCCCGAAGGCTGACGCGGCAATGGGAGGCGCACTTCGTTCAATGCAACGTTATCGTTTGCATTTAGGTTTTTGACCCGATAACGGCGGTATCATGCCGAGCACAATTCAGAGCTTCTTCGCAGCCATCGATCCTGTTTCGCCCCCGCCGTAGCAGCCTAAGATCTTGTTTAAGCTGCTAGGGTGGAGGCGCCGGGTACTGCCCCCGGGTCTGCCTGCAGTCCGCTCAGAGTTTCAGCGCCATCGTCTTGCGACATCCCAAATATAGGCGCGATCCCCCACGATTGCTAGACTGCTGGCGGCCGGTTTCGGACCTGCCAGGGCCGGCGAAATCTGGAGCGGGCGAAGGGAATCGAACCCTCGTATGCAGCTTGGGAAGCTGCCGTTCTGCCATTGAACTACGCCCGCGGTCGCTCGTCCTCTAATTAGCCGAGACTGGACGGTCCGCCAAGCGGCATGCCACCCGCGCCCTCGCCGCCTTAACCAACCCCTCAAGATTCCAGGTGCGGCCGATTGTGACAGTGTTATGATGCCATGGGGGCGGGTCGCGTAATGTCGGGGCGTGGGTACACCATTTTCGACACCATGATCGGCCGGTGCGGCATCGCGTGGGGCCCGGCCGGGATCGTCGGCGTGCAGCTGCCCGAGGCGCGCGAGATCGAAACACGGCGGCGGCTCTACAGGCTCTACCCCGACTCCCGCGACCAGCGCCCGCCGCCGAATGTCGAGATCGCGATCGAGGGCATCGTGGCGCTGTTGCGCGGCCAGCCAAGCGAGCTCTCCGACGTCGCCCTCGATCTGACCGGCATCCACGCCTTCAACCAGCGGGTCTACCGGCTGACCCAGGCGATCCAGCGCGGTGAAACCCGCACCTATGGCGAAATCGCCAAACAGCTCGGCGCCTCCGGCGCGGTGCATGCAGTGGCGCAGGCGCTGGCCCGTAATCCGTTTGTGATCATCGTGCCCTGCCATCGCGTGCTCGAGGCCGGCAGCTATGCGGACAGGATGTCCCCGCACGGCGGCAGTATTTCCAAGCGCAGGCTGCTTTCCATCGAGGGTGCGCACGGCGGCACCAGCGGCAAGACCCTGTTCGACGTGCTGCTGCCCGTTGCCCCGCCGCGCCTGCAGAGCTAAAATTGCCTCATGACGGCAACACCGCTTTTGCAGAGCGATTCCATCTCGGTGTTCGACTTCCGCTGCACCGCCGGGCCGGCGGACACGCCGTTCGTGGAGCAGCACAGCGGCCACTCGGTTTCCTATGTCCGCAAGGGCAGCTTCGGCTGCCGCAGCCGCGGCCGCACCTTCGAGCTGGTGGCGGGGTCGGTGCTGGTCGGCCATCCCGGCGACGAATATATGTGCACCCACGACCATGTCTGCGGCGACGAGTGCCTGTCGTTCTTCTTGGGCGAGGCCCTGGTGCAGGCGATCGGCGACCGCGGCGAGATCTGGCAGATCGGCGCCGCCCCTCCGTTGCCCGAATTGATGGTCCTGGGCGAGCTGGCGCAGGCGGCGGCCGATGGCCGCAGCGATATCGGCCTCGACGAGGTCGGGGCGCTGTTCGCCGGCCGGTTTGTCGAGGTGGTTTCCGGGCGGTCGCAAAGGCCCCCGGCGGCGGGAGCAAAGGACCGCCGCCGCGCGGTGGAAACCGCGCTGTGGATCGACGCGCATTCGCATCTGGATATCGATCTCGAACAGGCCGCCACCCAGGCCGGGATCAGCCCGTTCCACTTCCTGCGGCTGTTCTCGGGCGTGCTCGGGGTCACCCCGCACCAGTATCTGGTGCGCTCGCGGCTGCGCCATGCCGCGCGCCTGCTGGCCGACGACGCATTCTCCGTCACCGATGTCGCCTATGACGTCGGGTTCGGCGATCTCTCCAATTTCGTCCGCACCTTCCATCGTGCCGCCGGCGTTTCGCCCGGTAAATTTCGCGAGGCCTCGCGCGGAATGCGCAAGATTTTCCAAGAACGCCTGGTTCTGCACTGACTAGGCTCGTCTCCGAACCGCACGTCCTTCGAACGTGCTTCGAATCGGAGATCATCATGTACGACCACATCGGATTGAAGGTTAAAAGCATCGACGCCAGCGTGCGCTTCTACACCGCGGTGCTGGGGCCGCTCGGGTATGTGATGTGCTCGCGCGACGAGAACGGCGCGGGCTTCGGCCCCAAGGGCGAGCCGGCGCTCTGGCTTCATCTGCACAAGGGGCAGAACGGCGCCGGCGCGCATGTCGCCTTCCGCGCACCCGATCACGCCGCGATCGAGAAGTTTCACAGCGAGGGATTGAAGGCCGGCGGCCGCGACAACGGCGGCGCCGGCCCCCGCGCCGACTACGGCCCGACTTACTATGCGGCGTTCCTGATCGATCCGGATGGCAACAATGTCGAGGCGGTGTGCACGTAGGCGTCAAAGCATTCACCAACGTCATCCTGAGAGCCGCGCCATTGAGCGGCGTCTCAAAGGATGGACCGCGAGCACCGGTGCCCCTCATCCTTCGAGACGCGGCGAAGAAGCCGCTCCTCAGGATCTCACTCCTCGAGAGAAGGATTTCTCCCATCCACAAAGACATCCCGATCGCTCGCCATGACGATTACGACAGTGCGGGGCGAACATCCGGGAGCGGATCGCCCTTGGGTCCCCATCGCGTGAAAATGACGCTCGCGGCGGACAGCACGCCGAGCACCACCATGGAGGCCGCCGCCAAGGCGAAATAGTTCGCCGCAGTCGCGTCGTAGGTCGACAGCCACCAGCCGCCGGCGGCCACGAACACCAGCCGCGCGGTCTGCGCCAGCACCGGCCCCAGCACCTTCGCCGCGCCCTGCGAGGAGAAGTACATCGAAATCGACAGCCCAATGAAGGCGTACATCGGCGCGGCCGTCGACAGATACTGCCGGCTGGCGGCGCGTACGCTGGGGTCGTCGGTGAAAATGTTGACCCAGAGATCCGGAAACATCGCAATCACGGTGGCCACCAGACCGACCGACACGAAGGCGACGCAGCCCGCGATCCATGCGATCCGCCGCGCCCGCGCCACCCGCCGCGCGCCGATCGCCATCCCGACCATCGGCACCGAGGCGATGCCGACCGCGAAGGCGATCGAGGTCAGCATGAATTCGAGCCTTGCGCCGACGCCGTAGCCGGCCAGGATCTCGGTGCCGAACTGCGCCAGCATGTGGGTGAAGATGGCGACGGTGAGCACCGATTGCAGCGGCGAGAAACAGGAGATGGCGCCCACCTTCAGGATATCGAAGAACATAGCCCACCGAATCCGCAGGCCCCTGATCTTGGGAACCACGCGGGCCCGCCCGGAAAAAATGTACCAGGCCATCACGGATACGCTGATCACATAGGCGACCAGCGAGCCGGCGGCGACGCCGCGCATACCGAATGACGGGATCGGCCCTAGGCCGAGGCCCAGCGTGCCGCCGAGAATGATCTGGCAGGCGGCGGAAGACAGCATCAGCAGCGACGGCAGCTTCATGTTGCCGGTGCCGCGCAGGATTCCCGCGAAGGTGTTCATCAGCCACGGCACCACCGCGCCGCCGAAGAATATCTGAACGTAACCGATCGCATGGGCCAGCACGTTGCCGCGGCCGCCGAGCAGTTCCAGCAGCGTGGGTCCGAAGATCAGCATGCCCAGCATGAACACCAGTCCAAGGCAGACGCCGATCAGCAGTGCGTGCGCCGCCAGCGTCGACGCGCGGTCGATATCGCCGGCGCCGATCGCGCGCGCGATCGCCGACGCCACGCCGCCCCCCATCGCGCCGCCCGACATGGTCATGGTCAGGATCACGAACGGAAACACCAGTGCCATCGCCGCCAGCGACTCGACGCCGAGCCGGCCGATATAGGAAGTCTCGGCGATCACCACGCAGGTGCCGGCGGAGAGCGCGATCACGTTCGGCCATGCCAGCCACAACAGCGTGCGCAGGATCGGACCCTCGACCAGCGCGTTTTTCACCGGCGCGTCCGGCGGCGGCAGCGGGCGCTCGTCGTCGTCCACGGGGATTTCGGCGACACCGATATCGGACATGTATTCTCCCGCGCGTCACCCCGCGCTCCAGCCCGATTACCTGCCGTGCCGGCCGCTTCCTAGCACCGATCCGCCGCGATTCCATGTGCGCCGGGCGCATGGGCCGCCTGCGCAATCACGCCGTCGGTATGTCGGAGCGAAGCTTCGATCAGCCGATCGACCAGACGAAGGGCGGACCGCCGCCGGCCCCCGGTTTCATGCCGACCGAAATGTGGCGGCCGCAACCGGCCGCTAGGCCCTCCAGCAATCCTTCGAGCACCCGGGCGCAGGCCGGATGATAATCACCGACATCGGCCATCAGCTTCCATGTCTGCTGCCGGATTTCGATCGCGCCGCCGGACTCGCTGATTTCGGCGACATCGTCCTGCGCGTCGACCAGCGCGCGCACAAACGCCGCGAAATCCCTTGCCGAGCCTCGCGTGCCGGACAGACCGCGCGCGATTTCATCGAAGTACTGCATCCCGATCAGCTTGCCGGTGAGATGCAGGAGGTAGCCGGCATCTTCAGGACCGAACACTTGCACCATGACGGGAGCGGCAGTCCGCACATATTCCATGGCGTAGTTTCGATAGGCCTTTTCGAGCCGTGGCTTTGGCCAGCTTGCGACCGGCAGGGCCGGCGCGGTGGCGGGATCGAACAGCGGCGCTTCGAGATGGCGCGCGAACGCCAGCCGCGCATCGATTTCCAGCGGATGGTCGTATTCGCAGTAATAGCCTTCCAGCCCGTCCTGGCCGTCGACACTCTGCTTGGTGCAGACGAAGCCGAGCCGGAGATCGCCGAGAGCGGCGCCATTGTTGGCGTGCCAACCGCGCAGCATCGCGCGCGAGACTTCGCCGGGCACGCCGCAGATCGCGGTGCCCTTCCAGATCCAGCGCGGCGGCGGATAGCGTATCCAGGCCTTGCGATCGGTCTCGTACATGTATTCGACGTTCACCCCGCCGATCCAGTTGGAGAGATAGTGATACTGCGCCGCCGCCACCGCCGGCGGCAGATGGCTGAGGCCGAGCTTCTCGAGGCCGGGCAGGAAGCGCTCCTGCTGCTGGCGGCGAAACACCCGGAACACGAATTCCGCGGCATCGGCGGTGCCGCGCCGCGTCACCACGGTGAGAATGAGCCCGGTGAAATAGGCATGATAGAGATCGGCGACGCTGCGCCATTTCAGCCATTGCGCCTCGCGCGCGCCGTCCGTCGTCCCGTTCATGGCGATCTCCCAAAACCCTGTTTTCTCAGGGTTCACCCGAGGTTTGCCCACCCCAAAGTACAACCCGAGCCCGACAAGGCGCCGCTCCGGACCAAAACATCGAAAACAACCCCATGCAATGAAGCAAGGTATTGGTTTAGCACGGTTTTCCATCACACGAAATTCATGGCGGAAGCCGTGAACAACGGCAGGTCTGCCGCATTGTACAGGGCGAATGCCGAGGAGCCATCATGCGCAACGCTATGCTGTCCGCCTTCTTCATCGGAGCGTTGACGCTTTCGCTCGCCGCCTGCAGCGAGCCCGCGGATACCGGCGTCGCCGAGCAGACCTTTGGTCCCTCCCCGACCCTGCCGGCTCCGGAAGAATCCTGGCTGCCGACGGTCAATATCGCGACCGCCACTGGCTGGCCCGCCGGGGCCAAGCCCAGGGCGGCCAACGGCATGGCGGTGAATGCGTTCGCGACCGGGCTCGATCATCCGCGCACGGTCCATGTGCTGCCGAACGGCGACGTGCTGGTGGCCGAAAGCAACGCGCCGCCGAAGCCCAGTGGCGGCATCAAGGGCTGGATCATGGGAATGGTCATGAAGCGCGCCGGCGCCGGCGTGCCGAGCGCCAACCGCATCACGCTGCTGCGCGATGCCGACGGCGACGGCGTCGCCGAGACCAGGAGCATCTTCCTCGAAAACCTGTTCTCGCCGTTCGGCATGGCGCTGGTCGGCGAGGAATTCTATGTCGCCAACGCCGACGCCATTGTGAAATTCCCTTATCGTGCCGGTGATACCAAAATCACCGCCGCGGGCGTGAAGCTGACGGATCTGCCGGCGGGCCGCAACCATCACTGGACCAAGGACCTCATCGCCAGCCCGGACGGCACAAAACTTTACGCGACGGTCGGCTCCAACAGCAATATCGGCGAAAACGGCATGGAGGAGGAGGCCAATCGCGCCGCCGTGCTCGAAGTCGATCGTGTATCCGGCAAATGGCGCGTGTTCGCCTCCGGCCTGCGCAATCCGAATGGGCCGGCCTGGGAGCCCAAGACCGGCGCGCTGTGGGTCGTCGTCAACGAGCGCGACGAACTCGGCAACGATCTGGTGCCTGATTACATGACCTCGGTGAAGGACGGCGCGTTCTACGGCTGGCCCTACAGCTATTTCGGCCAGAAGGTCGACACCCGCGTCGAGCCGCAGCGGCCCGATCTGGTGGCGAAGGCCATTGCGCCCGACTACGCGCTCGGCGCGCATACCGCCTCGCTCGGGCTTGCCTTCAACACCGGCAACCTGTTTCCACCGGAAATGGCCGGCGGCGCCTTTGTCGGCCAGCACGGTTCGTGGAACAGAAAGCCGCGCTCCGGTTACAAGGTGATCTTCGTGCCGTTCACGGATGGCAAGCCGTCAGGTAAGCCGCAGGACGTGCTGACCGGCTTCCTCAATGACAACGGCGAAGCACAGGGCCGCCCGGTCGGCGTCGCGCTCGACAAACAGGGCGCGCTGCTGGTCGCCGACGATGTCGGCAACGCGATCTGGCGCGTGACGCCGGCGGCGAGGTCGGCGGCGCGGTAGTCGAGCCGCAGCCCGCGTTCAGACAACCTTGCCGAAGATCGCGCCGATCCCGGCCGTCAGCGCCATCGCGAAAGCGCCCCAGAAGGTCACGCGGATGGTGGGCCTCAGCAGACCGGCGCCTCCGGCTTTGGCACCGATCGCGCCGAGCAGGGCCAGAAAGATCAAGGATCCTGCCGACACTACCGGGATCAGGATGCTGGATGACGAAACCAGAACCAGCACCAGCGGCGCCGCCGCCCCGACGGAAAAGGTCGCGGCCGATGCCAGCGCCGCCTGAACGGGACGCGCGGTGGTGACCTCGGAAATGCCGAGTTCGTCCCGGGCATGCGCGCCCAAGGCATCGTGGGCCATCAATTGCCTCGCGACCGCGCGGGCCAGATCGGCCTCGACGCCGCGCGCGATGTAAACCTGGGCCAGTTCTTCCCGCTCGAACAGGGGGTCGTCGGCCAACTCCCGCTTCTCGCGCGCGAGATCGGCGTGCTCGGTATCGGACTGCGAACTGACCGACACATATTCGCCGGCCGCCATCGACATCGCGCCGGCGACCAGCCCGGCCACGCCGGTCAGCAGCACATCGCTTTGCGAGGCAGCAGCCGCCGCCACGCCCAGGATCAGGCTCGCGGTGGATATAATCCCGTCATTGGCGCCGAGCACGGCCGCCCGCAGCCAGCCGATGCGCTGGACGAGATGGTTCTCTCGATGGAGGCGACTCATTGAGGTATCCTGTGGTTGCGCCAACCATCCGGTCGCGAACGCCGACAGCTTCACCACGGGCCGCGCATTCGGCAATGATCTGCATCAATATCGCGCGATTGCGACGGGATGACATCGGACTTGAGACCTGCGCACTTCTTCAACGGCCGACCTCGAAATGCCGATGTCGGCGAGCAGCCGATCATCAAGCTCGAGAAGCTGCTTGTACTGGCATCGCCGTTCCCCGGCCGATGCCATCCCGGCAAGCCACGCGAGCGGGATTTTCCAGGACCGGATAAAGGCCGGAAGCATCAACCCATGAAATCGCCGTGCGGCTTGCCGCGCTTTATCATCTCACGGCAATACGCATAAAGCGCGTCGTATACGATCCACTCCGCAGCATTGTGCTCATGGTCGTCCCTGAAGCCGAGATGCCGGAAGCCCTTCGGCGATCGCTTCGAGGCCTGGTCCCTCCGGTTGATTGTACAGCGTGTTATCGGTGTCGGCGCCATTGACGATCCGCCCAAGCAGCACCAGCGAGGATCGCCGGTCAGCTTGTACTTTTTCAGGGTCGCCTCGAACGAGCATTCCTTGCCGTGATGGCCGAGCTCGACGTCCTTGACGTCGTAGGGAATGGCGTCGAGGCGCTTCGCCTCTGCCATCACCTTATCGCCGGGCACGAACACGAATTCGGCGTCCTTGTCGACGAACTTCTTGATAAGCCATGGGCATGCGACGCGGTCGACCTTGACCTTTTCGCGGGTAATCCATTTCATTTTACGCCTCCCGTGCAGTTGTTGCGTCCGTGGACATCAGGTGTCCGAGAGGACGAGGATTCCGCCGTGTGCGGGAGAAATGACGTAAAGCCGGTCCGGCGCCACCAGCGCCGTCGTATGCGCGCCCGCGCCGGTCACGGTTCGCGTGGTATGGCCGTTGCGCGGATCAATGGAGTCGACAAGCCCGGGCTCCCCGATGGCGACGTGAACCAGGCCGGTTGCCGGGTTGAAGAACGTGACGTCGGGCGGACCTCCTATCGGCCAAATATTGGTGACTTCGCCCGTTGTGCTGCTCATCTCGACCAGGGTTGAATCATCGCAGGCGACATAAAGCCGGCCCCTGGAATGGTCGATGTCGAGACCGTGTGCGCCCGCTGACGGGACCTTCCAATGCGTCACCTCGCCAAGGTCGGGCAGTCTTGCCACCAGCACCATGGAAGGGTCCCGGATGCAGAGGAATATCCGCTCGGCGGCCGCATCGGTGACGCACCAGCGCGGCCGGCCCGGCAGGTCGATCGATACATGTCGACGATCGTTCAATCCGTAAAGCTGCAACGTCGGCGCTTCTCCGTCGATGCCGATGCAGGCTGCAATTCCAAGGCCGGACCGGGCGACGATCACGGCACCGTTCGGCCGCCCGCCGGTCTTGTAGGTGGCGCGCGTTTCCAGAGTGCCGGCATCGAGCAACGCTATGCTGGCGCTGCCGCGGTTGGTTATCAGGATCTGCCCGTCGTCGGCGACGGTGCCGGCAACGCCCGGAAATCCCGGCAGCGTCGCCAAGTGCCTGCCGGCGTCGTGGTCGATTACCTCGACGCAATCGCGCGCGGTGTGCGCGATGAAGACGCGCCGGCTCTTCGCATCGAAGGCGGCGTGATCGAACTCGCTGCCCGCGGCTCCCGGTATGGCGATGGTTCCGATTGTTTTCAGCGACATGATGGCCTCAGGGTTTGGCAAGCACTGCCGGCACGATCAGCGACAGGCCGGCGAGCAGGATCAGCATCAGCACCACTTTGCGAAACATCTCGTCGTCGATCTTTCCGTACAGCTTGAAACCGCTCCAGAGGCCGACGAGCAGAAACGGCAGACCGAGCCCGTACAATTTGAGAGTTTCCGTCGTGAAGGCGCCGGTGGCGGCCATCGAAATCGAGATCACTACAAAGGCCGCGAACAGCACCGGCTGGAACACCGCCCGTTGCGCATCCCGCGTCCAGCCGCGCCATTGGCAGGAGATGGTCGAGACGACGCCACCCAGTCCGGTCAGTCCGCCGACCAGACCGTTGACGAAGCCGATGCCGATGTCCGGTGCCGCGCCGATCTTCATCGGCTTGAACGCCGGCCGCGCCAGGCTGTAGATCGCGTAGAGCACCAGCAGCACGCCGACGCCGAGCCTCAGATGGACCGGGTTGATGTAGGTCAGCAGGATCGCGCCGATCGGGATGCCGATCGTCGTGCCGAGCGACAGCGGCCAGATGGCTCGCCAGTTCAGCGCCTGGCGTAGTTTCAGGATGCCGTAACCCTGCGTGAGCAGCCCGTATCCCGCGATCAGCGCCGCGGTCTGAATCGGCGTGATGATATGCAGCCACATGCCGGACACGACGAGCCCCATCGCGAAACCCGAAAATCCGCTGACGAAGCCGCCCGCAAAGGCGGCAAACACAAAAAGAACCAGATACAGTCCATCCATCGATCGTCCCCGGGCGGGTTACACTCTTCGTCGACCCGCCTATTTCCCTTCGCCGTAGGTGATTTCATCGAACAGTGTCATGGCACTCACTCGGTGAAGAAAACCGTGGCCGCGATGAATGCGCCGTCGTGCAGGCCGCGTCTTCACGGCTTTGCGCCTCCGATGGGATGCTTAGGCAGCTCGGGGAGTGGTTCGATGATTGCAACCCCCATCGCACGCAACGCAATGAAGAATCCTTCGCCGACCTCCTCCTCGTTCCGGTAATAGACGGCGATCGAAGGTCTATCGCAGGGTAGTTGTCCGGAGCGGCTTTGCGGCTCGACAGCGGCGAGCTCGCCTGACGTCGTCAACCTTGGGGGCGCGATATCAATGTTTGCGGGGGTCCGCTCAGAAGCAGACCGCAAACGAAATTCATTGGGGGGAACTGGAGGCTTGCTTTTGTCCATGTGCAAATCCCTCGACAGGTCGAGCGTTGCACAGTTCTTGGACCGTAGCCTCAAGGGGAGACTGCATTTCCCCTGCACCCTTGATAATTCAGCGGAGGCAAAAAGGCAACGGCATCTTTATGGGTCGGCTCCCGACAGCGACGTTGCACTGGCGCTGGGCTGTTTCGGGGGCGGGACGATGGCAGCGGCGGCCCGCGATGGGGTGCTTTGATCTGGCGCAAAACTCCCATTGCGTCGCCAAGGAGGTGGCTTCCCAAACTGCCGCTCATCCGGCAAATGATCGTCGAGCGACTGCGACGAGGTTCGGGGCGAGCGGCCGGCCACGCCGAACATGATCTGACGAACAGGAACGAAATGTTCAATCTCCCTCCCCTGCTCCTGAACCTAGCGGTGGCGCTCGGCATCGGACTTCTGATCGGCGCCGAGCGGGAGCGCCGCAAAGGGCAAGGCCCTGCCCGCGCGGCGGCGGGAATCCGCACGTTCTCGGTCGTCTCGCTGGCCGGGGCGACCAGCGTGATGGTGGGCGGCGCGCTGGTGCTGGCCGCCACGATTGCGGGCGTGGCCGCGCTGACGGTCATCGCCTATTTCAGATCGCGCGACGAGGACCCTGGCCTCACCACCGAGATAGCTCTCATCCTGACCGCGCTGCTCGGCGGTCTCTCGATGCAACAACCCGCATGGGCGGCTGGCATCGCCGTCGCGCTTGCCGTCCTGCTCGCGGCGCGCGCCCCGCTGCATTATTTTGTCAGTTCGGTGCTCACCGAGGGAGAGGTGAGAGATGCGCTGATCTTCGCGGGGGCGACATTGGTGGTGCTCCCGTTGCTGCCCAGTCATTCGATGGGCCCCTATGGAGCGCTCAATCCGCGCTCGATCTGGATCGTCGTCATTCTGGTGATGGCGATCAGCGCCGCGGGATACATTCTCATTCGGCTGCTCGGGACGCGTTTTGGCCTCCCGATCGCGGGGCTCGCATCCGGCTTCATCTCCAGCACCGCCACCATCGGCGCCATGGGAACGCGGGTTCGGAAAAGTCCCGCCATCCTGACCGCGGCAATCGCAGGCGCGGCGCTCTCGACCGTCGCCACCATCGTTCTGATGTCCCTGGTGCTCGCAGCCACCAGCGTCGCCACACTGCACGCGCTGGCTGTTCCGCTGGTGTGCGCCGGCATTAGCGCGACAGCCTACGGCGCCGGCTTCACGATCCGGACCTTACGCGAAAGGGACATCCCGGATCCCCACCCGGGACAGGCGTTCAGCCTCCCGGTCGCGCTGATATTCGCCCTGACCCTTGCCGCGATACTCATTGCCTCGGCCGCGCTGCGGGACTGGTTCGGCGACACCGGAATTATCGTAGCGGCCGCCGCCGCCGGCTTCGTCGATACCCACTCCGCCGCCATCGCGGTTGCTTCGCTGGTTGCCTCCGGAAAAATGACGGCTGCCGACGCGGTGTTTCCCGTCCTCGCCGCGCTGACCACCAACACCATCAGCAAGATCGCTTTTGCCTGGAGCAGCGGCAGCCGGGCCTTCGCGTTACGCCTGATCCCGGGGCTGGTGCTGGTCGCCGGCGCGGCCTGGGCCGGCGCGCTGCTGACGCGGTAGGGGCTTGGGTCTTACAATGTGAGATTGGCGAGTCGCTTGCTGCCCATGCTTCGAGACGCTCGCGTCGCTCGCTCCTCAGCATGAGGTTATTGTGTTTCAGCAGGTTAAACCTCATCCTGAGAAGGCCGCGAAGTGGCCGTCTCGAAGGATGGGCAGCAACACCGATCCCAAATACTACACCCGAAAATGCTTGCTCAGCTTCAGGCCCTGGGCCTGGTAGTTGGAGCCGATGCGCTGGCCGTATAGGGCGTCGGGCCGCGCCAGCATTTTTTCGTACACCAGTCGGCCGACGATCTGGCCATGCTCGAGAATGAAGGGCACCTCGCGCGAGCGCACTTCCAGCACCGCGCGCGAGCCCTGCCCGCCGGCCCCGGCGTAGCCAAAACCGGGATCGAAGAACCCGGCGTAGTGGACGCGGAATTCGCCGACCAATGGATCGAACGGCACCATCTCGGCAGCGTAATCCGGCGGCACCTGGACGGCTTCCTTGGAGGCGAGAATGTAGAATTCGCCGGGATCGAGAATGAGACTGCCGTCGGGCCGCGCCGCAATCGCTTCCCAGAATTCACCGACGGCGTAGCCGGCGCGGCGGTCGATGTCGACCACGCCGGTGTGACGCTTGGCGCGATAGCCGACAAAGCCATTGGCGTTTTCGCCCGACAGGTCGACGCTCAGCGCCACGCCGTTGACGAGATCGGCGTCGTCGACATCGACCAGCCGCTCGGCTTCATGCAGCGCGTCGAGTTCTTCGGCGCTGAGGATGGCGTCGCCGGTGCGGAAGCGAACCTGGCTCAGTCGCGAACCCTCGCGCAGGAGCACCGGAAACGTCTTCGGGCTGATCTCGGCATAGAGCGGGCCGTGATATCCGGCGCCGATCATGTCGAAGCGCCGCGTGCCGTCGGCGATCACGCGCGTGAAGACGTCGAGCCGCCCGGTCGAACTCTTCGGATTGGCGGCGGCGACGATCGCCGGCGGCAGCGCGAGGCTCTCCAGCAGCGGCACGATGTAGACGCAGTTGGTTTCCAGCACGGCGCCATCGGTCAGGTTGATTTCATGCAGCTTCAACTCGTCGATGCGTTCGGCCACCGTCGCACCCGGACCCGGCAGAAAACTCGCGCGCACCCGGTAGGCGACGTCGCCGAGGCGCAAATCGAGGCTCGCCGGCTGGATCTGGCTTTCGACGAAGGGATACGCCGGCAGAATGAGGCCGGCGTCGGCCATCGCCGCAATCATGCGGTCGGGCAGAATGCCATTGGCGTCGGGCGAAAGCGTGAAGGTCACGATGGGTCCTTGGGATGGGCCAGCTTCCGCCATCCAGACGCTGAAAATATGGACTTTTACCGGTTATCCGATGGCTGCCTTGACGGAAAGGGCGGGAGGGAATATCAGCAAGACTTATCCCGTGGTGATTTGAGCCGGCCGGCTTGCAGCCACGTTAAACAAGTCGCTAAACAGGCCGGGGACACGTGTGATCCCGGCCTGTGGAATTTTTCCAGGCCGGTTTTTTTGTGACCATTTTGATGGTGGTCACGACGGAGGTCACATGTCTGAGACGAAATCCACCGCCCGCTATCGGGCCGAAACCCGGCTGGTTCATTCCGGAAGCCTGCGTTCGCAGTTCGGCGAAACGTCCGAGGCGCTGTTCCTGACCCAGGGCTTCGTCTACGACAGCGCCGAGCAATGCGAGGCGCGCTTCAAGGGCGAGGATCCCGGCTTTCTGTATTCGCGGTTTTCCAATCCCAACATCTCGATGTTCGAGCGCCGCATGATCGAACTCGAAGGCGCCGAGGCCGCGCGCGCCACCGCCACCGGGATGGCCGCGGTGACGACGGCCATTCTGGCTCCGTTGAAAGCCGGCGATCACGTGGTGGCGGCGAAGGCGATGTTCGGTTCCTGCCGCTATGTGGTGGAAGACCTGCTGCCGCGCTACGGCATTTCCTCGACGCTGGTCGATGGCCTCGACCTCGACCAGTGGCAGCAGGCGATGCGGCCTAACACCAAAACCTGTTTTCTGGAGAGCCCGACCAATCCGACGCTCGACGTACTCGACATTGGCGCGATCGCCGAGATCGCGCATGCCGGCGGGGCGCGGCTGATCGTCGACAACGTGTTCGCGACGCCGATCTGGCAGAGCCCGCTGACTTCAGGCGCCGACGTCGTGGTGTACTCCGCGACCAAGCACATCGACGGCCAGGGCCGCTGCCTCGGCGGCATCATCCTGTCGTCGGATGCGTTCATCGCCGAGCACATCCACAATTTCATGCGGCAGACCGGCCCGTCGATGTCGCCGTTCAACGCCTGGGTGCTGCTGAAAGGGCTGGAAACGCTGGCGGTGCGGGTCCGCGCCCAGACCGAAACCGCCGCCGCGATCGCCGACGTACTGGCGCAGCATCCGAAAATCTCCCGGCTGATCTATCCCGGAAGGCCCGATCATCCGCAGGCGGCAACGGTGAAGAAGCAGATGCGCGCCGGCTCGACGCTGGTCGGGTTCGAGGTCAAGGGCGGCAAGGCGGCCGCGTTCCGCACCCTCAACGGCCTGAAGATCTCGCGGATCTCCAACAATCTCGGCGACGCCAAGAGCCTCGTCACCCACCCCGCGACCACAACCCATCAGCGGCTGACGCCGGAGGCGCGCGCCGAGCTCGGGATCAGCGAAGGTTTCATCCGGTTCTCGGCCGGGCTGGAGCACCGCGACGACCTGATCGAGGATCTGCAGGCGGCCCTGGAGGCGGCGTGAGGTGCGAGGCCCACTTGCAACGGACCATCATCTTCATTGGGAGCGAAGCGATCCGGAAGCCACATCGCGAAGCAAAATGGATTGCTTGGTCGCAAGGGCTTCTGCAATGACGGCGGTTGGGATCCGTCACCCCTCTCACATCGGCCGGTAGGCCCGGACGTCGGACGGCACGCTGACGCCGAGCTTGATCTGGCCGACCGACCGGATGATGTCGTCGCCGAGCAGTTGCGCGAAGCAGGCGTAGCCCCAGTCGCTCATGTGCAGGCCGTCGGCGATCACGAAATTTTCCATCGGGATGGCCTGCTTTTGATGCCAGTCGCGCATCACCTCGAAGCGCGGGAAGATGCCGACATGACGCAGCTCGGCGACCTTGCCGAGCAGGTTCACCATCTTGCCGGCGCTTTCCGCGCGCGCGTTGACCGCCGGCGAATATTGCGGATCGACCAGCACAAGGTCGGCGCCAACCGCCTGAATCCGCGCGACGCCTTGCTCGACCAGCCTGACCGTCTCGGCGGGATCAAGGTTGCGCAGCACGGCGTTGGTACCGACCTGCCAGATCACCAGGTCGGGCTGCAGATCGAGCACCTCGGTCTGCAGCCGGTTCATCATTTCGGGCGCGTCCTCGCCCCCCTTGCCGCGGTTGACCACGGTGATGTCAGCAGTCGGATATTGCCGGCGCAGCTGCGCCGCCAGCCGGTTGGGATAGGTGAACTCGGGCGAGGTCGAGCCATGGCCTTGTGTCGACGAAGATCCGAACGCGACGATCACCACCGGCTGGCCGGTGGCGAGCTTGCTCGCCACCCGCGGCAGCGAACCCATCTTCTTGGCGGCGCCCTTCGGGGGCATGCAGGGCACGCGGCTGAAAATGTCGCCGGCGGATTTCGCGACTTCCTTGACCCTGTCGATCGCCTTGGCGGCAAGGCCCTTTTGCTGTGGATTGGCAGGTTCGACGGCGGCGACAGCGCCGCCGGTCGCCGGCGGCGCGGGCGGCTTGGCGGCTTCGGACCTGGCGCTGTCGGAGAGAATGGCCTGGGCACCCTGCGCCCGCGCGGGCGTGACCAGCGATGGCGTCAGCAGCATGAGCGCCGCGGCCGCGGGCAGCGTCAGCGTTGCCATTCGGCAAAAAGGGCGGTGACAACTCATGAACGCCGGTTCCTCAATTCTGCTGCACCGGGTCAATGCGCGCTGCCTCGATCACGAATTTCGCCAGCGCCCGGCCGATGCAATCATGGACGCGCTTGGCAAGGTCCAGACCATGCGAGGCGCTGAACAGGTCGAAATCGCCCTGATCATTCCAGTGGCGCATGATGGCAAAACGATCGAACAGCGGAACGTCGTACTGTTGCGCCGCCACCCGCATCGTATCCAGGTAGGGCGACGCGGAAATCATGGCCTCGGTGCGCGGGCTGTATTGGAGATTCATCAAGACCACGTCGGCTCCCGCCTCTTTGAGCGCAACAACCCCTTCGCCGACCGCGGCGCGAAAATCCTCGGGATCGATCGATCGCATCGCATCGTAGGTGCCGGTCTGCCAGACGACCAAGGTAGGCTTTTTGACTTCCACCAGCTTGACGAGGTCACCTGCGACTTCCTCGGCGGTTTTCTTGACCTGTAGTTCTACGGAGATGTTGACCGCGACCTTCGGCAGCATCTGCTTCAGCACCGCCTGCAACCTTGCGGGGTAGGCGCTGGCCTCTGACGTACTGATGGTTGACGACCGGCTGCCGACCACCAGAATATCGAGCGGACGGCCGCTTTTGATGGCGTTCTCGACCTGGGGCAACGTGTTCTCGGTCGTCAGCAGGTAGGCCGGAACCTCGCAATGGGCAGGGGCATCCTGGGCGCGCACGGGCGCCACGGCCAGGAAGCCGGCCAGCAAGATCGGTCCCAGAAGGGACACCGGGTTGGACTTCATGAGCCCCCTCCCGCCATATCGGCGTTGCCGACGGCGCCTTTTTTTCGGGATGCGCTCTTGTCGGCGGAATGCTTGTACCACGAAATGATCCACGCCATGCCGGACATTATCAGGATTCCGGCAAGACTGACGACAAGCTGCAGGACCGGGCCGCCGCCGGAAAACTCGGCCAGCACGAAATGGCCGGCGAAGGCCAGGAATACGCCGAGGCAGAATATCTCCAGCGAATGCTGCCCGCACAGGATCACCGGCCGCAGCCAGCGCGACTTCAATCCGGGCCAGTCCTTCGGCAGCAGCCGCACCGTCACCGCTGCCAGCGCCAGGAAGTGCGCGAATCTCAGCACGTCCATGTCGGTCTTGGTGATCGGGTACATCCACTGCTCGATGAGCTTGGGCATCAGGAATTTCAGCTGCGGCAGGTGCCACGTCAATGTGACGCAGAACGCGAACAACAGATAGGCGAAGCAGATCCACAGGGTGACCGGCGACGACAGCACCCGCGACATTCGCCTGGCGCCGCCGAGCGCGCACCACGCGCCGAACACGAACAGTAATTGCCAGGCGAACGGATTGAAGGCCCAGAAGCCGTTCGGATACGCCGACAGGTACAGATCGAACTGCCAGGCAAGGGCATAGAGCAGAACCGACAGCGCCAGCGTGACGTCGGGCCGCCACTTCATCAGCCAGATGATCAAGGGCAGAAACAGCATCAGCACGATATAGAGCGGCAGCACGTCCATGTTGGCGGGACGAAATCGTAGCAGCAGTGCCTGGACGATGGTGACATCGGGCTGCTTGAGGAAATCCATGATCCCCATCTCCTCCGCATACAGCGGGTTCTCGAACCTGGAAGCGACGTAGGAAATTTCCGCCAGAAAGATCGTGAACAGGAACACATGCGCGACGTAGATCTGCCAGACCCGCCGCAGGATGCGCGCGGTCGCGATCACGAAGCCGGCCTCCAGCATCGCGCGGCCGTAAACGAACGCCGCGGTATAGCCGGAGATGAAGATGAAGATTTCGGTGGCGTCGCTGAATCCGTAATTGCGGAAGGTAAACCAGGTCAGGATGTTGTTGGGCAGATGGTCGATGAAGATCAGCCACAGCGCCAGCCCGCGAAACAGATCGAGCCGCAATTCACGCTCGGCGCCGGCCGGAAGCAAGATCACCGGCAAGGCAACCGGCACCGCGGCGGCGGCGCGCGCATCCGCATCGTCCGCAAGCGGTGGTCGGGCAACTCGATCGGCCATGGACGTCATCTGGCACCGTCTGGAGATGAAGTTCACCGACACGAAAGACCGTATCGGCACGCGGGTTGCAAGCAAGATACGCTGGGAAAGCCGGCGCGGGTGCTTTAGGCTGGAACTTTGTTGAAACCGCGATGGACGTGCTGGGCTGCCGCCATGGCGGTCCGGTGGTTGGTTCCATCAGCACTCTTCGATATGATGCGGCCACGAGATCCTGAAAGATCGGCTTTGGAAGACCAACCGCATGTACCGCGCCGTTACCCGCCAGATCGAAGTCACCGTCGAGCCGAACTTCCTGCCGGAACGCTCGTCGGTGGAGAACCGTCAATATTTCTGGTCCTACACGATCGTCATCACCAACACCGGCGAGGAGACGGTGCAGTTGCGGACGCGGCACTGGATCATCACCGACGCCTCCGGGCGCAAGCAGGAAGTCCGCGGCGAAGGCGTGGTCGGCGAGCAGCCGGTGCTGGCACCCGGCGAGCGCTTCAAATACACCTCGGGCGTGCCGCTGCCGACCGCGTCGGGCTTCATGAGCGGCCGGTATCAGATGGTGAGCGAGAAAGGCGAGCGGTTCGAGATCGACGTCCCGGTATTTTCGCTCGACAGCCCCGACAGCAAGCGGGTGTTGAATTAGCAGCCCGCGTCCCTACTCCACGCCCGCTTCCTGCGGCGTGAATTGGTAGACCGACGAACAGAACTCGCAGGTCACTACCACCTTGCCGTCCTTCACCATGTCGGCGCGGTCCTGCTGCGCGAAACTGTTCAGCATCGCCGACACGGCGTCGCGCGAGCAGGAACACTGCGCCCGCAGCGGCAGCGGCGCGAACACGCGGACGCCGCGTTCGTGAAACAAGCGATACAGCAGCCGCTCGCCGGACAGATCCGGATCGATCAGTTCGACGTCCTCGACGGTCGAGATCAGCGACTGGCCTTCGACCCAGGCGTCGTCTTCCGCGACCTCGTGGGTTTCCGCGCCTTTCGGCGCGTCGCCGGGATGCAGGTCGGCCTGCCGCGCCCGCTCCGGCGCCTTGGGCAGGAATTGCAGCAGCATGCCTCCGGCGCGCCAGCGATGCTTCGGGCCGTCGCCGCCGCCGCGCCACTCCTCGCCGACGGCCAGGCGGACGCGCGTCGGGATCTGTTCGGAGCGCAGAAAATATTCATGCGCCGCGTCTTCCAGGCTGCCGCCTTCCAGCGCCACCAGTCCCTGATAGCGGCTCATGTCCGTCCCCTGGTCGATGGTCATGGCGAGATGACCGTTGCCGAGCAACGCGCCGGAATCCTGGCCTTGCTCGAGCCGCTTGGCGTCGAAGCGCGCATAGGCGCGCAGGCGGTCCGGCGCCTGAAAATCCACGATCAGGAACGACACCGGGCCGTCAGTCTGGGTCTGCAGGATGAAGCGGCCGTCGAACTTCAGCGACGTGCCGAGCAGGGTCGTCAGCACGATGGCCTCGCCGAGCAGCTTGCCGACCGGGGCGGGATAATCATGTTTGGTCAGGACATCGTCGAGCGCAGGGCCGAGTCTGGTCAGGCGGCCGCGCAGATCGAGCGAGGCCACCTCGAACGGCAGCACCGCATCGTCGACCGGCACCGCCGACGGGGCGCGGATGGGGGTGTCCAGGGAAATCTTCAGGTCCGGGGATTGTGACGTCATGGCGCTTTATCTGGGGTCGGGAGAAGGGGAACGAAAGGGCTTGAAAACAGGTCTATCGTCGTTCCCGCGAACCCAAGGACCCCGTAATCTCGGTCGTCGACTGTTCGCGAAAGGTTATCGGCCACACGGCAAAAATGAACATTCACGCCGTGTCGTCGCCGCATTCGCGGGGACGACGAGGTGTTCTACCCGACCGCGCCAAAACACCAGGCCAGAATGCCCTTCTGGGCGTGCAGGCGGTTCTCGGCTTCGTCGAATACCACCGACTGCGGGCCGTCGATCACCTCGTCGGTGACCTCGTCGCCGCGGTGGGCGGGCAGGCAGTGCATGAACAGCGCATCGGGCTTCGCCAGCGACATCAGCCGGGCATTGACCTGATACGGCTTCAGGATGTTGTGGCGATGCTTGCCTTCCTTGTCGCCCATCGAGAACCAGGTGTCGGTGACCACGCAATCGGCGCCGCGCACCGCGGCCTCCGGATCGCTGCCGAGCACAACGGGCGCCCCGGCAGCCTTGATCCAGTCCTTCATCGCTTTTTTCGGCGCCAGCTGCGGCGGCGTCGCGACATTGAGCTGGAATTTGAACCGCTCCGCCGCATGCGCCCAGGACGCCAGCACGTTGTTGTCGTCGCCGGTCCAGGCGACGGTGCGGCCCTCGATCGGCCCGCGATGCTCCTCGAAGGTCATCAGGTCCGCCATCACCTGGCAGGGATGCGAGCGCCGCGTCAGCCCGTTGATGACGGGCACGGTGGCGTGCGCAGCGAGTTCCAGCAGCGCCTCGTGGTTGAGGATGCGGATCATGATGGCGTCGACGTAACGCGACAGCACCCGCGCCGTGTCGGAGATGGTTTCGCCGCGGCCGAGCTGCATTTCAGCACCGGTCAGCATGATCGATTCACCGCCGAGCTGGCGCATACCGACGTCGAACGACACCCGCGTGCGGGTCGAGGGCTTTTCGAACACCATCGCCAGCGTCTTGCCTTCGAGCGGCTTGTCCGGCTTCGCGTCCTGTTTCGTGTGCGCCTTGAGCTTCGCCTTCATGGCGACGCTGGCGCCGAGGATGTTGCGGAGCTCCTTGGTCGGAATCTCGTTCAGATCGAGAAAATGGCGCAGAGCCTGGCTCATCACCCCGCCGCCTTCTGCAACTGGCCGCCTGACAACGCCATGCAGGCGCGCTCGAGGCGCTGCACGGACTCCTCGATCTCGGCTTCGGTCACGATCAATGGCGCCAGGAACCGCACCACATTGTCGCCGGCGCCGACCGTGAGCAGTTTCTGCTCGCGCAGCGCATTGACGAGATCGCCCGAGGGCACCACGGCCTTGACGCCGACCAGGAGTCCCTCGCCGCGCACTTCCGCCAGCACCTGGGGGTAGCGATCGACCACCGACGCCAGCTTCTGTTTCAACAGCAGCGACATTCTCTGCACATGGTCGAAAAAACCGGGCTTCAGCATCACATCCAGCACCGCATTGGCCGCGGCAATCGCCAGCGGATTGCCGCCGAAGGTCGAACCGTGCGAGCCCGGCGTCATGCCGGACGCCGCTTCCGCGGTGGCGAGGCACGCGCCGATCGGAAAGCCGCCGCCGAGCGCCTTGGCCAGCGGCATGATGTCGGGCGTGACACCAAGGCGCTTATAGGCAAACAGGTCGCCGGTGCGGCCCATACCGGTCTGCACCTCGTCAAAGATCAGGAGCATGCCGTGCTGGTCGCAGAGGTCGCGCAATGCCCTGAAGAAAGCATGCGGCGCGGATCGCACGCCGCCCTCGCCCTGCACCGGCTCGATCAGGATGCCGGCGGTCTGCGGGCCGATCGCCTTCTTGACCGCCTCGAGATCGCCATGCGGCACCTGGTCGAATCCGTCCAAAGGCGGCCCGAAGCCTTCGAGATACTTCGCCGAGCCGGTCGCCGCCAGCGTCCCCAGCGTGCGGCCGTGAAACGCGCCTTCGAAGGTGACGAGGCGGTAGCGCTCCGGATGTCCCTTGGCGGCGTGATACCGGCGCGCGATCTTGATCGCGCACTCCATCGCTTCCGCGCCGGAATTACAGAAGAACACGAAATCGGCAAAGCTCTGCTCGCACAACCGCGCGGCCAGCCTGTCGCCGTCCGGACTCTTGAACAGGTTCGACATGTGCCACAGTCTGGTGGCCTGCTCCTGCAGCGCGGCAACCAGATGGGGATGGCAATGGCCGAGCGCATTGACCGCGACGCCGGAGGTGAAGTCGAGATAGCGCTCGCCATTGGTCGATATCAGCCAGGCGCCTTCGCCGCGCTCGAAACCGAGATCGACCCGGGCGAAGACCGGAAGCAGATGCGAGGTGGCGCTGTCGGGCATGGCGGTCACTGATGGTTAGAGCCGGCTGCGGTGCAGTAGTGGCGCAATCGCATCCAGCCCGGAAAACGAAACGTGCCGCCTTTTAGGGGCGGCACGCGGGAACCATTCTAGGCGTGGGACGATAACTGTCAACCGGTCACGCAAAGGCCGGAATTTCCCCCGTAGGATTCCGGTGGCGGCATGACTGGGTGACGGAACATGTGGACGCAATCATGCGGACTCTTGCGCGGGAGTCACGCCATATTGTAGCTTTCGGATTGTCGGGTACGACATCTCGTGCGGCGGTTCTGATTCCTAATAGTCGTTGTTGTCAGCGTACACGTTCGGGCGTGGTTGTCCGCCCGGCGAGGGCTAAGGGATTCTGCCCGCTGGGATTTTTGAGATTGGCATCGCAGCGCCGTCCTCGTACTGGCCGGCGCGATGCGAAGGGAAGAGTGCGATGACGGTATTGACCTGGTCCGACGATCGCGTCGAGCAACTGAAAAAACTCTGGGAAGGCGGGCTTTCGGCCAGCCAGATCGCCGCGGAGCTCGGCAATGTGACGCGAAATGCGGTGATCGGCAAAGTCCACCGGCTGGGCCTTTCCGGCCGCGCCAAGAGCCCCTCTTCTGCGGCCCCGCGCCAGCGCAAGGCGCGCCCCGCCCAGCCGATGATGCGGGTGTCGCGTCCGGTATCGCGCGGCAATACCGCGCTGGCCCACGCATTCGACGTCGAGATGGAGCCGGATCCGGTCGCCTATGACAATGTGGTGCCGATGGGCCAGCGGCTGTCGCTGCTGGAGCTCAACGAGGCCACTTGCCACTGGCCGATCGGCGACCCCTCCAGTACGGAATTCTTCTTCTGCGGCGGCAAGGCGCTGGCCAGCCTGCCCTATTGCGCGCATCACTCGCGCATCGCCTACCAGCCGGCGAGCGATCGCCGCAGGCAGCCGCCGAAGCCGACAAGGTAAGTCTGCTCATTGTTGCGAGCAGCGCTTGCGACAAACAATTCTGCTTCATTTGCTGCGCGATCGATTGCTTCGCTCCGCTGGCAATGACGCGTTGGGAGCAATCAACAAATCCAGCAGCCATCGTCCCTGCGAAATGCAGGGACGACGATGGAAATTTTCCTACTCGGCCGCCTTTGCGAACCGGTCGTCCAGCGCATAACCCGCGCCGCGGACGGTGCGGATCGGATCCTGCTCGCCGCCGGGATTGAGCAGTTTGCGCAAGCGCCCGATGTGGACGTCGACGGTGCGCTCGTCGATATAAATGTCGCGGCCCCAGACGCTGTCGAGCAATTGCTCGCGGCTGAATACCCGGCCGGGATGCTCGAGGAAGAATTCCAGGAGGCGATATTCCGTCGGACCGAGATCGATCGGCCGGCCCGAGCGCGCGACGCGGCGCTTTTCGCGGTCGAGCTCGATGTCGCCATAGGTCAGCACGGTGGCCAGCCGCTCCGGACTGGCGCGGCGCAGCAAACCCTTCACCCGCGCCAGCAGCTCCGGCACCGAGAAGGGCTTGACGATGTAGTCGTCGGCGCCGGTGGCGAGCCCCCGCACCCGTTCGCTCTCCTCGCCGCGCGCCGTCAGCATGATGATCGGCAGCTGCCGCGTCTCCGGCCGCGCCCGCAGGCGGCGGCACAGTTCGATCCCCGACAGACCCGGCAGCATCCAGTCCAGCACGACGAGGTCGGGTACCCGCTCCTTCAGCCGCGTGTCGGCGTCATCGCCGCGCCCGACGGTTTCGACGTCGTAGCCTTCGGCGTCCAGGTTGTAGCGCAGCAGCGTGGTGAGCGCTTCCTCGTCTTCCACCACCATGATGCGTGCGTTCATATTGCTAGCCTCTGTTTCGTCTGACGCGTTTTCTTCATGCGAACCTGTCTCCACTTCGTTCGAAAACGCTTTGTCAATTGCCCGGTACCGTGGTGGCGAAATTCGTCATGTCGCCCTTCGGACGCTTGTCGAGGATCTGCTGGCCTTCGATCATGTAGAACACGGTCTCGGCGATATTGGTGGCGTGATCGCCGATCCGCTCGATGTTCTTGGCGCAGAACATCAGATGGATGCAGAAGGAGATGTTGCGCGGATCCTCCATCATGTATGTCAGCAGTTCGCGGAACAGCGAGGTGCAGATGGCGTCGACCTCTTCGTCGCCCTTCCAGACCGTCATCGCCGCCGGTAGATCGTGCGCGGTATAAGCGTCCAGCACGGATTTGACCTGCGACGTCACCAGATCGGTCATATGCTCGAGGCCGCGGATCAGTTTCAGGGGTTGGAAATCGCTCTCCAGCGCCGCGACCCGCTTGCCCATGTTCTTGGCGAGGTCGCCGATCCGCTCCAGATCGGAAGCGACCCGCATGGCGCCGACGATCTCGCGCAGGTCCACCGCCATCGGCTGCCGCCGCGCGATGGTCAGGACCGCGCGTTCCTCGATGACGCGCTGCAGGCGGTCGACTTCGGCATCGGCGGCGACGACACGCTTGCCGAGCGCGACATCGCGGCGGACCAGCGCATCGACGGAGTCGACGATCATGCGTTCGGCAAGACCGCCCATCTCCGCGACCAGCCGGGTCAATTCCTGCAGATCGTCGTCGAAGGCCTTGGCGGTATGTTCAGAAGCCATTTTCTTCTCCTCAGCCGAACCGGCCGGTGATGTAGTCCTGGGTACGTCGATCGCTCGGCGAGGTGAAAATCTTGTTGGTGTCGTCGAACTCGATCAGCTCGCCGAGATACATGAAGGCGGTCTTGTCGGAGACGCGCGCGGCCTGCTGCATGTTGTGGGTGACGATGGCGATGGTGTAGTTTTCCGCCAGTTCCGATATCAGCTCCTCGATCTTGGCGGTCGAGATCGGATCGAGCGCCGAGCACGGCTCGTCGAACAGGATGACCTCGGGGCGCACCGCGACGGTGCGGGCGATACAGAGCCGCTGCTGCTGGCCGCCGGACAGACTGAGGCCCGAGGCGTTCAGCTTGTCCTTGACCTCGTTCCACAGCGCGCCGCCGCGCAGCGCCTTCTCGACGCGACCGTCCATCTCCGATTTCGAGATCTTCTCGTAGAGCCGAATGCCGAAGGCGATGTTTTCATATATCGTCATCGGAAATGGCGTCGGCTTCTGGAACACCATGCCGACCCGCGCGCGCAGCAGATTGAGATCGAGCTTGGGATCAAGGATGTTGGTGGAATCCAGCATCACCTGACCGGTGGCGCGCTGGCCGGGATAGAGGTCGTACATCCGGTTGAAGACGCGCAGCAAAGTGGACTTGCCGCAGCCGGACGGCCCGATGAAGGCGGTGACGCGATGGGTGCCGAGCGCGAGGCTGATGTCCTTCAGCGCGTGGTTGTCGCCGTAATAGAAATTCAGCTCGCGCGCGGTTATCTTGGCCGCCGCCTCGGGCAACACCGCCGCGGGAACGGGTCCGGCCGCGGCGCTCATCGATACCGAAAGATCATTCATTTTGGCGTCCTCTCGGCGCCAAGAATGCGGGCGCCAATATTCAGGGCAAGCACGGTCAGGGTGATCAGCAGGGCCCCGCTCCAGGCGAGCTGCTTCCAATAGGCGTAGGGGCTCTGCACAAAATTGTTGATGGTGACCGGAAGGTTGGCCATCGTCTTGGTCAAATCGAGACTGAAGAACTGGTTGGATAGCGCGGTGAACAGCAACGGCGCGGTTTCGCCCGCAACGCGGGCCGTGGCCAGCAATACGCCGGTGATGAGGCCGGCGCGCGCCGCTCGGTAGGCAATACGCTTGATCACCAGCGAACGCGGCAGGCCCAGCGCGGAGGCCGCCTCCCGCAATGGATTGGGCACTAGCAGCAACATGTCCTCAGTGGTGCGCACCACCACCGGTATCACGATCACCGCCAGCGCCAGGCTGCCGGCGAAGGCCGAAAATCCACCCATCGGCACCACGACGGCGCCGTAGATGAACAGGCCGATGATGATCGAAGGCGCGCTGAGCAGGATATCGTTGATGAAGCGGATTACCGAAGTGAGCCGATCGTTCCTGCCATACTCGGCGAGATAGGTGCCGGCGAGCATTCCGAGCGGCGCGCCGAGTCCGACCCCGATCCCCGTCATGATGATCGAGCCGATAATGGCGTTGAGCAGGCCGCCATCGGTGGACCCCGGTGGCGGCGTGTTCTGGGTGAATATCTGCCAGTTGAGCCCGGCGAGGCCGTTGTAGAACAACGTGAACAGGATCAGGCCAAGCCAGGTCACGCCGAAGATCGCGGCGCCGAGGCAGAGAAATTTGACGATGATATCAACGCGGCGGCGGTGCGTATAAATCGGGTTCATGATCAGTTGCCCGCCTGCCGTTCCAGCCGCGTCAGCATCAGCCGCGCCGCGGCCAGCACGAAAAAGGTCAACAAGAACAGCAGCAGGCCAAGCAGGATCAGGCCGGATTGATGCAAACCGTCGCTCTCGGCGAACTCGGAGGCGATCGCCGCCGAGATCGTGGTGCCCGGCGAAAACACCGATCCGGTGATGCGGAAGGCGTTGCCGATGATGAACGTCACCGCCATGGTTTCGCCGAGCGCGCGGCCGAGCGCCAGCATGATGCCGCCGATCACGCCGACGCGGGTATAGGGGATGACCACGTTGCGGACGACTTCCCAGGTGGTGCAGCCGACACCATAGGCGGCTTCCTTCAGCACCGGCGGCACCGTCTTGAACACGTCGACCGAAATCGCAGTGATGAACGGCAGCACCATGATCGCGAGAATCAGCGCCGCGTTGAACAGGCTGAGATAGGACGGGGGCCCGGCGAAAATCATTCCAAGCACCGGGACGCCGTCGAACATTCGGATCATGAACGGCTGAAAGCTGTCGGCCATGAACGGGCCGAGCACGAAGAACCCCCACATGCCGTAAATGATTGATGGGATGCCGGCCAGCAGTTCCACCGCGAGGCCGATCGGCCGGCGCAGCCATTGAGGACAAAGCTCGGTGAGGAAGATCGCAATGCCGAGGCCGACCGGGACGGCAATCATCATGGCGATGACCGAAGTGACGAGCGTGCCGTAGATCGGGCCGAGCGCGCCGAGCACCGGTGGGTCGGCCGACGGCGCCCAGCGCGCCGTATACAGGAAGGCGAGGCCGTACTCCACGATCGCCGGCCATGCCCCCACGATCAGCGACGCGATGATGCCACCAAGGATGAGCAGCACCGAGAGCGCGCAGGCGCGGGTGATCCAGTAAAACGTTACATCGCCGAGCTTGAAGGCGCTGAGCGCCTTAGCGCGATCGTAAGGCCCGGCTGCTTCCATCACATCGCTTTGAACGGCCATGTCCGCCACGCCAATCCCCCGTCCTTATACACGAACCGCCAGAATTTCGATCACGCGTTCTGACCGGCGTGCCGGGAATTCCACCTCACCTCTCCCCTGTGGCAGAGGCATGGAGCGGCTTCCGCGGCCGTTCTTGCAAACCCCCTCCCACAAGGGGAGAGGGGCACACTGTTCGCGTGGCGTGAGGCGCAGACTCGACGCAGTCTTCAGCTCTTGATGTCGGCCGACCAGGTCTTCTCGATCTGCTTGACCACGGATTCCGGCATCGGGATGTAATCGAGCTCCTCGGCCATCTTGTCGCCCTTCTCGAACGCCCATTTGAAGAACTTGATGGCTTCGGCGGAGGCCGCCTTGTCGGCGGGGTCCTTGTACATCAGGATGAACGTCGCGCCGGTAATCGGCCAGGACGCTTCACCCGGCTGGTCGGTCAGGATCACGAAGTAGTTCTTGGCACCAGCCCAGTCGGCGTTGCCGGCCGCGGCCTGGAACGAGGCCATCGTCGGCTGCACGGTTTTGCCGGCCTTATTGATGACCGCGCCGTAGGTCAGCTTGTTCTGCTTGGCGTAGGCGTATTCGACGTAGCCGATCGAATTCTTGGTCTGGCTGACGTTGCCGGCGACGCCTTCGTTACCCTTGGCGCCGACGCCCGTCGGCCATTCGACGGCGGTGCCGGAGCCGACCTTGGTCTTCCACTCGGCATTGGTCTTGGATAGATAGTCCGTCCAGAGGAACGTGGTGCCGGAGCCGTCCGAGCGGCGCACCACGGTGATGGCGTCGCCGGGCAGCTTCAGCTTCGGATTGAGCTTGGCGATCGCGGGGTCATTCCAGGTCTTGACCTTGCCGAGATAAATGTCGCCGAGCAATTCGCCGGAGAAGACCAGCTCGCCCGGCTTGATGCCTTCGAGGTTCATCACCGGCACCAGGGCACCCATTGCCTGGGGCCACTGAATGAGGCCTTCCTTTTCGAGCTGCTCGGGCTTGAGGGGCATGTCGCTGGCGCCAAATGTAACGGTCTTGGCCAGGATCTGCTTGATACCGGCGCCGGAACCGATCGACTGATAGTTCAGGCCGTTGCCGGTTTCTTTCTTGTAGGCGTCGGCCCACTTCGAATAGAGAGGGAACGGGAACGTCGCGCCTGCGCCGGTGATGTCCGCGGCGAATGCCGACGTCGATGCGGCCATTACGCCGGCAGCGACGATCGCCTTCATGAAATTCATGGCTGTCTCCCTATGGTGAGCGAAGCGCCTGACGCGCCCGACTGCGCTCACGCCGGTCCGTTTAAGAGCGGTCGATGCTGCTTTTACGAAGGTTTCGTGACAGTTGGATGACACAAGCAACAGATTGAAATCACTCGTATTTATGTCGCTTCCGGCGGTTTCGCCTGCGGAAAAGCAGCGGTAAAGCTGGCACCCTGCTTGGGCACGCTTTCAATCAAAAGGCGACCGCGATGGCGGTTAACAATATGTTTCACCAGCGATAAACCCAGCCCGGTGCCGCCCTGGGCGCGGCTGTCGCCGACATCGACCCGGTAGAACCGCTCGGTCAGCCGCGGCAGATGTTCGGGCGCGATGCCGGGGCCGAAATCACGCACCACGACCCGGACTTCCGGCGCGGCTTCGCCGGACAGCACGGTAGTCAGTGAAACCATAACCTTGCCGCCGGACGCGCCGTATTTCAGCGCGTTCTCGATCAGGTTCTCGAACAGCCGCAGCAGTTCCTCACGATCGCCCGCGATTGTCACCGGCATATCCGGCAGGTCGATGTCGATCACGACCTGGCGTTCGCGCGCCAGAGGCTCCAGCCCGTCCGCAACCTGACGGATGATGGGGACGAGATCCACCAGCGCGTCGGGGCGGACGTGGGCGGATAGCTCCACCCGTGACAGCGACAACAGGTCGTCGATCAGGCGCGCCATCCGCGTCGCCTGATTGTGCATGATGCCGAGAAAGCGATCGCGCGCCTTGACGTCGTCCCGCGCCGGCCCCTGCAGCGTATCGATGAAGCCCGACAGCGCCGCCAGCGGCGTGCGCAGCTCATGGCTGGCATTGGCGACGAAATCGGCGCGCATTTCCTCGACCCGGCGCAGCGGCGTCTGATCGTGAAACGTCATCAACATGCACTTGTCGGCGCCGCCGAACGGGGTCGGCATCGGCACCGGCGTCACGATCAGTTCCATCCAGCGGTCGACCGGCACGTGATCGAGATAGGTCGCGCGGCGGGTTTCGGAGGTGGCGATGGCTTCGCGGAGCGCGGTGATGATCTCGGGCGAGCGCAGCGCGAACTGCGCCAGTTCGTTCCTGCGCAGCGCCGGCGCGAGCTGCGCCGCCGCCGCGTTGAGATGGAGGACGCGGCCGGCGCGGTCGAGCAGGACGGCGGGATCGGGCATGCCGGCGACCACCGCGCTGACCGCTGCGGCTTCGACCGGATGGACCGGACGGACGTCATCGCGCGTCGCCGCGACATCGTGTAATCGCCACGGCACCAGCGCGGCCGCGACGATGCAGAGAAAAACGGCGCCGGCCGCGAGCAGCGACAAGTCGCCCAACGCCACGAGCGCCGCCAAGGCCAGGCCCGCGACGAGCAGGATGATGGCCGAATGCCGCAACCGATCCCGCCACGGCGCGAACAAGGAAGAGGTAGAGTCGTCTATCGCCATCGGGCCGACTCGCTCCCGGTTCGGGTCAATATCGTCAGGCGCCGGTATCCCCGCGCTCACGTACATAAACGGCCTCGCGTTTCGGCGCGGGGTCAGAACCTGATGCCTTCAGTCCGAGCCGCTTCAGCCGGGCGCTAAGGACGATTTCCCGAAGCGTCAGCAGGATGACGGATGTGACGAACGGCGTAATGTAGTAGAGCAGGCGAAACAGCAGCATGCCCGCGAGCAGGTCTTCGCGGTCCATCTGCCACAGCCCGACGAGCATGGCGGCATCGAATACCCCGAGCCCGCCGGGGGAATGGCTGGCGAAGCCCAACAGCGTCGCCGAGACGAACACGACCGCGACCACGATGAAGCCGAGATCGGGCTCGTCCGGCGCCAGCACATACATCGCCAGCGCGCAAAAGCCGAGGTCGACGATGCCGATCCCGATCTGAAGCAGCGTCAACGGGCCGCCCGGCAGTGTTACGGTCCATGGGCCGCGGCCGACTGCTCGCGGCTGGATCCAGACCCAGGCCACATAAGCCGCCAGTCCGATAAGGATGGCGAACGCCGCCAGCCGGTTCAGCCAGACCGGCAGCTGATCGATCGCCGCGGCCGCTTCCGGATGATAGGCGATGCCGAGCCCCAGCACCGCGGCATTGCCGAGCCAGAATGTCAGTCCCGCCAGGAAGCAGATCTTGGCGACGTCGATCGCATTCAAGCCCCACGCCGAATAGATCCGGTAACGCACGGCGCCGCCGGTAAAGACGCTGGCGCCGACATTGTGGCCGATCGAATAGGAGGTGAACGCCGCAAGCGCGGTGACGCGGTAGGGAACGTCGGTGCGACCGATCGTGCGCACCGCGAACAGATCGTAGAATGTCAGGGTGAAATAGCCCGCCGCCACGAACAACGCCGCCAGCACGACCTGGCGCGGCTCGGTCCGCTTGATGGCGTCGACGACCTCGCCGGCATCGATGACGCGCAGCATATGGTAGAGCACGTAGCACGCGATCCCGATCACCGTGATGCTGACTACAACGCCCAGCTTGTGCAGGATTTGCTTCTGGCGCAGAAACGAGACCGCCCTGCGTATTGCTTCAAGCATCTCCACCTCTAACTGCGATCCCATGATGGCGGCTGCCGGACGATCTTCGCCGCCCCGACGCCACGTTTGTTTCCTGAGCCGAACTGGTAGCGCGTTTTGAGCCGGAGTGGAATTCGCCTGGGCCGAATAAAACGCGCTCCATCAACATATTAGGGGGTGTTCGTGACACCGGCGTGCCGTTTTGCGGCATTCGCCGCGGTTGATCTGCCCCGTGCCTGCCCACTTGCGCCGGTAGCAGTGAAGTTTTCGTGATCGCCCGACAAACGCGTTGCGTTGATCCGGTGGCACGACCCGTTGCGACAGCGCTACCGCGGCCGCTCGGATCCGGCTCACCCGCGATGCCGCGAAAGCGCCCGGTCGCGCAGCCAGGATCCCGCCGCGCAGCCGGTCAGATAGAGTGCAAACATGATCAGGCCGAGGTCGAGCCAATAGCCGGGGCGGCCGGGAAGGACGTGCGCGAGCGCCGCCGCGACCAGCGCTGCCGCCAGCCCCGCCAGCCAGCGCACGGTCACCTTCGATACGCTCTGGCCGCGATGGACCACCGCGATCCAACCCATCGCGAGACCGAGCAGCAACGACGCCAGCAGCCAGCCCCAGTGGAATGTCGCCAGATACGTCATTCGCTCTTCCTCACCACGAAATCGATGCGGCGGTTCTGCGCCCTGCCTTCATCGGTATCATTGCCGGCCAGCGGCTGGGTGCTGCCGTAGCCGATCGGCGTAAATCTGTTGGCGGGCAGGCCTGCCTTGACCAGATATTCCATCACCGCCTGCGCGCGCTTTTCCGATAGCGCCTGGTTGAACGCAGCCTCGCCTTCGGCGTCGGTGTGCCCGGCGATCTCGATATGGACGGTCGGACAGCGCATCGCGGTTTCGACGAGGCGGTCGAGTAGACCGATCGAATCCGGATCGATGGTGGCGCGCCCGGATTCGAAGCGGATCTTCGCTTTAGCCAGCAAATCGGCCAACAACTGCTGACACACGGTGGCATCAACCGGCGCGGCCGGAGGCCTGACCGAAATTTCCGGTATGAACTGCCAGCCCTGCGGGAAGTCCCTGCCGAGGCCTGCACGGATCTGAACCGCTGCCGCCTCATAGAGCGCGTCGCCCGAAAGCCGCACCTCGCGGTCGGACACGACCAGGGTGCCGGTCGACAGCCGCGCGAGCGCGCCCAGCGCCGGCACCACCGCATTGGCGAAGCCGGAGGGCGCGCCGACGCTGGCCTTGAGATTATCGACCACCTTCTCCTTGAAGAACTTGCGCCCCGCCGTGGCCGCAATCGCCGCATGGACGTTATTGTCGGGCACGTAGCCGGTCAGCGTCACCGTTACCGCGACAGGGTCCTTGTAGGCCTGAAAGACATAAGGCGGCGCCTTGACCTCATTGGCGGCGACCGAAAAACCCTCCGGCAGATTTTTCAGCGCAGCTGCGATCGCTTCCCGTCCGCCGAGGTCGCGCGCCATGCCGGAAAGGCTCACCTTGTTATCCGAAATTGTGACCTTGCCGTCCTTCAATTTCCCGATCTGGTCGAGCAGCAGCAGCGCGGCGTTGTCGAAGCGGGGCGGCGCGCCGCGCGACAAAATCATCCGGTCCACCACCTCGACCCCGCCGAGACCCGCGCGGCCTGCCTCGAGCAGCCTGTTCCTGCTGGCCGGAAGCGGTGCGCTGCCGCCCAGGGTGACCCGGGCGACATCCCGCTCAGCCGACCAGACGAACGGCTTGGCTTCGGGGACCAGGCGGGTTTGATCGTTGACCAGCCGCACGCCCGGCACCGCTTCCACCGACGCGACCGCGCTGCGACGGCCCTCTTCCGAAAAGGCATCCGCCGCCAAGGTCACGTCGCGGCCCGCGACCGCCATCCGGGGCTTGTCGAGTACGGAAGCCTTGAGTGCGGCATTGGAGCGCGCCGCCAGATCGGCTTCGAGCGGGCTCGTATTGATCCAGGCGGCGATCGCCCAAACGAAGGCCAGCGGAATCGTGCCTGGCCACCATTTGCTGCTCCACCTGAAAAGTCCGTGCATGGGCATCCCGCGGGGCCTGCCGCCCCGTTTCCGACGTTCGTGAGCTATCGCGGCACCCCGGCGTCAGCACCGGAGAACAGAGAGAAAACAAACCCTTGAGGACGTGTCAAACTCGAAATAACACGAAAACTGTCGGCTAACGCGACGGGATCCGGCTAACTGTTTCTTCAGCGTCACCCGCTAGCTTTCGAATCGCGTCGCAACCGGCCATTTCCCGAATGAAGATGTTCCGCAACCACGTCATCCGCGCTGGCCTCGAAGCGCTCTACTTCACCGGCGCGCACTATCTGATGCGACCGCTGCTAGCGGGCGTCGGCGCTATTTTCATGCTGCACCATGTCCGGCCGCGTCGCGACGCCGATTTCCAGCCCAATCATCACCTCGAAGTCGCGCCGGAATTCCTGCGCATGATGCTGGCGCACCTTCGATCGCGCGAGATCGACATCGTCACCATGGACGAGGTGCATCAGCGGCTGATCGATCGCAACTTTTCGCGCCGCTTCGCCTGCTTCACCCTCGACGATGGCTATCGCGACAACCGGGATTTCGCATTGCCTGTGATGCGGGAGTTCGACGCACCCATGACCGTCTACATCGCCAGCGATTTCGCCGAGGGCAGCGGACGGCTGTGGTGGGCGGCGCTGGAGCGGGTCATCGCCACGGCCTCCTCGATCGAAGTCACGATCGGCGACGTTGCGACCCGTCTCAATACCTCGACGCCAGCCGCCAGGCAGGAAGCGTTCGAACGGCTGCACGACTGGCTGCGCTCACTGCCTGGCGAACATGACGTTGCGCGCGAAATCAGTGCGCTGTGCGCGCGCCATGGCGTCGACGAAGCGGCGATTTGCCGCGAGTTCTGCATGTCCTGGGATGAACTGAAGCCGTTTGCCGACGACCCCCTGGTCACGATCGGGGCGCATACCATCACGCATTGCAATCTCGCGAAGCAGACCGAGGAAACCGCCGCTCACGAGATCGCCTCCAGCCGCGCCCGAATCGAAAACGCCTTGCAGCGCCACATCCATCATCTCGCCTATCCCTATGGCGACAGGATCGCGGCCGGCCCGCGCGAATTCGCGCTGGCGCGCACGGCCGGATTCAAGACCGCAGTGACGACGCGGCCGGGCATGATATTTCCCGAGAGCGCCGATCATTTGACGGCGCTGCAGCGGGTCTCGCTCAACGGCAACTACCAGGATGCGCGGTTCCTGTCGGTGCTGAGCTCGGGTGCCGCGACCGCGTTCGGGAACGGCTTCCGGCGGATCGACGCAGCGTAGGCCGATAATTTTGGCCCGTTATCGGAGGGCAAGTCCCCTTGCTTGACTCACAAGACCCCTGCGCCCAGAACCTTCGGCAAACCAACGGAGGGGCGCATGTTCAAGGACCTGTTTTCGCTGCGAGGCCGCGTCGCTGTCGTGACCGGGGGATCGCGCGGCATCGGCAAGATGATCGCGGCCGGATTTCTGGCGCAGGGCGCCGCCAAGGTGTACATCACCGCGCGCAAGGCCGGGCCGTGCGAGGCGACCGCGAAAGAGCTTTCGGCCGCTTATGACGGCGAATGCATCGCGCTGCCGATCGACATCTCCACCATGGCCGGCATCGAGATGCTGGCGGCGGAGATCAGGAAACGCGAGCCGAAGCTCGACATCCTCGTCAACAACGCCGGCGCGGCATGGGGCGCCGAGTTCGACGAATTTCCGGAGAGCGGCTGGGACAAGGTGATGAACCTCAATCTCAAGACGCCGTTCTTCCTGACCAAGGCGCTGGCCGCGCCGTTGCGCGCCGCCGCCACCGCCGACCGGCCGGGCAAGGTCATCAACATCGCTTCGATCGACGGCATCTTCGTCAATCCGATGGAAACCTATTCCTATGCCGCCAGCAAGTCGGGGCTGATCCATTTGACGCGCCGGATGGCCGCCAAACTGATCAGCGACCACATCGTGGTGACAGCGATCGCACCCGGGCCGTTCAAGTCCGACATGAACAAGGCCGCCCGCGACAATGCCGACGAGGTGGCGACGCGGGTGCCGTCGGGCCGGATCGGCACCGACGAGGACATGGCGGGCACCGCGATCTTTCTCGCCTCGCGCGCCGGCGACTACGTGGTCGGCGCCACCATCGCGGTCGACGGCGGCATCGTTTACGCCAATCCGGGGATCAAGGGAGACGGGTGGGATTGACGACGCACCGCATCAGCCTAAACGAAAGCAGCGACGCGTCCTTACCTCCCCCGCTTGCAAGCGGGAGACAGAGCGCAGCTGCGTCTCTCATTGCCACCGAGTAACCCTCAAAAAAAACCCGGTCTCGCGACCGGGCTTTCTCAATTCTCAAATCCAGCGAAGCTGCCTTACGCGGCTTCATCCGCCACCGCGGCATCGTCGCCTTCGGCGTCGGCGTCACCGTCCGCGCCGGCCTCCGCCTCGGTCTTGGCGCCGCGGCGCGGGCTCTTGGCGAGTTGGCCTTCGATTTCCTTGACCGCTTCGGTCTCGGTCGAATGCTGCACCACGGCGATCTCGCGCGACAGCCGGTCGAGGGCGGCTTCGTACAGCTGGCGTTCGCTGTAGGACTGCTCGGGCTGCGAGTCCGAGCGATAGAGATCGCGCACCACCTCCGCGATCGCGACGATGTCTCCGGAATTGATCTTGGCCTCGTATTCCTGGGCGCGACGGGACCACATCGTGCGCTTGACGCGGGCGCGGCCCTTGAGGGTTTCCAGCGCACGTTTGACCAGAGCCGGCTCCGACAGCTTGCGCATGCCGACATTGGCGACCTTCGCCGTCGGCACCCGGAGCGTCATCTTGTCCTTCATGAAATTGATCACGAACAGTTCAAGCCTGGCGCCGGCGATCTCCTGCTCTTCGATGGCCAGGATCTGGCCAACGCCATGCGCGGGATACACCACGAATTCATTGGTCTTGAAGCCCTGACGCTGGGTCAGAACCTTCTTCGGCTCCTCGACCTTGGGCGCGGCAACCACCGGCTTGACGGCGACCGTCGGTTTCGCTGCGGTCTTGACCACGGTTTTGGTAACGGTCCTGGCAGCGGTCTTGGGGGCAGGCGCGGCGGTTTTCGGAGCGACCTTCGAAGCAGTGGCCTTCGATCCCGTCGCTTTCGCGGCAGTTTTTGCAGTCTTATTTGGCATTGCGCTTCTTTTGTTTTTCGAGGATTTGGCAGCCGGGGCTTTCCGGCTATCCTTGAGGGAAGTCCGGGCACGGCCTTTGGTTGCACTGCGGCTCACCGCAGCGGCTTTTTTCTTGGTCTTTGAAGCACTCTTTTTACGCGTTTTCTGTGACACAGCCTGCGCGCGGAACTGCCGCGCCCCTGTTGAATGTTTCGCACGGGAACCCGGGGGCCACAGCTACACATGGCTGGATTCGGCTAGTAATGTGACCAATATAGCACATTTTCCGGAAAAACCAATGATTTACGCCCTGTCGGTGGGCTGCGCAGGCGGTTTCGACCGTCTCACGTGGATTAGGGTTAAGCCAATGGTGGCCGGCGGTCCGAAGCGGACCTGATCACGTCGGCCAAAACGCTTCCAATCAGTCGCCGGTCCCGGGCGCCGGAGAAAAATATTTTTCGAACTTGCCTTCCATGCCCTCGAAATCCTTGGCGTCGGCCGGCTGTTCCTTCTTCTGGGTGATGTTCGGCCAGCTCTTGGCGTATTCGGTATTCACCTCCAGCCATTTCTCCAGGCCGGGCTCGGTGTCGGGCTTGATCGCGTCGGCGGGACATTCCGGTTCGCACACGCCGCAGTCGATGCACTCGTCGGGATGGATGACCAGCATGTTCTCGCCCTCGTAGAAGCAGTCTACCGGACAGACCTCAACGCAATCGGTGTATTTGCATTTGATGCAGGCTTCAGTGACGACGTAAGTCATCCAGGGCTCCGAAACGGTCGATTTTCAGTGGTTTGCGTAGCGCAGGAACACCGCAGCCGCAAGTCGAGCCACGGCGCCTTCCGGCGGCGCTCTCGAGCCATGCAGATAATCATCGCCGCCCGTCCTGCAAATCTTCATAGAGCACGCGGGCGGCGGTGGCGTCGCCGCGGCGCTCGGCAAACGCGACCACTTTCAGGATGCGTACGCTGTTGTCGAGGCCGATGGTCAGCACGTCGCCGGCCTTGACGGCGTGGCCCGGCGCCTTCTCGCGCGCGCCGTTGATGCGGACATGGCCGGCCGCGACCAATGCGGCGGCGCTGCTGCGGGCCTTCACCACCCGCGCGTGCCACAGCCATTTATCGAGACGCTGGCGCTCCAAGCAACACCACTTCGGAAAGGGATCAGCTATCCTTGCGACCGGCGGAAAGTTGGTCCTTGAGCGCCGCCAGTTTCGCAAACGGCGAATTTGGATCGACCGGACGGTCGCGCTCGCGCGGCGCCGCGCTGGTCGCCCATTGCCGGTGCGACGGCCCGCTGTCGCGACCGCCCTTGCCGCCGAAGCCACCCTTGTCGCGTCCGCCCTTGTCGCGGTCACGCCCGCCCTTGTCGCGCCCGCCGCCGAACTTGCCCTGCGGTTTGTCTTTGTCCTGCGGCTTGCCCTGAAGTTTATCTTGCGACCTGTCGGTTTCCCTGGCCTTGCCTGCAAAACGCTCGCGCGGCGGCCGGTCGCCCCGGTGCTCGCTCGACGGGCCCGCAGGCGCGCCATCGGCGGCGACGGTCGCCGTCGCGCCCTCGGCCGGCGGCGCATCGGCGCGCGGCCTGCGGAAATCCTGATTGCGGTCGCGCCGCCCGCGACGATGCCGCTCGCCCTTGGCGGCGTCGCCGGCTTCACCCGGCATGGCAGCCGCGGGTTCGCCGGCTTGCGCCGGACGGTCGTGATGTCGCTGACGGTTGCGATCATGCCGTGGCCGGCGCTCTTCCGCGCGGCCACCGGGCCGCCAGACCTCGACCATTTCAGGCGCTGCGGCGACGTCGGGCGTGGCTGCGGCCGGCTCCGCCGTTGCGGCGTCACCGGCGGCAGCCGTCTCCGTCGCGCTTCCAGCGGCGACCTGTTGCTGTGGTGCTTCCGCCACCGGGGCTTCGGCAGCTTCCACCACAGCCACTGGTTCGGCCTGCGCAGCTTCGACGCTGTCAGACGGTGCCACTTCGGACGCCGGCGAGAAAGCGACATCGGGCAGCAGCGTTGCCGACTGTGCCGATTCGGCCTGTTCGACTGGTGCGGCATCGCTCCCGGCCGGAGCGGTACCGGTGCTGTCCTCTGCAACAGCGGGCTCTGCGGCGACCGCGTCGGCGCTGACAGCAGCCGCGCCCTCCCCCGCTGCTTCGGAACTTGCTTCCGGCGCGGCGTCCGCCGCCGGAGTTTCCGCAGCAGGCGCTTCCACCAGCGGCTTCGGCGGCAGCGGCGCTTTCTTCTCCATGCGATAGCCGAGTGCGCGCAGGATCGAGGCAAAATCCTCGCCGGCCGATCCGGTCAGCGAGGTCATCGCCTGCGTCACCACAAAACCGCGGCCATCGAACGCGCCGGCCGGCTTGGCGCCCGGCGAAGCTTCGCGCCAGGACAGAGCCGGGCGAATCAGATCGGCGAGACGCTCCAGAATATCGACCCGCACCGCGCGTTCGCCGCACTGCCGGTAGCCGAGCACGCGATAGGCGTCGCGGTCGAGCGACTTGTCGACCGGGAACGAAGTGCGGCCCGATCCTGCGAGATGCTGCGCGCCCGACAGCGCCGACATGTCGACATTGCTCTGCTTCTCGGCCCACAGCAGCGAGGCCAGCGCGCGCGCCGCGGGCTTCAGCAGCGCCGGAATGTAGATGTGGTAGGCGCCGAACCGCACGCCGTATTTGCGCAACGTCGCGCGCGACGGCTGGTCGAGATCCTTCATCTCGGCGGCGATCTTCTGCCGCTCCAGCACGCCGAGCGCCTCGATCAGCTGAAACGCGATGCCGCGCGCGATGCCGGTGATGTCCTCGGCCTTGTGCAGGTCGAACAGCGGCCCCAGCAGTTTTTCGATATGCGTCTTCAGCCACAGATCGAGCCGGGTCTGCACCGCCTCGCGCGGCGCGCCGGCGAGGCGCTCGTCGGAAATGATGCGCAACCGCGGATGCAGCGCGTCGTCGGCCGCGACCAGCCGCGCGACCGCGTCGCCGGTCCAGCGGATCGTGCCATCGGAGGTCAGCACGAATTGCTCGTCCGGCGCGGCGGCGAGCTTCTCGGCGCGCGCGTCGATCTCGCCGGCCAGCGCCTTGAGGGCGGTGGCCTGCAAGGCCTTGGCGTCGGAGCCTGCTTCCGCAGCGTCGGGCGCGAAGGTAAATCCGTCGAGCCGGCCGATCACATGGCCTTCTACGATCACTTCGCCGGTCTTGCCGATTTCAGTATTCAAAACGCTGTTCTCCCGCAGGCGGCGCATCAATACACTGGTACGGCGATCAACGAAACGTTCCGTGAGCCGTTCATGCAGGGCATCGGACAGTTTATTTTCGACTTCGCGGGCGATTCCCTGCCAGTGCTCGGGATCGGCCAACCAATCGGGACGATTGGCCACGAAGGTCCAGGTCCGGATCTGCGCGATCCGGCCCGATAATGTGTCGATATCGCCGGTAATGCGGTCGGCCTGCTCGACCTGGGCGGCGAACCAGGCGTCCGGGATCCGGCCCTTCTTCATCAGGAAGCCGAACAGGGTCGTCACCAGTTCCGCATGGGCTGCCGGCGCGATCTTGCGGTAATCCGGAATCTGGCAGGCGTCCCACAGCCGCTCGACGGCGGCGGCACCGTGCGCCATGTCCCGCACATCGGCGTCGCGCGCGGCGTGATCCAGCACCCGCAGATCTTCCGCGATCGGCGCCCGGGTCAGCGCATCATGGGTCGGCGACAGCGCCAGCGACACCTGCAGTGCCCCGAGCGAAGCAAAATCCAGCTTCGAATTGCGCCATTGCAGCACTTTTACACTCTCGAACGAGTGATTCTGCAGCGCATTGACCAGTTCCGGCTCGAACGGCGCACAGCGGCCGGTGGTGCCGAAGGTGCCGTCGCGGGTGGCGCGCCCGGCGCGCCCGGCGATCTGCGCGAATTCCGACGGGTTGAGCCGGCGGAACTGATAGCCGTCATATTTGCGGTCGGAGGCGAAGGCGACGTGGTCGACGTCGAGGTTGAGCCCCATCCCGACGGCGTCGGTCGCGACCAGATAATCGACGTCGCCGGACTGGAACATCGCCACCTGCGCATTCCTCGTGCGGGGCGAGAGCGAGCCCAGCACCACCGCGGCGCCGCCGTGCTGGCGCTTGATCAGCTCGGCGATGGCGTAGACTTCGTCGGCGGAGAACGCGACGATCGCGGTGCGCCGCGGCTGCCGGGTCAGCTTGCGGTCGCCGGAAAATTCCAGCTGCGACAGCCGCGGCCGGGTGACGATGGAAGCGCCGGGCAGAAGCCGCTCGATGATCGGGCGCATCGTGGCGGCGCCGAGCAACAGCGTCTCGTCGCGGCCGCGCCGGTGCAGAATGCGATCGGTGAAGACATGGCCGCGCTCCAGATCGGCGGCAATCTGGATTTCATCGACCGCGAGAAACGAGACGTCGAGATCCCGCGGCATCGCCTCCACGGTGGAAACCCAGTAGCGCGCCTTGGGCGGCTTGATCTTCTCTTCGCCCGTGATCAGCGCGACGTTATCGACGCCGACCCGGTCGACGATCTTGTTGTAGACCTCGCGCGCCAAAAGGCGCAGCGGCAGGCCGATCACCCCGGAGGAATGCGCGACCATCCGCTCGATCGCCAGATGGGTCTTGCCGGTGTTGGTCGGCCCGAGCACCGCGGTGACGCCGGCGCCGGGAGCGCGATCATGCGCCGAGGAGGACGAGAATGTCGAAAAGGCCATGTTTTATTGAGTTTCTGCGTCGCCCGGCGTTGGAGAGCTGTATCACAATGCGACGTCTGGAGGTCAGGACTTAGGTTTTGGAACGAGTCCGGAACGAATCGCGCCCGAATCGCTGACTCGCACCAGATGCCGATACGTTCACCGCAACATCTCGGGTTGTGACCTCATCGCGGCACTAGATCAAGTTTGGCGTGGCGCGACCCGCGCGGGAATGGCGGTCGAATCCTTAAAGCGCCGGAGAACACGGAGTCGAATCAGAAGCGAGCAAGAGTCAATGGGGATTCCGACTGCCTCAGCCGTCATTGCGAGCGCAGCGAAGCAATCCATGCCGCAGCACAAAGAAAGGTGGATTGCTTCGCTGCACTCGCAATGACGGCTTTGCTCACTGCGTCTTCGCCACCCGCGGCGGCGTCGCCTGGGTGATGAACTGGGTGGCCTCCAGCATGGCGGGGCCGAGCGGGGTCGGAATCTTCATCCAGAACGGCACCAGGATGCGGGTTCCCGCCACCGGCGCGAACGCGATCTCGATATTGCGCTGGGCGGCGAGGTATTTGATGGCAGGGCGGTCCGGGATGTAGCCGGCGATCGGGGTGAAATACGCCGCGCACACCACGACCGGGCCATGATAGCCCTTCTCCGCCTTCACGGTTTCCATGCGCTTGAAGTCGAGTTTCAGGTCGTAGCGCATGCGGCCGTCGAAGATCCCGGCGCTGACCCGGCAGGCCTCCGGCGACAGCGGATCGGCCGTGCCGGGCACCCGCAGCATCGATCCCGTCATCGGATCAAACACGCCGCGGCGATGGGCGTCGGTGACCGGCAGCCGGTCGGGATCGACCGGCGGTTCCGGCTCGATCGCGAATTCCTTGATAGTGCCGCTGGTCAGCACCATGCGGATGGCCTCGGTCTTTTTCGCCGTCAGGGTGGTGGCGGAATAATTGGTCGCCACCAGCGCGCCGGCCACCACGCGGCCCTGCGCCGCGCCGGTGCCGGAGCCGCCGGAAAACGCCTTCAGCAGCCCCGAGGTGCCGCCGGAGGCGGAGGCGGAAAACGCATCGTCCGCGATTTCGATGTTCCAGGCGCCCTTGCCGACGGGAATCCCTGCCAGCGTCGCCTCATAGCGGGCATCCAGCCGCCCCTGCGCGAAGCTCGCATCCGGCGCGCCGGACAACAGGACGGCGCCCAGAACCAGCGACAAGCCAAAAGACCTGCCGGCTCCAACCGGCGCCCGCAGCGGGAATCCGGGCAGCCGGGGCGAAATCATGCGGGGGGTGGTCACGGAAGGGCAGTCCTCAAGTCGGCGCGTAGGATGTACCATTTAGGCCAGAATATCCGGCGGACAATGCGTCTGCACCAGGAACCCTGATTTCGGCGGCGAATACGCCGTTTATATGATGGCGAAACCGCCCGAACGCTTTCTGGAACAAGCCTTTCCACCCGGTCGGGGCGATCTTTGCGCCGGCAAAACCTTGACGCCCCGCGCGGCTGCCCCTATAGGTCCGCGGTTCCTGAAATGGACGTGAATTTGAACCCCCGCGCCGCGCCCTCATCGGGCAGCGAGATGGGTCGGGGATGGAAGAGGATTTTGCAAGATGGCGCGGCGCTGCGAACTGACGGCCAAGGGCCCCATGGTGGGCCACAAGGTGAGCCACTCCAACATCAAGACCAAGCGCCGGTTCCTGCCGAACCTGTGCACCGTCACCTTCATCTCGGACGCGCTCGGCCGCAACGTGCGCCTGCGCGTCTCCACCAACGCCATCAAGTCGGTCGACCACCGCGGCGGCTTCGACGCCTTCCTGATCAAGGCCAAGGGCCCTGAGCTGTCGCAGAAGGCGCTGCTGTTGAAGAAGGCGATCGAGAAGAAGATCGCGGGCACGGCGGCGCCGGAAGCGGCGGCGAGCTGAGCGGGCGCAAGGCGGAAGCCTGGTTTAGCGAACTGGAATTTGGAGCGGCCGGGTCGAAAGACCCGGCTGTTTTCGTTTGGAAGTCGCTTCAATGTCTGCCCCGTAGCTGCCTGTCCCGGACCCTGAATGGGTCCCTTCGAGGGTGTGCACGGCAAGCCCGGACCAAAAATGTCGAAAACAACCCCATGCATAGATAGTAAGCACCTCGGATCGCAGCACTTTTTCTGCACCGCGTCGTAGGGTAGGAGAAGAAAATTCTCCATCGCGCTGGCCCTGACCCGACTTCATCCCCTGAGGCAAAGTCGTCATGGTGACGAGCGGGCAAGCCGCGTGTCTCGAACCATGAAACTACTGACGCGATAAAGCGCGCACCTGCATTCCGGCCTAGTCCCCATGGCCGCCGCGCACCGTTGCGGCTCCGCCATCGCAGTCGGCATCGACGGCCTCGCGCTCGACGAGGACGACGACGTGATCCGCGAGATGCGCCTAGTGCAACGGCCGCATCAGCACCGCCTTCTGCCGCTCGAACACCTGCCGTCCGTTCTTGAACCCCATCAGCACATCCGGCAGTTCGGCGATCGCGCCGCGACCGCTGGCGGTGTCGAGCACGATGACGTCGGCGGGATTTCCGGGCTCAATGCCGTAGTCCTTCAAATTCATCAGGCGCGCGGGCAATTTCGTTACCAGATCGAGGCAAGCGTCGAATTCGCCGATGCTGGCCTGCGCGACGTTGGCATAGAAGTTTGCCATCCGCAGCAAGGAGGCGTCGCCGAATGGCGTGAACGGATTTTGCACGTTGTTGGTCGCGACCGAGCATACGACGCCTCGCTCGACCAGCCTGTGCGCCAGGGTGAGGCCGCGCGGCACATGGTGGGTGGCGTCGCGGCCCATCAGATAGAGGTCGGTGGCGGGCAGCACCGTGACGGCGACGCCGGCGCGCGATAATTTTGCCGCGGCGGCGGCGAATTCGGCCGGCGGCAGCGCCGACAGTTTGGTCGCGTGCCCGATGGCGACGCGGCCCTGATAATTGCGGCGCTCGGCCTGCCGGCAGACCTCGTCGAGATGCCACCAGGAGGGATCGAGGTCGAAATCGAGATGCAGGTCGACATCGACGTCGAACGCCTGCGCGAGATCGAACAGTTTTTCCAGATGCGCCATCGGGTCGGTGTCCATATAGGGGCAGCCGCCGATCACCTCGCCGCCGTCGCGCAAGGCCGCGACCAGCAGATCTTCGGCGCCGGGATCGTTGGTCAGGCCTTCCTGCGGAAACACGCAGACGGAGAGATCGATCGCCCAGGCGTAATCGCGCTTCAGCGCCTTGATGGCCTCGAAACCGCGCAGGCCGATGCGCGGATCGATCTCGACATGGGTGCGCATCCGCGTGGTGCCGGCCACAATCGCGCGCTCCAGCACGCGGGCGCCGCGTTGATAGACATCCTCGACGGTGAAATCGCGCTTCATCGCGGCGACCGCCTGGATGGCCTCGGCCACGCTGCCGTGGTGGTGGCCGCAGCGGCCGAGCAGGCAGGCCTTGTCGAGGTGGATATGGCTGTCGACGAAGCCCGGCAGCACCAGTTTGCCATCGAGGTGGATTTCGCGGGCTTCCGATTCCAGCCGCGGCGCGATCGCGGCGATCCGGCCGGCGCAGACGCCGATATCGACCGGTGTGGCGAAGGCCGGCGTCACCGCGCGGCGGAAGATCAGGTCGAAGGCGGTTTGCGCGGTCATCGGGCGGGCAAACTGACGAAGGCGCGGGGCAAGGGCAGCTCCCAATGGTGTGCAGGCCGGGGCACGGATTGTTCAAATTATGTGCATGCAATTTGAATGCCGGATTGTAGTATTCTGTCATCAGGAGAAACCATCGATGTCCGTTGCCGCCAAAACCGAATTGAGCAAGCTGAGCGATGCCGAAATCGTCGAGGCCTATCTGACGGCGTCGATGATCCCCGATCCCGACGCCGCGGCGGCCTATATGAAGCCCGGCACCGTCATCACCTTCACCGGCGGGCGCACCTTCGATCACCCGCGCGGGCCGACCGGGTTCAATGCGGCGCGCTATCGCTGGGTGAAGAAGAAGATGGACCGCTTCGACGTCTGTGCGGGCGCGGCCGAGACCGTGGTCTACTCGATCGGCACGCTGTACGGCGAATGGATCGACGGCACCCCGTTCGAGGGCAACCGCTATGTCGACCGCTTCGTGGTGCAGGACGGCTTCATCGTCAAGATGGATGTGTGGAACGACAGCGCCGAGCGGATATTGGTGAATCGCGGGATCGAGGCGTAGTCGTTTCTCTTTCGTCATTGCGAGGAGCGCTTGCGACGAAGCAATCCAGCTTGCTTCCTTGTTGCACGATGGATTGCTTCGCTGCGCTCGCAATGACGGCGGTTTCACCGCCGTCCGGTAATCACGCCCGCCCCCGCGCCACCTTTGCCATCTTCACCACCCGCTCGCTGCCGTCTTCCTCGGCATAGGGCGCCAGGATATCCAAGAGATCGCGGCCGCGCCGCGGCGTTGGCGCTACCAGCGCGCGGGTCGCCACCGAATCGAGATGGCTGTGCATCAGCCCCATCACCCTGGCCTCGTCGCCCTGCACCAAAGCGGCGATGATGGCGCGATGCTCGGTGATGCCGCATTCCGACGAATGCGGGCGGCTGTAGAGCGACAGCGTCAGGCAGCAGCGGTAGGCCACCTCGCTGACATAGCGCAGCAGGATCGGGCTGTTGGTCATGCTGGCGAGCAGGATGTGGAATTCGGTGGCGAGACGGATGGAGACGGCATCGCTGCCATCGCGCGAACGATCCTCGGCGTCGACATGGGCATTGAGATCGGCGACCTGCGCCTTGGTCAATTTTCCGGCGAGCTGGCGCACCACCAGCCGCTCGAGTTCGATCCGGATGTCGAACGCGTCGCGCGCTTCCTGCCAGCTCGGCGTCGCCACCACGGCGATGCGGTTGCGGCGCAGTTCGACCAGGCCTTCGGCGGCGAGTTGACCCAGCGCATGGCGGGCGATGGTGCGGCTGACGCCGAACCGTTCGCCGAGCGAATCCTCCGGCAGCCTGGCGCCGGGCTCCAGCGCCTGCTCGATGATGGCGCGGCGCAGCGCGCGGCAGATCACGCCGACCTTGTCGGATGATTCGGAATTCCTGCCGGTTTTCCTGGCGGCAGCGCGCGGCGCCATGAACGGTCCCTGAAGACAGCGTGTCTCGATCTATGCGCAGTTCCATATCACGATCGCCCGCGCTCTCAGCGCCTCAATTGCATGCACTTTGCCGCGCCGATTGCCTAATTCGAATCCGTTCCCCGCCCCGCTGCGCGGCAACCGCCCCCGCAAACAGCCGGCTTCCGCTGGCATCCGGCTTGCATGCACTTGTCCATGATGCGCATGCAACCATCTGCCGCCTTCACCGATGCTCCGGTTTCCGCGGATCGAAGCGCGGTCGCGATCGAACTGTCCGACGTCTCGGTCACCTTCGGCCGCGGCGAGCGCGCCGTGCCCGCGCTCGCCACCACCTCCTTGAAGATCGGCGACGGCGAATTCGTCGCGCTGGTCGGGCCGTCCGGCTGCGGCAAGTCGACCATCCTGCGGCTGGTCGCGGGCCTGGTGCAGCCCTCGACCGGCGTCGTCATCCTCGGCGGCCGCGAGGTCGCGGCGAAGGCGCTGCGAATCGGCATGGCGTTCCAGAATCCGACCATGCTGCCCTGGCTGACGATCGAGCAGAACATCATGCTGCCCTTGAAGATCGTCGAGCCCTATCGCTCGCAATTCGGCAAGCTCAAGCGCACCAAATTCCGCGACAAGGCCAATGCGCTGCTCGAACAGGTCGGCCTGAAAGGTTTTGGCCGCCGCTTTCCGTGGCAGCTCTCCGGCGGCATGCTGCAGCGGGCCAATCTGTGCCGCGCGCTGATCCACGAGCCGCGCATGCTGCTGCTCGACGAGCCCTTCGGCGCGCTCGACCAGTTTACGCGTGAAGAACTGTGGTCGATCCTGCAGGAGCTCTGGATCCTGCACCGCCCGACCGTGCTGCTGGTCACCCACGACCTGCGCGAGGCCGGATTCCTCGCCAGCCGCATCTGCGTGATGAGCGCGCGGCCGGGCCGCATCCTCGACGACCGCGCGGTGGCGTTCGCGCGTCCGCGCACGGTGGCGATGACCTTCGAGCCGGATTTCGTCGCGCTCAACCAGCGCCTGCGCGCCTTCATCGTCGGCGAGCACAACGCCGCGCAGCCTGCGGGAGCCGACCATGCCTGAGCTCGATTACCGCCAGAAGGCCTGGTCGGCCGCTCTCATCGTGCTGTTCTTCGCCGGCTGGGAACTGTTTTGCCTTGTCACCGGGATGTCCGACCTGGTGCTGCCGCGGCCGTCGCAGATCATCGTCACCTTGATCGAAAAATTCCCGCTGCTGTGGCCGCATATATTGCAGACGCTGGCCACCACCATGATCGGTTTTGTGCTCGGCGTCGTGCTCGGCGTCGTGCTCGGCGCCGTCATCGGGGTGTCGAAGACCGCCTACGACACCGCCTATCCTCTGCTGGTCGGCTTTTCCTCGATCCCCAAAGTGGCCCTGGTGCCGATCTTCGTGCTGTGGTTCGGCTCCGGCTCGGTGCCGGCGGTGCTGACCGCGCTGTCGATCTGCTTCTTCCCGATCGTGGTCAATATCGCCACCGGCCTCGCCACCACCGAGCCCGAACTGGAAGATGTGCTCAAGGCGCTCGGCGCCACCAAGTTCGACATCCTGTGGAATGTCGGCCTGCCCCGCACCATGCCGTTCTTCTTCGCCTCGCTGAAGGTCGCGATCTCCTACGCCTTTGTCGGCGCGGTGCTGTCGGAGACCGTCGCCTCCAACCGCGGCATCGGCAACGTCATGATGACGGCGTCGTCGAACTTCAACGTGCCGCTGGTGTTCGCCGGGCTGTTCGTGCTCGCCGCACTGGGCGTCGCGCTCTACGCCATCTTCGCCGTCATCGAGGGCCGCGTCACCGGATGGGCCACCCGCAAGAACGACCTGATCACCACGTAACCGCCACCCAGTTGAGGAGATCACGATGCTCAGGATATCAAGCGCCGCACTGCTCGGAATGGTCCTGTTCGCAGGCGCCGCTACAGCCCAGGAAACCACCATCAAGTTCACGCTGGGCTGGAAGACGCAGGGCAGCGACGCCGCGTTCTTCTACGCCAAGGACAAGGGGTTTTTCAAGGAGGAAGGCCTCAACGTCGTGATTGACCAGGGCGAAGGCTCCGGCGCCACCGTGACGCGGGTGATGTCCGGCGCCTATGACGCAGGCTTCGGCGACATCAACGCCATCATCCAGAACGCCTCGACAAGGCCGGCGGATGCGCCTGTCATGGTCTACATGATCTGGAACCAGCCGCCGTTTGCGATCGTCGCCAAGAAGACCAGCGGCATCAAGACCATCAAGGATTTCGAGACCCATACGCTGGGCGGCGCGCAGGGCACGCCGACCACGCGGCTGCTGCCGGTGTTCGCCCGGAAGAACGGGCTGGACGGCGACAAGATCAAAATCTCCAACATGGCGCCGAACCTGCAGGAGCCGATGCTGATCAAGGGCGATATCGATGGCGCCCTGGTGTTCAACATCACCAGCTATTTCAACCTCGTGCTGAACCGGCAGGACCCCGACAAGGATTTCAACTGGTTCTCGTTCGGCGACTACGGCCTCGATCTTTATTCCAACGGCATGATGGTGTCGAAGAAGCTGCTGGCCTCGAACCCGAAGGCGGTGGCGGGCCTGGTCCGCGCCGTCAACAAGGCGGTGATCGCCGTGGCAAAAGACCAGAACGCCGGCATGAAGGCGACGGTCAATTACGACAATCTGATCAACGCCGAGGTCGAAAAGCGCCGCCTGCAGTTCTCCTACGACAAACTGATCGTCTCGCCCGAGATGAAGGAGATCGGCGTCGGCGACGTCAAGGACGACCGCATGGCCCGCGCCATCGGCATCGTGGTCGAGGGCTATCAGCTCGCCCGCGCGCCTGCGCCCGCCGAAGTGTTTTCACGGGAATTCCTGCCGCCCCGCGCCGAGCGCGAGCTGGTGTATACGGCGAATTGATCTTTTTCTCCCCTCCCCCCGCGCGCGAAGCGCGTGGTGGGGAGGGGTCGGGGGTGGGGGGCCTATCGGCCTGCACCGCTGCAAGCGAGTTTGCGCGAACGACTGCCAGCGAGTTTGCGGAAGCACCCCCACCCCCGACCCCTCCCCACCGCTTCGCGGGAGGAGGGGAAAAGATCGGCGCCAGCCGATGCGCCTCGTTCAACAATAGGCTCCGCATTCATGGCCAGCGAAGTAACAGCAACCAGTCTGTTCGCCGGCCCTGACCGCGGCACCATCAACAACGTCGTGCTGCACCACGTCGCCGGCATTATCACCGCCATCACTGAATCCTCCGCACCCCCACCCGGTCCGCGCAGCTTCGTCATTCCCGCCTTCGTCAACGCCCACGATCACGCGAGGCCGACCGCGTCCTCGTTCGGCGCCGTCGACATGCCCCTGGAGAGCTGGATCCTGCGCTCCGCCATGGGCACCCCGCCCGATCCCTATCTCGCCGCCGCCTCCGCGATGGCGCGCTCGGCCCGATCAGGCTGCGGCGCCATGATGATCCATTACACAAGGCCGAGCGGCAAACTGCCGATGGTCGAAGAAGCCAAAGAGATCGCCCGCGCCGCCAATGATGTCGGCATCCGCGTCGCCTTTGCGCTGGCGGTGCGCGACCAGAACCCGGTGGTCTACGGCGACAGCGAACAGGTTTTGTCCGCCCTCTCCGCCGAGGACCGCAGCAGCGTCGAGCAATTGTTCATCCGCCCCGCAATGTCGCCGCGCGACACTATCGAGCTGACCGAGACCATCGCGACGGAAATAGCTGGTCCAACACTCGACGTGCAGTTCGGCCCCGCCGGCGTGCAATGGTGTTCGCATCAGCTGCTGGAAGCCATCGCCGAAAGCTCCGCGCGCAGCGGCCGCCGCGTGCATATGCATCTGCTGGAGACCATTTATCAGCGCGCCTGGGCCGACCGGCATTTCCCCGATGGCGTCGTGCGCTATCTCCGCGACATCGGCCTGTTGTCACCGAGGCTGACGCTGGCCCATGGCATCCACGCCCGGCCGGACGAACTGGAAATGATCGCCGCCTCCGGCGCGCGCCTCGTCACCAATTTCTCGTCGAACCTGCATCTGCATTCCGGCCTCGCACCCGTAGCCGCCGCGCACCGATGCGGCTGCGCCATCGCGGTCGGCGTCGACGGCCTCGCGCTCGACGAGGACGACGACGTGATCCGCGAAATGCGGCTGGTACAATCAGCCCATGGCGGTCTCGGCTTCAAGCGCACCTGGAGCCGTCCCGAATTCTTCGCCCTCGCCATCCGCAACGGCCGCGCCGCCACCGGCGCCCCCGGCCCCGGCGAACTCGCGCCGGGTGCTGCGGCCGATTTTGTCACCCTCGACCTCGACCGCCTGGACCGCGACGCCATCATGGAAGTCGACCCGCTGCAGCTCTTGTTCGCGCGTGGCAACGCCTCGCTGGTGCGCGATGTCGTGGTCGATGGACGCACCATCGTGCGGGAGGGCAAGGTGGTGGGCGTCGATCTGGATGCGATCGAGCGGGAGCTGCGCGGGATGTATCGGGAGGGGGTCCGGCAGTTCGGCGGGCTGAAGCGGGCGTGGGCGCCGCTGGCGGGTTCGTTAAATCATTGGTTTGATGCGCAATTGGGGTGCGGGTGAGTTCTGGCGAAGCCGAAAGCCCTGAGATCGTCATTGCGAGCGAAGCGACGCAATCCATCCTTGCCGGAACTAGCGGCAGCGCTGCGTAGTGAAACCTGTCATCGAGCCCGGACTTGCGACTGCTGCCCCACGATGAGGTCCTCATGGTTAAGAGTGTAGCAACGCCAAGCGTCTCTCGAACCATGATGCTCGGGATGCACGATCAAACTGCGGCGCCATTCAGCCCGCGACCGGTTCAGCTTCGCGTAACGCGGTGATCTGCAGGAATAGTGAGTCAGGAGCCACATCCGGGTGGTTGTCCGGCAACAAATCCAGCGCCATCGCGGAAATCCTGTCCAGCAGTTCGTCAAGCGTCGGCGCGTCGGCGGCGGCCGGAATGTCGTCACAATGCCCGCTCCAGACCGAAGCCTCCTGATCCCAGGCCGCGGAAATCGTGAAAATAACAGGTCTCGACATTGCGGCTCCGTTGTTTGCCGCGCCGCCTCTCAAGGCTGCGCGGTTGCTCATGATATCATGAATCTGCTCAGGCGTCCTCCCTCGCGCCGTTGCAGCCTCCCAAATCCCAATAGCCATCTCCCCCGCCCCCCGCTAAACTTCAGGCTGCAGTCCGGGGCACCGCCTCCATGAGAAACATCGTCATCTGCTGCGACGGCACCGGCAACGAGATCAGCGAGAACATTTCCAACGTCCTCAAGCTGTACCGGACCCTGCGCAAGACCGAAAAGACCCAGCCGAACCAGCTGGTGTTCTACGATCCCGGCGTCGGCACGCTGGCGCGGCCGAATCCGTGGAAGAAGTGGCGGCAGGACCTGTCGGCGATCTTCGGGCTCGCCACCGGCTACGGGCTCGACGACAACATTCTCAATTCCTACGAATTCCTTGTCGACAATTACGCCGAGGGCGACGACATCTGGCTGTTCGGCTTTTCCCGCGGCGCCTACACCGTGCGGGCGCTGGCGGGGCTGATCCACAAGGTGGGGCTGATTTCGAAACCGCAGCACAATCTCGCCGGCTCCGGCCTCACCGCCTACAAGCAGTTCAGCTCGGATTTTTCCGCTCCCGCCGGGGGCTTCCACCCCAGCCAGCTCACCGACGCCGGCGCGGCCGGTGTCACGCCTTCGAAGGAAGACCAGGCGGCGCAATATGCCCGCATCCTCAGCGTGAAATGGCCGACCATCAAGTTCGTCGGGGTCTGGGACACCGTGGCCAGCGTGATCGTGCCGCGGCCGGACCGGCTGTACTGGCCGAGCCTGCTGACGCTGGCCTTCGTCCGGCACAATCCGAGCATCGAGATTTTCCGCCAGGCGATCTCGATCGACGAGAAGCGCCGCCTGTTCCGGCTGCAGCCCTGGGACGAGGGCGGCCAATTCTGGCCGCACCGCTACGCCCCGAGAGACAAGTGGAAGGATCAGGATTCGCTGCAGGTCTGGTTCGCCGGCGTGCATGCCGATATCGGCGGCGGCTATCCGGAGAAGGAAAGCGCGTTGTCGAAATATCCGCTGCTGTGGATGATCGAGGAGGCGGTGAAGTCCGGGCTCAAGGTCGACCGCCGCACCGTCAACCAGCTCGGCTGGGGCCGCAAGCGCAGGAACAGCCCGTTCGATTACGTCGCGCCGGGGTTCTTGCCCGATCCCGGCAATCCGGCCTCCGCCGCCTGGCAGCCGCACGATTCCATGAACCTCGTCTGGCGCGCGATCGAGTATCTTCCAAAGAGGGCCAAGTACAAGGAATGGCCGCAGCGAAATTCGGCGCTCGGCTTCTACATCCCGGACGCCGAGCCGCGCCCGATCCCGGACGGCGCCTGCATCCACCAGTCCGCGCTCGACAAGATCGCACAGGACACCCATTACAGGCCGGTGAATATTCCGCAGCAGTACCGGACGATCCCGCTGCTGCCCGAGCCCGCCGCCGGAACCGCCGACGACGCCGAGGATGGCGACGAGGGCGCGGAAGCGGCGACCGCGTGACGGGTTCGTCGAGCGGGCTACGCCCGCCATTCGCAGCCGGACCAGTGCGCCACGCCGCGCGGCGGGTTCCCATTAAGCCAATCCTAAACAAGTTGCTCAAGAATGCGGCTTCGCGATCAGGTTGATTTTCTGACGGACTTTCTGGGAGAAACCGGATGGTATTTGGAATCACGGCAAGCCGTTTTGCGTTCTTGCGACTCAATCTCGGGCCCAAGGCGGTGCTCGGCGCGGCGCTCCTGATCGCGGTCAATACCGCGCTGGTGGCGGGCGCCGGCTACTGGTCGCTGCGCCGCGACTTCGACAGCCGCGCCCTCAACGACATCGACACCAACCTGCGCACCCTGAGCCTCGCCTTCGGCGAAAGCTTTACCAATGCGAAAGTTCTGCTGAAGGACGGCGTCGTCGAGCGCGTCGAGATCGCCAAAATGCCGGAATTTTCCGATCACAGGATCGTCGATCGCGCGGTGTCCTATGTCGGCGGCAACGCCACGCTGTTCGTGTACGATGACGCCTCCAGGCAGTTCATCCGCCGCACCACCAATGTGAAGAAGGAAAACGGCGACCGCGCGGTCGGCACCCAGCTCGCGGCCGATCACCCCGGCCAGGCGGTGGTTCGCCGCGGCGAGGCCTATAAGGGTCCGGCGATCCTGTTCGGCCGCCATTTCTTCACCGCCTACCAGCCGGTGTTCGGCGAAGCCGGCAAGGTGATCGGCATCGTCTATGTCGGCATTCCCACCGCGCAGTTCGACGGCATGCTGGCGCAGGCGGTCTGGGCGATGGCGATCGCGGCTGCGATCGGCGCGCTGATCGTGCTCGCCATGACCATGCTGATGGTCAGCCGCGTCACGCGACCGCTGCGGGCGGTGACGCAATCGTTGACCGGGCTTGCCGAGGGCAGCGCCGACGTCGACGTGCAGCACACCGGCCGCCACGACGAAATCGGCGCGATCGCCCGCACCATCGGCGTGTTCAAGAACAACCGCATCGAGCGGCTTGAGCTCGAGCGCGAACGCGTCGTCGCCGAACAGCAGGCGGTCGAGCAGCGCCAGGCGGACATGAACAGCTTCGTCGACGACTTCCGCACCCGGATCGGCGGCATCATCGAGCAGGTGCTGAATTCCTCGGGGCGTTTCGAACAGGACGCCAAGCTGCTTTCGGTGACGGCGCATTCGACCGCGGAGATGTCGGGCCGCTCCGCCGACGCCTCGCGGGCGGCGTCCGAGCATGTTCGCTCCGCCGCGGCGGCTTCCAGCGAACTGTCGCAGTCGATCGTCGAGATCAGCCGGCGGGTTCAGGAATCCAACGGCGTCGCGTCCGACGCGGTCCGGCAGGCCGACGCCACCGACCAGCGCATGGCAGAACTCACCGCGGCCGGCGACCGCATCGGCGACGTGGTCAAGCTGATCACCTCGATCGCGGAACAGACCAACCTGCTGGCGCTGAATGCGACGATCGAAGCGGCCCGCGCCGGCGACGCCGGCCGCGGCTTCGCCGTGGTGGCGCAGGAGGTCAAGACCCTGGCCGGCCAGACCGCGAAGGCGACCGACGAGATCTCGTCGCACATCGTCAACATGCAGCAGGCCACCGCCGAGTCGGTCAGCGCCATCAAGGCGATCGGCCAGACCATCGAGCGGATCAGCGGGATCTCGACCTCGATTTCCTCCGCGGTCCAGCAGCAGGGCACCGCGACGCAGAGCATCGCGCAGGGCGTCGAGGCCGCCGCTCGCGGCACCCTCGACGTCGCCGACAACATCGAACGCGTCGCCAAAGGCGCGACCGAGACCGAAACCACCTCGGGCCAGATGCTGACATCGGCGCGAGAACTCGCCGAGGTCAGCACGCACCTGAAGACCGAAGTCGAGAAGTTCCTGGACAGCGTCCGCGCGGCGTGAGGGTGCGGCGCGGAGCCCCTCATCCTTCGGGACGCGCGCGAAGGGCGCGCTCCTTCAGGATGAGGTCCGGTGTCGGACCCTCATGGTGGGGAGCGGCCTCTCGGCCGCGTCTCGAACCATGAAGGCCGAGAAACCTACCGCGTCCCGAACGTGGTGGCGCCGAACAGCGCCTTCTGCGTCGAGGGTTGCGAGCGCCAGTATTGCGGCGGGGCCGAAACCTCGCCGCCGAGTTCGGCGGCGGCGTGCCAGCCCCAGCGCGGGTCGTAGAGCATGCCGCGCGCCAGCGCGACCATGTCGGCCTTGCCGGACGCGACGATGTCCTCGGCCTGCTTCGGCTCGGTGATCAGGCCGACCGCGATGGTGGTGACGCCGGTGGCTTCCTTCACCGCCTGCGCCAGCGGCACCTGGTAGCCGGGGCCGAGCGGAATCTTCTGCAGCGGCGACACGCCGCCCGAGGACACATCGATCCAGTCGACGCCGCGCTTCTTCAGCTCATGCGCGAACTCGATGGTCTGCGGCAGATCCCAGCCGCCCTCGATCCAGTCGGTGGCGGAGACCCGCAGCCCGACCGGCTTGTCTTTCGCAAACGCCGCGCGCACCGCCTCGAACACTTCGAGCGGAAACCGCATGCGGTTTTGCAAGTTGCCGCCGTACCGGTCGGTGCGCCGGTTGGAGATCGGCGACAGAAACTGATGCAGCAGGTAGCCATGCGCGCAATGCACCTCGATGCCGTCGATGCCGAGCCGCTCGGTGCGCTGCGCCGCCGCCACGAAGGCGTCGCGGATGCGCTTCAAGCCAGCGTCATCGATCGCGCGCGGCGGCGTCTCGCCCTCCTTGTGCGGCACGCTGGAGGGCCCCTCGGCCTGCCAGCCGCCTTCGGAGAGCGGGATCAACTGACCGCCGTCCCATGGCCTGTGGCTCGACGCCTTGCGCCCGGCATGGGCAAGCTGCATCATGACCGCGGCTTTCGAATGCTTGCGCACCGAGGCCAGGATCGGCTTCAGCGCGGCTTCGCATGCGTCGTTCCACAGGCCGAGGCAGCCCGGCGTTATGCGGCCGATCGCCTCCACCGCGGTCGCCTCGATGCAGAACGCCGCAGCACCCGACAGCGCCAGCGAATTGATGTGGGTGAAGTGCCAGTCGGTGGCCTCGCCGTTCTCGGCGGAATACTGGCACATCGGCGCCACCATGATGCGATTGGGAAGTTTCAGGCCGCGCAGGGTGATCGGGGAAAACAGGGCGCTCATAGGGGGTATCCGGATGGGAGGAGGAGAAGGGTGTTGAAATACTCTAAAGGTCGCGGCGACGATGTCCAACTGCCGGGATACAGCTAATCGACCAGCGTGAACTGCAGCAGCAGATTGCGCTGGACCATGGAAAAATTGTCGTCGGAAACCAGCGTCAGCACGGTGTCGCCTTCCGGCGTGAGGTGGGCGTCGATGGCTTCCAAATTATCGACCTCTTGGCCGAGATCCGCCTCGAAGATCGCGGGGCCGTCGACTACGGCGCCGGGCGCCAGCGATTTGAGCTGCAAGCGCCGGATCCGGATGCCGACGCCGGTGAGCCAGGAGAATTTCCGCTCCAGCACCAGCAGCTCGCCCGAGGGCAGCAGCACCGCGTCGCTGACCTCGAACGTGTCGGCGCGGCGAAGGCTGAACGGCCCGGGGGCCTTGCCGCCGATCAGGAAACCGAGGATGTTGCCGTTGGCGTCGAGGCCGCGCTCGGAGAGCGCGATCAGCGTCCCCGCCAGCGGCAGATTCTTCGGCACCACGACCAGGGCTTCCAGCCCCTTGTTGCTGGGCAGTTTGCGCACCGCCGGCGGCACCGGAATTTCCTCGCCGCGCGCCCGGGTAAACCCCCTGGCGAAATCGTATCGCAGGATGCGATGCACCCGCTCGATGCCGACATAGACCAGCGTTCCATCGCGCGCGAGCGATTCGGAATCATACCAGCCGCGCGCGGTGATCGGCCGGCCGTCGGGCCCGAGCAGGGGCGCGGCCTCGACCTCGTCGAGCCCGGTCATCTCGCGGCCCTGGTAGACGATGCGGCCGGTGAACCAGCCGCCCTTGTCGCTGACCGCGATGAAGCGCTCGCCCTTCGGGTCGAGTCGAAATCCCGACAGCCCGCCAAAACCGCGAAACCGCGAGGTCAGGATCAGTCCGCTGCGGTATTCCAGCGCGCCAAACCGGACCCGTGCACGGTCGCTTGTGTCGAAGGCGGGAATCGGCCGGGCATTGACCTCGATCGAGACCGGGGCCGCGACCGTGAACTCATCGGGCGCGACCGGCTTCTGCGCGCGGGCGGCCGCGGGAAACGCGGCGCCCGAAATCCCCGCCGCCGTCAACTTGAGGAAGCGGCGTCGGCTGAGATAGGCGCGCATGATGTTATGAATGCAATCGGCGCCGGGGGCGGGACCTCGAGGGCGCAGCCCCCTGGGTCTCACTGAACAGTTCGGCGAGCTTCTCGGTGATGGCGCCACCGAGTTCCTCGGCATCGACGATGGTGACCGCGCGGCGATAATAGCGGGTGACGTCGTGGCCGATGCCGATCGCGATCAGTTCGACCGGGGAGCGGGTCTCGATTTCCTCGATGATGTGACGCAGATGGCGCTCCAGGTAATTGCCGGGATTGACCGACAGCGTGGAGTCGTCGACCGGCGCGCCGTCGGAAATCATCATCAGGATCTTGCGCTGCTCCGAACGGCCGAGCAGCCGCTTGTGCGCCCAGTCCAGCGCCTCGCCGTCGATGTTTTCCTTCAGCAACCCTTCGCGCATCATCAGGCCCAAATTCTTCCGCGCGCGCCGCCATGGCGCGTCGGCGGATTTGTAGATGATATGGCGGAGATCGTTGAGCCGCCCGGGATTGGCCGGCTTGCCGGCGGCCAGCCACGCCTCGCGCGACTGTCCGCCCTTCCAGGCCCGCGTGGTGAAGCCGAGTATCTCCACCTTGACGCCGCAGCGCTCCAGCGTGCGCGCCAGAATATCGGCGCAGGTCGCCGCCACCGTGATCGGACGGCCGCGCATCGAGCCGGAATTGTCCAGCAGCAGCGTCACCACGGTGTCGCGGAAGGTGGCTTCCTTCTCGTTCATGAATGACAGCGGATGATAGGGATCGGTCACCACGCGCGACAGCCGCGCCGGATCGAGCACGCCCTCCTCGAGATCGAACTCCCAGGCGCGGTTCTGCTGCGCCATCAGCCGGCGCTGCAGCCGGTTGGCGAGCCGCGCCACGATGCCCTGCAGATGCGCGAGCTGCTTGTCGAGATAGCTGCGCAACCGCTCCAGCTCGTCGTGGTCGCACAGATCCTCGGCCGCGATCACCTCGTCGAATTTCGGCGCGAAGGCGTGATATTCCGGGCCGCGCGGCTCGTTGGCGCTGCGCGAATTCGGACGCGTCGCCTCGCCGGGTGTCTCGTCGTCGCCGAGTTCGCCGTCGTCGAAGGTGTCCGACGTGGACGCCTGCGCGCTTTCCATGGCGCTTTCCGACATCTCGTCGGTGGATGCCTGCGCCTGGTCGGCGCTCATTTCCTGCGCCGCGTCGCTGTCGGGCGATCCTTCGGCGCCGGACTGGTCGTTCTCGCCGTCGCGATTCTCGTCCTGGTTCTCGTCGTCGTCGGAGTCGGCGTTGCGGTCGTCGCCGAGTTCGAGCGCCGACAAAAGATCATGCACGGCGTCGCCGAACCTGGCCTGGTCTTCGGTGACGCGGCTGAGCTGATCGAGTCGCGCGCCGATCTTGTCTTCCAGCACCGGCCGCCACAGGTCGACCATCTTGCGGGCAGCCGCCGGCGGCGCCATGCCGGTGAGGCGCTCGCGCACCAGCATCGCCAGCGCGTCCGACAGCGGCGCATCGGCGCGGTCGGTGATCTCGTCGAACTTGCCGCGATGGAAATGATCGTCGAGCATCGCAGTGAGATTCCTGGCAACGCCGGCCATCCGCCGCGCGCCGATCGCCTCCACCCGCGCCTGCTCGACCGCCTCGAACACGCCGCGCGCCTGCGGATTGCCCGGCATCAGCTTGCGATGCACCTTCGGGTCGTGACAGGCGAGCTTCAGCGCGATCGAATCGGCGTGGCCGCGCACGATGGCGGCATCGCGTTTTGTCATCTTGCGCGCCGGCTCGGGCAGCCGCGCCTTGCCGGGCGCGAGGCCCGGGCGCTCGGCGGCGAACGTCACTTCCAGCTCCGGGGCCTTCGCGATCGCGCGCAGACAGGACGTCACCGCGCGCTTGAACGGCTCGGTCGGCGCTTCCTTCGATCCGGTTCGGAACTTCTGGTTGGAAGTTGTCATCAAGACCTCACCACCGGCCGTCTCCCGCGAAGAGGAGAACGACGGCAGTCGTTAGGAAAGCGCGACATTCACCGAGGATTCCGCGAGTTCTGCGTTGAAGCAGCGCTGATAGAATTCGGCGACCAGGGGCCGCTCCAGTTCGTCGCATTTGTTGAGGAAGGTGACGCGGAAAGAAAAGCCGATGTCGGTGAAAATCTCGGCGTTTTCCGCCCAGGTGATCACCGTACGCGGACTCATCACCGTCGACAGATCGCCGTTGGCGAAGGCGTTGCGGGTGAGGTCCGCCAGCCGCACCATCTTGTTGACGATGTCGCGGCCTTCCGGGTTGCGGTAGTGGCGCGCCTTGGCCAGCACGATCTCGACTTCCTCGTCATGCGCCAGATAGTTCAGCGTGGTGACGATCGACCAGCGGTCCATCTGACCCTGGTTGATCTGCTGGGTGCCGTGATAGAGGCCGGAGGTGTCGCCGAGGCCGACCGTGTTGGCGGTCGAGAACAGCCGGAACGCCGGATGCGGCTTGATCACCTTGTTCTGATCGAGCAGCGTCAGGCGGCCGGAAACCTCCAGCACGCGCTGGATCACGAACATCACGTCGGGACGGCCGGCGTCGTATTCATCGAACACCAGCGCGATGTTGTGCTGCAGCGCCCAAGGCAGGATGCCGTCGCGGAATTCGGTGACCTGCTTGCCGTCGCGCACGACGATCGAATCCTTGCCGACCAGATCGATGCGGCTGATATGGCTGTCGAGATTGACGCGGACGCAGGGCCAGTTCAGCCGTGCCGCGACCTGCTCGATATGGGTCGACTTGCCGGTGCCGTGATAACCCGTGACCATGACGCGACGGTTCTTGGCGAAGCCGGCGAGAATGGCGAGCGTGGTGGCGCGATCGAAGCGGTAATCCGAGTCGACATCGGGCACGTGCGGGTCAACCTCGGAATAGGCCGGCACCTCGAGGTCGCTGTCGATTCCGAATACCTGACGAACCGACACCTTCATGTCGGGCATGCCGGCGGGCTCGTGCACTTTGGTCATGGCGGCGGTCGTCATCAATCCTCCGAGGTCCGGACGCTCCCGAAACCAGATTTGCTGAGTGGCTGCGGATGGGTGCTTTGGTCAACGTATCAGAGAGCAAGGGCCGGCAGAAGCCCGCCACCCAATCAAAGTTCCGCTGCGTTATCATCAAGATAGGTGCTGGCCTCGGTTTTTGGAAGGCTGCCCTGCGAATCACGCCGTACTTTCCCCCCATATGCTCCGGGCGCCGGCCGGAAACGGGGCATTTGCTGGCCCTTTGGTCCTTTTCATGAGCTATGCTGGCACCGCAACTGGTCCGCAGCGCCCGCGCAGGAACTTCGTGGCTTCCTTCCTCGATCCATTGATTGCGTTTGTCTCAGCACATCCGTGGCTTGCCTATCTCGCGCTGTTCCTTGCCGCCTGGCTGGAGGCCGTTCCCGTCGCAGGCGCGGTGATTCCGGGCTCGACCATCATTCTGGCGCTGAGCGCACTGGTGCCCGGCGGCGAATTGCGGCTTGAGCCCGTGCTGGCCGCCGCGATATCAGGCGCGTTGCTCGGCGACGGAACGGCGTTCTGGATCGGCCATCGCGCCCAGCGGAAGATCTTGGACGCGTGGCCGATGTCCAACTATCCCCGCCTGATCGCACAGAGCGAAGCGTTCTTTCATCGGTGGGGCGCGCTGGCGGTGTTCTTCGCGCGCTTCGTACCGCCGATCCGCGCCTTCGTGCCGATCACGGCGGGCGCGCTGGGGATGCCGCCGCCGCGCTTTTACGCCGTCAACATCCCGGCGATCCTGCTATGGGCCGCCGCCCATGTGCTGCCCGGCGTGCTCGCGGTATCGGCGCTGCATCAATATGCCGGGATTTCGCGCCATACCGGAGTCGGCAAGCATTACTGGATGCTGGCGGTGGCGGGCGGCGCGTTGATCATCGCACTGGCCACCTGGGCGATCCGCCGCTGGCGCGGCCGATCCATGATCAAGCCGACAGCAGAGAAAACTCGAGGCGATTTTCGGCAGGATTCCGAGGTCAGCTCGCGCCGCGCACCACCGTCTTGAGATAGTTGTACGCCTTGATGATTTCGATCAGGCGATCCTCGGTGGAGCGGTCGCCGCCATTGGCGTCGGGATGGTGCTGCTTGACCAGCGCCTTGTATTTCGCCTTGACGGTTTCCAGCGTTGCTTCGGGGCCGAGCCCCATCACCTGGAGCGCCTTGCGCTCGGCGTTGAAGATCTTCCTGGTCTCGACCTTGGTCTCGCCGGCGGCGCCGCCGGGCCCCGGGCGCCAGCGGCCGCGACCGTTGAGTTCCGAAAACATGCTGAACGGATCGGAAGCGGATTCCAGATCGGCCTCGGGGCTCCCCTTGCCCTTCTTGGCGCTGGTATTGGCGCCCATCTTCCAGGTCGGACGGTGCCCGGTCAGCGCATCCTTCTGGTAGCGCGCGACCGCATCGGCAGCCATGCCGGAAAAGAAGTTGTAGGACTGGTTGTATTCGCGGACATGATTGAGACAGAAGTGCCAGTATTCCTTGTCGTTGGCCCGACCCTTGGGCGCGCGGTGCGGCCCCTTGTTCTTGCAGTCCGGCCACTCGCACATGGCCGAAGCCTCGCGCGCGGCCGCCTGCTGCTTCGCGCTCAGCTTGTTGGGCTTGATACGAATGCTGTCAAAGAATTTGGATGAATCAATCGGCATGGCTGACTATGACAACGCAATGCGAAAAGCTTCAAGTCTTGACATTGCGAAACCCTCGCTCTCTTGACGCACCATTGACGAAACACGGCCACGGACGTATTGCCCCGCCATGAGCGCTAAGGACAATATCACGAACAAGTTGCGCGAAGCTTTCGCGCCGGAAAGCCTCGACGTAACGGACGAATCACATCTGCATGAAGGGCACGCCGGCCACAGGCCGGGCGGCGAGACGCATTTCAGAGTCTATATTGTGTCGCCGGCATTCGAAGGGAAGAGCCGAATCGAACGCCACCGCATGATTAATGCGGCGCTGGCGGCGGAACTCGCCGGCTCCTTGCACGCGCTGGCGATCAAGGCACAGGCGCCGGGGGAAGCCGGGGGCGCATAAACATCCTTGGCAGGACACAGGCGATGCCAACGACAATGCAGCTCATCGTCTTATCCGGCCTCCCCGGTTCCGGGAAGAGTACGCTGGCGGAGAGCCTGTCCCGTACCCTGTCGATGCCGGTGTTTTCGGTCGATCCGATCGAGGCGGCGATGTGGCAAGGCGGCCTTTCGAAACAATCAACCGGCATCGCCGCCTATGACGTGGCGGTCGCGCTGGCAGACGAGCATCTGCGTCTTGGGCATTCCGTCATTGTCGATGCCGTCAATCCGGTCGAGGCGCCACGCGCGGCGTGGCGAAATCTTGCCGGGAAATTCCGGGCCGATCTGAAGATCATCGAATGCGTTTGTGCCGATGAGGCGGTTCACCGCCACCGGATCGAGACACGGATTCGAGGCATCGTCGGCATGCCCGAGGTCACATGGGCCCGGGTGCAGCAACGGCGGGTTGAATACGAAAGCTGGGCCGACGCTCGATTGATTCTGGATACGTCGACCGATGCGCCCGAAGAATTGCTCGCCTCAGCGCTCCGATACGTGCGCCGAGATTCTTTTACCCCTAGCGGAGGGGAAGCGTAGAACCTAAAACGACGTACCGGCCCGCTTCGGCTTTCTTTCCTCGACCTCGGCCTCGCGCGGCACCGGGACGATCCGAAGCGCCGTGATGCGGTTGCGCTCGCGGCGCAGCACCCGGAACCGGAAGCCGTGGAAGGTGAAACTCTGGCCGCGCTCCGGGATCGAACGCGCCTCGTGAATCACAAGGCCGGCGACGGTGGTGGCCTCTTCGTCGGGCAAGTGCCAGTTCATCGCACGGTTGAGATCGCGGATCGGCACCGAGCCGTCGACCACCACCGAGCCATCGGGCTGGGCGCGGACCCCGGCCACCACCACATCGTGCTCGTCGGAAATGTCGCCGACAATTTCCTCCAGGATGTCCTCCAGCGTCACCATGCCTTCGACTTCGCCGTATTCGTCGACCACCAGCGCGAAGTGGGTCTTGCGGCGGCGAAAGGCTTTCAACTGATCGGCGACAGGGCGCATCTCCGGCACGAACCACGGTGGCAGCGCGATAGCCGCGACATCAATCCTGGTGGTGTCGCCGTCGGCGGCGCGGATCGCCCGCAGCAGATCCTTGGCGTGCAGCACGCCGATGATATTTTCCGGCTTGTCGCGCCACAGCGGAATTCGCGTGTATTCGGTAGCCAGCACCTCACGCACCAGTTCTTCGGCCGGAAGGTCGGCGTTGAGCATCACCATCTCGGTGCGATGAACCATCACGTCGGAAACCTGCAATTCGCCAAAGCGGAAAACGTTCTGGATGTATTCGGCCTCGCCCTGTTCCATCTCGCCATGCTCGGCCGATATCTCCACCAGTCCCCGGATCTCGATATCGGTGAGGATTTCATGCTGCGAACTCTCCCGGACGCCCAGCATCTGCAGGATGGCGCGGGAGGCCGCGTTGAGCAGCCAGTTCAAGGGGTAAAACACGAGGAAGGAAACATAGAGCGGATAGGCGATCCATTGCGAGACCGGCACCGGTTCCCGAATGGCCAGGGTCTTCGGCACCTGTTCCCCGATCACGATATGGAGGGAGGAGAACACCAGAAAACCGACCAGAAACGAGGTGAAATGACGAGCCGAGTCGGACATCCCGAGTGGGATCAAGACCGGCTCCAACAGCCCCGAAACCGTCGGTTCGCCCACCCAGCCAAGGCCGAGCGAGGCCATCGTGATGCCGAGCTGGCAACACGCCAGATAGGCTTCGATATTTCCCATCATTTGCTGCAGGAGCCGCCCGCCGAAGCGATTCTGCTCCGCCATCGCGTTGATGCGAAAGCCCCGGCTCTTCACCAGCGCGAACTCCGCGGCAACGTAGAATGCGTTGGCCGCGAGCAGGAAGACTGCAATCAGCAGATTGACGATCGTCGCGGTCATTGCTGTCCTGTGAGGCCGGTGTCGGGCCCGAAACGGTCGGGTTGAATCAAGATTTACGCGCGAGTCTTTCGGCCAGAAATTCGCGAACCCGCGAAGGCTCGACGTCGTTGGCGATCACGGCGCGGCCGACCGCCTCGAGCAGGATGAAGGTGAGCCGGCCGCGCTTGACCTTCTTGTCCTGCGCCATCAGCGCCATCAGCGCATCGGCATCGGCGAGCCCCTCCTGGGCAAATCCGCCGATATCCTGCAAATGGGTCGGCAGGCCCACTTCGGCAAGGTGATGCTTTACGCGCGCCGCGTCTGATTCGGAAATCATCCCGAGTTGCGCCGAAAATTCCGCGGCCAAGGTCATGCCTATGGCAACGCCTTCGCCGTGGAATAGCCGGTCGGAAAAGCCGGTCGCCGCCTCCAGCGCATGACCGAAAGTGTGACCGAGATTGAGCAGCGCCCGCTCGCCGGCTTCGCGTTCGTCGCGCGAAACGATCGCGGCCTTGGCGCGACAGGAGGCCGCGATGGCGTGCTCGCGCGCGGCGCCGCCCCTGAAAATATCGGCGTGATTGGCCTCCAGCCAGGCGAAGAACGCTTCGTCGCCGAGCACGCCATATTTGGCGACCTCGGCATAGCCGGCGCGGAACTGGCGCGGCGACAGCGTGTCGAGCACCGCGGTGTCGGCGACCACCAGCACCGGCTGGTGAAACGCGCCGAGCAGGTTCTTGCCCTGCGGCGAATTGATCCCGGTCTTGCCGCCGACCGAAGAGTCGACCTGCGCCAGCAGCGAGGTCGGCACCTGCACGAAATCGACGCCCCGACGCAGGATCGCCGCCGCGAAGCCGGCGAGATCGCCGACCACGCCGCCGCCGAGCGCGATCACCAGGTCGTTGCGCTCGATCTTCGCCTCGATCAGCGCCTCCGAGACCTGCGCGAGGCCGGCATAGGTTTTCGAGCCCTCGCCCTCGTCGACCACGATCCGCGACGAGGCGATGCCGGCCTCCGACAGCGAGGCTTCGGTTGCCTCCAGCCAGTGCCTGGCGACATTGCGGTCGGTCACGATGGCGGTACGGACGCCCGGCCGCAGCGCGGCGACGCGTCCGCCCAGCGATCGCAGCACATCTCGGCCGATGACGATGTCATAGCCGCGGTCGCCGAGCGCCACATCGACAGTTACGGAATCGGAATGCTTCAGCGTGACGGTCATGGTGTGGCACGCACTGCGCTGGATGGCTGCCTGGTGCGTTCGCCGCATAACCGGGCATGCAAGGCATCGATACACTCGTCGACGATTTTTTCGTGCGGCACGTCGCGCGACCAGACGGTCAGATCGGCGTCCTGATAGGCGGGCTCGCGCTCCTCGACCAGCCGCGCGATGGTCGCGGCTGGATCCGCGGTCTGCAGCAACGGCCGATCGGCACGGCGCTTGACGCGCTTTAAGATGGTATCGGCATCGGCCTTCAGCCAGATCGAGACTGCCCTGTCGCGGATCCGGCAGCGCGTTTCGTCGCGCATGAACGCACCGCCACCGGTGGCGATCACGGCGGGACCGCCATCGAGCAGGCGCGCGATCACCCTCGCCTCGCCATCGCGGAAATGCGGTTCGCCATGGGATTCGAAGATGTCGGGGATCGACATCCCGGCGGCCGCCTCGATCTCGGTATCGGCGTCGAGGAATGGCAAATGCAGCCGCGCCGACAGCCGCCGTCCGATGGTGGACTTGCCGGCCCCCATCATGCCGACCAGCACGATCGCGCGCGTTCCCAGCGCCGAAATGATCTCGGCCTCCTGGGAGGTGCTGGCGCCGGCCGGTGGGGCTGTCTCGGGCATCAAATTGCTCTGCTCGCCGCGGATGGCGGCGTTCCGCGCCACCTATACTACCCCCGCCGACACCGTTGCCAGAGAGTCTTGCAACGGAGGGGCGAACATGTTGGTAGTCGGACCCCCGATGAATTCAATGGTTAATTCGCCGCCTGAGGCTCGCTGATGCCCAGCCTGTTCCGCTTTCTGACGGTGGTCGCCGTGCTCGGCGGAATCGTCTATGGCGCGATTTTCGCGCTGGCGAATTTCGTCAATCCGAAACCGCGGGAAATGACCGTCACCATCCCCGCTGACAGGTTTCTCAAGAGATAGGAGCAAGGTCGGCCGATGCGCTCCAAAACCTCCGATGCCAAACTGATCAATCTGTTCCTCGACATGCTCGCGGCGGAACAGGGCGCAGGCGACAATACGCTCGACGCCTATCGCCGCGACCTCACGGATTTCCAGGGCTTCCTGGCCGGCAGCGGCAAGGGCTTTGCCGATGTCGAAACCGAGGCATTGCGGGACTATCTGGCCGACCTCGATGCACGCGGCTTCAAGTCGTCGAGCGTGGCGCGCCGGCTGTCGGCGCTGCGGCATCTGTTTCGCTTCCTGCTCAACGAGCGGATGCGCAGCGACGATCCCGCCGCCATCCTGTCCGGTCCGAAACGCGGCCGCGGCCTGCCGAAGGTGCTGTCGATCGCCGACGTCGATCGCCTGCTGGTGCAGGCCAGGGCGTTAACCGGGCTTCCGGAAACCTCTGCGCTACAGCGGCTTCGCGCGCTGCGGTTCTACTGCCTGCTGGAGGTGCTCTACGCTACCGGCTTGCGGGTATCGGAACTGGTGACGTTGCCGCGCTCGGCGGCGCGGCGCGACGCCCGCATGATCGTGGTGCGCGGCAAGGGCGACAAGGAGCGGCTGGTGCCGCTGAACGAGGCGTCGCGGCAGGCGATGGCCGATTACCTCCAGGCGATGGAAGCGCTGAAGACGGAGAAGCAGAAAAACGCCGCGGCCTCGAAATGGCTGTTCCCCTCGTTCGGCGCGAGCGGACATCTGACGCGGCAGCATTTCGCCCGCGACCTTAAGCAACTCGCGGCAGCGGCCGGCCTGGCGCCGCGGCTGGTCTCTCCGCACGTCCTGCGTCACGCCTTCGCGAGCCATCTGCTGCACAACGGCGCCGACCTGCGCATCGTGCAGACGCTGCTCGGCCATACCGACATCTCGACCACGCAGATCTACACCCATGTGGTGGAGGAGCGGCTGAAGAGCCTGGTGCGCGACCTGCATCCGCTGGCGGAAAAGTAGCGTCGCGCTTTGCCGCCTTGACTTCGGCGGTTTCTCCCCCGAAACAGCGACTCCCGCCCGCGACCCCCTTGCGCGTCCAAGCGAAACGACCCCGATCGGCGTTGGTTTGAACGCTAAACGATTGAAATTGCGAATCTTCTTCACGCAACCCTGAAACGCTTCGCGTCCACGCAGCTTCGTCCTTATATTGATTTGATGCCGGATCACATGCGCAGCTACCTCGACTTCGAAAAGCCCGTCGCCGAACTCGATTCCAAGATCGACGAACTGCGCGCGCTCGCGGCCACCGGCAGCGATATCGGCGAGGAAATCTCGCGGATCGAGGAGAAGGCCGCCCAGGCGCTCAGCGACCTCTACGCCAACCTGACGCCGTGGCAGAAGACCCTGGTGGCGCGACATCCGCAGCGCCCGCATCTGACCGATTTCATCAATGCACTGCTTTCCGAATTCACCCCGCTCGCGGGCGATCGCAAGTTCGGCGAGGATGAAGCGCTGGTGGGCGGGTTCGGCCGCTTCCGCGGCGAGAGCATCTGCGTGATCGGCCAGGAAAAGGGCGCCACCACCGAATCCCGCATCAAGCATAATTTCGGCATGGCGCGCCCCGAGGGCTACCGCAAGGCGGTCCGGCTGATGGAGATGGCCGACCGGTTCGGCATTCCCGTGCTGTCGATCGTCGATTCCGCCGGCGCCTATCCCGGCATCGGCGCCGAGGAGCGCGGACAGGCCGAGGCGATCGCGCGTTCAACCGACGCATGCCTGTCGCTTGGGGTGCCCAATGTCGCGATCATCACCGGCGAAGGCATGTCGGGCGGCGCCATTGCGATCACGACGGCCAACCGCGTGCTGATGTTCGAGCACGCCATCTACAGCGTGATCTCGCCCGAGGCAGCGTCCTCGATCCTGTGGCGCGACGGCACCAAGGCGCAGGAAGCGGCGACCAGCATGAAGATCACGGCGCAGGACATGCTGCGTTTCGGGGTAATCGACTCGATTCTAAAGGAACCCGCCGGCGGTGCGCATCGCGATGCCGCCGCCATGATCGCCACCACCGGCGATGCGATCGAGCAGGCGCTGAACGACCTGCGCAACCTCGACCCCGACATGATTCGCAACCAGCGCCGGCAGAAATTTCTCGATATCGGCCGCAAGCTGGCCTGAAACCGCGTTTCCAGCGGACAGCCCGCCGCGGACGTCCCAACCGTTGACGTAAGGCTTTTTTGAGAATCGGCCGCTTTTGGCCGCAATTAGGCCCAGACATGGATATTTAACCGCTGTTGACCATGCCTGACGGGGAACCCTCCGGGAGGCCTTGCTCGGCTTGCGACCAGGGGACCCGAAGGGTAGTATTTTAAACAGTAGCTTCAGGGCATGTACGCTATGTTTGGGGTGCGGGATTTGCGCGTAAAATTGCCCTTGGGGTGTGGAGCTTTGCATTGATTTATCGCTCGCTGGTTCGCGCGCTCATCACCTCGGCCGCGCTCGCGGCCGGTGCGGTGCTGGCCGGCTGCAACAGCGACCAAATCTCGCTGGCGAATAACGCCAAGGCCAACCAGCCGGTGCCGCCGAAGCTGATTGCCGACATGACGGCTAAGGATATGGATCTGCAGTCGCCGATGCTGGTCCGGATATTCAAGCAGGAAGCCGAACTCGAGATCTGGAAGCAGAACCGCTCCGGCCGCTTTGCGCTGCTGAAGACCTATCCGATCTGCCGCTGGTCCGGCGATCTCGGACCCAAGGTCAAGGAAGGCGACCGCCAGGCGCCGGAAGGCTTCTACTCCATCAGCCCGGCGCAGATGAACCCGCAATCGTCGTTCTACCTGTCGTTCAACACCGGCTACCCCAACGCCTTCGACAGGGCGCTCGGACGCACCGGCTCTCAGCTGATGGTACATGGCGACTGCTCGTCGCGCGGCTGCTACGCCATGACCGACGAACAGATCGCGGAAATCTATTCGCTGGGACGGGAATCCTTCTTCGGCGGCCAGCGTGCGTTCCAGCTGCAGGCCTATCCGTTCAAGATGACGCCGATCAACATGGCGAAACATCGCAACAACCCGAACATGCCGTTCTGGAAAATGATCAAGCAGGGTTGGGATCATTTCGAGGTGACGCGGCAGGAGCCGAAGGTCGATTTCTGCGAGCAGAAATACGTGTTCGACGCCATCAAGACGCCGGATGCCAAGCGGGATCCAGTGTTCGAGGCGTCGGCGAAATGCCCCGTCTATGCGATTTCCGAGGACATTGCCGATGCCGTTCGCGAAAAGCAGCAGCAGGATCAGGTCGAAACCGCCAAACTGATTTCGAAGGGAACCCCGGTCGCCCGGGCCAATACCGGCATCGACGGCGGCATGCACCGGGTGTTCGCCGCCAAGCTGCCCGAGGGCTCGACCGGCCTGTCGGAAGGCGGCGAGGGCCAGGGGCTGTCGCTCGCGGCCCTGTCCCGCGCGCCCGGCACCATTCCAGCCCACGTCATTCCGCCGCGCGGACCCGTGTCGTCCCCCAGCGAGCCGTTGGCAGCGTCAATGGCGGCGCCGGCCCAGGCCCCGGCTCCCGCAACCCGCGTGGCGTCCGCGGCGCCGGCCGAGAAGCCCGAAAAATCCGACGGGTTCTTCTCCAGTCTGGCCCGCAAGGTCGGCCTCGGCGGAGCGGATACGACCGCAACGACACCCGCCAAGCCCAAGGTCATCGAGGCCAAGCGGAACGAACCGACACGCCCCGACGCCTCGGCATCGAAAGCCGCGGTCGCGCCGAAACCGGTCGACACCAAGCAGGCCAGCGCGGCCAAGCCGCCGCTGAAACCGTCGCTTTCGGATTCACCGGCACCCGCCGCGAAAGACGGCCTTGTCGCCGGTTCGCAGCCGATCGTGCCGGCGAACTCGTTCGACAGCCGCTTTGGGGCGATGAGGTAGAAAATCACGCACCGAGCCGTAGGGTGGGCAAAGCGCGGCTTGCCCACCACCCTTGCCAAAACCCTCCCGTAATCGAAAGATGGTAGGGCACGGCGCAACGGCGCCTTTGCCCACCCTGCAAAGCTAGGAAGTCACAGGCTCACGCATACTTGCCGTGGCAGTGCTTGTACTTCTTGCCCGAACCGCAGGGACAATCCTCGTTGCGGCCGATCTTGCCCCAGGTCGCCGGGTTCTTGGGATCGCGGTTGGCGGTGGCCGCCGGCACCAGCGAGGCGCTGGCGAACGCCATCTCGTCCTCGCCGGTATTGGGATCGAGCTTGTGGGCTTCCATCGGCGGCAGAGCCGGCTGCTCCTCCGGCGGCACGATCTCGACGCGCATCAGCTGCGCGGTCACGGCCTCGCGCAAATGCGCGATCATTGCCTCGAACAGGCTGAACGCCTCCGACTTGTACTCCTGCAGCGGATCGCGCTGGCCATAGCCGCGCAGGCCGATCACCTGGCGCAGGTGATCCAGCATCACCAGATGCTCGCGCCAGAGATGGTCCAGCGTCTGCAGCAGGATGGTCTTCTCGACGTAGCGCATCACGTCGGGGCCCCATTGCGCCACCTTGGCCGCCATGTGCTCGTCGACGCGCTGCTCGATGCGCGACAGCAATTCCTCGTCGGCGATGCCTTCTTCCTTGGCCCATTCGTCGACCGGAAGATCGATATCGAGCACGCGCTTCAGCTCTTCCTTTAGCTCGGCGACATTCCATTGCTCGGCATAGGCATGCTCGGGAACGTGTTTGGTGACGACGTCCTCGACGAAGGCACGGCGCATGTCGGCGACGGTCTCGGCGACGCTTTGGTCCTTCATCAGGTCGATACGCTGGTCGAAGATCACCTTGCGCTGGTCGTTCTGGACGTTGTCGAACTTCAACAGGTTCTTGCGGATGTCGAAGTTGCGGGCTTCCACCTTCTGCTGCGCCTTTTCCAGCGCCTTGTTGATCCAGGGATGGATGATGGCCTCGCCTTCCTTGAGGCCGAGCCGCGTCAGCATGCTGTCGAGGCGGTCGGAACCGAAAATCCGCATCAGATCGTCTTCCAGCGACAGGAAGAATTTCGAGCGCCCGGGGTCGCCCTGGCGGCCGGAGCGGCCGCGCAGCTGGTTGTCGATGCGCCGCGATTCATGACGTTCGGAGCCGATGATGTAGAGCCCGCCGGGCTTCGTCATCATCTTGGCCGGCTTCGAGCCCTTGGCGGGTTCGAGCTCGACCACGTCCTCGGCCTTCAGCACGATCTCGCGGAAGCGTTCGACGTCGGCCTTGATGCGCTCGATCTTGGCGGCCTTTTCCGCCTCGTCGGTAATGTCAGCGGTTTCGTGCATGATCCGCATTTCGAGCGAACCGCCGAGCTTGATGTCGGTGCCGCGGCCGGCCATGTTGGTCGCGATCGTGATGGCGCCGGGCACGCCGGCCTCGGCGACGATATAGGCTTCCTGCTCGTGGAAACGCGCGTTCAGTACCGCGAACAGCTTCGCAGGCTTGCCCGCGCGCGCCGCGGCGTAAAGCTTCTCCATCGCGTTTTCGTTGCCGAAATCGATCTGCTTGTAGCCGTGGCTCTTCAGGTAGTCGGCCAGCACTTCGGACTTCTCGATCGAGGCGGTGCCGACCAGCACCGGCTGCAGCCGTGAATTGGCGCGCTCCACCTCGGCCAGGATCGCGGCGTATTTCTCGTTCTGGGTGCGATAGACCTCATCGTCCTCGTCGAGGCGGGCCACCGCCACGTTGGTCGGGATTTCCACGACTTCGAGCTTGTAGATGTCGAACAGTTCGTCGGCTTCGGTCAGCGCCGTGCCGGTCATGCCGGCGAGCTTGTCGTACATCCGGAAATAGTTCTGGAACGTGATCTGGCTTCCAGCGCCTGGTGCAGGCCTTCGGAATAGCGGCGGCCCTGCATCATGCGGCCGGTGAACTCGTCGATGATGATGACCTCGCCGTCGCGCACGATGTAATCCTTGTCGCGCTGGAACAGCGAGTGCGCGCGCAGCGCCTGATTGATGTGGTGCACCACCGAGACGTTCTCGACGTCGTAGAGCGAATCGCCTTTGAGCTGGCCGGCGTCACGCAGCAGGGTTTCGATCTTCTCCATGCCGGCTTCGGTCAGCGTCACCGTGCGCTGTTTCTCGTCGACCTCGAAGTCGGCGGCCTTGTCGAGCTTCGGCAGGAAAGTGTCGATGGTGTTGTAGAATTCCGAGCGGTCGTCGAGCGGGCCGGAAATGATCAGCGGCGTGCGCGCCTCGTCGATCAGGATCGAGTCGACTTCGTCGACGATGGCGTAGGAATGGCCGCGCTGCACCATGTCCTCGAGCCGGTACTTCATGTTGTCGCGCAGGTAATCGAAACCGTATTCGTTGTTGGTGCCGTAGGTGATGTCGCAGGCATAGGAATTCTTGCGCTCGCCGTCATCCAGTCCATGCACGATCACGCCGACCGTGAGACCGAGGAAGCCGTAGATCTGCCCCATCCATTCGGAGTCGCGCTTGGCGAGGTAGTCGTTGACGGTGACGACGTGGACGCCCTTGCCCGCCAGCGCGTTGAGATAGACGGCCAGCGTCGCGACCAGGGTCTTGCCTTCGCCGGTCTTCATCTCGGCGATGTCGCCCTCATGCAGCACCATGCCGCCGATCAGCTGGACGTCGAAATGGCGCTGGCCGAGCGTGCGCTTGGCCGCCTCGCGCACCGTTGCAAAAGCGGGAACCAGAATGTCGTCCAGCGTCTTGCCGGCGGCGAGCTCGGCACGGAATTCGGAGGTGCGGGCCTTCAGCGCCTCATCGGAGAGCGCCGCAATCTCGGGCTCCAGTCTGTTGATGGCGTCGACGCGGGCCTGGTATCCCTTGACCCGGCGGTCGTTGCTGGAGCCGAAAAACTTGCGGGCGAGCGCGCCGATCATGCCAGATTCCTGTCTTTGCCGTTCGGCGTGTTCGCCGCTCAATGGTCCACCGGGGTGCCTATCAACTCATCGTGACGGATCGCGGCGCGGACCCGGTCCGGGGCGCATCCGCCAATGAGTGGGAATTCAGCAATCCGAGGTTCAACGGCCAAAAACGCGCCAAATACGCACTATAGCCCTCGACCCGGTTTTGCAGAGATATGGCTGTGCCAGAGGCTTGTCAACGGCGCGAACTCCCAGGCATTTCATCATTTTGACACCCTTTTCGCGTTGCCAAGGCCAACCGATTGGGCGAGTGTCCCGCCGCCCCGACAGCCCTCAGCCTTGAAGATAAGGATTTTCCATGACCTCTTCGTTCCCGGAAACGAAAACCGGCCTGCGGCTGGGCCTCGCCTCCGCTGTGACCGGTGCCCTTGCCGTGGTGCTGCTCGCCGCCCTGCCGGTACGGGCGCAGGACGCCAATCCGGTGCTCGCCAAGGTCAACGGCGCGGAGATCCGCCAGAGCGACCTCACGCTGGCCGAGGAGGAACTGGGACCGAGCCTGGCGCAGATGGACCCGTCGACCAAGCGGGAAAACGTGCTGGCCTTCCTGATCGACATGAAGATCGTCGCCAAGGCCGCCGAGGACAAGAAGGTCGAGAACAACGACGATTTCAAGAAGCGGCTGGCGTTCACGCGCAACCGGTTGCTGATGGACAGTCTGTTGGCGACCGAGGGCAAGGCTGCGACCACCGACGAGGCCATGAAGAAGGTCTACGAGGACGCCTCCAAGCAGATCACCGGCGAACAGGAAGTTCGCGCCCGGCATATCCTGGTCGAGAGCGAGGACGATGCCAAGGCGATCGCCGCCGAAGTGAAGAAGGGCGCCGATTTTGCCGAGCTCGCCAAGAAGAAATCCAAGGATCCCGGCGCCGCCGATGGCGGCGATCTGGGTTTCTTCACCAAGGACCAGATGGTGCCGGAATTCTCCGCCGTCGCCTTCACGCTGGAGCCCGGCAAGGTCTCGGACCCCGTGAAATCGCAGTTCGGCTGGCACATCATCAAGGTCGAGGAAAAGCGCAACCGCCAGGCCCCGGCGTTCGAACAGGTCAAGGCCCAGATCGAGACCTATGTGACGCGCAAGGCGCAGGCCGATTACGTGGCGAAGCTGCGCGAGGCCGCCAAGGTCGAGCGCATGGACAAGCCTGACGAGGCGGCCAAGACCGATACCAAGACCGACACCAAGCCGGATGCGGCCAAGCCCGCCGACGCCAAGATGGCGCCCCCGGCGAAGAAGTAAAATTCGCTGTCACTTCCGCGAAGCCAATAGTATTCACGACCTCATGGCCGGGCTTGTCCCGGCCATCCACGTCTTGGCGCCTCATCAAGCGGGAGGAAGACGTGGATGGCCGGAATAAATCCGGCCATGACGGCTGAATTTTTCCGTTGATACAAGGGCACCCCTATGTCAATTGCTGTTTCCCCCCTCGCCCCGACCAACGTCCCCGAGATGCCCGTGATCGCCGGCGTGAGGCTCGCGACCGCGGCCGCGGGCATCCGCTACAAGGGCCGCACCGACGTGCTGCTGGCGGTGATGGACAAGGGCACGACGGTCGCCGGCGTCTTCACCCAATCGAAATGCCCGTCGGCACCGGTGGAGTGGTGCCGCGCCAGACTCGGTCGCGGCGGATCCAGGGGAGGGTTTGCTCGAGCGCTGGTGGTGAATTCCGGCAATGCCAATGCCTTCACCGGCAAGACCGGACGGCAGGCGACGGCGCTGACCGCGTCGATTGCCGCCAAGGCGGTCGGATGCGGCCCCAGCGAGGTATTTCTCGCCTCGACTGGCGTGATCGGCGAACCGCTCGACGCCACGAAATTCGACGGCGTGCTCGGCACGCTGGCTGAAAGTGCCGTGCCGGGAGAATGGATGAACGCCGCCAGGGCGATCATGACCACCGACACCTTTCCGAAAGTCGCCACCGCGACCGTGAAGCTCGGCAAGGCAAAGGTCACCATCAACGGCATGGCGAAGGGCGCCGGGATGATCGCGCCCGACATGGCGACCATGCTGGCGTTCGTGTTCACCGATGCACCGCTCACCGCGGGCGCGCTGCAAGCGCTGCTCAAGAGCGGCGTCGAGGACACGTTCAACGCCGTCACCATCGACGGCGACACCTCGACGTCCGATACCTTGCTCGCCTTCGCCACCGGCGCCGCAGCCGCGAACGGCGCACCCAGGATCAGCCGCGCCAGCGACCCGCGCCTGAAAGCGTTCACCAAAGCCTTCCGCGCCGTGCTGGCCGATCTCGCCGAACAGGTGGCCCGCGACGGCGAAGGCGCGCGCAAGCTGGTCGAGATCATCGTCGAGGGCGCCACGACGAAAAAATCCGCGCGAAAGATCGCGATGTCGGTGGCGAATTCGCCGCTGGTGAAGACCGCGATCGCCGGCGAGGACGCCAATTGGGGCCGCGTGGTGATGGCGGTCGGCAAGGCCGGCGAGCCCGCCAACCGCGACAAGCTTTCGATCTCCTTCAACGGCATCCGCGTCGCCAGCCGCGGCGCGCGCGATCCCGGCTATGACGAGGCCGAAGTCTCCGCGGCGATGAAGAACCCGAAGATCCAGATCAGGATCGCGCTCGGCCTCGGCAAGGGCCGCGACCGCGTGCTGACCTGCGATCTCACCAAGGAATATGTCGCGATCAACGGCGACTACCGGTCGTGAACGACATGCGCAGCCGCCGGCATTTGCGTCGCGAACACCCCGTTGCCGACATCGCGCATGACTGACATCAGGCTCACGCTCGTGGTCGCCTGCGCGCTGGTCGATACCGACAGGCGCGTGCTGATCGCCCGGCGTCCGGCAGGCAAGGCAATGGCGGGCCTGTGGGAGTTTCCCGGCGGCAAGGTCGAGCGCGGCGAGCGGCCGGAAGCGACCCTGATCCGCGAACTGCATGAGGAAATCGGCATCATTGTGCACGAGTCCTGCCTCGCGCCGCTCACCTTCGCCAGCCACGCCTATGATGATTTTCACCTCTTGATGCCGCTCTACATCTGCCGCCGCTGGGAAGGCGACGTGACCGCGCGCGAAGGCCAGCAACTCGCCTGGGTCCGTGCCAACAAACTGCGCGACTACCCGATGCCGCCGGCGGATATTCCGCTGATCCCGCATCTGATCGATGTGTTGCTGTGAACACGCCGCGCGGCGGGGCAGCGGGCGCGTACAAAAAAATCGAAAACAACCCCATGCACAGTTTGCTTGGAGGTATCAAGTTACCAATTTCGCGGCGCCGGTCGGTCTGAGGCGAGATGGCTCCCCCTCACGCTCCGAGCCCCGGGGGCGCGGATAGCCAGGTCAGCCCGCCGCTGACCGGTCACTCGGGCGCAAGCCGCTTCACCGCGTCGGCCAGGCTCGCTTTCGCCGAACCCGGTTTCAGCGGCTGCTGCTGGCTCGCATGCGGCGCCCAGCCCGACAGCCAGATCACGTCGAAGGTGGCGCGGATGCGGCCGTCGGGATCGGCGAAGCGCTCGCTGTAGATCTGCGCCATCCGCAGCAGCGTGGCGCGGCGGGTCGGCGTCCGCCGCCGCTCGGTCAGGATGTTGGTGGCGCCCATGCGCCGGAGATCGGCCATCAGCGCGAACGCGCTGTCGTAGCGCACCACGACACGGTCGACGTCGGTGACCGGCAAGGCAAAACCTGTACGCTGCAGCAGCGCGCCGATCTCGCGCAGGTCGGCTGATGGAGCCACGCGGGGCGACACGCCGCCTTCGCATTCGGCTTCCGCTGACGCGAAGGATTGCCGCAGCTCGGTTAGCGTATCGCCGCCGATTAACGCTGCCAGCAACAGCCCGTCCGGCTTCAACGCGCGGCGGACCTGCGCCAGCACGCCGGGCAGATCGTTGACGAAGTGCAGCGCCAGCGCGGACACCGCGAGGTCGAGCGATTCCGGCGCCAGCGCCAGCGGCTCGGAATCAATCTCGGGCAGAGTGACGTGCGTGAGCTGATCCACACGCCCGGCCAGCGCATGGCGCAGTTGTTCGCCCTCGGTGCCGATGTCGGCCGCAGACTTGAAGTCCCGGAGTACCGCGTGCAGCCGCTCCGCCATCTCCCCGGCAACGCGATCGAGCAGGAAGGTCGCCGCGCCCAATGCAGACGCGCGCGACTGCCGCGCCCGCAACAAGGCGCGGTCGAACAGGACTGGGGCTGCGGTCGGGCTCAAGGCCATGACCGGGTTGGTACGCCGGTCTCACCTCGTCTGGCAATCCGGCCCGCTTGAGCACCGCGCGGCATGGCGCTAGCCTCGTGGCCATGGACGCCCAGGCATCACCGTCCCGCGCCTTCACCCGCCATCTGCGCGGGGCGCTGCAGGCGTGCCGGGGCGCCTGGCAACACACCGCCCGGCTCGCGCTCGACATCGCGCTGCCGACGCTGTGCGTCGCCTGCCGCGAGCCGGTCGACGGCGAAGGCGTCTGTGCTTCGTGCTGGGCCAAATTGTCGTTCATCGCGCCGCCTTATTGCCCGCGGCTCGGCATTCCCTTCGTCTACGATCCCGGCCCGGATCTGTTGTCGATGGAGGCGATCGCCAATCCGCCGGCCTATGCGCGGGCCCGCGCCGCGGTGCGCTATGACGACGTCGCCCGCACGCTGGTGCATGCGCTGAAATACCAGGACCGCACCGATCTGGCGCCTGCGATGGGCCGCTGGATGGCGCGGGCCGGCCGCGAACTGCTCGGCGAGGCCGAGGTGCTGGTTCCGGTGCCGCTGCATTGGCGGCGCGGCTGGAGCCGCCGCTACAACCAGTCCGGCGCGCTGGCGCGGGTGGTCGAACGGCAAACCGGCGTCAAGCTGGCGTCCGAAGCGCTGCGGCGGGTGCGGCCGACCCAGCAACAGATCGGGCTGTCGCGGTCGCAGCGCGCCAGCAACGTCCAGGGCGCCTTCAAGGTCGCGCCCGATCGCAGCGCCGACATTCAGGGCCGCCGCGTGGTGCTGATCGATGATGTTCTGACCACCGGAGCCACGACGGATGCCTGCGCGCGGGCGTTGTTGCGCGCCAAAGCGGCGTCAGTCGACGTACTGGTGTTCGCCCGGGTTGTGGACACCTACAAAGCCCCCATATAATCAGACACTTCTATTCAGATGCCTGCAACGACCGAGCACGACATGACCGCTGCCATTGAAATCTACACCCGCCCGGGCTGCGGTTACTGTACCGCCGCCAAATCGCTGCTGACGCGCAAAAAAGCCGCGTTCACCGAACACGATGTCGCCGCCGATCCGGGGCTTCGGCAGCAAATGTGGGATCGCGCCGGCATGGGCGCGACCTTTCCGCAGATTTTCATCGGCGAGACCCATGTCGGCGGTTGCGACGAGCTTTATGCGCTCGACCGCGCCGGCAGGCTGGATTCGTTGCTCGCGGGCCAGAAGGCGAATGGATGAGTACTGACCTCACCTTTACCGCCGCCATGGTGCAGATGCGCACCGGGCTGCTGCCGGGACCAAGCCTGGAGCAGGCCACCCAGCTTATTCGCGATGCCGCGGCGCAGGGCGCCGACTATGTGCAGACCCCCGAGGTCAGCAACATGATGCAGCTGAACCGCAAGGCGCTGTTCGAGCATCTCGCTGCCGAGGAAGACGACGCTTCGCTGAAGGCTTATCGCGCGCTCGCCCAGGAATTGAAGATCCATCTCCATATCGGTTCGCTGGCGCTGCGCTTTTCGCCTGACAAGGCCGTCAACCGCTCCTTCCTGATCGGACCGGACGGCATGGTGCTGGCGAGCTACGACAAGATCCACATGTTCGATATCGATCTGCCCGGCGGCGAAAGCTACCGCGAATCCGCCAATTATCAGCCGGGCGAGTCCGCCGTGATTTCCGACCTGCCGTGGGGCCGCATCGGGCTGACCATCTGCTACGATGTGCGCTTTCCGGCGCTGTACCGGGCGCTGGCCGAGAGCGGCGCGTCGTTCCTCACGGTGCCCTCCGCCTTCACCAGAAAAACCGGCGAAGCGCACTGGCATACGCTGCTGCGCGCCCGCGCCATCGAAAACGGCTGTTTCGTCTTTGCCGCGGCGCAGGCCGGCATGCATGAGAACAAGCGCGAGACCTATGGCCACTCGCTGATCGTCGACCCCTGGGGCGAGATCCTCGCCGAGGGCGGCGGCGAGCCCGGGGTTTTCCTGGCGAAGATCGACCCTTCCAGGGTGGAGAGCGCGCGCAAGACGGTACCGTCGCTGCAGCATGGCCGGCGCTTCAGCATCGCCGATCCCAAGGCCGGTCCGGACCATCTGCATCTGGTGCGGGGATCGGCATGATCCGGTACAGCCTGCACTGTGACCGCGGCCATACTTTCGAAAGCTGGTTCCAGAGTTCGTCGGCCTATGAATCCCAGGAGAAGCGCAAGCTGGTGAGCTGCCCGGCCTGCGGTTCGGCCAAGGTCGAGCGCTCGATCATGGCGCCGCGGATCGTCAGCAAAAAGGGACGCGACAGCCAGCGCAACGATGTTCCGGCGACGGTCCAGCCGGCCGAGGTCAGCGCCCCGGGATCGACTCCGCTGCTGATGGCGCAGGAGCGCGAGCTGCGCGCCAAGCTGAAGGAGTTGCGCGACCATATCGTCAAGAATGCCGACAATGTCGGCGAGCGTTTCCCCAATGAAGCGCGGAAGATGCATTACGGCGATATCGAGCACCGCCCGATTTACGGCGAAGCCTCGCCGGAGGAAGCCCGCTCGCTGATCGACGAAGGCGTCGAGGTGTCGCCGCTGCCGGTACTGCCGGACGATCGGAACTGACGCGTTGGCGTCCTTCTCCCCTCCTTCCGCGAAGCGGTGGGGAGGGGAGAAGATCGTCACACCGCCACCAGCAGCGCGACGCCGATCACGATCAGCGCGATGCCGGAAAGTTCGCGTGCCGACAGCGCCTGCTTGAACGAATAATACGACACCGCCTGCGCGAACAGCACCTCGACCAGCGCCAGCGTGCGCACGTTGGCGGCCGCGGTCAGCGCGAACGCCAGGAACCAGAACTGCGAGGCGAACGCGCCCATGAAGCCCGCCAGCACCGAGGGCTTCCACAGGCCGAGGATTTTCTGGAGCACCTCGGGCGCCCGCGCCAGCAGATAGATCGTCAGCACCAGGGTCTGCACGAACAGCGCCCATACCAGCGTGGAGGTCGCCGCCGTCACGAACGATACGCCGGGCACCGTGATGATGGCGCCGCGAAAACCGATCGCCGACAGCGCGAAGAACGCCGCGGCCACCAGGCCGATGATGGTCGGCTTCAATTCGGCAAAACCCTTTTCACCGCCGGGCCGCAGCGCGGTGATGACCACGCCGACGGTGGCGATCAGGATCGCGATCACCTTCAGCACGGTGAGATGATCGCCGAGAAAGACAAAGCCGAAGATCGCGGTCTGGATCGCCTCGGTCTTGATGTAAGCCGTCGTCACCACGAAGGAGCGGTCGTTCATCGCCAGCAGCATCAACGCCGTGGCGGCGATCTGGCTGAGCGCGCCGAGCAGCAGCCACGGCCAGAACGAGGCGGTCGGCCACGGCACGGCATCGCCGGTCGCGACGATCACGACGGCGAAGAACAGGATCGAGAACGGAAAGCCGAAGAGGAAGCGGATGTTGGTGGCGCCCCAGGTGCCGAGCGGTCCGGTCAGCTGCCGCTGCATCGCATTGCGCGCCACCTGCCCCAGCGCCGCGACGATGGTGAGGGGAATCCAGAGCGAGGCGAGGGTGAACATCGGGAATTACCGGCCGGAAATGGCGGCCACCGTGCCGGGCGAAGCCAAGGCGGTCAACTCAAACCGAGCATGACAGGAATGCGCTCAACATATTCAGTCGTCATACGCGGGCTTGACCCGCGTATCCATCGTCTTCGAAGCGTGATGGATTGCCGGGTCAGGCCCGACAATGACGATGGGTTACAGCCCCTCCGCCACCACCATGTAGTTCACGTCCATGTCCGACGAGAGGCTCCATTTGTCGGCGAACGGGCTGTAGACCACGCCGGCCTGCTCGGTGATGGCGAGCTTGTTGGTGTGCAGATGGTGCGCGAGTTCGTCGGGGGTGACGAACTTGTCCCATTGATGGGTGCCGCGCGGCAGCCAGCGCAGCACATATTCGGCGCCGACGATGGCGAGCGCGAAGCTCTTCCAGTTGCGGTTCAGCGTCGAAACCACCATCATGCCGCCGGGCTTGAGCATCGCCGCGCAGCGGTTGAGGAACATGCCGACGTCGCTGACGTGCTCGATCACCTCCATCGCCAGCACGATGTCGAAGCGTTCGCGCACGTCCATCTCCTCGACGGTGGTGCAGCGATAATCGATCGACAGATGCCCCTTGTCGGCGTGCAGCTTCGCCGCCGCGATGTTGGTGGCGGACGGATCCACGCCGATCACCTGGGCGCCGAGCCGGGTGAACGGCTCGCACAGCAGGCCGGCGCCGCAGCCGATATCGAGGATGCGCAGGCCGGACAGGCAATTGAGGCTTTTGACGTTGCGCTCGAACTTGCGGCAGGCGGCGTCGCGGATATAGGTCAGCCGCAGCGGATTGATCTTGTGCAGCGGCGCCATCTTGCCGTTGGGATCCCACCACTCGTCCGACAGTTTTGAGAATTTCGCGATCTCGGCGGGGTCGACCGTCGACGCGGGTGCGCCCGGGGGCGCGGTTGCGCCCGAGGGCGCGGGTGCTTCGGAAAAATTGGCGGGATCTTGCTGCATGGCCATGGATTGCGCGCCGCTCCTATCGCGCGGTGATCGCGTTGCGGAATTCGAGCGGCGACGTCAGCATCCTTATCTCTTCCTCGGCATCGCCGACACTGTAGAGCTTGACGTCGCCATAGTTGAAGATTCGTCCCGCGATGGTCTGGTCGACGTTGACGCTCGCGATCTTATCCAGGCTCATTTCGATGGTCTGCCGCTTGATGAACCCGGTCTTGTGGACGACGCGCAGATTGGTGACGTCGGTCTCGGTCGTCCAGCGGTGAAACCACGCGGTCGCGGTCTTATACAGGGCAAAAATCGCCGATATCGCCGCCAGCGACAGCAGCAGCAGCATCGGGGTGTCGCCCACCACCATTCCCGAGGCGACAAAGAACGCGATGGCGACGATCCAGGCCGCGATCGCCGGCAGGAAGAATATCCAGTGGGCGTTGGTCGAATACAGCACCTTCTCGCCGGGCTGCAGGATATCGTCGATAAAACGCCCCATACGCTGGCCTCAATCATCCCTGGACGGCTACATCCCGCACAATCCGCAGACCGCCGGAACCCGGTTGCTTGCCCGCCACCGCGCCGTTATGTATACGCGCCTTTCGGCTGGCGCGCTCTGGTTTTGCGCGCCGGCCACCATACTCAACCTCGCAGGGAATACACCAGTCGTCATGGGCCGCCTCGTGATGAAATTCGGCGGCACATCGGTCGCCAATATCGACCGTATCCGCAACGTCGCGCGCCATGTGAAGCGCGAGGTCGACGCCGGGCATGACGTCGCGGTGGTGGTTTCCGCGATGGCCGGCAAGACCAACGAACTGGTGGCATGGTGCCGCGAGGCGTCGCCGATGCACGACGCGCGCGAATACGACGCCGTGGTGGCCTCCGGCGAGCAGGTCACCGCCGGGCTGCTGGCGATCGCGCTGCAGGGCCTCGGCATCCAGGCGCGCTCCTGGCAGGGCTGGCAGATCGCGATCAAGACCAGCGATGCCCACGCCTCGGCCCGGATTCTGGAGATCGATGGCGCCGAGCTGATCAGCCGTTTTGCGGATCGCAAGGAAGTCGCTGTCATTGCCGGCTTCCAGGGCATCACCCCGCAGACCGGACGGATCACCACGCTCGGCCGCGGCGGCTCCGACACCTCGGCGGTGGCGATCGCGGCCGCGATCCATGCCGACCGCTGCGATATCTATACCGATGTCGACGGCGTCTACACCACCGATCCGCGGGTGGTTCCAAAGGCCCGCCGGCTCGACCGAATCGCGTTCGAGGACATGCTGGAACTGGCGTCGCAAGGCGCCAAGGTGCTGCAGGTCCGCTCGGTGGAACTCGGCATGGTGCACAACATGCCGATTTTCGTCCGCTCCAGCTTCGACAAGCCCGAAGATATCGACCCGCACGGCGCGCCGCCGGGCACGTTGATCTGCAGCGAGGAGCAAATCATGGAAAGCCACGTCGTCACCGGCATCGCCTTTTCCAAGGACGAAGCCCAGATTTCCGTCCGCCAGATCCAGGACAAGCCGGGCGTCGCCGCGGCGATCTTCGGCCCGCTCGCCCATGCCAATATCAATGTCGACATGATCGTGCAGAACGTCTCGGAGGACGGCGCCACCACCGACCTCACCTTCACGGTGCCGGCCTCGGACTATACCCGCGCCCGCGACACCATCACGGCGGCCAAGGGCGCCATCGGCTATGCCCGCCTCGACAGCGCCACCGACGTTGCCAAGGTCTCGGTGATCGGCAGCGGCATGCGCAGCCATGCCGGCGTCGCGGCGCAGGCGTTCGCCGCACTGGCCGCGCGCAATATCAACATCCGCGCCATCACCACCTCCGAAATCAAGTTCTCGGTGCTGATCGACGCCGCCTACACCGAACTCGCGGTGCGCACGCTGCACACGCTGTATGGGCTCGACCAGGCGTGATTGATTCGTGATCGATTAGAGTTCGATGTCTCCGCGACGGCAGTGCGCTCCCTCTCCCGCTTACGGGGTAGGGCTGGGGTGGGGGCGCTTCAGCAAGCGGCGGCGCAATTGGAGAGAGCTTCCCCCCACCCGCCGCGCTACGGACGATGCTTCGCATCGCCGGGGGCGCGTCGACTCCCCCGCAAGCGGGAGAGGTAAGATCAGTGCTCGCTTCACAACCGAATCCGAACGCCACGATCACCCAATTTAGAATGATTTTTCCTTAGCGGGCGCAGCAAAGGGCTGACGGACACGTTATGGGCTCTGGCAGGCGTTTTGCTTGGCAAAACAAGCTTCAATTGGCTATACGGCCGGATGAGTGGGCTGCCCCACACTGTGCCACAGTTTTAGCGACGCTGATTCGGCCGGTTTCGACCTTTGTGGCGGCCGCCGAATGATTGAAATTGTTGTTTTTCGTTGGATTTTACGCCAGTTCCCGGCCACCCCGGATGCTGGCTTCGCGGGGGGGAGGTATCGGCACATGCGGAGCGCGTCGGGAGGCCCCCGCGTCTTGCTGAGACGGCTCCGCGAAACCATGGCGGAGCAGGTCTCCGCCCAGGAGCGCCTGGACAAGATCGTGGTGCTGATCGCGGCCAATATGGTGGCCGAGGTCTGTTCGACCTATGTGCTGCGCGTCGACAACACGCTGGAGCTCTACGCCACCGAAGGCCTCAACCGCGACGCCGTGCACCGCACCGTGCTCAATTCGCATGAGGGCCTGGTCGGCCTCGTCGCCAGCGAGGCGAACCCGCTCAATCTGAGCGACGCGCAAAACCACCCGGCGTTCTCGTTCCGCCCGGAGACCGGCGAAGAGATCTACCATTCCTTCCTCGGGGTGCCGATCCTGCGCGCCGGCAATACGCTGGGCGTGCTGGTGGTGCAGAACCGCGCCAAGCGCACCTATGTCGAGGAAGAGGTCGAGGCGCTGCAGACCACCGCCATGGTGCTGGCGGAGATGATCGCCTCGGGCGAATTGTCGGCGCTGGCCCAGCCCGGCGCCGAGCCGGCGGCGCGTCACCCGGTGCACAAGACAGGCGCGATCCTGTCAGACGGCATCGCGCTCGGCCATGTCGTGCTGCACGAGCCGCGCGTCGTCATCACCAACTACATCGCCGAGGACCTGCCCAGGGAACTCAAGCGGCTCGACACCGCGCTGACCAAGCTGCGCGGCGACCTCGACCGCATGCTGGAGCGCGGCGACGTCGCCGAAGGCGGCGAACACCGCGACGTGCTGGAAGCCTACCGCATGTTCGCCAACGATCACGGCTGGTCACACAAGCTGCACGAAGCGGTCGCCACCGGCCTGACCGCCGAGGCCGCCGTCGAGCGCGTGCAGTCCGACACCCGCGCGCGCATGCTGCGCTCCACCGATCCGTATCTGCGCGACCGCCTGCACGACCTCGAGGATCTGGGCCACCGCCTGATGCGGCAGCTGGTGGGGCGCGATCACGCGCCGTCGCGCGAGCAGATGCCCGACAACGCCATCCTGATCGCGCGTGCGATGGGACCCGCCGCTTTGCTCGACTACGACAGGAACAAGCTGCGCGGACTGGTGCTGGAGGAAGGCACCGCCAACTCCCACGTCTCGATCGTGGCGCGGGCGCTGGGTATTCCCGCGGTCGGCGAAATACCGAACGCGCCTGGCATCGCCGACCCGGGCGACGCCATCATCGTCGATGGCACCTCCGGCTCGATCTATATCCGCCCGTCCCAGGAAATCGAATCGGCCTATGCGGAACGGGTGCGGTTTCGCGCCAGACGGCAGGCGCAATATCTCGCGCTGCGCGACAGGCCCTGCGTCACCAAGGACGGCCAGCCGATCGAGCTCATGATCAATGCCGGCCTGATCATCGACCTGCCGCACATCGAAGACACCGGCTCTGCCGGCATCGGGCTGTTCCGCACCGAACTGCAGTTCATGGTCGGCCAGAGCCTGCCGCGGACCAGCGACCAGCTCGCGCTGTACCGCGCGGTGCTGGATGCCGCCGGTTCGAAGCCCGTCACCTTCCGCACCCTCGACATCGGCGGCGACAAGGCGCTGCCCTACATGGAGACGGTGATAGAGGAAAATCCCGCGCTCGGCTGGCGCGCGATCCGGCTCGGCCTCGACCGTCCCGGACTGTTGCGCGGCCAGATCCGCGCGCTGCTTCGCGCCGGCGGCGGCCGCGCGCTGCGAATCATGTTTCCGATGATTTCGGAAGTCGCCGAATTCGAACTCGCCAAAGCCATCGTCGAGCGCGAACTGACCTATCTGCGCCAGCATGGCCACGCGCTGCCGGAACGCATCGACGTCGGCACCATGGTGGAAGTGCCCGCCTTGCTCTATCAGCTCGACGAACTCCTGCAGAAGGTCGATTTCGTCTCCGTCGGATCCAACGACCTGTTTCAGTTCCTGTTCGCCGTCGATCGCGGCAATGCCAAGGTTTCCGAACGGTTCGACACCATGTCGGCGCCGATCCTGCGGGCATTGCGCGAGATCGTTCAGAAGGCCAATGCGGCGAAGAAGTCCGCCTCGCTGTGCGGCGAAATGGCCTCGAAACCGCTCGGCGCGCTGGCGCTGATCGCTTTGGGCTACCGCTCGCTGTCGTTGTCGGCCACAGGGCTTGGTCCGGTCAAAGCGATGATCCTCGACCTCGACGCCAAGAAAGCCGAAGCCGTGATGGCCCCGCTGCTCGATGCGCCGTCCGGCAGCGTGTCGATTCGCGAGAAGCTGACGGCATTCGCCGAGGCCGAGGGGCTGTCGTTGTAGCGAGGCTCTGCCCGCACAACGAACCCTGTTTGCAATTCGAGACCAAACCATGTCGATGCTCCCCGAAGCCAAACTCGATATCCTGCTGGCCCACCACGCCTCGCTCGAGGCGCAATTGCTCGACCAGGTGAGCTCCGAGAGCTACGTCAGGATCACCCGCGAACTCGCCGAGCTCAATCCGCTGATCGACGCCGTGAAAGCCTACCGCGCCGCCAATGCCGAGCTTGCCGGCATCGACGCGCTGATCGCCGACCCCGCCACCGAACCCGAGATGCGCGGCATGGCGGAGGCCGAGCGTGAAGCGCTGGCGGCGCGCAGCGCCGAACTGGCGCAGCAGATCCGCGTCGCGCTGTTGCCCAAGGATGCCATGGACGAGCGCAACGTCGTGCTGGAAATCCGCGCCGGCACCGGCGGCGACGAGGCCGCACTCTTCGCCGGCGATCTGTTCCGGATGTACGAGCGGTTTGCGAGCCTGCAGGGCTGGAAGGTCGAGGTCATCTCCGCCAGCGAAGGCACCATGGGCGGCTACAAGGAAATCATCGCCGAGGTGCAGGGCCGCGGCGCCTTCGCCAAACTGAAATTCGAATCCGGCGTGCACCGGGTGCAGCGCGTGCCCGACACCGAGACGCAGGGCCGCATCCATACCTCGGCGGCGACGGTCGCGGTGCTGCCGGAAGTCGAGGAGGTCGACGTCGAGATCAAGAACGACGATCTGCGGATCGACACCATGCGCGCCCAGGGCGCCGGCGGCCAGCACGTCAACAAGACCGAATCCGCGATCCGCATCACCCACGTTCCGACCGGTATCGTGGTGATGATGCAGGACAGCCGCTCGCAGCACAAGAATCGCGCGTCCGCCATGAACATCCTGCGCTCCCGCATCTACGACGCCGAGCAGCAGCGCATCAACGCGACCCGCGCAGCCGACCGCCGCGAGAAGGTCGGCTCCGGCGACCGTTCCGAGCGCATCCGTACCTACAATTTCCCGCAAGGCCGCGTCACCGACCACCGCATCAACCTGACGCTCTACAAGCTGCCGCAGGTGATCGCGGGCGAAGCGCTCGGCGAACTGGTCGATGCGCTGACCACGGAGCATCAGGCGGCCCAGCTCGCCGCCCAGGGCGCGGCGGCGTGAGCGAGCGCGAATCCATCGCCGGACAAACCGTCGAAGCGGCACGGCGCACCCTCACCGCGCGCTTCAGGTCCGGCGGCATCGAGTCCGCCCAACTCGACGCGAGAGCGCTGGTCGGCGCCGTGCTCGGCCTCGACCTCACCGGCCTGATCACAGCGGCGAGCCGGCGGCTCGCCTCGGACCAATCGATTCGCCTGGAGGGTTTCGCGCGCCGCCGTCTCGGCGGCGAGCCGGTCGCACGCATCCTCGGAGCCAGGGAGTTCTGGGGACTGCCGCTCAAGCTGTCGGCCGCCACCCTGGTGCCGAGGCCCGACACCGAAACCGTGGTCGAACTGGCGCTGGAAATGCTGGGCGTCTCCCCTGCGCCCGGTCGCCGGCTGCGCATCGCCGACATCGGCACCGGCTCCGGCGCGATTGTGCTGGCGCTGCTGTCGGAGCTGCCCGGCGCAGTCGGGCTCGGCACCGACATCAGCTTGCCGGCGCTCGAGACCGCGCGCAGCAACGCCGTCCAGCTCGGACTGGCCGATCGCGCAACCTTCGTCGCCTGCGACTATGCGGCGGCACTGTCAGGCCCGTTCGATCTTGTTGTCTCGAACCCACCCTACATTCGCTCGGCCGACATCGCCGGTCTCGCCGCCGAGGTCCGGAATTTCGACCCGCCTGGCGCGCTCGACGGCGGCTTCGATGGACTTGACGCCTATCGCGCGCTGATTCCGCAGGCGGCGCGGCTGCTGTCGCCGCAAGGCATCCTTGCCGTGGAAGTCGGACAGGGCCAGCACGATGACGTCCGGGCCTTGATGAAGGCGGCGGGGCTGGCGCCGGAGGGGGCCGCCAAACCCGATCTGGCGGGCATCCTGCGGGCCGTCGCCGGCCGCAAAAAGCCGTCATAAAGCCTGATTGGCATGCAAAAAAACCACTTGGAATATTCTGCGTTAGCGACTACGTTCCGGCCACAGCGTCGGTCCAGGGTTGCTGGCCCCTTAGATGCCCTCAGGGGATATCACGGGTGGAGGCCAGAGTTCTCAAAGCGAGAGCCCGCCCCGAGTGAAAGGTTCCAAAACGCAGGTCCAATCGAGCGCGATGGCTGAAAGAGCTGCGCTGCTTCCGACCGCAAAGCGAACGAAAGCCTGATATTGCGCCTTGAGAATCACGCGAGAAAGCTGTGCTTGTTTTTGGCAGGCGGACTGATTTGATGCAGCCAGCGGCGTAGGCTGGGCTGGTGGGGAACGCGTCTTTGTTGACTGCGACGTACGGCAAAATCTGTGTGGACTTCAACTGCGCTGCTGTTCGGTGCGCATGACGCGGGCCGGGCCTGCGCCGTGACGGTCACATCGGCAATCCATAGCTTGGCAATCCAAGGCTGGGCAATTCAAGGCCAAGTGCTTCAAGGCTAAATGCTTCAAGGCTAAGTGCTTCAAGGCTAAGTGCTTCAAGGCTAAGTGCTTCAAGGCTGGTAACTTCTTCAAGGCTGGTAACTTCAGGGCTGGAATTAAAGGCGAGACATGAGAAACGGTCAGAACAACAACAAGCGGATGCGTAACCGGAACAGCAGCAACAACAATCGAAACGACAGCAACCGGCGCGGCCAGAATCCGATGACGCGGGTGTTCGAATCCAACGGGCCGGACATCAAGATCCGTGGCACCGCATCCCATGTCGCGGAAAAATACGTGCAGCTGGCGCGCGACGCGCGCTCTTCCGGCGATCCGGTGGCCGCCGAGAACTACTATCAGCACGCCGAGCATTATTTCCGGCTGATCGCCGCCGCCCAGGAGCAGTTCCGGCAGAATCAGCCGCAGCCGCGCACCGAAAACGAGATGGCGCCGGAGGACGGCGACGACGAGAGCGAGAGCTTCTCGAATTTCGGGCAGGAGCCCGGCTTCGTGCCGGCGCAGCCGCAGCCCTTCGTGCCGCGCGACAATCCGCCTCCGCGCGACCAGCATCAGCCCCGCGAACACCATGCCCATCGCGAGCACCGCCCGCAGCCGCAGTTCCAGCCCCCGCAGCCGCAGCCGGTGATTGCCGACAGCGTCAGCGTCGATCGCCTGCCATCGTTCATCACCGGACCACAGCCGCAAATCAGCAACGCGCCGGCTGCCTTCGAAGGCGGCGAGCGCTTCCCGCGCCGGCGCCGCCGGCCCCACGGCCCGCGCCCCGAAGGCGCCGCAGCACCGGCCGCCCCCAGCGAGGATTTCAATCCGGGGAATGAGTGAGTAATCGTCTCTTCCCGTCGCAGGGTTGAGAAAAAATCTCCACGAACCAAGTGTCGACTTTACCGCCGCAGCGGCGAATCGTCCCGCCGCACTGACGACGACGGCACCAGCACCGGCTCCAGCGCCGGGATCAGCCGCGTGCGCTCGCGGTGCGCCGGGATCGCGCGATAGACCTGCTTTGTCGCTTCCACGATATGAACGCCGGCGAACGGCAGCGACAGCGTGGCGCCGACGCGCTCCCACGCCATCGCGGAGCGCAGGAACCAACCGCCCGCCACCGGCGGCATGAACAGCGCCTCACCCCAGGAGGCCGGCGTGAACCAGGTCTGCCGCAGCAACTGGGTGATCTGCGAGCGCGAATACGGCCGGCCGTGACCGAACGGGGTATTGTCGGTGCGGGCCCACACCCCGCGCCGGTTCGGAACAACCGCCATCAACCGGCCGGAGGGCGCCAGCACCCGCCATACCTCGCGCAACAGCCCTTCGGGATCGTCGGACATTTCCAGCGCATGGACCAGCAGGATGCGGTCGACGGCGGCATCCGGCAGCGGCAGCGAGAACTCGTCGACCAGGGTCGCCAGTGTCGGCCGCGCGGTCGGCCATTTCAGCACGCCCTGCGCCGCCGGCATGAAGGCGATGCAGCGCTCCGAGTCCTCGCGGAACAGTCCGAGATAGGGCGTGGGATAGCCGAGGCCGAGCACGCGCTGACCCTGCGCGTTCGGCCAGCGCGCCTGAACGCCCCGATTGATCAGCCGCCGCGCCACGATGCCGAGGCGCTGCGAATAGAAATTGCGGAGATCGATGACGTCGATGGTCATGACCCCAATCTAACACGCCGCCGGCCTGCCCGGCGCGCAGAATATGGCATTGCCTGCCAGGCGTTAACGCCATATTTCATTGTCGATGCGGTGGTGCCGGCCGTCATCGGGAGCGTGTTCCGCAAGAATGGGTACCGGTCTTGCGATCAAAAGAAATGTATCACGGAGATATCATGGCCGCCGAAATTCGCCTGTTCACCTGCCTCACCGATAATTTCGGCTATCTGATTCACGATCCCGCGACCAAGGCCACCGCCTCGATCGACGCGCCGGAGGCTGCTCCGGTCATCAAGGCGCTGGAGCGCGAGGGCTGGACGCTGACCGATATCCTGATCACCCACCATCACGGCGACCACGTCGGCGGCGTCGCCGAGCTCAAGCAGAAATATGGATGCGGCGTGGTCGGTCCGCACGACAAATCCGCGAAGATAGCCGATGTCGACCTGCGGGCCGGCCAGGGCGACGTGGTGAAAGTGGGAGGCCTGCTGGCAAGGGTGCTGGAAACTCCGGGCCATACGCTCGATCACATCAGCTACGTGTTCGACGGCGAGAAGGCGCTGTTCGCCGCGGACACGCTGTTTTCGATCGGCTGCGGGCGGGTGTTCGAAGGCAACTACCCGATGATGTGGAACTCGCTGTTGAAGCTGCGCGCGCTACCCGACGATTTCAAACTCTATTGCGGCCATGAGTATACCGCAGCCAACGTCAAGTTCGCGCTGTCAGTCGAGCCCGACAATGCCGACCTGAGGACGCGCGCCGAGCAGGTGACGCGGCTGCGGGCGGAGAACAAGCCGACGATTCCCACACTGCTGGGCGAAGAGAAGAAGGCAAATGTGTTCCTGCGCGCCGACGAGCCGTCGGTCGCGGCCAGCCTGCGGATGAAGGGCGCCGATGCGGCCGCCGTGTTCGGCGAGTTGCGCGAGCGCAAGAACAAGTCCTGATGGCCGCGCTGCCTTCCGACGCCGGATTAGCCTCGCCTCCGAAACATATCCCTCGCCGCGATCAGGCCGCCGCCGGCGATCAGGACGGCGGCGATGGCGATGTTCGCGCTCGGCCTGGCAAAGCCCGCCAGAATCAGAAACGCGGTCGAGAGCAGCGGCGTCGCGTAGGACGCAGCACCCAGCACGCGAATGTCGCCGCGCTTCATCCCGACGTCCCAGGCAAAGAATGCAGCGCCCACCGGGCCGACGCCGAGCGCCGCGATCGCGAGCCACTGCGCCGCGGTGTCGGGCCAGACCGTGGTTTCGACCAGCCCGTGCACCAGGGCGGCGAGCACCGCCGTCGCCAGGCAAAAGCCGGCGACCGCGTCGGTCGGCACCGCCTTGAGCTTGCGCGACATCACCGAATAGGCCGCCCACACGAAGGCCGCGACGAACGCGGCGAGCAGGCCGGGCACCTGGCCCGCTTCAAAGCCGCTGGCGCCGCTGCCGACGAACAACAGCACCGTGCCGGCCAAACCGAGCAACGCGCCGACGATGTGGTGCGGCAACAGCCGCTCGCCGGGCAGCAGCGACGAGAACAGCACGATGAGGAGCGGCCAGAGATAATTCAGCAGGCCCGCTTCGGCGGGCGGCGCGAAGCGCAGCGCAAGGAAATACAGCGCGTGATATCCGAACAGGCCGCCGACCCCGACGATCCAGGCGGCCGCGGGCTGCTTCAGGGCGCCGAACGCCGCGGGGCGAAACATGAAGCTTGCGAACGCGACCGCGGCCCCGATCGCGAACGTCATCGCCGCGAGTTGGAACGCCGGAACCTTGCCGGTCGCGACCGTCAGCACCGACAGCAGCGACCACATCAGGATCGCGGTCAGCCCGATCAGGGTGGCGGTGGGCGGGGTCATGAGATTCGTCATTGCGAGCGCAGCGAAGCAATCCAACTGTCAGGGGCAAGAACCGGATTGCGTCGTCGCACGTGCTCCCTGGCGCAAACGCTTGCCGTTTGTCGCAGGCAATGACGAAATACAATCACACCATGTACTGCCCGCCGTTGATCGACAGCGTCGAGCCGGTGATGGCGCCGGCCTCGTCCGCGGCGAGGAACACCACGGCGCGGGCGATTTCCTCGGGTTCGCCGAGGCGATTGACCGGGATCAGCGGCAGGATGCTCTTCTCCAGCACGTCCTTCGGCACCGCCTGCACCATTTCGGTGTTGATGTAGCCCGGGCAGATCGCGTTCACGGTGATCCCAGCCTTGGCGTTCTCCAGCGCCAGCGCCTTGGTGAAGCCGATGTCGCCGGCCTTGGCGGCGGAATAATTGACCTGGCCGAACTGGCCCTTCTGGCCGTTGATCGAGGAGATGTTGATGACGCGGCCGAACTTGCGCGAACGCATGCCCTCGATCACCGGACGGGTCATGTTGAACAGCGAACCGAGATTGGTGTTGATGACCGCATTCCACTGATCGAGCGTCATCTTGTGGAACGCACCATCCTTGGTGATGCCGGCGTTGTTGATGAGCACATCGATCGGGCCGAGATCGGCCTCCACCTGCTTGACGCCCGCAGCGCAGGCGTCGAACGAACTGACATCCCATTTATAGACGGGGATGCCGGTCTCGGCCTTGAATTTTTCCGCTGCCGCGTCGTTGCCGGCATAACTGGCGGCGACCTTGTATCCGGCGGCCTTCAGCGCCTTGCTGATCGCAGCGCCGATTCCGCGCGTACCCCCCGTCACCAATGCAACCCGTGCCATGTCGAATCCTTCCCTAGGTGTTCTTCAATTTTCTATAGCTTCGAATTATGCGGGCCGTTTGACGAACATCAAGAACAAAACGCCCGGCACGAGGCCGGGCGTTTGCCGTCAACTCGATGATGTGCGGTTGCGATACGAGCTTCCCCTCATTCAGCACATCCGCTGCCGCGTCCGTTTAGTCGCGTGCAATGCACATCGCGATGCCCATGCCGCCGCCGATACACAGCGTGGCGAGACCCTTCTTGGCGTCGCGCTTCTGCATTTCGTGCAACAACGTCACCAGCACCCGGGCGCCGGAAGCGCCGACCGGATGGCCGATCGCGATGGCACCGCCGTTGACGTTGACCTTGGAGGTATCCCAGCCGAGGTCCTTGTTGACCGCGCAGGCCTGCGCCGCAAAGGCTTCGTTGGCCTCGATCAGATCGAGGTCGGCGATGTTCCAGCCGGCTTTCTTCAGCGCGGCGCGCGATGCCGGGATCGGTCCGGTGCCCATGATCTTGGGATCGACACCGGCCTGGCCCCACGACACGATGCGGCCGAGCACTTTTCGGCCTTCCTTGGCCGCCTGCTTGGCGGTCATCAGCACCACGGCGGCGGCGCCGTCATTGATGCCGGACGCGCTGCCGGCGGTCACCGTGCCGTCCTTCTCGAACGCCGGCTTCAACTTGGCCATCGCATCGATCGTGGCGCCGTGGCGCGGATATTCGTCGTCGCTGACGATGATGTCGCCCTTGCGGGACTTGATGGTGACCGGAACGATCTCATCCTTGAACTTGCCGGCCTTCTGCGCGGCCTCGGCCTTGTTCTGCGAGGCGACGGCGAACTCGTCCTGCTGGTTGCGGGTGATCTGGTACTGCCGGGCGACGTTCTCGGCGGTGTTGCCCATGTGGTAGCCGTTGAAGGCGTCCCACAGCCCATCCTTGATCATGGTGTCAATGAACTCGATCGGACCCATCTTGGTGCCGCCGCGCAGATATTGCGCGTGCGGAGCCATGCTCATGGACTCCTGGCCGCCGGCGACGACGATTTCGGAATCGCCGTTGAGCAGCGCCTGATACCCCAGCGCGACGGTGCGCAGGCCGGAGCCGCAGAGCTGGTTGACGCCCCAGGCCGGGCTTTCCACCGGAATGCCGGCGGCGATCGAGGCCTGGCGGGCCGGGTTCTGGCCCTGCGCCGCGGTCAGGATCTGGCCCATGATCACCTCGGAGACACGGCCCGGCTCGATGCCCGCGCGTTCCAGCGCGGCCCTGATGGCGATGGCGCCGAGATCGTGGGCCGGCATGGTGGCGAAGGCACCGTTGAAACTTCCGACCGGGGTGCGGGCGGCGCTGACGATGACGACATCGTCTGACATGGACATCTCCTGGGGTTGAGCTTTCGGGGCTTGACGGCTGGGTTGGCGGACGCCGGATTGGCGGACGCCAGATTGGCGGACCAGTCTGTTACCTCATCCTGTTAACGGAGTTGAGGCATGTCAATCGGCCGGCGCGCAAAATCACGCCGCGATGCATTCAAAATGACACCGCGGCAGTTTCCAAAGCAGTGTCCATGCCTTGACAGTGCCCTGGAATTAACCGTGCCGCACAAAACGGTAGCCGAAGCCAGTTGAAAATGCTTACCTTTGTTGCGTTGCGTTGCTCGTCAACCCTTCGGCGATGCCGTCGGGTTCCCTTCTCCTCGGGTGCATTGTGTGAGCCATGGCGAAATCAGACCAACCCACCACGATCAAGAAATACGCCAACCGGCGGCTCTATAATACCGGCACCAGCACCTATGTGACGCTCGAGGATCTCGCGACGATGGTGAAGGAGGGCGAGGATTTCCTCGTCTACGACGCCAAGACCGGCGACGACATTACCCGCTCGGTGCTGGCGCAGATCATTTTCGAACAGGAGAACAAGGCCGGCCAGAACCTGCTGCCGACCACCTTCCTGCGCCAGCTGATCCGGTTCTACGGCGACAGCATGCAGATGGTGGTGCCGAAATATCTCGAACAGTCGATCGATACGCTGACCCGCGAGCAGGAAAAGTTTCGCAAGCAGCTGACCAACACTTTTTCCGGGACCCCATTCGCGCCGCTGGAAGAGCACGTCCGCCGCAACATGGAATTGTTTCAGCAGACCTTCGCGATGTTCAAGCCGTTCGTGCCGCCGCGCCCAGGAAGCCCTGCCGCCGCCGAGCCCGAGAAGTTGCCGGAGCCGGCCGCGGAGGGGGCCAACATCGACGACCTGCGCCGCCAGATGAAGGACATGCAGGACCGGCTGGATCGCATGTCGAAAGAACCGAAGAAGGAAGAGTAGTTTTTCCTCGCCGTCCCGAACACCGGGACAACGCTGGCGATCACCCCGCCGCCGGCAACACGGTCTCGCTCGACCGGTCCCAGGGCCGCTGCGACGACGCCAGTCCGATCAGCCGCCCCTGAATGTAATCGCAGCCCCATTCCCGCAGCATGACCGCGGATTCCTCGTCCTGGACCCATTCCGCGACGGTCTTGATTTCCAGCCGGCGCGCCAGATCGATCAGGGTCTGCACGAAGGCGCGATCGTCGGCCGAGCGGGCGATGTTCTGCACGAACGCGCCGTCGATTTTCACGATATCGACGCCGAGCTTGCGCAGATTCCGGAATGAGGTGTAGCCGGCGCCGAAATCGTCGATCGCGATCTGGCTGCCGAAGTTCTTCAGGCGCGTGACGAAGCCGCGAACGTCGTCGATGTCCTGGATCGCCACGGTTTCGGTGATCTCCACGATCAGCCGCTCGGCGACGCCGGGATGGGCGCGCATCAGCGATTCGATTCCGGCCCACCAGTCCGGGTCCATCGTGGTGTCGGGCGAGATGTTGAGGCTGAGCCGGACGTTCGGCGATGCCGCCAGTTCAGCGACCACCAGTTCGAGCACGCGGTGATCGACCAGCCGGATCAGGCCGAGCTTTTCCGCGACCGGCACGATATCCGGCGCCAGCAGAACCTGCCCGTCGTCCTGCTCCATGCGAACCAGGCATTCGAAGAAGGCGGCATCCCGCGAGCGCGCCTCGACCACCGGCTCGAACGCCATCACGATCCGGCGCTCGTTGAGCGCGGTGACGATCTCGTCGGTGACGCGGATGTTGACGCGGCGCTGGGCGTCGCGCTCGACGTTTGGGCGCCATACCGAAAACGACCCGGCGCGGCGGCGCTTGGCCATATCGAGTGTTTCATGGGCGCGGTTGATCGCCTCGTCGGCGTGGCGGGCGTAGCGCGGCACGGTGACTGCACCGATGGACGCGGTCACCGAGACCGGTCCCGACCTGGTCGGCACGACCTCGTCGCGAATGCCCGCCAGGAACCGCTCAGCGGCGACATTCATGTCGTCTACGGTGCAGTTCTTCAGGATCAGCCCGAACTTGTTGCCGGAGAACCGGCCGAGCACGTCACCGCCGCGCAGCCGCGCGCGAATGCGTTTGCCGATTTCCGAAATCACCGCGTCGGCGACATCGAAGCCGAAGGCGTCGTTGATGCGCGCCAGATGGTCGATGCCGATCAGCATGAAGGCGCAGGAGGTGCGGAAGCGCGAGGCTTCCTCGATCGCCTCGGCGAGCGATCCGACCAGATGGGTGCGGTTGAGTTCGCCGGTCAGCGGGTCGTTCCGCGACAGTTTCAGAAGCTGCTCGTCGCGGGCGTGGCGTTCGTTGTTGACGCGGACGATGCCATGGGCGCGCGCCGGCCGGCCGTCGGCGCCGGCGAACCAGCAGCCGGTTTCCTCGATCCACAGCACAGGCGCCGAGGTGCTTGTCCGCACGCCATACTCGATCCGGTACGGCACGCCGTCGCCGCGGCGCGCCGACGACGCATGGCCGAGGGCATCCGAGCGGACCGAGCGCGCCGGCTCAATCAGCTTCGAGAACGCGGCGCCGCTGGCCAGGGACTGCGCTGGAATATCCGGAAAGACCCGGCTCAGTTGATCGCTCCAGACCATCGCGTCGGTGGCGATATCCCACACGAAAGCGGCCTGGCCGATCGAAGCGAGGATGGTCGAAGCTTCTGGAAGAGCGGATGTCACAATCGCCTCGTTTCGGGACACTGCCGGGTGATTCTCCGCCACCAGGATAGTGGCTCTTTGCTCCCGACCAGCGCGGATTCCTTAGAATAGGCGCAAATCATTAAGGGAGCGAAAGGGGATTTGCCTGCGGCCGGCGGCAGCCCCCGGCCGTGAAGGGGGGCCGCGCCAAGTGCATCAACAATCTGGAAACCACGTTGCGCGGTCGCCGGGAACAAAGCCACGAGAACCGGCATGAGCCTTGCGAAAGAGAATCGGAAAAAGGGCGTCACGTCCCGAAATGTGACATTCAGCCGGGTTTCGATTTGCAATGTCAGGCAGCAGCCGACCAGAGCAGGCAGTGGATGACGGGGGCGTTGCGGACGCCAGGCCGGCCTGCGTTGCGCTGGTGCCGATGGCGCAGCCGACGGAATGGACGAGGACCGCCGGCCAGCCGCCGTCGCGGCCCGCCTCCACCTTTGTCGTCCAGTTGCTCGCAACCGTCGAGCACGCCCCCCAGACCCGCGGCCTGCGGCGGGCCGCGGCTGCCGACGCGCAGACCGCTTACGTCGCGAACCGGGTGCAGCCCCGCGTCGCAGGGATCCGGACCCGGCACATCATCTGACCCGCGCGTTGGACTAGCGCGTGCTATCCGGCGAAGGACGCGAACCATCGCCCGGCTGCAGCCCCGGGGACGGGACCTCCGGCGATGGCGCCATCGGCGTGACGTCGGGATGCACGATTTTCGGTTCCACGCGATCCGGCTGGACAGCTTCGGCGGGAGGCGCCGCCACGGAAGGAGCTGGTACGGAAGGGGCCGGTGCTGAAGGCGCCGGCACGGCCACCGGTTCCAACGGAGATTCGGGCACGGCCGTCTCGGCTTTCGCCGTATCCCGCCGCGACGCCGCAGGAACTGCCGCCACCTGCGCTCGGCGCCGCGTACGCAGCGCGATGCCCGACAGGAAATCCACCAGCGCCAGCATCGTCAGCAGGAAAAAGGTCGAGGTGCCGAATTTCGGCCACAGCATGAACTCGGCAGCCGCGGCGCCGAACACGATCAGCGACAGCAGGTGATCCGTGAGATACTTCGCGCCGGGCCGCGCGCCCTTGATGACCTCGGACAGCAACAGCAAGATGCTGAGCGCCAGCAGCATATCGCTGAGTGTCACCGGCCATTCGGCGCCGGACAGCAGTGTCAGCCTGACGATGGGATCGGCGAAGGAAACGCCGGGCATCAGGAAGACGATGATGTTGTAGATAGCCAGCGGAATCAGGAGAAGCGGAAAACCGATCATCGACGGCGAGGCCTTCTTTTCAGGCAAGAGAAGTAAGGTCTGTTCAGGCGGACCGCCCGGTCCGCCCGCCGGGAAACCATCTTATCTCACGCTTTGGCCGAATTCAGGCGCGCATGGCCGATCGACCCGCCACCTGCTCCGCCCGGTCAGGATTCCTTCTTGGCCTTCAGAACCTGGCGGCCCTTGTACATGCCGGTCTTCAGATCGAGGTGGTGCGGACGGCGCAATTCGCCGGAATCCTTGTCCTCGGCATAGGTCGGCTTCTTGAGCGCGTCCGCCGAACGGCGCATGCCACGCCGCGAGGGCGATGTTTTTCTACGGGGAACGGCCATGTCGGTATCCTCTAGGGGTGTCGTCGGAGGCATTCGTCCGCAACGGACGCCCGGCGCCGTTAAGAGCGCGAGCTGAAATGCCGATAAGGCCGCGCTTATAGAGGATGGGGTGTTGCAAAGCTAGGTTCAAAATGCGCCCAAACGGCTCAGAAAGCGCGATTTTCCCGCCAGCATCGCTGCAATCCCTGAGCCTGCGCCCGGGCCATGTAGGTTCCGGCCAGACGGCGCACCCCGGGGCCGGGATTACGGGCGCTGCGCCTGATCGGATTGGGCAGGATTGCCGCCAGAAGCGCGGCCTCCCGTGGCGACAGGGTGGAGGCCGATCGGCCGAAGGCGTAAGTGGCGCCCGCCTCGACCCCGAACTGGCCGGACGGGCCCCATTCGGCGATGTTGAGGTAAATCTCCAGGATCCGCTGCTTCGGCAGCACCAGATCGATCCAGATCGCCAGCGGTATCTCCAGCCCCTTGCGCACCACGCTGCGGCCCGGCCACAGAAACAGGTTTTTCGCCACCTGCTGGGTGATGGTCGAGCCGCCGCGCGCCACCTCGCCGTCCTCGGCGTCGTCGATCACTTCCCGCAGCGCGTCCCAGTCAATGCCATGGTGGCTGCAGAATTTGGCGTCTTCGGAGGCCACCACCGAGCGCGGCAGCGCCGGCGAAACGGCGCTGAAATCGATCCATTGCCGCGATACCGGCGCGCCGGTCAGCCAGCGCCAGGCCATCAGCGTCGAGACCGGATGGCCGGCGCGATAGAACGGCGCCAGCAGGTACGGCAGCAACAGCACGGCCAGCACGATCAGCAGCAGGTTTCGGGCAGTGCGCAAAATTCTGGAGTTCCGGTTGAAGACGGCGGGCAGTTGTCGGCGAACGGACCGGCACTGACGATATGTCCCTGAAAGCCTCGCTTTTTCCAGCCCTTTTAAGGTCCGGCGAGCGCTGCACCCGGAATTGACGAAGCCGGTGCCATCAACGATTGTCCGGCCCGAACCGATCTGGAGCTGTTTTTGATGACGACCGGCACTGCACCAACAGACTTTGCAAGACGACTGGACCAGACCGCGGAGGAAACCGAGGCGCTGCTGGGCAAGCTCCTGTCCGAAGCGCCGTTGCCCGACGAAATCGCACGGCCGAAGCGGCTGATGGACGCCATGCGCTATTCCAGCCTCGGCGGCGGAAAGCGCTTGCGGCCGTTCCTGGTGGTCGAGAGTTCCGCCGTGTTCGGCGTGCCGCGGGAGTCCGCGCTGCTGGCGGGCGCCGCGCTCGAATGCATCCACTGCTACTCGCTGATTCATGACGATTTGCCCGCGATGGACAACAGCGACCTGCGCCGCGGCCGGCCCACGCTGCACAAGCAGACCGACGAGGCCACCGCGATCCTGGCCGGCGACGGGCTGCTGACGCTGGCCTTCGACATCATTACCCGCGACGAGATTCACAGCGACGCGGCGGTACGGCTGAAGCTGGCGCGCGCGCTGGCCCGCGCCTCGGGAATCGGCGGCATGGTCGGCGGCCAGATGCTCGACCTCGCCGGCGAAGGCCGGTTCGGCGACCGCGAGCCGGTCGACGTGGCTCGGCTGCAGCAGATGAAGACCGGCGCGCTGTTGCGCTATGGCTGCATCGCCGGCGCCCTCCTCGGCCAGTCCTCGCCGGCTCAGCATCAGGCACTCGACGATTACGGCCACGCGCTCGGGGAAGCTTTCCAGATCGCCGACGATCTGCTCGACGTCGAGGGCGATGCTGCCGCGCTCGGCAAGCAGACCGGACAGGACGCGGCGCTGGGCAAGACCACCTTCGTCACGCAGCTTGGGATAGAGGGCGCCAAGCAGCGCGTGCGAGACCTCCTGGCCAGGGCTGACTCCGCGCTCTCGATCTTCGGCACCCAAGGCGACGTGCTGCGCGCCGCGGCGCGGTTCGTCGCGGACCGCAAGAACTGACGGGCCGACCCGGTGAGGTTGTTGCCCGACTAGCGAAGATGCCGGCACCGGTCCGCGCGGTGTGCGCGTGGCCGCGCGCTTTCGCGGTGTGTTCGATAACATGCAGCAGTGGTCAGGGGCACACCCCCGACATGATGGCGCTCTGGGTGTAGCAACCTCTTTCACGTTCTACGCCGGTAAGCGGCTGGCCTTTGGATCCCATCCCTGCACCCGCGCGTATCGGAGACCGCCCGGTAACTGCTTGCGGTGCCTGCAGAGCTTGCCTTGCTTCCGGAACCTGCCTCGGTTCCGGTCGGTCGCGCCTGGCCACCGGCTTCTTCTCGCGGCGCTTCTCGCACTCATTGTCGTCATTGACGAACGAGCCGGCGCCGCAGCTGATTTGCACGCATCGCTCGCCCTCGGCCCTGAAGCCGTGTTCGCAGACCAGCGGACACACCCGCGACGTCTTGGCCTTGATCGTGTCAAGCGCGTCGATCGAGGCGAGCTTGGTGTCGAACCTGGTGTTGGCATAGCGGTTGAACAGCGTCAGCGAGCGCTGCGACGCCGTGTTCCAGTAGCCGTCGGCATCCGCGCGGAGACAGCCGACGCGGCGCAGTTCGGTCTGCAGCGATTTGTTGACATCGGCTTGCGGGGCGCCCGCGCTGAGCACGGCGAGATTGGGCGTCTCAGGCTTGGCGGTGGCCGGCGCAACGGCAGCCACCTTGCTGTCGGCGGCGGCCTTTTCCGCCTCTGCCCGCTTCTGTTCGGCGGCCGCCGCCTGATCCTGCGCCACCTGTTTGGCCTTCTCGGCCACGACACGCGCCTGTTCGGCCGACTTGGCGTCGGCGTCGGCCTTGGACAGTGCCGCTTTCTGCGCGCCCTCGGCGGCCAGCCGCGCCCGCTCCTGTTCGGCGATCCGCGCCTTTTCGGTGGCGGCGATCCGGGCCTCCTCCGCGGCAAATTTGGCCAGCTGGATCTTGGCAAGGCTGGCGTAGAAGCCGTCAGGGTACTGCGCGAGGAAGGCGTTCATGGCGTCTTTGTTGCCGATCTGCAGCGCCAGTTCGTAGTCCCGGCGGGCTTCAGCCTGGGGATTGGCGGGCGCAGTCGGCACAGCGACCGCCCTGGCCGGCACCAGCGGCAGGTCCTCGCCGCCAAGCGAGCCATAGACGAACGGCTCCTGCCGGTTGCCGGTGATCTTCAGCACGTCGTCGCGAACGAATCCAAAGGCACGACGCACGTCGAGCCCCGGCGTCGTCAGATGCTTTGCCAGCGCCGTCGTGAACGGGCTGTTCTTGCCGTCGCCATCCGCCGCCGTCGAGCCGGCCTTGGCCGAATAGGCAATCAGCATGTTCGGGCTGGTCGGCTCGATCTTGGCCAGACCCTGGCCGATCGCGCGCGTCGCGACGGTCCGTTTCATGCTCTTGGAAAACGGATTGTCCCGGCAGGCGTCCAGAATCACTAACCGCAACCGCTTGGCGGGTTCGATCGCGACCAGCACGCGGTCGAGCGAAAGCGCCTCGTCATAGACGTCGGTGTCGCGTTCCAGCCTGGCATCCACCGGGATCAGATAATTGGTGCCATCCACCTCGATACCGTGCCCGGCGTAATAGACCACGGCGATGTCGGCGTCGCGGGAACGGTCGGCAAAGTCGCGCAGCGCGCGGCGGGTCTCGGCGGCCGGCAAATCGCGGCGGGAATCGACCACATCGAAGCCGGCGGCCTTGAGCGTCGCCGCGACGGTTGCGCCGTCATTGACCGGGTTCGGCAGCGGCGCCACGTTCTGATAGGCCCCGTTGCCGAGCACGAGCGCCACGCGCTTTTCGGCCCATGCCGGCTGGCACACCAGCAAAAGCGCTGCGGCGAGAAGAAACCGGTGCAGTTTGAGTGATCCAGCGGATTTCATCATGACACTTCTCGCAACGGTAGCGGACATTAGCACTGGTGCATGCCTATCAGGGGCCCGCGGCGCGGCCTGTGAGCCACATCACGTCCGTATCCCGGCCTGATCGCGGCGTGACCGTCGCCAGGAACCGGAAGCGCCTGGTCATTAGTACCGCCAGCCCCCCATCGGTTCGCGCTGATCGATCACGTTTTGCGCCACGGGGACGGACAACTGCCTTGCAATCCCCCACTTTGCGCCGGTTCTTGGCATGGTTCTTGGCATATTGTGTTGCGCTAACCTGCCCTGCGCTCGACATGTACCCACCGGCTGCTGACGCCAACGGGGTCGCCGCTGGCCTTCACCTCGCCCTTGTATTGTTCGATCTCCTCGTCATTCACGCCTGCATCGCTCATGGCGTAGCTCACCCGGCGCAGGATCGGCCAAAGTTGATCGCCCAAATCGGCCAACTCAACCTTGATGTGCGGATACTTGGCCTGTCCGGCGGCTGGCCTGGTGAACATCGCCTCGAACAGATCCCTGCAGCGCTGCAGCCCGTCGCTGGTCAATGCCACCGATTTCGACTCGCTCCCCGGGTCGTCGATCATTCCCTTTTGGTGCAACCGGCCCAATGTATCCGAATCGAAGCTCTTCCCGGCCCGGCCTTGATCGTGAAGGGTCAGATGGAGCAAGGCCAAAACCGCATCATCGATTCGGTCCGTGTCGATCGTCATCAAGATTTCTCCCGTAAACCAGCGGTTCCGCAGTCTTTGCCCGGAACGTCGACGTCCTGCCACGTCCGGAAGGCGGTTCAAACTGCAGGACAGATTGGCAAAACGCAATCCGCCGCCGCAACAGGCATCTCCGGCGGCAGTACCTGCATTCGATTTTCCCGATACATCGCAGGTGCTGCGTCGCGCATGATCCAAGTCCTCCGTAGCGTAATCCATCCATTCGTGGCTTAATTCACTCCAGCCGATCCTCTCGATGGAGCCCCAACGTGAACCATGACCGTTCCACCGTCGAAGCCGTCATCCAGCATTATTTCGACGGGCTTTACGAAGGCAGCGCCGAGAAACTGGGCGCGATCTTTCACCCTTCCGCCGATCTGCGCTGGCTGGAAAAGGGCGCGCTGCAGGTTCTCACCGTGCCGGACTGGCTCGATCGCGTCGCCAAGCGGCCATCCGCCAAGTCGGAAGGCAAGCCGCGCGAGGATTTTGTCGTGACGATCGACCGTTCCGACGACTCCACCGCCTTCATCAAGGTCCGCTGTCAGTTGCCGCCGCGCTATTTCACCGACTATCTCGTGGCGATGAAACTGGCCGACGGCTGGCAGATCGTCTCCAAGTCCTACCGCTACGACCTGCGCGAATGAGGGGCCCTTGACTCGGCCGCATTGATCTCGCGCGCCGTGCAGGCAAATTGAGCGGCCGGGGGGTTCGCGGCGGTGGAAACCAAATTCCAGATCTTTCTGATCCTGCTCGCGGTGCTGGCGGGCACCGCGTTGCTGGCGCGGCGAATGAATGTCGCGCCGGCCATCCTGCTGATGCTGGCCGGCATCGCGCTGGCCTTCGTGCCGGGCATGCCGACCCTGGAATTGCCTCCGGAACTGGTGCTGCTGGTGGTATTGCCGCCGCTGATCTACTCGGCCAGCGTCGCCATGAGCTGGCGCGAGTTCAGATCCAATCTGCGCCCCATCATCCTGCTCTCGGTCGGCTGCGTCATCTTCACCGCCTGCGCGGTCGCGACCGCGACGCACTATCTGATCGGGCTGCCGTGGAGCGTCGGCTTCCTGCTCGGCGCCATCGTCGCGCCTCCGGACGTGGTGGCGCCGCTGGCGATCGCCCGCAAGCTCGGGCTGCCGCGCCGGATCCTCGTCATCCTCGAGGGCGAGGGCCTGGCCAACGACGCCACCGCGCTGATCCTGTATCGCTTCGCGGTGGCGGCGATTTCGACCGGGATGTTCTCGCTGCCGAAAGCGACCGGTACCTTTGCCGTCATCGTCGTCGCCGAACTCCTGTTCGGGGCCGCCGTCGGCTGGCTATCCTTGCGGATGCGGTATCGCGCGCGGGATCCACAGGTCGAAATCACGCTGTCGCTGCTCACACCCTACCTCGCCTTCTGGATCCCTCACCATTTCGGCGGCTCCGGCGTGATCGCGACCGTCGCTTGCGGGCTCTACATGAGCTGGAACGGGCCCCTGCTGATCTCCTCGGCGACGCGGCTGCAGGGCATCTTCTTCTGGGACCTCGTGATCTATCTGATCGAGGGCCTGCTGTTCCTGCTGACGGGATTCCAGATGCGGCTGCTGTTCGAGAAATCGAAGGCGTTTGCGCTGGAAGACATCCTGCTGGCAACCGCGCTGGTCGCCGCGATCGTCATCATTGCCCGCTTCGCCTGGGTCTATCCCGCCACCTATCTGCCGCGGCTGTTGAGCCGGCGCCTGCGCGCGCGCGACCCGGCGCCGCCGTGGCGCGCCGTGTTCGTGGTCGCCTTTACCGGCGTCCGCGGCGCGGTCTCGCTGGCGGCGGCGCTGGCGCTGCCGCTGACGCTCCCGAATGGCGAGGGCTTTCCGTATCGCGACCTGATCCTGTTCGTTTCGTTCGGCGTCATCTTCATCACGCTGGTCGGACTGGGGCTTGGGCTGCCGCCGGTCGTCCGATGGCTCGGCGTTGCCCGCACCGGCAGCGACGAGCATGCCGCGGAGATGGAGGCGGAAGTCTCCGCGCGGCGCGAGGCGCTGGCGGCTGCGCTGGCATCCCTCGACGCCATCACCGACGACCGCGAACTGTCCGACGAGGTCGTCAAATTGTTGCGGGCGCGGCATGAGATCCGCGGCAATCAGCTGCCGAATTCACTCGGCCCCGATCGGCAGGACGTCTCGATGGCGGGCTCCGACCTGACGCGGGAACTGATCGGCGCGGAGCGCAGGTTCATCCACCTGCTGCTGCGGGACGGCAAGATCACCGACGAGATCAGGCGGCGGATCGAGCGCGACCTCGATCTGGAGGAAGCCAGCCTGGCCAATCGCGAATATCACAGGATAGCCCTGTAAGCTGCCACCCCCCTGACCGCCGCGCCGTGGTTGAAACAATCGCAGTTGTAAGATTGCTGTCACGGCCCGGCCGGCCGCCTGCATTCTCGACGGCAAACCTACTCCGCCGCCGCGGTCCGCGGCCGCCCGACAAAGCCGGTCGCATCGCCAAAACGCTCGACCATGACGGCGGGCAAATCCTTGGCCTTGCCGGTGACGCAAGCGCCCGAGCGCACGGCGTAGCGGTCCGGATGCGCCAGCTGCGCCGGCGGCGCGCCCTGCTGCAGCGCGCGGGCGGTCTCCATCACCAGTTTGCGAAAATGCATGATGCCGAGATCGGTCGGCCCGAGATGCTCGCGGGTGCGGTCGGCGATCGGGCCCTGGCTGTCCTGCACCGCGGCGTCCTGTTCGGAGACGCCCCTGATGCCGGTGTAGCTGCTGGTCTTCTGCAGCTTGCGGTCGATCAGGTAGTCGTTGGACTTGTTGCGCAGGGGCACGTAGTTCTCGTCGACCTCGGAGATGACGCCGTTGCCGCTGTCGTAGGCGTCGCGTTCGGCCTGCGTAATGGGGCGCTCCGGATTCCAGGCATAGGTGTAGATCCAGCAATTGGTGTCCGTCACCGGCACGAAACTCTGGCCAAAAATGTTCTCGCCGGGCATCGCGCTCGGTGCATAGGCATGCACCGGCATCAGGAACTGGGCGATGCGCCAATAGATATTATCGCTGCCGGTGAGCCGCCCGCCGCCGATCGTCAGCCCGGCCGCATGCGGAAGGATCTTGATCACCGGCCGAGGATCCTCGGCGATCCAGCGCATGTGATCGGTGGCGACCCGTACGAGCGGATTGACGAAATGCTTCTTGATGTCGAGGATCTCGTTTTCTTCTTTCTCGAAGCTCAGATGCGCAAAGGTGAAATGCGCGGTGTCGATCGAGCCTTCCAGCGCCTGCACCCAGTTGCAGTCCTGCCACTTCTTCGAGACATAGCGGTGCGAGGCCGGCACCAGCGCCATTTCCAGATCAGGCAATTCGGGCACGGCATCCGCGGGACCCATATAGGCCCAGATCATGTCGCCCCATTCGCGCACCGGATAGGATTTGATCCGGATCAGGTCTTTTGCATTCAGATCGGGATAGGAGGTCGGCATGTCGACGCAGCGGCCGTCGGTGTCGAATTTCCAGCCGTGATAGACGCAGCGGATGCCGCATTCCTCGTTGCGGCCGAGCCAGAGATTGGCGCCGCGGTGCGGGCAATATTGATCGATGATGCCGACCACGCCGCGCGAATCGCGGAAGGCCAATAGCTCCTCGCCCATCACCACCAGCTTCCTCGGCGCCCCGTCGGCTTCCGGCAGCTCTTCCGACAGCAGAACCGGCAGCCAGAAGCGGCGCAGCAACTCGCCCATCCCGGTGCCGGCATTGCTTTCGGTCAGGAATTTGTTGTCCTCGGCGCGGAGCATGGCGTGACCTCCGGGATGTTCTTTTGGGCGGAGCTTGGCGCAGGCAGCCTGGGGCGTCAACGCGGCACGGATCAATCCGTCTCCCCCTCACACCGGCCGCTCGCCCTTCACCGTCACCCGGGTGCCCGAACGGGTGTGCGGCCAGTAGTCCCACATCGCGCGGTGCTGGGCGCAGCGGTTGTCCCAGAACGCGATGGCGTTCTCGGTCCAGCGGAAGCGACACTGGAACAGCGGGTTTTCCGCGTGCTGATAGAGATAGGCCAGCATGGCGTCGCTCTCGTCGCGGGGGATGCCTGAAATGTGGCGGGTGAAGCCGCGGTTGACGTAGAGCGCCTTCTTGCCCGTCACCGGATGGGTGCGTACGACAGGATGCTCGGCGCTCGGATAGGCCGGCCGCTCGGCGACGCCGTAATTGGCGTAGAGCCCCCGATAGGTCGACTCCCCATCATGCCATGCGGTGAGGCCATCGAGATAAGCCTTCATCCGGTCCGACAGCGAGTCGTAGGCCGCGTACATGTTGGCGAACAGCGTGTCGCCGCCGCGCGGCGGGCATTGTTTGATGTACAGGATCGAGCCCATCGGCGGCTCGAGATCGCAGGACACGTCGGAATGCCAGCCCTCGCCGTTGGCGCGTGGGCTATCCTTGTCGGCATAGATCTTCATCAGCGCGGGGTCGTCGCCCTCATGGGGGGCCGCGGGATGAATGTGGAGCTCGCCGAACTTTCGGCCGAAGGCGAGATGCTGTTGCGGCGTGATGTGCTGGTCGCGGAAGAAGATCACGAGGTTTTCGGCAAGCGCGCGGTGGATCTCGTCCATGGTCCGGTTGGACAGCGAGCCTGCGAGATCGACGCCGGATATTTCCGCGCCGATGATCGGTGTGAGTTTTTCGACGCCGATGGTTTCGAAGGGTGCTTCTTCGCCTGAAGTGTGGCGATAGCGCGGGCCTTGTTTGCTGGACAGGGAAGACATCGGCGTTTCTCCGGCGAATTCTTGCTTGGCGGTCATCGTAAGCCTGGCAGGGCGAAGTGCAATCCAGCCTGTTTGAGCCATTGGAGAACCTCAGGATTTACCCGACTTTACCGGACTTGATCGCCATACCCTAATGTGACACACTGTGTGTGTGTAAAGAGGAGGCAGTTTTGGGAAAATATGAGCCGCTTGGGGCCTTTTTGCGCGACCAACGCAGCCAGGAAGTGCGCCTGACATTCAGCGAAATCGAGAAAATCACCGGCGCGAAATTGCCGCCGAAAGCACAGCACCATCGCGCGTGGTGGAGCAACAACGCCTCCAACAACGTCATGACGAAAGTCTGGCTGGAAGCGGGTTACGAGAGTTCGCAGGTCGACATGACCGCGCGCAAACTCGTGTTTCGCCGGGTCGCAAAAGCCCCGGATCGGGCGCCGGCGGTCGCGAAGAAGGGTGAACGTCACCCGATATTCGGGGCCATGAAAGACATCACGCGGCTTGTCCCGGGGGTCGATCTTACCGAGCCCGCCGATCCTGGGTGGGCCGACCTGGTGGACAGGAAGTACGGCCCTCAGGTGCGGTGACCGATCGATGCTGACGCTCCTGCTCGACACGCACACCGCGATTTGGCTCGTTGCGAACCAGCGGCTTGCGCGTGAGGCAGAAGAAGCGATCAACACCGTCCATGAGACGAACGGCACGCTTCTCGTTTCGCCTATCACGGCATGGGAAGTCGGCCTTCTCGCCTCGCACCAGCGAGTTGAATTGCTTGTGACGCCGCAGCGATGGTTCGCGCGCTTGCTGGCCATACCGAACGTTCGGCTCGCCGAGCTTTCGCCCGAGACCTTGATCGACTCGTCATTCCTGCCTGGCAGGCCGCCGCGCGATCCTGCCGACCGCATTCTGCTCGCCACCGCACGCGATCTCGGCGCGACGCTGGTTACGCGGGATCGACTGATTTTGAAGTATGGCGAGGATGGGCAGGTCAGCACCATCGCGTGCTGACTTACGAGAGACGCCCTACTCCGCCGCGGTCACCGGCACGTTCGCGCCCGCGCCGTAGCGCTGGTCGATATAGTCAATCACCATCGCCTTGAATTCGCCTGCGATGTTGGGGCCGCGCAGGGTGCGGAACTTCTTGCCATCGACGAACACGGGGGCTGCCGGGGTCTCGCCGGTGCCGGGCAGGGAGATGCCGATATCGGCATGCTTGGATTCGCCGGGGCCATTGACGATGCAGCCCATGATCGCGACGTTAAGGGATTCGACGCCGGGATAGCGCGTCTTCCAGCTCGGCATTTCCTCGCGGATGAAATCCTGGATCGAGCGCGCCAGTTCCTGGAACGTGGTCGAGGTGGTGCGGCCGCAGCCCGGGCACGCGGCGACCAGCGGCACGAAGGTGCGAAATCCCATGGTCTGCAGCAGTTCCTGCGCGACCTGGACTTCCAGCGTGCGATCGCCGCCGGGCTCCGGCGTCAGCGAAATCCGGATGGTGTCGCCGATGCCCTGCTGCAAGAGGATGCCGAGCGCGGCCGACGAGGCGACGATGCCCTTGGAGCCCATGCCGGCCTCGGTGAGGCCGAGATGGATCGCATAGTCGGAACGTTCGGCCAGCGTCTGATAGACCGCGATCAGGTCCTGCACCGCCGAGACTTTTGCGGACAGGATCATGCGGTTCTTCGGCAGGCCGATCTCCTCGGCGCGCGCCGCCGACAACAGCGCCGACTGCACCATGGCCTCGCGGGTCACCGCGCGAACGTCCCTGGGCTCTGCGAGCAGCGCGTTCTCGTCCATCAGTTTCGTCAGCAACTCCTGATCCAGCGAACCCCAGTTGGCGCCGATCCGCACCGTCTTGTTGTACTTCAGCGCCATCTCGACGATGTCGGTGAACTGGGTGTCGCGCTTGGCCTTGAAGCCGACATTGCCGGGATTGATGCGGTACTTGTCGAGCGCCTCGGCACAGGCGGGGTGATCAGCCAGCAATTTGTGTCCGATGTAGTGGAAGTCGCCGACCAGCGGCGTGGTGATGCCGCGCTTGCGCAAACCGTCGCGGATATGCGGCACGGCGGCGGCGGCCTCGTCGCGGTCGACCGTGATCCGCACCAGTTCCGAACCGGCGCGCGAAAGCGCCGCGACCTGCGCGATCGTGCCCTCGACATCGGCGGTGTCGGTATTGGTCATCGACTGCACCACGATCGGCGCGCCGCCGCCGACGGCGACGTTGCCGACCATGACCTGGGTGGTCTTGTGCCGGGGGCTGGGGCCGGCGATGTCGTCGTGCGGGGGTTTTTCGGGCTTGTTCATGGGGTCTCGAATATCAGGTTTTGGTGACATTCACCAAGGGGACGGTGGCAAGGCGCCGGCGTGGCGTCCAGGTCAGAACGTTTCTTGTTTGAATTCAATATCTTATTTGGGCCATGAGGCGGAAAGCAAGGCTTTGCGGCCGCGCCGGCCCTGACCGGTATATCGGCGCGGAATCCGGGGATTAAAGGGCAAGCCGCAACCGGGCGCGCCTTTTCAGCCCGTGCCCTCTCCCCTAGCATGCCCGAAGCATTTTCCGGGAGGATGGCACATGCGGGAACACGACGGGCTGATCACCTCGGCGGAGCTCGCTGGCATCCTGGAGCACCCGGATCTTCGGCTGTTCGATTGCACCACCTACCTCGAATATCAGCCGGAGGGCTCGGGCATTCCCTATATCGCGGTGTCCGGCCGGCACACCTTCGAGACGGGGCATATTCCGGGCGCGGATTTTCTCGATCTGCAGGGCGAATTCTCGGTGCCGAATATCGAGCTTCACTTCATGATGCCGGCCACCGCACAACTCGAGGCCGCGTTCGGCCGTCACGGCATCGGCGCCAACAGCCGGGTGGTGCTGTACTCGATCGGTACGGCGATGTGGGCGACGCGGTTCTGGTGGATGCTGAAATCACTCGGCTGCGACAACGTCTCCGTGCTGGACGGCGGGCTCGACACATGGAAGGCCGAGGGCCGCGCGATCGAGACCGGGCCCGCGAAAGGCTATCCGCCGGCGACCTTCTTGGCGCAACCGCGGGCCGGCTATTTCGTCGACAAGCACGAGACGCTAACGGCCAGCCGCGAGCGCGACACCGTCGTGGTCAACGCGCTCAACCCGCAACTGCACAGGGGCCTGGAGCCGAGCCGTTACGGCCGAGCCGGGCGGATTCCCGGCAGCGTCAACGTGTCGGCGGCGACCTTGTTGAATCCGGAGACGAAAACTTTCCTGCCGCTGGCGGACGCCGAGACGAAATTCGCCGCGCAGGGCGTGACAAGGGACAAGCGCGTGGTGGCCTATTGCGGCGGCGGCATCTCCGCCACCATCGACCTGTTCCAGCTCTACCGGCTCGGCTACGACAATCTCACGCTGTACGACGGCTCGATGGGCGAGTGGGCGAAGGATGAATCCTTGCCGATCGAGACGGGATAGCCAACTTCACGGCTGGCCACTTCACGCCGGCACGTTGGGATCCGGCGCCACCTTCGGCCCGGCAACCTCGGGCCGGTTCACCAGATAGAGCCCCGCGATCACCAATAGCGCCGCGACCCCAAAGGCCAGGGTGAGGGTGTCGTGCATGATGAAATAGCTGGCGACGACGCCGAACAGCGGGGTGATGAAGGTGAAGGATGAGAGCTTGCTGGCGGAGTAGGTTTTGACCAGCGCGAACCAGATCAGGAACGTCAATCCGACCACCCAGAACGCCTGGTAGGCCAGGAGTGACAGCGACAGCGGGCCGGGAATCTGGGTCAATCGCTCGTCGGAAACCCATGCCGCGAAACCGAGGATCGGTATCGAGATCGCCACCTGATAGCCGAGGCCCTTTTCCGCCGGCGCCCTGAGCAGCGCGGTGGCCTTGACCAGCAGCGTGGTGGCCGCCCACAGCGCGCCGCCGGCAACGATCAGGAGATCTCCGAGCAGAACGTCGGCGTCGACATTGGGCTGCGGCACGCCGATCGCCAGCGCGACGCCGGCAAAGCTTAAGGCCAGGCCACCCCATTGCGACGCGCGCAACCGCTCGCCGAGAAACACATAGGAGCCGAGCGCCACGAAGAACGGCGCGGTATAGAGAAACACCACCGCGCGCGATGCCGAGGTCAGGAGCAGGCCGCGATAGATCAGCACGAATTCGACGCCGAATATCACACCGGCGGCGAGACCCGCCCGCAAAGTACCGTCCCGCTCGAACAACCTGACGCCGCGCCACCAGCCGATGATGAGCAGCACCGGGAGCGCACCGACGGACCGGATCAGCGCCTGCAGCATCGGAGGCACCTCCGGCAGCACCAGTTTGACCGCGATCTGGTTGAAGCCCCAGCTCAGGCACAGCATCAGCATCAGCGTCACGGCGCCGGCGCTGAGCGGACGCCCGGCCGATCGGTGTATTGGATCCGACGACATGTTTCCTCGTGGCCGGCTTGGCGCCGTGTTCTTATGCGGCCTTCTGGCAGTGCGCGCAGGTGCCGGTGATTTCGACGACGGACAATTTTGGCGCGAAGCCCGACGCGCGCGCCGCGGCGTTGAGTCCTTGCGCGACGGGTGCCGCGGGAATTTCGCCGACCGAACCGCAGCCGTCACAGATCAGGAACGCCACCATCGCCGCAGCGTCGTGGTCGTGCGCGCAGGCGAGGTAGGCGTTGCGGCTTTCGATGCGGTGGACGAGGCCGTTCTCCATCAGGAAATCGAGCGCCCGGTACACCGTGATCGGCGCCGGCCGCGGCATCGATTTGGCGAGTTCGTCGATCACCTCATAGGCGCCGAGCGGGCGGTGGCTGGACAACAGCGCCTGCAGAACCTGGCGGCGGATCGGCGTGAATTTCTGCGCTCTCGCCTTGCAGACCTGCTCGGCATGCAGAAGCCCGTCCGCGGTGCAGCGGTCGTGATCGTGATCAGGTCCGGGAAAGGTCGGCTTGGTCGATGTCATGGCGCCCGTGATGTAACGCGGATGAACCTGATGGTCTAATGTTTCCGTCTTTCCCGATTGCACCGCAACAACAGGGCGTTTTGCCGGGCGCGAACCTGAATAAGGCCGGCCGCCTGCTCCTGGCCAGCCAAACTTTAACTTGAAAAGCCGGATTGATAAGCTAGCTTATTATATCGTTAGCTTATTGAGATCTGCCGATGCCGCCGGGTTCCGTCGATATGAACTTCCTGTTCACGCTCGGCGAGGTGCAGCGCATGGTACGTGCCTATGCCGACAAGCAGGCCGCGCGCTACGGCATCACCCGCGCGCAATGGGCGGTGCTGGCCAAGGTGGAACGCACCGAGGGCCTCAAGCAGTCGGAACTGGCGGAACTGATGGAAATGAAGCCGATCACGCTGACGCGGCTGATCGACAGGCTGTGCGATGCCGGCTGGATCGAGCGCCGCAGCGACGCCAGCGACCGCCGCGTCAACCGGCTCTATCTGAAGAAGGCCGCGCGTCCGCTGCTCGGCAAGCTCGGCGGGCTGCGCTCCGAACTGACGGCGGCCGCGCTTGAAGGCATCCATCCAGCCGACGCCCACCGGCTGCTGGCGCAACTCGAGACGATCAAGGAAAACGTCCGCAACGCGATCCAGAACCCGGCCGGCGCACCGCCAGGCAAGGAGCAGCATTATGGCTGATCCGGTCCTCAAATTTCCGCCGGAGCAGAAGGCCGACCCACCCGCAAAGCCCCGGATCAGGATCGCCGCAGAGCCGCGCCGCCGCCTGATGGCGGCGATGCGGCGCTACCGGCGTTTCCTGCTGCTCGTGGTGCTGCCTCTGGTGGCGCTGGTGGCCGGGATCACCTTCTATCTCAATGGCGGTCGCTACGTGACCACCGACGACGCCTATGTCGGCGCCCAGAAGGTGCTGATCACGCCGGATGTTTCCGGCAAGATCATCAGCGTTACCGTCCGGGAAGGCCAGCAGGTCGCCACCGGCGACGTCTTGTTCCAGATCGATCCGGTGCCGTTCCGGCTGGCGCTGACGCAGGCGCGCGCCAAGCTCGACGACGCCAAGACCAGCCACGACAATCTCATCGCCAACGTCAGGCTCTACGGGCAGACCATCGAAATCGTCAACGCCGGCATCGCGCTCAAGCAGAAGGACGTCGAGCGCAAGAATTCGCTGGTGAAGAGCAATGCCGGCTCGCAGCTCGACCTCGACAACAGCGCCACCGCCCTGGTGACCGCGCAGGCCCAGCGGCAGATCGTGACGCAGCAACGGTCGAACGCCCTCAATCAGCTGCTCGGCAACCCCGAGCTGCCGCTCGAGCAGTTCCCGGCCTATATGCAGGCCAAGGCCGTGCTCGACGACGCCCAGCGCAACCTCGATCTGACCACGGTGCGTGCGCCGATGAACGGCACCGCGACGCAGGTCGAGCAGATCCAGCTCGGCCGCCACGTCATCGCCGGCGCGCCGGTGTTCAGCGTGATCGATACGTCGAAGCCGTGGGTCGACGCCAATCCGAAGGAATCGGACTTCACCCATGTCGCGGTCGGTCAGTCCGTCACCCTCGCGGTCGACGCCTTCCCCAACCATGTCTTCAAGGGCACGGTCGGCTCGCTCTCACCCGGCACCGGCGCGCAATTCGCGATCCTGCCGCCGCAGAACGCCACCGGCAACTTCGTCAAGGTGGTGCAGCGCGTGCCGGTGCGGATCTATTTCGACGAGAACGACGCCTTCGTCCGCAAGTTGAAGGCCGGCATGAGCGTCTATGCCACGATCGACACCAATCACCGCCGCTCGCTCGCCGCGCTGTTCGGCTTTGCGCCGGCGGCGAAGGAGGACTGACGGAGATGCCGACTTCCGCCGCAGCGCCCGTCGCCGTTCCCGGCCTGCGCCGGACCATGGTGACGATCTGCGCGATGACGGCGACCATCATGCAGGCGCTGGACACTACCATCGCCAACGTCGCACTGCCCTACATGCAGGGCAGCCTCTCCACCTCGCAGGACCAGATCAACTGGGTGCTGACCTCCTACATCGTGGCGGCGGCGATCATGACCGCGCCGGTCGGCTGGATCGCCAATCGGTTCGGCCGCAAGCGGGTTTTCATCATCTGCTCCGCCGGCTTCACGGTGGCGTCGGTGCTGTGCGGCGCCGCGCAGGATATCTACCAGATGGTGTTGTTCCGCGTGCTGCAGGGCGTGTTCGGCGCGGCCTTGGTGCCGCTGTCGCAGGCGGTGATGCTCGACTCCTACGCATTGCACGAACGCGCCAAGGCGATGGCGATCTGGGGCATGGGCGTCATGATGGGCCCGATCATGGGGCCGTCGCTGGGCGCCTGGCTGACCGAAACCTATTCCTGGCCCTGGGTGTTCCTGGTCAACCTGCCGTTCGGTATCTTCACCGTGCTGGGCCTGATGGTGTTCATGGACGAAACCAGGAGGGACCGCGAGCTGCGCTTCGACTGGTTCGGGTTCACCGCGCTCGCCATCGGCATCGGGAGCCTGCAGATCGCGCTCGACCGCGGCGAACAGCTCGGCTGGCTGGAATCCAACGAGATCATTGCCGAGTTCATCGTGTCGGCCGTCGGCTTCTATTATTTTCTCGCGCATTCGCTGACGACGCCAAAGCCGTTCATCCAGTTCGCGCTGTTCAGGGACAAGAATTTCATCGGCGGCTGCGTGTTCATGGCGGTGATGGGCGTGGTGCTGTTTTCCACCATGGCGCTGGCATCGCCGTTCCTGCAGAACGTGATCGGTTATCCCATCATCACCGCCGGGCTGTTGCTGGCGAGCCGCGGCTTCGGCACCTTCGTCGCCATGATGATGGTCGGGAGGCTGATGCGCTATATCGAGGCGCGTACGCTGATCATCGCGGGCCTCGGCATGACCTGCCTGTCGCTGTTCTGGATGACGGCCTGGACCGATCAGACCGGCGTCAACGAAATCCTGGTGATCAGCATCTTCCAGGGTTTCGGCTTCGGTCTGGTGTTCGTGCCGCTTTCCACCGTAGCGTTTCTGACGCTGCCCAACCACCTGCGCACCGACGGCACCTCGATGCTGACCCTGCTGCGCAACGTCGGCAGCTCGATTGGCATTTCCCTCGTCATCTCGCAGCTGACCGAGGGGTCGCGGTGGAGCTACGCGGTGCTCTCGCAGCACGTCAATCCGTTCAATCATGCGATGCAGATGCCCGAGGTGCGGGCCATGATCGACATGGGCACCGACAAGGGCCGCGCCATGATGGAGGCCATCCTCAAACTGCAGGCGCAGATCATCGCCTTCTCGCACGATTACCAGATGGTGATGATCTTCACGCTGTGCACAATCCCGCTGACGATCATGATCGGATCGAGCAAGGCCGCGCTGCGCAAGCAATCGGTGGCGCCGGAGCATGCGATCATCGAGTAGCGGCGACGACGGTAAGATCCCCGTTGAATTGCACCGGCTTCGCCGCATTCCCGAACAGATGCACGATGGAGGTAGCGCAATATCGCAGAAACTTCGCGCAGGAGCCACTTCGGAACCGCAATCAATGGAACCCTCGGGTGGCGATGTCGTTTGAATGAGCACCATCATCAGGAAGGAAACCCAAATGAAAAAACTATTGCTTGGACTGTTGCTCAGTTTGCCAATCGCGTTTGCGACACAAGCGTCAGCTCTTCCCGGAAGTGCAGATACGAGACTCTTAAACTCCGCGTTCGCCTCCGATGTGATCGAGGTTAAGGGCGGGCATGGTCGCGGTGGCGGTCATGGCTGGGGGCGCGGCGGAGGCCACAGGGCACACGGATGGAGCAAAGGTCGAAAGGTGGGCTGGCGTGGACGGGGCTGTCCTCCTGGTCTTTGGAAGCAGGGCCGCTGCTAAAGCGAGAGGGGCACATCCAGGGTAAGGGCTTCGCGAACCGGTGCTTGTCCCTACCGTGTCCGGGTAGCCCGCCTCTGAACAACTGTTCATGTGGCTATTCTCATTGTAACCGGGAAATATCTGGAACATGCGAGGTCGCGACACGTTGACATGATGACCCATTGAGGAGAATCGCATGTTCAAGAAATCTCTCGTCGTTGCTGCCTCTATGCTGTTCGCCACGTCCGCCTTTGCGCAGACCCCCGCTACGTCAACTGCACCTCCCGGACAGCAGATGCACAACGCGAAGAAGTCCACGGGTCCGGGTGCATCCGAATATGCACCGGGACACAAGATGCAGAATGCCAAAAAGTCTACAGGGCCGGGAGCGTCTGAATATGCACCGGGCAACCAGACCACCGGATCTGCGAGGATGAAGAAGTAATTCTCTACGGCTTCCTATAGCGAAAGGCTCGGCACCGGAACGGTGTCGGGCCTTTTTCATGGAGCGATGGCTGCAACCTGACATGTGTGCTTTTGCCGGGGGAGCGGCAGAGGCCAGATGTGCAACAACATAGAAACTCGATCTCGCAGAGTTGGAGCGCATCGGCTCACCGGAGGTGGACCCGGTTAAGGCTTGGGCGGCGGATCATAATCGCGACCGACGATGAACACCAATATTCGCTCGGGATTGACAGTGAAGTCGCGGACCTCAAAGGCGCGGCGCTCCCTTTCGCTTTGGCCAGCGCGCACAATCACGTAGCACCTGCCGGGATTGAGCGGTGGCACGCCCATGACCGTGGCTTCGATCACCAGATCTTGCCGGGATAGCAACCGCCAACGCGCGTTGCCGGTGGAGATCATTTGCTTGCGTGCCAACAACTCGACGTCGCTAACCCGCTCGCAAAGAGCCCGAATCTCGGCCACCCCAAGGCGACCACTCTGCAGCCACTCGGTCTCGGCGAGCGCCGTACGACCGTTGCAAAGCAGCAGCATGGCGAGGCAAAGCGCACGCATCCAACAAATAACGCCCAGGGCGCAAGGGGCGGCATTGATTCAGGTCAAGCGGGCCCGTGCGAACGTGAAGGAATAATAATTGAATCGGACGAGCCGCTCGCCATGCCAGCCAAGGCGGCTCTGTTTCAACCGGCGTCGAGTTGCCGCTCGAGGTCGTGCAGGACCCGATAGCACGGCAGCACCCCTGCTACGCTCGAATTCGGTTCGCGGCCCTCGCGGATGGCGGCGAAGAACTCGCGGTCCTGCAGCTCGATGCCGTTGATCGAGACGTCGACCTTTGACACGTCGATCTTCTCTTCCTTGCCGTTGAAGAGATCGTCGTAGCGCGCGATGTAGGTGCCGGTGTCGCCGATGTAGCGGAAGAAGGTGCCGATTGGGCCGTCATTGTTGAAGGAGAGGCTGAGCGTGCAGATCGCGCCGTTCGCCGCCTTGAGCTGGATCGACATGTCCATGGCGATTCCGAGCGTCGGGTGGATCGGCCCCTGGACCGCGTTGGCCTTCACGATCGGCGAGCCCGCCTGATAGGCGAACAGATCGACCGTGTGCGCCGCATGGTGCCACAGCAGGTGGTCGGTCCAGCTGCGCGGCTGGCCGAGCGCGTTCATGTTGGAGCGGCGGAAGAAGAAGGTCTGCACGTCCATCTGCTGGATGTTGAATTCGCCTCCGACGATCTTGCTGTGTACCCATTGATGGCTGGGATTGAAGCGGCGGGTATGGCCGCACATCGCGACGAGCTTCGTCTGCTTCTGCAGGTCGACCACGGCCTGCGCATCCCGAAGGGAATCGGCCAGCGGGATCTCGACCTGGACATGCTTGCCGGCCTTAAGGCAGGCAATGGATTGCGCCGCGTGCATCTGGGTCGGCGTGCAAAGGATTACCGCGTCGACTTCCGCAAGCGCGAGGCTGTCGGCAAGGTCGGTGGCGACATGCGCGATGCCGTATTTGGCGGCGACCTCCTTGGTCGGCTCCAGCCTGCGGCCGACGAGAGACACTACCTCGACGCCGTCGATGTTCCTGATGCCGTCGAGGTGCTTGATGCCGAACGCGCCGGCACCGGCGAGCGCCACCTTGATTGCCTTGGCCACGTCAGTTGTTCTCCAGAATCAGATGGCCCACGGCGGTGTTGCTGGCGGGCACATGGTAGAAGCGATGCCGCACGGTGGGCGGCTTGCCGCCGCCATTGACGTCGCTCATGGCGCCGCGCGCGATCAGCCACATCACCAGTTCGATGCCCTCGCTGCCGGCCTCGCGGACGTAATCGATGTGCGGCATTTTGGACAGCCCCTCGGGATCGGCGATCAGGCGATCGAGGAAATCGTTATCGAACTTCTTGTTGATCAGCCCGGCGCGCGGCCCCTGCAACTGGTGGCTCATGCCGCCGGTGCCCCAGATCTGCACGTTGAGCGGCTCGTCATAGGACAAGATGGCCTTGCGGATCGCCTTGCCGAGCATGTAGCAGCGCCGGCCGGAGGGCGCCGGGTACTGCACGACGTTGACGGCGAACGGGATCACCGGGCAGGGCCACGCCTGCGGCTGGCCGCACATCACGCTGAGCGGCACGGTAAGGCCGTGATCGACGTCCATCTTGTTGACGATGGTCAGATCGAAATCGTCCTGGATCACCGACTGCGCGATATGGCCTGCGAGTTTCGGATGACCGATCACCTTGGGCACCGGGCGCGGGCCCCAGCCCTCGTCGGCCGGCATGAACTCGGCCGCGGTACCGATCGCGAAGGTCGGGATCAGATCGAGGCTGAACGCATTGGCGTGGTCATTGTAGACCAGGAATATGACATCCGGCTTCTGCTCCTTCAGCCACTGCTTGGAGAAGTCGTAGCCCTTGAAGACCGGCTGCCAGTACGGCTCGGCGGTCTTGCCAAGGTCGAGCGCAGCACCGACCGCCGGCACGTGCGAGGTGTAGACGCTGGCTGAGATACGGGCCATCACTTCTTCTCCCCGGTGTAGCGGTTGCCTTCGATGCTGCGGCCACCGCTGACCATCATGTTGCGGTACTCATCCTCGCTCATGCCGGTCATGCTGCCGGCCATCTGCTGAAAGCTCTTGCCGTCGGTCGCCCCGATCTTGGCGAGGAAGTAGATGTTGCCGCCCAGTTCGATGCAGCGGTTGAGGTCGCGCGCCATCACCGCCAGCTTCTGGTCCTCGCTCATCGGCCATTCGTCGAGATAGGCGCGCTCGTCGGCCTTGAAGCGCGCGCGGTTCTCCGCCTTCATCAGCGACATGCAGAACTGATTGAGATGATAGCCCAGGCGCGACATCTCGGCGTCGAAGATGGTGGTGCCGGGAACGTCCTTGTACGGTTTGTCGAGTGACATGGGCGTTGCCTCCTCAGGTGTGTTCGGGCCAGTACAGCCGCATCGGGTTTTCGACCAGCAGCTTGTGCTGCAGTTCGGACGTGGTCGCAATATGCGGGATGAAATCGACCAGCAGTCCGTCGTCCGGCATGTGGTCCTTCAGATTGGGGTGCGGCCAGTCGGTCCCCCACAGCACGCGATCGGGGAAGGTTTCGACGATGCGGCGCGCGAACGGAATGACGTCGCGATAGGGGTTCTGTTCGCCGTTCAGCGCCGGCGGACCCGACACCGACAGCCGCTCCGGGCAGCTGACCTTGGACCAGACGTTTTGGTGCTGCCGCATGAACTTCACGAACAGTTCGAATTCCGGACCATCGACCGGCTTGGTGACGTCGGGCCGGCCCATATGGTCGACCACGATCGTGGTCGGCAGCGAGGTGAAGAAATCCCACAATTCGGGCAAGTCCACCGCCTCGAAGTAAATCACGACATGCCAGCCCAGCTTCGCGACGCGGCCGGCGATCTCGATCAACTCCTCCCTAGGCGTGAAATCAACCAGGCGTTTGACGAAATTGAAGCGCACGCCGCGCACTCCGGCGTCATGCATGGAATGGAGCTCGGCGTCGCCGACGCTGCGCTTGACGGTGGCGACGCCGCGCGCCCTGCCGCCGGCATGCACGAGCGCATCGACCATCGCGCGATTGTCGGCGCCGTGACAGGTGGCCTGGACCACGACGTTGCGGGCGAAGCCGAGATGGTCGCGCAGGGCGTAGAGCTGCTGCTTCGACGCATCGCAGGGGGTGTATTTGCGCTCCGGCGCGAATGGAAATTCGGCGCCCGGGCCGAACACATGGCAGTGCGCGTCCACCGCGCCTGCCGGCACCTTGAACCGGGGTTTTGAGGGACCGGCATACCAGTCCAGCCAGCCAGACGTTTTGTGAAATTGTGTTTTCTCGAATTCCATAGCTGCCCGTCTCATTCTTTTTCTTCGGACTTCACCTTGCCGAGGATCCGGTCAGCCTCGGTGCGCCAGTCGAGGCTGCGGGCAAATTCCTGCGTGCCTTTCGGACCGAACAGGCCTTGGTCGGCGAGGTCGGCGACCCAGGCCTGGCGTTCGGCGGTGCCCTGCGCCGACCACGGCGTCAGTCCGATCTCGCGCACGGTCTCCGCCACCTCCCGCACCTCTTCGCTGCGGCGCCGCCCGTGTTCGATGACGCGCTGAAAGAAGTAGGCGCCCTGCTTCTCCCAGTCGATGCCGGGAAATGTCTCCTTAAGCGACGCCAGCACCGCGTCTTCGACGCCATAGGCCCGCGCCGTGGTAAAGCTCTCGATCACCATGGCTTCCATGCCCTTGATCATGATGCTGCGGCACATCTTGACCGCCGAGGCGACGCCGAGCCGGTCGCTGGCGACCTTGGCGTTGAACCCGAGTTCGACCAGCAAGGGCGAAAGCTCGCGGGCGCCGGGGCCGCCCAGCAGCAGCGGAACCTTGATGCGGTATGGCGGCACCGAGGTCATGACGGCCCCCTCGACATAGCGTCCGCCGGCGCCATCGATCAGCGCCGCGGCGCGTTGCTTCGCTCCCGGCGAGGCCGAATTGAAATCGAGAAACCAGGCGCCCCGCTTCAGCCGGGGCGAGCAAGCCTGCGCCACCGGCGCCGCCTGGCTCGCGGTGACGGCGGACACGATCAGGTCGGCCTGCGCGGCGAGATCGGCATGCGATGACGCCAGCGCGACGCCGATACCAGCGGCGTGATCGCGCAGCGGCTGGGCCCTGTTGTCGCCAAGCTTGATGTCATAGGCGCTGACACGGACGCCGTCCTTGCGCAGATCCTCGGCGAGAATCCGGCCGACCTCGCCGTAGCCGACGAGGCCGACATGCCACTGGTTGGAAGCAACCGGCATCGGGATCAATCGATATATCTGAGGCCGGCTTTCACCAGCGGCTCACGCATGTTGTAGATATCGAGTCCCAGCACGCCGGCCGCCAGCTTGGCGCGCTTGTCGCCTTCATTGGCCTCGCGCGCTTCCGCCGCGTCCGCCGCCTGCTGCGCGATGCCAGCGGGCACGACGACCACGCCGTCGGGATCGGCGACGATCACGTCACCCGGATGGACCACCGCGCCGGCGCAGACCACCGGCATGTTCACCGAGCCGAGCGTTGCCTTTACCGTGCCCTTGGCGCTGATCGCCCTGGAGAACACCGGGAACTGCATGGCGGTCAGATCCTTCACATCTCGCACGCCGCCGTCGATGATCAGCCCCTTGGCGCCGCGGGCGCGATAACTGGTCGCCAAGAGATCACCGAAGAAGCCGTCGGTGTTCTCGGCGCTGCAAGCCGCCACCACCACGTCGCCCGGTTGAATCTGCTCGGCCACCACATGCATCATCCAGTTGTCGCCGGGATGCAGCAGCACCGTGACGGCGGTTCCGCAGCTGTGGGCATCGGCGTAGACCGGCCGCATATAGGGCAGCATCAGGCCGACGCGCCCCATTGCCTCGTGGATGGTGGCGACGCCGAAGCGCGACAGCTTCTCGACCGCGGCCTTGTCGGCGCGAACGATGTTGCGCCTGACGACGCCGAGTTCGTTCATCGGGCCAGTCATGTCATCTGCCTTTCGCCTTCAAGGCCGCGTCGAGCCGCGGGAACACGCGCCGCGCATTGCCCTCGTAGACCTTGTGCTTGTCCCCTGCGCTGAGGATGGTCGAGGCCTCGATGTAGCGCCTGGTGTCGTCATAGGGAAACCCGGTCTCAGGATCGATTCCCTTCACCGCGCCGATCATCTCGCTGGCAAACAGGATATTGTCGACCGGAATTACCTTGGTCAAAAGGTCGATGCCGGGCTGGTGATAGACGCAGGTATCGAAGAAGATATTCTTCAACAGATGGTCCTTCAGCAGCGGCTTCTTCAGCTCCTGCGCCAGACCCCGGAAGCGTCCCCAGTGATAGGGCACCGCGCCGCCGCCATGCGGAATCAGGAATTTCAGCGTCGGGAAGTGCTCGAACAGGTCAGAGGTCAGGCATTGCATGAAGGCCGTGGTGTCGGCGTTGAGGTAATGCGCGCCGGTGGTGTGGAAGCAGGCGTTGCAGCTGGTGGACACGTGGATCATGGCGGGGATGTCGAGTTCCACCATCTTCTCGTAGATCGGATACCAATGCCGGTCCGACAGCGGCGGCGAGGTCCAGTGCCCGCCTGACGGGTCGGGGTTGAGATTGATGCCGACGAAGCCGTACTCCCTGACGCATTTCTCCATCTCGGGGATACACGTCTTCGGATCGACGCCGGGCGACTGCGGCAGCATCGCAGCGCCGATGAAATTGTCCGGAAACAGCCGCGCGACGCGCGCGCACAGCTCGTTGCAGATCGCGGCCCAGCTTGACGACACCTGAAAATCGCCGATGTGATGCGCCATGAAGCTGGCGCGCGGGCTGAAGATGGTGAGGTCGCTGCCGCGCTCCTGCATCTTCTTGAGCTGGTTATTGACGATGGATTCGCGCAACTCGTCGTCGCTGATCCTGAGCTCGCCAGCCTTGGGCATGGCCGACGGATCCTTGATCCCGGCTATCTGCCGGTTGCGCCAGTCCTCCAGCGCTTTCGGCGCAGTGGTGTAGTGACCGTGTACGTCGATGATCATCGATTCGATCCTTGCCGGGCGCGGCGGGGTTCGCTGGCTGCGTCGACATCGCCGGCCCGATGTCCGGCCCAGACCGATGCCGGCACCATGGCCTCGCCGCGCATCAACAGCCGCGCGGTGCGCAGCAGTGCGGCGCTGGTCACGTTCTGCGGATTGGCCGGATCGACCTCGATCTCGACACTGAATTCGCCGGTGGGATGCTCGACCGAAATGGTCTTGGCATTCGCACCGGGCACCGCAGCGATGCCCTGCGTGGTCGAACCGTCGAGCACGCAGGCGGTAGCGACGGTCACCGCCGCCAGCACGCCGATGGCGTCGTGGCAGACATGCGGGATGAAGCTGCGCGTCGAGATGGCACCGCCTGCGCGCGGCGCCGATATCAGCGTCATCTTCGGGTAATTCTTGCCCGTGACGTCGCCGAGCTGCATGGCGTGGCCGCAGGCGACGCGGAGCCGCTCGATCCGCGCCTTCAGCTCGGTGTCGGCGTTGAGCTGATCGACGCTCTCATAGCCGGTGCGGCCGACGTCGGCTGACTTGAAGATCACCAGCGGCATGCCGTTGTCGATGCAGGTCACGGTGATGCCTTCGATCACGTCGCGGACATGGCCGGTCGGCAGCAGTCCCGGCGCGACCGAACCCGCGGTATCGAGAAAATTGATCTTGATCGGCGCCGAGGTGCCCGGCGCGCCGTCGATCCGCGCTTTGCCCTCATATTCGACATGGCCGTTCGGGGTCTGCACGGTGATGTCGCATTGCATGTCGGTATTGAGCGTCAGCACGCGCAGCGTGGTGGTGTCGCCGTGCGGCCTGACCAGGCCGGTCTCCAGCGCGAACGGCACCACCGCGGCGAGCATGTTGCCGCAATTGGGCGTGGTGTCGACGGTGTCCTTGTCCGGTTGCAACTGTGCGAACAGGAAATCGAGATCGACGCCGGGCCGCGAGCCCGTCGAGACGATGCCGACCTTGCTGGTGAGCGGATGCGCGCCGCCAAGCCCGTCGATCTGGCGCTTGTCGGGCGATCCCATCACCGCCAGCAGCACCTTGTCGCGGGTCGGGATATCGGCGGGCAGGTCGGCGGCATGGAAGAACGGGCCGCGCGAGGTCCCTCCGCGCATAAACAGGCAGGGAATCGCGGTTTGCATGGCGGTAGACCCGGTGATGTGGACGCTTCCATTCTGGCGGTTCGACGGCGGCGCCGCCACCATTCGCCATTTCTAACAGCTATCACGTTCCGGCATGGGTGGAAGCCCCGAGCCATGCCGGAGAGACTTCAAGCCGGCAGCCCGCGCACCAGTTCGGTCAGCAGCCGCATCGCACGCAGCGCCAGCGGCGTGGGCCGCTTGTGCGCCGAGACCGCCAGGCAAAGCACGCTGACCGGCGCCGGATCGGTCAGCCGGCGCACCACGAGTTCGCCGGCGCGTGACGACGCCGCCACGCCGCTGGCGGTGAGCACGGCGTGACCGTAGCCGGCGCAGACCAGATCGATGATCGAGGCGACGCTCGACACCTCCCAGGCGATATCGAGCTTGATGCCGGCCAGCGCCGCCTGGGTTTCGAGCAGGCGGCGCATCGCATGGACCCGCTCCGGCACGATCAGCGGGTAGCGCGGCAGGTCCTTCATCGGCAGCGGCAGCGCCGCCGGCTTGCGCTTGGCCTTGGCCGCGCGGCTCACCAGCCCGAGCGGCTCCTGCAGCAATGGCGTGATCTCCAGCCCCGCCTGCGCCTCGGGGTTGTAGACCAGACCGATATCGATGCGGCCGGTAGTGACCCATTCGACGATGTGGGTGGACAGCCCTTCGACGATGGCCAGCCTGGCGGCGGGAAGCTCTTTCTTGAAGCGGTCGATCAGGGGCAGCGTGAGCTGGCGGCCGATGCTCGGCGGCAACCCTATGGTCACCCGCCCGACCGGCTCGTCGCGGCTCGCGCCCAGATCCTCGCGCGCGTGCGCCATCAGTTGCAGAACCGCGACGCTATGGTCGAACAATCGCTTGCCCGCGTCGGTCAAGGCGACGCCGCGGCCGTTGCGAAGGAACAGCTGCTGGCGCAGTTCCATCTCCAGGCTGCGCACCTGGCGGCTGAGCGCCGGCTGTGCGATGTCGAGCACGCGTGCCGCCTTGCTGAAGCTACCGAGCTCGGCCACTTGCACGAAGTATTCGAGCTGCCTGAGGTTCATGGTGGTCCTATTGCTTCTGAATCCCCGCCTTCTCGATCACCTCCCGCCACTTGTCGATATCGGATCTCAGCCTGGCGGATATTTCCTCAGGCGTGCTCGCTTTGGCCTCGATGCCAAGTTCGAGAAGCCGCTTCTTGACGTCCGGCTCGGCGAGAACTTCCTGCAGGGCCTGATTGAGCGCGGTCGTGATCTCCGGCGGCGTCCCGGCGGGAGCGAACAGCGCATTCCAGGAGACGACGTCGTAATCGGCAACGCCGGCTTCCTGCACGGTAGCGATATCCGGCGTGCCGGCCGACCGCGCCGGACCCGTCGCCGCAAGCGCCCGGATTTTGCCGTCGGCGAGATTGCCCTTCATCGCCGAGTAGCTGTCGATCATCAGGCCGAGATTGCCCTGGATGGTCGACACCAGGACCTCGGGCGTGCTCCGGTGAGGAATGATCACGAAATCGAGTTCTGCCGCGGTCCTGAACAGCTCAGCCGACAAGTTCTGCGTGCTGCCGACGTTGATGGTGCCGACATTGAGCGACCCCGGTTTCGCCTTGGCGGCGGCAATCAGGTCCGCCAGCGTCTTGAATGGCGAGTCAGCGCTTGTCGCGAAGATGAAGTCGAAAAAGCCCAGACTCGAAATCGGCGCAAAATCCTTCAACGGATCGTACGGCAAGTTGCTGAACAACGAGACGCTGATCGCGGTTCCGTTCGACAGCAGTGCCAGGGTATGCCCGTCGGGCGGCGAGGCGATCACCGTGCGGGCCGCGGCAATGCCGCCCGCGCCGGGCTGGTTCTCAACGTAGAAGCGCCCGGCAAACTTCACGCCGAGCCGATCCGCGACCACGCGCGCGGTAATATCGGCAACGCCTCCGGCGGCAAACGGCAAGACGATGCGCACGGCCTTGCCCGGGTATCTGGTCTCCGCAAAGGCATCGCGCTGGGGCAGGGCGAGCGACACCAGCACCAGCACAGCCATCGACATCGGGACCGAGAACCGCGAGACGGCGCAATTGGGGAATGTCATGGCAGCCCTGGTTCCGTGGATAGCCACTCTGTCACTTGATGGGCGGGCGTGGAAGCACGGCGTCGCCTGGTTCGATCCGGTAGACGTAGTCGAGCGAATACCAGGGCGGGCCGACGTCGGCTTCGGTCGGATGGGGCTCTTCATGACGCACGAAATTGCCGATCAGCGGCTTCGTCACGCCAAACTGCACATCGCTGTCGAGGTGCGGGTCGGCGGGATCATAGACCTGTGAGATCAGAACCTTGAAACCCGGCTTGAAGATCAGCGCGTGGAGATGCGCCGGTCGATAGGGATGCCTGTTCTGCAGCTTCAACAGACGGCCGACCACGCCATCGGTCGGAATCGGATAACCGGTCATCATCACCGAACGGAACCAGAAGCGTCCATCGGCATCGGTCGTAAACTTCCCGCGCAGGTTCATCTCCGCCTGTTCGGGATCCTGATTTTCGTAAAGACCGACCGGTGATGCGTGCCAGACATCCACTTCCGCCTCGGCAACCGGATGGCCGGCACGGTCCACCACGCGGGCGGTGACGAACATCGGCGCGCCCGGCGTATCGGACCGGACGATGGAGCCGCCGTTCGCAACCCGTGGAGAGTTCAACCGCCAGAACGGTCCGAGCAGCGATTGCGCGGTTTCGGTATTGCCCTGATCGCCATTGTTCAGCAGGCATACCAGGGAGGAAACGCCGAGCGAGCCAGCCATCAGGATGATTTCATTGTGCGTGTCGGTGGTGAGCTTGCCGAGTTCGCCGAGAACCGCGGCGGCTTCGCGGAATTCCGCCTCGGTCAGGCGAACGTCGCGAACAAAACCATGCAGGTGCCTGACGAGCGAGACCATGATTTCCCGCAATCGCGGGTCGGACGTCTGTTCCATCACCGTTTCAGCGGCAACCGTGACATCCTGCTGACGTTCGATGATCATGGCGCACTCCTCGGCTGGCGGCCGCGAGAGAGACGCTAATATGAATCAATCGGTGACGAAAGGGACGGCGCTATTCGCTTCCTGCGATGCGCTTATCCAGCGCGAAGATGCCTCGATAGATCTCGGGATCGCCGACATCGCCAAGCACATCCGGCGTCATTTCGGCCGCCCGGCGCACGGCGGCGCGAAGCGATGGCTCGTCGAGCGCTTCGATCAGCAGCAGCCCGGCGAACAGTCCTTCATTCTGCCGCATGCCTTTTTCGACTGTCGGCACCGACGTCCTCGCGATATCGGTCGCGCCGATCTGCACCGCGGCGATGCCATCGAGCGCGGCAATATCATCGGCCAAACCTTGGGGTGCTTCCGGCAGGCGTTCGATGCGCAGCGCGACGACGGTGGAACCCTCCCCCCGCCCGGCCCGGGCCGTCACCACGCCGCCGCCGCGAACGAAGTTGCCGAGTTGGGGCATGATCCGTTGCGACCAGGGCGTCGGCGCGTTGAGGCGCGCGAGATAGGCCGGCCCATCGAGCACTTCAGGCGTTTGCAGTTCGTAGAGAATGAAGAAGCGCTCGATGTCGGCGCGATCCGCGCGGAACACGCGATTGGCGAGGAATCCCTCGGTGGTCACCCGCTCCGTGGTGTGCTCGCGCGTCAGCCAGTGGCGATAATCGGTCAGATTCGACCGCTCGACATCGCTCCAGATCGCAAGGAAACCGTCTCCACGCATCGTCGTATCCTCCTCAAGCTTAGTTGGTCGCCCGCAGGCCGTGCAGCGACGCCGGCACCGCAGCCGGCAGTTTCCCAAGCTTTTGCACGGCGGCCAGTATTGCTGCAACGTATCCATAGGGGCCGAGGCCGCAGATCACGGCGGTGGACGCGGTCGACGTGATCGAATGCCGGTGCAACTCGTCTCTGGCGTGAATATTCGAGATATGAACCTCGATCTTCGGCCCTTCGAAGATCTTCAGGGCGTCGATCAGGGCGATCGAGGTGAACGAATAGGCGGCGGGGTTCATGATGATGGCATCGGCGCTGCCGTGCGCCGACTGGATCAGATTGACGAGTTCACCTTCGAGATTGGACTGGTGAAACGAAACCGTGATTCCGAGGTAGCTTGCGAGTTGCTGGCAGCTCGCCTCGATTTCCCCAAGCGTCGTCGAGCCATAGATGTGGGGCTCCCGGATACCCAGGTAATTCAAATTCGGTCCGTTCAGGATCATGATTCTCGCGGCCATCGTCGCTCCCCTCGTTTTCGGTAATTCACCTCGCCTGTCCGCCGAACAGGACCACGAGTTGCGCGATCATGAAAGGCCCGACGCCCTTGACGATCCGGAAAGCGTCCGCGTCGCGTCCATCGCTGCGACATGGGCGAAGGCGAGGGCCGGCCCCAGCGTGATCCCTGGCCCCGGATAGGTGCCGCCCATGATCGACTGCATGTCGTTTCCGCAAGCGTAGAGGCCGGCGATCGGCCGGTTGCCAGAATCCAGCACACGGGCCGTCTCATCGGTGACCAGCCCCGCCGATGTGCCGATGTCGGATGGATAAAGCCGAACCGCATAAAACGGAGCGGTCGCGATCGGGCCGAGATTGGGATTTGATCCGGCGGCGGACGCATCGCCATTGTGGTTCTGGTACACCGTGCTTCCCCGGCCGAATTCCAGGTCGCGACCGGTGCGCGCGTAAGAGTTCATCCTGTCGACCGTCTTGCGCAAACCTCCGGGGTCGATGTTCAATCCTAGCGCCAACTCTTCGATGGTGTCGCCGGCGATCAGGTATCCATCAGCCAGGGCGGCGCGCGTCCCCCAGCCGCCCGGGCGCACCATGCCGAGGCCGTATTTCCGCAGCGCCACCGCGTCCGCAATGAGAAACGCGGGGATCGCTGATTTGCCCTGCGCCAGCATCTCCAGCGCGAACTGATGGTAGGAGATCGCTTCGTTGACGAAGCGGCGACCGTTGACGTCGACCACCAGCGTCCCGGGCTTGCCGCGGTCGAGCACGAAGTGCGGAAAGATCGCTTGCGAGCCATCGTGCCGACGCCGGATCGACGCCGGCGCCCAGAAAGCGGCGCTGAGATCCCGGTCGCTGATACGGGCGCCGGCTTCGAGGGCCTTGTCCTGCGCATCGCCGTTCGCACCGGGCGCAACGGAAGACCACTGCGCATCGGTTCCCAGCGCAGCGAGACTCCGGTCGGCGTGGCGGTTGAACCCGCCACCCGCCAGAATCAGCCCGGCATCGACGCCGATATCGCGCAAGACGCCGCCGGAAACCAGAACCGCGGAGGTCACGCGGCCCTGCCTGTTCCGGACGATTTTTTCCAGCGACGTGCCCGTCAGAATGTCCACGTCGCGGCGGATCAATGAATACAGGAGCCGGCCGACCAGGGCGTTGCCCATCACCAGCCGGGACCCCCTCGGGTGGCTCAGCCGGTCCCGGCCATGTCGCGCCAGCAGCCTCGCGGCATGCAGCAGCGATTTCATCGACGTTGCGGCCGACAGCAAATGACCGATATCGGTTCGGTCGACCATCATTCCGCCGAGCAGCGTGAACTCTGGAATCGGCGGTCGAACCAGCCGGAGCGCATCGCCCAGCAGCCGCCCGTCGAACGGCAGCGGCTCCAGCGCACGCCCTGCCACTACAGCGCCCTCAAGCTCCGAGCGATAGTCCGGATGGCGCGGATAGGCGCGCAGCTTCACCTCGGAATGGTCTTCAAGAACTTCGACCGCCTCCGGACCGGCCTTCAGGAAGGCCGCGCGCAGCGTGGCGTCCGCCCGGTGGCCGATGATCTGCTGCAGATATCGCTCGGCGTTGTCGGCGCTGTCGGACGTCGCGACCCCAGCTGCATGACGCGTATTTGGTATCCAGATCGACCCCGCCGACAGCGCCGAGGTGCCGCCGACAAACCCTGATTTCTCGACCAGCAATGTCCGGGCGCCACGGATGGCGGCAAACAGCGCCGCCGACAGGCCAGCGGCCCCGGCGCCGATCACCACGACGTCGTAGCCGGAGGGAACGCCGCGCAAGTCGGTATGATGCACGGGCGTTCCCCATCGAACCCGTCATTCCGGGATGGTGCGTGGCACCAGACCGGGAATGACGGTGTCAGTTCAGCTTCTCGAGCGCCATCGCGACGCCCTGGCCGACGCCGACGCACATCGTCGCCAGCGCGCGCTTGCCACCGCGCTTTTCCATGCCGTGCACCGCCGTCATGGCGAGGCGCGCGCCGCTCATGCCGAGGGGATGACCGAGCGCGATGGCGCCGCCATGCGGGTTGACGAAGTCGGCGGCGTCCTTGACGCCGAGCTGGCGCAGGCAGGCGATGCCCTGGCTGGCGAAGGCTTCATTGAGCTCGATCAGATCGAAATCGCTGATCTTCAGTCCCAGCCGCTCCATCAGCTTGCGGGTCGCCGGCACCGGGCCGATGCCCATGATGCGCGGCGGCACCGCGGCCGAGGCAAGGCCGAGAATGCGCGCCCGCGGGGTCAGGCCGTGCTTCTTCACCGCGGCTTCCGAAGCCAGAATCATCGCGGCGGCGCCGTCATTGACGCCGGAGGCATTGCCCGCCGTCACGGTGCCGGGATTGCGCACGATCGGCTTCAGTTTTGTCAGGCCTTCGAGCGTCGTCTCGGGGCGCGGATGCTCGTCCTTGTCGACGCTGACAGGGCCGGCCTTGCCGCCGGGCACCGACACCGCCGTGATTTCTTCCGCGAAATAGCCCGACGCGATGGCCACGCCGGCGCGCTGCTGCGAGCGGATCGCGAAGGCATCCTGATCGGCGCGCGACACCTGGAATTCCTCGGCGACGTTCTCGCCGGTCTCCGGCATCGCATCGACGCCGTATTGCGCCTTCATCAGCGGATTGATGAAGCGCCAGCCGATGGTGGTGTCGAAAATATCGGCCGAGCGCGAGAATGCTTCAGGCGCCTTGCCCATCACGAACGGCGCCCGCGTCATCGATTCCACGCCGCCGGCAATGGCGAAATCGATCTCGCCAGCGCGGATCGCGCGCCCGGCCGCGCCAACGGCATCGAGCCCGGAGGCGCAGAGCCGGTTGAGCGTGAGGCCGGGAACCGATTCCGGCAGGCCCGCCAGCAGCAGCGCCATGCGCGCCACGTTGCGGTTGTCCTCGCCGGCCTGGTTGGCGCAGCCGAAATAGACTTCATCGACATCAGCCCAGTCGAGATTGGGATGCCGCGCCATCAGTGCCTTGATCGGAACCGCCGCCAGATCGTCGGCGCGGATTTTTGCCAGCGAGCCGCCGAAGCGGCCGATCGGGGTGCGTACGGCATCGCAAACAAACACATCGCGCATTGAATCTCTCCCTGAATGCCGCGTTTTACGCGCCGGCCGACCGAATTGAAGGCGAGTTTTAAGAGCGCGGGCGTGGCAGGTCAATCGAGGGGGAGTGCAGTTCCCTCCCCCGCAAGCGGGAGAGGGAGAAGAGGCAGCGCCGCGGACGTGGAAAACGCATATTGCGGCGGCAAACCGATAGGATCAGCCGGGAAAATTTTGTAGCTTGCCGCCCGCCATGACGATCCAGCAATCCATCCCCGCTCCGGCTGAACCTGCTATGCCCGTGGAGGACACGGCACGCGTGTCGCCGATGATGGAACAGTTTCTGGAGATCAAGGCCGCGCATCCCGGACTGCTGTTGTTCTACCGGATGGGTGATTTCTATGAACTGTTCTTCGAAGACGCCGAGATCGCGTCGCGCGCGCTCGGTATCGTGCTGACCAAGCGCGGCAGGCACCAGGGCGCTGATATCGCGATGTGCGGCGTGCCGGTGGAACGGTCCGAGGATTATCTGCATCGCCTGATCGCGCTCGGCCATCGCGTCGCTGTCTGCGAGCAGTTGGAGAACCCGGCCGAGGCGCGCAAGCGCGGCAACAAGAGCGTGGTCCGCCGCGGCGTGGTACGGCTGGTGACGCCGGGCACGCTGACCGAAGACACGTTGCTGGACGCCAAGGCCAACAATTATCTGCTGGCGATCGCGCGGACGCGCGGTTCCGTTGGCGTCGACCGCATCGGATTGGCCTGGATCGATATTTCCACCGCCGAATTCTTCGTCACGGAATGCGCGACCGGCGAACTGGCCGCGACGCTGGCGCGGATCAATCCCAACGAAGTCATCGTCACCGATGCGCTGTATGGCGATCCCGAGCTCGGGCCGGGCTTGCGCGAATTGCCGGCGGTGACGCCGCTGACCCGCGATTTCTTCGACAGCGCCACCGCGGAGCGGCGGCTGTGCGATTATTTTGCGGTGGCCACCATGGACGGGCTGAGCGCGATGTCGCGGCTGGAGGCCACGGCTGCTGCCGCCGCCGTCACCTATATCGACCGCACGCAAGTGGGAAAGCGCCCGCCGTTGTCGCCGCCGTCGCGCGAAGCCGCCGGCACCACCATGGCGATCGATCCCGCCACCCGCGCCAATCTGGAACTGACGCGGACGCTGGCGGGCGAGCGGCGCGGCTCGCTGCTCGACGCCATCGACTGCACCGTGACCCCGGCCGGATCGCGGCTGCTGGCGCGGCGGCTGGCAGCGCCGCTGACCGACAGTGCAGCGATTGCACGGCGGCTCGATGCTATCGCGACCTTCGTCACCGACGGTGCCGCGCGCGACGAACTCAGGACCACGCTGCGCGCCGCGCCCGACATGTCGCGCGCGCTGGCGCGCTTGTCGGTCGGACGCGGCGGCCCGCGCGATCTCGCGAGCCTGCGCAACGGCATCCTGGCTGCCGATGCGGCGCTGGCGCGGCTGGCGCAGCTCGAAGCGCCGCCGCCGGAAATCGCCGCCATCATGGAGGCGCTGCGCCGCCCGTCCCGCGAACTGGCGCGCGAATTCGCCCGCGCGCTGGCCGAGCAACTGCCCCTGATCAAACGCGACGGCGGTTTCGTGCGCGAAGGCTATGAGGCCGTGCTCGACGAAACCCGCAACCTGCGCGACGCCTCGCGGCTGGTCGTCGCCGCGATGCAGGCGCGCTACGCCGACGACACCGGCGTCAAAGGCCTGAAGATCCGGCACAACAATGTACTCGGCTATTTCGTCGAGGTGACCGCACAGCACGGCGACAAACTGATGTCGCCGCCGCTGAATGCGACCTTCATCCATCGCCAGACGCTGGCCGGGCAAACGCGTTTCACCACGGCCGAACTCGGCGAGATCGAAGCCAGGATCGCCAATGCCGGCGACCGCGCGCTCGGGCTGGAACTGGAAATCTTCGAGCGGCTGGCCGCGATGGTGCTGGCCGCCAGCGACGATTTGCACGCCGCCGCGCACGCCTTCGCGCTGCTCGACGTCGCGACCGCTCTGGCAAAGCTCGCGGTCGACGACCATTACGTGCGGCCCGAAGTCGATGGCTCGCTCGGCTTTGCGATCGAGGGCGGCCGGCATCCAGTGGTCGAGCAGGCGCTGAAGCGCGACGGCCACCCCTTCATCGCCAATGCCTGCGATCTTTCCCCCGGCCCCGCTCAGAAATCGGGTCAAATCTGGCTGATCACCGGCCCGAACATGGCGGGCAAGTCGACCTTTCTGCGCCAGAACGCGCTGATCGCGCTGCTGGCGCAGACCGGCAGTTTTGTCCCCGCCACACGGGCGCGGATCGGCATCGTCGACCGCTTGTTCTCGCGGGTCGGCGCCGCCGATGACCTGGCGCGCGGCCGCTCCACCTTCATGGTGGAGATGGTGGAGACCGCGGTCATTCTCAATCAGGCCAGCGAGCGCTCGCTGGTGATCCTGGACGAGATCGGCCGCGGCACCGCGACCTTCGATGGGCTGTCGATCGCCTGGGCCGCGATCGAGCATCTGCATGAGGCCAACCGCTGCCGCGCGCTGTTCGCGACGCATTATCACGAGTTGACGGCGCTTTCTGCCAAGCTGCCGCGGCTGTTCAACGCCACGGTGCGGGTCAAGGAATGGCAGGGCGACGTCGTGTTCCTGCACGAGGTACTGCCTGGCTCGGCCGACCGTTCCTACGGCATCCAGGTGGCCAAGCTCGCAGGCCTCCCCGCGCCTGTCATCGCGCGTGCCAAGTCGGTGCTGGCCAAACTGGAGGCGCAGGACCGCGGCCAGGCCGCGCGCGCGCTGGCCGACGACCTGCCGCTGTTCGCGGTGCCCTCGCGCGCCGCCAACGAAACGGCGCCGCCGAGCGAGGCGGAACAGCTGATCGAGGCCCTGAAGGCACTGCATCCGGACGAGATGTCGCCGCGCGACGCGCTGGAGGCGCTGTATGCGCTGAAGGCGAAGCTGCCGAAGCCATAAGGAATCCTTATCCTGAGGCGCAGCCGGGCGCTGCGCGGCTTCGGCCGGGAAGCGCTCGGCACCCTTCCCGCGAGCGCGAGAGAGCAAGGCCGGGCCCGCTCAACTCGCCTGGCCGGGAGGACGAATGGCTATGCGTCCGCCTCGATCTCCACCACGATCCTTCCGGTCGTGACCTGGTCGCCCTCCGCAACATCGATGGCGGAAATCGTGCCTGCGATCGCTGCGGCGTGGACATGCTCCATCTTCATCGCTTCCAGCGTCATGACCGGCTGACCGGCTTCGACGCGCTCGCCCGGCTTGACCAGAACCGCCACGACACGGCCGTTCATCGCCGCACGGACCTTGCCGTCGCCGCCGGCTGCCGCAGCCGAGACCGGTGCTGCCCGGGTCAGGTCGCGGACCGCGCTGGTCATGCCCCGGTGCAGGACGAAGAGGCGGTCGTCGATCCGAAGGAACCTCGCTGTCTCCGTCAGGCCATGGCTGCGAAAACGAATGGAGTGAATGTCGAGTTCATCGATCTCGAAACGGTGATCGCGCCCGTCAAGGCTTGCGACATAGCCGCCGTCACGCTCGCGAACGACTTCGAGATCATGGCTGGCGTGGCCCAGTTCGAGACGCACGGGTAGCGGAAACGCCGCTGCCAGCGATCGGCCCTTGCGCCACGGCGGCGCATTCTGATCGCTCACATAGAGCAGCAACGCGGCCAGCGCGGCCGTGGAAGACGAATCGGAGGAATCCGCCAGCAGTTCGTCGCGATGTTCGCTGATGAAAGACGTGGTCGCTGCGCCGGACGAAAATGCCGGATGGGCCAGGCAGGCGGCGAGAAAGGCCTGATTGGTGGTTACGCCGAACGCGACCGCCTGCCAGAGGCCTTGAATGAGCTGCCGCCGCGCCGCGTCGCGGCTTGTGCCATGGCTGATCAGCTTGGCGATCATCGAATCGTAGAACGGCGGAATTTCGGAGCCTGATTGCAGCGCGTGCTCGACGCGGAGGTCGCCGGGCATCTGCCACAGCGCCATGCGGCCGGATTGCGGCATGAAGCCGTGGCTGGCGTCCTCCGAACACAGCCGCACCTCGATGGCGTGGCCGGAGAATGCGATGTCCTCCTGCGTGAGCCCGAGCGGCTCGCCGCCGGCGACCCGCAACTGCAGTTCCACAAGATCGAGCCCGGTGATGGCCTCGGTGACGGGATGCTCGACCTGCAGCCGTGTGTTCATTTCCATGAAATAGAAGTCGCCTGACGCATCCAGCAGGAATTCCAGCGTGCCCGCGCCCTCGTAATTGATCGATTTGATCGCGGCCACGGCGACCGCGCCCATCCGCGCCCGCAATGCCGGCGACACCGCCGGCGACGGCGCTTCCTCGATCAGTTTTTGGTGCCGCCGTTGCACCGAGCAGTCGCGCTCGCCGAGGTGGATGGCGTTGCCGTGGCGATCGCCGAACACCTGGATTTCGATATGGCGGGGATCCGCGATGGCGCGCTCCAGGATCACATCGGGATCGCCGAACGCGCCCTGGGCTTCGGATCGCGCGCTGCGCAGCGAATCCGGAAATGCTGCGGCATCCGCGACAAGCCGCATGCCGCGCCCGCCGCCACCGGCGACGGCCTTGATCATGACGGGAAAGCCGATCTTGCCGGCCTCGGCCAGCATGACAGTATCACTCTGGTCGGCACCCTGATAGCCGGGCACGCAGGGCACGCCGGACGCCAGCATGATCGCCTTGGCGCCGGCCTTGTTACCCATCGCCCTGATGGATTGAGGCGATGGCCCGATGAACACCAGACCGGCATCGCGGCACGCAGCAGCGAAATCCTCATTCTCGGCGAGGAAGCCGTAGCCCGGATGCACCGCATCGGAACCGCTGGCTCTGGCCGCAGCAATGATCGCTCCGATGCTGAGATAGGATTGCGAAGGCAGCGCTTCGCCAATGCGGACGGCCTCATCGGCTTCGCGAACATGCAACGCGTCGCGGTCGGCGTCGGAATAAACAGCCGCCACGCCATAACCAAGGCGGCGGGCGGTGCGCATGACGCGCAGCGCGATCTCGCCGCGATTGGCGATCAGGATCTTGCGGAACGGCGTCAGCTTCATCTGAACGTTCATGGCCGCGCGACCGAGAACTGCATGCGCTGCGGACGGCGCGCCTCCGCCTCCCGGCAGATCGCCAGCACTTCGGCGAGCACGCTGCGGGTGTCGCGGGGATCGATCACGCCGTCGTCGAGCACGCGGGCGCTGGTCGAGAACACGTCCATCTGGCCGTCGAACACGCCGATGATCTGCGCCTTCATCGCATCGATCTTTTCCTTCTCGATCGGCTTGCCGCGCCTGAGCGCGGCGGCCTCGGTGACGATCGCCATGGTTTCGGCGGCCTGCTCGCCGCCCATCACGGCGGTCCTGGCATTGGGCCAGGAGAAGCAGAAGCGCGGATGGAAGCCGCGGCCGCACATGCCGTAATTGCCGGCCCCGAACGACGCGCCGCAATAGATCGTGATCTGCGGCACGGTAGCCGAGGTCACCGCCTGGATCATCTTGGAGCCATGCTTGATCATGCCGGCCTCTTCATAGGCCTTGCCGACCATGTAGCCGGTGGTGTTGTTGAGGTAGAGCAGCGGCGTGCGCGACTGGCAGCAGGCCTGGATGAAATGCGTCGCCTTATTGGCGCCGGGAACGTCGAGCGGGCCGTTATTGGTGATGATGCCGATCGCCTGGCCCTCGATGCGGGCGTGGCCGCATACGGTGGCGGGACCGTAATTGGCGCCGAATTCGGTGAAATCGGAATCGTCGATGAAGCGTGCTATCGCCTGGCGCATGTCGACCGGCCGCTTGTGGTCCATCGGCATGATGCCGAGCAGCTCTTCCGGGTCGTGACGGGGCGGACGGTGCTGTGTCGGGTCCGGGCCCGGCCGGTCCCATTCGAGATTGGCCATGATGTCGCGGGCGATCCGCAGCGCATCGCGGTCGTCTTCGGCGAGATAGTCGCCGAGGCCGGAAATGCTGGTGTGCATCTCGGCGCCGCCAAGTTCCTCTTCGGTCGCGATTTCCCCGGTCGCCGCCTTCAAGAGCGGCGGCCCGGCCAGAAAGGCGCGGGTGCGGCCGCGCACCATCACGATATAGTCGGACAGTCCGGTCTGGTAGGCGCCGCCGGCGGTCGACGAGCCGTGCGTCACCGTGACCACCGGCAAGCCTGCCGCCGACAGCCGCGCCAGATTGCGAAAGATGTTGCCGCCGCGGATAAAATCCTCGACGCGGTAGCGCAGCAAATTGGCGCCGGCGCTTTCGACCAGTTGCACATAGGGCAGCTTGTTCTCCAGCGCCAGCTCCTGCACCCGCAGCGTCTTGTCGAGCCCATAGGGCTGCAGCGCGCCGGCATCGATGCCGGAATCATTGGCTGAGACCATGCAGCGGATGCCGGCGACGAAGCCGATGCCGGCGATCAGCCCGCCGCCAGGAACGCTCCTGTCTGCATCTGATACATCGAACATGTAGCCGGCCAGCGTCGACAGCTCGATGAAGGGCGTGCCGGGATCCAGCACCAGCGCCACCCGCTCGCGCGGCAGCAACTGACCGCGCTTGTGAAACCGGTCCTTGGCGGCGGCGGACGCCGCGCGCGCCCGCTCCTCGAGCCCGCGCATGCGCGCAATCAGCGCCAGCATGCCTTCGCGGTTGGCCTGAAAGGCCGCGCTGTTCGGAGCGACGGTGGATTCAATGACAGCCACTACGCGCTCTCTTTCGCAAATTGTCCGGCATACGCCTGCCGCAGTTCGACCTTGCGGAGCTTGCCGGTCGCCGTCATCGGCATTTCGTCGACGATCTTGATGAATTTCGGTACCTGGAAGCCGCCGAGGTGCTTACGGCAATGCTCGGATAGTCCGGGCTCATCCGCGACCGCGCCCGGCTTCAGTTTGACGAATGCTGACACCGCCTCGCCCCATTGCGGATGCGGCAGCCCGACCACCGCGGCGTTCTGCACGGCAGGATGCGCCAGCAGCGTCTCCTCGATCTTGACGGAGGAAACGTTCTCGCCGCCGGACTTGATCATGTCCTTCTTGCGGTCGAGGAACAGCACTTCACCGTTGTCATCGATCAAGGCGAGATCGCCGGTATGGTGCCAGCCGAACTTGCGCGCCTCTTCGGTCGCGTTCGGATCCTTGTAGTAGCCCATCATGACATTGGGGCCGCGATGCACCAACTCGCCGGGCTGGCCGCGCGGCAACAGGTTGCCCTCATCGTCCATGATTGCCGTCTCGTTGACGATCAGCGACTCGCCCCAGTAATTGCCGAAGCGTTTGAGCTGCATGTCCGGCTGCGACATCGTGGTGGCCGGATACATCTCGGTCTGGCCGCTGCTCAGCACGAAATTCGGGCACATGTCGGCCATCGCGCGTTCCAGCAGCGGCCGACTCATCGGCGCCATGGTGTAGATGCAGGCCTTGAGGCCGGACAGGTCGTATTCCTTGCGGCGCGGATGATCGAGGATCGCCTGATACATCAGGGACAGGCCGACGAACACCGTGAGCCTGTCGCGCACGATGGCTTCCATGCAAACCACCGGATCGAAGCCGCGCATCAGCGCCATGCGGCCGCCGACCGACAGATAGCTCAGCAGCAGGACATGGCCCGCGCAGTGGAACAGCGGAAACTGGCCGGTGATGCCGTCATTGCGGTCGAGATGCATCTCGATGGCGTTGCTCATGACAGCCATCACCACGGCGAGATGGCAATGCATCGCGCCTTTCGGGCGCGACGTGGTGCCCGAGGTATAGATGATCATCGCCAGATCGCGGTCGTCGATCTCGATCTCGGGCTCGATCCCGGATTGGCCGTTCAGCAGGTCGTTGAAATTCTCCAGGCCTTGTGCGGCAGCCGTGCCCGCGAGGTCGACCGCGATCAGACCGACGCCCCGCTTCTGCAGTGCCGCGCGGCGGTCTCCTTGCGCATGCAGATTGTCGTCGATCAGGGCAAGGCGCACCTCGGCATGATCGAGGATGTAGTCCATGTCGGCGGGGCCGAGCATGGTGTTGACGGGCACCCAGACCAGGCCGGCGCGGTGAATGCCGAACAGCGCCTTGACCAGTTCGACGGAATTGTTGCAGATGGTCGAGATCTTCTCCCCGGGTTTCACGCCTCGCGCGACCAGATAATTGGCAAAGCGATTGGCGTCGCGCTCGATCTCGGCGAACGTCACGCGCCGCGCGCCGTCGGTGACGGCCGTTCGGTCCGGAAACCGCGCCGCCGCGCGCTTCAACAGATCGCCGATCGCCACCCGGCCGATGCGGCCGGGACCAGGGACGCCGCCGGTGGCTGCGAGATTGGTCATGCGGATTACTCCGTCGTTTCCATCATTGCGAGGAGCGAAGCAACCAAGCGATCCAGCTTTGCTGCGTTGGAGCTGGATTGCTTCGCTGCGCTCGCAATGACGATTTCAGATACGTCATGCGGCTCGTTGGTTGACCAGTGCCCACCCGCCTCAGTTCGCCTTTTTTCCCAGTCCGAGACTGTCGACCACCTTCCGCTCCGACTCGATCAGCGCGGTGACGAATTTCCTGTAGTCCTCGGTGCTCTTGTAATTGGCCACCATGTCGTACTTGGCGAGAGTTTCGAGCAGGGCCGGCTCCTCGATCGCCTTCTTGAAGGCATCGTGCAGTTTGGCCACGACCTTCGGATCCATTCCCTTCGGACCGGCGATGCCAAACGGCGAATCGAACACGAAGGGGTAGCCGAGTTCCTGCATGGTCGGCACGTCGGGCCAGTTTTTCGATCGCTGCGCGGTCCAGATCATCAGCAGGCGCAGTTTGCCGGCATCCACCAGCGCCTTCCATCCGGTGCCGTCGGCCTGCAGCATGGTATGGTTGCCCAGCACCGCCGCGTTGGACTCGGCGTTGCCCTTGAAGGGCACCTGGGTGAACTTGACGCCCGACTTCGCCGCGATCTGCTCCATGCCGATGTGCAGCGACGTCCCCGCGCCCGGCGTGGCGTAGGTGACCTTGCCGGGATTGGCCTTGGCGTAGTCGATCACGTCCTGCCATTTCCTGAACGGCGTGTCGGCGTTGGTGGTGACGCCGAAGGTGTAACCGGTGAGGTGGACGATATAGCTGAAGTCCTTTTCCGCATCCCACGTCGCCTGCTGCATCAGCGGCAGCCGGAACACGGTAATTGGAATCTGCGAGATGGTGTAGCCATCCGGCTTGGCGGATGCGGCCATCGTCGCCGGGCCGACCGCGCCGCTGCCGCCGGGCTTGTTGTCGATTACGATCGGCTGGCCGAGATGCTTCGCTGCCGCCTCGGCGATGGCGCGCATCGCAATATCGGTCGCGCCGCCGGGAGGCCACGGCACGATCAAGGTGACGGGCTTGGACGGATAGTCCTGGGCGATGGCAGCCGGGATCATCCACAGCAGGCTTGCTGCCGCGGCAAGGCTGAGCGCGATGCAACGCGGCAGAAACCGATGGCGGTTGGTTCTCACGGGTCTCTCCTGTTTCTGTTCAAAACCAGTCTGCACTCCAGGTCTAACGCCTGATGCCGAAAATCCGCCGCGCTTCCGCCGGGCTCGCGATCTCGCGCCCGGCGTTGCGCGCGCAGGCCGCGATCGATTCGATCAGCTGACCGTTCGACGTCACCTTGGCGCCATCGGGCTGGTAGAAGGTATCCTCAAGTCCGGTGCGCAAATGGCCGCCGAGGTCGGCGCAGCGCTGGTGCAGTGGCCAGATTTCGGCGCGCCCGATCGCGGTGACCTGCCAGTGCGCGTCCGGCAATTTCAGCTTCAGCAGGATCGGCAGCAATTCCGGATCGGCCGGCATGCCGGAGGCGACGCCCATGACGAAATTGTATTCCAGCGGTCCGGCATACATCCCGGTCTGTCGGTACATCCCGACGCAGCGCACGATGCCGACGTCGAAGCATTCGAATTCGGGAATGGTGTCCACCGCCTTCATGACGTCGAGATAGTCCTGCACCTTCTCGACCGAATTATCGAACAGCATCGGCGGCCAGGCCCAGCTGTTGTCGGCCTTCACCTTCAGATAATTCAGCGAGCCGGCGTTGCAGGCTGCCATTTCGGGCCGCGTTTCGCGCACGCAGTCGAGCGCTCCCTGGTAGTTCGGCCCGGAGGTACCGGTGGTATGGTTGATAATCACACCCGGGCAGGCCTCGCGGATCGCCTGCTGGATCTCGCGGGACACGGCGACTTCCCAGGACGGCAGATGCCCCTTGCCCGGTGCCTGCTGGCGCAGATGGATGTGCATCACGCTGGCGCCGGCGTCGAAGGCGGCCTTGGCCTCGCGCGCCATTTGTTCCGGGGTGACCGGCACGTGATGCTGCTTCGGGTCGGTCAGCACGCCGTTCAGCGCGCAGGTGATGACAGCCTTGTCGCTCATGGATCAGCCTTCGATCGGTTCAGGACTTCAAGGGCGCGTGCGCGATGGTTTCGGCGGATCATGCGTCCCGCGCCGTCGGCCTTCTTGCGTCCACGCGCTATCGCCCGCCGCCGTCAGGCCCGGCCCTGACGCAAGCCGGCGCTGTCGAGCGCGCCCGCCTCGCTGCGATAGATCGCCAGATCCCTCGAGCCCGAGAAGATCGCGCGCGGCTGCAGGCCGTAGAACCGGCGGATCGAATGGCTGAAATGGGTCGAATCGGGATAGCCGATGTCCTGCGCCAGATGCGCGAGGTTGAGGTTCTGATTGGCGAAGTGCAGCAAATGCCGCGCGCGTTTCCAGGCCCGGAAGGCGCGGAATGAGATGCCGGTCTCCTGCTTGAACAGGTGCAGGAAGCGCGACGAGGAAAGGCCGGCCTCCGCCGCACAGCTTGCCGCCGTCACCGGATCGCCGCGGAACCGGCCGATCTGCGCAATTGACTTTACCACGCGCGGATCGAGTGAACGCGGCGGCAGCGCCTCGCCGAAGCACATGGTGTCGAACTCCGCGTTGCTGATGTCGTCTCCTTGCTGGCGCTGGCGTAATCCGGCATAGGCCGCGCGGATGCGTTGGGCGAAGAACGCCCGATCGGCTCCCGCAAGCCGCTCCGCGAGCTGTTCGAATGCGCCGGCGCGAACGCTTTCCGGCTCGATGACGAGGCAGACCGCCGAGCGATGGTCGCTCGCGATGGTATGGCGCACATTGGGCATCACCACGGCCAGTTCACCGTAGCTTTCGCGGCCGGTCGCGGTGGTCAGCCAGAGGCCCGCCTCGATCGACACATAGACATGAAACGCACCCGGGCAGCGTTGGCGCGGACGGCCAAGCAGGCCGGCGTAGAACACGCGCTCCGGCGTGATCAGCATCAGATGGCCGGATTCCCGGCGTGCGCTGTCATTCATTTCCGTCCCCTCCCGGGAGCGAGGTCTGCTTCTTGCCGCCTGGATGCGGGCTCTCTAGCGGAGCTCGCGGCAGAATACAGAAATCGCGGCGGATGTCACCGCGATAAATATCGGCGAATGCTCAGGATTCGGCCGATCTAGCGGTGCCGCGGGGGAGGACTTCAGGAGCGCCGCGCGACCTTCTGCTGCTCGCCGGCGAGGGTTTCGGCGGCGACCGCCCTCCGGTAACCATCGCGCGCCTGCAGGCGCTGCCAATAGGCGGCGACGTTGGGCCCGAAATCCTTCGATAGCCCGATGTTTTCGGCCAGCCGCAAGGCGTAGCCGATGACGATATCGGCCGCCGTGAACCGGCCGGCGACCAGCGTCTCCGAGTTGCCGGTGACCGCTTCGACCGCCCGCAGCCGGCCCAAGAACCACTTGGCGTAGTCTCCGGCGACCTGCGGATTGCGCCGCTCCTCGGGCTCGAGCTGGGTGTAGCGGAGCACCAGCGTTTGCGGAAAGGTCAGCGTCGCGTCGCTGAAATACATCCAGTTCAGGAACGCGCCATAGGCCGGCTCGTCGACGCCGACGACCAGCGGCGTCGGTCCGTGCCGTGTACCGAGATAGTGACAGATGCCTGATGACTCCGTCATCTTGGTTTCGCCGTCGATCATGAACGGAATGGTGCCGAGCGGATTGATCGCGAGATATTCCTTGGCGAATACCCGCGGCGGGAACGGCAGCATTTTCAGCTCATAGGGAAGGCCCATCTCTTCCAGCATCCATACCGGCCGGAACGAGCGTGCGGCGTGGCAATGATAGAGCGTGATCATCCGGCGTTTCCCTATTTTCTGATTGAGGCCAGTTTGGTACGCCGGTGCGCCGTCTGCAACGATATCTTTCCGGTTCGGACGGCCACCACGGTCAGAGGCCGGCCCCGGTTCAACCCAGGAGCAACCGCGCTGGCATCTTGCGTCTGCGCGCTGAAAGCACAGCGCCTTTCTCGGCCAGTCAGCGCAAGACGGTCCGCGAATGCGGCGCATCCCTTTTCCTTCTCCCCTTGTGCGAGAGGGCAAGAAGCGCGAGCCTGGGTGTCGTTTGCTCACTGCAGAAAAAGAAAGACGACGAAAAATGGATTTCGAGCACAGTCCAAAGGCGATCGAGCTGCAGGGCCGGCTGTCGGCCTTCATGGCGAAGCACGTCTATCCCGTCGAAGGCCTCTATCAGGAGCAGGTCGAGGACGGCCACCGCCATCACCGGCCGCCGATCCTGGAAAACCTGAAGCGCCGCGCCCGCGCCGAGGGACTCTGGAATCTTTTTCTGCCCGGTGACCACGGCGCCGGGATCAGCAATCTCGACTACGCGCCACTGGCCGAGATGATGGGGCGGATTTCCTGGGCGTCGGAAATCTTCAATTGTTCGGCGCCCGATACCGGCAACATGGAAGTGCTCTCGCTGTACGGCACGCCGGAACAGAAGAAGCGCTGGCTGGAGCCGCTGCTGGCGGGCGAAATCCGCTCCGCCTTCTCGATGACCGAGCCAGAGGTCGCCTCCAGCGACGCCACCAACATCCAGTGCAGCATCCGCCGCGACGGCGCCGATTACGTCATCAACGGCCGCAAGTGGTTCACCTCGGGCGCGATGAGCGAGGATTGCAGGATCCTGATCGTGATGGGCAAGACCGACCCTGATAATCCGAACAAGCATCTGCAGCAATCGATGGTGCTGGTGCCGAAGGAGACGCCCGGCGTTCGCATCGTGCGCGACATGCGCGTATTCGGCTATGACGACGCGCCGGTCGGCCATCCCGAGATCGTCTACGACAACGTCCGGGTTCCCGCCGCCAACATCCTGCTCGGTGAAGGCCGAGGTTTTGAGATCGCGCAGGGCCGCCTCGGGCCCGGCCGCATCCATCATTGCATGCGGCTGATCGGCTGCGCGCAGCGCGCGCTGGAACTGATGTGCGCACGCGCGCAGTCCCGCGTCGCCTTTGGCAAGCCGCTGGGCGAACAGGGATCGGTGCGCGAGGACATCGCCCATTCCTGGTGCGAGATCGAACAGGCGCGGCTGCTGACGCTGCGGGCCGCCGAGAAGATGGACCGCGAGGGCAACAAGGCAGCGCGCGACATGATCGCGGCGGCGAAAGTGGTGGTGCCGAGCATGGCCGCCCGCGTGATCGACCGCGCCATCCAGATCCACGGCGGCGCCGGGGTTTCGCAAGACACCTTCCTGGCTGAGGCCTACACGTACGCGCGCTTCATGCGGCTCGGCGACGGACCGGATCAGGTGCATCTGGCGCAACTCGGGCGAGGATTGCTCAGGCGGTATGGGGCGCCGGTGTGAACGCGACGCGTGAGGTTCTCATCCCTCCCCCCCCCGCGCGGCTCTTCGCCGCGTGGTGGGGAGGGTGGCCGGCCGAAGGCCGGTCGGGTGGGGGGTGCCTCAGCAAATGATTTGGCAGCTGAATGCGCTGAAGCACCCCCCACCCGTCACATCGTTCGCTACGCTTTCGATGTGCCACCCTCCCCACCGCTTCGCGGGGGGAGGGAGAAGAACTCACACATTGCCATGCTTCCTCAATTCCAACCTTGCGATCTGGTTGCGGTGCACCTCGTCGGGACCATCCGCCAGCCGCAGCAAGCGCGCCGTCGCGTAGGCCGCGGCCAGTCCGAAATCGTTGCTGGTGCCGCCGCCGCCATGGGCCTGGATCGCCCAGTCGATCACCTGGCAGGCCATGTTCGGCACCGCGACCTTGATCATCGCGATTTCGGCTTTGGCCTCGCGGTTGCCGACGGTGTCCATCATGTGCGCGGCATGGAGGGTTAGCAACCGCGCCTGCTCGATCATGATGCGTGATTCCGCGATCCGCTCCTGGGTGACGGTCTGTTCCGAAACCGGCTTGCCGAAGGCGACGCGGCTGCGGGTCCGGACGCACATCTTTTCCAGCGTGCGTTCGGCAAGTCCGATCAGCCGCATGCAGTGATGGATGCGGCCCGGACCGAGGCGGCCCTGCGCGATCTCGAAACCGCGACCCTCGCCGAGCAGCATGTTGCTGGCGGGCACGCGGACATTGTCGAACGCCACCTCGGAGGCGCGGTCGGGCACGCCATAGAACCCGAACACGGGGATCGGCCGCAGCACCTTGACGCCCGGTGTCTCCATCGGCACCAGGATCATCGACTGCTGGTGATGGCGATCCGGATTGTCAGGATCGGTCTTGCCCATGAAGATGCAGATCCTGCAGCGCGGGTCGGTGGCGTTGGTGGTATACCATTTGCGGCCGTTGATGATGTAATCGTCGCCATCGCGCCGAATGGAGCTCTCGATGTTGGTGGCGTCGCTGGAGGCTACCGCCGGTTCGGTCATGGCGAAGCAGGAGCGGATTTCGCCGGCCAGCAGCGGCTTCAGCCACTTCTCCTGATGCTCCCTGGTGCCGTAGCGCGCCAGCACTTCCATGTTGCCGGTGTCGGGCGCCGAGCAGTTGAACAGCTCGGGCGCGAGATGCGACCGCCCCATCACCTCGCACAGCGGCGCGTATTCGAGGTTGGTCAGACCCGCGCCGTGTTCACTCTCGGGCAGGAACAGGTTCCAGAGATCCGCCTCGCGCGCTTTCGGTTTCAGTTCCTCGACCACCGGATAGACTTTCCAGGGCCCGAGTTCTTCCGCCTCGCGATAGAACCGGTCCTCGTTCGGATAGACATGGCGGTCCATGAACGATTGCAGACGATGCTTCAGTTCGCCGACTTTCTGGCTTTGCTCATAGAACACGATCGGCTCCCTACGTCTTCGCGCCGGGCAGCGTGCCCATCATCTTGCACAGCACCGTCAGCATCACCTCGTCGGCACCGCCGCCGATCGAGGTCAGGCGGCTGTCGCGGTAGGCGCGACTGACATGCGTCTCGTTCATGAAACCCATGCCGCCCCAGAACTGCAGGCAGGCGTCGGTCAGTTCGCGCCCGAGCCGGCCGGCCTTCAATTTCGCCATGGTCGCCAGCCGGGTGACGTCCTCACCCGCCACCAGCGCCTCGCCGGCGCGGTAGATCAGCGCGCGCAGCAGTTCGACCTCGGTCTGCATTTCCGCCAGCTTGAAATGAACGATCTGGTTGTCGAGGATGCTCCGGCCGAAGGCCTTGCGGTTGCCTGTGTAGTCGATGGTCTCGCTGATGATGTACTCATGCGCCTTGAGGCAGGCGGCCGCACCCCACAGCCGTTCCTCCTGGAACTGGACCATCTGGTAGGTAAAGCCCATGCCCTCCTCGCCGATGCGGTGGCGCTTCGGCACCCGCACCTCGTCGAAGAAGATCTGCGCGGTGTCGGACGAACGCATGCCCATCTTGTCGAGTTTGCGCGCGACCTGCACGCCCTTGCTCTTCATCGGCACGCAGATCAGCGACTTGTTGCGATGTACGGGCCCGTCGCCGGTATTGGCGAGCAGGCAGATCCAGTCGGCCTTCACGCCATTGGTGATCCACATCTTGCCGCCGTTGATGACGTAATCGTCGCCGTCGGAGCGCGCGCTGGTCTTGATCGAGGCGACATCGGAGCCGGCGCCGGGTTCCGACACGCCGATACAGGCGACCGCGTCGCCTGATATCGCGGGCGCCAGGAACTCGCGGCGCACTTCATCCGAGCCGAACCGCGCCAGCGCCGGCGTCGCCATATCGGTCTGCACCCCGATCGCCATCGGCACCCCGCCGCAATGGATCGCGCCGAGTTCTTCCGCCATCATCAGCGCGTAGCTGTAATCGAGTCCCTGCCCGCCGAACTCCACGGGCTTGTTGAGCCCGAGAAAGCCGAGGTCGCCGAGTTTCTTGAACAGCTGGTGCGACGGGAACTGTTCCGCCTTCTCCCATTCATCGACGAACGGGTTGATTTCCGTTGCGATGAATTTTTGCAGCGTGTTGCGGGCGTCTTCGTGTTCAGCGGTAAAGAGCATTTTATCTCCCTGTCATTCCGGGTTCGCGCTGACGCGCCCCGGAATGACGCTGCTCGTCGTAAGGCGGGGAGGGGTCGGGGGTGGGGGGTCTATCCGCACGTACCACTGGCAGCGAGTCGGCGTTAGGCACCCCCACCCCGACCCCTCCCCGCCACGCGCAAACGCGCGTGGAGGGAGGGGAGTTAAGATGTCACAACCCCATCTGGCGACTCGCCAGATCCTTCATGATCTCCTCGGTGCCGCCGCCGATCGCGTTGACCTTGACCTCGCGATAGATGCGCTCGACCTTGATGCCGCGCATGAAGCCGGCGCCGCCGAAGATCTGCACCGCCTCGGATGCGCAGAATGCCATGGTCTGGGTCGCCTGGTTCTTCAGCATGCAGATCTCCGCGACCGGGCTTTCGCCCTGCCCGAGACGCCACGCCAGCATTTCCAGCATCGCCTGCGATGCCGCGACCTTCTGCGCCATGTCCACCAGCTTGTGACGGATCACCTGGTGCTGGGAAATCGGCTTGCCGAAGGTCTTGCGCTCCCTGGCGTAGGCGATCGCCTCCTCGAGGCAGACACGGGCATAGGCTGTGCAACTCGCCGCCATGCCCATGCGTTCGCTGTTGAAGTTCTGCATGATGATCTTGAAGCCCTGGCCTTCCTCGCCGATCAGGTTCTCGGCCGGCACGCGGCAATCGTCGAAATGCAGCGTCGCGGTGTCCGACGCCCACCAGCCCATCTTCTTCAGCCCGGTGCGCGACAGGCCCGGCGTATCGCCTTCGATCAGGAGCATGCTGACCCCGCCCGGGCCCTCGCCGCCGGTGCGCACCGCCACCGTCAGATAGTCGGCGCGCATGCCCGAGGTGATGAAGGTCTTCTCCCCGCTGACGACATACCAGTCGCCGTCGCGGCGCGCCTTGGTTCGCAGGTTGGCGACGTCGGATCCGCCGCTCGGCTCGGTGATCGCGAGCGCGGATATCTTCCGGCCCGACAGCACCTGGGGCAGCACCCGCGCCTTGACCTCGGGCCGGGCGGCGCGCGCGATCGGAGGCGAGCCGATGGTATGGCTCATCAGGCTGGAGCTCACCCCGCCGGCGCCGGCCCGGGCCAACTCCTGAGAGGCCACGATTTTCATGAACTGGTCGGCGTCGACGCCGCCATATTCTTCCGGGAATCCCAGTCTGAGCAGCCCGATGGCGGCGGCCTTTTCATAGAGCTCGCGCGGAAAGCCGCCCGCCTCGTCCCATTCATGGGCGTGGGGCTCGATCTCCTCCTCGACAAAACGACGCACCACGTCGCGGAAGGCTTCGTGTTCGCCGGTGTAGAAGGGGCTGGCCATCCGGTTGGCTCCGTTGATTCTTGTGCGGCGCATGATGCGCCGGAAACGGCTGCTCTAACTTGCGTCGAGTGGCTGGCTGCGGTGCCCCTCGTCTGCCGAGCCTCCACTGTCGCAGCGACAGGCGGCCCGGATCAAGCGTGGAAAAAATTTCCTGGCGGCCATCTGGGAAAAATTGTCGAACCGATTCAACAAATCGACCCGACGGGCAAAACAGTCCAAGGTTCGTCAAGCCCCTTCGAAAGAGATATTCTGCTTTTCCGAAATCGGATTCGCGGGTATAGTCCGTGCCGTCCCGTCCCATTCCGAGGGGGCGTTTCGCGAACGTCACGGACGTCGGGGCGGGATGCGGTGGACGCGGAGGCGCGCGAGACGGGCGATGCCGAGGCGGACGGTGAAGTCGTGTGGTCCTGACACCCCGGTGCTGGTGTCAAGTTCGCGCTCAGGCGCGCGGGCGACGGTGGCAAGAAAGCCGGTCACCGGGGAGAGCGCGGAATAAGCCGTAAACCATTGCGCAGGGAAGGCCGGATTGCCTCCGCTGGACCTGTATGCTCGTGTGCGTTTCCTTTTCCACTATTGCACACGAGACCGCGGGTGCAGCGCGCACCCGGTCTTCCCTGCGCCCTCTTTTCAGGAGGGCAAGGAAATTGACAGCAAACCTCGGGCGAGTCGCGCCGCGAGAATGCAAAACTGCGTTTACGAACACCATACCCCAGCCACTCGACGCAGGACAGAATTCAGATACGCTCGCCAACTGAACGACAGGACGTAAAGTCTGCAATCAGACGGCACAAGACCGCGATACGTCGGGAGGAAGCCTTGCCGGTTCGCCATTACGACTGGATCACGCATTTCGGCCGCCGCACGCCGGACAAACCGGCGGTGGTCGACCTCGCCAGCGAGCGCCAGTTCTCCTACGCGCAGTTCGACTCCCGCATTGCGCGGCTCGCCGCGCATCTGCGCGACCGGCTCAAGGTCAGGCGCGGCGACCGCGTCGCCGTGCTGGCGCTGAACACCACCGATACGCTGGAGGTGCAGTTCGCGTGCGGGCGGATCGGCGCGGTGTTCCTGCCGCTCAACACCCGCCTCACCGTGCCCGAGCTGCAGTATATCGTCGGCGACGCGGCGCCTGTGCTGATGATCCACGATTCCGAGCTGGACGAGGTCGCGCTGACGGTGGCGAAACGCTGCGACGTCGCATCCGTGCTGCGGCTCGGCCCCGGCGGCTCCTACGAGGCCGCCATCGCGGCCGCACCCCCGCTCGACAACGCCGAGATCGTCACGCTCGATGACATCTCGACCATCATGTACACGTCGGGCACCACGGGCCAGCCCAAGGGCGCCATCATCACCCACGGCATGACGTTCTGGAACTGCGTCAATCTCGGCGGACCGGCCTATATCTCGCCGTCGACCGTGCTGCTCACCGTGCTGCCGCTGTTCCACACCGGCGGGCTCAATTGCTACACCAACCCGGTGCTGCATGCCGGCGGCACCGCACTGATCATGCGCGCGTTCGATCCAGGTCTCGCGCTGCAGCTGATCAGCGATCCCGCCCGCGGCATCAACCAGTTCTTCGGCGTGCCCTCGATCTACCAGTTCATGGCGCAGCATCCGGCTTTCGCAGGCGCAGACTTCAGCCGCCTGGTGATCGGCGGCGTCGGCGGCGCGCCGATGCCGGTGCCGCTGTTGAAAGTGTGGGAAGAGCGCGGCGTCGCGCTGCAGCAGGGCTACGGCATGACCGAAACCAGCCCCGCGGTACTGACGCTCGACAGGGAAGACGCCGCGCGCAAGGCCGGCTCCTCCGGCAAGCCGGTGCTGCATACCGAGGTGCGGATCGTGCGGCCCGACGGGTCGGACGCCGGCGTCGGCGAACTCGGCGAATTATGGGTGAAGGGGCCGAACATCACGCCGGGTTACTGGAACCGGCCCGACGCCAACGCGTCCTCCTTTACCGACGGCTGGCTGCACACCGGCGATGCCGCGCGGATCGACGAGGAGGGATTCTACTACATCGTCGATCGCTGGAAGGACATGTACATCTCCGGCGGCGAGAACGTCTATCCGGCCGAGGTCGAGAACGTGCTGCACCGGCTCGCCGCGATCGCCGAGGCCGCCGTGATCGGCATCCCCAGCGAGCAGTGGGGCGAGACCGGCATGGCGATCGTCGCGCTCAAGCCCGGACACAGCCTCACCGAGGCGGAGATTCATGCGCACTGCGAAACCAACCTGGCGCGCTTCAAGCGCCCGCGCCTGATAAAATTCGTCGACGCGCTGCCGCGCAACGCCACCGGCAAGATCCACAAGCCGACCTTGCGGAAGAATTTCGGCGCGGAGAAGGTTACCGACCGGGCCGGAGCAGAATAGGAACGCGCGAAACAGATGACCGCAATCGCAAGGCGCATCTTCTTCTCCCCCCGCGAAGCGGCGAGGGGTCGGGTAGGAGGGCTACCGGCAGGGCCCGCTATCGTGGATGACGCCGAGCTAGCGCCAGCCCTTCCCACCACGGGCCATGCGCGTGGTGGGAGGGAGCTCAGGCATCGACGACCGCGCCAATGCATGCCCGATGACAGGCTCCGCGATCCGTCTCCAAGGATGGAATCATTCGAAGTGAAAACTTCGCTAATCGTACGCGAACGCCGGATCGTCGAGATCAATCGTCGGGAATTGGTCCTTCTCGGCCCAGTAGTCCTGGCTGTGCTGCCATTCCGGCTTGTCGCCGCGTTTGGGCAACAGGTGCATGTCGCGCATCAAATAGCCCGGATTGAAATTCTCCGGGTCGATCCACGCCTGCAGCGGCATGTTGCCTTCCTGCGGCCGCAGCGCCGGGACCACTTTGCTGGCGCCCTTCGCCTTCATGTGACCGAGCAGCCGGCAGACGAAGTCCGCCACCAGGTCGGTGCGCAGCGTCCAGCTGGCGCGGAAATATCCGAACACCCAGGCCATGTTCGGGATGCCCGTGAACATCATGCCGCGATAGGTGACGGTTTCGGCGAAATCGAGCGGCTTGCCGTCGATCTCGAAGGCGATGTCGCCGAGCACATTGAGGTTGAACCCGGTCGCGGTGACGATGATGTCGGCCTTCAGCGTCTCGCCGGATTTCAGCAGAATGCCGTCTTTGGTGAAGCGGTCGATCTCGTCGGTCACCACCGAGGCCTTGCCGCTCTTGACCGCCTCGAACAGGTCGGCGTCGGGCACGAAGGCGATGCGCTGCCGCCACGGCCGGTAACTCGGGGTGAAATGCTTCGCGACGACGTCGTCCGAACCCGGCCCGAGCGCGGCGCGAATGCCGCCGAGCAACTCCTGCTTCACGACTTCGGGCTCGGTGAACGAGCGACGGGTGAAAGTGTCCTGCTCGAACAGAATCTTGCGCCGCACGATCTCGTGAATCCACTCCTCCTTGACCTGCAGCCGCCGCAGTTCCTCGGCCAGTTCGATGGCGTTGCGGCCGGTGCGGAAATAGGTCGGCGACCGCTGCAGCATGGTGACATGCGCGCACTGGTCCGCGATGTTCGGGATCAGCGTGGCCGCGGTGGCGCCGGAGCCGATCACCACGATCCGCTTGCCCGTGAGGTCGATATCCTCGGGCCAGCGCTGCGGGTGGACGATGCGGCCCTTGAAGTCCGCCATCCCCTGCCATTCCGGAGTGTAGCCCTCGGAATGGCGGTAATAGCCCTGGCACATCCAGAGGAAATTCGCGGTGAAGGTGCGGGCCTCGCCGCTGTCCTTGTCGGACGCTTCGACCGTCCACAGATTGGTCTCGCTCGACCATTTCGCCGAATTGATGCGATGGCGATAACGGATGTGCCTTGCTATATCGTTCTCTTCGATCACCTCGTTCATATAGGCGCGGATTTCGGCCGCAGTCGCGATCGGCGGGCCGGTCCACGGCTTGAAGCGGTAGCCGAAGGTGTGCAGGTCGCTGTCGGAACGGATGCCGGGATATTTGTGGGTCCACCAGGTCCCGCCGAACGTCTCCTGCTCTTCCAGCACGACGAAGGTTGTGCCGGGAAGCTGCTTTGTCAGGTGGTAGGCGCTGCCGACGCCGGAGATGCCGGCGCCGACGATCAGGACATCGAAGTGCTCGACTCCTTGCGCGGCAGAAATGGTGCGGGAGGGTGCGGTGACATTCATGCGCTTTGATCTTTTCGAACTGGCTGCCCGTTATCGAGATTTGTGTAGCGGCCAATCATGGGACACACAAGACAATGGCCATCCCCGAGCCGCGTCAAACTTACAACGCTGAGCCCCATTGGCGCGCGGTCTGCGAGATCCAGTCGCGGTACAGCGTCAGCGGCGTCACGCCGGTCAGGCCGCCGCAGCCCGCGGCGCCGTTCGGCCCGGTCGACCAGCTGACGACGCCGACGATGACGGGGCCGACCTGCTTGTCCTCGAACACCGGGCCGCCGGAATCCCCGGTGCAGGCGCCGAGTCCGTCGCGCGTCCCCTGCCCCACGGGATCGACCAGGCGAACTTGCAGCGTGCCGGGCCTGCCGGTCGCAATGAGGCCGGCGACACGAATGGTACCGCCGCTCTTGCCGTCGCCGCGGACGGTGACGCCGATGCCGGCGATAGTGAAGCGGCTGCCCGCGACGATCGGGATCTGCGGCGCGCCGACGGTCGATGCAACCTTACCCGCGAGCGGGGCGCCGAGCTGCAGCAGCGCGACATCGGCGGTGGCGCGGTGCGCCGCCATCGCCTGCATGTTGAACCCCGGGTGGATTGCGACGCTCCTCACGTCCTGCAGTCGCGGCTGCCGGTCCGCACCATATTCGACGATCTTGTAGGTGGCGCCAGGCTGCACGCAATGCGCTGCCGTCAAAACCAGCTTTGGCGCGATCAATGCGCCGGTACAGAAATTGCCGCGCGAGCCGACGATGGTGACCACGGAGCGGCCGACGCCTTCGGCCGAAGGCGCGCCGCCGCCGACGATCGCATCAGCGGGCGCGGCGAGCAGCAACGCCAGGCTCGTCAACATCGGGAGCAAGTTCTTCATTGAACAGAAATAGCCCGTCACCTCGTCATCGCCAAGCCACGATCGAGGCTGGCCGCGGCCGGCTCACCGTGTTAGCCGTTTTTCAAACGGCGTTCGTTCCAGCGGGGAATCATGATCGAGGCAGTCATCTGGGATTTTGGCGGCGTGCTCACCACCTCGCCGTTCGAGGCGTTTGCGCGGTTCGAGACCGAGCGCGGGCTGCCGGCCGACATCATCCGGCGCACCAACGCCGCCAATCATCTCGAAAACGCCTGGGCGAGATTCGAGCGCGCCGAGGTGGACATCGAGGCGTTCGACCAGCTGTTTGCGGCGGAATCGCTGGCCTTGGGCGCGGAAGTCCGCGGCAAGGAGGTGTTGCCGCTGCTGTCGGGCGACCTGCGGCCCGAGATGGTCGGAGCGCTGACGCGGGTGAAGGCCCGGTTCAAGACCGGCTGCATCACCAACAATTTGCCCGCCAACGCGATCGGCAGCCACAGCGGCCGCTCGCTCTACGTCGCGGAAGTGATGGCGCTGTTCGATCACATCATCGAGTCCGCGAAAATCGGACTCCGGAAACCCGACCCGCGCATCTATCGGATGATGGTGGAGACGCTCGGCGTCGATCCCAAGGCTTGCGTGTATCTCGACGATCTCGGCGTCAACCTGAAGCCGGCGCGCGACATGGGCATGACCACGATCAAGGTGCTCAACGCCCCGCAGGCCATCGCCGAGCTGGAGGCCGCGACGGGGTTGGTGCTGCGCTAGTCGGCTCGTCACCGCAGCGCAGCGGCGATGTTGCCGCCGTCGACGGTGGTGACGCCGGCGGTGGTCTTCAGCGCCAGCGCCTGGGCCAGGAATGCCTGCGCGACGTCTTCGGCCGTCACTTCCCGGCCCAGCAGATTGCCGCGCATATAGTCCTGCTGGCTCGACCCCCTGAGTTTCGAGCGCGACGCGATCATTTCTTCAGTCAACAGCCCCGAGCGAATTCGATCGGCATTGACCGCATTGGCGCGGATGCCTTCGCTGCCGTAATCGAGTGCGTATTGCCGCATCAGAAACAACGTCGCCGCCTTGGGCAGGCCGTAGGGGCCGAAATCGGGTCCGGGATTGACCGCCTGTTTGGACACATTGAACAGCAGGCAGCCGCCGGTGCCCTGCATCAGCATGATTCTTACCGCGGCCTGCGCGACGCGCTGGTGGCCGTAGAAATTCAGCTCAAAACTTTCGCGCAGCACCGCCTCGTCGACCTCGCCGATCCGCCCCTGCCAGGCGGCGCCGGCATTCGATATGGAGATGTCGACCCCGCCGAAGACGGACGCGACCTGCGCGAACGCGTCACGCACCGATGCGGCGTCGGTAACGTCGCATTTGAGCCCGAGCGCGGCTCCGCCGATCGCCTTTGCTTTTGCCATTGCGGCCCTCTCGTCCACATCGAGCAAGGCGACTTCGGCCCCGGCCGCCGCGAACGCTTTGGCCGTGGCAAATCCGATGGCGCCGGCCGCGCCGGTGATCGCCACGACTTGCCCTGCCAGCGGCGGCTCCCTGGCACTGCCCAGCTTCGCCTGCTCCAGCGACCAGTATTCGACATCGAACAGATCGGCCTCCGGCAGCGGCACGAAGCGGCCGACCGCTTCCGCGTCGGTGATGGTGGCAATCGCGGCCTCGGCGAGGTCGGCGGCGACCTTCGCATCCTTCTTGCTGCGACCGAGCCCGAACAGACCGACGCCGGGCACCAGCACAACGCGCGGCGAGGGATCGAGCATGGTCTTGATCCCGCCGACGCGGGCGTTGTTGCGGGCAAAGTAGTCTCTGTAAGTTTCGCCATAGGCCGCGACGGCATCGCGGACCGCGCTCCGGAAGCCGGCGAGATCGCCATCTTCGGGCGCGGCAACGACCAGCGGCTTGTTCTTGATGCGAATGTTGTGATCCGGCGTCACCACGCCGGCCTGGCCGTAGCGCGCCACTTCCGTGCCGTTGACAAAGTTCATCACCGCGTCGCCGCCGCGGAAGTCCAGGATGAAACGCTTCCAGGCGCCGTCGTTGTTGCTGTCCGGCAGGCTGCAGGCGCCGCGGACGATCGGCGCCACATTCGCGAGCCGCGCCGGACGCGCGGGCAGTTTTGCGCTCGGAAAGGCCGGCTTGCGTTGGTTTGCCAGCCGTTCTTCCGCCAGGGTCACCAGCGCAATCATGCGCTCATAGGCCTCCCGTGCGTCGGCGCCAAAACTGAAGATGCCATGCTTGACCAGGATGAGGCCCTCGACCGACGGATCCGCGTCGAACACCTGTGCCGCGGCTTTGGCCAGACCAAAACCCGGCATGATGTAGGGCACGTAGCCGACCCGTTTGCCGTAGACCTCGCGGCACAAGGCTTCGCCATCGGGCTGGTCGGTGAGTGCGAGCACCGCCGTGGAATGGGTGTGGTCGACGAATTTGTGGGGAATGAAGGCATGCAGCAGCGCCTCGACAGAGGGATTCGGCGCCATCGGGTCGATCAGATTGGCGCGCTGCAGCTGGACCATTTCCTCGTCGGACAGTTTCTCGCGGGCGCGGAGTCTTTTCAGGGGCGCAAGCCTTACCGCCGGCAGGCCGGCGGGTTCGATCGTGCCCATGTCCCAGCCGGAGCCCTTGACGCAGAGCACGTCGACCGTTTCGCCATTGAGGTCGGCAAGCTGCGTCTTCACCGACGTGTTGCCGCCGCCATGCAGCACCAGCCGAGGATCCCGGCCGAGCAGCCGCGTCGTATAAACCCTGAGCGCCACATCGCGGCCGAGGTTTGCGTAGCGGACGACGGCCGCATCGGCGTCGCGATCGATCCAACCACTCTGCATGCGCATGCTTCCTTCGCCTATTCGGCCGCGGCCGCTATCCGTTCGGGAAACGCGGCCGCCAGCGCAGCGCGATCGGCCCTGAGCACGCCGCGCTCCGTAATCAACCCCGTCACCAGGCGGGCCGGTGTGACATCGAAGGCGTAGTTCGCCACCGGCGAACCGTCGGGCACGATGCGGACGGTCTCGATCCTGCCATCGGCGGTCCGCCCGGTCATGTGCGTCACTTCGTCAGGCCCGCGCTGCTCGATCGGAATTTCCCTGATGCCGTCGTTGACGTTGAAATCAATGGTCGGCGAAGGCAGCGCCACATAGAACGGCACGCCATTGTCGTGCGCGGCGAGCGCCTTGAGGTAAGTGCCGATCTTGTTGCAGACGTCACCCTGAGCGCTGACCCGGTCGGTGCCTGTTATCACGAGATCGACCATGCCGTGCTGCATCAGGTGACCGCCGGTATTGTCGGGAACGACGGTGTGCGGCACGCCGTGATGGCCGAGTTCCCAGGCCGTGAGCGAGGCGCCCTGATTGCGCGGCCGGGTCTCATCGACCCAGACATGGACGACGACGCCGCGGTCATGCGCCAGATAGATCGGCGCAGTCGCAGTGCCCCAATCGACCGTCGCCAGCCAGCCGGCGTTGCAATGAGTCAGCACATTGACGCGCTCGCCCGGCTTCTTGATCGCAGCGACCGCCTCGATCAGGCCAAGGCCATGCCGGCCGATGCCCTTGTTGATGGCGATGTCTTGCTCGGCCATTTCGCCGGCGCGGGAATAGGCCGCCGCCATTCGCTCGGATGCCGGCAACGGCCGCAACATCGAGCGCATGGCGTCGAGCGCCCATTTCAGGTTGATCGCGGTCGGCCGCGTCGCCATCAGCGCCTTGTGGGCCTGATCGAGTGCTGCGTTGGAAGCGTCAGCCCGCATCGCCAGCGCCATCCCGTAGGCCGCGGTCGCACCGATCAAGGGCGCGCCGCGCACCAGCATCGAACGGATGGCGTCGGCGGCGGCATCGCAGGTGGTGAGGCGCGCCACGACGAAATCATGCGGCAGCCGCCGCTGGTCGATCGCGCTGAGCGACCAGCCGTCCTGCTCGAGCCATATGCTTCTGACGTGGCTATCCCCGACCCTCATGACGGATCCATCGACGGTGAAACTCTCACGCGCGCAAAATCCGTCCCGCCACCGCATCGAGTTTTTTCAGAAGCTCCGGATCGCGCGCTTCCGGCGCGGTGATCAATGCGGTGTCGAGCGCGCGGTCCGAACCGACAGGGCACGGCTCGTGCTCCCTCGGAAATTCGCCGGCGAGCCGCGCCACCAGAGCCTTCGCCTGGTCGGCGTTGGCGGTCAATACCTTGATGATGTCCTGAACCGACACCGCGTCATGGCCGGGATGCCAGCAATCGAAGTCGGTCACCATGGCGACCGTCGCGTAGCAGATCTCCGCCTCGCGGGCGAGCTTGGCTTCCGGCATGTTGGTCATGCCGATCACGGAATAGCCCAGATTCTTGTAGGTCATGCTCTCGGCGTAGCTGGAGAACTGTGGACCTTCCATGCAGACATAGGTGCCGCCGCGCGCGATCGCGATGCCCTCGGCCTCGGCGGCGGCGGCCAGATGGAGGAGCAGCCGCGGCGACACCGGGTGCGCCATCGACACATGGGCGACGCAGCCTCTGCCGAAAAACGAGCTCTCGCGCTTGTGGGTGCGGTCGACGAACTGGTCGACCAGCACGAAGGTGCCGGGCGGCAGATCCTCCCTGAACGAGCCGCAGGCCGACAGCGAGATCAGGTCGGTGACGCCGGCGCGCTTCAGCACGTCGATATTGGCGCGGTAATTGATGTCGGAGGGCGACAGCCGGTGGCCCCTGTCGTGGCGCGGCAGAAACACGATCGGAAGTCCGGCGATTCTGCCGCGGCGCACCGGCGCGGACGGCTCGCCCCAGGGACTTTGGATCGCTTCCTCGCGCGCATTCTCCAGTCCCGGCAGGTCATAGATGCCGGAGCCGCCGATAATGCCCAAAACCGCCTCGGCCATGATTACCCTTCGCCTCGTTGGTAGCGCCAATCGGCATGCCGACGAGGCGCTCACAACCGATTTTCTGCATTCGCAATATCGAGCATTTTGAGAGGCTTGTCGACCATTCGCCCCGGTGACGGCGGCGCGGCTCGCGGTATGATCACCACGCGAGCATTCAGGGCTACGGTTGGGCGGCACCCGGTGCTAGCTTGCCGACAACATAGGGACCCGCCATGAACAGAATTTGTCTCGCACTCTTGATGGTCGGCGCCTGGAGCGAGGTCGTCTATGCCCTTGACCGCGAGCAGCGACACGGCAAGGCTCTGCTCGAAGCCCAGTGCGCGCGCTGTCACGCAACAGGTCGGACGGGCCGAAGCCCTCTCAGCGAGGCTCCCCCGTTTCGGACGTTTGGAGAAAAGCTTTACGACACCGACTTCGAACAACGGTTGCAGGACGGCCTCACCACCATCCACCCCGGCATGCCGACTTTCCGCTTTGGCCGGGAAGATGCCGAGGCTGCGGTCAATTACCTCAAGGCCATTCAGCAACGCAAAAAGCCCAAATAGCCGGCGCGCCGCGGCTTTCCCCCGATTGGGGATATGACAGAAACTCCCCTCGGCCAGTGGCAGGGTGTCGCCGGCAACCCAAGTACTGAGCGGATGCGCGCCATCGCGACCCATGCTTGCTGATTTGCAGTTGGCAACGCCCCGTTGGACTGACGCAGGAATTGCCTGCTAGAACGCTGCAGGAATATGGAGCACGCCGTGGATGATGGAATGAAAAGCAGATTGCGTGCCGACGGCCTACCGAGAATTCCGATCGAGGGCTGTGCGCCCGTGCCGGTAGTAGCCAATGCGGACGACCGCGGATGCCTGTTCGAAATCTTTCGTGAGGAATGGGCGGGTGCTTTCAAGACCGTTCAGTGGAATGCCTGCAGCTCGCTTGCCGGAGTGATGCGGGGCGTCCACGTCCATATCGACTATGACGAATTCTATACACTGCCGTTTGGTCGGGTTTTCCTCGCGCTTCGGGACATTCGCCGTGCATCGCCGACCTTCGGAACGAGCGTCGGTTTTGAATGGTCCGCTGCCGAGGGGTTTGCCGTCCCTGTACCCGCCGGCGTTGCCCACGCCGTTTTCTTCCTGGATCATTCGGTTCTGGCGTTCGGGCTGAGCGGCTACTGGAAGGCCGAGCTGGATGTGGTTGGCTGCCGCTGGGATGATCTCGACCCGACGCTGAATTGGCCCGCGGAAAGCGCGAGGCTTTCAAGCAGGGACACGGAGTCAGGATCATTTACCGACATGGTCCTCAAATATGAGGCGTTGGCCGGCTCCGTAGCTGGGAGATAGGCGTCGGGTATCCAATAATGCCTTTGAAACCATACGCGAACTCCACATCGTGCCGGATGAATTCGTGACGTCCGACCCGGCTGCGGCGCCCCCCACTGTTTCGGTCATCATCGCGACTTACAACAGAAGCCAACCGTTGCGGCACGCCATTCGCAGCGTGTGCAATTCGTCGTTCACCGATTGGGAGATCATCGTCGTAGGCGACGCCTGCACGGATGACACGGCGGAATGCGTTTCGTCTTTCAACGACCCGCGCATATGCTTTGTCAATCTGCCGAGCCGTTGCGGCGACATGTCCGGGCCACACAACAAAGGTCTGGCTCTGGCGCGCGGCAGGTTTGTAGCGTTCCTGAATCACGATGACCTCTATCTTGCCGATCATCTCGCGAAATGTGTGGCCGAGCTGGAGTCGAGCGGCGCCGATCTCGTCTGGGTGCCATGCGCCATCGCAAGCGAGAAGGCCGATCCGACGGGAGATTGGCCGTTTTCGTTCGCGCTCATCGGCGTAACCTCCACGTCCGAATACTCGCCGCTAGGAGTATACTTCTCGTCATCCTGGGTTTTTCGACGCTGCTTGGCCGACCGCGTCGGGCCGTGGCGCTCACCCGACCAGATATACGTCGTACCATCGCAGGAATGGCTGTTTCGAGCATGGCGTATGGGCGCAAGGCTGAGGTTTCTGCCGTCGGTTACCGTCATTCTGGTGCCCGCCGGAGGGCGGGCGGGGAGCTACGCTCGCCGGAACAGTCCGGAGCACGATCTGCTCTCGCAACGGCTTCGGGAAGATCCAAAATGCCTCGAGCGAATCCTGGAGGAAGCTGCACTGGATGAAGCGAGGGAACATTTTCTCAACCACAGATATCCCCCGCTCTGGTCGCTGGCGCGGCGGACGTTGCTTCGTCCGGTTTATTCTGTTCTCGCCCGGATGGGCATTCATCCCCTTTCTCTGCCTATGGCAATCGTTTACGGGCGCCGTGGCGGCTTCGTGCGACGCCTTCGGAGAATTGCGGGTGCAGAGTAAGTGAATATCAAGGTGGCGACGAACCGCGTTGCCTGTCATCGCTTACTGACCGCCGCCCGGATAATCCCATGAAAGATACAGGAAAAAACCGGTATTCCAGCGGCTTCGGCCCATATTTGCCCGAAAATGATCCGGAAGTGAGTATGTAAGACTGCCCGAATCGGACGACTGTCACCGCATGCCTCATCCTGCCATGGCCACAGCTCCCGACCGCGGGTCCGACGTCAGCCGAGACGCGCTATCGGTGCTGAACCACGTGTTCGGCCTGCCCGGCTTTCGCGGCGCGCAGGAGGAAATCGTGCGGCATGTCATCGGCGGCGGCAATTGCATGGTGCTGATGCCGACCGGCGGCGGCAAGTCGCTGTGCTATCAATTACCGTCACTGTTGCGCAAGGGCTGCGGTATCGTGATCTCGCCTCTGATCGCGCTGATGCGCGACCAGGTCGCCGGCCTGCTCGAGGCCGGCGTCAAGGCGGCGGCACTGAATTCGACGCTGTCCTATGAAGAAGCCAACGCGATCGAGGCGCGGCTTCTCGCCGGCGATCTCGACCTCCTCTATGTCGCGCCGGAGCGGCTGTTGACGCCGCGCTGCCTCGCTTTGTTGGGCCGGGCCGACATCGCGCTGTTCGCGATAGATGAGGCGCATTGCGTTTCACAATGGGGGCACGACTTTCGCCCGGAATATATCGGCCTCTCCATCATCGCCGAACGTTTTCCAAATGTACCGCGCATCGCGCTGACCGCCACGGCCGACGACCTCACCCGGAACGAGATCGTCGACCGGCTCGGGCTAGGCAACGCTCCGAGCTTTGTTGCGAGCTTTGATCGCCCGAACATCCGATACGAAATCGTCGACAAGCAGAACGCGCAGATCCAGCTGAGAACCTTCATCGCCGAGCGCCATGCTGGCGACGCCGGCATCGTCTACTGCCTGTCGCGCGCCAAGGTCGAGGATACCGCGGCTGCGCTGACCAAGGCCGGCGTGGCGGCGCTGCCCTATCACGCGGGACTGGATGCAGCCACGCGCGCGGGCAATCAGGACCGTTTCATCAACGAGGACGGCGTGGTGATCGTCGCCACGGTGGCGTTCGGCATGGGCATCGACAAGCCCGACGTGCGTTTCGTCGCACATCTCGATCTGCCGAAAAGCATCGAGGCCTATTACCAGGAGACCGGCCGCGCCGGGCGCGACGGCAAACCGTCCAGCGCCTGGATGGCGTATGGCCTGTCGGATATCGTGCAGCAGCGCCGCATGATCGACGACTCGACAGGCGCCGAAGCGTTCAAGCGGGTGTCGATCGGCAAGCTGGAGGCGCTGGTTGGCCTGGCCGAAACCGCCAACTGCCGGCGTACCCGCCTGCTCGGATATTTCGGCGAGACTCCGGCGGCTGCCAAATGCGGCAATTGCGACAACTGCCTGTCACCGCCACTGGTGCGCGACGGCAAGGTGATTGCGCAAAAGCTGTTGTCCTGCGCCTACCGCACCGGGCAGCGCTTCGGCGCCATGCACCTGATCGATGTTCTGGTCGGCCGCCTCACCGAACGCGTCACCCAATTTGGCCACGACAAGCTGTCGGTATTCGGGATCGGCGCCGACCTCAACGAAAAGCAGTGGCGCAGCGTCATCCGCCAGCTGGTGGCGATGGGGCATCTGGCGCCGGACGCCGAGGCCTTCGGCGCGCTGAAACTGACGGAAACCGCGCGCGGGGTCCTGAAGGGCGAGACCGAGGTGATGCTGCGCGAGCAGGCCGCCGGCACCCGCGTCCGTGCCGCCAGGGTCAAATCAAGGCGCGGCGATATTGCGCCACAAATCGCCGGCCCAGGCGGGGCGGCCGATCAGACCCTGGTGGGCGTGCTCAGGGCGTGGCGTTCCAACGTGGCGCGCACGCGCGGCGTGCCGGCCTATGTCGTGCTGCACGACGCCACCATCGACGGCATCGCGACCTCGCGCCCGACCACGCTCTCCGGACTTCGCGACATCCCCGGCATCGGCGACAAGAAGCTCGAACATTACGGCGACGAACTGATCGCGCTGGTCAAGGCCACGGGTTGACGCTTCAGCGGAGGCGACCAACTCACCTCGTCTCGGCAGCGGCAGCCGATGCTGGCGAAGCGAGGACGCTTAGCGCGACATCGCCCACCGGAAGGTGATCCGCCTTGCGGCCGGACCCCAAAGCAAGCTCCATGGTGAAGGCTCCGAGTTCGCACATTACCTGCGAGGCGACGTCTCCGGCGCCGGTGAATTCATGGGCGAGATACTCGAACTGGGAGCGCGCCTGGCGCAGTGTCGCTCTCGGCACCACTACGTCGGCTTCTTCGACTGAGGGATTTCCACCGCCAGGTCGGGCCAGGCGCGGCTGGGCTTCGGATACAGGCGGTCCGGCACCCGAACCGCCGGCACCGCCCTGGAACTCGTTGGTCTGATTCTTGAAATCGCCGATCCGGTTGAATGCCGAACGAAGCTCGGCACGCTTGGCTTCGAGGGCTGCGACCTTTTCGATCAGCGCGTCCCGTTCGCGTTCGGAGACGACGCGCAGCGCCGCGAGTTCATCGCCGCTCACTTTGAGCCGGGCCGCCAGGTCATGGCGTTCGCCGGCAAAACCGAGGCGCAGCTGCGACAACTCAAGTTCATGCGCCTTCGACTGTTCGGTCAGCTCCCGGCGAAGCCGCTCGAGCTCTTCGCCGCGCCGCTCGACGGACTCAGCGAGCGTCTCGTGCTCGCGATCGAATGTGGCGCGAAGCTCGGCCAGAGCCTGTTGATGCGCCCGCGATGTTGCCGCGAACTCAGCGCGCTGATGGTCCAGATCACCATGAAGCCTGGATAGTTCGGCTTCCCGCGCCTGCAATGCCGCCCTCAGCGCATCGCGTTCGCTTGCCGTCGACGATATGACAGCCTGGTGCCCGTCGACTTCATGCTTGAGCGCCTCGCATTCGGCTTCCAGCGCGTCGGTGTGCTGGACGATAGTCTCGTACTTGTATCGCCAGAGCTGTTCTTCATCCAGCGCCGCAGTCAGGCGGGCCGACAGGGTTTCGAGCCAAACGGCCGCGTGGTGCAGAAAGTTCGCGTTGTGTCCGACCGACATCATGTCGGCAAAGCGTCGGAGAAAATGCGCCGTCTCCGCGACATTGGGCGTTTGAGGCGTCACGGAGGGATCGGTCATGAAGCGTGCTTTCCTGAAGCGGCGAAGCGCCATCGCCAAAGCGTTCGGGATCGCAATCCCGGACTTGATCGGGCGGCCGGACGCGCCGGTGGTTCTCTAGATCGGGGGCGGCGAAAATAGGGCGTCGGCATCAAATCGCTTTGAGTCTCTAAATGCGGATGTGCCGTTTGGCGAGGCCGATGGCAACGCAGGCGCCATGGGGTTGAATCTTTTCGTCGATCTGCGGTGCCCTTGGGCTTCCCCGGGCCTGAAGTCTTGCTGCGCCATTGCGAACAAAGCGGGAATCAGTGACGGTCGAATCAGTTGGAGGACGATTCGGACGTGCCAGCGGCGGCGAGCTACCTCGAAAACCTCAATCCGGAGCAGCGCCGGGCCGTCGAGCACGGCGTTGTGTCCGAGTATGACGGCAGGCCAGGTTCGCCACTGCTGGTGATTGCCGGCGCCGGCTCCGGCAAGACCAACACGCTGGCGCACCGGGTTGCCCATCTGATCGTCAACGGCGCCGACCCGCGCCGCATCCTGCTGATGACATTTTCGCGGCGTGCCGCCGCCGAAATGACGAAGCGTGTCGAGCGGATCGCCCGAAAGGTGCTGGGCGACCATGCCGGCGTCATGACCGACGCGCTGCAATGGGCCGGCACCTTCCACGGCATCGGCGCGCGGCTGCTGCGCGACTATTCGGATCAGATCGGTCTCGACCCCGCCTTCACCATCCACGATCGCGACGATTCCGCCGACCTGATCAACCTGGCCCGGCACGACCTCGGCTTCTCCAAGACCGCGAGCCGATTCCCCACCAAGGGCACTTGTCTTTCGATCTACTCGCGAAGCGTCAATGCTGAGGCGCCGATCGAGCAGGTTTTGGGCAGCTCGTTCCCCTGGTGCTCCGGCTGGGCGGCCGAACTGAAGGAATTGTTCGCTGTTTATGTCGAGGCCAAGCAGAAGCAGAACGTGCTCGACTACGACGACCTGCTGCTCTACTGGGCGCAAACGATGAACGATTCCGGCTTCGCCGGGGAGATCGGCGGGCGGTTCGACCACGTGCTGGTCGACGAGTACCAGGATACGAACCGGCTGCAATCCTCGATCCTGCTGGCGCTTAAACCCGATGGTCACGGGCTGACGGTGGTCGGCGACGACGCCCAGTCGATCTATTCGTTTCGCGCCGCGACCGTGCGCAACATTCTCGACTTTCCCGGCCAGTTCAATCCCCCGGCCGACATCATCACGCTGGACCGCAACTATCGCTCGACGCAAGCCATCCTTGCCGCCGCCAATGGTGTCATCGACCTCGCGCGCGAACGCTTCACCAAGAACCTGTGGACCGACCGGACCTCGGGCATCAAGCCGCAGCTGGTCACCACCCGTGACGAGGCCGACCAGGCGCGCTGCATCGTCGAACGCGTGCTGGAGAACCGCGAATCCGGCACGCTGCTGAAGCAGCATGCGGTGCTGTTCCGGACCTCCAGCCACAGCGGGCCGCTGGAAGTCGAACTGACCCGGCGCAACATTCCGTTCGTCAAGTTCGGCGGGCTCAAGTTTCTCGACGCCGCCCACATCAAGGACGTGCTGGCGCTGCTGCGATTCGTCGAGAATCCGCGCGACCGCGTCGCCGGCTTCCGGTTGATGCACCTGATCCCGGGGGTAGGCCCCGCCTCGGCGCAAAAAGTTCTCGATTACATGGCTGACCGTGCCGATCCGATCGCCGCACTCGGGCTGGCGCCGGCGCCTCCCCGCGCCGGCGACGACTGGAGCCATTTCATCGACGCGGTCGCGGACATCAGCCGTTCGCAGTGGCCGGCCGGCATCGAGCGCGCCCGCCTGTGGTACGAGCCGCATCTCGACCGGATCCACGACGATGCCGACAGCCGCCGCGCCGACCTGATCCAGCTCGAACAGATCGCCAGCGGCTATCCATCGCGCGAGCGCTTCCTCACCGAGCTGACGCTCGATCCGCCCGATGCGACCAGCGACCAGGCCGGCGTTCCGCTGCTCGACGAGGATTATCTGGTGCTCTCGACCATCCATTCCGCCAAAGGCCAGGAATGGAAATCGGTATTCGTGCTCAACGTCGTCGACGGCTGCATGCCCTCCGACCTCGGCACTGGAACGAGCGCGGAGATCGAAGAGGAGCGCCGCCTGCTCTATGTCGCGATGACCAGGGCCAAGGACGATCTGCATCTGATGGTGCCGCAGCGCTTCTTCACTCACGGCCAGAGCGCGCAGGGCGACCGCCATGTTTATGCCGCGCGGACCCGCTTCATTCCGGACCGGCTGCTCAATCTATTCGAGAAGACAATCTGGCCGCTGCCGGCGACGGGAGCCGCAGCGCGAACCCAGGGTAGCGGTCCGCGCATCGACGTCGGCGCCCGCATGCGCGGCATGTGGCGCTGAAACGGATCTTCTTGCTCACGGCCGCAAATCCATGTCGATCCGGATGAAATCCCCCCGGTAGGTCACTTCCCCGAGGTAGATCACCGTCCGATCTGCGGTCGTGAAAACCCGCCTCACTTCGGCCACGGGTGAGTTCAGGGGAACCTGCAATAGCTTCGCCACTTCGAGATCCGCGGTCCCGATCGTCAGCGTCTGCCGCGCGCTGCTGATCGGGGGATCGCGCAAGTCTTTCAGAATCGGGATCACCGTCTCCTTGCGGAATCGCTTGGGATATCTGCGGAATATTTTTTCGTCGAGATAGATCGAGATCACGCAATAGGGCCGCTGGTTGCGCGAATGCACCCGCCGCATGAAAACGTAATGCCCTGCCGGCTTGCCATCCTCGGGAAGCAAGGGCGCGTCGGTGCGGCTTTCGGAGATGTTGATGATCTCCGGCGAGGTGTCGCGGTACACTTCGGCCAGGTCCGACAGGGTGGTCTCAACCTTGAGCCAGCGGTCCTGCTTCAGTTGGCCGATGATGAACGTGCCGCGGCCTTGCCGGGCTTCCAGTATTCCGTCACGGGCCAAGAGTTCGACGGCCTGCCGGACAGTGACGCGAGAGACGCCGAATTCGGCGGCCAGTTCCTCGTTGGCGGGCAGCCGCAATCCCTGGGCCCATATCCCGCGGGCGATCCGCTGACGAAAAATGTCGGCGATCTGGGCGTATTTCGGGACATGGCTGTCGGAAATCAGATCCATTTCAGAGTCTCTAATTCGAAAGCCGGCGGATCGCCCGCAAGATGCAATCTATGACACTACGAGGGCGGCGCCCCGCTCCCCGATCATCAGGCTGCTCGCATTGGTATTGGCGGACGTGATCTGCGGCATCACGGAGGCATCGATCACGCGCAGCCTTTCGACGCCGCGGACGCGCAGTCGCGGATCGAGCACCGATGTCGCGTCGCTTCCCATCCGGCAGGTGCCGACGCAGTGAAACACGGTTCCGCCGGTGGTTCGCGCGAAATCCCACAGGCCGGCAGGATCGTCGACGGCGTCGCCGGGCACCATCTCGATATCCCAGAGATCCCTGAATGAATTCTGCCGGTAGATCTCGCGCAGCATCTGCAAGCCCGCGACCACGGTCTTGCGGTCGATTTCCTCGGCGAAATAGTTCGGTTCGATGCGAGGCTGGTCGAGCGGATCGGTCGAGCGGATGGCGAGGTGTCCACGCGATTTCCCGTGGCATTGCCAGACCGACGCCGTGAAGCCGGAATAGCCGTGCAGGGGATCCCCCGGCTTGTCAACCGACAGCGGCATGACGTTGAACTGAATGTCGGGGCGTCCCCCGACGGCGAATTCGGTGCAGGCCGCGCCGCCGACCTGACCCGCGCCGACGGTGAGGGGACCGCTGCCGGCGAACATCCATTGCAACCCCATTTTGGCCAGTTCGACGGGGTTACGCACCTGGTCGTTCAGCGATATCCGCTGCTTCAGCCGCACGATCAGCCGCGCCTGGTAGTGATCCTGCAGGTTGCGCCCCACCTCCGGTGAGTCCGCCACCACCGGAATGCGAAACCCACGCAGCAGATCGGCAGGGCCGACCCCCGAAAGCTGCAGAATCTGCGGCGACTGCAACGCTCCCGCCGACAGGATGATTTCGCGGTCCGCAGCCGCGCTAAAGGGCATGTTGTTCTTGATCCACTCGACGCCGCTCGCCACAGCCCCCCGAAACGTCACCCTGCTGACCTGCGCGCCAGTGATGACGGTGAGGTTCGAGCGATGCATAGCCGGCTGCAGGAATGCCGATGCCGAACTGGTGCGCCAATGCCGGCCGATGCCGAGTTGATAGCTGCCGACGCCGAGCGTGGTCTCGCCGTTAAAGTCAGGGTTGCGCGGCAGGCCGAATTCCACGCCGGCGTCGACCCACGCTTTGGAAGCGGCATTGTTGTTGCGCAGGTCCGACACCTCGAACTCGCCCAGCCCGCCGTGATACTGGTTCTCACCACCCTGGTAACGCTCGTAACGGCGGAAATACGGCAGCAGTTCGCGATAGCTCCAGCCGCTGGCGCCGAGCCGCTCCCAGTCGTCGAAATCCTCATGCTGGCCGCGAATGAAGATCAGGCCGTTGATGGACGACGACCCCCCCAGCACGCGACCGCGCGGCCAGACAATTGAGCGGCCGCCCGTGGTCTCGCTCGGCTCGGTCGTAAACAGGCGGGAAAAGCGCTCGTTGTAGATCGTCCGATAGTAGCCGACCGGCAGCTTGAGCCAGAAATTGCGATCGGACCCGCCGGCCTCCAGCAGCAGCACGCGGCACGACGGATCGGCCGACAACCGGTTCGCGACCACACAGCCGGCCGATCCGGCGCCGACGATGATGTAGTCATACCCCCGAGCCAACATGCAGAGCCTCCCGCCGGAATCAGGCTGTCCGGTACTTCTCGATCGGCGACAGATCCGGCTCGACTCCCAGACCCGGATCGTCGCTCAGCGTCACCATGCCGCCGGATACATCACGGACCGCACCGCAGAACAAATCGCGCAGCGGATTGTCGTTGGAGTCGACCTCCAGCAAGCCGTCTCCACCCACCCCCGCCAGCAGATGCGCGGATGCCAACAGGCCGATGCCGCCGCCGAGATAGTGCGGACAGAACTTCTTGCCGGCTTTCATGATGTCGCGCGCAATGCCGGAACAGAGGCTTAGGCCGCCCCATTTGGCGATATCGGGTTGAACCACGCACAGCACGTCATCGCCGAGCGCTTGGGCGAAACCCGCTTCGCTCGCAATGTTTTCGCCTGCCGCGAGCGGCAGGCCGGCGGCCTTGCGCAAAGCCTGCCATTCCTGCCACGGCCGGTCGGCCCGGATCGGCTCTTCGAGCCATGCGAGACCGAACTCGCCAAAATGCGGCACGACTTGCAATGCCCGGTCCAGTGACCAGGCCTGGTTGGCGTCGGCGGCCAGCATGCCGTCGCCGATCAGCTGGCGCAGCGACGCCAGATTGGCGCGGTCGGCCGCAAGATCGAAGCCTATCTTCAGCTTCAGCGCGCGGTGTCCGCGGTTCACCGCGGCTTCCGCCATTTGCCGCGAGCCGCCCGGGTTGATACCGCTGGCATAGACGCCGATCCGGCTTCGGTTGCCGCCGAGCAGTTTCCACAGCGGCAATTGGCGGCGGCGCGCATAGAGATCCCAGACCGCGAGATCGATTCCGGCGATCGCCTGCGCAAAGGGACCGGGCTCGCCACACTGCAGCGCCAGCACCGAGGTCGCTTGCGTCAAGGTTTCAAAAATCTCCAGAGGGTGGCTGGCCGCAAATCCCGTTATCGCCGGCGCCAGGACCTCGTTGACCAGCCGCGCCCGGTGTTCGGCGCCAGTCGATGGAAAATTGGCCCAGACCTCTCCCCAGCCGATAAAACCGTCAGCATCCTCGGCGCGAACGAACACCGCGGGCCGATCCAGCATGCGGCCGAACGACGTGACCACCGGCGTCGCCAGCGGATAGCGGTAGCAAAAGGCCTCGATGGTCCGGAGAGCAAAGGTCTGCGATGTCATTTCGGCCATCCGGAACCTCCCGCCGAAGGGGGTGTCGCCGCCTCTTGTATGGTCATCTTACTTATAATATGACTTACGCGGGATCAACCGCAATTGCCGCCGGGTCGAATGCTATGGATGGAAGTGTCGCGAGACGCTTTTTGCTCGGGCTTGCGCCGTGGGTAGGCGCCGTGGCGCTGTGGTATGGCGTGCGTTGGAGCGGGTTCGTCAACGCTTCGCTGATTCCGGCGCCGCATCAGGTGGCGGCCAAGTTCGTCGAACTGCTGCTGCAAGAGGGCCTCCTGTTCGACGTCTTTGCATCGACGCGACGGGTATTCCTCGGCGTCATGCTCGGCATTCTCGTCGCAGTTCCCGTCGGCTTCCTGCTCGGCTGGTACCGGCCGGCACGGACCTTCGCCGATCCCATGATCAATTTCTTTCGCGCGCTGCCGCCGATCGCGCTGATCCCGCTAGTGATCGTCTATTTCGGCGTCGATGAAGTGGCCAAACTCGTGATCCTGTTCTACGCCTCGTTTTTCGCGGGCGTGATCGTGATGTATGAAGGCGTTTCCCAGATCACCCCGCTTTACATCCGTGTCGCGCAAACTCTCGGCGCCGGCGAGTTCGAGATCTTCCGGAAGGTCATCATTCCGCTCACCGTGCCGCACATCCTGACCGCGCTCCGCGTCGCACTGGGCGTCGCATGGGCAACCCTGGTGGCATCCGAACTGATCGCGGCACAACGCGGGCTGGGCGCCATGATCCAGAACGCCTCGACCTACTTCCTGCTCGACGTGATTTACGTCGGCATCATCTGTATCGGCTGCATTGCCCTGATCATGGACATGATCCTGCGGCGGATCAGTTCCCGTTTGCTGGTATGGCAGGAAAGAGCCGTCACATGAGCACGGCCTCCGGCATTCATCGTGCTAGATTTGATCACGTTTCGCTGGAATTTGCGACGCCGAAGGGCCAGCTCAGGGTCGTCGAAGACGTCAGTTATGACATCAACGACGGCGACTTCATCGCGGTGATCGGCCCATCCGGCTGCGGCAAGACCACGATGATGAGCATGCTGGCCGGCTTTCAGAAACCGACATCCGGCAAGGTGATGTTCGACGGCCACCCCGTCGCGGGACCAGGTCCCGAACGCGGTGTGATCTTTCAGGAGTATGGGGTTTTCCCCTGGCTGACGGTCAAGGACAATATCGCGTTCGGCCTGAAGCTGCAGGCCAATCATGTCCCCGTCGCGGAGCGAGACCAGATCTGCGAGCACTATCTCGCGCTGATGGGACTGTCGGATTTCACCAATTCCTATCCGAAGCACTTGTCCGGCGGGATGCGGCAGCGGCTTGCGATCGCGCGCGCCTACGCCGTCAAGCCACAGTTTCTGCTGATGGACGAACCGTTCGGGGCGCTCGACGCCCAGACCCGGGCCAACATGCAAAACCTTCTGCTCAATGTGCTGGCCACCGAGGGCAAGACCGTCATGCTGATCACCCACTCGGTGGAGGAGGCGATCTATCTCGCCTCGCGCATCGTGGTGGTGACGGCGCGCCCGGCGCGAATCAAGCAGATCATCGACGTGCCTTTCACCTATCCGCGTGATGAGTCGCTGCAGGAGCGGCCGGAGTTCGGCGAACTGCGAAGCCACATCAGGGAACTCGTCATGAGCGAATACCGCGCGCAGCAGGCGCAGCTGCGGCCGGCTTCATTTTCGGAATGACCATAGAAGCAAACGGGAGGAGAACATCATGGATCGACGGCAATTCCTGACCACGACCGCTGGCGTCGCGCTCGGCGGCTTTGCAGCTTCGGCGCCGGCCATCGCCCAGGCAAAAACAAAAGTCCGCGTCGGCTACCTGCATACGGTCGCCGTCGACGGGCAGATCTGGACCGGAATGGACCGCGGCACGTTCGAAAAGCAGGGCCTCAGTCTGGAACTGCGCCAGTTCAATACCGGCCTCGAGATCTTCCAGGCCCTGATCGGCGGCAGCTTGGACGTGCTGGCGACGGGCGCCGTGCTGTCCAATTTCCCGGCGCGCGGACAGGGCAAGGTATTTCTGATCAACGACATCGAAGTGGCGACCGCCCAGCTCTGGGTGCGCTCCGATCAGGGCATCAAGTCGTTCGCGGATCTGAAGGGCAAGCGCATCGCCACGGCGACCGGGACCACCGCCCATGTTTTCCTCGACAAGGCATTGCGCGCCAACAATATCGATCCCAAGGAGGTCGAACTCGTCAACCAGACCATGCCGGCCGCCGTGACCGCGTTCATATCGGGCGCGGTGCCGGCCGTCGCCCTTTGGGTGCCGTTCAATGTCATCGTGCGCGACAAGGTGCCGGGCGCCATGAAACTGGCCGACGCCTCGGCCTATTACCCGCAGGCTGCCATCATCGGTGGCTGGGCGGCGGCCAACGACTACTACGAGCCGAACAAGGAGACGCTGGCCAAGCTGATCAAGGGCTGGGCCGAGGCCAACGACTACATCATCGCCAACCCCGCCGAGGCTATGGAAAAGCTGCAGAAGGCCCACTACAGCCAGACGCCGCTGGCGGATATCAACGAGTCCTTCAAGGCACAGAAGATGTTCACATCGAGCGAGTGGAAGAAGCTCTATGCGGACGGCACGGTCACCAACTGGCTGCAGCAGACCACAGACTTCTTCATGGCCAATGCCGGTATCAAGGACTTCACGCCCGCCAGCAAATATTTCGACCCGAGCCTCTATTTGAAGACGATTGCGTAGGCGCATGCCGTAGCGAACGGCGACTTGCGTTCGCCGTTCGCTACGCATCCCGTTCCAGCATCGCCCTGAAATCGGCCCGGGCGCGCTGCGCCTCGCGCCGCGCGGTTTCCGACGCGTCGCCGAGGCCGAAATAGCCGTGGATCAGGCCGGCGCCGTGATGATAGGTGGTCGTTACGCCGGCGGCTGCCAAGGCATCGGCATAGGCCTTGCCCTCGTCGCGCAGGGGGTCGAACCACGCCGTGCAAACAGTCGCCGGCGCAAGTCCCGCGAGACTTTTCGCGCGCAAGGGCGAGACCCGCCAGTCCGCGCCATGTCCGGCTTCGTCGAGATAGTGGCCGGCGAACCATTCCATCACCGCGCGCGACAGGAAATAGCCTTCCGCGTTTTCCGCGCGAGAGGGAAAACGCGCGTTCTCCGTTGCATCCGCAAACCCTCCGGTAACGTCGGTGACGGGATAGACCAGCAACTGCGCGGCAAGACCGATCCCCGCATCGCGGCAGGCGATCGCGACCGTCGCCGCCAGATTGCCGCCGGCGCTGTCGCCGGCCACGCCGACGCGCGCGCTGTCTCCGCCGAATTCGGCGATACGAACGAACACGTCGCGCACGGCGGCAAAGGCGTCCTCGAACGCGCCGGGAAAGCGCGTTTCCGGCGGCCGCCGGTAATCCACCGAGACCACCACGGCGCCGGTCTCGATCGCGAGCAGCCGGGCCTGGCGGTCATGGGTTTCGAGATCGCCGGCGACCCAGCCGCCGCCATGGAAAAACACCACGGTCGGCGACTTCTCGTCCGACACGCGGTAGACCCGCGCGGCGAGCGGCCCGGCCGCGCCCTTCACTTCCGTATCGATGGCGCTTGCCACCGGCGGCGGCGGAACCGCGGCGCGCGCGGCGGCGAGTGCGCGGAGCGCATCGCGGGCGCTCTGCGGCGTCATGGTTTCGGGATCGCGTAGCGGCAGTTTCGGAATGATCTCGGCAATAACAGGATCGAGCGGTATGATCATTTGGTCCCCCCAGGCGGAAGCTTGCGCCAGCATAGGTATCGTTGGCCGTTCCGACAACGCTACAGCCGTATCCCTCAGCGGCATGGGAGGGCACCGAAAACGACGAATTGAAAAAAGATAAAGAGAATGCTCCGATGTGGCTTCGCCAGGTCCCATCGAGCGACCGGCAGGGAGATGACACGCGCCATGACCGCCGACACGCCGATCCGGGCCCAACCAGAGCGCCCTCCCGAAACCGAAGCGGTTGTCGACGCCGTCGTCGTCGGCGCGGGCTTTGCCGGAATGTACATGCTGCATCGGCTGCGCGGGCTCGGCTTTTCAGCGCGGGTGTTCGAGGCCGGCAGCGGCGTCGGCGGCACCTGGTACTGGAACCGCTATCCGGGTGCGCGCTGCGACGTCGAGAGCATGCAGTACTCGTTCTCTTTCTCGGAGGAACTGGACCAGCAGTGGAACTGGTCGGAGAAGTACGCGCCGCAGCCTGAAATACTGTCCTACGCCAACCATGTCGCCGATCGTTTCGATCTTCGCCGGGATATCGTGTTCGACACGCGCGTCACCGCGGCGGCGTTCGACGACGAAGCCAAGCGTTGGCGTATCGAGACGGACCGCGGCGACAGGGTTTCGGCCAAATTCTGCATCATGGCGGTCGGCTGCCTGTCGGCGCCCAACCGTCCGGATTTTGCCGGTATCCAGGATTTTCGAGGGCCGATCTATCACACCGGTGAATGGCCGCATCAGGATGTCGATTTCAGCGGCCTGCGGGTCGGCGTGATCGGCACCGGCTCCTCGGCGATCCAGTCGATCCCGATCATTGCGCAGCAGGCCGCCGCCCTCACCGTGTTCCAGCGCACGGCGACCTGGTCGGTGCCGGCCCGCAACGAGAGCCTGACGCCGGAATTTCTGCGAGCCGCCAAGGCCGAGTATCCGGCGCTGCGGGCCAAGGCGCGCGGGCGCCCGACCGGCTTCTATTTTCCCTTCAACATGAAGCCGGCGCTGGAGGCAGCACCCGAAGAGCGCGAACAGCAGTACGAGGAAGCCTGGGCCCGCGGCGGCCTGCCGTTCCTCGGCGCCTTCGGGGATCTGCTGTTCGAGAAAGCCGCCAACGATACCATCGCCGATTTCGCCCGCCGCAAGATCCGCCAGCTGGTGAAGGATCCGGCCACGGCCGCCTTGCTCTGTCCGGACAACGTGTTCGGCTGCAAGCGGCTTTGCGTCGATACCACTTACTTCGAAACCTACAATTTACCTCACGTCAAACTCGTCGACGTCTCGACAACACCGATCGAGCGCTTCACCGCCGATGGCATAGAGGTCGACGGCGTCGCGTATCCGCTCGACGCCGTGGTCTGCGCCACCGGCTTTGCCGCGATGACGGGATCGTTCGACAAGATCAGGATCACCGGCCGCCGCGGCCAAACGCTGGCGGAGAAATGGCGGGCCGGCCCTCGCGCCTATCTCGGCATCGCTTCGGCGGGTTTTCCCAATCTGTTCACGATCACCGGCCCCGGCAGCCCCTCGGTGCTGGCCAGCATGATCCAGGCGATCGAGCAGCATGTCGACTGGATGGCGGACTGCATGGCCCACATGCGTGACATCGGGGCAACCACCATCGAGCCGATCCAGGGGGATGAGGACGCCTGGGTCGAGCACGTCACCGACGTGTCGACGGTCTCGCTGCGGTCGACCTGCAGCTCCTGGTATGTCGGCACCAACATCCCTGGTCGGCCGCGGGTCTTCATGCCCTATATCGGCGGCTTCCCGGTCTATGTGCAGAAATGCAACGAGGTGATGAGCGGCGGCTTCGAAGGTTTTGTCATCGAAGGCGCGCCGGCCAGCAACACCGAGCCGAAGGTGCGCCTGACGGAACGCTGGCGGGTGCCGATCGACATCGACGTCATCTCGCCGGCCGCGGTGGCGGCGCGACGCGTGCCGATGGTGTGAGCGGCGGGATCGGTCCCTGCTCTAATCCCAGATGATTGGCCGGGCGGGCGTCCGACTGCGCCGCTCGACGCCAACGATTGATCGGTCAAGGTTTGAGGCCTTTCCTTCGAAGCGGTACGTGGCGCCCTGCGCGCTGCCGGCGCAACAAGCTGGGAGTTCCGCCAAACGGCGCGGACGGCCGAACCGAATTTGCCTATTCCATCGCGGCATAGCGAGTGCGGCCGATTGACCGGCCGCAGGTCAAAGCGATACATGACACACCCTCAGCTTGGCCTGCTGGCGTAACGGACAAAGGTTGGACATGGATCCTTACGTTGCAGTCCTGACCGGGCTTGGCATCATCATCCTGCTGACCGCTTGGTTGCCGATGCTGCTGAAGGAGATGCCGCTCTCCCTGCCAATCATTTGCATCGGCTTGGGGGCTGCGATTTTCGCCTTTCCTGGCCTGCCGGGGGGTCTGCCGCGGCCCCAGGAGCATTTGAAGCTGACGGAACGCTTCACCGAGCTGGTGGTCATCGTGTCCCTGATGGGAGCCGGGCTGAAGCTCGACCGGCCGCTCTCCTGGGCGAATTCGGGAGTGACGTGGCGGCTTCTGGGGATTGCCATGCCGCTCACGATTCTATCCATCGCGCTGGTCGCATATAATCTCCTTGGTCTGGGAGTCGCAGCGGCCATCTTCCTGGCAGCAACCTTGGCCCCCACCGACCCCGTGCTCGCCAGCGACGTGCAGGTGGGTCCACCTCAACAGCGCGGGAAGGAAGATGAGGTCCGTTATGCGTTGACCTCGGAAGCGGGGCTGAATGACGGACTGGCTTTCCCCTTCGTCAACCTGGCGATTGCCATCGCGCTTGCTTCCCAAACCGGCGGCTCCTGGTTCACCGAATGGGTACTGGTGGACGTCTTCTGGAAACTGGCCGCAGGCGCCGCCGTTGGGCTTTTGGTCGGCCGCGGCCTCGGCTGGTTGACGTTTCGACTGCCGAACCGCGCCAAGATTTCGCGAACCGGCGACGGCTTCGTGGCGCTCGGCATTACTGCGGTAGCCTACGGGCTAAGTGAAATGGCGCACGGCTACGGCTTCGTTGCAGTGTTCGTGGCGGCCCTCGCTTTTCGCTCGGTCGAGCGCGGTCATGAATACCACTCGAAGCTTCACGAGTTCACCGAGCAACTCGAACGTCTGCTGATGATGGTCGTGCTCATCCTGCTTGGCGGCGCTATTTCCGCCGGCGGGCTCCTGAGTGAAGTCAATTGGGCAGTCGGACTATTCGCCGTCGTCACCTTATTCCTGATTCGCCCGCTCGCGTCATGGATCAGCCTGCTGGGACGGCGGGAGCCATCCCACGAAAAGGCGGTTATTGGATTCTTCGGCATCCGGGGAATCGGCTCGGTCTACTATCTCTCTTACGGACTGGGAAAAGCTGACTTTGAGAAGGGCGACCTTCTATGGAGCGCGATGACCTTGATCATTCTCGTATCGATCATCCTGCATGGAACAACGGTTACCGCGACAATGCGAAAACTCGATCATATTCGAAGGAGCACCAGCCGCAAGAACGGGTGAACTCGGCTTATACGGGAACCGCGCGTGGAGCGCCCCTTCGCCGTCACCCTTGCGCAGGCCTTTGGCGGCTGCGTTTCGGCGGCCCGGAATTCGTCTCTGCTCCGATCGCGGGATTGATCGCCAACGACGCTCCCGCGACGCCTCCGGCTTCATAGGCCGTCAGCGACACCATGCGTCCGGCGCCGCGCGGGGTGCGCAAATTCAGGTCGAGCTTGCCGAACTCCGCATCGACGATCGAAGCCTTCAGTACAACAAGACCGCGCCCGGTGCCTTGGTTCACCTCATCGCGGCCGGCCTTCATCGCTGTCAGCTTGTCAGCAATGGAGGCGACCATCCCCAAGGCAAACGAGGCGTTCGCCATATGCCGCTCGTTGTGCCGGAACCGCCCGTAGCCCGGCGTGGTCTTGTAGCGGCCGAGTTCGGAGCGAACGGCGGCGTCGATCAATTCGGTCAGGTAGTGCGCGACTTCGATATCCGAGCGAAGGCCGAAGAAAACATAGCGGCTCTCTCCCGCCTGATTCTTCTCGCGCCAGACCCGACAGTCGCAGAAATGCGCGACGGCGCCGATGCAGTCGTCGAGCGGGATTCGCTTCTTGCGGTGGGTTTCGTACGTGCGCCGCTCGCAGGGCGCCTCACGAATGTCGATGTCAGTCAGCGACAGGTCGTAGCGATCGAGCAACTCGGCGACCTTGGCGGCGGCGGACAGCGCCTCGTCTTCGGTGCAGCCGTTGCCGATGGTTTTTGCGCGTAGCGCCTGGATGCGCATCTTCAGCTTGTCGAGCGCAGCGAGATTGCGGGGTTGGTCCACTGACAGATTGCCCCAAAAAAAGGTCCGACCGGACTGACGCCCCGGGGTGCGGCGGAGTGCCGGAGGGAGAGGAACTGGGATCGAACCCGCCTAGGCCGATGAAGCGGAGAGTAACCCGGCGTACTGGAAGCGTAAACCGCCCTCAGGGCTTCGCCGATGGGCCATGCCGAAGGAACGGCAACAACCGCATTGTCAAGGCCAACTGCCGGAGCCATTCGCTGCTGGCGTGGGTGGCTCTGCCGCCATTTTCTGCATTTGACCGTTACGCACTCCGCTGGGAAATGCTGTATAGTGCCCAGGAGCCAACGCTCCGACCGACGGAGTAACGTCATGACCGCCACATCAATGAGCCGAATGATCGTGCCGTCGATGGCTTTTGCCGCCTGTGGCATCGCGCTTTTCTTCGCCATCCAGCACTTCCGCCGAGAACTGCCGGTGGACACCCAGGCCGCAACCGCGACGCCAGCGATCTCCAAGCCGGCATCGGACGCGCGACATCAGGGTCCGGCCGCGCTGGCAGCGGCGCAAGCCAAAGCAGACGCCCTGACAGCCGCGCTGGCCAAATCGCCCGCGCTGCCGGACAGCGGCGACGGCGTGGCGGCGTTCGACGTTGCCCGTATCGAGCCGACAGGCGAAGCAGTGATCGCGGGCCGGGCGACGCCCGGCGCAACGGTGGAGCTGTTGCGCAATGGCGAAGTGCATGATCGCGCGGTCGCGGATCAATCTGGACAGTTCGTTATGGTCCCGCCGCGGCTTCCCTCCGGCACGTACGATCTGACGTTGCGCTCCCGGCGGCCGGACGGCACGCTGACGATGTCCAAACAAAGCGTCGCGGTGGCAATTGAGCCGGGACAGACCGATCGGCCGGTCGTGGCGCTGGTGACGCCGGGCAAACCCACCGTCGTACTGTCGCAGGCTGTGTCCAAGCCGACGGCCGGGGTCGTGGTTGTGGAGGCGGTCGAGACCGAGCCGGGCGGGAAGCTCCATGTCAGCGGCCAGGCGCGTCCCGGCGGCGCGGTGAGGCTTTATCTCAACGACAGCTTTGTCGCGTCAGTAACGGCCGGGGCGGATGGACGTTTCGCGGTCACGATCAAAGAAGGGGTAAAGCCCGGCAGCTACCGCGTCAGGCTGGACGAGGTGGAGTCGAATTCCGGCGTCGTCCGCGCACGCGCCGAGGTGCCGTTCAACATCCCCGACTCGGTGGTCACCGCGTCCGTGCCGGCGCAGGCCACGGCGTCCAGGCGGCCGGACATTGCCAACGCTGCAAAACAGCCGCAACTGGCGGCCGCCGACGCGACCGTCCTGCCAAGCGGAGGTCCGCCTTCCACCGTGGTTGTACCGAAGATCGTGACCACCACCGTCTCCCGCGGCGATAGCCTCTGGCGGCTCAGCCGCGACACCTATGGCGCGGGCACGCGGTACGCCATCATTTACCAGGCGAATCGGGAACAGATCCGCAATCCCAACATGATCTATCCCGGCCAGATCTTTGTGCTTCCGGCGCAGGATGCGCCGCGATAAAGGCTTTTCGGAACGCTCTGGCGGAGGGAGAGAAACTGGGATCGAACCTTCTCCGCGTAGCCCAGAGTATTGTATGGGGTCCAGGCGGTCCTGTTAGGTGTCAGAAGCCGGAAAATTGGGTGGAAACAGCTCCACTGTTAGGCCGGCCGCGGAATGACTCATTCATCTCGGCGCTGGGCCAAGGCACATTGCCAAGCCCTTGCCGCGTCCCCATTAGTCGCGGGACCGGCGAGCCCGGCTGGGCAAAGCGAGTGTGCAAGACGTCTTCTCTAGGCGTCAATCAGGAGCGGGATCACCGCTGGGGTGGTCCAGTGCGCAGGGCTCACCGCTCTTCGTCTGGATGCACCCACTAGTAGGGGGTGATCTCCTGCGTTGCGGTCAGCGTGATTATGTGCACCGGCGATGCACACCTGCCCTTCCGACAGGATCGGCATTTCAGCGAGGCTTCCAGTTTCCAAAGCGGCGTGTCGCGGGCCGACGGATAGCGCTCAGCGGCAAGCTGGCGCGGGTCCTACAGCGATTGCACTCCACCTCGAGCCAACCAAGTCCGCCGTTGAGGGATTGCGCGATCGTCGGCGACGGTTGCGCCGGCCCGCCATAGCCTTCCATACGAACAGACCACGCGTGAGCCTCGGCGCGATCCGCCTCGCGGACGGCCTCCGTGGCGCGCTGGCGGGCGCTTTCGGCGCTCATCTTCGCGCCCCGGATTCGGCTTCCCCAGATGACTTCTCGCGACTTGGTGACCATAAAGGAAATTACACCGGCCCTTTCGAGCCCGGGCAATGCCACTAGGATTAGATGCTTGGCACAGCCCGGCAGACCCATAGGTCGGTCAACTAGCGCAGCCAAAAGAACGGCCCCAGCGCGGGGGAAGCAATGGGGCCGAAGGGGACGTGCGGAGCTATACGCGGCGCACGGACAACAACCCGGGCCGCTTAAGTTTGTTCCCGATGCAGTGGCTGGGGTTCGGATCTGCAGAGGCCAGTACTACCCTATTCCGGCGGCTTGAGTTCTGTCGACGAAAGCCATTCATTGATTTGCGATGCCGTTTGCAGCTGGCGGGCCTTTCGTTCCAGCGCATGACGCTCTTTGCCGTGGGGTAGCGTTTGGGCTTCGGTCCTGGCTGCTTCCGATTGCTGATGCCACTTCTCTTCAATGGTCTGGCGCATTGTTCCTCCCTGATGTTCCTAAGGCAGGGTTCCAAATCAACGATCCATAAAACGCCGAGGGGGCGTTACTGTTCCACTCACGGAACCGAATTGGCCTAAACCGGCCACTCGCTGAGGCAAAACAGCCACTGATAAAGCCGGGAACAAGCGGCAACGTGACGAGTTGGGCGAGGCGCCGCTGTTCCCATTGCCCAGCGCGGCGAAAGCGGCCCGCAGAACTCTCGGTGCTGGCCTGTTTCCATCGTTAGTGGCCTAAGTTGAAATAACGAGTGGCCTATTTTGATTTTGAGAACGAAAGGCCAACGTCGTTCTGTGTGTTCCTGTGAACAAGTCGTAAATTTGCCGCCGTCCGTTCTCAGTAGAACTACGACTTTTTGGAACCTGTTGACAGATTTCGATCCCCGATTTCATAATCGGACATGGGACAAGCCGAGCGGCCAAAATGCCCCGACTGCGGGGCCTTCCTGATCTTCGCGCTGCCGCCCGGCGGCAAGGGCCTGCGCACCATGCAGTGCATCGACTGCGAGCGGCCAGACCCTCTAAAGTCAGACACGCTTAGGTGGCTTTCGAGCGAACTTAAACCGCCCCAGTGAGCGATCTTGCTCAGACATTGGCGGCGGGTCCGTATTACCGTCCACCCATGTCAAAGCGTTCCGACTACTTCCGAGATCAGGCCGCCAAGTGCGAAGCCCATGCGCGGGCTCAGACAGCCTCCGAAACGCAAGCTGAATTGCGCAGGATCGCCGCCGAATACCTTGAGCGGGCCGCCGTCCTCGAAAGAAGGAAGGCTGAGTAAGGCCGTCTCAGTTGGCGGCCTCTTTCATCTCACAGGATGCTCAAAGGCAGCTTAGCTTGCCTTCACGTGCCCGCACGCCGCCAGCAATTTGATGGGTAATTGCCTTTGTGAGCTGAGCAGGAGTTTGGAAGCGACAGCCCTCAAATCGGTATAGCCCCGCTTCCATGAAGCGAATCTTTGGTCCAGTCATGGCCTTGGTCGGCAGCAGGAAGTAGTCGAGAACGCTCTTGTTTCCTTCGCCAAGCCTGATCGCGATGATATGGCCCGCAGGCAATACGGCACGACGATTGATTGTCCAGATTGGCTTTCTATCCGAACTCCCCCAAGACCGCGCGAGGCGAAGGGAAATCGCAAACCGGTCATTGACGGTCAGCACATCTATCCCTTGCTCGAAACAGGCTGCCAAGCCGGCTCTTTCCAGGCGGCCGGCAAGATCGGCGGCCGTGTCCCCGAGAAGCGAATTGAATTCGCGACTTCGGTCAATCCAGTCGAAATCCCATTTGAGTTCATGACCAATGCGTCGATAAGCGTTCCGCAGGCTGCCGAACCGTTCAATATAAACGTTGATGCTGGGAACACCCAATGTGTTGTTGATGATCGCTTCGCTGAGCCGCCCTTCTGAGATGCAGCCATCGAAGCGTCAAGCGTCTTTGAGCGCGGAGAAAAACATTGCGGTCGACTGCGGGGGCGATCGAACCTCTGGTTCTGATCCACAGGTTTGGAGGATTTTTGATCTTTCCTCCGCGCAGCGGGTTCGACTCGCGATTGTAAACCGTGTTGCCGATATAGTTTTCATTACGAAGGATGGAGTCCACCATTCGCCTGGTCCAGGGCCGCCCAAGATGATTTGGAACACCTTGGCGATTGAGCCGCCGCACGATCTCCTCTTCGGACTTTCGCTCCTCGACATAAGCCTGGAATATTTGCCGGATCACTTCGATCTGGTTTGGCTGGCCGAGACGCAAGACGACATGATCGGCCTTCAGGCTCTTCTGTTGGCCGGCCTTAAGAAACCCCTTTGAGAGGCGATTTTCATCGATTAGTTCCCGGCGGAGGCCGAATCCCAAGGGCCCGCCCTGCCGGAAACCCGAAGCAGCCAGGCGAAGTTGTCCTGCATGAACCTTGGCGGAAAGCTCGCGGCTGAACTCGGCAGCCATCACCCGTTTAAGGTTTTTGACGATACTCGACAGCAGACTTCCATCGTTGTCGAATTGCTCGGCGCAGTATTCGATCATAATTCCGGCCTGCCGGCAGAGAAATTCGTAATGAGCGCTTTCGTCGACGTCCTGGAAGCGGCCCCACCGGCTGACATCATACACCAGCACCCGGCTGAAGTCGGCACGGCCCGAGCATACATCGGTGATAAGCTGCTTGAGTCCTTCGCGCTTATCGATCTTCAAGCCGCTCAGCCCTTCGTCTCTATAGGTCCGAACGATGTTGAGGCTGTAGCGCGCGGCATAGGCGGCAATTGCCGCCGCCTGGTTCTCAATCGAATACCGCTGGTGAATGGTCGACATCCGCACGTATTGGGCGGCGCGCTGGGCGAGTTTGCCCCCGAGTTTCGACACTTCTGCGCGACGCACGACCAGGGACTTTGCCATCGGTCGACACCCAGCTATTCTTCAGCGCTGGAATTTTGCGCTCAAACCAGGGCAGACGCCAGCGATCTTTGAAGGGTGGCAATCAGGCCGGTCATCGGTATGAAGCGTCGACCCAGCTCCCAACTGAGGCCAAAACGCGTGATGCCCAAACCCCTAGTGCTAAAGCTGATATTCAGCTTCCTTTGTTTGGGCGTACTGGGGTCGAATTTCTGGACCATGCGCAACTGGACCGAACGAACCGGCGTATATGATGATATCTGTTACCTGCGGCAGGCGCACCTCTTTCAGCGTTTCGGTTTCAGCGGCTTCGACACCAACATCACCCGCGACGATGATCGATATTTTGCGACGCTGGCGCGGGAGATTGGATATGAAGCGTGGAGCGATCCGACCCGCGCGCCGTGCCACACCCACATAGGGGAAAAGCACGTCATCCAGTATCCGCCCGGCACTGGTCTGGCTCTGTCGATGT